>Ga0172379_10000005_pt1 | contig 535899 bp, 623 predicted proteins | sample GrowelOW334metaG_FD_119756 | JGI IMG/M metagenome (GOLD analysis project Ga0172379, IMG submission 119756) | Groundwater microbial communities from an aquifer near a municipal landfill in Southern Ontario, Canada - Groundwater well OW334 metaG | ecosystem: Environmental > Aquatic > Deep...
AAGCAGGTCCATAAAGAGTATTTGTAGCTTCAGTTTGATTGTAATTATACAAAAAGTTAGTGATATTTGCTATATCTAATGTTATTCCATTATTTACTGCTGAAACTTTAGCATCATAGGTTGCATTATAAGTTGATGCTGAGGTTTGATTATAAGCCCACATATTATATGTAGCATTATAAGTACTTCCAGAATATGTTTGATTATATGCATAAAGTGCATAGGTAGCATTATAACTTCCAGCAGTATATGTTTGATTGTATGCATAAAGATTGTAAGTTTCATTATAGGTTCCAGTTGAAGTAGAAGTCATATTATACCAATACTGACCATAGGCATCTATCAAATATTGAGACTGATTATAGCCATAGGGAATTAAAGAATTATATGAAGAATTATAGGTAGCTAACCAACTTTCGTTAAAACCATTTATATCAGCTATAGTATAATAATTTGCCTTTTCAGATGTCCAAACAGGATCTGCCTCTGCTCCTGCTCCTGATAAAAATTCTGCAATAGTATAACAATTTGAAGAATTACAAAATCTATTAGCTGTAACATTATAAATTCCTAAGTTTAAATTTCCTGTAGCGCCACTATACGGAACATATGAATCATTGTAGGTTGAGCTTGAAGTTTGATTGTATGCCCAGAGGTTGTAAGTTTCATTGAATGTTCCGCCAGTGTATGTTTGATTATATGCCCATAAATGATAGGTGGCATTGTAGGAAGAACCTAAACCTGTTCCATCAGACATATTATACCAAAATTGCCCGTAAGTTTGATTAAGATAATCTATTGCATAAGTAGATTGATTATAACCATATGGAATTAGAGCATTATATGAAGAATTATAGCTAGATGCCGAAGTTTGATTGTAATTATATAAAAATCCAGTTATATTAGAAATATCTAGTGTTATTCCATTGTTTACTGCTGAAACTTTAGCATCATAGCTTGCATTATAGGTAGAAGTTGAAGTAGTTGTTTGATTATAAGCCCACATATTATAGGTCTCATTGTATGTTCCGCCAGTATATGTTTGATTGTAGGCATAGAGATTATATGTCTCATTATAACTAGATCCAGAAGAAACTCCTGAAGAATTACCCAAGAAATCAGTAAGAGTGTAACAATTAGAGCTATTACAATAATAAGAAGCAGTAACATTCCCAGTAACATTAATACTGCCACTTACATTCATACTTCCAGAAACATCAATATCCTGAACAAATAATTTTGTTATTCTATTAGCAAAACTTCCTAGCCAACCAAAAAAACCATAGTTAACTACACTTAAATTTCCACCAATAGAGACATTCAAATCTGTAGAAGTTGTAACAGAAGTATTTGTCCAACCCCCAGTACCATCACTACCATTCCCACTTGAGGAAGTTCCATTTATCTGTTCACAACTAACTGTTCCATCAGAATTTATTCTTCTAATAGCATATCCTGAAGAACAATTTCCAATCAAGGAAAGATTCACTCTACTTAAATTATTAATTAATCCCAACGGCGAAATAAAAGCAAGTCTACTAGAACCATCAAAATCAAGATTGTCCCCATTAATTAAATAATCTTTATAATAAGTATTACCATATTCTAAATTTAAACCAGTATTTAACATAACATTCCAAGAACCATTAACAATTGCATTTGTAAAAACTTGTTCATAAATTTTATTTCCACTACTTGCAGCATCCCAAATTTGAACTGTTAAATTTCCAGAACGTAAAACTTGTCCCGTAGAAATATCTCTAACATCTGTTCCCTGATCACTTAAAAGTAAGCTTTCAGCAGATATAAATGATAAAAAAAACACGCATACTACAAGTATTCCTACAACTAAATAAAAACGATTAGTACACCTCATTTTATGACATAAAAAAGACGTATTCTTAGTTTAAAAATGTTTTTTTTATATATTTTAAGAAATTTTAATAATATTCAAAAGTCTAAAAAAACTCAAAACCCTTTTGATTATTAGAATCAACAGGTTTTTTATCTAATTCACTCTTATCACTTAAACCCGGACTAAATTGAGGTTTAACAGAAGTTGGCTGATCTGATCTTATTTGTCTTAGAGTCTTATAATCATTATTTCTCTTTAAAAAATCCTCAACAAACTTTGAATTCTGTTCTCTACTGTCAACATTTGAAGTAGGAGAAATACTATAAACTTTAACACCTAATTTATCAGATTTATTGCTAACAACTGTTTTAAGAGTTGTACCTACCTTTTTACTAACATCCTCACTAAGGAGAATTTCACTTTCAGCAACATCAGCAATCTTTTTTGCGCTAATCAATGTACTTCCCAGTGCAGCAAATAACATCTTACCATTTTCACGTTTAGCTACAATGTCTCCCGAATTTACTGATATTCCAAAGGCAATTTTCTGAGAAAATTTAGAATTGTGTGATTTTAATATTTCCAATAAAGCTCTTGCAGTTTTAATTGCTGCAGCTTCATTATCCATCGTTTTCGTTACACTTGGAGCAATTATACCAATGATAAAATCATTTGTTTTATACACTCTACCTTTGTCTTCAATTATCTTTTGAACCAATTTCTTCAGAGTTTCATTTACAAAATTATTACTACCTGCAAAGGTTGGACCGTTTCTAGGATCAATTTGAGAACCTTTTAGTTCCTGTTGATTCTTAAGTTTTATAGTAATAAGAGAAGCTTTTTGTCTAGCACCATCAATTGACATTGAATAATCAGCATATCCAGTATCATTATCAAAGTTAGACTTACCGTTAGAAAGAGAACTTATTTTAACAACTCCTCCCTTTGAAGGATCATTTAGACTAGCCGTCGGCTGCTTTTTAACCTCTGCATATTTCGATTTATTCTTATTGGACACAAATACGTTTTTACTAAGTATTTTTCTAGAAGTTAAAATTGTAAATAAACCAAGAATAGCTATTATAAATATCCAAGCAAAAATGCTTCTATTAAAAATTCCTAAACCGCTCTTATTTGGGCTTTCTCCAAAAGAAACAGCACTTCCAGTTAACAAACTAACTCCCTCCCAGTTTGCAGATTGTTCCCCATCACTGATTAAAACACTATTTTGTTGATCTGGAGAATATAACCCAAACTCAAAAACCTCTCCAACACTTAAATTAAGAGGTATTACCTTACTAACATTTCCAATTCTCATCTCTACTTTTCTTTCATATGGAACATTCCCAACATTTCGGATTATTAATGTTCCATTAACCAAATCAAAAGTAGCTTCCATATTCTTTTCTACATAAATAACATTCTCAACTTTAATTCCTTCGGCTTCTGAAAGTAGCTTCCAATCCCCAAATGGTGCGTTCTTTTCTATTGTAAAATATTCGTTACTTCCTAAAGTAGAAAGTCTACTAGAAACTTCAGTACCATTAAAATCTAAAAGCTGATAATCAACACTTTTATCAGTTATTTTTTCATTTGTTTGATCAAATAATTCTGATTTAAAAGAAAGATCCTTACCAGGTTTTATACTACTAGGAACCTCCACCGTCAGTGAAGTTGGTTTTTGAAGTATTTCTATTGAACCTTCTACTGAACCAGTATTCAGTATGCTATCATCTTTATCTTTTTCATAAACAGAAATAGTTATTTTATACTTCCCAGCAGCAAGAGTTTCAGGAATTAAAAAACTTCCACCAAAGACGTCATTATTAATTGAAACTGAAGTATCCAAATTAACATCTGTAAATTTTATACTAGCATATCCATTTACAGCTGGTTTTTTATCAGCTTTTTTAACACTACCTGTAAAATTCACATTATCTCCTGGTAAAAATGCTTCATTACCTATTGAAAAGGAGACATCCATTTGATCAGAAATAAAAAATTCAAAACTTTCCTTAGGTGCTCCATTGAAATTTAAGTTAAGATGACAGTTTCCAGCCATTCCCCTTAGAAAAGACTTTGTAAAAGGAGCTAAAATTTCTATTGATGTTTCATCAGTAAGATATCTAAAGTAAATCATCTTTGTTTGATTAGCACAAACAAGATCAACATTAGCCCAGCCAATCCCTCCATCAGAACCAAGAACAATTGACATAGTGCTACCAATATTATAAACCTGGTCTGGTTGCTTTGACAAAAAGATATCAGCACTAACAAAGCTAATCATAAAGAAAACAAGTAGTAATACTACAATAACTCCGAATCCTCTTTTTGTACTCATGCTATTTCATATACAAAATGCTATTTAAAGTTTATTATGTCTGATCCATATTCAAAAAACGAGTCATTTAGAAATATAAAGGTATAAATACAAGGCTATCTTTGAACCTAACAGATAAAAAACATAAAAATGAAACCAGAAGACGAAAAAACTGAAAAGGAAAAGATAACTGAAGAAATAGAAGAGCTAAAAGCTAGAATAAAAAATACAGAATATGATCTGGCAAATATGTTCAAAGGAAACTCTCTGCTAGAGGAAAAGCTAGCAATCTCAAAGAAAAGCCTTGAAGAAAAATCAAAGCTACTTCAATCACTAAGTGAAGAAGAAAACAAAGACAAATCAAAAGAGCTTGAAGCTAAAGAAGATGAAATCATCGAAGATAAAGAAGTAGTCCTCTCAAAAGATCAAGAAGATATAATTGAAAAGGAACTTGATAAGGAAATAGTTTAAGCAAATAGTCCCAAGTTTTTAGGAGGGTTATTTAAATACTCTTGTAAATTCCTACATTTTCTTCTATATAACTCCTCTGCTGCAACAATAAGCCAACCATCACCACAAGTGACTTCTCTATTTTCGGGCTGCCACACACCTTCTTTAAATACAAATGAAGACTTTACAGGATTTCCGGGCCAATTTTGAGGCTCAGGACTAGTATCAATATCTGAAACAGCTACCAAATCTAACATAGAACTATACCTCTCAGCACCGATAGGACCATATCGATCGCCCCAATCCAGTCCAATAAGATAAGAATAACTTTGATCTCCTATCATTATTCTTCTATTCCACTCATTTAAAAGAAATGTCAAATCATTTAAAGTAGATTCATCATTAATAGATCTTTTATTAACACTATCATGAAAATAACATCTAAATGGAATTTGATTTTCTGGTTTTGGAGAATTATGTCTAGCTACGAAACTTAACCATTTTCCAGGCTCTAATGGTTCTATTCCTTCATTCATAACAATATTCTAATAACCTACTTTAAAAACATTTATACAATAAAATTAATTCTATATAATTTTATCCCCGATTAGTACTAAAAAAGCGATAGGTTTATAAACCCTGAGCTTATTGAAATTAATTTTAAAACTCAGTATTAAACAAAAATCAAAATGAACTCAGAAACAGAATATAGAATAAATGGCGAATCAACAGCATTTGAGCTAGCCCTCGGTATGGAAGGGAGAAATAGACTTGTAGTCCTCTTAAATAAAGCTCTTCATGATGAACTTAATAATTCTGAATTAAGAGAACTGAGAAAGCTAAACAAGCAAGTTTCAACTTTTGTTAGAGAAAATTATGCAGATCCAGCAAGATGTGAAAAACAAAGATATTGGTGTGGACCACACATAGAAACAAATATTGGAGATGCTCAAACACCAAATTTTGTAGATTGTTTAACTGGTTATAATTCCCAAGCTAACCTACCTCCAATACCTGTCCATAAAATGGATCTATATTCTAATATCATTGCTAATATATCCAGACGTTATTTTCAAAGTAGACAGCCTTCCAAAACCTTATAAACCATATATTTCCTATAGTACTCTATAAATACTGATTACTCGTTCTGATATTAAAATGACTCAAATAGTGCAAGCTGTAAAAAGAAATGACAAAGACATAATGGAAATTCTACATCCATTAGTAAAAGAATGGTTCTTTTCAAAGTTTAAAACATTCTCACTAACTCAACAATACGGAGTTCCTGCAGTCTGGGAAAGAAGAAACATCCTAATTTCAGCCCCAACAGGAGGTACAAAAACTCTAACAGCATTCCTATCAATTCTAAACTATCTTGTAACCCTTGCGGAAAGAAAAGAGCTACAAAATAGAATCTATGCAGTTTACATATCCCCTCTCAAGGCTTTAAGTAATGATATTCACAAAAATTTAGTAGAACCTCTGGAAGAAATTACTGCTTTAGCCGAATCTAAAGGAATCAAACTAGATCAAATAAGAGTTGGCCTAAGAACAGGAGATACAACAGTAGCTGAAAGAACAAAAATGGCAAGAAAAGCTCCACACATTTTTATCACAACACCCGAATCTCTTGCAATCGTTCTAACAAGTAAAAAATTCATTGAATATCTAAACAATGTTGAATTCTGTATTCTAGATGAGATTCATGCTCTTGATAATAAAAGAGGAACCTATCTTAGCTTAACAATAGAAAGACTAAATGCAATAAGCACCATCTGGCCAACAAAAATAGGTTTAAGTGCAACAATAGAACCTCTGGAAGAAGTAGCTAAATTTTTAGTTGGAGTTTCAGATGATAGAGAAGTTGAAATTGCAAAAGTCCCTCTACAAAAAACCCTAGACATTCAAGTTCTAAGCCCATCTAAAAATATTATTGAGGATACAAACATCACTGAAGATATGTATCACATGATTCACAATCTTGTAAAAGAACACAAAACAACACTAATCTTTACAAATACGCGAGCCGGAACAGAAAGAGTTGTTAATCGTTTAAAAGAAAAATTTCCAACAGAATATTCAGAAAATATTGCAGCACATCACTCATCTCTAAGCAAAGTTCACAGATTTAATATTGAAGAACGATTAAGAAACGGTGAAATAAAGGTTGTAGTATGCAGTACAAGTTTAGAATTAGGCATTGACATTGGTTACATTGATCTAGTTATAATGTTAGGCTCTCCAAAAGCAAGTTCTCGTGCACTACAAAGAATTGGACGAGCAGGTCATAAACTACACGAAGTTGCAAAGGGAAGATTTGTTGTTATGGATAGAGATGATCTAGTAGAATGCGCAGTTATTCAAAAAGAGATGATTGAAAAGAAAATTGACAAAATAAGATTTCCAAAAAATTGTCTCGATGTTCTATCACAACAGATCTATGGTATGGCCATAACAAAAATTTGGGATATAACCGAGTTATTTAACCTAATAAAAAAGAGCTATTGCTATTCAGAACTTTCAAAAAATGATTTTTATGATGTGATAAGCTATCTAGCTGGTGAATACGACTTGGAAAAGAATTATGTTTATGCAAAAATCTGGTATGACTCTTCCACAAATCAAATTGGTAAAAAAGGTAAAATGGCTAGAGTAATTTACTTTTCTAACATCGGAACAATCCCCGAAGAATCCTACATTACAGTCAAACTCTCTCCGGCAGGAGAGAAAATAGGAGTCATTGATGAGGGTTTTATGGAACGTATGAAAAAAGGTGATGTATTTGTTCTTGGCGGACATAAATATGTTTTCCTTTATACAAGAGGAATGAATATCTATGTTAAACCTGCAATAAATAGAAACCCAACAATACCCTCATGGTTTTCAGAAATGCTACCCTTAAGTTTTGACTCTGCAAATGAAATAAATAAACTTAGATCTTTATTAAACAAAGAATTAAAATCAAACAAAAAACCAAAAGAAATAAAAGAAACAATAAAAGAATATCTCCACATTGATGATTCCGTGAGCGAATCAATTTACAGCTATTTTCACGAACAATTTAAATTCTCTGAGATTCCAAATAAAGAGCTAATCTTAATTGAAAAATATAAAGGTGAAAAAAACTATCTTCTAGTTCATAGCATGTATGGCAGAAGAGTCAATGATGCTCTCTCACGATCAATTGGATTTTTAATGGGTAATGCGGGAGGAAGAGATATAGAAGTAGGAATTAATGACAATGGTTTTTATTTTGCAGGAGAAAAACTACCATTTGAAAAAGCTCTAGAATTCTTAACAGTAGACAATCTAAAAGAAGTTCTAACAGAATCAATTGAACGAACAGACATTCTTGCAAGAAGATTTAGACATTGTGCAACAAGATCTCTAATGATTTTAAGAAATTATAAAGGTGAAAACCGAAGCGTTGGGCGACAACAGATGAAAAGTTATTTTCTTATGAATGCTGTAAAAAAAGTCTCAAAAACCTTCCCAATATTGCAAGAAGCAAGGCGTGAAGTCCTGGAAGATGTTATGGATATTGAAAATACAACATTTGTTCTAAAACAAATAAAGGACGGTCTCATAAATATAAAAATAAGAGAAACTCAGCTTCCTTCTCCATTTGCACTAAATCTTATGCTTCAGGGTCACACAGATCTAATAAAAATCGAAGATAAACAAGAATTCCTAAAAAGAATGCACGAGTTACATGTGAAGATTATTGAAGGAAAAGAGAAATAAATTAATCTGAAAATCCTTGTCCTAAAGAATTAACTAATAATTGATTAAATTCGGCATAAGATTTTCTAAGGTGTGGAAATCTACAAATCATGTCTCTTACTTGATCTGCATATTTTCTAGAGGAATAATAATCTCTATAGACCCTAATTCTAAATCTATTCATATCTTCAGGAGTCATACCATCAACTTTAATCACTGGATAGTCTGTAGAAAATTTAGACAAGTCATCTGTTAAAAATCTTCCTTCTCTTTTTAATCTTTCAAAGATAGGCGTTCCAGGAGAATACATCATAAACGAAAGTCTAAGTTCATCAAAGTCTGAGTCTAATATTGCTTCTCTTTCTTCTTCAAGAGATTGTTTGCTATCTCCTTGATCTCCTAAGATAAAATATCCTTTACTTAATACTCCCATATTTTTTAACAATCTCACTCTTTCTTTTACCATAGCTTGCCATTCACTCATAGTTCCATTAAATCCACTTTTCAAGGGTTTTGTTAAGGACTCTACACCAAAACCAACTTCAGTACAACCCCCAAGACCCATATTAAACAATATTTCTGGATCAACATCAACTCTACTCATAGCGTACCATTTAAATCCCGTTTTAGCAATTTCGCCACATAACTTTTCAATTCTTCCTTTATCTCCACCATAAAAATTTAAATCAACAAAAAACCCATAATTTGTTCCAAACATAAGTTGACATTCAGTTATTTCTTGAAGAATATTATCAATGTTTCTAAACCTTGTTCTATTACCACAATTGTCTGAAGGAAACATTTCTGAAGAGAGACAAAATTTACAAGCATAATCACAACCTCTTGAACCAACTAACAAAATTATAGATCTTTGATCAGAAGGAGCTGGATAATATAATCCTTGTCTCTTCATTCCCTTTACCATATCCTTAGTTCTTAATGGAATAGGATTTTCATTAGGATCTAATCTTTGAAAGTTATCAACAAAAACCTGTCCATCCATATAAACAAGCCCTCTGATTTCTTCCTGTTTTCGCTTACCTTCAGAAAATTCAACTAAATCTCCTAAAGTATGATCTGCTTCTCTAGATACAATATAATCAAAAGCTGGTTCAGTACTTATCTCTTTTGGAACACAGGTTGCATGATATCCTCCAATAACTGTAATTATTCCACTATTTCTGTCCTTTGTTCTTTTTGCGACTTCAAGTGCTAAGGGATAATTATATGTTAAAGAAGAAAATGCTACAACTTGAGGATTATCTCTAAGCACCTCTTCAACACTTAGATTAGCTGATTTTGGAAATATAACATTAACCTCATTTCCTCGATCCATTGTGTCTCTTGCAACATAACAAGCACCTATAGGCTCATGAACCCTACTACTTAAACCAATAACATCCATTACACTTCCTTCATCTGATTCTTTATCAACAATTGCTCTAGCACTACCCGGATCAACTATGTTTACTCTCATTTTCCTTTTACTCCATACTAATCCCCCTCAACCCTCTAGTATTTAAACATATGCTGTAAATAGTTTACGACAAAACAAAGGTTTAAATAACCTAAAAGAATCCTTAGCCTATGGAAAACATAGAAGCACTTCAAAAATTTGGCTTATCAGAAAAAGAATCAAAGGTTTATCTTGCTAACTTAGAATTAGGTGAAGCAACAGCAAACGACATTTCCCTAAAGAGCAATTTACCAAGAACTTTAATTTATGATATACTTGAAAGGCTTATTGATCTAGGACTAGTTTCATACTCAATAAAAAACAGTAAAAAATTCTTTCTGGCATCAGACCCAAATGAATTAGTTCGAATTATAAAAGAAAAAGAAAATAGTGTTTCACTAATCATGCCCTCACTTGAACAAATCTATAAAACTAAGGGATTGAAAAGACCGAAAGTTGAAATTTATGAGGGAAAAGAGGGTATGAAAACAATGATGAATGAAATTATAAGATCTGGAGTTAAAGAGTTTTATTCCTACGGAAGTTCAAGATCTTCTTATGAAATAATTCCCGCATTTATAGTAGAATGGCACAAAGAAAGGATAAAAAGAAAAGTCAAAATTAAAATCATTTATAATAACACAAAACAGGCAAAAGAAAGGATAAAAAGTATTCCACAAACCATGAAATTAATGGAATATAGATTCATGCCAATAGAACTAGAATCCCCGACAGCAATCATGGTTTATCAAAATAAAGTTGCCTTAGAGTTATGGACAAAAGAACCATTTGCAGTAGTTATTGAAAGTGAACAAATGGCAGAAAACCAAAAAAGATATTTTGAAGAACTATGGAAAATTGCTAAAAAAGCCTAAAACCAAACATTTATATATAAGTATATATAGAATAATATATGAGTTTATGTAGTTTAATAAAAAACAAACAGGTAATACACTATCCTAGTTTGAAAACTGTACTAATGGTTGAAAATATAATCAAAGAGTCAGAAACAGCAATTTCACGGGAAGAACTCAAGAGAAGACTTCCAGTAAAAATAATGCATCAAACTTTAAATTTTATTCTTTTATATTTAGAAGAAAAGGGCATGATAATTGATAGCCACAAAGGAATCCTATGGATATATAATACAAATCCAAAACTAAAAAAAGCAATCCAAGAGGGAACAGAAATTTAAAATGTTCAGAGGAAAAGAAGTAAGAATCTTCTTGTCTAAAGAAGCAAATGAAGTATATGAAGAATTAAATAAAATTGTTGCTGAAGAAAAAATAAAGAAATTGACAGTTCATTTCATCAGACACTTTTAAGATCAATTAATCGCGTTAAAGATTTATTAAAAATAAACCCATTTGCAGGAGATCAAATACCTAAATCACGAATTCCTAATAAGTATATAACTAAATATGCTTGTGAAAATACATGGAGAATTGAGCTAGCAAATAGATGGAGAATGATGTATATGATAACTGGAAATGAAATTGAAATAATTACATTTGTTTTGGATATTTTTGACCATAAAGATTATGACAAGCTATTAGGATATAAACACTAAGTTTAGAATATGAACAAAACTGAGCTCTTGAGATACAGCTTTTTTAACTCCTGTTTGTCTTAAAAAATACTACACTTATTTTTAATGTTTCTAAATTATAACTTAATAACCTAAAAATGAGGTTATGATAACCAACTAAATAACTTTTAAATCATATAAAAGGAGCTAAAATGTATGAATGTGAAATTTGTGGATATTTATCTAAAGAAGAAGACATTTGCTGTGGGCAGTTTATGATAAAACTTAAAATTCCTGCTGAAGGAAAAAGATTTAAGCAATTTAATGATGTTCCCGAACAAATAGAAGCAAGATAACAAAACTTTAAATATTCTTAGAACTTTTAATTAATACTCTTTAAGTTAATCAAAAAATGACATATTCAGAAAGTTTTAATGATAAGCATAAGATAGTTGAAATACTTGAATTAATCGGCCTGAGTAAAAATGAAATAATTGTTTATCTTGACCTTATTAGCCACAACCACTCTTCAGCCCTAGAAATATCCAAAAGAACAAAGATTCATAGGTCAAATACATACGATTCCATAAGAACTTTAATTGAAAAAGGATTTCTCAGCGAAACAATAAAAGACAATAAACGTATATTCAATGCAATTGAACCTCATAAAATCAAGAACTATATAAAACAAAAAGAACACGAATTTGATCTAATCCTTCCAGAACTTACAAATTTAAAGCAAAACGAAAATAATCCAGGAACAATTAATATCTCACAGGGACCATTTGCTGCAAGAGAGGCTCTCTTAGATCTATTAAAACTTAGAAATCCTATTTTTGTTTATGGTGCATCAAAAGAGGCCGTTGAAACCTTTGGTGAGGGTTTTTTAAAAGAGTTTCATAAAGAAAGAATAAAAAATAAAATTCATATGAAACATATTTATAACAAAAATGCTCAAGAAAGGATAAGCTATCTTAACAAATTAAAGTTTACTGAAGCAAGGGCATTACCCGAAAAGTATGACTCATCAGTTTCAACGAACATTTGTGAAGATTTTATTTTACTTTTAATATTTAGTAAACCAGTATTAGTTATAAAAATAAAAAACAAAGAAATTGCCGAGTCCTATAAAAAATACTTCGACCTTATTTGGAAGTCAGCAAAGGTTTAATTTTAACTACTCAAACTAAGTGATCTTCTAATTTTTGTTATACAAAGAGTTAAATATTTGTTTCTTAAGCTATTTTTAATAAAAAATAGCTAATTTACATGAAAGTAACTTTTCCAAACTTTGCAATAGTAGGTAAGGATCCTGAATCTGAACACCGCCTCGAGGAAGTAATTAATCAAGTTCTCCCAGTTAGCGATATAGACCATTTCCCCTCTTTTGAAAGTTTTATGTCTAGAAGACAAGAACCCTATCAAACAGTTTTAGTTGACTATGATCTTATAAAAGATAATTGTGATGCAGAACGTTTAGAGCAAATAAATACCGGCAATCAAGAAGGCAATAAGTCAAAATCTCAAATAATCGTTTTCAATGCTAATCACTCTCTTTTTAGAAATCTTGAATCAATTGTAAGAATGTTCAACGAAAGAGTACTTAGAGGACTTTTATTAAAACCAGGTGAAAGGGGATATGAAACTATGGAACATGATGCTAAAACACTGTTGGCTCATTTAATGCAAGAAGGCGTTCTTAACCTTGATTTTCCTGTTGCTGTAAATGGTGCAGGCGTAGTTGGATCACAGGTTGTTAAAAAGTTATTGTCTGAGGGATTTGAAGTACACTGGTTTAGTCAATCTTTATCAGACCAAAAATATTGTATTAGAGAGAATGATAAAGATAAATATGTCAATTATGGGGGTTATAGAAAGTTAAAAGGAATGGTAAATAATGCTCGGTTGGTTTGTCATCCAAATATAGAAAGACTGCTTGCATCAGAGCCTGCTTTTTTAGTGTTTGCTAGTTCAAAATACGACCCAGGAATTTTAAAAAAAATTAGAAAAGCTACAGAAAGAGGGCGAATGATCCGAGGATTATATAGAGATTCACAACCTAAAGTAGATGATATTATTTTACCTTATGTTCTTGGTAAATCTGATGCAGTAATAATGAATGTTTCTAATCCTCCTGAATGCTTAGCTCAAAGAGAACTACAGTCTTGTATAGACCCAGAACATATTGTGACCTGCTCACCCGATTTTCGTAGGCTAACTGGTTTGTTAGGTGTACCTCAAGATACTATAGATGCAACTATTTTAGGCGAACATGCTTCTCCCATGTATGTTCCAGAGGTTATTAGAATCAGAGGTAAATCCTTAAGAGAAATTTCAAGAGGAAAAGGAAGACTTCAAATAGCATTCAAAAGCATAATTGAAAAAATGATACATGACTTAGGAAACTATGGTCATGATGTAATGGCTCTCTATGAAGAGATTAAAGGTACAATACCCTATGAAGATGCTGCTGATGCTGTTGTTGAAGCCCTAACAGACCTTAGAAAAATGCAGATCCCAAATTCTCTAGGGTATTATCAAGAACGGTTTGATGGATTTTTACTTGGTCCTAAACCTAAAGTTGATTTTCATGATCTTACATTTAGAGAAGATCCTAATTCTTTAGAAAGATATCAAAGTATTCTTAAAACTTGCAAAAAATACGAACTTGCAAAAAAGTTACAAAGAGCTACAACAAACCAAAGACAAATTGCTAGTAAACCAAAGATAGAACATTATCAGTTTTAAGAATTAAACGTTCTAAATAAAGTTAATCACAAGATTTAACCATCTTTTTTGCTTCAGCATTTGTAATTTCTTCGTGATGTTCTATTTTTACATGTAGCTTAGCCATTTCAATAAGCTCTTTTTCATTAGTGCTTTCTACTTTAAAGCAATCATCAAGACATATTACATATTTTAGTTTGTCCATTTTTACCTCCAATAAATCTAAAAAAATAAAATATAAAATCTAATGCTGTACTCTTTTATACAACTTTAAAATTAAATCCTCTATAGCTATATTCAACCAAGAGGTAATGTCATACATAAAGTATCATTATTATTGCTATTATTTTGACATATAAGTACTGCGTTATCAAAAGAACTTTGATAAAAGAACCAAATTGAAAATGAAATAAATAGTGTTAAAACAATTACAATTATAAAAATCCACAACCCTAAATTTATTTTTATATTCTTATCACCCATTTTAAACTATTAATTATTGTACAATAAATTATTAGAATACATGCAGTCCATCATAAGACAACTATTTTAAATTCTAATCATCTTTATTAAACTTTAATACAATTGAATTCATACAAAACCTAAGACCAGTAGGTTTTGGCCCATCAAGAAAAACATGGCCATGGTGTCCTTCACATTTAGCACATAAAACTTCGGAGCCATCAATTCCCTGAAGAGTTGGTTTAATTAACAAACTTTCTTTTGAAATAGGAGCAAAAAAACTAGGCCACCCTGTACCAGAATCATATTTTGATTTATAAGAAAAAAGTAAGTTGTCACATGCAATACAAGAATATGTCCCTTTGGCCTTATTGTTAAAAAATTCTCCTTTAAAGGCCTGCTCAGTTCCACCTTCTCTAAGTATGTGATATTGCAAAGGATCTAAAATCTTCTTCCATTCAAAATCGGGTTTTATAAGTTTTTTTAAAGTCATCTTATCTACTGCAAAAAACCCCTTCCTCATTTTTTTGAAAGTATTTCTGGTGATACTCTTCTGCAGGCCAAAATTTATCAAATTTAGATATTTCTGTTACAACCTTCTCATCTCCAAGTTCCTTTTGAAGCGCATTTTTAGAGGCTATTGCATCATTCTTTTGTTTTAAATTATGATAAAATATTACAGATCTATAATTTGTTCCAATATCAAGACCCTGCTTATTCAAGGAAGTGGGGTCATGTATTCTCCAAAAAACATCAAGAAGATCTTTATAGGATATTGTAGTCGTATTAAATTCAATTTGAATTGACTCTGTATGACCAGTTCCACCACTTGATACCTGTTTGTATGTAGGGTTCTTAGTATTTCCCCCACTATATCCTACAACTGTTGAAATAACTCCTGGCACCCTTAAAAACTCCTCTTCAACATGCCAAAAACATCCTGCTGCAAATGTTGCTTTTTCAATAGCCATTTTTATTCACTTTCAGTTGATAGTATTATTAAAACATATGTCGTCTTGTTTAAGACAAATAACTAATTTGAGAATTAATTCCTAACATTAATAAACCACATATTCTCAATATTTTCATGCAACTTAACCTATTTGAACAAGCAGATAAAAACAAAGAATACGAGCTTATTGGTAAATCCCTCTTTCTAATAAAACAAAAAATCCTTGTAATTGGTGATCTACATCTTGGATTTGAATTTATGCTTCGTGAGGGCGGATCTCTTCTTCCACAAACTCAAATTAAACAAACAATAGATGACCTGAATGAAATATTTAATTATCTAAAGAACAGAAAAGTAAAGATAAATAAGATAGTTTTCCTTGGGGACATTAAACATTTTTTTGCTTATAAAAGTCAAGAGAAAAATATCTTCCTAGACGTAATGAAAGTCATTGAAAAACATGTCTCCAGAGAAAATGTAATATTATTAAAAGGTAATCATGAAAAGATTGACATTGCAGATAGAACATTCCTAACTCATTATATTTACGAAGATACAATATTTATTCATGGAGATAAATTTATTCCAGAAATTAAAGACAAATCAATAAAAAAAGTTATCATGGGCCATTTACATCCAGCAATACGAATAAATGATTCTCAAAGCAACAGATCTGAAAAATACAAATGTTTTCTAATTGGAAAATACAAAGGAAAACAGTTTTTCATACTTCCAAGTTTCTTCCCACTAGTAGAAGGAAGTAGTGTCAATGATCATGTGGAAAAAGAAGCATGCATTGTACCACCAGAAAAATTAAAAACATTTAATGTTTTTATTGTCGGAGATAAAAATTCCATATATGACTTTGGAAAATTAAAAAGTTTAGAAAGTGATTAAAATGCATTACAAAGATTTGAAAGAAAGGAGGGGAGGAACTTCTGGGAGATATTTAATTTCAGAGGTAGTAGAAGCAGCAGTTCAGCAGGAGGAAGCTGAAGAAAAAAGAGTGTTTAATCCGGGAAAACCAAAAACAAAACATTCAAATGCGGTTCACATTGATTTAGAAAAATTAGCTCAAGAAACATTACCAATTCTAACATCAATAGAAGCACAAATACCTCCAAGAAGCTATGTTTCCTCAGCAGGACTAGCAAACAGGGTTAATAGAGATAAAAATGGAACATTTCCGATTTTAATCCTCTCAAAACATATAGAAGAAGCATTTCAAAAAGAACTAGAAAGAGAGTCACTACAACATGCTCCGGTTTATGAAGAAACTGGAAAAATTTTATTAGTTGGATATAGACATTTCTTAACACCTACTCCTAATCTAATAAAAACCTTTGGTATTCAAACTGAAATTGCAAAAATGGCTCTGAGGATTTTAGAAGAATCAACAAGCAATCTACCTCAAGGAGCCTTTATTCCTTTGAAGACTATAGCAAAATTAATCAATGAAAAAAGAGGGGCTGGTGAAAGAGATAAAGAGGGAAGACGCATACATACAGTACAATACCCTGCTTTAATTTCCGTTCTTGAAAGATATGATGAAGTAAGACCTGCCATTATATTCGATGGATATGGTAAACGAGGATTTGTTGCATATGCAACAGTTCCTAAAACAAAAAAGAGGTAGCTATTTATTAAACTCTCTCACACCACTCACAAGTTTCTCTCGGACAATCACCTTCTAAAACTCTCAACCCTTTCATAAACAATTCTTCAGCATTCTTTATATTAACATTCAGTTTAATCAACTTAGTCTCAAAAAGAACTTCTCCAGTTTCAAGAACTTTATCAGGAAAATAAAATAACAAAAATCCAAAGTCTTCTGTTTCAAACCCATTCTTTCTCAACAAAAAAGTATAAATGTCAATCTGATCTTTATAATACTCATGAGTATTTTCTCTCAAAGGAAAACCGCGAGTCTTATAGTCTAAAACAATCAGTTTCTTATCCTTAACGAGCAGAGTATCAACCGCTCCACAAAGAACATTTCCAGCTTTATCTTGCCATCTAACTCCCTTTAAACCATCTCTCCAAACTTTTAACAGCTCTCTTTCATCTTCATTTATACCAAAAAGTCTCATACTAGAACAATCATGATTTGTACACAATTCTGGAGGCAGCATCCCTCTGTCTCTAAATTTATCAAAATGTATTTTCAAAATTCTGTCCATTCCACTTGGCAAACTCGGAAAAATACCTGCAGGCCTTTGCCAGACCTTGTGTTTTTCCAACCAAAAACATCTAGGACAATCATGCATTAAGCTTAGTGAACTTGGAGATAATTTGTAGTTCATTAACTAACTAGTAACCTAACCCATTTAAAGTTTACCACAGTAAAACTTATAAATCAGGCATTTATCTTAAAACCATGGCAAGGAAGAATATAGTTATCGGAATAATCTGCATATTAGCCTTTGCAATGTTAACTCTAAACTTAGTAAAAGCCAGTTCGGATTTGAGCTTACTATCCAAAAATCATGATTCTTGCACAGAAATGTGGAGTTGTGGAACATGGGGAGACTGTATTCATGGTGAAAGAGAAAGAAGTTGCAGAGACTTGCACCACTGCGGTACTATTGATAACAAACCAGAGGTAATAAAATTTTGCAGTTGTTATAGAGATGATTGCTATAGATATGACCATTATAATGATTGCAATGATGAAAGAGATTGCAATACACATCACTACTACGGATATTTTGAAGACAAATATCTAGAAATGTTCTATGAGCAACAGGGCCAGTTAAGTCAGCCCCAACAACAAACACAACCTCAAGAAACAGTAAAGATCTATCAAATCATGCCCTCAGATTCTAGCACAAGTTCAAGTATCACAACAACCCAACCCTCAACACAAATAACAGGCTATTCAAGTTATTCTCTAGGATCTCTTTCAGGCCCTTGGACACTTATTCTTATTATTCTAGGAATACTAAGCATTGTCCTGTTAATAGTAATTATAGTAATTGTAGCTGTGAGAAGATAAATCTTTATTCTTAATCTCTTTTAACACTGACAGTATTGAAAATAAACCATAAGAATTATTGTTTCACAACACTAAAAAATTTAAGTAAATTTTTTGTGCCCCAAGTTCTAATGAACTTGATGAATTCAACTTAATTTAAAGCTGTTTAATCCATCTATTAGTTATAAACTTCTTGAAGTAAAGTGAATGTAATGAACAATTGTCTATGTATTTTCAAATAAATTAGTCTAATTCTTCTCTCTAAAGTTAATTGCCTTCCACCAAAAGTAATCAGCAATAATAACCAAAGCAACTGCAAAGATTCCATTGCTTGACTTAAACATTAATGTAAAGTCATTGGTTAAATTAAATAACAAACCAACTAAAAAGATAATAAAATTAACAGCAATATCTAAGAAAGGAATCCACATCGCAACCTTAATCTTATCTTTAGTCTTCTTTTCTTTACCGTATTTAACATAAAACCAACCAATAATAATCAAAACAGTGTCAATTAAATATGGTAAAAAAACATAAAATGAATTTGTTTCAGCTTGTTGTTTAAGAACTATCTTAATAATATAGTGAATTGCTAAAATAACTACTAAAAAAACCAGCAAAATAACTAAATCTCCAAAGCTAAATCTTTTTTCTTTACCTTTTTCAGTCATTTCTTCATTTTGCTAAGTCTTTTATCACCCTTTTCAGCAATTTTATTTAACTCTTTTAAAACATCACTCAAACCAGTAGAACCAATTTCTTTACCAGTTCTAGGAGTTTTTGAAAGCTCCTTTACCTCTTGAATTTCTAACTTGTTTATTGGAACTAAAATCATCTGAGCTATTCTCATTTCAGGTTCAATATCAACAGCATCCATTGAAAAGTTAATCATAATTATTGTAACTTCTCCTCTGTATGAAGAATCAAAGGTTCCGGCCACAGCATGCAAGCCCATTTTAGTAACAATGCCTGCCCTATCTCTAACAAGTCCAATATAACCCTTTGGGATCTCAATTGCAATACCTGTTTTAATCTCTTTTTGCTCCATAGATTCAAGAGTTACAAGCTCATTTGCCCTTAAATCAAATGCCACATCACAATCAAGTGCATATTCAGGTAACTCAGCATTTTTTGTCAGTCTCTTCACTTTCAAAACAGGATTATTATCTTCTTTTTTCATATTAAAAAAAATAACTTAGAATTTATAAAGATATGCATAAGATTTATATAATATTATATCATATAGTTCCATGGGATGGATAGCAGAATTTAAAGAGTTCTTAAAAGAATACAAAGTTGTTGGTCTAGCCATTGCATTTATAATTGGTGTTGCAGCAACAACCCTTATTCAATCTCTAGTAAATAACATAATCATGCCCTTAATAACTCCATTCATTCCAAATGGTGAATGGCAGACTGCAACATTAAAACTAGGTCCATTTGTTCTTGGCTGGGGTTCCTTTCTCTCAGCATTAATCAATTTTGTAATAATAGCCCTAGTTGTATTTATAATCTCTAAAAAACTTTTCAGAGAAGATAAGGTAACTAAGAAATAATTAGATTTAAAGAAATTTACTTAAAACTCTTAACTTTTTCATAAAGTTCTTTTGCTTTCTTATTTGTTTCAAAATGCTTTCTAACTGGCTGTATTAACTCATCGATATATTTAGCAACAGTATTCTTTAGATCAAGAGGATGAATTTTCTTTTCTATAAAAAGATCTTTTAGTTCATCATAGCTATTTACTGTTATATCTCCGCCAAACTTTTGAGGCCTTTCAATAACAAGTTTATCAAATTTTTCAAAAACTATATACTTAGCATATTCCAAAACCGGATTATCTTCTTCCTTTCCCTCAGGACAATAGGCATTCTTAAACTTTCTAAAAATGTCTTCCTTTGAGTCAGTCATAAAAATTGCTGTTTCTGGTTTTGACTTTGACATCTTCAAGGCAATTTTTCTATCAATTCCTTCTAGATTACTTTCTTTAAATTGTAAACCCAAAAGCATATGATGAGATATAACTACCGGAACCTTAAAACCAAGTTTAGGAAAAAGTTCTCTTGCAAGCATATTTACTTTTCTCTGATCCATACCTAATTGAGCAATATCAACTTCTAAATGATGAATATCTGCTGCCTGCATCAAAGGATAAATTATTTGAGAACTCGGATTATTAACTGATTCTTCTCTTCCCATTATCTGAGAGCATCTAATAACTCTTTGTATGCTCGCTTCCTTTGAAAGTTTAAGAACCGTTTCCCAATATTCTGGATGTTTCTTAATAAATTCTGATGTCCAAATAAACTCAACATTATCAAGATCCATTCCACAAGCTTTCCAAACTTCTATAAAATACTCTCCCACAACTTTTATTTTTTCCAAATCTCCATCAAATTTATTATTTAACATGGCAAACCAATCTGCAACCCAAAACTTAAACTTAATACCAACAGAAGTCATTTTATTCACAGTTATAGCTCTTAAAAGTCCCTGAGCAATATGTATCTGCCCAGACGGCTCAAAACCATCGTACGCAGAAAGAGTCTTTTTAGTCTTGAATAGTTCTCTTAGCTCATCCTCCGTAACAATTTCCTCTGCAAAACTCTTTATTACCTTAATCTTTTCTTCCACACTCATATTTTTACTAGCCATAATTACCTCAATTTAGGAAACTATTAAAATCTTTCTACACGCAATATTTATAACAATCATAAGCATAATAATTATACTCTCAAAATGCAAGAAGATATCACACCCGACTTAGACAAAGATCAACATTTCCTAATAAATCAAGATGTCCTTAAAAAAGAGATAAAAGCTGCAGACTTATCTGAAAATGATAGAGTAATTGAAATTGGTGCTGGCAACGGAACCCTAACAAAAGAACTAGTCAAAAAAGCAAAGAATGTTATGGCCTTTGAAATTGACCAAAGATTTAAACTAAATCTAGAAAAAATAAAAAAAGATAATACAAATCTAATTCTTGTATATGATAACGCCCTTAAATTTGACTGGAGAGGCTATAATAAAATAGTATCAAATATCCCCTATTCTCTTTCTGAACCAGTAATTATGAAAGCCATAGAAGATAATATTGATGAAATCGTCCTAATTGTTGGAGAAAATTTTAAAGAGTTATTAACTTCAGAGAGCACAAAAATTGGTGTAATAAGTAATATCTTCTTTGAGATAACTCCCATATTAAAGGTTAAAAAAGAAGATTTTGAGCCAAAACCTCGAGTTGAATCCTGGTTAATTAAGCTAAAACGAAAAAAAGACTCAAACGTTTCAAACATCCTAATCAAAAGCATGCTATTAAAAAAAGGTAAGATAAAAAATGCAATTCTTTACTCTTTAGTTGAGACTGGTAAAACAAAAAATGAGTCAAGGTTAATTATAAGTCAACTAGCTATTGATGAAAAAACACTAGATAAACCAGTTGCCAAAGTAACAGGTAATTTAATAATAAAGATAAAAAAAGAATTAGAAAAAATAAAATAAGCAAAATGCTTAAATGTTTTTATGCAGCTTTACGTTTTGCGTAACAATCTCTACAAAAAACAGGCTTTCCTTCTGTGGGCTTAAACGGTACTTCACATTCTTTCTTACACTCAGAACATATGGCTTTGTGCATTTCTCTTGGACCGAATGGTCTGCTTGGTCTAAATCCGCCACTTCTACCACCACCGAACCGATTTCCTCCACTACTTCCACCAAATCTTGGCATTTTTCCTCCTAGTTATTAATTTATGTTTAGTCTATCACTAAGAAATAGTGTATAACGGTTTTATGTTAACTGTATATTTCTAATGATGTAAATGGATATTTACTGTGTTTAAAAACCTTCTTATTTGGGGTTTCAGGATTTTTTAAGTGTTTTTTGAACTTCTCTAACAGATAAATCAAAAAGAGGCATATCTGATCCATATTGCGGATTAAATCTAAGAAGATCATCCCAAGGTAACTTTCCTTTACTAGAAACAAAAGCCTGGTAAAGACCTGCACTACTTAGCTCATCAAACCAAAAAGAATCCCACAGGCTAAGTCCATCACCCTTAAGACAACCAACATGAAAATATACACCATAAACAGTTGCATGAGGATTTCCAGCTTTTGCTCCAAACATAAGCTGAGCTTTAGGAGTTTCAACATCCGGAACATCTAAACACGGGCCGCTATACAAATCAATATCATTTGGTCCAATAATTCTTACAACTCCTCGGTCATAAACTGGAGTTTCAATTAAATAAGTATTTCCACGAACATCAGTAATATCTTTTTCTAATTTTTTCAAAGACCTATCGCGACTAAGCATAAATGCAATAATTCTCTCAATTCTTCGAGGCCCTCTTGGAGATCTTCTCATAAAAAAGAAATAAATCTTAAGCTTTTAAGAATTGTTATAGTACTCAAGAACTGCTTAAACCCCTTTAGTTAGCGGGTTCCTGACACTCCAATAAAACCCAATTAAACCAACTGCTAAAGCACAAATAAAATAAATATATGATGTTGTTTTTAACCCAACATAGATAACTACAAGTATTAAAACAAGATAAAACAAGACCAGTTTGATAGTTGGCCAGATTACCCTCATTAAATATTAAGGTATAGGAAGTATATAATTTTTGCTATTCTAATAAGAATTAATTAACTGAACCAAATGCTTCGGTTAACTTATCTGTAACGTCTCTTCCACCATGATAAGCAGATACAATTGCAGACTTGTTTCTATCACGATGTGCAACATAATCCCAAACATCATGATGTCCTAAAACTTCAGTTAAGTTACCTTTTTTTGCCCAAAGAATCCTATATGAAGTTTTACCAATCTTAACTTCAAAGACTAAATTTTCAGGTCTTTTCCTCGAAAGATCCTCTGCACTAATATTTCTCCATCCAAATCCTTCTTCAGGTTCAGACATATAAGAAGATGTTGAAAAACGAGTACTAGATCTAAAAGAGCTAGAACCATCACGCCAAATACCATCACTATCAAAAGGTGCCATGAATACTCAAAAAATCATTCCTTTTTAAATATTTATATAGATTACGGAAAAATCTCAGCAAACTGCCTCTTTAAGCTTACGTACTCTTCAAGAGTCAAACCCAATCTTTCTAATTCTCTATCTCTTAATGAGCAGTCCTTATAAGCATGTCCATCTGGACCCTGAATAGGACAGCAATAGGCAAGACTCCCTTTACTTTGACGACATCTAAATGTATATCCTTGTTCCCTGTTGATGCCACAAATAACTGGAGCACTTCTTCCTTTTTTTCTTCTAAGAAGTCTAGCTAACTCCAAATCAAAAAATCTCTTTAAAGATTCATAACCCTCTCGAGTCAACCCTCTTCTTTCTAATTCTCTATCTCTTCCAGAACATGGTTCTGCAAAATTACAACAATAAACAAGACTTTTAAAACAGGGCATTTTGTCCACATCTTCCTAAGACCTCAACTTCCACTATTTTTTTAAACTTTACTCTCATTTAATTTTAATGAACATACTCGCAATAATATCCGGAATTGTAAGTTTATTTGCAGGATTTAGTCTTGGTAGAATAGGCGACAAATACGGAGGCCATCTAAACGGTCCACATCACTGGATATTTGGAATAGTTTTAGTTATAATTGGAATTTTTTACATAAAAGATATTTTCGGAATATTTCTAATATTCTTTGGAATCGGTCTTTTCATCAGTGACCTAAATGATTTTTTAAACAAAAGATTTTGGAGTGTTGACATACCTCACAAATGGAAATTCTGGAGTATAAAATAAGAAACACTTTTTTATTTCTTCCACCGAACAATCATGATTACTAATCCAATAATAAAAATAAGTGCTCCCAATATATCAATATCTATTTCCCAAAGTCCATAGGTCAAAATATTCAAGAATTGAAAAGCCACTCCAATTATCATCAAAATAATTCCTAATCTTCTCGTAAAAAATCCTCTTTTCTTATTTTTCATATATAAGCTAAAAATCAAAACTTTATAAATCTGTCTTTCACACGCCCAGTGCAGAAGATTAGAATTAATCAAACACCCTTACTTATCTATTTAGTATCTAACTAACAAAGTCATGGCTTCTATTTATAATTTTCTATATTTAGTCTTCGTCAAAGCTTGCTATTTTAGAAAATCCTTTTCCAAAAACTCCCCACCAATGATTGAAACCATTATAATTTACAGCACGAATATCAATGCAGTGAGTTACTCCTCGATTAATTAAAGATTCATCGATTAAAGGGTTTACAATGCCATACATTAAGTGTCCATATGGAGGGCCATCACTTCTTTCTCCGGTTCTTGCAAATCTAAGGACTCTTTCCCTATCAAGACATAAAATAAATCCTTCAGGTATTTCTTCTAATTCTCTAATTGGTTTACCTTTAAATTCATCCTTTCTTTTAGGATCAAACAATCGTTTGTCATATAACCAAAATTCTGGTTTAAATGGATCTGATGCGAGCGGTTCTAAAAGGTGAAAATCGTGGGGATGAACCACAACAGGATTAGCAGCTTCAGACAAAGGTTTTGAACCAAGATAATTACAAGTATTATGTAGATGATCACTCGCTGCAATAATTTCATCATGTATAGTCTTAAATTCAGGACCAGTAAATCTTGTTAGATCAAGAGCAGCCTCTGCTTCTTCAATAGTCATTGAAATCTTTCTTTTATGATCTTTAACTATTCTTACCCAGACTATTGGCTCAGATCCGTCTGGTTTTATTCCAGCTCTGCTCCTATAACCATTTGGATTACCTATGAGTTGAAAGGGAAGTTTAGATTCGCAACAAGACATTTCACAAATATCTCTTATTGTTTCTCCAGGAACCATATCAGAGATGTCTACAACACGAATTTCTGGTCTCCTAAATAAAGCGTTATGATTTGTACCGTCTGCTAACATTCTTGCCTCTTCTATGACGTAAGGGCAATTAGGGTCAGCATGATAGGGATCCGCATTTTGAGAACTTAATAGAACTGCCTGGCCTTTAGGGATCTCTGGTACAGTAACTCCTGCTGGTAAAGGTTGGGATTTATAGGCATCACAAACACGAACATCAGCAAGATTATGACTATGGCTATAGCTTCTACCCATGCCACCACTATCCCAATATTCTGCTATTTTTATTCTTCTTAATCTTTCAGGATGATCACAAAAATTATCTTTTTCATTATGTTCACCGATTTTTCCTTTATCTGGTCTTGGTTCACAAGCTGTATGAACACAATTAGTACAATTAACTCGATTAACTAATCCTCTTCGAGAATCATTTTCTCTTGCTTCTCTGAATCTAAATTGTTTATCAAAATCAACTTTTTTTAACTTTGGCATATTAGTAATTTAGGTGAATTGTTGATATTTAAGAATTATTGTAGTCAAAATCGCAGCAGTTAGAGGCTTTGTGGAAGGTAGCGAAGGTTTAAAGTTAGCAGTTCTAACTATTTTTTTGAATTATCCGATTATCTGAAAAAGCTTCAATAAATCTATACAATTTTCTTAACATAATCTTAAAACACTTCTTAGTCTCAGGAGAAAGCTCAGTTTGTTCAAGTTCTGCTACAACCCTTCTAAGATCATCTTTAGAAGCTTTAGAAAAGGACTTTCCAAGCATTTTAGAGTATTTCATTATATCACCTAAATATCTTTCAATTTTAGCCACCCCAATACCATCACTAATGCAATAATCCTTAAATTTCAGGGCAATTTCCTTATTATCCTTAGAAATATCAATTGATTCTTTTATTCTTTCAACTGTTCTATCAAATCTTCTCTTGTAATTATGTATATCCATATTCTCTTACTTTTGTTGTGGCTATTAAACCACAGTAAGAGTGTCGGACTTTTCCCATCCGCCCAGTGCAGGAGTCGAACCTGCCCACCGGTTACCCGGTCGGGGTTAGCAACCCCGTGCAATACCGCTATGCGAACTGGGCACAGTTATAGAATAAAATTAAGGGATTTAAAGTTATTGTTTTCCAGTTTTTAATCTAAATAAAGAGTTATTCTAAATCACCTAATTCTTTTTATATAAGACATTCTCTAGAAAATTATGGGTAAAAAAGATAGATTAAAATGCATACCTGCAGAAATTCCATTTAAACATAATGGTCAAAATCTTCCACGATATCTTTTTGAGGCATCACCAAGGGAAGTAAGGGAAGATCAGAAAGGATCAAAATTAAGAGTTGCAACAAGAGATCTTGATCTTCTTAGGGTTGGGTATGATACAAGAGAAGATGCTTGGAGAGTTTACTACCCAGATGAAGAAGGATTTGAACTTGCTTCGAGTCCATTTTATTCAAGAAGAAAAGTAGACTGCCAAGAGTTAGGTTATGTAGAATTTGAAAGGCCAGAAATAGAATTATCTCAATCACAAAGGCTTATGGAGCTAAGTGGATTAACTATCGTAAGGTTTAAAGTTGGAGATGGTTTATGGTTAAACCCTAGAAATATAGCGCTTTCCACCAGAAGCCAGGGATTTATGAATGAGTATTTAATAAGGATAATAGAAGAAGAGATAAGAAGAAATGTAAGAGAAAAAAAGGAAAGAATTACTCCGGGACAAATAAATGATCTAGCAGTATTAGTACTAAAATCAATGAGAGGAGAAGCAAGATTATCCAATTAATTTCAAATCCCAAGAGTAGCATAGGTGGGTGCTAAAAATTCCTTCTAAATTTTGGCAACTTTCATTCTCACAAATGTAAGTATTTGAACCAAATCCCGCAGAATAGCGGAGGCGGGATTTGAACCACGCGACCTCGAGGTTATGGGCCTCGCGAGCACTCCAGGCTGCTCCACTCCGCTAAACCTTAGAATCTTCGTTCTTTTTTAAATGCTTCTAAAAGTATATGTTATAATAGTCTAATCTTTATAAAATAAAAAAACTCTAAGCTCAAATGGAGAGGTCAAAAAAACAGGTGAGATTACTAGGTGAACTAAAAGATTTCAAAAGACCATTTGATCTAGCTCAAAGAAATATTTATTTGCCCGGAGATCATGAACAAACAGATCTATGGGGAGAACAAGTTCCATATAGACAATTAGGAATATTTGGAGCATATTGTTTTGAAAGAATTGCAGGAGCTATGCTAGGAGGATATCATCATCACGGATGTGTCACTCACTTTCACAATGGAAAACAAGAAATAGGTTATCAGCCAGATGTTGCAGATCATAAAAATAGAATTTACACTGAAGTAAAAGCTTGTGTTTGGGGAACAGATACAAAACTTATTCAAGAACAGCTTCAAACACACTGCAATTGGGTTCTTTACAGTGATCCTGAAAGTGATAATCCAGAAAATCCTCCAAAATGTCACTATGTTTTCTTTCGACATAATATAAAACACGCTGAAAACAGAGGATTAACAAGAAGCGCATACCTTGAAGAACTCGTTAAAGGAGGAATTTTATATGGAATTAAAGTTCCGCTAGCTATACCTCTTTCATTTTTCATACCTCAACCAATGGAAAAACCCCATGGCTTTCCCACAAGAATATACTGTTACTGTAGACAATATGATCCAGTATACAGAGGTTATGCTGAAAAACACATTATGAGCGTTTCAACAAGATTTTTAAATATGCTAGTATCTAATCCAGAAGAGACTCTTGAATTAATTGGTTTTAAATCTAGAAAATTTTCCTTTTCAAGATCAAAAGTTAAAGGTTTAAGAATAAATAGAAAACAGGTTCACCAATTTCCGTTTATTTCAATAGATTTCAAAGATGAAGGAAAAGAGTGGCTCGAAACTTCAAGAGAACAATTAAGAGAATTCTCTAGAGAACGAGTTTACGAAGATTCTCTTCCCAGATTTCATTCAGAAGATGCAGTTTTTGGTGAGAAACAATTATTTTTACCCACAGAAGAACAAATGAAAGGTATAGTAGAAGTTCCATTTGATATTCCTCCACCAGAAGAAGATGGAACTGAAGAAGAGCCCTTGTTTTAACATCAATAAATTAATTAAAATAAACTTAATTGTCCGACATTTTTTCTTGTATCAACTCTTCTAGTTCCTTGAGAATCATCAAAAACAAGAAAATCACTTGTGTTTTCATCATAGCCAATAAGAGAAGTACATAAACTGTCACATAAAACGCAATGATATAAACAAAAGCTATAATCTCTCCTAGCACAACCTTCAGAACCAGTTATCCACAAAGCAGCATCTAAATCACGTGGATCTAATCCCTGCCTCCTAGATGATTCTAAATATGCCTTTTCCAACGCCGGAGTTAACATGCCTCTTCTCACTCTTTGACTTTTTGTTTTTACTGCTTGAGTATTTAAAAGTAGTCTTGCTTTATGAATATCTACTTTTAACAATACATTCTCAGGATCAGTTGGACTTGTAATTTCTCTTTCTAAAAGGTATAATATGTACAAATTAGCTATTCCTGATCCGATTCCTTTAAATTGCATTATATTTTTTCTAGCCTCTTCAACTGTTCTTTCTTCTATTAGCTTACGTGGATCACCATGATATTCATTAACTAAAAGCAGAGCATTATCTAAATATCTTTTTTCAGGAGGTTCTTCTCTAAGACCCGTAAGATTAAATTGAAATTCTCCTAGAGTTATATCTGAAATTTGTTCTAAAGAATGCGTAGCAACCTGCACTGGATGGAAAAACCATCGTTTATTAGGATCATTCCAGACTCTTGCTGCATTTGTTATTATATACCTTGATTGATTCATTCTTTCAAAAAAAGCACATGTCCAAAGGTACAATGATGCTCTCAATGGATCTTGTACTTTTATTGCTGGAGGGTCAAATTCCACCTCAGAGGGCAAATTCCATTGAGGTAAAAATTGTTTAAACCCTCCAGAAAAAAGACCTCTCTCTTGCTTAAAGGCATCACACAAAGTAGTATTTACCAAGTCTATTCTATCAACATCAACAACAAATTCTGGTTCTGGTTCTACTTCAGCCATAAAGATTAGCTTTCTTTAACCTATAAAAAGATTATTGGACTTGTTTATGTCAGGAATTAAACCACAGCATTTATGCTGTGAATATAATCTGGAAGGTTTAGTTCCTGAGCATCCAAAGCACGAGTGCCAAACAAACCACATAATTTAATGTGTGGTGGCACATCGTGCTTTTGATATTACAAATCTTAAACATCAATAAAACTTTTATACTCACTTCTTCTAAATAAATTATGTTAGTTATAGGAATTGATGATGCAGGCAGAGGTCCAGTTATCGGACCAATGGTTCTTGCCGGAGTTCTTGCAAGTGAAGAAATAGAAAAAGAATTTGTAAAACTTGATATCAAAGATTCAAAAATGATTCTTCCAAATAAACGAACCCGTTTAGCCGAAGAAATAAAATTAAGAGCACTCGCCATCCACACAGTTATAATTCCAGTCTATGAAATAGACGGAAAAGATAATGATAATTTAAATCTAAATGACCGAGAAGCCATAGCCGCTGCACAAATAATAAACAAGCTAAACAAAAAAGATCAAAAAATAAAAGTAATCATTGACTGCCCCTCAACAAACCTAAAGGCCTGGAAAGAATACGTAGAAAAATTTGTTATTGGAAAAGCAAATTTAACAATTATCTGTGAACATAAAGCAGATGTTCATCACGTATCTGTTTCTGCAGCAAGCATAATTGCAAAAACAACAAGAGATAAGGAAATAGAAAAAATAAAAAAAGAGTTAAATGTTGATTTTGGTTCAGGTTATTCAAGCGATCCAACCACACGGAAATTTATCTACGAACAATACGATAAGTACAAAGATAAAGGCATCTTTAGAGAATCCTGGAACACAATAAAAAAGCATAAAAGCCACGCAACTCAAAAAAAGCTATTTGACTAAATTCTAAACAAGAACATCCAATAAACCAATACTTCCTTCTGAAAGAGGTCTCCTACGTTTAACCTCTTTCTTTTTTTTAGGTCTTCTTATGTAAGCCATTGGAAATCTCCTTTTAACTCCAAGTAAAACATCAAAACTTGAATCTAAAGCACATCCAACTTCAGGAATAACTTCTTGATAGGGGATAGGTTCTTCTTCTCTTCTATTAAGAGAAAGAGTTGCATGAGCTTGATAAGCTACAATTGCTGCATAGCTCGGGCTAGCAGCATTCAAATAAACAGCCTGAACTAAACTTGTCATAAAAATCTCACATATAATTCATTTAAAAGCCTTACTCTTATCTTTTCTTCTTTAGCAAATTCTCAGATCTATAAACAAAATAAGAATAAACAAAAGACACAATAGCTGAAATTATTACAGGTATAATAATTAAAAAGAAAGCATACTTTGGTAAAACAATTCCTACAAAACAAATAACTCCAGATATCTTAAATAATTTTCCTCCAAGATTATGAGTTTTCTTCCAAACAAAATCACTGCTCAATGTCCAGGGAGTCCTTATTCCAATTGTCCAGTTTCTTTTTGACTTTTCGATTAAAATTCCAACACAAAAGAATAAAACACCCATTGCCGGACTAAGAAATTGAGTAAAGTTAATTACAAAACCTAAATTTGAAACTAATGTCAGAATATATATGTAAAACATATAAAAAACAAAGAGCAAAATAAAACCATAATAATAACTACTAAACTTTCTAATATTCTGTTTCAGGGGGTCTATTTTAGGTATAAAAACAAGAAGTAAAAAAAGAGCTAGTGTGATAATCGGCATAAAAAATAAAGCAAAGGCCTTTGAAGAATATCCATTAACCTGTCCCTGGGCATTCCAATGAGAAGCTAATTTATCAGGTAAAAATTGATAAAAATAAATTCCAATGGCAAACATAAGTATGATTACAATAATCCCTACTAGTGTGACTTTTTTCATAAAATAATATCAAATTCAAAGTTTATTAAATAAACTAGAGCTTTGTAATCACTATGCAGTTATAAAATAATAAGATTTAAAAACTCAAATAACACTGTAAAAACATGAAAACCCTAGTTTTTACAGACCCAAAGGGAGACTTTGAAACCCTAAAAAGACTAAGAGATTTTGCAGATAGTCACGGAGATATTTCTTCGGTCGTAGCCATTGGTAGTATTGCCGGACCAGTTTATACAGAAGATGATAGAGTAAAAATGGCCCGAGCTAATCAAAGCCTATATTCTCTAAGATGTCATCCTGCAATGGCCTCATATCAATCATCTAGCCTCAGTTCAATAGCTCAGATGGCCCTAGAAGGGAGTTTAAGAGAATCTCTTAGACACGCTCCGGGAACACACGGCATTATCACAGCAAATGCTCAAGTCTATCAAGAACTATTAGAAAAAGCCGCTCCAGAACTAGAAGCTCAATACGCTCAATTTAGAGACCTATGGACTGACTTTCTTCCAAATAGTCTAGTAATTCTACCTGGAGATATTGACTCAACAATTCTAGATGCTTATCTAAGAGATCAAAATGCTCTTGCAACAACTCTATCTAAAAGGCAAATCCCTCTAGTTCAAAGAGGAACAGATAGAAAATTAGATTGTGTTGGCTATGGAGGATCAACAAATCCGGGTTTTGGCAATCTTCCACTAGATCTAATTCCAGAGGCATTTGATGATGACCGACTTCATCAGGTGCTAAATGAAGCAGATGGAAGAAATGCTGACATTGTAATTACAAACATGCCCTCAAAGGGAATTATGCATTTCAATATACCCCATTATTCACTAATGCCCATTGGAAGTTACGCAGTTTCATCATGGGTTCAAGAAAATAATCCGGTACTGTTATTATGTGGAGTTGGAAATTTACCAAACGTTCAAAGATTGCCAAACGGCACGGTTGTAATAAATCCCGGAGTTCTTGGTAGACCAAGAAGAACTCTTGATAATAAACTTGAACAAATAGATCCAACATCATTTGTAGAATTAGGTCAAACAAGAGAAATAGATAAAAGAGGTCAACCAGAAAAAGGCAGTGAACATTTTATAAGTCTACCAATTTACTATAAAGGCAGAAAAACTTCTCCATCAGGTTGCTTTGCAATTGTTGATATAGATGATGATGGTTTTTTTAAAGGATGTAATGTTCATCAAATGGAATTTGATAGCGACAGAATAGATGAAATCGGAGAATTTGAACTGGGTGATGCAGGATTAAAATCTCTGCCAAAAACAAAACCCGTTGCAAGACCTCAAACAAGAAGTTCTTCAGCTAATGCCTACACGCCGATTCATGAATAAGAATAAAAATTGAGTTAATTAGAAACTTAATCCATTCTAAAACGCCATATCAAAGTTTAAAAAACTATAAAACCTCTTCATTTAATGGCTTATATTAAAAAGCTGGTGATACAGGGCTTCAAAAGCTTTGCTCCTAGAACAGAATTACCCTTTGACACAGGTATAAATGTAATTATTGGCCCAAATGGATCTGGAAAATCTAATATCTCAGACGCACTATGTTTTGTTCTTGGAAGACTAAGCATTAAAAGCATGAGAGCTGCGAGAGCTGCAAACCTTTTGTTTCAGGGTAATAAAGAAAAAAAACCTGCACAAGAAGCATCTGTAGAATTGTTTATTGATAACTCAGACAGAATTTTCTCCATAGACTCAAATGAAGTAATAATAAAAAGAGTTGTAAGAAGAAATGGAATGAGCATCTATAAAATAAATAATGAAACAAAAACCCGCCAGGAAATCCTAGAACTCCTAGCTCAAGCAGGAATTGATCCAAACGGATTTAACATTGTACTTCAGGGAGAAATTGCAAGATTCATAAAAATGCACGGTGAAGATAGAAGAAAAATAATAGAAGAAGTTGCCGGAATTTCAATCTACGAATCAAGAAAACAAAAAGCTCTTTCAGAAATTGAAAAAACAGAACAAAAGCTAAAGGAAGTTAACGCTGTTCTAAGGGAGCGTACAAGCTATCTAAAAAACCTAGAACTTGAAAGAAAACAAGCTCTAAGATTTAAAGATCTTGAAAAAACAGTAAAGCAATCTAAAGCTTCCATAATAAACAAAGGTATAGAAGAAAAAGAAAAGGAGATTAGTACAGTAGAGGGTGAAATTGGAAAAAGCAAAAAATATCGTGATACAATAAAAAAAGAAATAGATCAAATAAACACAGACATGCTCTCCATGGAAAATAGAATTAACGAAATTAATCAATTTATCCAAAAAACAACAGGCTATGAAAGAGAGTCCCTAAACGAAGAGATTACAGATCTTAATGTAAAAATAGCTTCAAATACTGCCAGAAAGGAAAACTTTGAAAAAAGAATAGCAGACAATGAAATAAGAAAAAAAGAGCTAGAGTCTAACACTAAAGAGCTGGAAAAAGAATTGGAAGAACTAAAAAAGGAAAGCCCAAAAGTCTCAAAAAGACAAGATGAACTAAAAAAGAAAAAACAAGAGCTGGAAAAAATACAAGAAGAAAGGGATAAAATCTACTCCTACCAGGTAGAATTTAATAATTTTAGAGATAGAATAAGAGACAAGGAAAAAACACTCGAGAGAATGCAAAGTGAATCAAAATTTCTGTTTAATCAAATAAAACAACTTTCAGAAGAGATTTCTTCAAAATCTCTTGAACAATGTAATGAAGAAATAATAAGAATCCGGGAAAAAATAGAAAGTTTAATTAAAAATCTTAATGAAACAAATCACGAAAAAATAGAGATTGGAAAACAGATTTCTGTTGCAGATTCTGAAATTGAAAGAAATAAAAAATTAAAAGCACAAATGCCAAAAACAGATACCTGTCCTTTATGCCAGACTAAACTTACCGAATCGCACATATCTCATGTTCTAACCTATGCTGACAACAGAATAAAACATGCAGAAGAAGAAATTAATAAACTAAAAACAAGTCAAACAGACTTAAATGATAGATATCTTTCAATAAACACCGAAATACAAACATTTCAAAGGTTATATTCTGAAAAAAAGCTTGATCTAGTCAAGCTAAGCAATGTTCAAGAAAAGAAAGATCACATGCGAAAGCTAATGGCTGATGAAGAAAATGTAAAAAAAGAACTTCTAGAAATAGAAGAAAGTAAAAAAAGACTTGAAAAGAAATTCCAGGATAGAGAATCAATTGAAAAGAAATACCAAAGTTTATTCTTTGAAATGCAGGAACTTTCATCCCGAACAGATGAAAGTTTAGATACCGCAATACTATACAAAGAAAGAGAACTGGAAAACATCAAAAATGTAATAAAAAATATTCTAAAAGACAGAAAAGAAATTGAAGATGAAATATCCAGAATCACAATAGATTTAAAACAAAACGAAAAACTGCTATCAGAAAAAGAAAAAGCCTCAAAACTGCTATCAGAAAAATTCAATAAGTTATTTGAAGAAAGAACTGCTCTTCAGGAAAGATTAAAGGATAAAAACATACTTCTAGTTAATCAACAAAACGCCCTTAACCGAATAGATGATTCAATAAACAATTTCAAGATAAACATAGCACGCATCTCAGCTGAAAAAGAGTCTCTAGAATTTGAAATAAGAGAATTCCATGAAGTTGAAATTCTACCCGGAAGCAAACAATCTCTTCAGGAAAGACTTGAAAAATCCGAAAGAATGCTCATGGAAATAGGAAATGTAAATCTTAGAGCTTTGGAAGTCTATGACTCAATAAAAGAAGAATATGATAAGATCTCCCAGAAAGTTGAACAATTGGAAAAGGAAAGAGATGAAATCCTAAAAGTAATCCATGAAATTGACATAAAAAAGAAAAAAACATTTATGAAAACCTTCACAGCCATAAATGATCTTTTCACAAGAAATTTCAGTCATCTAAGTGTTAAGGGTAAAGCCTTTCTAGAAATCGAAAACCAAGAAGATATCTTTGAGGGCGGAGTAAATATAACAATCAAAATAGCTCAAGGAAAATACTTTGATGTTACCTCTCTATCAGGCGGAGAACAAACCCTTGTAGCTCTCTCATTGATCTTTGCAATCCAAGAATTCAAACCCTATTGCTTCTACATTCTAGATGAAATTGATGCTGCCCTTGACAAGCGCAATTCCGAACTCCTCTCAAACTTACTAAAGCAATACATGAAAGCCGGCCAGTACATTGTAATAAGCCACAATGATTCAATCATCTCAAGTGCCAATGTAATTTACGGTGTAAGCATGAATAATGGAATAAGTAAGGTTTTAAGTCTAAAAGTTTAAAAACTAATCAGTCCTAAATACTAAATGAAAAAGTGGTTGATAATTCTTTTAATCTGCTTAGTTTTAGTTATAATAATTGCTAGTGGTTACTTAATAAAAACAAAACTTGATGAAAGAAGAGAGCATACATTTGAATATAAATTTATTGGCTGTTCGGTGCAATGTCCAATAGTCCCTCATGAAAGAAATAATTCCATTTTAGTTTTTGAACCAACTTGCTGGAACAAATGCGGAGAGGGCTTATATACTCCAACTAAAAGTGATGCTAAGTATATTACAAAATACTGGATGGATTGTAATAACTTATGGGCTACAAACCCAGGCAATTATACTAAATTAAAAGAATGTTGGATTGAAATTTTACCAAAAATAAAACAAGATTATCCTTATGTGGATCAATAGTTATTTCTCAGGAAAATCAATTCTCAAGCTGACACCAGTATCCTCTGGAAACATCTCCTTTAAAACCCCTCGGTAATCAACTCCCGTATCTCTTATTATCTCCAATGCCCTTCGATTTCTTTCTTCTTCAGGTAAACCTTCTAAAGCCGCAAGGCTATTAACAACTTGATGTGCAACTCTCGCAGCATAATCCCTAAATCCAACAACTGCAGAACTAAGATCTACTTCTGGGAATTGATCATAGGCAGATAAATCAGTAACTTCGGGTCTTCCACTTCCCACAAAACTAATGTCTATTTTATTTAATCGGTTCATTTTAATATTATTTTTAATCTTATTTTATTTCAGGTCCAAACCCTATTGATCCATCTTGCCTTGTGAAACAATGATCTTCATCAAAAGGTAAACCCAAATCCGTAGCTGTTTCTCTCATTCTATCTTTATCTTCACCAGTTAAAAAAATTTCAGTCATAAATTTTCGATCTTCAGTAGGATGCACGAATTGTACTAAACAACCATGTATCAAATAAGTTTCAACATGCCTTTCATTTTCATCAGGTCTTGCTCCAAGCCTTGTTATAAGACCAGAATGTCTCTGATAATCATGAAATAATCTCTGAACCGGAACTTCTAAAGCTCCTCTTTCTAAATCTAAACCAATAGCTGAGCGACTATCAAAAAAAGGGTTGGTTATAGGTTCATAATGAATTCTATATACCTTTTCACTTAATCTTTCTGTCATTTTCCAAAATTAACACTACTCTTGTTTTCTCTATTATCACCGCTTATTTTTTTATAAAAAAATAAAAAAATAAAAAAAGGAAAGGGAAAATTAAACTAAAAAAATAAAAAATAAATAATTAAATTTAGTAGTAACTTTCTCCAAATTCCTCAGATTTCTGTGGTCTCCTTGTTAGCAATACAACCAATACAATTACTAGTACAACGAAAATTATTGCAAGAGCTATTGTCAATACAATAATGTTGTTGTTAGTTATCTTTTGGTTTTTAACAACTGCAGTGTAGTTTACTTTGTCGCTGAAGTTATCTGAGTTTGCTGTTACAGCAAATCCAAATGTTCCTTCTCTGTTTGCTGTTGCATAGACTGTTACAGTCTTGCTTGATCCAGCAGGAACAGCAGCTACATAGTCACTTAAAGTTACTGTTAATGCATCTGATGCTGTTGAGCCTAAGTTGTATATAGCTAGCTTGTCTCCAGAATTAACTAGGACAAGTTCATATACAGCTTCTTCTCCAACTGCGAATGACTTACTTGAAGGGTTAGCTAAAATCTTGCCTGAAGCTTCACTTTGAGCTACAGTCAATGTTTTAACAACAGTTGCTTCTGTCTTGTCATTAAATGCAGTAATTTCAACTTTATATACTCCAGCTGGGGCATTTGAAGGAATTGTTAAGAAAAGATTTCTCTCAACAGAGTCTTCATTGTCACAGTTTTCAGTACATGTGTCAAGAACTGCAAGGTCTTCAAGATAGGCTGTCTTTGAGATTCCAAGTTCTGGAACCTTAACAGTTACCATTGTATCCTGAGATTCATGCATTCCGATGTTCTTTACAACTACACCAATTGGCATTGTTGAGCCAGCTTTTACTGTGTTATCCATGTCTACTAAAAGTACACTAAGTTCATTAGACTGTCTTTGACCTTTAAGGTTAAAGGAGTCTTCCCAGTTTCCATTGTCAGATTCAACTCTTACATAAAGAGTTAAGTCTTGTGTAGGATCTAGGTCTGTAGGTACATCAACAAGTAATCTTGCTGAATAATCGCCGCCTGAAATCAGGTCTGCGAAATCCTGTTGAACTCTTTCACTTCTGTAGCCTTGAACCCATGCAGAAACTTGAACTTCACTTGCATTTTCATTTGCAGTGAAATCAATTCTCACTGGTAATGTATCACCAGAGATAACTGCATTGTTTCCAGTTGCAGGTAGGCCATTAACTTCCACATATTGGTTTTTAATGTCCAAACTTGCAGCACTAGCAAAAGTTCCCAACATAGCAATTGTAAGAACTGCTATAAAAGAAACCAAAATAAATTTTGAATTCATTTTTGGTTTTACCTTTGTTTTTGATTAAATTTAGATTAAAATTCATACATTTAGGAGCTTTATAAACTTTATGGTGACAACAAAACGGGATACTACTCCAAAGTAACTAACTGGTCAAAAAATAGCAATATTTATATACCTGTTATAACATTGTTATAACATATGCCACAAGTAATAAAAAAACAGTTTCTCCGTCGGACAATTAGAGTTGGAAACAGTGCAGGAGTTTTACTTCCAAAGTCACTTTTAGGCTCAGAAGTTATAGTAAGAGTTATCAATCCACCCCTAAATGTCAACCGAGATGTCATAAAAATCATGACCCCCTTTCTAGAAGACCTAGTTGGAATATTTCTAATTGAACAAACAGCAAAAAAGGCAGAAATTTTAGCTGTTTCAACAACTCTTGCAAAAACATTTGAAAGTGGAAACTATAAAATTGATATTGTTCCAATTTTGTTGCTTAGGAAATCAATAAAAGAAAAATCCCTAACCCGAGAAAAGATTAGAAAAGCAAAAACAATCCTAAACAAAAGACTTCTAAATGATCTCAAAAAAGATGCAGGAATTTAAGATATTTGCTTTCCAAGAATCATATAAAAATATAAAAAGAACTAATTTAAAAGAATAATATGAAATCTAGAGAACCAGAACAATTGAACTTTGAATTTATAGCTAAGCTAGAAGCAGAGGAAAGAGAAAGTAGATTCGCTAACATAATGGGAGTTATTGGGTGTGCATCTGCAGGAATGTTAACCTTTCTTGGATTAAGCTATCTTAAAGTTACTCAACCAGAATGTTTAGAAGGACTAAAAAATGCCCTTAAAACAATTTATGCTACATATCCCGGTCCATATTAATTTCAAGAGCTAATTTCCCCCAAAACCTTGATTGATTTAACACTATCTCCAATTGGATCTGGACTTTCATTAATTATAACCATCTCTTTCTTTGTATTTTTTAGCACATTTAACAGCTTTTCAATTTCTATATCTGGTGTTAAGATATGGTTCTTTTCTCCCTTTTCCCCATAAGCTATTCCAGAAAAATGGCAGTGTAAATTATGAAAATCTTTAAACTTTTCAAACATTTCTTCATAACTCATTTTTCCATTACTTCTAGCCAGCAAATGAGCAAAGTCTATTGTAAAGCTGCATTTAGTATCTTTCACCAGTCTTAAAATGTCCTCCACACTTCCAAAGACATTAAGTTTACCAGTTGTTTCGGGGCAAAGCTCAACATTCCATTTATTCTTCTCCACAAGCTCCCGAAGCTCCAAAATAGCTTCTTTTATAATACAATAGCTCTCCTCTTTATCCTTCTTACCGTAAAAACCCGGATGAAAGACAATTTTTACTTTATTTCCAGCACTTAACAAATGTCCAATTCTACAACAATCAAGTATTCGCTTCTTGCTCTGTTCAATCTTTATCTTTTCCTCAGAATTAAGGTTTATCCAGTATTGTGCATGAATGCTCAGCCGAATATCCAAATCTTTAGCCTTTTTAGCAATCAAAGGTGCATCTTTCTCATTAATATAAATTCCATAGGTAAACTCAATCTCACATGCCCTGATTCCAAGTTTATGAAACTCCTCAAGGTTTGCAATAGCCTCCTTTACAGGCCCAAGCCCTCCGGGCCCAAATCTAATTACCATAATTTAGTAAAGAAAATAAACTTTAAAGACTTTTATAAAGACCTAACATCATCAACATTAGCAGCTAATTGTTCTAATTTAAAAGGACTTATAAAACCCACTTTTGTTGGATGAAATTCATTTCTTCTTTTAATCAATCCAAATTGAGCCAAGATAGTTAAAGCAGCTCTTTCATGAGGATCATCATCTCCTAAGATAAGATCGCCTCTTGGTTTAAATTGGCACCCCATTGCAGCAAAACTCATTGTCCATGCATCCATTAAAGGGTCCCATCTAACTAATAAGGTATCATCACCATAAGGTTGTGACTGATGAACAATTGCATAAGGTACTCCTCCATATTCATGTTGTTCTTCTCTATGAACATCATCAAACATATTTGGAAATTCATCTATATTAAAATGTCTATACCGATGTCCACCAATTCTGGCAAGAAGACTAGCTCTTTCATCTCTAGCACAAACTTTCAAAGCTTCAATTACATCTTCATACATAAAACAAAACTATTAATCAAATATTTAAATTTATATATAATCAGTATATACTCCCATCAGCGATAAGTTTATATATTACTTTCTTGAACAGATACCATAAATTATCACTCAAAATAAAATGGTAGAATCAGACAGAATACGAGATGTTAAAGGGTTTTATGAAATGTTTATTAAAGATGTTGATCCAAATTATACTCCAAAAGGGACACATCCAAATGCAGATGATGTGCGATTTTTGCAATTTGTTAAGGATCATCACCCTAAAGGGTTCCCAGATTATTATAATCTTCAGGAAGTATGCACAGTTTTAGATGAAAAAGGATTAGAAGCTGCAACGCAACAATCAGAATAAGTATACAATCTTAAGAACTAACACCATCAACCTTATTCAAATCTTCATTAATCTGGCCAATATTGCTGACAATATATTCATGAAGCTTTTTGATTATAAGTCCTTGCATTTCTTCTTTTAGCGGACCTGAACACAAATTAGGATCTGACTCCGGACTTGTAATAACTCCTAAAGGCAACACACAATCCATTGACTTGCCTTCCAAAACCAAAGCGCTTGTCAATCCACTTTTTATTTCCTTAGCTGTAACCTCTACATTACAAAGCTTATCTTTCTTTCCTTCAATATTATATAACCAAGTAACATCCTTGCTATCACTTAAATAATGAGCCTTAGCACATCTCTGAAGCTTATACTCCCAACAAGAAATATCCTTACATTTAACACTAAAGAAAAAAGTAAAATAAACAGCCAAAATTAAAACAACAATTGCAATAATTCCAATAATATAAAATTTTCTTCTATCCCTTTTACTTAATGGTTTAATACTCACGCTACTTTTTGCAACCTCTTCCATAATAACCAGTAGTGTTTAGATTTTAAAAAGGTTTGTAATAACTCAAAAAATAAAAAAATTAAGAATGTAACTGTCTAACCGTCACACGAGCTTCACTTGAATCTTCATGTTTTGTTACTAACACTATCTTTTGAGTGTCTCCTTTCCAAAAGTGACCTTCGTGAGCTTCTCCAAAACCTGCTTCAGCTAAATAAGTTTTAACATGATCATAAATTTGGGTTTTACCAACTCCTTCGTTTGGTTGATCTATTGCTAAATCAATCAATCTAGAATCCTGAGTACCATCATTTCCTACTAATGTACCTCCAATTCTTTCAACAAGATATTTCCCAAGAGTTTGTTTTGTAGCTGAATCCATAAAAATCGAATAAGTTACTAGTATTTAAATCTTTTATCAACAACATAAAAATACTTAAATACACTAAAAAAATAAGAACAATATGAAATTAAATGTTGTCCAGATACCTCTAGTTTTAATAGATTCCGATAAAAGAGGTCCGAACTTTTGGAGATTTTATGATCTTTGTCCAGATTTAAGAAGTACTGCTATGAAAAGAGGTTATACTGTCGAAGACCTAGTTAAAAAAGTTGGATCGTCTAGACCAGCACTAGTTTTGTTAGATGAATTTCTCGAATGCAAAACAAGAAGAGAAGAACAGCCTAGAAAAACCGCAGCAGAAATGATTAGAGAAGCAGGATATAAACCAAGAATTGCTTTTTTCAGATTTCCCCATAGCGGTTCTAGTCCTGCATCATTAGACCGATTTTTTAAAGAAACATTAGACTTAAATGATGATACTCTGAGATGTTATTTAAAGGAATATGGAGTAACTTGTTCAATTCAAGGCGATCCAAATCCTTTGACTCTTAAAAGAATTGTATTAGCAATTGCTCAGGAAACCCAACTAGAGCCAGAATATGAAAGAGTCAGAATCATTTTCCCATATTAATTTCAATTTAATTTTAAAAAACAACGATATCAATAATATAAGTTCAAGACTAAACAGCAATACCCTCAAGCCTAAGTGTAGAAACACTAAGACCTGATCGATTAAATCCTCTAATAACTTCTTCAGGTATCCTTGCTCCTGTTTTTACTCTATATTGATGAGGTTCAAAATCAACTTCGCAGCCACTACAAATTTGTCCAAGAGCTTCTACAACCCTCCACCAATCCAAAGGATGACTATCTAAAACAGGGGCAGACATAACATAAACATTTGGATATTCATTCATCAAATATCTTAAAAACACTTTTATTTAAATCTTCCTAAAAACTAATCAATTCTAAACTTGTTTGAGAAACATCTGCGAAATTCTTTGCAACAAGATAGCTACATCCTGCTTCTTCAGCAGCACGAACAACTTGTATTGTTGCTTTTCCATCAAGTGCAACAACCACAACACCACGAGTTCTTAAAAGTTCACTACTTGCACGCATCTTTGTAACATTTCTGATTATACTTAAGTTAGCATCAAGAAAAAAGGCCTTTGCAGAACCTTCAACTTTTCCCACAAATAAACTTTTTAATTTTTCTCTGTCTATTTCAGGTTTTTCTTTTTTAACATAACTTTTCTTTTCAACACTTTCACGTTCATTAAAAGAAGAAAAAGAAGAAAATTCCCTCGCAGGAATTTTCTTTCTTAAACTTGCTAAAATTTCTTTTCCGCTAAGCTCTTCAACTTCTTTACCATCTGGAGCAAATGCAATGAAATCAATATCTGCATTTTCAATTACATTTTTAGCGATTAATCTTCCGCCTCTATCTCCATCAAGGAAAAGAGTTATTTTTTTGTTTTTGCTAAGCTCAATCACTGAAGGAGGTAGTTTAGTACCATTCATGCAAATTACATTATTAACTCTATTTTCAAGTAAATTAATTACATCTGCTCTTCCTTCAACAACAATGATTTCCTCTCCACCAAGTTCTCCTGCAGCTAGTTTTTCTTCACCATATTCAATAACTCTCAAAGCTCTTGAAGCTGTCTTTAAGTTATCAGATATTTCCTTAGAACTAGTTGAACTGTCCATACCTTCAAGAAGTCTTTTGGCTCTATCCAAGATATAATCTCTTTTATTGCCTCTAACATCTTCTATCTTTTCAACAGTTATAACTGCCTCTGTAGGTCCTATCCTATCAATGGTTTCTATTGCTGCCGCAATAAGACTTGTTTCAGATTTATCCAAAGCAGTAGGTATGAAAATCTTTCCAATAGTTTTGCCAGCCATTGGTTCAGTTTCAACTTCTATTCTACCAATCTTACCTTCTTTTTGCAAATCTCTTATTTCAAGATCTGATCCAAGTAGGCCTTCAGTTTGACCAAATAGAGCTCCGATTACATCGGGTTTTTCAACGGGTCCGACTGCCTCAAACTTAGCATGTATCATATATTTTATCGATACCGGGCTAATTTTTGCCATATTTTTTTATCCTCCGTATTTATTTAGGTTATTTTAGGTTTGTAATAGAAATAATAAAGAATTCAGCATTACGCTAAAACTTAAGCCAAAAAAGGCTATTTTACGTCGACAAACCTCTAAAAAGGTAAGTGTGAATATGAATTGGGTAATACTAATATTACTTAACTATTTCTACTTAGTTTCTATAGAATTATGCAGTTTAAAAAGTTTACGATACTAACTTTTTAACCTACTCTGAAGAAGTTCTATTATCATTTCTTGCTCTATATTCCCTTAAATCAACATAAACTTCAGGCATAGTTTCTAATAACCCTAAAAAAGGTCTATATCTTACCGGTCTACGAACTTCAGTTACAGTTAAATATGTGTCCAATGAACCTTTAAGCATAGAATTAAGATGTACTGGAACAGAATCTCCAACCCTTGGAATTCCATTAAATGTCCGTATTCTATTCGCTACGCTATTTGATGGTTGGTCATTATCTTCATGGACATTTTTTACAATTAACTTATAATTAAACATCTTGTCTCCTAACCCGAACATGAGTATAACATCTTGGAATTTCCCCTGCATGATATAAATCCCAAAGGTTACGTTCATGTGATCCATAATCAGTACGGACTGTAACATGTTCATCAGCTCCCCACCTAGGCAATCTTTCATAAGCTAAAAGCCTAGTTCCATCCTTTTTTGTTTTATCTCTTAGTTGAGCATCCTTACTAAAAGACCTATCAAGATACTCTTTTACTTCTTCAGGAGTGCTATCTGTTGCAACAGTTATCCATTCACCCCAAAAAGGAGCATAAACAAATTTAAAACTTCCAACACTAATAACCCCAGAATGAGAATCCTTTCTATCTACTCTAAATCTTGCAGTAACATCTTCTGTTTCAGTTCCATCAGATTCACTATTTCGTTGCATGAGGTATTTAGATTAGAATCCTTATTTAAATCTTTCCAAAAAATGTCTGATAAAGAATTCAAAATTTTATCTTATCTTTATATTTTCTTTTAATTGATGATGGGAGATGTTTATAGTATCTCTTTTGAATTTCGGGTGTTTGATTAAAAAAACATGTAGATAATATTTTCCTACAATTTTTTGAGCCACATTTACATTTTACTTTCCAAAGTTCTTTATCTATTTGGTCTAATGCATTAACCCCATAGTCATATGTTAATTGTTCACCTACCTTTATATCCCTCATTGCATAAAACCTACTTTTTTTAATAGTATCATGTTTGATAAGAACATTAGGATTGCATGAATGATTAATATAAGAATAAGGATGAAAAGTAATTACATATCTTCCTTTACCAACATAATCCGCATGTTCATTTTGAGGATGATTCTTAGTCTCTTCTGAAGAATAAGTCTTGAGTTTTGATAAGTCTATCTTAAATAATAATTCTCCTTTTTTGAAATTTTTATTGGCATATAATCCCTTACCAATATCCCTAACTTTTTTAATAGAAAAGGATTTCATATTTTATTTAATAAAAATAAGCTTAATAACCTATCTATGTAAATTGCAATCCTCTTTTCAGAAATGTCTTTCATGTAAAAATCATAGGATCCTTTTACAGATCCTATGGAGTTAATTAAAATAATTAGGTAAACTCTCCTTTATACAATTTGCTATCAGCCCAAATCATAGTACTCAAACTTGTAGGTCTTTAGAATTAACATTCCCTTCCAATCAGCGATTATATGACTATACTTCTGCCTTATTTCTGTTGAAATTCTGTCAAGCTCGTCAGTATCTTTAGCAATAAGTACGCAAGTTAAATCAAAGTCTCCCATCAAAGAAAGCAAATCAATAACTCTTTGATGTTTTATCAGATAATCAATAAACTCTTTCTTTTCTTTTTCAGTTATATTTTGAAGTTTTATTTTTATGTCTGCAACCAAAGGAAAACCTAAAGCCCGGGGTTCTATAAATATTCCAGTCAAAAATATACCCTTCTTCTGCATTTCCTTAATTCGCTTGTGAGTTGAATCAATAGAAAGGTTTACCTTCTTAGCAATACTAGTCAACTGTTCTCTTCCATCATTTTGAAGTATCATCAGGATTTTTTTATCCTTTTCGTCGATTATGCGAGACTTAAGTGTTGTTTTTACTGGCATATCCTGAATAATTAAGACATCTTTATAAATATTTCGATATTTTAAGCCATTTTATAGCAAAAACATAATAAGCTAAGATTATAGCAAATATTATGAAAACAAGATTAATTTCATGGGATATTGACGGAACACTCATACTAAGACCAGATATGAGACTAGTTCGTGAGAATTGTTTAGATCTATTAGCTCAAGCTCCTAAACAACCTCTAATTAAGGGTATAGAAGAATCCATGCAAACAATAAGAGCAGCTGGAGCATTGCAAGGAGTAGTTAGTGACTATGCCTATCAATTTGCAATAAATCTTTTAACATCTTCAAAGGCTAGAGATTACATAGATCCAAGACTAATTTTTCTTGCCAATAAATATGCCTGGGAAGGAATGGTTTTAGATGATAAAAGTTATGATGAAGTTTTAGCAGAATATGCAAAGCCTTCACCAAGAATGTTACAACTATCACAAGCAAGAGTTTCAGAAATCCTAAAACAACCAATTAATCCTCAAGATTGTGTTTACATTGGTAATGAATCAAAGGACGAACAGATGGCTAATGCTGCTGGATGGAAGTTTCTTCACATCACTCATCTTCCAGATCTTGGAAAATGTCTCTAACAACTGAACAAGAAAAGGACATCAACAACTTTCTTCAGACAATTGAAGAAAGTTTTTCTGGTTTAAATCCTAAAACATTTTGGCCATTAAATGGTGGACAAATTGGAGCCTATTTTGATGCCGATGAAGCTTTAGATATTTATTTTAGAATAAACAAGTTAAAAGAAACACATTCAATAGAACAAATTGCAGATCTAATGCCTAACGCAGATACACTAAGACTCTTTCTTCAAAATAATGGAATAGTTGGTTTAAAGGTTGCAAAAAAGCTAAACCTTGTAAACATAACAAACGAAGATATGACTAACTATACCTTATTTATGTTAGACATTATAAAACAAAAGGTAAATAGTGATGTTTACAATTTAGATGGAAAAAATCTTCTCATAAACGAAGAAAAAATAAAAGAAATAGCTCAAACAACCTACTGGGATTTTCCACAGGATGATAATGAAAAAAAACAAATTGCCATACTAACAATTGCTGCAAATAATCTATCATACACACTATTCTATGACATATTCATGACCGGAGGATTTTACCTTCACGGTCCATATAATGTAAAACAATTTTTTGGTAAGAACACAATTATGATAATTAGAGATTACCACAATCTCAATCCAAAAGAGCTATGGCCAGAATTAGAAATGTCATTTAAAACAATTAAAATATATGCAATATACAAAAACCTAAACATAAAACTTAATTTTGTAAATCATCCAATTACAAATGATACCATAGGAGATAAATTAGTAGCCTACAAAGTCTACATTGATAATAAACCAAGCTCCCTATCAAAAATAGAAGAAACAATCAGCATACTAAATAATATAGCCACCTCACAGGCCAAAAAAATAAACTCCCTAGCAGATTTAGATAAAGTAAGAAAGGGTGCAGAAATTGCATTTTACCAATTTAAAAAACTAAGAGAATATATGGGAGATAATTGGAGACCGCCAATAATAATTGAAAATACAATTCAAAAATTCGGAGATGAATTTATAAAAAAATTCAAATACAAAGAAAAACCAAGCATGGAACACTGGAAAAAGCTATTTGATCCAAGAATTGATTACTATTAGTAAAAATTTAATCCTTTCTAGGCACATAATAATCTTCTGTCAAAATACCATTAGTACCTACACATTCAGAAAATCCTGCAGCTAATACTCGATGTCTCTCTATAATTGGAGTTATAAGTTCACGTAATTGGCAATCTTCTTCAGGCACTCCTCGTTCTTTACCCCAATAAGGCTGAAGAGTAGATCTAGTTTGATAGGTAGTTTTAGGCTCAATTCCTCCGCCTACTCTTGTAATAACTCTTAATTTTCTTGGTGGCATTATTTATCATCATATTAACTATTTTTAAACATTTCTATGACAAAGGCTTTGCACGAAAATGAATAGTGGTTGCGCAGAATTACAAAGAAAGATAGATTAGTTTAATACTTCATAAACAATATGTAAATAATTATTCTCAAGCTTAGTAACCTCTTTCAGTTTTAAAGCTTTTATTTTGCTTAAATCTTTTTCAGATTTAAGTGATTCTCCATCAACCAAACTAGCAGTATCTTTACCCCCAATTAAAGCAGGAGCTATAACTAATGAAACTTCATCAATTAATCCCTCTCTTAGTAATATTGAATTTAATGTTCCTCCAGATTGGATAGTAACCCTATCTGCACCATATTCATTTTTAAGTTTTTTAAATAAATCAGAAAAGTTTATTTTACTTTTGTATTTTATAACATGAACATTTTCTAAAAAAAGAAGTTTAGTAGCCGGATGCTTTGCATTTGTTGTAACAATATATAGATCCTTAAGTTTTTTAGACAAATATTTAATGCCGCTTTCTTTTAAGTGAGGTTTACTATCTATTATAACAAATCTTACCACATCCATCTTCTTAGGTTCAGCTTTTTTACTATTCATACCTATCTTAGCCATAACTTTTCCAGTATTCAAAGACCAAAAATCAGTTAGTTTTTCAAGTTCATAGTATTGTTGCAAACCTTCCTTTAATCCTTTAATTTTTGGAAAATCTTTATCAACATCCCTTTCATCAACACTTCCAGTAGAAATTTTACCGTCAACTGAAGAAAGCATAAACAAGGTATTAAATGTTCTATCTTTCATTTTCTATCTCATCTTCATCTCAAAAGAACTCTTTCTAGCAGATGAATAATCGGGTATATTCATCAATCTATTATAATCAGTCATCCTTCCAGTTTTACTGTACAACTCCAATAATTTATCTTTTAATTTAGCTTTTTGTTCGGGCATTACCGGAAGAGTATAAAGTCTTTGAAAAATATCAATAGCTTTTCTATGCTTTCCCTGGCTCTCTAATAAACCCCCATATGAAGAATAAAAACCAAAATACCTTTCCTGAAGCCTTGCTTTTTCCATTATACTTTGACTACAATGAGCAGCCTTAGCAAAAGTCTTATCAGACATTTCAAAATGTTCTCCCTTAACAAGAATTTCAGCTTCTTTCATAAATAATTCTATTTTTTCCTTAGGAGTTAAAGACATTTCAGCAGCAGCTTCAATATGTTTAGCAGCTTCAGATAAAAAATTCTTAGATTCATTAACTTCTGCCAATTTTAAAAGAACAAATTTCTTAATATCAAGACTATCGGCCAAAGGTAAAAGCCTTTTTAGTTTATCAAGCTTAACAAAACTATCATGACTAGCAATTACATCCTCTACCTCTTTTTTAGTTAGCACCATAAAAACCTAATGATTACACTCTTTAAAAATTTTGTTATAGTAAATTTTTAATATACTATAAATATAAGAATTATTTATTCCTTAAATTAAGTTCCTCAACCAATTGATCTAAGTGAGTTCTACTTCCCATAAGAGCTAAAAAAGCAGGGTTACCATTAGAAACAGGACAGTAAGGATTACTTGTTCCGCTATCTACTTCACCATTTTCTTGTCTAGTTTCATATTTATCGTTCATTTTAATTTCTTTTCTAGCTAATTTAAATTTTCAGAAAAACACCCTATCTTCAACTAAAGTTTCTTTGCAACAAGATCTGTACACATTCCAGCAGCAACTGTTGCTCCTGCGTCTCTAATTGCAAATCTAGCCATATGTGGGTTAACTTCTTGCTTTTCAATTACAAGGTTTCCAATTGGCTTTATTCTTACTTTTGCAACATCTCCATTCTTCAAAAAGTCTGGATTTGCCTGCATTACTGCTCCAGTCTTTGGATCATATTTCTCAATTAGTTCGATAAATTGACACGGAACTTGAGCTGTATGAACATGGAATACTGGTGTATAACCCTTAGCAATTACAGTTGGGTGATTTATAACTGCAATTTTAGCAACAAATTCTTCAGCAATTGTTGCTGGTTGAGCTGCATCACAGATTACATCTCCTCTTGCAATATCTTTCTTTCCAATTCCTCTAATATTAATTCCAACATTATCTCCACACATTGCTTCAGGCAATTGTTCGTGGTGCATTTCAATTGATCTTACTTCTCCTGGAATTCCCTTTCCACTTCTTCCAGGTAATACTATGATTTTATGTCCAACTTTCATTATTCCTGTTTCAATTTTTCCAACTGGAACAGTTCCAATACCAGTAATTTCATAAACATCTTGAACAGGCATTCTTAATGGTAAGCCTGTAGGTTTTTCAGGAGCACTAAACAAGTCTAATTGTTCCATTACAGTTGGTCCTTTATACCAAGACATCTTATCAGATTTCTTAAAAACATTATCTCCCATTAATCCTGAAATAGCTAGGAATGTAATGCCATCAGGTTTGTAACCAACCATTCTAAGTTCATTAGTAACATCAGTCTTAACTTGGTTAAACCTTTCTTCTTTGTAACCAACATCATCCATCTTATTAATTAAAACTGCAATTTGACCAACTCCCATAGTCTTCAATAACCAAAGATGTTCTTTTGTTTGTGGTTCAACACCAGATTTAGCTGCAACAACTAAGAAAGCTGCATCAGCCTGACTTGCACCAGTAATCATATTCTTGATAAAGTCTTTGTGTCCTGGAGCATCAATAATTGTTACTTCAAACTTTTGAGTTATTAATTTTTGATATGAAAGATCAATAGTTACGCCTCTTTCTCTTTCTTCCTTGAATTTATCCATAACATAAGCAAATTCAAATCCAGCCTTCCCGTGTTTTTGAGCTTCTTCTTTTAATTTCTTTAATTCCTGTTCAGGCAACTTTCCACAGTCGTACATAAGTCTACCAATAGTTGTTGATTTTCCTGCATCAACATGCCCTACAAACACGATGTTAAAGTTTATTTTTTCTCTTGCCATTTTAGCGTAATAGTGAGAAAAAAAAGAGGTTTATAAATCTTTCGTTGATTAATTCTAATTCGACGAGAGAAAGGTTTAAAAGAAGCAGCTATTCAATAACCATTATGACATTAATAGACCAGATATATGTACAAGAACAAAAAACTCCAGAAAGAGTATTAAATGTTTTTCCGTTTGCTTTTTTTAATCCAGACTGTAGATATTTAGGATTTAAAGCTGTTAGAAGAGCTATTGAAACAGGAGATCAAAGTTTTTTCTTAGGTCAGATTAGAAATAATTTTTTAGCAGGTGTTACTGATAGTGATCAATTACAAGGATTATTCCGAGAGTCAATGAATCGTGGAATTAGATCCTTAAACTTTCTCTGTCAAGAAAACTTAGGTGAAGAAGGCAAGCCTTTTTTAATACCTGAGATTAACCTAGCCTCAGACCTTCTTGAATTTACAAGAGCAGCAAGAGATGAATGGATAGAAGCAAGGAATGGAAAACACGGAAGTAAAATAGATAAAGAAAAATTAAGAAAAGCTTACGAACAAGTTAGAAACTGGGGTTTAGGTTATTGGATTTTAAAAATAGATACCTCTCCAGAAGTTATAAGATCAATAAGACACCATAACACTGCTCTTGAATGGTTTAATAACCAGTTTGCGTTTTCAGATCAAGTTCCAACAGATATCGATGATCTTCCAGTTTCATGGCAAACAAAATCTGGAGTAAGAGTCTATGGCTCAGATAAAAAACCTATTAGATCAAGGTTAAAAATATTAACAACTGATGGTGAACTAAAGTATGGTTCTTTATTAATGAAAATGTTTCTAAAAGGAGAATTTATGGACACAGTAAATGATTTAACGGGAGTAGAATTTATTGTTGAAGATGACGCTTCCTGTAGGGATCTTGTTAATTATTTCCGTTGCCATATTAGAGGAACTGGCGTTTTAGAGAAGTTCAAGGATTCAATAAAAGCAGACAAAAGAAGCAAACACTCAAGTTCAAAATTTGGATGTACAAAATTTCTTGTAAGACCCTCAGTTCCTATTCCAAACATTGGGCCTCCATATCCGCTTGACTTCCCAAATTATGAAAGAATACCTGTAGAAGTTCAAATATTAACTATAGCTGATCATAAACAAAGAAATGAAGATCCTGATGTACAACATGAGGCTTACAAAAGAAAACAATATTTGGAAGTGTTTCCTCTTTGGTATCCAAAAGATATTTATGCACCTATTTTAGTTGGAAAATAAAATGAAAACAACCCCAATAACAGATCCAGCTAATCCACTAATGAATTTAGCAAAAAATTGGGAAATGCCTAAAAAGATTTAAAAATTAATTACTAATTCCTAGCTCTCAACTCACCTAATCTTTCTTTAACTTCAGCAGGCATGGGAAGAGTTCCACCCTGATAAGGAATTCTATAATCTGGAAAAGCTTTTGCTAAAAACTCCACATGTTGACCTCCAATAATTAACCCCGCAGGAGAATATTCCCTAATTAATTTTGCAAAATAATGTTCTCTTGCGATAAATGCCGTTTGTAAAAACTTATCAGTCTCTTTTTCACTCATATTTCCAAAACCTCTTTCTAAATACATAAGTATCCAAGGTCTTGCTTACCTAATTAATTCCTCACTATCTAAAGCTAAGAATCTTAATCTTAAACCGTCTAAAATAGACAATCTCATTAAATTAGCCCAATAATAAGAATTAGGAGTATTACATCGATTTAGTATTTCTCTTAATTGACTCGGATTTTGTAAAGTTTCACTTAAAGTGGCATTAAAAATTTGAAGTAACTTTGGTTGTACTTCTACACCCACTAAATCTTCTGGCATAGAATTTTGTCTAAGTATTTCTAATGCCAATTCCTCTTCGCCAGCCATATGTGAAACGCCTAGCATATATTTTCTTGAGTTCATTTGACAATCCATAGTATGCTACTTTTAAACTTTTCTAAGAAATAACTACTGAAATCTTGGCAACATCATTTTAGTATAACCCACAAAACCTTCACTAGTTAAACGAAATGTTTTATGGCTTGGATCAAACTCGTAAGATCTAAAAGCATCATTTGTTCCAAGAGCAATAAAGTAATCATTAATTTCTCTTAGCATTCCTCTAACCTCTTCTTCATGTTTTTCAAAAGAAAGTGTTCCATTTTTAACATAACCAAGATCCATAAGTAAATTTCTAATCATATGTCCAAAATGAGATGTAGACTTCAAATTAGCAACATCCATTACTTGAGTGTATGTTTTAGTTATTTTCTCAATAATCTCTGGCAATCTTTCTTTAGTTAAAGTTCTCATTAATTTCTAGAAATAGGTTACTTTTTAAATCTTACTGATTCTCACTCAAACCCTTTCTGCTTCTGATCTTTCTAACAACATCTGTCTGCAATTCCACTGGCATTCTTTCAAATGACTGATCAGCCAAAGAACTAATACCTCTTCCTTCAGTTGCAGATCTTAAATCAGAACTCCAACCCAACATTTCTGCAACAGGAAGTTTTGCTTTAATTTGCATTCCTGTTTCATCCTGCTGAACATCAATTAATTGTCCTCTCTTACTTGAAACTAATTTAGTAACAGAACTTAAATATTCAGAGGGAGCTTCAATTAAATGAGTTTGCAATGGTTCAAAAAGCGAAATACCAATGTCTTTCATTGCATCAGATATTGCATCTCTAACAGCCGGATATACTTGTGCAGGACCTCTGTGAATTGCATCCTCATGAAGTTTTATATCATCAAGTCTTAATTTCATTTTCATACAAGGTTCTCTAGATAAAGGTCCAGCATCAATAACCTGCTCAAAGGCATCTAGAATTAAATCAATAACTTCAACCATATGAACTTCTCCCCTAGTATCATCAAGAAAAACATTTCCTTTGTAAACATCTCTATAATTTTTTATTTCATCATTTGAAATTCCAAGTTCAGCTAATTTCTTAAACATATTATCGTCTCTTTTCTTATATCTTCTTTCACCAATGCTTCCACTTTTAATAGCTTCGTAAACATTGTCTTCCAAAGGTTCAACAGTTATAAAAAATGAATTATGTTTGTTTGGAGAACGTCCTTCAGCAGGCTTAGAAAGTTTTGTAACTGTTTCTCTATAAACAACAATTGGTGGTGAAGTTTTAATTTCCAAACCCTTTTCAGTTGTAATTCTATTTTCAATTATCTCAAGATGAAGTTCACCCATACCCGAGATTAAATTTTCTCCTGTTTCTTCATTAATTTCAATTTTCAAACTTGGATCTTCTTTTGAAACTTTTCTCAAAACTTCAACTAGCTTAGGAAGATCAACCATTTTCTTAGGCTCTATGGCCTTGGTAATAACTGGTTCAAATATATGTCTAATTTCCTGAAAAGGAGTTTGTGGTTTTATAGTAACTGTCTCTCCAACCTCTGCAACAATTCCAGCAATAGCTAAAACATTTCCTGCAGGTATATGTTCAACCTGTTCAGGTTTAATTCCGTTATAAACAAGAACTTGCTGAATTCTTTGAGTCTTCTTTTCCATATTAAGATAAACTTCCATTCCAGGTTCTAAATATCCTGAAAATAATCTTCCTGCAGAAATTTCCTTTCCTGATCTGGGATCTATAACAATTCTTGTGATAACAAATCCCAACTCACTCTTAGCGTCACAATTTGCAAGCCCTTTTCCAAAATCAGATTCTGGATCTCCTGGCCAAATCTTTGGAATTCTGTATTTTTGAGCTTCCACTGGCGAAGGTAGATGTTTAATTACCATATCTAGTATAACCTCATACAAAGGAGCGTTTTTCCAAGTCCATTCTTTTCTTTCATCCTCAGGCATTTCATACAACTTAAAAATATCCTTAAAAGAAACTCCTTTCTTCTTCATAAATGGTAAAGATAAAGCCCAGTTGTCTCTTGCGCTTCCAAAAGCAACTCCACCATCATTAATATCCACCTGCCATTTTTCTTTATACTCTGGTTCAGCAATTCTATCAATTAACTTATTAAAATCCTTAAATATTTTAATAAATCTTTCCTGCATTTGTTCAGGAGTCATTTTCAATTCCTTAATAAGTCTATCAACCTTATTAATAAACAAAACAGGCCTTACCCTTTCTCTCAAAGCTTGTTTAACAACTGTTTCTGTCTGAGGCATAATTCCTTCACTTGCACAAACTAAAACAACAGTTCCATCAATAGCTCTCATAGCACGAGTAACATTACCAGAAAAATCAACATGTCCCGGAGTATCAATCAAATTAATTAAATATTCTTCTCCATGAAAATCATGAACCATTGAAACATTTGCCGCATCCACTGTCATAAGTCTTTCCTGCTCATCAGAGTGTTGCCAGGTTGCCATACCATCATCCAGACTTCCAGCATTCTTTGCAGCCATCATTCCTGCTGCAGCAAGCAAATTATCAGTAAATGCCGTCTTTCCGTGATGAATATGCGCACTTGTAGCTATATTTCTAATATTCAACTGATTAGCTGTAAGCCTTTCAATTTTTGCTACTTTTTTTTCCTCTACTGCCATTTTATTTTTAGTTAGTTTAATTTAAAACCACAATCTATAAGAATCGTGACATAATGTAAAAAATTTGTATGTTTTTAAAGTTTCCTGTTATGATTTTGAAACTTTAAGGCTAAAAAATTATCAATTTTTTATGTTTTAAAGGTTACTGTTAAGGTTTTTGTAAGTTTAACATATAAAAATTAATAAACTAGAAAATTAATTCAAACTAATGAAAAGTAGAAAACGTGGAGATGACGGATTTACTCCAACAACTCGGCCTTGGAGAGGTTTAATGAGAGTAGAATGTATTGGTGAAGAAGCTTTTGTTGTAGGATTAAATCTTCCAGGTTGGAACCCACACAGAACAGTATATGTTAATATGTCAGAAATCCCAGAACAAGCATTAGCAGATATAACCGGCTATGGAGTAGGTTATCGCTTCTTTGCAAAATCAAACAAAGGAGAACCAGATCCCACAAAACTCAAAATTGATTTTAGCACATATGAAAAAGTCTAATTAATTTTAATTAATATCTTTATCATAAAAACAAACATAAATCTTTATAAATAACAAACTTTCTAAATAAAGATGCCAGTCCACGAAAGTATAGCTCGTACCGGAAATTTGGTTGCTGCTTTAGATGCTGCCGTAGAACATCACGGAGATAATGTTGTTGAAAGATGGAAAGATCAAGCTGGAAATTATACTCATTCTAGAACTCTTCGAGGATTGAGAGATTTGTCAAGAAGATTTGCACAAGTTTTAATTACAGAAGGTGTTCAGGCAAATGAGGGCCCTGCAGAAAGTTTAACAAAACAATATAGTGTTGTACCCGTTCTTTTAGAACCACATAATTTAGCATTAGCCGTCGAAAGAGGAACTTTAATTTCTGATGCAGCAATACAAAGTCTTTATCCTGAAGACACATCAAACGAAGTTACACAAAAAGTAGGAGAATTAGGTGCAAGAGTTTTAGTTATTGATAATACAAGACATTTACCTGGCAAACCAACACAATTAGAAAAGCATAGAACAGCAATAGAAAGTCTACCAAGTTTAAGAACAGTTTTTGTTGCAGGAGAAGTTCCAGAAGATTTAACACATCATCAGAAAATAAAATTTGTTTCACTAGAAGAAGCATTGGCAGAAAACCCTGGAGCTGAAAGTGAATTAGATAGAAGAATAAAAAATATCGATCCGCTAAGTTTAGCTAGGGTGATTTACACTTCAGGTACAACTGGCACTCCTAAAGGAGCAATGTTAACCCACCAAGCATTACTTCAAACAGGAATTAACGCTCTAGAAGCTTTAAGTCATTTAAGTGAAGATGATAGACTTGCAGTTTACCTACCATATGCTCATGTTTTTGGTGCTCTTGTTTATGATATAATTCCAACATTATTGGGAGGAGAATTATGGGTTAGTCATAAAACAACAACAAAAAAAGACTTTCCAAAAATAAGACCAACAGTTTTAATTGGTGTTCCAAAAGCATGGCAACAGATGATCTCTGGATTAAGAGAGGGATTAGATGAAAAATTACCGATAGTAAAAAAAATAAGACATTATTCTCCACCAACCTATAATTTTTTAGTAAGACACGTGTTAAGAAAACCAACATTACATGCTGCCGGGCTTGATCAAGTACACACGGCAATTGGTGGGGGTGGATTTCACAGTTCAGAACTAGAAAGATCTTTAGATCTTTGGTTAGGAAAAGATACATTTTATCTCGGTTCAGGACCAACTGAAGCATCTGCTGCACAAAGTGTTGGCCCACACGAACATAAAAAATCCGGAACTGCTGGAAAACCTATTCCAGGAGTTAATATTCAAATTGTCAAATGGCCAGATAATATTCCTCCAGAAGAATGGCATAACCATCCTATAGAAAGAATTTGTAACCCTAATGAAGAAGGAATTATTGTGTTTAGTAGTATTGGAGATATGGTAGGATATTGGGGAGATCCTAAAGCAACTAAAGAGGTAACCTTTCATGATCTTAAAGATAGAGCTGGAAAGAGAGTTTTCCCTCCTGGAACTAGGTGTATGACTGTAAGAGATGTAGGATCAATGGACCAAGAGGGATATCTTAGAGTTCAAGGAAGATCTGGAGAAATGAGAAAGGGTTCTGATGGATCATTTCATAATTTAAATAAAATAGAAACCAACTTTTTAAGAGGAGATGGTTTAATTTGTGATGCAGTTATTGACTTTGTAGATGGCCAGGATGGAAGAAATGCAACTGCTGCAATTGTTAGTTTAGATTTAGTTCCAACAAGATATCCTTCAATTGGGAAACAATTTGGAGTAAAATACGATCCAGACAATCCAGAAGAATTTTATTTTCATCCAAATATTACTAGAGCGTTTGAAAGTGAAGCAAGAGCTAGAATGTCCGCAATGGAAAGATTAGAGTTACCTCCCTGTGAACAGGTAGAATTAGTTTTATATACCTCTCCTCCAACAAAAGAAAACAGCAGATTAAGTTCAACACTAAAATTAAGAGCTCCCTTAATAAGAAGCACATTCCAAGAAGATTTAGTATCTATGCTTAATCAAGGTGAAAGTTTTGGAGTTTCTAGAAAATAAAAATAGTTTTTTAATAAATCTTATCTCAAGGCATTCTTCTTTCTAGGTTTGGAAACCTTTTTAAAAGGTTTATCTAGCACCATCCGCTTGCTTTTCCATTTCATTTTTCTTTGTGTAGGAAAAACTATCTCCTGATTTGTTTGATGTTGCAATTAGCTCATCAGCAAGAGTTTCTGCAATTCTTTTTTTCTTGTTAAAAGCCTTATCATAAGATCCGTGAACAATATTTCTCAAAGCCAAACTAATTCTTCTTGATGGAGCACAATCAATAGCTTGAGGATATCTAGCTCCTCCATATTGAATTGTTGTAACCTCATCTCTTGGAGAACCATTTTCAACTGCTTCGACCAAAACTTGGATTGGATTCTTTTTAGTTTTATTATGAATTATTTTAAAAGCTTCAAGAACAATTCTTGCATTTCTATTATACTTTCCAGAAGACCAATTTGTTATAATCTTATGTTTCTTACCTCTATGCCCTGGAACACCTAAATAGTTTATTAGTCTTTCAACAATATTCACAGTTGTCTTTTCAAATTTTCCTCTAGCACGACCGTGAGATTTTAAAAGCAGTTTATATTCCACACTAATAACATTCTTTAAACCCGGATCACTAACAACCACAGCATTTACATCATATAAATTAAATATTTTAAGTTCCTCACTAGGAATTTTCTTCAGTTCTTCTTTTGCTTCAAGTTCAGCGATTATTTCTTGTTCTGTCATTTTTACATCTCAAATTTACTTGGTTTATAACTATAAACTGGATAAGGATTTTCACTTTCTACAACAACTCTAGCCTTTGAATCCTGTAATTTTTCAAGTAAGTTTAATGGAAAATTATATCTTTCTCCAATAGGAGCACTATTTGCGCTTGCACTCAATGGTAAAACATGTCTATTCATTTTATCTTCTTCCCTTTTCTATCTTACCTTGAACAAGCAATTTCAAGGGCTGATCATTTACTTTAATAACCTGAAATCTAACACCCGGAATATCTCCTTTAGTTCTTCCCTGTTTACCACCAATTCTTTCAATTAACACTTCATCATGTTCATCAATAAATCTTTGAGCTAAATTTCCTGGAATAAATGCAGTTACAATCTTAGCATTCTTAGTCAGCTGAACCTTGCAACATTTTCTCATTGCAGAATTTGGCTGCTTAGCTTCCTTTTGAACCTTTTCTGTAACAAGTCCTTTTGCTTGGCTAGCTCCTTCTAGAGGATCAGCTTTTTCATAGAGATTTTGAACTCTTGAACTATAAACTTTATCACTCCATCTAAACTTTCTTCTTTTACTCATCAATTTTCTTGCACTCATTAATCCCATGTTATCTATGTCAATAAAAAACGCTTTTTAAACTTTTAGATTAGTATAATAGACCCGCTCCAAAACTAAACAATCCTCAAATCCTTGCCAAAATAGTCCTTAATAATCCTTCTCATTTCTTCAAAACGTACCTTATTTCTCCCAATAAGCATTGCCTTATTTTGCTGGCCTGCGTTAATTATAAATTGATTTCCCTTTATTTCAACACTCTTCATCTGAGCTGGGTAAATTATAGTTGAAACAAATCCCTCAGCATCGCCCAAACCATTTGGAACCATAACAACCTTTACCTTCTTATCAAGTATATCGCTAACCTTCTTAATATTCTTTCCATTTTCACCAATTGCTTTAGATAACTTAACAGATGGAACAGAAAAAATTATTGTAGAATTATACATAAAACAATGTTTAGGCGAAACACCACTTATTTTTGAAAAGAGGTTTATGTACCTCATAAATTTCATATCTATAGTTTTTATCATTGTTAATTATTTCCAGTTTCTACCTTCTGCAATAGGTTCAACAAAATCTTGAGGTCCTGTACCTACAGGATAAGCTCTCCATTCAATTGCTCTTATTGTGCTAGCCTCAGTAAGACCTTGATGTAAGGGTGGATGATAAGCATAACATTTTTCATTTTCATTTGGACCAACATCCATTTGCAACATTCTATATACTTGAATAATTGCATCTCCAAGACTACTTCTTCTAAAAGCATTTTCAACACCTTTACATAAACTGCTTATATGTTTCATTTTTTCTTTTTCTCAGCAAGCGAACCTGTAATCTTAACAAACAAACCAGGTAATCCTGTACCAACCGGAACTGGCTGGTTAAGAATTATGTTCTCAATAACACTAAGCAACTCATCCTTGCTTCCTTTTATTGTTGCATTTACAAAGTGTTTTATTGGAGTTTCAAAACTTGCTTTAGCCAAGATACTACTCTTCTTAGCAATGATTCCCATTCTAGTCATTCCTCTAATTTCACCATCAACAGTCATTGCATCGGCAACAAGTTTCAAGTGTCTTATATCAATATCCAATCCCTGAGAATTAATAACCTTGCCAATCTCATTAATAATTGCTTGTCTAGCAGCTTCAATTCCCAAAACTCTTTCTATTTCATAAATATCATTTGTTGTTGTCTTTTGCTTACTAATTCCCTTAAGTAAAATTATCTCTTCAAGATTTGATCCACTAGTTAGGATAACATAATCTCTTTCTCTCTTAACAATAAGAACCTGTTTAATTCCCTTAACGCCTGAAACAATTGTTTCCTTAAGTCTTTCCTTTAATTTATACATTTCTTTAAATCCAAGATTTGGTGTAGCAAACATAATTGAATCTCCCTTAACATTAGACTTAACTTCCTTAGTTGAAAGTTTCTCACAAATAGTGCCAATTGACATATGTGTTTGTTTTATCATCCTATCACTTAGAACAAATTCAATTTTTTTATCAGAAAAATGAATCTTAGCTTCTGAAGTAATATCTTTTAGTTTGGTTTCTTTTATTTTTTCTGCAATAACCTTTGCATTCTTCTCATCATTATAATCACTTTCAAAATATATTTCCATGGCCGGTGTAGACGGTTGCTTTCTAGCATCAAAAATTTCTATAAGTCTTGGCAAACCTAAAGTTATCTGCATCTCCTGAACTCCTGCAAAGTGGAATACATTCAAAGCCATCTGAGTTGATGGTTCTCCAAAGCTTTGGGCAGTAACTATTCCAATAGCTTCACCAGATGAAATTTGTTTATCCAGGTGTAAAGCAGAAACATCAAGTCCATCATCACCATAGCTAAACTGTACAACTTGACCTATTGCATCTCTAACAGTTCCGTCATACTCAACTCTTAAATCCTGCAGAGCATTTGCAAGTCTTCTATAAAGATAACCTGATTTAGGTGTTCTCAATGCAGTATCCATCAGTCCATCTCTTCCAGTTATAGCATTAAAGAAAAATTCGTGAGGTTTAAGTCCATTCATATAAGAAGAATAAATAAATCCTCTAGCCTTTGGTGATAAATCTTCTTCCTTAAAACAAGAGAGAGTTCTTTTAGTATATCCAAAATTAATTCTCTGAGCCCACAATGACTGTTGACCAACAGAACATGCAATCTGAGTAATATTCAAAATATTTCCTCCCGCTCCAGAAAATATCATGCTACTTACCGGATTGTCTTCAGGAAATTCATTCTTAACAGCTTTACCAATTTTAGTTCTAATTTCATTAAGTGTTTGAAGTATCTTAATTTCTCTTGATTCTTCTAGGGTCTTACCCGGAATTATTTCCAAATTTCCATTCTTATAATCATCAACTATTTTGATTGTCTTTTCTTCACCTTCATTTATAATTTCCTGAGTTACTTTTTTTGTTTTTTCGTTTACATTCAAATCTTCAAGCGAAATTGTAAAACCCCTATTAGACAAATAATGAGTTCCAAGAGCAAAGGCCTTTCTAATGATGTTCATTGTTTCATCTCTTCCAAGTTCTCTATCAATCAATTTCACAATCTTATCATTTTCAACCCCAAAAGTATAATCACTAGTTAGATCATTATTCATAATCATTGTGTTTACATTTTTATTTGATTTAGGGAAAAGTTCTAAGAAGATCTGTTTTCCAGAAATAGTTTTCTTATCAAAATCAGCAGTTACTCCAGAGTTAAAAAGTAATTGTTGGGCATCAGCCTTTGAAAGATCCATTTTTCCAAGTAAATAATTACCAGTTATAGCATCAGATATTGTTCCAATAAGATTTGTATTATTTTTAGGACTAATTAAATTATTATTTACATTTAATAAAACTCTTGCTTCAGCACGAGCTTCTTCAGTTTGAGGAACATGAACATTCATTTCATCTCCATCAAAATCCGCATTGTATGGGAATGCAACTGCTGGATGTAGTCTAAAAGTTCTATATGGCAAAACTCTAACATAATGAGCCATCAAACTTCCTCTATGAAGACTTGGGTGTCGATTAAACAGCACAATATCTCCATCCTGCAAATGTCTTTCAACAAAATAACCTGGTTTTAATTCTTCAATTATTTCCTGTTTTAAATCAAAGCTTACTTTCTTTTTTCTGCCATCTGGACGAACAATATAATTGGCTCCAGGGTAACCATCAGATAGAATTAATTTTTTCAAATACTCTAAATTCATTGTTGTAACTTCTTCATTAACTGTTAAAACCATTGCAATTTCTTTAGGGACTCCAACTTCATTAATTGCTAAAGAAGGATCAGGAGAAATAACTGTTCTTGAGGAAAAATTAACTCTTTTACCAGCAAGATTATGTCTAATTCTTCCTTCTTTTCCCTTAATTCTCTCAGTTATTGTTTTCAAAGGCTGCCCACTTCTATGTCTTGCAGGAGGAATTCTTGAAATAGTATTATCAAAAAAAGTTGTAACATGATATTGCAACAAGTCCCATAGATCATCAATGATAACTTCTGGAGCTCCAGCATTTAAGTTTTCCCAAAGTCTTTGATTAGATCTAATTATATCTCCAAGTTTATGTGTAAGATCATCTTCACTTCTTTCTCCAGATTCAAGAGTAATACTTGGTCTGACTGTTACGGGCGGAACCAAAAGAACAGTAAGTACTGCCCATTCAGGTCTAAATGTTTGAGTATTTATTCCAACCAACTTACAATCTTCATCCTTAACTCTTTCTAAAATTTCTCTTATCTCTGGTGGGAAAACTCTTCTTTTTCCAAGAACAAAAGATGTTGGTTTTTCAACTTTTATTTTTTCTTGAATAGAACCACAATAAGGACATTTTTTTGCATCCTTTGCTTTCTTAAGTCTTAGAGCAGGAGTTAATTTTTTTATGTTTTCTTCATCCAAAAGTATTCTTCCACAGGTATTACAAAAACTTCTTAAAAATGTGTAAACTATTGGAATATATTTAACATGTATAACTGGTCTTGCAAGTTCAATGCTTCCTGGGTGACCAAGACATTCTTTTAATCTGCCTCCACAAGTTCTACACCTAACACCCGGATCTATTGCACCAAGTCTCAAATCCATTAAACCACCATCAACAGGATAACCATCCATATCATACAATTCTGGCGTGATTATCTTTGCACAACTCAGTCTTTTAATAAAATCCGGACTAAGTAAGCTAAATTTCAATGCCTTTACGTGTTTTCTCGATGTCATTTTTTATTTTTTTATCCCTTGATGAGGGAAGGTAGGGGGTAGGAAACCGCAAGGTGTCCTTCGCTTTTACTCTTCATATTTATTCTTTAGTTCAAATCCAGTAATAACATGCATTCCCAAAAGTTCTTCTGTCAATAATTTGAAAGCATAGGAAACTTCAACATCTTCAACTTCTGTGCTGTTACATATTGGACAATAAGTTTTATTTCTCAAAGTATCTTTAATACCCAAAGTTCCACATTTTGAACAAACATGAATTGTAACTTTATCTGAATCATACCTTTCTTTTAATAACAAAGAAGCTCCATGTGCAACTAAAGCTTGCTGCTCCATCTCTCCAAGTCTCAATGCTCCACCTCTTGCTCTTCCTTCAATTGGTTGTCTTGTAAGCAAAGCAACTTTTCCAGATGCTCTTGCATGCATCTTATTACTTACCATATACTTCAATTTCAAGTAATACATATTTCCAATGTAAATCTTTGCATCCATCATTTTTCCGCTAATCGGATTATACATTGTTTCTTTTCCATCAAATCTAAAACCTAATTCTTCAAGTTGAGTTTCCAAAGCTGGAACATCTCTTTTTTCAAATGAAGTTCCATCCATAATCTTACCTCTTAAGCAACCAATCTTTCCAGTTATTAATTCAAGCAAATATCCTACAGTCATTCTTCCTGGGATACCATGAGGATTAAAAATCAAATCAGGTCTAACTCCTCTCGAAGTAAATGGAATATCTTCTTCAGGAACTATTGCACCAATAACTCCCTTCTGACCGTGTGCAGTTGAAAATTTATCTCCAAGTTCAGGATTTCTAGGGTCTCTAGTTCTAACCTGAACAATCTTATTTCCTTCTTCGTCAAGAGTAATAAACACAGCATCAACAATACCTTTTTCTTCCTGTCGAATAACCGAACTATTTTCTTTTTTTGATTTAATACTAATATCCTTAGCTTCTGAAAGGAATTTTGGAGGAGAAACTTTACCAATAACAACTTCTCCAGAACCAAGGTTAGCTTCAGGATAAACAATACCATCATCTTCTAAATACTTATAAGATTCTTCAGTTCTATAACCTGAAACGTCTTTTGTAGGTATTAAAATTTCATCATTCAAACCTCCAGCATAGTTCAATTCAACTGAAGTATAGGGTCTAAAAAAAGTACTTCTACCAAAACCTCTATCAATACTTGATCTATTAACAACAAGAGCATCTTCCATATTATAACCTTCATAGGTCATAACTGCAACTACTACATTTTGTCCGCATGGATAAACATTCAATGCATCATAAACAAAACTTCTAACTATTGGTCTTTGTGGATAGTGTAGAATACTTACATCGGTATCAACTCTACATAAATAATTTGCAGCATACAATCCCAATCCCTGCTTTTGAGTTTTACTTCCTCTAATTAATCTTGATGACTGATCATGGTTTCCAAAACTTACAATACTTGTTATTGGTCCCAAAAAAGCAATGGTATCAATTTCAAGATGAGTATGTTCATGAGTTACCTCTTCTTTGTTAAGCGCAACAAAACAATTCTCTTCTTCAGATGCATCAATATATTCAATAATCCCACTCTTAATTAAATCTCCCCACTTTAATTCATCACGAGCAAGCATTTCCATATGTTGTTCACTAAGTCTAGGAATGCCATTGTCAACAATTATCAAAGGTCTCAAAACTCTACCAGTATCTCCAAAAATAGCAACAATTCCAACATCCTTATTAAATCTAACACTCAACTCTCCAGGTAATTTCTGCTGTCTTCTCAAATCTCTTAAGGTTCTAACAAATTCATGAGGGTCATCAATCCCTCCTATAAAAATACCATTAAAGAAAACATCAAATCTTCCATAACCCTTATCAAGACCCATTTTTTCAAGAGTTGATTTTAATTCATCTTCCTCTATAAGAAGTCTAGTGGAAATTCTAGCCATTAAAGCCAAGTTTTTTCTTAAACCAATTTCAGTTCCTTCTGGAGTTTCTACCGGACAAAATCTTCCAAAATGTGTTGGATGTAAAGTTCTAGCAAGAAAATTTGTTTGTTCTTCTGAAAGACTGCTTGAAACTTTTTGCAACTGTGAAAGTATAGACAGATAATTAGTTTTATCCATATTCTGAGTTACTCCCTTCTTTTCACCAGTCCAACTTCCAGTAGCAATAGCTGATTTTATTCTATGAGAAAACAAAGTAGATTTAGCAATTGTTTTCAAGCTGTAAAATTTCTTTCTCTTAATTGTTTTTTGAAGAGAATATTTAATATCTCTTACAAAAATATTCAAATTAACCCTAAACAAATCAGATAGCAAGTCTCCAGATAAACGTACTCTCTTATTAGCATAATGATCTTTATCTGTTTTTAATTCTTTATTTTCTTTAAAGATTAAATATTGTTTTATTAGTTTACATATTGTTATTGCCTTGTCAAGTCTTGCTTCTCTTTTTATTCCAATATGCGGCAACAAATAAGAATCAAGTCTTTGTTTTATTCTATCAAGAATTTCTTTTTTTGTTCCCTGAAGACTTGTTTTTTCTGCAATTAACATCATTGCTTCTTCACTTGAAGCAATCTTTGCAAATTCATAAAGATTAACAATTACACTATCTGTTTCCTTACCAATATACTTTGCAATATCAGCTTCCTTTAACAAACCTAAAGCTTTCAGCAAAACAACTGCAGGAATATTCTTAAACCTACTAAAAGAAATCTCCAAAATACCTTCATTAGATTCAACAATAGTAACTGGAATTCTATAAGCTCCTCTTGCTGAAAATAATCTTAACATAAGCTTATCCTTTGAATTCTCTTCGATAAATGGCTGATTAGCTGCAAGATCCTCAGTCATAATCATAATTCTTTCATTACCATTAACAATAAAATAACCTCCAAAATCAGCTGGATCCATATAAACAGTTTCCAATTCTTCCTTAGACATATTATAGATATTACATGCCTTACTCCTAACCATAATTGGAATTCTTCCTATTTCCACCTCTTGAGTTTCGATTTGTCCTCCATCTTGTTTTATAGAAATTTCTAAGAATACTGGAGCAGAATATGTTAGATTTCTAAGTCTTGCTTCAGCAGGAGTTAATAAATTTGTTGCACCATCAGATTCAATAACATTAGGTTTATCAATTCTTATCTTTCCAAGTTTTATTTCAATATCATCATTCTCAATATTATCAGATATTTCATTAACAATTTCTTGCATTCTTTTTTCAATAAAATTATTAAACGACGTTAAATTTGATTCAACCAGAGAATTATCAGAAAGATATTTACGAATAATCAAATGTTCATTATTTCCCAATTTAAGTTTTAAACCGTCTTCCATTCTATACTATAACTCTGTAATAAGTAAATGTCTTATCGCCCTCTTTTCTTTCAATTTTTATCAAGTCTCCAATATTAACGCCCTCAGGTAAAGCAAGATCTGTGCTTTTTATCTTCGGTAATTGTGTTCTAGAAATATTAATTTTACTAAGTAAATCCTCTTCTTCTTTTTTACTAATTTTTAGGTGTTTTGGTTGGAGTATGTGCATAGCTCACTCAAAATTGTAAGTTTAATTTTGTGAAAAATATTGATGGAAGTTTACAACTTTGTAATACTAAATATTATAAAAAGATGCCTTTTAAACCTTTCTATTGTCAAGTTTAAAATGCCTCTTTTCGAGGTTTAGTCAAGTACCATCATAGCACAGGTCTTTTTCCCATCAGCTGAAAATTGCCCAACTTCCTTGAATCCTAATCTTTCATGAAATATGATTGATTCATCATTTACTGGGTCTATTGAAACTTCAGCAACAACCAGAATTTCACCTGATGCTCTGATTATTCGATCATAAAGCATAGAAGCAACACCCTGTCTTCTTACTTTTGGGTTAATAACAACTCTATCAATATAATTAAATCTCTTATTCCTATATTCTTGTTTAAACCACAAAAAGTTTCTACTATCATAACTAGCTGATTCAGGCATACAAAGAACAAAACCAAGAAGATCTAAACCAAGATGTTTAGTTATTGGTTCCGCTTCAGGTTCAATTATAGGTTCAGTTCTAGTATCTAATGCAACATAAAAATGAGGAACTTCAAGATATCTCATAAAAAAGTCTGAATCTCTCTCACCAACCCACTGCGTTTCTTGATTATTTAATCTTACAATTCTTTCAACATCTTGGGGTTTTGCATGCCTGATTGAATATCTGCTTATCATGATGAAATCTTAATTTATCAGTTTAAATATATTTGCATAATTTTTATCCTTCTTAAAGAAGATTTAAAAACATTAAATGTTAGTTTTATTTATCATTTTACGGCTTCGTAGCTCAGCCTGGTTAGAGCACTGGCCTTTTAAGCCAGGTGTCGGGGGTTCGAATCCCCTCGAAGCCATTCTTAAGGATTCGAACCTTGGTTTGAACTCGTTTCAATTCATCAATAAAAGAGAATTAAAACTACCAAGAATTCTCAATTCTTGAGTACCCTCGAAACCATAATATATTTCTATTCGCATTTCTAAATGCAAAAGTTTAAGAACTAGAATTAGACATTAGAAAGATGGATTATGAAACATTTGAAAGAATAGTAATGAAACCTATGGAAGTACTTGAAGGAGCTTATCACACTTTAGCAAGACTTAAAGTTAGAGGATTATATGATACTTTAAATCAATGTTTAGGTGAAGAAAAGTTTCAAGGTCTTTCAGAAGATGAAATTAGAAATTTTTCACTTATTTTTCATGAAGGAGTAAGCTGTGGAAGAGGAATTCAAGAACTCTGGGCAGATGAATGTCATCATACAGTTATGGGAATAGGAACTGGAGCTTGTTTAGCTTCTATGAGACGGTAATTATAAATAATTAATTATATATCTGCAAGATTATTTATCAGTTCTGAAAGTTACTTTGAAAGCATCCTCGTAATCTTTACGTGTTATTCTTTTATCTCCTAAAGACCCAATTCTAAAATATCCAGTATTAGCTCCTTCCCATCGTTCAATTAATTCTGGACAGTCATTTTTAGGAATAATTAATAATGGTCTTTCTACCAAATAGGTTTCCTCTCTTCCACCATCAACCTGCGGACAGAGTTCTGTAGTTCTTAATCTTGCCAATAAAGATCTCCAAGACTTTCTTGCTGTTGCACTAGTCATTGCATTCAATAAATCTTGATCTGATCTAATAACTCTAACCAACTTATCAGTATCTACCAAACCAAACCAAGAAGCAAAATTTTTAGCCCTCGCTGTTAATTTAGAATCAGGATTATATGGTGAAAGAGAATTCACAAACACCCAATCTAAACTCATTTCATGTGTACAAGAACCCTCTTCCTCTCGAATATAACCTAAATCAGAATTAATAGGTGCGGCAAATTCAAAGGCATATTTTGAGGGTATTACCATTCTTTGTAAAGATTCACTTACTTTCTCCGGATCAAAATAATTACCATGTCTATGACTTTTTAATGCAGTAACAATCTGTTCAATGGCCTCTTCAGCAATACGTTGACTCATAAAATTTCTAATTTTTTATGCTTTTTAAATAATTATATACTAAATCAGTTATTGCTATTGATTAGGATACTCTTCAAAAACATTGTTAACATATTCTAATGAAACGCCTGCTTTTCTAAACATTTCTTCAGATTCTAATCCTGCATGATATCTTTTTTCACAAACAACTCTTTTAATACCCGAACCAATTATTAGCATAGCACATGTTCTACACGGAGTCATTTTACAGTAAAGTGTTCCACCATCAATTGAAACACCCAATTTAGCAGCCTGAATAATCGCATTTTGTTCAGCATGAATAGTTCTAACACAATGATTTGTTTCATGCCCATCTTCATGAGTAACTTTTCTCATTTGGTGTCCAACATCATCACAATGTGGTAAGCCTGGAGGTGAACCAACATAACCTGTGACTAAAATTTGTTTATTTCTTGTAATAACACATCCACTTCTACCTCGGTCACAAGTTGCTCTTTTTGCAATTGCATTCATAACCTCTAAAAAATATTCATCCCATGAAGGTCTTTGGTATTTTAACTCTTCCGACATTTATTTATTAAACAAACAACATTTTTAAAGAATTATATAAAAAATAACATTAATCCAACACAAGAACTTTCGCTTTCTCATCAGACTGTCTAATCTCAACTATCTCTCCATGTTCGAGATTAATAAAATCCCGATTATTATCTGCAACCAAAACTGCCGGGCCACGCAAAATCTTAATTTTTATCAAACTCTTTTCATCAAGGATCATTGGCTCTACAGATTCTGTTGTATTATTAAAAGCAATACCAATCCCATCTGCAAAAGATGTTTTTGTTATTGAAGAAAAATAAGCAGTTGAACCATAGGAAGTGGAAACAACAATTCCATCTCCAATGAACTCTCCAATCAATTTCTCATCAATAAAAAGTTCAAACCTAATAGCTTCTGTAGGCAGGGTATTTCTTACAACCAAATCATTCATACCAATTAACACTTTAAAATCTTGACCAGCTTCAACAACAGCTTTTAGTTTATTTATCTCCTGAATTCTATATCGTCCAGCAAGATATTTTTCAAGTATTTCTTCAATACTCAAGTCATAACCTTTTTTTCCAATACTCTTATTCTTCACCAAAATCTTTGGAACCTCTGGAAATCTTCTCTCAGAAATTAAAAGCGTACCATCACCACCATAGGCAATAACTAAGTCCGGACTGCTCTCAGAATAAATCACATCAAATCTAGAAAGCTTTTCTTTTATTTCACCAACATCATTTTCACTTTTTCCAATCACAAATATTTTTTTCATCTGAGATTTAAAATCTATTTTTTAATGAAATGTAAGCACAATACATATTTTCAAAGGTAACCCAACAATACCATATAAGAATTAATTCCCTAATTAATAAATCTTTTTAACTATTCAGAAAAAAAATTATGCAGCTTTGCTGCCTTCGGCAGCTCGCAATACCGCAAACGCATGGTTAATGTCGTTGCCGCCAAACCAGCCCTGACCAATGAAATTAAACCTACCATGATACTCGTCAACAGCAGATACTCTTTGTTTAGGTGTTCTTCCTTCTTCAATATCAAAACCCTGAATCTCTGGATCAGTTTTAAATTTAGCAGTGACTTCTCCTAATTTTTCTGCTCCTGCTTGACCACAACTTGCAATTATAAATCCATCTTTTGCAAATGCTTCTGGAGTGTTACTTCCAAGAACATAACTTCCTTTAGGAGCAAATCTTACTCTGCCATCATTACTAACTCTTACTCCACCAGAACTTAATTCTCTTCCACCTTTAAGCATTTCTTCTAAATCCTTAGCCTTTAATATTTTATCTCTTCCTGTTGCAACTTCATCTTGAAGAACATAAACTCCATTTCTAGCCCACAAATTTGTATTAAAAACCCAAAGACAATTCTTTTTCATCTTATTTCTAACCTCCACAAATTCTGGTTCACTTACAGCAGAATCATCACAATAAGCAGTATAAAGCAAAGATGCGGTGTAATCTCCTGTTGGAACTTTCAATCCTTTAGCCAAAATTGCATTTCCAACATTTGGATAATTATTCGGTCCAAAAGAATGACTAACAAATGCTATTTCCTCATCACCATGTGGAACCCATAGTTCAGCTCTTTCTCTTACAACTCTTGATTGATATTTTGAATCTCTCATACTTTTCATGAAACGAGTTCATATTTAAATCTTTTTATTATGTTATTGCTTGTGTAATTAATGATAGAATAAATTATTGTCTATCCAGTTTCATAAAAAGAGGTTTATTTAAACTCTTATCTCAACTCTTTCACAAAAAGGTTCTGCTATTTTTTTCAACTCTAAAAGATGCTGTTCACTTGTATCCCTCATCTGATAAAAACTCTCATCAATTAACTTTCCATGATTTTTAAAACCCTGCAAATAAAAGTTTTTTATCTTGTCACAGATGATACTATCAAGCCATTGCATAATCTCAACCATAGTCTCATGATCATGTAAATCTTCAACTATGGTAATTCTAAACTCATGATTTGGGAATTTTGAAACAATTCTAATGCTCTCTTCTACTTCTTCAATATTTGCACTAACTCTTGCAACATTTGAATAATTTTCATTGCTTGACTTAATATCCATGGCAATATAATCAACTAAACCCGAATTAACAAGTTCTTTTAATTTCTCGGGCAAACTGCCATTGGTATCAACCTTAATCAAATAACCCATTTCTTTAATCTTTTTTAAAAAATCCAAATCCAAACTCAAAAGGGGTTCACCGCCAGTAATACAAACAGCATCCAGATATTTTTTTCTTTTTTCTAAAAAAGAAAGGATCTCTTCCTGAGAAATATCCGGCAAATCATCTTTAATAACTAATTCAGGATTATGACAAAAACCACATTTAAAATTACAACCCCAAATAAATAAAGTACAGGCTATCTTTCCAGGATAGTCTATAACAGTAGTTTTATGTATTGCTTTGATCTTCATGATTAGTAATAAAAACTTAACATTAAAAGTTTATATCTACTCTAGTCACTAGATCCTATGCCAAACATAACTCTATCTCCCCACTCAGCCTGCTTTCCTTCGTTCCACTGTTCAACAGGTCTAAGGTAACCTACAATTCTAGAGTACCGTTCACATTTTGTTCTTTTTATTTCAGTCATTTTTACCTCTTTTTTATTTTCTCAAATTGATTGTCTTACAATTTGAGTTTTAAAAAATACTAAGTATTTTTTATTTCCTCATCAGTTCAAAGTTGTTAAACTCCGGATGATGAGTATCTTCAATAACATCTCCAACTTCTTCCCCATGAATTGCTTCCACAATCACCTGCGTTCTAGAAGCCCTATCAGTAGTATTTTTTTCTATTTCATCAGAATAACCAATTTCACAATCACACTTAGGACAATAAACATGATCTCCTGAAATATATCCATGAACCGGGCATATTGAAAATGTTGGAGTTATGGTAAAATAAGGTAATGAAAAATTCTCAGCAACTTTTTTAACAAGTATCTTTACAGATTCTGTAGGAATTTTCTCTCCAATAAATGCATGAAACACAGTTCCGCCAGTGTAAAGAGTTTGCAAAGGATCTTGCAGTTCTAAAGCCTCAAATAAATCTGAAGTATAATTTACAGGCAACTGTGTTGAATTTGTATAATATGGAGATTTTCCATCTCTAAAAGCAGTTTCATTTGCAACTAAAATCCTACCAAATCTTTTTTTATCACTTCTAGCAAATCTATAAGTTGTACCCTCTCCAGGCGTTGCTTCCAGATTATAAATACTATTTGTCTCTTTTTGAAATTCCTCTAATTTCTCTCTCATAAAATTCAAAGTTTTTATAGAAAACTCCATACCTTTAGGAGTTGTTATATTTTCTCCAGGCAAGAAATTTGTAATTGCCTCATTCATTCCCAAAATTCCAATTGTAGAAAAATGATTTTTCCAATATTCTCCAAATCTTGCTTTGATATTTCTCAAATAAAACTTTGAATAAGGATATAATCCCAAATCTGTAAATCTTTCAAGATTTTTTCTTTTAATCTCAAGACTTTCCTTAGCCAACTCCATTAAATTTCCCAGTCTTTTGAAAAAGTCTTCTTCATTAGCCGATACAAATCCAAGTCTAGGAAGATTAACTGTAACAACACCAATCGATCCGGTCTGAGGATTAGCACCAAACAAACCCCCTCCACGTTTTCTTAATTCTTTTTGATCTAATCTTAAACGACAGCACATACTTCTAGCATCCTCAGGTTTCATATCTGAATTAATAAAATTTGAAAAATAAGGAATCCCATACTTAGCAGTCATTTCCCATATTAAGTTATACTCTGGGTTCTCCCAATCAAAATCTTTTGTTATGTTGTAGGTTGGTATCGGAAAAGTAAAAACTCTCCCTGAAGCATCACCAGCAATCATACCTTCAGCAAATGCTTTGTTAAACATATCCATTTCTTTTTGAAATTCTTTGTAAGTTTCCTTTTGTGGAACACCGCCAATAATCACATGTTCGTCTTTCATATACTCTGGAACTTTCAAATCAAGTGTAACATTTGTAAAGGGCGTTTGAAATCCCACCCTTGTTGGTACAGCCAAACCAAATAAAAACTCCTGAATAGCCTGCTTAACTTCCTTGTAGCTAAGATTATCATATCTAATAAATGGAGCTAATAAAGAATCAAAATTTGAAAAGGCCTGTGCTCCTGCAGTCTCTCCCTGAAGCGTATAAAAAAAGTTAACTGCCTGTCCCAGAGCAGTTCTCAAATGCTTTGGAGGAGTACACTCAACCTTTCCTCTAACTCCCTTAAAACCCGTCATTAAAAGATCTTTCAAATCCCAGCCAACGCAGTAGGCCCCAAGGGTGCCAAGATCATGAACATGAATATCTGCATTCTCATGGGCATTTCTAATTGCCTCAGGATAAATACGTCTCATCCAGTAGTTAGAAATTATTTTTGTAGCAATGTAATTATTCAATCCCTGAAGAGAAAAACCCATATTAGAATTTTCTTTAACCATCCAGTCATTTAGGCTCAAATAATCATCAACAGCTTCAATTGTATCAAAAAGCCCCTTAATGTCCCTTAGTTCTCTATGACTCTGTCTGTAAAGAATATAGGCCTTTGCAGTTTTAGCATGTCCTGCTTCAATCAAAACCTTTTCAACTAAATCCTGAACAACTTCCACATCCGGAATACTATTCTCATCATACATTTCATTTATTTTTTTAACAACAAGATCCCCAAGATAATCGGCTCTAGATCTATCTGTACCTCCAACAGCCTTAACTGCTTTCCATATAGCCTCAGCTATCTTATCTTTTTGAAAAAGCACAACGCTTCCATCACGCTTACGAAGTTTAGTAACCATGTTTTCTTCTTTTTTATTTTATTTTTTAAGCCTGCTCTATTGCAGTTTTAAAATCATCAATATCATGAAAATCTTTGTAAACTGAAGCAAAACGTATGTATGCTACCTTATCAATAGTTTTTAGTTGTTTCATAATAGACTCTCCAATTTTTTTAGTTGAAATTTCTTTTTCAGCTTTCATCACGTTTTCTTCAATAGTTCGAACAATCTTTTCAATTTGATCATATCCAACATTTCTCTTTTCACAAGCCTTAACAATTCCTAAAAATATCTTATCTCGGTTAAACGGCTCTCTTCTACCATCTTTTTTAACAACATATCTTTCAATTGGTTCAACCTTTTCATATGTTGTAAATCTTTTTTCACATTTCAAACACTCTCTTCTCCTTCTAGTTGTTGAATTAGTTGACTCTCTCTTATCAGTTACCTTTGTTTCATTGTGCTGACAAAATGGACAAATCATGATTGTGCGACATACAACAGGTTGTATACCCTCTTTTTTATTATACACTTAATTGTATATATTAGGAAATTTACTAATCATGTAACTATTTAAATATTTCGGTGATAAATTATAAAAATCAAATGTTCTCGATAAAAGTTAAATCTTAACTTTCTTCAATAGCAATGCATTTGTTACAACAGTTATTGATGAAGTTGCCATTGCTATCTCAGCTATAACTGGATGTAAAATACCTGCCACTGCAATTGGTATTGCAACAACATTATACGCAAAAGCCCAAAATAAATTTTGTTTTATTTTTTTAAAAGTTGCTTTTGAAAGATTTATTGATTTAACCAAACCTCTTAGAGAACCATTTACCAAAACAATATCTCCAGCTTCTATTGCAATGTCTGTGCCAGTTCCAATTGCAAAACCCACATTAGCCTGTTTAAGTGCCGGAGCATCATTAATACCATCACCAACAAAAGCAATCATAAATCTTCCTTTTGATTTATTCTGAAGATCCACAATTTTTTGTGCTTTTTCTTCAGGCAAAACATTTGCAATAACTTCTTTAATTCCTGCTTGATTTGCAATAGCTTTAGCTGTTGCTAAATTATCTCCAGTTATCATAATTATTTTATAACCTTCTTTTTGAAGATACTTTATTGCTCTGACAGAATCCTCTTTGATCGCATCAGCAATGGCAATAATTCCTAAAATTTTATTAGTTTCAACAACAATCATTACCGTATATCCCTGAGATTCAAAAGCATTAATTTTACTTTCAAAACCTGCCAGAGATATTTTTCTTTCTCTCATCAGAGTTTGATTTCCAATTATAATCTGTTTTTTATTTACAATTCCCTCAAGCCCTCTACCTCTTAAAATTTTAAATTTTCCAACTTCAAAATGTTTAGTAATATTTTTCATTTTTGCATATTCAACAATTGATCTAGCAATCGGATGTTCGCTCAATCTTTCTAAACTTAAAACAATCTGCATCAAATCATTTTCATTAATTTTAGAATAAATCTCTCTAACTTCTGGCCTTCCTTTAGTTATTGTTCCAGTTTTATCCAAAACAATCACTTTAATTTCCTTCATCGTTTGTATTGCCTCTCCCTTTCGTATCAATATTCCATTCTTAGCTCCAATTCCCGAACCAACCATCAGGGCAGTTGGTGTTGCAAGACCAAGAGCACACGGACACGCTATAACCAATACAGAAATTGCCACACTTATCGATCTACTTAAATCATGTGCAAAATACCACCATGAAAAAAAGGTAATCAAAGCTAAAACTAAAATTGCTGGAACAAATATGGAAGTTATTTTATCTGCAACCTTTTGTATCGGAACCTTAGTGCCCTGAGCTTCTTCAACTAGGTTAATTATATGGGCCAAAAAAGTATCCTTTCCAATTTTAGTTGCCCGAATATAAATGATTCCATCCTGATTGATAGTTGAACCAATAACCAAATCATTTTTTGATTTTTCAACTGGCAAACTTTCTCCAGTTATCATACTTTCATCAACAGCACTTTCACCTTTTACAACAACTCCATCAGTTGGTATTTTTTCTCCCGGCTTAACAACCATCATATCACCCACTTGTAATTTTGAAATTTCAATTTCAACTTCCTTACCATCAACCACTACTCTTGCTTTCTTTGCACCCAATTGAAGTAATTTTTTTATTTCCTGACTTGCCTTTCCTTTAGCAATTGACTCTACATATTTACCCGTAACAAAAAAAGCCATAATCATTGCACTAACGCCAGAATAATCACTGGTAATACTAAAAAGACTTAAAATTCCAGTAAGATAAGCTACAACTGTACCCAAAGCAATTAAAGAATCCATACTAAAATAAAATCTCCAAAATCCTCTTAATCCTTGTTTTTGAGTTTCAAAACCAAAAATAAAAATTACTGGAAAAGAAAGAATAAGTGCTACAATTGTCATCAAAGTTTCACCTAAAAGTTGAATACCAAAAAGTCTATCTGATAACATTAAGATAACAAGAGGTATAACAAAGATCCAACTAGCTAAGAGTTTCCTTTTCCAACTCCTCATTTCCGCTTCTTCAGGAGATTCTTTGTATTTCTTTTTGTGCTTCATAATTATAAATACCTAATTTTCTTCAACATTAACCACTTTATATCCTGCCTTTGCCACAGCTCTTTTCATATCTTCTTTAGAGACATCATCTTCAGCCTCAACAAAACCTTTCTTTGTCATAACACTTACAGAAACTTCCCTAACCCCTTTAACTTTCTTCAGAGCTCGTTCTGCATTAGAAGCGCAGCTAGCACAATGCATTCCTTCAATTGTTAGTTTTATTTTTTTCATGATCATTATTTAAGCTTGGTTCCAATCGTAAGCCAACTAAACCAACCAAGCTTATACTGTTTAATATTACCAAATCCATTTTCTACATAAAAATTATAAATTTCTTTTTTTGAATAACCTTTTTTATTTCCAGGTTCAAGATAGTGAAATATTTTATTACCAATCATTCCGAAATCAAAATCAATAATTGCCAATTTTCCGCCTTTCTTCAAAACATAATAAAACTTCTTAAAGGCTGCAAAAGGATTTGAATAGTGATGAAAAGCATCAACACTAAAAACAAAATCAAAAAATCCAGCATTAAACGAAATATTTTCAACACTCTCTTTTTTTAGTTCAATGGTGACTTTTGCCCTGTCAAACTTTTCCCTGGCAAAGCTCAACATTTTACTAGATACATCAATACCATAAAGGCTAATATTTCTGTTTCTTTTATACAAAAAATATAAAAGATTTCCTGTCCCACAACCAGCATCTAAGACTTTCGATTTATCCTTAATGTCAAGAACCTTAATCATTTTATTATAAATCTTAAGAGAATTTCCCCCAGAAAAAGAGTTATAATACTGAGAAATAAAATCAAAGAACTTTTCATTTTTGGATATTAGATTTTTTGCCATCTTATAATAAATGTAAAAGATTTATTTAGATTTATGTTTATTTGCAGACTTTATCAACCAATAAATTCCTGCACCAACCAAAACAATAAATAAAGCATAAAGAATCCAAGCAAGTATCATCATACCAATTCCATAACTGCCATAAAAACCAGACATCATTCCTCCACCAAAACAATTATAGTTCTGCGCAGCCACAGATGCAACTAAAAATGCAGCCATCAAAGGCAATACAATCAATATCATTAAAATTTTATTCATCTAAAATGCCTCTATTATTTACTATTCTACTTTTACATTTAACGCACCTTTTTTTTAATTCAATCAAACTAAGGTTTTTATCAACATTGCCATAGGACTTAATATTAAATTTTGGTAAATTTGATTTATGATTAAAACCCCTCTTTTTTAATTCGATGGCTAGATCCTTATGTCTTTTTTCAATTAGACTTGTTTCAACTAAACCCCTCTTAATATATCCTTCAATTGATTTGCCTCTATTAATGGTTCCAACAAACATATGCATTTCTACATGTTCACCAAGTAAATGTTGATTACACATTAAACTAGGCTTAACTAACCACATTCTCATGTTAATTTACCTCTTTTGCTTTATATTCATTAAAAATAGAAATTGATTCTATTTTTTGCTTATCTGTTTTAGAAGAATCATAAAATACTTGAAAGATATTTGGATCTTTAAACTTAACATCAATTACTCCATCAACTTTCTTTACTTCTTCAACTATCAAAGGACCATGACCACTACATGGAATAGCTACCTGTAAAGTAACGCTTTGATAACTATCCAAATCTTTAACAGCACTTCCAGACATGTTAATAGTAGCTCCAACAACCATTGGGAAAATAAAAAAGTATAATACTAAAGCAACACCAATAGTAATACCATACATGATTAACAAATAAGATTTATGTCCTTTAATCCCCTTAAATGAAAGACTTTTATTTTTTCTTAAATAAAAACCAGCAGATAATGTAGCAAATACTAAAGATAAACCAATCATAGCATAAAAGAAATATGATTTCATTAATAATGGCTTAAATATAGATGCTGCAAAAGTCATACCTAATACACTTAAGACTATAAAGGCTATACATCCTGCATGTGGAATTAATCCATAGAAAATTCCCTGTTTGATTCCTTTTGATTTATCACTATTAACATTAGGGCTACAACAAATAGGTAACTTATCTTTATTTGATTCCATTTTCATTAGTTAAATTTTCCATTTATAAGAGTTATGAATTATTACTATTGATTATTAATCTTCTTATAATTCTCAATAGCTTTTTTCAAAGCATCCTGCGCAAGTACAGAACAGTGGATCTTTATCTGTGGAACGTCCCCCATCACTTTGATAACATCTCTACTAGTTATCTTAGCTGCCTGAGCCAAGGTCTTACCTTTAGCAATTTCACACAGATAATCAGAAGAAGCGATTGCTGCAACACAACCATAGGTCATGAAACTTATGTCTTTTATTTTATTGTCTTTTACCTTTATGTAAACTCTCATAATATCTCCACACTTAACATTTCCAACTTCTCCAACTGCATCTGCATCTTTCATTTCTCTTGCAAATTTTGGTTTTGTAAACCGGGCCATTACTTTTTTTGAGTACATTTTATGTTTATTTTAATTTAGGTTAGTTTAATTTGGTAATTTTTTAGTTAAAGGAGATATCTTTCTCAGTTGTTCAACAACTTTTTTTGTCTCACTAATAACATAATCAATTTCACTTTTTTTTGTATATTTGCTTATCGAGTATCTTATTGATCCGTGAGCTCTTTCTGGATTGCTTTCAATGGCCATTATAACATGACTCGGATCAAGACTTTTTGAACTGCATGCACTTCCAGTAGAAACACAAATTCCCTTTAAATTTAACATTGCAGCTATTGATTCTCCCTCTATCTTAGCAAAGGAAATATTAATATTATTACATAATCTATCTTTTCCTCTAGCACCATTTAATCTTGATTCAGGAACTTCAAGCAACTTTTTTATCATATAATCTCTTAACTTCGTCATCTCAGCTACCCCCTTTTTACCCACAGCTGAAAAAGCAATTGAAACAGCCTTTGAAAAGCCAACAATTCCCGGAATATTTTCAGTGCTAGATCTTTTATTAAATTCCTGGCCTCCACCATGCAAAAGAGGAACAATTTTAATTCCAGACTTAATATAAAGTGCACCAACTCCCTTAGGACCATGAATCTTATGTGAATTTAAAGTCAACAAATCAATGCCCTGCTTTTTAACATCAATAAATGTCTTTGTATAACTCTGGCAGGCATCACTATGAAAAAAAACTCCCTTACTATGACATATCTCAGCAATTTTACTCAAATCTTGTATTGTTCCCATTTCATTATTTCCATGAATAACTGAAACTAAAAGAGTATTTTCAGTTATTGAATTCTTCAGCTGATTAATATCCACAAACCCTTCCTTATCAACATCTAAATAAGTTATTTTATATCCTTGATGTCTTTCAAGCCATTTACAAGCATTAAGAATACAATCATGCTCTATTTTAGTTGTAATTATATGTTTCTTTTCAGGATAGGTGAAAGCAAGTCCTTTAACTACAAAATTATTTGATTCAGTTCCGCTTGAAGTAAATATAATCTCCTTAGGCAAAACATTTATTGACCTAGCAATTATTTCTCTAGCTTTATCAAGAGCTTTCCTAGCTTCCTCTCCAACACTATGAATTGAAGAAGCATTTCCATAACTATCTAAAAAATATTTTTTCATTTCATTCACAACAATGGGATCAACCTTAGTCGTTGCTGCATTATCAAAATAAAATTGTTTTTTCATCTTGAGTTAACAATAGTTAAGTAGGTTTATAAATCTTTTGAAAGATAGATTTATACTATAAAAGAGAAACATATATAAATACACAAAAACCTACAAAAAACATGAATCGCCAAGAATTCAATGATGCATTTGAAAGAGAACTAAATGATATATTAGGATGTGATAATTTTAGAGAAAGTTATGGCCCAGTTCTCAGAGATTTAGATCCAGACAGAATGTACCTATCATTAACTCATGTTAGAGGAATAAATGAGACCGAAATAACTGATCAAAAAGTCAAAGATCTAGCTCTAGGATTTGTTTATGGTATTGGCCAGTTAAGTCCAATACTTGAACCAATGGCAGAGGCGGGCGATAAATTATTGAGGATTATTAAAGAATTCAATCCAAGCAAAAGATAAAAACAAATTACTTTCTATTTCTAAGTAACTTTGCCAAATAATAAGCGCTTCCAAATAAAACAACTCCTGGCAAAAATGCAATTCCCAAGGCAGGAACTAACAAGCTTGTTCCAATGGTTCCAACAGTTCCAGCACCAAGAGACTCAAGAATATGAACAACTTCAGGAACAGATTTTTCAACATTTTTCTGAAGGGCATCTATTTGCATAACCATCTTTCCATTTTTCATAATCCTAATCTTTCTGTCTTCTTCAGAAATTATAATAGATGTATTTCCGTTATAGGAAGCAGACAAACCCGCACTATGCCTAGTTCCAAAATTCTTAAACGCTTTTTTACTCTTAACCATAATCCCATAGGCTTTAACCATTCCTTTCTTATCCAAAAGAACAGCACCATCCATCAAAGCTAGAGATTCAAGCAATTTTGGATTATTCAAAGCATTAAATGATGGAACCTGTTGTTTAATCAAAGTTTTATACTCCACATCTCCGATTACAAAAAGAGCTCCTTCGCCTCTTTTAGCAATTCTTAACCCCACTTGAATTAATAATTCTTCAAGCTTCTTCATATCTTTAGATTCTTTAGTTTCCTTCACAGGTTTAATTTTAATTTTATCGACCATTTTTAAGTTATTACTACTATTTACAAATGCAAAAAGTACTTATCATTTATAAAGCTTACGAAAGAATTTTTCACAACTATATTACTTCTTTATCGCAGTAATTACAGCTTCCATACTTTTTCTAAAAATAACTTTAATATCTTTAAATCCTAATTCTTCAAGCATTTTTATTTGTTCCTGTTCAGTAATTTTTGTTTTTTCATCATCTTGATAGTGTTTTATCCATCCTTGTTTTAATGCTAGAATATCAACTTCAGGAATATCCATCTTATCAAAGATGTCAAATGAGTCTATTTGCTCTTTCAAACTATTTACATGAGCCTCTGGATCATCAAAAGCATATTTATCAGCATTAACAAACAAACCCTCTTCCTTTAAGACTCTCGCCAGTTCCTTCATCATTTGATTTCGATAATCAGTAGGAAAATTATGAATTGTTAATGCTGAAGCCATAGCATCAATAGACCTGTCATTCATAACTTGCAGAACTGATAAAATATCTTTATGAATAAATTCTATTCGCCCATCAAAGCCAACTAATACCTGTTTAGCCTTTTCTATTAATTTTTCATCAACATCAACAGTGATAAGTTTAATTCTTGAATTTGCTTCCAAAATTCGAATAGAAGTTATACCTGTTCCCGTACCAATCTCTAACACCTTCAATTCTTGTAATTTAGGATGATTATCGGCGAACCGAGCTAATGTTTCCTTAACCACATTTTGAAATTCCTCATGATAAGACATTGCTAGTGAACGCAAGTTATAATACTTACCTAAAACTCCTGAAAATCGATCATAATACTGATTACCTTTTTTTAGTTTATCTTCACTTGTATTCTTCTTTATCATCTTAATCTTTTAACTCAAATCTTTAGTTTATCGATCATTAAAAAACTTTCTATAGTTTTCCTCAATTTGTTTTTCAACTTCATTCAAGCTTATTCCTTTTATTTCAGAAATCTTTTTATAGGCTTCAATAACCAGAGCAGGTTCATTATTTCTTTCCTTATCTGGATGTAAAAATGGGGAGTCAGTTTCACAAAACAACTGACTAATTGGAACTCTTTTAACAACCTCCTGAAAATGTGTAGAATGCTTAATGCTAGCAGGTATACTAAAAAACCAACCATTATCTCTTATTTTATCGACCAACTTCATATTACCAGAAAAACAGTGCATCAAAACTTTAATTTTATGATTTTTAGCAAATTCATCAACAATCTCAACAGCTTCCTTTTCAGCCTTTCGAGAGTGGATTATTATTGGTTTATCTATTTCACTTGCAAGTTTCATCCATTCAAAAAATACTTTTTTCTGTCTGTCAAAATCAACCACCGCTTCTTTTAAATCAAAACCAACTTCTCCAACAGCAACAATCTTCTCTTTGTTTTTTTTGATAAATCTAATCTCTTCTTTAATTTCCTCATCAGTATATAGATTGTAATCTATTGGGTGAATTCCAAGAGCAGCCTTAACCTGAGGATACATTCCAGCCAGCTCTAGATTCTTTCGATCAGCCTCAACTGTATTTCCATTATTTATCATAATCCCAACTCCTTCTTTCTTTGCTCTTCCGATTATCTCTACAATTTCCTCATCACTATACCTATCAATGTGGCAATGTACATCTATAAATACCATAAATTAAACACTCTAAGAAAGATTATAAATCTTTATTCTCTAGTAAAATATTATGTTAGACAAAGATTTCCTCAAGGTAATAAAAGAAATAGAATCAGTTCAAAAAACCTTTGCAACTCAAGGAGCTACAAAAGAATATGAAAAATACTGGCCAATTGGAAAAATCATTGAATTCCCATCAGTTTCAAGAAAAACAGCAGAAGTTCTATATAAACTAGTAGAAAAAAACCGACCAAAAACAATCCTTGAACTTGGAACTTGCATTGGCTATTCAACACTATGGTTAGCTAAGGCGAGTGAAAGCTATAAAGGATTTGTCTACACCATAGACCTTTCAAAAAAAGAGCATGAAATAGCAAATACCTTTTTTAAAAAAGCAAAACTAGCAAACATACAAACAATAACATCCTACATTGATGATGCTCTGAAAAATTGGAATAAAAAAGTTGATTTTCTGTTCATAGATGCAGATAAACATAATTATCTAATTTATCTAAAAAAACTCGAAAAATTCCTAAACAAAAACGCAATAGTCGTAGCAGACAATATCCTAAGCCACAAAGAACTTCTGAAAGATTATGTTGACTATGTAAAAAACAATCCAAATTACAGTACAACTTTGCTAAAAATAGACAAAGGTCTGCTAGTCTCTAGGAAAAAATGATCAATGCCTTATAGACAATGAACTTAACATCTCAGTAAATCTCTTCTTACCCTCAATTTCACACAACAAAAACATAGGATTATTCATACTAGACATTCTTTCTAATGCTTTGGGAGCTGTTCTTAAATTAATTCCAGTTCTTAAACTAACCTCTTCTAATAAATGATCATTTAAAGCAGAATCAAAAGAAGAAACCGCAACTATACAGTTATAACCCTGAGGAATTAAAACCTTTCCTGCTTGTTGAGAAGTAGTCATTAAATAATGTTCTGAATCATTATATAACCAAAATTGCCTTGTATTTCCTAAAACACTTGGACTTTGAATAAAATCGGGGCTGAATCTTCTAAGAGCTAGTGCTAAATCTTCATAAAATTCACTTACTCTTATAGTAGCTACAGGACTCTCCATATCACTCTATAAAATACGGGGTTTAAAAACATATTGTAAACTCAAACAACTAACTTTAAATATCCCAATTAAATATCTCTAATATACAAAAAGGTGAATCTAAAATGACTGAAAATAAAACAGACATAGCAATTATTGGTGGCGGACCAGCTGGCCTTTCTGCAGCAATATATGCTCTAAGATTTGAACTTGATGCCCTAGTTTTTGATCCGTTTCCAGGCGGCATTGTAACAAAAACAGACATTATAGAAAACTACCCAGGATTTAAGTCAATAACTGGAATGGAATTATCTGAAAAAATAAAAGAACACGCAACATCATTTAAAGTAAAATTTGTACATAAAAATGTAGATGATATAGAAAGAAAAGGAAATAAATTTATTCTTAGTGTAGGAAAGGAAGAATACGAAGCAAAAACAGTTATCTATGCTACCGGAACAGAATGGAAAAAACTAAACGTTCCAGGAGAAGAAGAGTTTACTTGTAAAGGAGTTCACTACTGTGCTGTCTGTGATGGTAATTTTTACAAAAATAAAATTGTAGCAGTTGTAGGAAGTGGAGCAAGTGCAGGAAAAGATGCGCTAGTCATGGCAAACATAGCAAGTAAAGTTTACATTATAGCCCGAAAAGAAGATATTCACCCCGAACCAATAACCTATGAAAGAATTAAAGCTAATAAAAAAATAGAAATTATTAATCACGCACAAATCATTGAAATTCTTGGAGACAAAAAAGTAAAAAAGATAAAACTAAACAGAACGTATAATGGTTCAAATGAATTAGAATTAGATGGAATATTCATAGATGTTGGGCATATTCCTTTAACAGACACAATAAAGAAGCTTGGAGTAAAACTCAACACAAAGGGGGAAATAATTGCAGACAAAACAATGAAAACAAATATACCCGGATTCTTTGTTGCAGGAGATGTTGCAGATATTCCTTTCAAACAAGTTATAATTGCCACATCAACCGGCTGTCTAGCAGCATACTCAGCATATGAATATATAACAAATGAGCATGTAGAGATCTATGAAGAAGAAAAGTAAATCACCTTCTTTTTTTCTTTAAAGTTCTTTTAATTTTATGGTTCTCAATTTCCTTATCAATCTCTTTTTCAGCATCAACAAGTGTTTTGATTCCTTTTATTAGATCATCCTTTTTCTTAATTGAATTATAAAGCTTTTCAATTTCTTCATGACTAAAATCTATAATTCCTGATGATTCACGACCTCTAAAACATACAGAAATAACTTCCCGATTCATATTCAAAACATCTTCATTTGCAAGAACTTCTTTAATTTCTCCGCTAGCTTCCACTCTAAGAACACCCCTAGAATGTCCCTTCTTAATTCTAGCTCTCATAGGGCCTATAAAAAATATGGATATATAAAGCTATCTAAGAATTTTCATTGGCCATAAGGAGTGAAAAATACATACATCCTAATTTAGTCAGGTTCACTTTCATCATAATCATAAAACTTTGGATTTTGGTTTTATGAGACCAAGAAAATATAGTATATTTTCATAGGGTTTATATAGTTTTTACACCTTAATAATTTATGATTTACACCCTACCAGCACTACCATATGAATACGATTCTCTAGAACCTTGGATGGATGAAGAAACAGTAAAACTTCATCATGATAAACATCACCAAACATATACTGACAAACTAAATTCTGCACTAAAGGATTCAGCTGTGGAAGATTTAGATATATTTGAACTACTACAGAATACACACGAAATTCCCGGACACATAAGAACTGCCGTAATAAATCACGGTGGAGGATATGTGAATCATAACTTATTTTGGGAAATTCTATGCCCCACAAAACAAGCACAAAACAAGCTAAAACCAACAGGAGAGTTATTAACAGCAATAGAAAACAAGTTTGGCAGTTTTGAGAGCTTTAAAGAAAAATTCTCTGCTGCAGCCCTAAATCACTTTGCAAGTGGCTGGGCATGGCTAGTCCTAGACAATGAAAGACTTGAAATACTCACTCTGCCAAATCAAAATACTCCTCTATCTGAAGGAAAAATTCCAATTTTAACATTAGATGTTTGGGAACATGCATATTACATAAAGTATAAAAACAAACGAGCTGATTATATCTCAGCACTTTGGAATATAGTTAATTGGAGTAAGGTTGAACAACTTTACAAAGAAGCTATAAAAGAGGGATAAAATGAAAAAACAAATAAAAAAGAGGGTATCAAAAAAGGTTAGTCTAAAATCAAAAAAGGTTCTACATAAAGAAGTTAAAGGGCATATAAGAGAAGTAAACAAAAAGATGTTGATTTCAGAAGTAATGTCAATTAATCCAGAGAAATACTATGAAATGAGTAAAATAATGTTTGAAAATGGACTTCATTGTTTTGGCTGCGGCGTAGCTGCCTACGAAACGCTAGAACAGGGCTGTTTAGTGCACGGAATGACCAAGAAACAAATTGATGATTTAGTGATTAAGCTAAACAAAATCCTAAAATCCTAGGCATAAGGAATTTTCTGTAAAAGTAAGTTTATATCAAACCAACCAACAACTGTTTTCATCTGACCCATTAAAATTCTTCTAAAATAAGTTTCATCAAAAAGAACCTGTAACACCTTAACGCTAGAAATACTGGCTCCAGAACCCTTATACAAAATCTTCATAGCTTCATGTTGAATTGTTGCCTGACTAAACACAAGTACCACTCCAATCAATAAAAGGGTAATAGCGACGATAAGTTTGATATTTTCTCTTTTCATATAATTTTTTCAGCTCTAGATTATATAAATTTAACTATTCTAGTATTACTATGTAATTAACAAAATAGATAGGCTATATTCTTCCCTTTAAAACGATGACTAAGCTTAGTAAAAGTATTAAAAATGCAATAATAAATTTAAGTTTTTTGTCTTTCATTACTCTTAAAGCAAAATTTGCTTTTTAAATGCAACTATGCCTTCAAGTTTAATTGAAGTAAAAATTCTTAACACCACCAAATACATTCTTTGGTCTTTCCACCGGTTCCTCCTTGAGAAGTACTAAGTTCTCCCTGTAAACCTTTTTTTACTCCCTCAAGCCTATCCAATGATGATTTTAGATTAAATATCCAGCTTTTTTCTTGGGGCTGTAAAACATACATTTCATCAGTAAAATACCAAACAACAAGAAATTTTTTATCAGGTTTTAATTTTTTTAAAGAATCATAATTTCTAAGATTAGTTCCATGTATCATTAAATAATCTGCTCCCGTCTTGTCAAGTTCATCATAAAACTCTTGAATAAACTCGTTACTATCTACAAACGTTCCTGGTGCAATATAATAAATCTTTCCTGTTTCAACGTCTGGATAATTCTCACTAATATATTTCAAAACATCGCTTGATATTGAACTAATTAAAGTAGAATCTAAAATTCCTCGATTTTTTAAATCACCAATAATATAATCTGCAATTTTTTCATCATCTGTTTTGTTTCCATGAGACTTTATTTCTATATTCAAGGGTTTTTTCCCAGTAGTTATGTTCATAACTTCTGAATAAAGGGGGATATGATAGTTACTTATATTTTCAAGTTCTTCATAATCAAGTCGCTCAATCAATTGAGGCTTTTTCTGAAGTCTTAATAAAGAATTATCGTGATGAACAACTATCTGCTTATCTTTAGTATACATTATGTCAAATTCTATAAATTTATACTTTTCATTTTTTGCCGCATCTTCAAAAGCAGGTATAGTATTTTCAGTAAAATTAAGAGAGTTACCTCTATGAGCTCCAAAAACAGTGACATCTCCTCCAACAGCTTGAATGCCTGGAACTACTAATAAAACAAAAGCTACAAACGAAACCAAAATAATTACTATTGGAAGAATAACTAAAAGCGTAAATTTACTTACCATTAAATAAACGGTATTCAGAATCTTTTAAAACTTGCCATAACTACGACTCTAATCGAAATCTTAAATTAAATCAAAGACTTAAGTAAAATCTCAATTTCGTTTGCATGCCTTTTTTCATCTTTTGCCGCATTTCTAAAGAATTCAGCTGCACTAGACAGATTATCTGATTTTGCTACTTCTGCAGCTTTAGTATAAAGATGCTCTTGCTTAATCTCATCTTTTAATGCTCTTCTTAAATTCTTAAGCGAATTTTTTATTTTTGTATGATCCATTTTTAACCCCTCTATACTTAAAGTAATGTCAACAGACTTTATATATCTTATTAAATTATCAAAGGAAGACAATCTTGTTCATGCCCCCGTAGTTCAGCCTGGATAGAACGCAGGGTTGCGGACTCTGTAACCGAGGTTCAAATCCTCGTGGGGGCGTTAATCTTTAGGATTAACTTATCTACATAAACCGAATAACTTCTGATGAAAATAGTGCAACGCTGCGGAGGAGAGTATTACCAAAAAGTTTAACGCTTCGGAAGGGAGTTGAACTCGAGACAAATTTATAAAGAGAATATTCTCTTATCTTCTATGGGAATTAAAAAAGAACTTCATGATCTTAACCAATTACCAACTGATGGTTATGTTGTTTTTCCATTATCTATGAGTAGAATTGGTAATGCTCAAAATGCTGAAGAGTGTTACAAATGGCTTGAATTCTTTGAGAAGAAAATAACTGTGCTTGGTCTTGATGCTATTTTTTTATATACCAATGGACTTTATTATAATGACAATAGCCCTGCTTTAGAAATAAGAAAAAAGACAAATGGGCAGATGATAAGCCACAGTAATGCAATAAGAAACCTTGTTATAAAAAAGAGAAAGTATATGCCTCAAGCAATACATTTTGTTCCTTGGGACTACATCATTCTTAACTCACAAGATTTTCCAATTTACTATGAAAAATTAAAAAAACTCGATAAAGAAGATAAAGAATTTCACAAATTACTTATTGAAGTATTAAAAGATAGAAGAGAGGATGAAGCGAATATTAATTTTATAATTGAAGAAATAGCTGTAGGGCATATTATTAGACAAAAAGGAATAGAATTTCCAAAAACACTTGTTAAAAAAGATAATTTTAGGTTGATTGCTTACCCAGGACCTCCTTTGAAGGCAGATATATACCAATGGAAGAAAAAGATATTACCTCAAAATAAAGAATTTCCTTTTTATGCTTCGCATTATGATTTAGACAAAAAGATAATTTATAATTTTGATGAAATGGAACTTCAATAATTCAATTCTATTATAATATGTAGGGGCGTTAAACCAGTAACCTAATCTATTACATTTTGTGTAACACAATTTGTAACAAAAAGTATCATAAAAAGTGTGATACGTATCGTGGGGGCGTTAATCCTTAGGATTCTATTTTAGCAATCTAAACTTTGATGTTGCAATTAAACCAATGCCAATAATACCTATTGTAATTCTAGCAGGTAATGGAAAAACTCCAAAAAACATTAAAACTACGCTAGTTAACGCTAAAACAATTCCTACTATAAACTGAATTATATGTAATGTTTTTTTATCCATTAAAATATTAAGAAAAGGAGATTTATTAATCTACTGCGAGCAAATTGTTGGGCTTTAATCCTTAGGATTAAGCAAATTAAGATAATTTATCCTTTTTAGTATAAAAAGCAGTTTTATCGTTATTTTTTGCTAAGTTAACAATTGCATTTATTCTTCTTTTTCTTGTTTCAGGAAGTTTAGCTCTAAGAAGCCACCTTAATAAAGCACGTTTATAAGAAGGAGGAAATAACTCGAAATTTTTGTCTGCTTTTATTTGCTTTAAAGCTCTCATAAGATCATTAGGAGTTTGAGGATTATTAGGAATTCCAAAATCATGAGTTGGTTTTGAAAGACCATGTTTATATGCCTCTAATCCTGCAGGAGACATCTTCCCTTGTTTTATTAATTCTTTTGCGTAGCTTAAGGTATTATTACTCCATTTACTATTCTTATTCCTCTTTGCAAAATTAATAATATATTTTTCATCATCTAACCGATTTATTGTTGTATCAATCCATCCAAAACAGATTGCTTCTTTCATAGCTTCCATATGTGTCAGACTTGGCTTCCCAGTATGTTTTTTGTATCTTATAAAACCAATTTTATTTTCTTTCCCATGATTCTTTTGAAGCCATGCTCGCCATTCTTCTATTGTTTTTGCATACACTGTTTTAGGAAGATTAGACATAATACTAATTATTAATTGAAAGTTATAAAGATAACTAAAATGTTAAGGAGTTAAGCATTAGGTTAACATTAACATAAATTTATGTGAAAAAATAAGCTAAAATTATCTAGCTTCAGTTTCGCCAGGAGATGCTTCAACAGAATCTTCTTTGTTTTCAGAATCCCCTTCAGCAAATCTATAATGTCTTGTTATTTTTATCTTAGCCATATCTTCAATAACATCGCCAGTTTTATCAGGCAGTAATCTCATCTTATGAATATCTATTCCCTGAATCTCTATCTCAACCTTTCTAACACTTGAGTGATTTGGCGTTAAAACAATAGTTTTATGATCGGGCCCCCATTTTTTCTCAAATGTTCCTGAAGTATAATTAAACTTATTCAGAGGAATGTTTGGAAGTTCGGAACAAACAGCTTTTAGATATATTATATAATCTCCATAAGTCATTATAGGTATTGTACCCTTTCCTTCTATCTCACTTTCTCTTTCAAATGCCTCTGCATCATTTCTATGTATGCAGTATAAACTATCTTCCTGATTTATGCAGTGTTTTATTTCATCCAATTTATCTTCTTTTGTTTGTTCCATTTTATTTACCAAAAATTTGATTTATTGTATCTCCAACATCTCCAATTATATTTTGATGCCATTTCCAGCAAAATACACTTCCATCATTACCCAGTCCAAAATCACAGTTAATCCCTATTTCAGCAGCCTTTGAACTTCCAATTAATCCCCATATAAGCAAGATTAAGATAACGATTCCAACTGCTCCAATTATTATTGTATATTTTTTCATTTTATTTAAGATTAGAATAAATACCTAAGCTCTTTTTATTGTATGAGCTATTACTGCAATTATGAATAATACTACAAAGATTATAGCTAACCATTTAGCAATTGTATATGAGACTCCTGAAATAAGGCCAAATCCCAATACTCCAGCAACTATAGCTACTATCAAAAAGATTATTGCCCAAATTAACCAGCTTGTAACTCCTTTTTTATTCATTTTTTACTCCATTATATCAAAGTATCTCGACTATATAGATGTATGCTGTAGGATTAAATACTACTTTATTTCACGTTTTGGAGGGCAAATAGCAAAGGTTTATAAACTCCCTTCCAAGTGGAGTTTTAGTGTAATTAAGTATAATTAATAAAATGTCAAAGAAAAACAATGCTTTTTCTTCCTAAAACCAATTACTTGGTTTTTTGATTTTTGAATGTATTTATTTAACTATAAAATGGAAACTAAAAATATTTTAATAAATGAAGATATAAATGAAGACTATCAGTCAGAGCCAGAACAAGCTGAAACTTGCAGTTTTAAAGAACTAGGCATCTGTGAATCTCTTTTAAATGTCATTAAAGAAGAAGGATTTGAAGAACCAAGTGAAATACAAATAAAATCAATACCCACAATATTACAAGGAAAAGATGTTATAGCAACAGCCTCAACAGGTTCTGGAAAAACACTAGCATTTGGTTCGGTTATTCTTCAAAATACTAAGAAAAACTTTGGAGTTCAATCACTGATTCTTGCACCAACAAGAGAACTTGCTGAACAAATTGCAAGAGCACTAAATATCTTTGCAAAGTATAATTCATTAAAAATAATCTCTGTATATGGGGGTGTTCCAATAAACCGACAAATAAAAGATCTCCAATACGCAGATGTTGTTGTAGGAACTCCCGGAAGAATACTCGACCACATAGCAAGGAACACAATTAATCTTTCAAGACTAAACATCCTTGTTCTAGATGAGGCTGACCGAATGTTAGACATGGGTTTTAAAAGAGATGTTGAAAAAATAATAATGAACTGTCCAAAAAAGAAGCAAAGCTTGCTTTTCTCTGCAACGATGTCCCAGGATATCATAAGACTTGCCAAGGGATTCATGAATAATCCTGTTGAAATTTCAGCAGAGCAATATGTAGATCCAACAAAACTAACTCAAGTATACTATGACATAAGTGATAATCTAAAATATGCTCTGTTAAAGCATCTTCTGGAAAAAGAAGTGGCAAAACTTGTTATGGTCTTCTGCAACACAAGAAGAAACGTTGATTTTATAGCAAACAATCTAACATCTCACGGAATTGATGCACTTCCAATTCACGGTGGTTTTTCACAGGAAAAAAGAAGTCAAATAATGGAAAAATTTAACAGTAAAAAATTTCAAATATTAATCTGTACCGATGTAGCTGCAAGAGGACTTGATATCCAAGGAGTTTCTCATGTTTACAACTATGATATGCCTCCAGAAAGCAAAGAATATCTTCATAGAATTGGTAGAACTGCAAGAGCTGGAAATGAAGGAAAAGTAATAAATATAGTAGCCAGTAGAGATTATGAAAACTTTGGAAATGTTCTAAAAAATAGAGATCTAAGCATAAAAAACGAAGAAACTCCAGAAATAGCTCCTGTAAGAATACAATGGATGGAAAGAAGTTCCCCAAGAGGATTTAGAAGAAGTTCAGGGGGATTTAGAGGAAACTCAAGAGGAAACTCACGAGAGAGTTCAAGAGACAATCATAATAGACCATATAAAAGATCACGAAGAAATTAATTATTATAGCTACTTCTAAACAAAAAACTTTATAATAACTAATTACCAGTATTTTAAATGGTAAAAGAAAGCAATTATGAAAAACTTGGTAGAGAAATACTAAAATTAGCTGATATTGAAGTAAACGGAAAAAAAGATTGGGATATACAAATTCACAATAATAAAACATTCAAAAGAGTTTTTTCTCAAGGTACACTAGGCCTAGGAGAAGCTTACATGGATGGCTGGTGGGAGTGTAAAGCCGTCGATCAATTTATTGACAAAGTTCTTAGAGCACATTTAGAAAAGAAAATTAAAAACCCTCAGCTTATTTGGCTAGTTGTAAAAGCAAAAATAACAAATGCCCAAAGAAAAAAAGCATTTGAAATAGGAGAAAAGCACTATGACACAGGTAATGATCTTTTTTCAATAATGCTTGATAAAAGAATGATATACACCTGCGGATATTGGAAAAACGCAAAAACGCTAGATCAGGCTCAGGAAGATAAATTAAAACTAACATGTGAAAAATTAGGTTTAAAACGCGGAATGAAGATCCTAGACATTGGTTGCGGCTGGGGAGGATTTTTAAAATATGCCGTAGAAAATTATGGAGTAACTGGTGTAGGCATCACCGTTTCAAAAGAACAAGTTGATCTTGCAAAAGAAGTTTGCAAAGGTTTGCCAATAGAAATCCGGCTGCAAGACTATGCAGATTTAGATGAAAAGTTTGATAGAATTGTTTCTCTAGGAATGTTTGAACATGTCGGATCAAAAAATTATAGAAAATACATGAAGGTAGTAAATCGTTGCCTTGTTGACAAAGGTATTTTCCTACTCCACACAATTGGAACAAAAAACCGTGGAGGTGGAACAGACCCTTGGATGAATAAATATATTTTTCCAGAAGGTTCACTACCATCCGCTCATTTAATAACTAAAGCAATAAAGGGTATATTCATTTTAGAAGATTGGCACAACTTTGGAACAGACTATGATAAGACATTACTAGCCTGGCATGATAACTTTAACAAAGGCTGGCCAAAACTAAAAGGTAAATATAGTGAAAGATTCAAACGAATGTGGAATTATTTTCTTCTATCCTGTGCTGGAGCATTTAGAGCAAGGAATATACAACTTTGGCAGATAGTTCTTTCAAAGGGTGGAGTTGACGGCGGATATAAAAGTATTAGGTAAAATTAATTTCTATTAGAACTACATTTGTTCTTTTGTAAAGACTCTTTTAGTTTACCTATGATAAGAACAACAACTAAAAGTATTGCAAGAAAGATTATAACAAAAACAAGCATGAAAAAACCAAGAATATTAAAATAAGAAGTTAAAACTGATTTTCCAAAAAAGTCTTTCTTAAGTTTCGGTAAAGAAACAACTGTATGAATCATTTCACCCAACGGAAATTTCTCTTTTTTTCCAACAGCTAAAACATACTTTCCCTGATTATCCTTTCCTGAAACCTTTACAAGATAACTTCCCGCTATAACTTGCCGGTCAAATTCTGGACCTTTAAAATAATTATCTCCTCCAAATTCTTCATAAAAAACACTCCAATTAAAATCATTTCCATTAAGCGAATAAATCAAATTGTTATTAAAATAAACCTCAGCTGAAAAATTTATTGTAGTATTAGAAATTACTGGAGATAAAATTCCTAAATAAAGCTGAAATGTAGAATTTGAATCAATAGAATAATAATCCGGATTTCCTTTCAACTCTCCATAAAATGCCTGAGAAACTTCAGGATTATAAACTGGGAATGGTGTTTGTGCACTACTACTGTTATCAAAAACTAATCTTGGTTGATGAGCATTTACATTTAAAATTAGGAATAAAGAAATTACTAAAATAAAAATCAATCTCCCCCCATTCATAAATAATTAAAGAATATTCAATTTAAAAACCTATTCAACTATCATTTTTTCACAACTCAAGTCAGATGACAAACCTTTTAAACATCAAAAACTTAAATGTAATAATAAAAGAGAGGTTGAAAGGAGGTTAAAAATGTGTTTCGGAAAAATGTGTAACTGGCATAAAAACATATACAATACTGTTTTACATATAATTGCAGGTTTATTATTATTATATGGTTCGTTTATGTTCAGTTGGAAACTAACAGTTTTAGCAATAGTTCTAGCGATAATAGGACATTTAATACAATACCTAATGTCTAATAAGCGACCAGCAGTGCCAAGAGCTGTTACCAGAAGAAAAAGGAGATAAATTTTTATTTAATTTAAAATTTTTTATACTTAAAGCCGCGTCTATTTTTTAATTTTTTAATAAGATATTAACAAGAGGTATCTATCAATAGATTTATAAATACATTCTTGCTATTTAGTTTATGGTAGCTTGGTTACTTTGGTTAATTCCTATAGCAATAATTCTTATAATTGTAATTATATTTATGTCCTACTACAACAAATTTGTAGTTAAGGGCAATAGAATAGATAATTCTCTAGCTCAAATTGATGTTCAATTAAAAAGAAGAGCAGATCTTATTCCTAATTTAATAGAAACTGTAAAGGGATATGCGAAACATGAAAAAGAGATCATGATTGAAGTTACAAATGCAAGAAAAGCTTTGCTTGGGGCAAAGGATTTACCTGCAAGAATTAAAGCCGATGATAGATTAGAAAGTGCACTAAAATCAATATTTGCTCTAGCTGAAAATTATCCTCAATTAAGAGCAAATGAAAATTTTATACAACTACAGCAAGAACTAGCAGCAACTGAAGATAAGGTAGCCTACTCAAGACAATACTACAATGATACAATCCTAGACTTTAACAATTCAATAAAAGTCTTTCCAGGAAATATCTTTGCTAAGTTATTTAGTGTTAAAGAAAGACCTTTCATAGAAATCTCAGAAGAAGAAAGAAAGCCTATTAAGGTTAAGTTCTAGTTATTAGATGCCCAATAATTATTTACTATCTAAAAATTCTATCTTTATTTAAACGAAAAGTTTCATTATCCACTAAACTAAATGGAGTCAATTTAAAAAAATTATGTCTTTCTCCCAATTCATACACAAAACCAAAAACATAATCTCCTTCTGAGACTTCAAATGCTCCATCAACATCTTCTGTATCAATTCTAGCTTGATAACCTGAAAACCTAGATAAAAAACAACCATTTACATCATCAAATGCTCTAACATCCAAATATAACTGGTCTCTTTTACAAACAACACGATCTAAATAAACTAATCCATCTTCTTCGTCTGAAGGTTCACCGCGAACGATTAACTCATAGTCTGTTCCTAAACTTGAACTTAATTCAATAGGATTTAAGTCCTTAATGATTCCAATAAGGTGCCTTTTGTCTCTTTCACTATATAAAAAAACCAAAGGATCTCCTTTTCCATTTCTTCCTCTACGAGTAGGTCTAACAGGAAAGGGCAAAACATACCCATTATTAACGCAAGGTACATTTATTGATGGAGGACGATTACCTACTATTGCACCTACATTAGGAATAAATTTCATAAAACCTTTTCAGGAAGTAACTTTATAAACTTTTATAAACCAAAACAAGCTAATCTAATCATGGTAAAAGACCAAGGTAGAGTTCTATTTTACGACCAAATTGCAAGAAATAAAAGAAACTCTGTTTTTTTAATAATCATAATTCTAGCAGTTTTACTAGCTCTAGGTTATCTAATTGGTTTTATTGTTGGACCAGCATATTTTACCCTAATTATGATCGCTGCAATTATTATTTCAATTTTATACATCTGGCTGGGATATTATTATTCAGATAAAATCGCTCTAGCTTCAGTCAATGCAGTTAAAGCAGATCCAACAAAGTATCGATCTTTGTACAATTCAGTTGAATCAATGTCCCTAGCATCTGGAATGCCAATGCCTCAAGTTTATGTTATGCAAAACCCACAGATAAACGCCTTTGCAACTGGTAGAGATCCAAAACATGCTGTTGTCTGTGTAACAACAGGTTCCCTAGATAAATTAAACAAAGAAGAATTAGAAGGAGTTATAGCCCACGAAATGAGTCACGTTGCAAATTTTGACATTAGATTCATGACTCTGGTTGCTGTGCTAGTAGGAATGATTGCAATTATTTCTGAAATATTTTTAAGAACACTATGGTTTAGTGGAGGCAGAGATAGTGGAGGAGATAATGATAGAGGAAATGCAATATTCATGATAATCGGAATTGTGCTAGCAATTTTAGCTCCAATTCTTGTTTATCTTGTTCAGCTATCAATTTCAAGAAAAAGAGAATATACTGCTGATGCAAGTGCAGTTAAATTTACAAGAAGACCAACTGGTTTAATCAGTGCTCTTAAAAAAATAAAAGCTGAAAATGAACCTCTCACAAGAGAAGAAGCCAGCAAAGTTAGCAAAGTAACTGCCTCGTTATTCATCTCAAATCCTTTTACAAAAGAAAATGTAGAAAATATGTTTTCAACTCATCCTCCAATTTCTAAAAGAATTTCTGTGCTAGAGAGAATGTAAATTATTTATTAAAACTGATCTAAATCTTTAAAAAATATTTTATCTTCAAGAAGAGTCATATATGCTCTATAAGCTCCATAAAGATCCCCCCTACATAAAATTTCGTTAGGACTATGTAATGCTGCAACCGGGATTCCTACATTAATTGTATTAAATCCTCTAGCAACAAAAAACTCATTCATTGAAGGAACTCCCCCAAAATCCGCTTTAAGAGGTGATCCTGTTTGTTGGGTTATTACTTTTGCATTTCCTAAACAAGCCATAGTTATTCCAACAAGAGCCGGATCTACACAATCCCCCTCAAGCTGATCTCTATAAGCATTAATATAAACACCATACCCGAGTTTAGCAACATTGAATTTATCAATATGCCTGGGAGTTTCACCGTCCTCTAATTCAATATATGACGAACCTACATCAACATCAGCATCAAATGCTAGAGATTTCGAAGCAATATCATCAAAAAGACCCTGAGTCATATCTCTAGTTGATCTAATAACTCCTTGATTTACTAAGGTATCATAAAGCACTCTTTCAAAAAATTTGTCTCCTGCTCCTCCAGGACCTTTGCTACCAACTTCTTCTTTATCAAAACCTAAAACAATAGTTGTAAGTTCAGGAGTTCTAGAATCAAGTAAAGCTCTTACTGCTGAAAAAACACAGCAAGTATCATCATGCCTATAACCCGTAATAAACCTTGGCCCTAATATATGCGGACGAGTACGAGGAACAAAATATAATTCTACCGCTGCAAAATCAGTATTAGCCCTTAAACCAATAGCTTTACGTAGCTCTTCATAACTTTTTAGACCAGTATCAACATTAAGATTATCCTCCTTAAATGCATCTTCGACTTCTTCTCTTCGTCTCATATCTGTATGGGCAGATCTATCTGGGCAACAACCATCTAAATGAAAAAATTTTATTTTTCTCCTTCCAAGACTATCAACAAAGAAGAATTTACCTCTTCCATCTAATGATTCTGGAGCCCACTGGTGTGGAGAAATACCTCCATAACCAAAAGTATCAATCTCAACACCAAGATGCATATCTCTTAAATCTGGATCCCATTCCATACAAGCAGGATTAACTTTTGCAGCTAAACAAGGAGCATCAGTATGAGTATATAATACTCTCACACCATGAACTTTATCCTTATCAAGAATTGGTTTTTTACCTGGTCTAATTAATGCAAAGGCTGAACCATTTTTATGAGGAATAAATGTAAGCTGATCTCTAAGAGACCTTTTAGCGTTTACCATAATACCAACATTTCTAACAACATCCCATGGCACATAGGATCTACTCAAAAATCTCATATAAGAATCCCCAAATTTAATAGCCTCCTCCCTATGATGATTAGCCAAACCCTCAATTGAAGGGTATGCCCTGCTCAATTGAGAGGGATGAATTTCTTTTAAAGAACTATATGTTCTTACTCCACCTTTATTTGTTCCTACTCTTACTTGTGTCATCTTTACATTACATCCTCACCAACAAGCAGATACAAAAGTCAATTTAAAAAGCTTTATATCTTATAGTATTTTATAGATAAGTATTTAAACAAAAAGTTTATGCGAGAAAATTTAAACTGTATAAGCCTATTAAAAAGAGAGATAAAAAGATAAAAATATGAAAGATAAAACTCAAAAAATGACTAACAAAAAAAGCAATAAAATAAAAATGAAATGTGGAGTTTTATTTAGTGGAGGAAAAGATTCATGCTATGCTGCCTATCTAGCTAAAAAAGAAGGTTATGAACTAACATGTTTAATTTCTCTGATCTCAGAAAACAAAGAAAGTTACATGTTTCACACCCCTTCAATTTCCAAGGTCGAATATCAAGCAAAAAATATGGATATCCCAATAATAATGCAGTCAACAAAAGGAAAAAAAGAACTAGAACTAGAAGATCTTAAAAAGGCAATTAAAAAGGCAATTAAAAAATACAAAATAAATTGCATTGTTACCGGGGCAATAGAATCAGTTTATCAAGCTTCCAGAATTCAAAAAATCTGTGACGAACTTAATCTAGAATGTTTTAATCCTCTTTGGCAAAGAAACCAAATAGAATATCTAAAAGAGCTGGTAAAAAACAAATTTGAAGTGATTATTATTGGAGTTTTTGCCTATCCTCTGGATGAATCCTGGTTAGGCAGAAAAATAGATGAAAAGTTCATTGAAGATGTTAAAAAACTGCAAGTAAAATATAAAATAAATCCGGCAGGTGAAGGCGGAGAATTTGAAACATTTGTACTAAACTGCCCTCTCTTCAAAAAACCTCTGGAAATCAAATCAATTGAAGCTTCTGGTGAAAAAAACTCTCATAAAATCGAAATAGAATTAGGATAAACAAAATGAATTACTTTATAATAATAAGAGGACCTGCAGGTGTTGGGAAATCAACAGTCGCTAAAGTATTATCAAATAAGATTAATGCCAAAGTTATTCACTTTGATAAAGTCATGAAAGAATTAGGATTAGATTACATATTGGGAGAGAAATGGATACCTCTAAATAAATTTTTAAAAGCAGATAAACTAATGATTCCAAAATTTAAAGAATCTTTATCAAAGAATAAAAACATCATCATTGATGGCAACTTTTATCATAAAGAACAAATTGAAGATTTAATAAAAAATATTAATTTTAAACATTCTATTTTCACATTGAAAGCTGATTTAAATGAATGTATTAAAAGGGACAAAACAAGAAAGAATAATTTAGGAGAACAAGCAACAAAAGAAGTTTTTAATCTTGTATCTACTTTTGATTATGGAACTATTATAGACACAAACAGTAAAACTCCCATAGGAATAGTTAAAGAGATTATTAAACATTTAAATAAGGAAACAAAATGAAAATAATATCTTGGAATGTAAACGGCTTAAGATCGATTGAAAGAAAGGGTTTTCTAAGCTGGCTAGAACAAAACTCGCCTGAAATCATCTGTTTGCAAGAAATAAAAGTAACAGAAGACCGCCTTAGAGATGAATTTAAAAAACTAAAAGGTTACAATACCTATTTTAATTTTGCCGATGAAGTAGGCTATTCTGGAGTTGCTGTGTTTACAAAAGAAAAACCAAAGTTTGTTGAAAATGTCCTAGGACTAAAAAGATTTGACAAAGAAGGAAGATTTTTACGCTTAGACTTTAGTGATTTTATTCTAATTAATATCTACATTCCACACGGAGGAAGAAAAAAAGAAAATTTAAGATATAAAATAGATGTCTACAAAGCTCTAATCAAATACCTAACTAAGCTAAAAGATCAAAAAGTCATTCTAGTTGGAGATTTCAACATTGCAAGAGAGGACATTGATCTTGCAAGACCAAAGCAAAACAAAAATAATATAATGTTTACCCAGGAAGAAAGAGACATAATAAAGAGTATGGTTAATCTAGGTTTCATAGATACTTTTAGATCACAACATCTAACTCAAAAAGACTGGTACACCTGGTGGCCCTACGCCTTTGAAGCAAGAGAAAGAAACCTTGGTTGGAGAATAGATTATATTTTCATAACAAAAAAACTCCAAGATAAATTAAAAGAGTCTTTCATTCTAACACGAGATAAAGGTTCTGATCACTGTCCAATTGGTATAGAAATTCTTTAAAACAGTTAAAATATACTTCTTGATGGAACAATTTAGATTAAATTTATATCCCGATTCAACGCCTGCAGATTTATTATCTTCTCAGGAATTAGTGGTTCAGCAGGCAGATGCATTTATTGGGTCTCATCAACATATGCTTAGATCAATACAAGAAGGAGGTATTGCACAAGATTGTCTTGCAGCTTTATTAGATGACATAAAAGATGGAAGATTCTGGCATATTCTTGGGCAACTTGATGGATACCCAGATACTCCAAATGATACAACAATAAGAACAAACCGAGCAAACAAAACATTCTCGCCAGAAGAAATACAAGAACTTTTTGACATTAGCATTAATTTAGCAGTTCTCTCTCCAAAATCAAAAAGAAATGAGATAGGGTCAAAATACGGCCACAAACTTTTACGACAACAAATGGTAACTAGAGATTCAAGGTTTAGTCCGTGTTTAACCACTGAATTTATAAAAAGATTGCATAATCTAACTCTTTGGGAAACAATACCAGATTTAAAGCCATACTTCGGAGATATTAGCTCTTATGCAACTGTTGAAGACATACTAGCTAATCATTTTGATGAGATAGATCCAAAATTCTTTAGAAAGGGTTTTGATATTCTCTATAGAAATGCAACAATAACTTCAGGAGAATTAAACTTGCATCCAGACTTAATACTTCTTTCAGATGGAGCAGTTGACATATATTTGGCTTTTCTTAGAAAACTTGAAGAATCTAAACAATTAGCCAGTATAACTGAAACAGATATCGAAAAACTTGTAGCTCCCTACGTTAATGTTGCAATTTCAAGAGATGATGATTGTGATCTTAGATTTCCTTCAGAAAAAGATAATGACTATGAAAAAAGATTAGCAGATCCATTGGTTGCTAAATATCTAGGTTCATCACCCTATGTTCATGAAGCATTGGGGGAAAGATTGAGATATTGTGCATCTGATGAAGATGAATGGGGTTATGTTATTCAAGTTTTTAGGTGCCTTCCAGAACCAAAACCTGTATTTGATCAAATTATAAAAGCCCAGTTAGATGTTGCAGGTAAGGTTGATATGAGAGCTAGACTAAAAGTAAGAGAGCTAGCATTAGAATTAAGAACTGAGGGAATAACTGTATAATATGTTTATACATCTTGATTCTAAGAAAAAACTTATAAACCCTTAATATAAGAAAAGTTAATGAAAGCATCACAGGAAAACCTATTGGCTCTTATTTGCCTAGCAACATTTAGCCTAATTTTTAGCAATGTTAGTGGATACTTAATTTCTAGGTGTGAGATATCACAGGCAGAACAATCTTGGGGAAGAAATCACGCAGAAATTGTTGCAGAAGAAATAGATAAAAGTATCACAACTCCAAAACAAGTGCTATTCTTCTATGGTTCTAAACATGCTGCTGAAAGTTATCTAAATAATAAAGATTAGTCTAGTTTTATAAACACCTTTTAAATTAATTAGTTATGATACTTATAATTTCAACCTGTAAAAATTCCCTTCACGAACTGGAATTTGTAAGACCAATTGAAAGTATTCTAATGGAAAATAACATCTCTTTCCTTACAAAACACTACACAAACATAAACAAAAGTGACCTGACTAAAGCCGAAAAAATAATAATCTCAGGAACAAGTTTAGCTGACAATGACTTTTTGAAAAAAGAAAACCTAGCTAAATTTAATTGGATAAAAACAACAAACAAACCAGTTTTAGGTATATGTGCCGGAGCCGAGATAGTTGGTTTAATATTTAATAGTCAACTAAAAGAAAAAAAGCAAATTGGATTGATAAATGTTCAATTTAACAACGATTTTCTAAGCTTAAAAAAAGGAAAGCATGAAGTATATAATCTTCATGGCCTCTATCCAGAATTAAATAAACAGTTTAATGTTTATGCCCAAGCAGACAGCTGCCCCCAATCATTTAAGCATAAAATCAAACCAATCTACGGAGTTTTATTTCATCCAGAAGTTCGTCAAAAAGAGCTGATTGTTAGTTTTTCAAATCTTAAAAAATAACTATTTTTCTGTACAAAATTTACAAATATCTGTACCCTTATCATAGCCTCTTTTTATCCGTTCTCTTAAATCTTCAAGATAAGCTCTTTCTCTTCCCAAAATTGTAGCTAAATGTTCTTGGTGAAGATTTCCAAGTGGTCTTGTACTTGGAAAATGTTCTTCCCAACACGGATAAACTTTCCCATCCCAAGCAACTGTTGGTCTTATTCCAACACCATCTAAAACATAACATTGTGTTTTTATTGCAACAGGTTGTAAATTATTTGCCTTTGCATGACCCGCACAACTTTTTATTGGATAAAATTCTCCATCAGCAGTTCTTGAACCATCTCTATAAATAAACCATACTTTCTTCCCTTGCTCTGACTTTTTTTCCCAATCTCGAGTGCTCTGACTTTTAACCATTTTCAAACCAAGTCCTTTCATAAACTCATGAAATCTAGTTAAAGTTTCTTCTCTATTTTTTGCATCATAAACTCCAAGAAATCCCAAATGCCTATCTTCTCCAAAAAGATTATCAAACAAAGGAATAGTAAAAGTTAAACGATCTTCAATTCTTCTTCCTTTATCTGTTTCATTACCTTCACCAATCATGTATAGATTAAAACTATGAAAAACATCAAACACTCCAACTCCTTCTAAACTTTCAACTCCACTCACATATCTATCAAACAACTTATCGCCCGGACAAGTACTACTGGTTATAATTCTTGGTTTTAACCCTCTTTTAAAAACAGCTCTAACTCCGTCACCAATTGTATGTTCTTTCCTGCCCCAAATAATTGGTTCTCCACCAGTTAGATTAGCACTTTTAATCTTTCTAAAATTCCGATGTTCATTTGTCCAAATAACCTCATCCAATATCCGAGTAAGAGTTGGAAATTCCATTTCAGATTCTTCATGCTTTCGAGTCATACCACAACTACGAAAACAATGCCTGCAAAACTTATCACAATCTAACGTCAGCTCAATAACAATATTATCTTCCATTTTATCTTACAAAAAGTCCAGCTTATAAACTTTCCTAGTCGTTACTATCATCAAGTTACATCACATCAAAAGGTTTAAAAGGAGAATGAATCATTAACAAATAAGCGGTTAAAAATAAATTGATTTAAAATTACTTTAATAGTAACTACCGGATATTTCAGGGTAAAGTACTATATAAAATCAATGTTATGAAGCATCGCGCTTAACAGCCCAGGAAAACAAAATGACAAACATACGTTCAACATTAAAAAAAGCATTGGCAGGAGCAGCTGTAGTTTTAACAGGATTAACAACAGGGATTAGTGCTGCAGATGATATAACCTCTCCTGCGAAAATCGAAGAAGTCAAACCTCAAAGGCTATTTACTGGAAGAGTTGGAACTGAATATTTAGGTGGCAATCAAACAAGCTTGCTAACAACAACTGTTGGAATTGCTCCCAAAAGCTTCGATCCAAATGATATGTGGACAAGATATTTTGAATCTGCAAGAATAATTCAAACAACTGGAAGAGAAAATGGAACAGATGTAAACTGTCTAGAAGCAGGAGTTCAAATTCCACTTAAAAAAGTAACGGGATTAAATGATAAACTGACTTTATTCGGCGTTGAAAAAACAACAAATGGATTAACAAATTCTAGTGAAGCAAATGGTATTGGAGCTGAATATTTTGTAAATGAAAATGATTATACACTCATTTTAATGGGAGATAAATTAGACTCAAAAGAAACAAAGCTAGTAAAAAAAGAATTAGTAATACCTGCAAAGATAGCTGGTGATAAAAAAGACCATGTATTTCCATACACTGAAAGAGAAACAACAGACAATGATTCAGCTCATTTAGGAATTTACGGAGATTGGAAAAATGATAAATTAGACATTGGTGGTGGTTTTGATACAGTTAGAACAAGTGAAGGAACAACAAATCACTTCTTAGCAAAAGTAAGATATTTACCAACTGCAACAGATCAACTAGGTTTAGCTCTAAGATTAAGTCAAGAAGCTGATGATTCAACAACAAAAAGTATAGCTGCAAATTATGGTCATGTTGGAGAAAAAGAAAAGTGGGGCACAAGAATCTTTGCAAGATATGATCGAAATGAAGAAAGAGATACAAGTAATGTAGAGTTTCATGGAATCTTAGCTCAAAATCCTACACTAGGAAAAGACATACCATTTTGTTGGTTAACGAATAACTCAACCTCAGATGAGGGATTATATTCAGAAAACACAGTACTTCCATATGCTCTAACACTTGGAAGAGTTCCATTAACAATGCGTTCTAAAGAAGGATTTGTACTAGGATTAGATGCAAATCTTCAAAATAATCAAGGAACTGAAAGTGGATGCATCAGAGCTGAAATTGGATATATGTTTCACCCTGAAAAAAATACTCAAATAGGAATAAGCGGATTTGGAAAGCATGATTTTACAACAAGTAATACAACAAACAATGCTTCTGCATCTAAAGACACTGTTGGATTAAATTTTTACGCTCACCGTAATAATCTAGAAGCTCAACTTGGAATTTCACAAGGAATTGGAAAAGATCATAATACAAGTATATATACTGGTTTACAATGCGTATTTGGAGGTCCTAGAAAATGACCGAGCAAGCAGAAAAAAGAATTTTACTAGTTGAGGACAATACTGACTATTCAACTGCAGCAATTGAATGTCTTCAAGGAAGAGGTTATCAACTAAGACACGCTCAAGATTATCTTCAGGCTCACGAAGCACTATTAGCTAGAACTCCCTCAGGATTTAATGGAGTAATTACTGATTGTTTCTTTCCAGAAATAACTGGTAGCGGAACAAAAACTTCAGGATTAGAATTAGTTGATAGAATGCAAAGATCAGACAAAACAGAAATGAGAGTTTTAGAAACTCTTGAAAAATTAGGAGCAATAATAACTCTCGATCCGGAATTAAGAAAAATTGCAAGAGCATATTTTATACATAATGCTGGAAATTGTGAGGAAAATCCAACATTTAGAGCAATTAAAAAAATAGTGATACCCTTGGAAACGAAGCATCAACAGCCATAGCAAGAAATACTTTAGGTATGATCTACCGCGAAGCTACTGCTCCAAAAGATTATTATACTGATCTAAGAACAGCAATTGAAAAAGATGAAGCAAATCAACCTCTAGGAATTTTAGTTGCTGAATTAGCTGATCAGCTAGGATTACCTGTAGTGTTAGCAACTTCTACTCATCATCATGATTCTCTAACACACCCCATTATAGCTTATTCAGAATATAAATGGCCATTAATAGACTGTGGTCAAAATAGCCCAAATGAAAAGGCAACACCTGAATTCTGGTCACGTGTATTAAATTGTTTAGAAGAAAAACTAAAATGAAAAGTATACATGTTATCACAAGATATCTAGGAGTAAAGGCAAACGAAGGAGCACAATTTACAACATTGCCCTCTGATGAAGCAACCTACAGAAGATTAATGATGGGAACTGCAAGAGTTCTTTCAAAAAGTCAAAAAGAAAAAGAGCCCTATATGGGATGGATAAATGGCATACAGTATGTTGTAATGCCTGGAGTTTTTCCTCCAACTTATTTTCAGGATACTGCCTTCTTTGCAAAAGAAGTTCCAAAGCGAGTTCAATACGTAGAACTTGGTGGTTTTCTAGAAATGGGTTGTGGAACTGGCGTTGTAACCTGTGAAGTTATAAAAAGAAGTATGAGAGTTCCAAATAAAAAGCATCCAATTGGAAGTTCATTTACAGTTCATGCTGCAGACATTAATCCAATAGCAGTTAGAAACACAAGGATTAATAGATTGCTTCACGATCCAGAAGGCAATTGTTCAGATGTCTATGAATCAGATCTTTTTGATACTCTTCCCGGAAATGGATATAATACTATTTTTTGGAATATACCCTTTGGAGATTGGGGTGAACAGGGAAAGTTAGATCTTCTACATCAAGCAGTGTGGGATCCAGGTTATAAAAATTTAAGAAGATTTGGTGAACAATGCACAAGCTATCTAGGAGATAATGGAAATTTACTAATTGGATTTTCAACAACTCTTGGGAAGTTTGATGTTCTACAAGAAATTCTAAAACAAAATAGATTTCAACCTCCAAAAATTGTAGCACAATCAGGCTATGAAAGAGAAGGCAATCCAAATCTTCCAGTTAAATTCGAACTTCTTGAAACGAGGTTAATGTAAACTGGAACTTCAAAAGTGTTTAAAAATCCCATCTAACTTCTAGATCTATGAATAAAATAAAAGATCTAGAACAGCTAAAAAAAGATATTGAAAATTTCAAGAATTCTAATCCAGATAAAAAAGTAGTTTGGACAAACGGATGTTTTGACATACTCCACGTAGGGCACATTAGATATCTGCAAAAAGCAAAGGCCTGCGGAGATTTGCTTATAGTTGGAATTAACAGTGATTCTTCAATCAGAGAAATTAAAGGTCCTTCACGTCCAATAGTTTCTGAAAGTGAAAGAGCTGAGCTAATTGCAGCTCTAGAATGTGTTGACAAAGTTATCATCTTCTCAGAAGCCCATCCAACCAAATACCTAGAAGAATTAAAACCAGAAGTCTATGCCAAAGGCGGAGATTATAATTTAGATACAATTAATCAGGATGAAAGAAAAATAGTTGAAAGTTATAATGGCAAAATTGCAATTCTTCCAGCAGAAACAAACAGCTCAACCACAAACATCATAAGCAAGATAAAAAGTGAGTCTAGATGTTAAAATATATTTGAAAGCATACCATAGGAATTTATGTTAACACAAAATTCAAAGCTTAAAGTGGTTAAGTCAAGATTAAATGTTTAAATTAAACTTACAGAAGTGATGTGGATATATATGAACAATTGTTTACAGATTTTCAAACTATTAAAAGGAGGGTGATACTTTAAAAATTATTAAGGGAAGTTGATGTTTCAAGAAACCGTTAGGTGTCTTAAGCAGTTAATCATACCCCATCATAGGATTTTGCATTCCCCCAAACTTATTCTCTCTTGCATTTTTCTTGCCATTGCTAGCAATAACATCATCGATTCTCAAAATCATTGTTGCAACTTCAGATGATGAGCTAATTGCCTGGGTTTTAATTCTCAGCGGTTCAATGATACCTGCAACAAAAGTATCTTCAACCTTTCCGGTAAATAAATTCAAACCAACATTTTTATTTCCCTTATCATGCTGAGCTTTCAAATCAGTTAACATATCAATTGGATCTAATCCTGCGTTTTCTGCAAGTGTAATTGGAATACACTCAAGTGCACTGGCAAATTCTTCCACAGCAAGTTGTTCCCTTCCATTCAAACTTTGTGAAAATTCTCTTAGTCGTTTAGCCAGCTCAATTTCAACAGCCCCCCCACCAGCAACAACCATCCCATCTTTCAAAACCGCACTCACATCACCTAAACCGTCTCTAATAGCTCTTTCTGTTTCATCAATCACATGATCACTTCCTCCACGCACAATTATTGTTATTGCTTTAGGATTCAAACATCCTCTTACATAAGTCATAGCATTTCCCCCTTTTTTTATTTCTTCAACACTCTTAGAACTTCCCAGGTCTTCATTATTTAACTCACTTAAATTACTAACTATTTTTCCTCCAGTAGCCATTGATAATTTTTCCATATCACTTCTGGCAACTCTTCTACAAGCATAAATTCTAGCTTTAGTTAAATAATACTGTGCAACATCATCAATTCCCTTTTGACAAAAAACAACATTTGCTCCGGATTTTTTAACAACCTCAATCATTTCTTTTAGCATTTTTTCCTCAGAATCAACAAAACCCCGTAACTGTTCAGGTGTGGAAATACTTATCTTTGTTTCAATTTCCGGATTTCTAAGTTCAAGTGCAAAATCAAGCAAAGCAATTCTCGCATTTTCAACAGTTTTTGGCATATCAATATTAAGTTTTTCAGCATCCAAAACAATTCCTGAAACTAGCTCAGTATCTTTTGTTCCATCTCCCTTAATTTTTTCTATCTTAATATTATCCAAGTCAATCTGTCCCATATCCTCAATAAGTTTAACAGAGTCAACAATAATATCTGCAAATTTTTCCTTAACATTTTCAACACTCTTTCCGGTCATTGATGTTATTGCAATTTGTCTCAAAGTTAAATTATCATCAGTTGTGATTCTAGTTCCAATTTGATTTAAAAAATCAATTGACTTTTCAGCAGCCAACTGATAACCTTTAGTTATAACGGTCGGATGAATTTTCTTATCAAGTAATTTTTCAGCATTTTCAAGCAATTTTCCTGCAATCATAACTGCAGTTGTTGTACCATCACCAACTTCATTTTCCTGAGTTTTTGCAATTTCCACCATCATCTTTGCTGCCGGATGTTCAATTTCCATTTCCTCAAGAATTGTAACGCCATCATTTGTAATCACAACATTTCCGCTAGCATCAACAAGCATCTTATCCATGCCTTTAGGCCCAAGTGTAGTTTTCACAGTATCTGCAACTATTCGTGCAGCTAGAATATTATTTCTCTGAGCATCCTGTCCAAGCATTCGCTGAACATTTTCAGGTGATATGTAAACTGGTTTTGAATCGGTCATTTTGTTTTTTATTTAATTACTAATAAAATCCTTGAGCTCTTAATGCTTCATCCCTTCTCTGAATCTCTTCATACATTATACCCAACTTTTGTTCGTTCACTAAATTAGCTTCACTTAAATCATGAGCATCAGTAGAGCCTTATTTTATAATGCCTCCATTGTCATGAGTTATAATATTAAGATCAATAATTCTGCTAACTAGCTCTCCTAAACCTACTTCTTTTATATCTTTTTTTCTTTCTTTTGTACTGTCTGCCATAAACATGAACATAACTTCAAATTTTTAAAGATTTATGTGATGAAGATTAGAGAAAATCTTTATAATATTTTATATTATCCTGTGATATGGAGAAGAATGAACAAGAGCATTTTTGTGTGAAATAACTTGATAATTAATTATAGGTATACCTAAAGTAATTCTAACTAAATTTGTAAAATAATGCTCCAAATTACTTTTTTCTTGAATATATTGTTGAAATTGATCAACAACTTGAGTAAATTTAGTGGCTGTTTTATTTTCAAGTCCTGATTTTGATTTCATGATTGCTTAAGATATAATAAACTTTTAAAGATTTATATAGTAGAATTAAAAAGAAAAATTTTAAATTCCATAAGCTTCTTTTACTACATCGTCCACCAACACTGCTAATTCTCTTTTCACACTTATGTTATTTATTAAACCCAATGAAGCAAATCCGCCTAAAAATCCTCCACTAACCCCTCCAAGAGCAGCAGTTCCTAAACTTCCTTTTAAAAAATCTCTTCTAGTTATACCTAATTGTCTCAAACGCTTTTCTTTATCCAAATCATCAGTAAAATTTGCAACTGCTCTTCTACCAATTCTTGATATTCCTCTAAGTCCAACAGCTGAAAGATATGCTGTCTCAAAACAAAATGCAAGAATTCCTCCACTACCAACAGGATTTATAATTAAAGAATCTGCACTAGAATAAGGCCCAAAATCACCTCCAATAATTACTCTCATATCTCTAAGTCTTTTAAAAGTTTCTTCATCATATCTATTTGGATGCAGGGCTTTCAATCCTCCAACTCTTTCAGCCAAAGCATCAAACTCGCTAACAACCATTACTCCCTTATCTAATCTTTGTCTTAAAACTCCACTTTTAGGTCTATACCCTTCAATTACCTGTTTATAGGCTTCAGGCCTGCTCAAAGATACTTCATCGGGCAAATCTCTTATTGCTTTAACTTCATCAACTAAACAATGATATTTCATAAAATTATTATCTATTTTTTATTTTTAAACTTTTATATAGTGGAATTAAAAAGAAAATAGCTAATTCCAGCTTTAAAAAAAATACAACTGATAAAACAAGAAAGATTATTAAGTCTACTTTATTATAAAAAATATGACTGCAACATGGTTCATAGATGGAAAGAAAACAGAGACTAGGAAATTTCTCTGTCTATTGCAAGGGCTATCAGTTATTAATCTAATTCCTGTAAAACTAGATAATGGAGTTATTGAATACAGATGGAATTTAAGTGAAAAAGGCAAAGCCTTGATATTTAAAAATAAAGAGTTAGAAATTCTGTGGGATTCTAAAGATATAGAACAATTTTATTATAAATTAAAAGAGATACTAAATCAATAGGTTTTGAGCTTCAAAACCTATATAAACTTCGAGCCCTTGAATTTAACATGGAAAATCAAGAAAATAATGAGCATGTAGAACATCTCAAAATAAGAGTAGGTGATGTTATGACACGTAATTTTGTATATGTTTCACCAGAGACATCTATTTTAGACTGTGCTAAAAAAATGGCTAAAAGTCGTGTGGGAAGTTTGGTTCTCAAAGAAGGAGACCAACTTAAAGGCCTCATAACTGAAAAGGATATCATCTGGGCTCTAACAAAAAAAGGTGGTGAAATCGATAAAATACAAGCCAAAGACGTTGCCACCTCAAAAGCTCACATAATCCACCCAGAAGCAACCATAAGTGAAGCTCTGGATAAGATGAATAAAAAGAAGTTAAGAAGAATGCCGGTTGTTACAAACAATCGTCTAATTGGCTATGTAACCCTAAAAGATCTGGTTAAATTCATGCCAACAATCTTTCAGGAAACTAGAGAATTTGAAAAAATAAGAGAAGAGGGTGAAAAAATACAAAGAAGCAAGTCAGCCATGAGTGGAATCTTCAATGAAGCTCCATGTGAAGAATGCGGAAACTATGATCTACTCTCAAAAATAGATGGTCGTTATCTCTGCGAAGCCTGTAGAGACAGCATGTAATTCTTAGTGAGTTTTCTTACAAAAAAATCACAAAACTCTCTGAGTTTTATTCACAATAAAGCGTGATGTTTTGGGAGAACTGGGAAAAATCGAGCTAATTTACTCCAATCTTGAAATTAGAGATTTTTCACAAGTATTAATAAACAAGTAAATATACCTAATGTCAAGAACCTGCGATTCTGGTTCTTGAGCACCATCAAGATTTGATTTAATACCCTCGAACTGAAGTAGGAAGATTGCGTAAATACAAATCTTAAGGTTTTAAGTAGTAAAGAATCCATACATAAAATGTAAAATGACTGAAACAAAACATAAAAAAAGACGCGGAATAACTCTTGTACTAGGTGGTGGTGGAGCAAGAGGTCTAGCACACATTGGAGTAATAGAAGTTTTAGAGGAACATAGAATCCCAATAGAAAGAGTTGTTGGAACAAGTGCAGGAGCGCTGATTGGAGGAATGTTCTGTGCTGGAAAACTAAAAGAAACAAAAGAATTTTTCCTAAAAATGAAAAAATGGGATATATTCAAATCATTATTTTCACTACCATCAGCTTCCCATTTGTTTAATTCAAAGATAATAGATGCAAAATTATGTGAATATACTAAAGGAATAAAAATTGAAGATTTAAAAAAACACTTTGTGGCAGTTGCTTTTGATATTGTTAACGGAAGAAGGGTAATTTTTGATCGGGGTGAACTATTTGATGCCATAAGGTCAAGCATATCAATTCCAGGAATTTTTAAACCATTTCAAAAAGGAGAATCACTTCTTGTTGATGGTGGTGTAACAGACAATCTACCAGTTGATGTTGCAAAAAAATACTCAAAAAAACATAAGATAGTTGCAGTAAATGTTGGCTCTAGTCCGGGTGAAAAAATAAAAAGTTTTAATTTTATAAATGTACTCAACTATGCATCCTACTTTCAAACAAGAGAACTTTCAAGACTACAGGAAAGGCAAGCAGATATTGTTATCCGTCCAAATGTTAAAGTAGGAACATTTGATTTTCAACACGCCAAAGAAATTATTAACATTGGACGAATGGCTGCTAAAAGAGCCATACCTGCAATAAAATTAGCTCTAGAAGAAGAAAAATTAAAAGAAGAATTACATGTAACAGAAACAAAAGTAATTTCCTAGTCTTTACACTTTTGCTTCAACAAACTCTCTAAACTTTTGGCATCTTTCTTCATAAAAACTCTTTGGCATACCTCTTTTATCACACTGTTCAACCACTTGCAATAATGAAACAAGTGGGCTTTTCCCTCCTTGTCTAAATAATTGATATGTAACCAAACAATCAGAATAATCTTGAGTGTTAATAAAACCATTAAAATGAATAGGACTTGGAAAAGCTACAGCTGCTTTTGCAGCAGTTGTTACATCAACCTGATCTCTAGCTAAGACTCCATAAATTAAAATCTCTCCTGCAACATCCATCTCTAGCGATCCATCTAAAATCTCTTTTGCTTCAACATCCATAGTCCTAACTGTTTCATCAAACTCTCTAAAAAGAGGATTTTCTCCATATCTAGATTCATAGGCCTTTCTTGTTAAATCAACTTTCATTTTAACTAAACTCTAAGCGCTAGGTTTATAAACCTTGCTAAAAAGAGATTTTAATGCCAACAAAGAAAAATAAACAATTTCGCTCAATAAGATATGCAACAAGGTTAGGAATAACAATTCAAGAAAAAGCTCGTGAAATATCAAGTGCATACCGAGCAGGAATAAGTATCAGAATGATAGCTCACGGAATTACAATGTCAGGAATATATAAAGGAATATTTCCAGAAAACATTTCGCAGGGCGTACTCGAAAATGCAGTGTTAAATGCTCTAAAGGGAAATTATAATCCAATAAACGGACCAACTTATAAGGGGTTAATACCTCTAGAAGAATATTCAACAATCTCGGCAAGAAACAGAAAAAATGCAAGAATCAATGGTACAAAAAGAACAATAAATGAAAAGTTAGGATTTTTATCACTAGATCCTAAAGATCATCGTGAAAATGCAAGAGCAAGTGCAAGATCCAGGGGAAGAACTCCATGGATGGATGATGAACTACTTCTAACATTGGTAATGAGAGATGATCAAAATCAACAATATCACGATATTGCAGTCACATTAAATAATCAATATCATGACAGCAGAGCAGTTAGAACAGAAAACACAGTTAGAGAAGCTCTTAGAAGAATTAAAGGAAAAAAGAGTAAGTAAAGATCTAAAAATAAAGGAAAAGTAACCATAATCTAATAAACCCAATAATTCTTAGATTATAATCTCGACCAAAATGAACTCTGACGGATATGAAATAATTTTAAGATGTATGATCTGTGAAGAAGAATCAGAAGCCAGAAATCTTTGGCCAGATTTAAGTGATATTACAATATATGATCTAATTGCTCAAAGCGCCGAAATGCAACAAGCAATAATTGAAACGGGATATTGCCCAAGGTGTTATCAAAAGCGTTCAAATGCTAAAATACTATAATTCTAAAAGCAGTTTTATTTTCAACATATAAATCTTTTTAACTGCTTTTTAATAGAGAGGTAAATGACTAGAACTAGGTCAATAGGAGAAATTTTTGCCCACAATCCTGAAGGAGTAAACTTAATTGGATTTCCAACAACCGATACACCCATACTTTTAAGTCTTGAATACCTTCTTAGCAGAGAACCTCTTCTTAAACAAATTGAAGAAAAAGGCAGTGGAAAAAAAACAGTTGCGGTTAGCTTTGACCCAAGGTATATTAGAGAAAGACAAGAATTTTTCAGAAGAGTTGATTCTCCAGGATTTAGAACTAGATTTTTTGACACCTATTTAAAACAATTTAGAGCTCCATCTAGCTACCAATCTAAAGAAGGTTTTCTTGATCTTTGTAGTGCTGTTTATGAAATAGTTCAAAGAGCCAGAACAGACCTTGGAGGTTTAAGAGGGATAGAAGAAGTTCAAAAAATTCTTCCGAAAATAGATAGTTTTGATTCAGAATTAAAAAGAATGTTAGAGTTATTAAAATCAATTGAAAGCGGAAGTGTATTTGCAATTGATACTGCAGGCGGACAAGTGAGAATGCTTTCAAAAATGCCTTTAGAAGGCATGGTTTTGGATACTTCTTCGTTTGAAAGTAAAACAATCTCTGCAGTACTTGATAGACTTAATCGTACTGGAATATTAAAGCTTAAAGAAGAAGCCGTTAACATAGCAGAAGAATTAGGTATTGGATTTAAAAGAAGAATATTTGATTATGTTGAAGGAGAACTAAGAGTAAGACCTGGAGAAGAAAATATCAGAAGCAACATTGAATCTATAGCTTTTCCTTTAAGATTAAACGACCTTTATGATAAATTTGTACAAGCATGTCAAAGGTATAATCTTAATTTAGCAAGGGAAGCTTTTGGACAAAGAGAACTACGAGAAATGGGACTTGATGAATGTAGTTCTGAAGAACTTGAAAGAGCAATTAGGGAAGAAATGGGAGGTATTTGTCTAATGCCTCCACAAACAACTCCAAAATTTGGAGACCACTACGATATTCGAAGACTTTTTCCACCAAAATTAATGTCTACGCACTTCTGGCAAATGTATGATGAAGATGAAGGTTATGTACCAATTGATTTTAAAACAACTTCAAGAGAAAGAAAATTTTTAATTGCTGGGCTACATAGTGGAAGTAAAAGCTTTTTCATTGAAAATCTTGTCATAGCTTCTATTCTTGGACAGTTAGGTGTAGATCTTTTTGGAGATTCAGTTACACTACCAGCATATCAAAGAATCTACTACTATAGAAACACTCAAAATACTGGAGGTGTTGGAAAACTTGAAACAGAAATTAGAGCAATTAATCAGATAGCTAGACAAGCAAAAGAAAAAGATGCTATTTTTATAGATGAATTTTTAGATTCAACGGGCGCAGAAATTGGACATGTAATGGGCAAAATGATATTAAGAAAATTAAGAGAGTCAAGAGCAACAGTTTTTGTAGCCTCACATAAAGATACAGATTATGCTAGGCTTAAAAAAGAAGGATGGATAATAATGTCCCCAGATTATGAAATCGAAAAAGATAGAGTTAAACCTCTACGTAGACTAGTAAGAGGAGCTCCAGATGAAGGAATTAATGTAAGGTATATCGAAGAAAAATATCGTGATCTCTTTAAATAGCACCAAATTGAAAATGGTCGATCATAGAATAGAAATCATTAAGCATGAATTCACATTAAAAGTACTAGATGGTAAAACCCCTTGTAGATCTTTTCCAATAGCTATTGGAGAAAGAGATGATGGAAAAAATCGCTTCTATGAAGAAGACTTTAGAACTCCGGAGGGCCAATTTAATGTAAGCCATATAGTAGACGGAAAAAAAGATCCAAAACTAATAAGTCGTTCAAACCAAGTGTATTACCCATTTTATCTTGCTCACAAGCAAGGTAATCCATTTGAAGATGCTGGCGCAGGAGTATATGGTTCAGCTATAATAGCTTTAACATATCCCCGACTAGAAGATCTAACAGCTTATAGAAACCTGGTAGATTCAGGAGAAGTTTTAAGAGATTGGCAGTGGTTTATGGAAGAAAAATGGAGAGCAATTTTTGAATTCATGGCTCAGCAAAAAAAATTGCCCTTTGAAAAAACAACATTATCTAGTGAACAACATACTAGTAGTAGAAGTTTCATAGAAGGAAAAACTTTTGAGGAATTATTTTATTCAACCCCACCACAACCCCGATTGCAAATGGCAATTCATGGAACAAACGACCCCAATTGCATTGGTCATAAAATAAGTGGAGGTTGTGTTAGAATGCATAATAAAGATATAGAAGAATTAATTAAAAAATATTTAAAATACTGGACTGAAGTATCAATATTACCTTAAGTTTAATATGCGCCAGCCGGGAGTCGGACCCGGGTCTCCTCGTCTTTGCACTTTACTGCAATTATCCTCCATTTAAGGAAGGTAGTGCGGTAGGAAACCTTGGTTTCCTTCGCTTGGCAACGAGGAATACTAACCACTATACTACCAGCGCATGTTATATAATAACATAAAAGGCGTGTTTAAAAAGATTATTAAACCTACCAAATTAGAAAATTCAATGGAAAGTTCATTTATAATAATACATGGGGAATTAGCTCTAAAACCCGAACCAAGATGTCCTTTCTATGGAATGCACTATGTTTCATCCCAAAGATTATTTGTTGATTCTCGTGGCAATCAATGTTCATTAGTTACCTGTGCCTATGCTCCCTGTAAAATGGAAGTTCAAAGCGAAGAAATAGACTGGAATAAATGTCATTTTAATTCTAAAGAAGGTAAGAGAACAGTAGAAGAAATGCTAGACTCTACAACCGTTTTCCCACCAAACCTTCAACAAGGAACCGGTATTAGTCTAAGAGATTGGTATGATCATATAATGGATGGTAAAGAAATTCCCGGATTAAAACAAAGAACAGAAATATTAAAAGATCACGGAAAAAACTAATTTCATACAATAGAAACCTTTTTAACCCAAAATCCTATAATTAATTAATGGCCCGTTAGGCTAATGGTAGACCCTCTCGTTTACACCGAGAAGGCGGAGGTCCGATTCCTCCACGGGCCATATGCAATTGCATAAATCAGAAGATTTAAATATAAAATTAATGTAAATTAATTAAGAGGTGAAAAATGCAAAAAATACAGTATCTTGGTTTCTTAGGTTTTCTAGGATTTTTAGGATTTTTAGGAGTCTATAGCCCTTGGAATTATTTGAACTTTCTTCATTTTCTTCATTTCCTAAGATTCTTACCAACAAAATCAAGAAGAAAGTAAAATTTTAATTATTTTAAATTTCTAAAGTTTTATATATGAGAAAAACAATTAATAGTTAGAGGAGGTGTAAAAGAATGAGTAAAAAATGGATGAAACATAAATTCTGTGGACATCATTGCGGTGGAGCAATTTACGGATTAGGTTTTATTGGTGCATTAATTTATTATATTTCAACCGCAACAGGTTTTTGGATGGGCGTTCTAGGAATTTTAAAAGCAATTGTATGGCCTGCATTTTTAGTATATAGTCTACTAAAATCTACAGGAATGTAATAAAAAGAAATTTTCTCAATCCAATAACCTTATAAACTCTATTTTATCCTTAGTTTTATAAAGTCTAAATTACTGGACATATAGTAATAACAAAAATGGCAGAACAAAAAAACCAGGATAAAAGCCTTAGCGGAGAAATAAATAATGTTAAGAAATACATCTCAAAGGATGGAATGCCAGAGATTTCTGAAGAAGCAAAAAAGCAAATGGAAAAGAAAAGAGATGAACTTGAAAAAGTAAAAGATATGATTCTGAAAAAATATCCATTTACCATTGCAATAGGTCTAATAGCTCCACAATTTGTTCCAAAAATTGAGGAAGAAGAAGACATTCCAGAATCAGAAATAAATGATAAAAGAGAACATATTGTTGTCATAATTCCTGAGGAAAAGTTTAAAGATTCTCAAAAAATAAAAAAAGAATTAGCCGAACAAACAAAAACAACAAAACCAAAGTTATGGTTTCACGTAATAAGTCCAGTTGATATTTGGAATTTTCTAATGGACACAAGATATGATCTGAGTACAGCAGTAATCATGTCCTATCCTTTATTTGATAAGGGCCTTTTGGGAGCTCTAAGAGTTGCCGAAGTCCATAAAAATTTAGTTATGAAAAAATTTGAAAAATATGTTAGCAGTTATGTTATTGCGGGTTCAGTAGTAAGGGGCACAGCAACAAAAACAAGTGATGTTGATGTTTTCATAATCATAGATGACACAGATGTTAAAAGAATGCCTCGTTTAGAGTTAAGAGAAAAATTACGAAGTATTATCTACCAGTATCTTACAACTGCAGCTGAAATTGCCGGAGCAAAAAATAAACTAGAACCTCAAATCTATCTTTTAACTGATTTCTGGGAATCTGTTAAAGATGCTCATCCAGTTATGTTTACTTTTATCAGAGACGGAATTCCGTTATATGATAGAGGAACATTCATACCTTGGAAACTTCTTTTGAAAATGGGAAAAATAAAACCTTCCCCAGAAGCAATTGATATGTTTATGTCAATGGGAGACAAGGTAGAAAAAACAGCTCAAAGAAGATTACTAGACATTGTTGTTGGAGACATTTATTGGGGTGTAATAACTCCCTCACAGGCATTGCTAATGCTATACGGTCTACCTCCGCCTGTACCAAAAGATACAGCTGAAATTTTCAAAAAAACCTTTGTTATTGAAGAAAAAGTTCTTGAAAAGAAATACGCAGACATCCTTGACAATATAATCAAAATATACAAAGATTATGAGCATGGCAAAATAAACGAAATAGATGGCGTAACAGTTGACAAGCTAGTAAAGGACACAACAGATTACATAAACCGAATGAAAAAATTAAGAGAACAAATTGAAAAGATAAGTCAAAGAAAAACAATTGGAGAAATAGAAAAAGATGTTTTCACACTTTTGGAAAATCTTTTTGGTAAAAAATCTAGAAAAGAGTTGATTGAAATATTTAATAAAGAACTAGTTAAAAAAGGAAAAATGCCTCTTAAAATGTTAACAATCTTAAAAGATGTTGAAAAAGCAATTGAAGAATTTAAAAAAGGGAAAGTTAATAAAAACGATGTTGAAAATGCAAGAAAAGATGCCACAATCCTGATTAATCATCTAATTGACTATGGTCAAAGATGTGATCTAGTTGCAATTGACAAATCAAGAATGCAAATTATTTACGGAAGTGAAAAAGAAAAGCAAAGAGCTGAAGTAATGTTCACAGAGGATGGTGCTTTTCTAATTCAAGGTTTAATAATTAAAAAAATAACTTCTAAACTAGAAAACTCAACAATAGAAGAACTAAACAAAGCAGTTGCTGAACAAAAAGGTAAAGTTCAAGTAAAAACAAACAATAAAGTTTTTGATATTCTAAGAAAAGAATTAGGTGACTTTGAAATCATTTTTTAATTTTCTATGATTTCAAGGCCCAAAGAATCATAGATTCTTTATGCTTTGAGATTATTTTCTAAGATTACACTCTTTCTAATTCACAATCAATAGCCTTTTCTAACGAAAAATAATTAAATCCTGCATCAGTTGCCACTTGAATAAGCTCAAGATCCTCTTGCCGAATCTTACCTATAGGCAAAGAATAACCTTCATGCTCCATAACATATTGCCTTATTAAAACTCGTAAGGGGTGCTCTGGATGATCTTTTAATTCACCCACACTGCAGTCTATTAGGTCTGCCGGATCTACTGCGGACATAATATTCCTAGTATCCACTTACTTATAAGGATTTATGAGAATGAGAACATGTTACAAAAAGGTTTTTAAACGCACTTTTGCTGGATAAAACATACACAAGATGAAAGGCAAAGTTATACAATTTAGACGTGGTAGACATACAGTAACTGAAAGACATTTTCTAATAGATGTTGGTCTAAAAACACGTAAAGAAGCTGAAAAATTAGTCGGCAAAGAAGTAACATGGACTTCACCCGGACAAACCAAAAAAGTAATTAGTGGTAAGATTGCCGGAGCTCACGGAAATAATGGTTTAGTTAGAGCAATATTTGAAAAGGGTCTTCCAGGACAAGCTCTAACCACAGAAGTGGAGGTTAAAGCATAAAATGCCCGTTTGTGATTGTGCAAGAGGTTGCCCTAAAAGAGCAGACTTAACTCAAAGAGTAATTGAAGGTGGTTTGGATTCTGAGTATCTTCAGGTTGTAACTGAATATGATTGTATTGAAGGCGGAAGATCTTGTCAAGAAAGATATTCTCAACTAGCTAGAATGGAGGCACCAAAATAAAATGGCAGCACTAAGAAAAGCTGGAGCTTACTCAAAAAGATATGCAAGACCATATACTAGAAAGTCAAAGAAAAAATCAAAGAACTTCATAAAGGCAGCTCCAAATCAAAAAATCAGTAAGTTTAACATGGGAAATAGAAAGAACTATGATGCTAACAAATTTGACACAATTCTAAGGTTAGTTAGCAAAGAAAATGTTCAGATAAGAGATAATGCTTTAGAAGCTGCAAGACAGTGGATCTCAAGAAACCTTGAAACTCAAATGCAAGGACTTTATTATTTTGAAGTTAGAGTTTATCCTCATCATGTTCTAAGAGAAAATAAAATGTTGACTGGTGCTGGAGCAGATCGTATGCAGACAGGAATGTCAGCTTCATTTGGAAAATCAATAGGTAGAGCTGCCATGGTAAAGCAAAACCAAGAAATATACTTGGTAGCTACTTCTGGAGACAAACAAATAAGAATTGCAAAAGAAGTTGTAAGTAGAGTTAAAGCAAAATTACCATGCAAAACCCAACTTTTAATATCAAAAAACACTGCATAATTTGGTTTGGGTTTTTAGATTCCCAAAAAATTTAGGATAGATTTTTTTAGGAGGAAAAAGTTTCACCTCAAAAGTAAAGTTTATATACTTCAGGGGATTCTCCAAAATATGAGATCAAAAGTATTTTTCCGCGTACTAAGTCTGGTTTCAGTAGTTTTTGGTATATTTTTAATGTTAACATCTCAAGTGAGAATTTTGGGTTCTGCAGTAGGCGTTACAGAAATATCTTCTTTTAAAAGTATAAGCTTTGGTATTATTTTCATAGTTCTAGGTTTGGTGTTATTTGGTCTAGACAGAAAAAGAAAAGTAGAATAAGATTATTTTTCTCCAGGTAACACTGGATATCTTCCTATCTTTCCGTCTCTTTCTGGATCCCAGTACATTGTTTCTTGAACTTGTCCTGGTGAAAGCTGTTTTATTCTAGCTCCAACATGTCTTGCAAACAAAACAGAAAGTTGATCAATTCTTGGGTGTTTAAAAACATAATTTCCTTGAGTATTTTTTTCTCTAACTAAAAGATTATTATTCTCTTTATTCCAATATGCAGCATCCAGTCTAGATAAAAGTGCATATTGAGACGTATCCCAAGGAGAATAATCTCCCTCTCTCATACTGAATCTTAGTAATTCACTCCATGATGCAAATGCATGTGGATCAACTAAAGTAAACTCAAAGCTTTCTCCTCTTCTATGACTTCCTTCGTGACTAATCTGAGTAAAAAACTCATGCATAGGTGCCAAATCTTCTCTTTCTTCAAAAGCCCCCTCACTAACTCTCCCATAAGCAGGTCTTGTACTCCAACCAATTACTGCCCTATCATCCTCACGAATTGATCGTATTGGAACATTATGCCACTTAACCAAATATCTTCCCTTTCCATCTTCTGTTGAAGGAACTCTTGTAATAAACTCCGGAGCATAATTTCGCTCAACAATTGTTCCTGCTTGTTCTGGATGATCTTTATTAAAAGGAAGTTTTTTACAAATTCTTTGAGAGTAAGCATCAAGAACTGTTCCGTTACACAACGCCCAATAGGGAACTAAAATAGGAGATTTATTATTTCCAAGAATAGGCCAAAACATATACCCTACATAAAAATTTTCTCCCTCAGGAATAGATCTCATTGCTTCAAATAAAGATTTATTTCTTAATTTAAAAGGTAAATGTCTTTGTCTTGATATGGCAATAGCACTTTCAACAGACCTTGGTTGTTGAATTGGCACATATGAAATAAACTCTCTTTTATCTCCTTTTCTTTTAACTCCTCTTAAAGCCATTCTTGAGGCATATTCTAAATCAGAAGTTAAACTAGTAAAACTTGGATGAGTTAATGGAACCTGCCCTACATCAATTATTAACCCTTCATTTTCAGGATCTAAGTTTTCTATTCTACTCACCAATCCTTCAGGAGTATCAACTACCTCACAATTTAATCCTCTAATTTCAGCAACACTTCTTCTCTGAAAAAAAGCCTTTTTTGTCATTTTTCTTTCTAGGTTTGGGAACCTTTTCAAAAGGTTCATTTTTTGTCATTTTAATCAATTTCAATGATAAAACGATTTATTTAAATTTTTATATAATACAGAAATCTTACAAAGCTTCTCCGGTTCTTGCACTATAAACTCTAGCATCTGATCCGGGTCTTTGAAAACCAGTAATATCTTTTGAAGACCAGGGGGTATCTACAACAGTTTCTCCGATTCTAAAATGTGGAGTTGTAGCCTCAGCAGCATGATAGACTTTTCCATTTATTTTAAAAGAAAGTCCATTTTCATTTCTAAAATTACCCTCAACAGCAGTTGTTATATGCTTTCTATCAGCCAGGTACAAGATTAAATAATTAACTCCAGTTTGTTCTAACAGCGAAGCTAACAAAATAGTCTTACCACTACAATCAGAACCTCCAGTCATTAAAACTTCATTTGGTCTTTTCAAAACCTCAGTACCTGATCCAGATTCACTATGATCATAGGCCACCTCACCAGTCACAAAATCCAAAACTCTTTGAGCTTTTTCTTCGCCAGATAAAATTCCATCTGTTAAAGATCTGACAAATCTTTCCAACGAAGGTTCTCCCTTTCTTGCAACAAAAGCTCCGTGATTAGCTCCAGCTACTAAACCTCTTTCATTTCGTCCAGAATTAAAAACCAAATTTCCACCATATATGCTAGCATTATCAAGAAAATTATAAAGCTCTTTTAAACTTAAATTATAATTTGCACTAGGAAATGGTACAGATATAACTCCCTTTGGATCAATTCTAAAATCTCCAGAAGGAAATCCAAAGAAAAAAGTTTCAGGAACATTTAAAACATAACCATCAAGAGAAACTGGATCACCAATGCCTCCAAAAAATTTATCTGCATCTGTTTTGCCAAATCTTACGCCTTGAAGATTTAGTGTTAACTTTGCCATAGTCTCTTCAAAGTTTCCCTGATTCAAAACTCTATTTGGAATAGAAAAGTACAACATCTTTTCAGGAAGATCAAAAAGCCTTAATTCAGCATCTGTTCCACTTATCTGTCTCATAAATCCTTTACCTGAAAATTTAGGCTGAGCTAAATACATTAAAACACTCTCTCTAAGTTCGTCTTGGTTTGGTTCTTTTAAAGTATAAGCCTTAGACCTAGAACAACTAGTAGATGAACCAACTAATGAACTCAAAGCTCCAGCTCCACATAAACCTAAAAAGGTTCTTCTTGCAATTGAATTATTATTTCTCATCTCGCTTTCCTCTCAACATTCTTACCATCAACTACAACCAAAGAAATCTTTCTTTTTGGATGTGTTTCATTCCATCTGTCAACATTATCTGAGAAATCATGATTAGAACCATAAAGAGTTAAAAAAGTTCCTCCAGCAGGATAATCTTTTGAAATTTGTTTTAATAAAAAGTCCTCTCTATCACCATAAACTATTGGAGAATTTGTATAAGGATCTCTTTTTACTTCTGCTGATGCTTTTTCATTAATTCTTCTTGTTCCAGTAGGGTTCCAAGCTAAGTTATGTCTTAAACTAAAAACTGTGGCTGCAGGCGCTTGTGCAAATGCAGATTGAACTTTATCAGTTGGATTAATAATAGCATTTAGTACTGAAATTGAAGTTGATTCTGGATCTTCTATTCTTTCAGACAAATCTCTAAGTCCAGAATTATATTTTTCACAATCTTCAGTTCTAACCCCTTCTGGATAAAATCCATCAATAGGATTTGAATTAAAAACATCTTCTAAAGAGTCTAATGTTTTACATTGAGCATTATATTTATCAAATCTTGAAGCTGGAGAAAATTCTTCTGGTCTAAGTGCATGAGTCTGCTTAACATGAATTAAAGTGTAGTTTACTGGTCTTTCTAAATAATTTCTCATCCTTAGTCCAACTTCAACAGTAACTCCAACTAAACCTGCAGTAATTAAACTAACCAAAGCTAATCTTTTCGCAATCTTAATTACCTTATTTTTTGCCATTTTATTCCCCACGTACAAGCTCATTTAATCTTGCCAAACTTCCTTCAAATTCAACAATATCTAATTGATCATAATCAGGTTGAGCTCTAGTCCACTTAACAAGATTATCAAAAAATCTTCTTCTCATTTTAATATATTCAGGTCTAATATCACCTGGAACTAATTCAATTTCTTTTTCTAAAGCCTGCAAGCATCTACCATTAACGTCCAAACCAATTTGACCAAATTCCATAAACTCGTGTGCAACTGCAAATGGTCTAAATATTTCAGGAACAGTTTCAGAAATTCCAAAAACATATCCATCTTCAGGACTTCCAGTACATCTATAAACAAAATCAGGCAGTTGAGGACAAAGATTCTGAGGCATTACAAAATAATCAAATCTAAGCCCAGCCTCAGCTAAATCAACTTGAACATTTGGAAAACAATTTTTTCTCATCCAATTTCTTGAACCTTCAATTTCTTCTCTAGTATACTTTTTTGCCATTTTATTTTATCAAACATTATTTAATCTTTATATTCACTTTAATATTTCTTAACTAATCTTCCATACCTTCAAGTGATTCTTCAATTAAACCTTCTAACTCTTCTAAAGGGGGTTTTGTTTTAGATATTTCTCTTAACAAGTCTAAAACAAAATGCTCATTACTTAATGCTTGAAAAGCAGTACTTGAGAATGTAACATATGGACCTGATTTTACACCCGGACTTGATACTCCATTTCTATCATAAACTCTAATTTGATATACTGACTGATTCTCAGTTTCATGAAAAGGAACTTCCAAACCATCTTGAGTCATAAAGCCATAGCTAACATACACATGTTCACGTTCACTTCTGTATGCTACAAATTTTTTTAAATGAAAGGGAGTGGCCCTAACATTTAATCTATGTCTTACTGATTCTGATTTCATTTTACCTCATATTTACCGACATTTTTCACTTTTTAAACCTTTCCATTTGTAACTACTTGTAAGTTATAATTTAATCCAATTTGTGCTCTGTAACTGTTTGAAAAATAATCCCTTCGTACAAAACCTCTTGAGTATATCTGTCATCACTTTCAAAGCTATTTTTCTTGCAGTATTTTGCTCCTGCTTCTAAAAGAAGCTGGAGTTCATCAACATAAACCCAATACTTTTTATCTCTTCCACAAGAAAGAGATATTTTTGCAAGTCTAACCAATTCTTCCACAGATTGTTGTTTCATTTTATTTATTTCCTTCAATTAAACTTCTTGTTAAATCTTCTAAAACAGGTTTGCTTGAAACAGTTCTAACTAAAACTCCTCCATACTTTAACAAAGCAGCTTTAGCTTCACAAAGATCTCTCCAGCCCTGAGTTAAAAGATATGCTTCTTCAATAGTTGGATCTAAATGAACTCTTTCTAAAAAGGCAATTATACTCTTATTTTCTTCTCTTTCAGCAACCACTCTCTCAACTTCTAAACAGGGTATTGCATAAATTCTTGTATCATTTGTACGTTGATTTCTAGTTCTAGCCACCATAAATTGGTAATTATTAGCTTCATCATTACAAATACACAAATGATTCTTTTGCTCAGAAAAACTTTTTACCATTTTATTTGTCCTCCATTTCCATCTCTGTCTGTTCCCCAACCATACTCGCAGATTTGTATAATTCATACATTGTATTAGGAAAAGAACAATTTTCAGGATTAACACCTATAATTCTTAATTCATTTTTCAACTCCAAAAGTCTACTGTAAGATTCAGATAAACTTTTCGCAATTGAACTTGCCCTATCTGAAAACCCAATAGTTTCAACAACACTACCAGGATTGTTTCTATATAAATCTAAATCTCTTCCCAAAGATTCAACAGTTAATTTAGCATCATTAAATCTTTCAACTAATTCTAAACTATCTCTATGAGCCCAAACTCTTTCAAATACCTCATCCAGTGTTATCTCTAAACCAAACTCTCTTTGAATTCTTGGCAAAGATCTTTCACAGTCACATTTAAGAGTTCTTATTCTATCTTCAGCAAGTAATGCATGTACAAAGTATCCATTCATTTTAGCCCTCCTAATTACCTCAATATAAAACTAAGAACTAAACCAGTAGCCATAACTCCTAATGGTAAATTATTTGGAATTTTTACACCTGCAACAAGCAAAGCAACTAACCCTATTGAAATTCCTCCAATAACTCTTAGTACATTTAGATTAACAAACCCAAGTATTTTAGGCCCAAAACCTGCAGAAAGCATAACTATACAAGTAGCAATAACTCCTGCTAAAAGAGCACTCAGCATTCTCTCCTTAAGTGAACCATCAATTAAAGCAGCAAGAGTAATTGCTCCGGGCCCTGCCATAAATAAAACTGCAATTAACAAAGCATTTCCAATTGTAAAAAGTCCTGCAACCGCGGCTAGAGCTACTGCTCCATCTACTCCTGCAAGCCCGAGCAGAATTGCTAGCCTTTTGGTTCCATTTGTATTTATTTTTGTTTTTTGTTTCATAAAGCCAGATAAAAAAGAGTCTATATATATCTTATTGTAGATTATTCAGATAATAACCAAAAAGTATATAAATAGTTGAATATTATTCAATTTATAACAAAATGAAAGATATAACACCAAAAATAATAGAACTTTTTAAACAAGGATATTGTACTCCACAAATAGCAAGAATAGCAATAAAACTAAAAGAACCTTCAACAACAATACATTATAATATAAAAAAACTAGAGCGAGATGAGGTAATAAAGACATACAAAGCAGTTTTTGATTATAAAAAGATAAATGAGGGGCATTGTGTGTATATTTTTATAAACCTTGATAAAAAAAGTTACTCTGATCCAGAAACAATTGCAAAAGAAATTGCAAAAGACCAAAAGGTTGAAAGCATTGATATTTGTACAGGGGAATATGAACTATTAATTAAATTAAGAACAAGGGATATTGATGAATATTATGAATGGGTAAAAACATCAATTAAGAAATATGGATTCATAAAAATGATCTCTACAACCTCACTAAAACAGATTAAATCAGAATTTGTTGAGCTATAAATAACTAAAATCAAATTAATTATTCTTATTCAAACACTCTTCAATAATTTGGGATACGGGCTTACCTGTTTTATGTTTCATACTCTTAAGTTTGTCTATAGTTCTCACTGAAAGAGTGATATCTATTCTTTTTCTTTGAAATGGCAGCTCTCTTGTTTTATCATAATTTTCAAGAGCTTCAAATAGTTCTTTATATTTTTTCAATATTTTATCTTCTTTACCTGATTGCATTTTTCATTCTCCATTCTATATTTCTTATGTCAATTATGTTTTGTTTTGCAATTGAAATAATCTGGTGTAACAATATATCATTATTTACTTGCTTTTTATTTTCACTTGCAAACTCCAATGAAACATACATAGCTGTTCTTTTATTTGCATCTGAAAATGGATGATCTACCAGTATAGCCCTCAAAAGATAGGCTAACTTCTTATACGGACCAAGTTTTTTACTTTCCTGCAGGTCTATAGCATAGTCTAAACTAGAGTCACTTCTTAATGTTCCTCCAAATCCTTTGTTTATTCTCAATATATCTTCCTTACTAATTATCATACACATAATTATTAGTAAGCTACTATTTAAATCTTGCTGTCAGCAACAAAAATTACTGTTTAACCAAACCGGCTAAATCTTTAATTGTATAAACTCCAATAGAATGGCAATATTGAACTAAAGGGTTCTTTTTTTCCATAGCATCCAGAACCCCTCTGACTCCCATTTCACCATAACAACATTTAGGAATATGATATCTTACATCTTTTTCATTTTCTACAATGCAAGCCTCAAGTCCTGCATCCAACCAATGACTAAAACAATAAACTGATCTATGTTTACCATTTAAGATAAAACCCGTATTATCAATTAAAATAGGAAAACAATCAATAACAACAACTCTTTTTTCAGGACTAAAAGAGTGTCTACTATTTCTAATGTTTCTCCCCCATAACTTAACAAGCTTTTCTTTGCTAAGATCAGGCCAATGAGGAACCAAATCTCCACATTCTGCTTTACTTAAAACTATTTTTTTCATTTTAATTACCCTATACTAAGCCTTTTAAATATTCCTAATACTCTCTTTCACAAATATAACTTCGCTTCTACGCCATAATAAAGTTTATTAAACCAAATCTATTAACTTTCCTAACTAAAAACAATATAAAAAAGAGGAACAAGTGGCAAATGAATTTATCCGCTGGCTATCAGAACTAAACAAGAATTCTGGTCCGATAGCTGGAGGAAAGGGAGCAAATTTAGCAGAGATTTTTAATTCAAAATTTCCAGTCCCACCAGCATTTGTGGTTACAACAAAAGCCTACTATCATTTTATTGAAAAATCTGGAATAAAAAACAAAATATTCCAACTTCTTGACAGTATTAATGTTGATGAAACAGAAGAACTAGAAAGTAAAGCTAAAGAAATACGTCAAACAATAGTTAATGCAGAACTACCAGATGATCTTGCAGCAGAAATTCTTGAGGCCTATGAAGATCTAAGTGTTGATAAAAAAACACTTGAACAGGCTGGAAGATATGCTCTAGGAATATTAAAACATGGTAGCGAACCAATATTTGTTGCAGTAAGATCAAGTGCAACAACAGAAGACCTGTCAGATTCAAGTTTTGCAGGCCAACAAGAAAGCTATCTAAATATCAAAGGAAATAGAAAACTTATAGAAGCTGTTAAAAAAGTATTTGCTAGTCTTTTCACAGCACGAGCAATATACTACAGAAAAAAACGTGGATTTAGTAAAGAAAAGTTCTCACTGGCAGTGGTTGTTCAAAAAATGATTGATTCAGAAAAGTCAGGTGTTATGTTCTCAAGAAACCCGGTAAAAAATGATACAAGTGTAATGGTTGAAGCTGTTTTTGGTTTAGGAGAGGGAATAGTATCTGGAATGATAAAACCAGATAACTATGAAGTTTCAAGAGATTTAGAAATTCTAGATAAAAGAATTGCTGAAAAAAAAGTTGCACTAGTTAGAAATTCGCAAGGAGACACCGAACAAATTAAATTAACACCAAATAAAAGTAAAGAACAAGTTCTAAAAGATTCAGAAATAAAACGTCTAGCTGACTATGCAATGAAACTAGAGGAACATTACGACAAACCCCAAGATATTGAATTCTCGGTTGAAGATGCAGATATTTACATTGTACAGACTCGTCCAATAACAACCAAAGCCCAAGAATCAAAAACTGAGGTCAAAGGAGATATAATTCTTTCAGGTTTAGGAGCCTCACCCGGACTAGCTTCTGGAAAAGTAAAAATCATAATGAATCTAAATGAGTTAAATAAAGTTCAGAAGGGAGACATTTTAGTTACAGAAATGACAAATCCTGATATGGTTGTTACAATGCAAAGAGCTGCAGCAATTGTAACAGATGAAGGAGGAATTACGTCTCATGCCGCAATTGTAAGCCGTGAAATGGGCATTCCAGCAGTTGTGGGAACAGAAAAAGCTACCAAAACACTAAAAGACGGTCAAGTTATAACTGTTGATGGTTTCAATGGAAGAGTTTATGAAGGTTTTACCGAATCTAAAAAAGTTGAAATCAAAAAGATAGTTCCAACAAAAACAAAAATAAAAGTAATAGTAGACATACCTGCCTTTGCAAACCGGGCTGCTGAAAGCGGCTGTGAAGCTGTTGGACTTCTAAGACTAGAGGGAATAATTGCCTCATCTGGCAAACACCCAATAAAATTCCAAAAAGAAGGAAAAGAAAGTGAATACTCAAAATTAATTCAAACAGGAATTGAACAGATTGCTGAACATTTTAAAGAAGTATGGGTAAGAACTTCAGATATAAGATCAGATGAATTTTCCCATCTAGATGGTGCACCAAAACAAGTAGAACTTAATCCAATGTTAGGCATGCACGGAATAAGATTTTCTCTAAAAAATCCTAGTCTTTTCAAAGCAGAATTAAATGCAATAAAACACTGTGCTGAAAAGTTCCCACATAAAACTTTTGGTATAATGATGCCCCAAGTTATTTCTCCAGAAGAAGTAATTGAAACCAAAAAACTAGAAAAAGAATTAGGCATGGATAAACTAAGCAACATAAAAAGAGGAATTATGGTTGAAACTCCTGCTGCTTGTTTGATAATTAAAAATTTACTTGATGTTGGTCTTGACTTTATTAGCTTCGGAACAAATGATCTAACACAGTATGTTCTTGCAATTGATCGTGGAAATGAACAAGTTCAGTATATTTACAACGAACTACACCCTGCAGTAACCAATGCAATAAAAAGAGTTTTAAGAACATGTGAAGAACATAATGTAGAATCAAGTATCTGTGGTCAAGCAGGAAGCAATAAACAAATGGTTGAATTTCTAATTAAAAACGGAATAAAGAGTATTTCTGTAAATGCCGATGCGGCACACGATGTTTCTGTTCTAGTTTCTCAACTAGAAAGTTCTCATCCTCAAAATCAGAACCAAGTTGAAAAAACAAATTTCCAAAAACCAAAAAATGATTTTAAAAAAGAGAAAAATGAAAATAATAAACCAAAAGAAAAAGATTATTCAAAATTTGATAAAACAAAAAAAGAATATGTAGAATTTGAAAGTATACAAGAACCTCTGAATGAGAATGAAAATAAAAATGAAGAAGAAAGTGTACTGGATGAAATACCCGAACTACCTCAAATTTCAGATGAAGAACTAAAAGACAGAAAATTACTAAACGAACTAAACTCTGAAAAACCAGATAATGCAAATAACAAAAAAGAAGTGCCAAACTATGTAGCAGATGATTATTCAGATAACTCAAGTGATATTGTAGAAGAGGAAATCTCTAATTCAGAAGAAAAACCAACATCCAAAAAAAGTGAAGATGATGATGTTGAGGTGTTAAAAGAAATAAACGAAGATGATATTGATGAGATACTGGATATTTTTTAATTCTATTTTGAAATCACACAATAATTGTTTGTGCTGTCGCAAAACTTGCCTAGCTTAAAGCTGTTTAATTTACTTATTAATTTTAACCTACAGAAGTTAAATGAGCAGATGCGAATGATTATCTTTATATTTTCAGAATTAATAAATCTAACTAATATTCTTCCTTACTATAGCAACCATTGTATTAATAAAATCTTCAGCTTTTACTTGCCAATCATCAATTTCTTTTCCACTAATATTATTCATCTCTCCGTGAAATATTCTTTTATGTACTAAATAAATATCTCTGACCATCAACACATAATCCATTTTTAACTCTCCAGCATCAACAAAAATCTCTTTTAGCATTTGAGGTATATGTTCTGGTGAAGCAGGAGTTTGTTTAACAGACATCAGAGCTGCCTGAGCTGAATCAAGTATTGACCAATAAACTCCTTCGATAGAACTTAATTTAGCAATCTTACTTCTCATTAAATGCTCTGGAGCTCTTTGCAAAGCAGTATAAATTGATTCGGGAGTTGGCTTGATTCTACCCTGAATAAGCAAAGCTTTTATTGGATTAAAAAATCCTGCCGCATCAATAAGAGCCTCTCCATAGCGCAAAACATTCAAAATAATTGGATCACCCTTTAGCAAATCACTCCAAAATGTTGTTGTTTTTATTGTATTAACATGTAACTCTTTTCTATAGGGATTAACTTCAACAATCTTTCCAAGTTCTTCTCTATACCAAGTAATTAATTCAGGATCCCAATTAATTGAAGCATCATCAACCACAATAACTAAATCAATATCAGAACCCGAAACAGCAGTATTTTTTGCAGATGATCCAAATAAAACTATAGCCTTAACTAATTTATCAAATTTCCTATAAACTTTAACAGCAAAATCCATTGCGATCTCCCGATCACTTCTCAGATCTAATGTTGGAAAATTCTTTTTAGTTTTTTCTTCAACATTTACTTTTTTAGATTTCTTGCCTTTTTTGCTTGCCATTTTATTTATCTGCAATATTTGCTAATCCTTGTAATATTAATATAATTGATAAAATTAAAGTTAAGATTATTGTAGATGCAGAAATAAGTTTGACTAAATTAATTGAATTAGATAAGTTAGATTGTAAATTCCAGTCTTCATATCTAAGAATCATTTTTGTATCATTTGATAGGCCATTAAACCCTGGAATTACTCTATCTTGAATTTCTGGTATTGAAGTATCAGTCACAATAGGTAAACGATTAAGTAATTTATTTTTATCTGAAAAAACACTGATTCCAGTTTCCTTGGGAATATAAAAAAGCATAATACTTATTGCAATTATAGGAATTATTATTCCCACAATTATTTGAATCCACCCTATTGTTTTCTTTTTCATTTAATCCTCTTTTTTGCTACTTTATTCAAGTAAATTTTACTTTTAAAACTTTCTTTTTTAATTTTCCTTGATAAGGGAAGGTAGTGCGGTAGGAAAAGTTCATCTTTGTTAAAAGTGAACTTGCCGAGAAGGTATCCTTCTCGAGCACCTAAGGTGTCCTTCGCTATGCCATCGGAGTACCACTCATTCTAGAGCCTCTCTGCTGCATTTGCCCTCCAAGTTCAGTAGGCATTCCTGAAAATCCTGATCCATACATCTGAAAATTTTGATCTGGAAGCATAGTGCCCATACCTGAAAAATAATTTCCTCCACCTAAAACTCCTTGATTCCAATATAACATTCCTCCAATATCTGGTGCTGTAGAATAAACTGGAGAACCAAAAGCTTCTAACATATAGCTATGAGGTGATTGTTGAAAATGCTGAAAGAAATTCCCACCCTCAAAAACTCGCCGTCCTTTAAATCCTACTTTATCAAACTCTTGCATAATCTCTTTAATTGGAACATTACCCATTCCAACAGGCAAATCAGTATGACTACTTCCAAAATTATCATTTAGATGAACATGCTTAACAAACGGAGCAATTGTCTTAGCTTCCTTAATCAATTGTTCAGAACCAAATCCTTGTTTTCTCATCATAGCTATGTGAGATGTATCCCATGTAGCACCAATTACACTATCAGCAGCTTTCTGAGCTTCACCCTGGCTCATTCCCTCTTTTCTAGCTCTTTCAATAAAAACTTTTTTTGATTCTTCAATTAGTTTTGCAACATCCTTAGCTCTTGATACCGCACTTCCATAGGGGGGATTTTCAATGGAAATTATCGGAGCATTTGGACCATAATTTTTATAAGATTTAAACGCAGTATTTCCAATTGTCTGAGATGCTTTTTCTGTAACAAATTCCTCAACAGGTTTGTAAACTTGAGGTATATGAACTCTGGGGTCAGAGGAAGTTGTTTCCGATTTCATATTCTGAATTAACCCCTGAAGAGCATTGGAAAAAGCTACCGGATCTCTAAGCTGACCACTACTGTCAACAGCCTGAGAAAAGTCTTTTTTGAAAACATCAGAAACTTTTTTTAATCTTTTTCTACCTTCCTCATCTGCAAGTTTATATGCCTCATTAAAAAGACTGCTCGTACTTAGCTGAGTGTTTTCAAAGTACAACATTGCATTTTGTAACTGAGACTGTGGAGCAAGTTGAGCTGTCTGTTTTAGCTGCACTATTTGTTCTTCATATTGTCTTTTTTGTTCATCAGTCAACGGCTGTTTGGTTTCTGGGTCGATATTACTACTAAGAATTTGTTGAGTTTTTTTTGCTTCATTAACATATCCCTGGGCCAACTTATCAGCTTTGTCTAAAATTTCATCTCCCCTATCCTTATAAAATAATAATTGTGAAAGTTTATTATCCCAATGACTTCTATTTGCAATTTCTAACTCTTGTTCGGGTTCATAAATTTTTCCAAAACTTTCCTCCGGCCTATCAGGATAATATCTTTTTTCCCTAATCAAAGGAATTAGCTGACCGGTTTCTCTATTAACTGCAATCATTTTTTGTGTTTTTTCACCCATTTTACCATTTTCCTCGAATGGAATTGTTTCAGTTCCTGGAATAGATGAAGCATGAATTGTTACGGGCATAGGACCATTAGGACTCAATGCATGTGCTTTATCTAACATATCAATAAACTGTCTTTCAACAGCTTCTCTATTTGTCTCTTCCCATCCCTGTTCTGTAAAACCTGATGGATCAATAATCGGAGCATGTAAAGAAATTCCTCCTTCAGTTCCAGTTAATTTAGAGAGTCTGTTTATTTCTCTTAAATGCTGTTTAGGAATCATATCCAAAACATCAGGTCTGATCATGGAAACTTCAATATTTCTCATTCCCTGATTTAATAAATTATTAACTTCTTTTATCTGATTTGCAGTTTGTACACTTGTAGTAGCACCTAAACTTCCAGCAGGTAACCTATAACCAACAAATAAATCACCATATTTAGGTTCCAATGCAGAATATGCTCCTTCGTAAAAATATTGATAAGACATTTACACCTCTAGTATATAGATAAAAAATTAAGTTTAAATATTTATGTTTTTGTATTGAAAATAAATAAACAATCATTCGCTCTGCTCATTTAACTTCTATAGGTTAAAAGTTAGCTAGGTAATAATATTCTAGCATATATTAAACAGCTTTAAATTAGGGATGTTTTGCGTAGCACAAACAGTTATGGTATGATTTCAAAATTAGTCTAATAAACTTCGTTAAAACTCAAAATCTTTTTCTCTTTTCTTCCTTTTGCTCAAAGGGCAGACCACTTTCATACTGTAGTTTATCCGCTCCAACAACATAATTAGAATATTCATCTGCACCCATACTTCCTCCCTGCTGAGTCATTTCTCTTCTAAAATCTCCAACATTCAAAGCTCTTTCCTCTGGTTGAATAAAAGCCCTTTCTTCTCTTTTTCTACGAGCTGTCAAAACAGTTTCATCCATATCATCGTTTCGTCTTTTTCTTGCATTCTGCATTGTAAAGTCTTGACCTAGCCGTATGGTATAATCAATTCCAGAATTAGTAACATAAGGATTAACATTCGCTTGTTTTTCCTTTTCCAGATTTGCTGCTTCAGGAGCATTTTGCACACCTCCAACACTTCCTTCCAAAGATCTATTTTCCGAATCCAAAACCGGCCCTCTCAATACACCACTACCAACACTAAGTAATCTAGGATCAAAAAAACCAATAAAATTATTTAAATTATCTTCTTCATCAAATTCCTCTTCTCTAGGCCGTTTAATTTCAGCAACTTCAACTTTGCTTGATTTATTTGACTTAGAAGACAAACTAACCTCTACTTTTTTCAGTTTTTTTAAATCACCTTTCTTTTTAGTAACTTTAGGCATTAAAAACCTAATACAAAGAACTATTTATTTTCTTCGGTTCGACTTTATTGAAAATAAAAATTAATTAAAAAGGAATATCTTCATCTCCATCTTCACCAGCACCAACCTGTACTCCACTTTTAGAAGGAGTGTAAATAAAATCAGCAAGACCTGTTGGCATTATAGGTGGATGAGTATAATTTGGAGCATTATGTTCTGCCAATAAGGCATATGATCTTGCAGCAGCTTCATCTCCACGAAGTCTTGCTAAAGAACAACAACCACCATAATCTCCAGCAGTCTCTGCCCTTACAAGATGTTCATCTGTAACAAATTCTATAAACCTATCTCGTGGTAAACCACTATCTCTAATAAATGCGCATGCTTCTGAAAAATCTCCTTTTTCAACAAGTTTAGATACAAGCCCTCTAGCAGCTCCAATAAAAGTTGTATCCTGTAATTGTGCTCCATTATCTCCAACTAAAGCAAGTGCTTGTTGCATCTTCTCAACTTCAGCATTATACCTTTTAGGATCAAAAAATAGACTTGGCTGAAATCTCCTATCTGCTATTTGAGTAGCTGATCTAAGATAAAATGTAGCCTTATTAACAGGATCATCAGTATTATCAGCTGCTGAATCAAAATTTCCAGCTGCATAAAAAAGATCTCTAGCATCTTTTTTTCTTCCAAGTTTCACAGCTGTCCTAGCTGCCCACTGATGATGTTCTCTTTTTCTTAATGTTTTTAATAAAAATTCATTTAATCCATACTGATCTGCAATAGCTTCTATTTCTTCATAATCAGCTCCTTTGATGCATCCTACAGCCAAAGCAAGATAATCTTCAATTATTTCTTTTTTCCCCTCTGCATCTAGACTTGGCAGAACACGATCACATACAACCTTTTTAACTCCTCCTTTTACTGGATTGCCAGTATAAAAATCATCATAACAACCCCTATCACTATGCAGCAAAAGATTTTTAGCATATTTCATGGCTTTTTCCCACTCCTTAAAAAGAATAGCAATTCCCAACCCATCCCACGAAGAACCATAAAAATCACAAGAATGGTAAAATTTTAATTTTGCATCCTCAAGTTGATCATCACTAACATCTCCACTTTGTTTTAAGTCATAAAGAACTCTTGCACAACTGTCAGGTTGAGATATTGTTTGTACTCTTGAATCTGCAACTCTTTCTAATCCCTTAAGAATAGTTTCTTTTTTTGTATGCCTCCTTCTTCTCCCCTGTTCAGTTAAATTATAATCATAAAAACTAAGCTCAGGACTTCGCAATTCAGCTACAATTTTACCCATTTCATCGTTTCGTCTTGCCAAATTTGAATTAAAAACTCTTGGTAATAAACCAACAGCTTCATTTCTTAATGCCTGCAAAAAGCTATCATCTAATCTATAAGCCTTAGCAGTCTTAATAGCCTCTGCTAAATTATGAACTCCTCCACCTGAATAATTATTTTCCATTGCTCTAAGTTTTAATGCAGTTACATGTGAATATCTCAATCTTGATTCTAAATCACTTTCTCCCCTATGTCTCATCTCTCCAATTGCTTCTCTAAATCCAGTTCCTGCATTTTCAACAATTTCAACAATTTCAACAGGAGAAAGATTCATAAAAGCTAACTCAATTGCTCTTTCTCTTTCATGAAGACAAACTAAAGTATTGGCAGCTTTTCTATACATACCTTTTCTAACAAATCCAACATCAGTATATGCAGTTGCAAGTCTTCTTATTCTATTCATAACATCATGTCGTGAATCTCTAGGAAACAGTCCTCCTGAAGAAGTTCTTGTTGCTTCTTCATATAACCAAGGAAATGCTTCTCTTACCCTTTCAAATTCCGGAGCTTCAATGTCTAAAAAAAATGGAACACCTAATACTGCTGAAAATTCATCAAGAACTCCGCCAGAATCAGCAATAGTCAATCCTAATAAATTTTCTTCAGCTTTAATTGCCTGTTGAGCCGCTGTCACAACACCCTCTCTAAGATTTTCTGGAATCTGAGGTAATTTTGGTGTCCTTGTTCCTTGCTTTTCAGCTAACCTCTTTGCTTCAGTATAAATCGTTCTTGCCTTTGCTTCAGGAGTTTTCAAAATTGTTAAAGCTTTACAAAAGGCAGAAGTTTCTGGGATTTCTTGATCACTCATCTAATAAATTAAAACTAAGCCTTTATAAGAATTATTATACTATTCCTAAACAAAAATAGTCACTTCCTAAGCCGTTCCATCAACACGCTATAGAACCTCAAATTATGCATTGTAGCCAACCTTATAGAATCCTTGCTTTTGTCCTTAAACAATTTATAAATATCAGAACGACTAAATTCTTTACAACAAACACAATCGCAATATTTAGACATCGGTCTTTTATCCTTAGCATATTTTGTATTTCTTATTCTAACATATTCATAGAATTTTCCAAACTTAAATCCTAATAAATTTCTTCTAAACGCATAAAGTCTGTTATTTCTAGCCTCTCTTGTGGGAATTACACAGTCAAACATATCGTATCCAATTTTAACACAATAAACAATATCTTCAGGCCTTCCAACACCCATTGCATATTTTAATTTATCATTTGGCATCAACTCACAAGTATATTTTAAAATATGATGAAGAAACTTTCCTTCTTCAGCAGGCCACCCGCCAAATGAATAACCATCAAAACCAATTTTAATCAACTCATCTGCACATTTTTTACGAAGTTCTAAGTTATTTCCTCCCTGAATAATTCCAAAAATAAGCGGTTTTTCTTCATGTTTTAAATTTTTAGTAAGCCTTTCAAATTCCTGCTTACATCGTTCAGCCCATTCAATAGTTCGCCTAACACTTATTTCCTGATCAGCCAAAGACATATCTGGATAGGTACAATCATCCAAACACATAACAATATCACTACCAATATCTAATTGTAATTGAATACATTTTTCAGGAGTCAATTCAACTTTCTTACCTTTATCTTCATCCAACAAAAAAACAGCTCCATGATCATTTAAACTTCCCAGTTTTGGATTGCTGTGAATTAGCGACATAACCTGAAATCCTCCAGAATCAGATATAATTACCATATCTTTCAAATTCATATAGCTATGAATTCCGCCTTTTCGCTTTATCTCTCTAATCATATCTTCCTTAATCAAGTGATAAGTGTTTACAACAACTCCGTCAATCTTGCATTTCAAAAGATCACTGTTATCGTCAATTCCTTTTATCTTAGCAAATGTAGCATCTGGGAAAAAAGCTGGAAGCTGTAGTTTTTTACCTCGAATGATAATTTCTTTTTCTTTCATAAAATATAATCAAAAAATCAAATTTATAAACTTATCATGTCTAATATTAAAATGAACTTAAAAGATAGTGAAACTGCAAAAGCATGGATAAAGAATTATGAGTCTAAAAATGATAACTATCGAGTTAAGTATCTTGAACCTTACATTAAGAAAGTAATCAATAAAGTCCATAATAATTCAAAAATTCTTGATATTGGTTGCGGTTGGGGAATGGTAACTAAATTTATAAAACCCTTCCAAGAGTATACTGGAATAGATATAAATAAAAATTTCTTTAGGTATATTCTAAAAAACCAAAGTAAAAAGAAGATAAAACTTTTAGAGGGAAAACTCCCAGAAAAAATTAATGTCAAAGATAATTATTTTAATCTAGTAATTTGCTCAATGACAATCCATTCAACACCAAAAATAAAAAAAGATATTCAAGTTCTCTTCAAAAAAGCAAAAAAGAGTGGAAAAGTAGTCATAATAGACTTCAAAAATTCAGCAGAAAAAATACTAAGAAAAACATGTGTTAAAAAGAAAAAAGAGACAAAAGATTATATCAAAGGCATTTACACGCTTCCTTCAGGTATTGAAGTATACTCAGAAACATATTTTTTCAAAGAAAAAGAATATGAAACAGAAATAAAAAAATATGGCAAATTCAAAAAAGTAAATGTTGGTCCAATATTTGTAGCCTATGAATGCACTAAGAATTAACTTAAAGATTTTTTATTTCAACATCTCCATAACACCTACCTCTAAGAATTATGTTAGTACTAGTTAATCTCTCTGGTAAAACATAAACTTCCCTCATCAAATCTAAAGGAACTTCTTTTCTAACTAAAGCAAAAGTTCCAGATGGCTTAAATGAACCTTCAGGTAGATCAAAACCAATAACAGCTGGATAATCCCCACTATTAGCACAACTTTTAGCCACTTCAAGATTACCTAAAAAAACACAACAATCTCTTCTCAACTCTTTATACAAATCTGAATATCCTTCACAAATAGAAAAAAGTAAAGCAAGATTTGCAACATCTTCATCATCCTTACATTTTTCAAATTCAGGCATTAAAGATTCTACATTAACATGATTAGGAATTTCTGCTCTCACACGAACTGCAAATTCTTTAGCAGCTTTAAAATATCTCTTAGAAATTGCAGCATATAATTTATCTCTTTCATGTTCATCTCCTCCAACTAAAAAACGACATAAAACTGATCAAGTTTCAACTATTTTTATTAAGTTTCCAGTACCATGATAAAATCTCTGAGTTTCCATTTTAATCGATTTTAACATCTAGAATACACTTTTAAATCTTTCTTTATAGAAGAAATATAAGAATTAAGCTCCCAAATATCTCAGCATACCTGGCCTTGGCTCATAAATTATTCCCTGCTCCAGAGCTCTTTTAATCTCCTGATTGATTAAATCAGGTTGAGCACTCAACTCAAGAATAAGTCTTTCAGAACTCACACCCTCTGGCTCAGCAACCTTTATCATTTGCAATATCTGATCTGCCAAAGGCATGGAATCGGTTTGTTTTACTTCCTTAGGTATTTCTTTTTCAAATTCTAATTTTCTAACCAATAAATAACGCGGATCCTGAACTTTTATTATTTCCGGGGTTATGTAAAGCTCTTCATTATAACTTCTCAAAAGTCCAATTATCATAACCGTGTCTCCCTGACCAATATTTCCAAACCTAACAACATCCTCTCCAAAAACCTTAATCCTTATCTGCCCAGAAGCATCATCAACTGTAAATGTTAAATACTGTTTTTCTTCAGAATTATACTTATCAACAACATTTGCCACAATATTCAGTCTAGATATTTTTCTATCTCCCAATTCCAAAAACAAAAATCTACCATTGTCCACAACAGGCTTTCCCTGAAATACATCTCCGATCTTTAATTTGTAAGCTGTTTGTCTTTTAAAATCTGGTGACATCTTATTCTCTTTTTAATCTCTTTTTTATTTTATATTGATTACCTATGATTATAAGTTATTATTTCCATATAAGGAAACCCCTTCTTATCAAAATGAGTTTCTCTCATAACTGTTAATCTACCTTCAGCATCTCTGGTTTCTTCAGTAGCAACATATTCCTTAAACACTCTTCCTACATTACTAACACAATTTAAATGTGAACATCTCTTCATGTTAACTTAACCTATTTTAATGATAAAATTCACACCTTTTTAAGGATTTACTTAATCAGATATTATGATTAAAATCACAATTAATCTAAAAATAATCTTATTCACAAATCTTTTAACAAAGCACCAATATCAACTATATTAACACTTCTATCACTACATATTTTCTTTAAAGTGCTTTCAGCACTAGCCAACTCTTGAGGATTTTCAGCTTCAAGTACTAGATTATTCATAGGTATTGCATATAATCTTACTCTACCTTTCCCTTCTTGGTAAGGAGAATATACAATAACAGATCCCTCAGAAGGTACTTCGCCCTCTTCAGGTCTGACTCTTCTAAAACCTCCCTTTTTCAAAGAATCATTTTCAGAGTTTGAAGAATAAACACCCAAATTACTTAAAAGAGTTCTCCCTAAACAAGCAAATACCGGATCAAGAGTATAATGTTTCAGTATCATAAAAAGATTAAATTTTCAACCTTTTTAAGTGTTTATCTAGTCAAAACCATATGTTGCCGTCGAGTCTCTTTTAATAAATCATTCTTAAAGCTCTAGGCTCAACACTAAACTCAAAATGTTGTCCAATCCCTCTACAGGTACCATCTGTTTGATATAAAACTTCTTCAGGCATATCAATAATAACTCTTTCTCCAGAATCATAATGTCCAATTTTAGTGCTAGTTTTTCCAGATGGATATCTAACTATATTGCCTTCTCCTAAAAAACAACCAGCAATACCTCTTGCTGTTCCCCACAACCCTGGGTCACTAACTCCTAAAATATGTAATTTACCATCAGCAAGCTCTGCAAGAGGAACCGGAGTCATTCCATAACCCCAACAAGGAACTTTACTTACAATAGTTGTCAAGTTTCTTTTAACAATAAATTCACGACCATCAACACTAACTCCTGCATCAATCCTTTTCCAATTGTGACTATTACACTTACCCATATAAACTCTCCAGGTAGATTTACCATAAACCAAAAGTCCATTACTTCTTTTTCCAGTTCTTAATTCCTCTTCCTGAATTTCTGCTCTTTCACCCAGCACATAAGCTTCAATTCCAACTCCTCCAAAAAGGGCCCTAGTAGGTTTTACACCATCAGCACTACACAAGATTAAATCTATCTTGTGTTCAACTCCATCAGCAATTCTTTGAGCATCTTCTACTATATCTCTTGCACTACTCCCAGTACTGTGGCTAAAAGCATTTCCATTACCAAATGGCAAAAATGCTAAGGGTATACTCGGAGGCATATCATCGTACATATTAAGACCATCTGAAAGTGTTCCATCTCCACCACAAAAAACTTCATAATCATAATATCCACTTTCAGCCAACTGTCTAGCAAGTTCACGAAATTCTTCAGGAGACTTTGTATCCAAACCCCATAAATCTCTTTCATTAACACGCAAAACTTCCATAGCAGGTCTTAATTTCCTTACTTTTCTATCCGCACTTGCTGTACCTGCACCCGGATTGACTAATAAAGCATATCTTCTTTCTTTAGGTTCAATTTCCATAAGACTAAACTTTTTAAGAGGTTTATAAATATTTAGTAAGAAAAAATAGCTTTCTAACTACTCAGCCTCTGAATATACCCACTTTTTGGGTGAAAAATATCACTTGAACTTGTAAGCTTTGTCAAAACATCATCCAATTCCATTTTGTTAACTTTTCCTTCCAACTCTTTTTCAAGTTCTTCAATAGGAATTAATTTTCCAAGACGAGATTCAAGTTTAAATATGGCCTCTCTAACCTCATTTATCTTTCCTCTTTTTGATGCAGTAATCCCAGAAGTTATTTTATCAATATCAAATGACTTAGTTTCATAATCATAGCCTGCCTGCATTAGATAAAATTTTAACAAATTAATTGCTCTTGTGGTATCTTCTTTTTCAACAATTGGACAAAGTCTTGTCTTTGCAGAGGCCTCACTCAACCTAACTAAAGCTTCCAACTGACGTGCAGTAATTGGAATAGGTTTCAAAGGAGAATCTCCCTGAGTTGGAGAATTTCTTAACGTAACATAAAAATTTCTTATATCTGCAACAGCCTCATCAGTTAAGTGAGGTTTAATTTTTTGTTTTGAATAAGCTATATACTTTCTAAATAACTCTGGTTCTATTGGTCGAGGTCTCGGGTTAACATTTTGATATTCAGTTAAAACATGAGAAGCAATTGCATCATCTTTAAATTTATCAGGCATATCCCTCAGCATAAATATAACATCAAATCTATTCAACAATGTTGGAGGTATGTCAATTTGTTGGGCAATTGCCTGATACGGATCAAACCTGCCAAATTTTGGATTTCCAGCTGCAAGAACACTTGTTTCTGCTCTTAAACTAGCCTGAACATTAGCTTTAGAAATAGTTACCGTTTGTTGTTCCATGGCCTCATGCATCGCACTTCTATCCTGAGGATCCATTTTTTCAATCTCATCTATACAAACAGTTCCTTTATTTGCAAGCACCATTGCTCCAGCTTCCAAACTCCAACCTTTTAAAAATTCATCTCTAACAACCGTGGCTGTCAACCCAGCTCCCGAAGCAGATTTACCGACGACATATCTTCCCTTTGGTGCAATTCTAGAAATAAATTTTAATGTCACAGAATTGTGAACCCCAATTCCATTGGCAACAAAAGTGTTTGTTTTTGGTATAAATAAGTCATAAACTTCTTCTTTAGATTTTTCAATTTCCTCTATTTTTACAATCTTAGACCAAATAATCGGGCTATAAGCAATTTTTTTAAGAACACTAAATTCAGAATTGAAATTTTTGCTGTACTTTTGAAACTTTTTCAAAATTTTAATTAGTCTTATTCTTCCAATCTCTCCTCTTCTCTTTACTGTTCTCATCTCTGCAGCAAATACTCTATCACCGCCGATTCTCTTGTTAAAGCCGAGTTTCTTAGTCAGATCATAAACCAGATCACCGCAAGGAATGCAATTATGGTAGCTGTAAATTGGCTTGAAGTAATCAATAAAAGTTCGTCCATAAAAATTAAAGTTTTTTCTGAATTTGCTTATCATTTGCGTTGGAACCGAAACAGTATAATAGCTGGTTTTGTTTTTCTTATACATATATGACCTGCTGATAATTCTATTTAATACCCCTACTGAAAAAAGCAAATCTGAAGTTCCTTGAGCCAGCTCTTTGGAAATTGTAATTAACTCAAATCCTTTTATGTTCTTTTTGTCTTTAACAAACCTTCCATCACCGGAAAAAACTCCAGAGATTAATCCTTTAATAAACTGTCTTGGTGCAAAATAAGCAAAATCCGGGACTTTTTTAATTCTCGAAAAATTACCTTTAACATTTTTAATAATCTTGCTTAATTCACTTTGTGTATAACAATAAAATTTTAATAAATCTGCTAAGCTCTTTGAAAAGATAGAGGTCTCTTTTTTATTGACATTAAATTTAAGGTTAAACTTCTTTGCAGCTAAAATCACCTTTTCCTGGATTTTCTTATTTTTATTTGAAATATTTATCGTCTTTCCATTTTTAATATATCCTTCGCTCAAAAAGATACCAACTAAAAATCCGAAATTTTCATCTAAAATAATATTATCTGGCAGTTGTTTTGCATTTGTTTTAAAAGTATTAAACTCTTTGGCATTTATACTGTTTACAACTTCTCTATGATACCCCAATGGAAGCGGAACAAATGTTTTATTTTCTGTAAGATCGCTTCCTTTTATTGAAACAATCTCTCCATTAGAAAGAGTAATAAAAGAATGGTCCATTGTAGCAGTTATTTGTTTTCCATGTTCTGTGGTCACTTTTACAAGCCTTTTTTCAGGTAAATGTTTTATTATCTCTCTTATAGATTTCCATTCAACTTTATGCTTATTCATGTCAATACTTAAAGTTTTAAGATTTTTTGGATATCTGCCAAATTTCTGAAAGATAAATTCAATAGAATTATATCCATATTCATTGCCATTAAAATAGATTATTTTTTCATCCTTGCCTATACTCTTGGCCACACCCGGGTCACCAACAAGTAAAATATGAATATCCCCCCTACTCGATGTACCATCAGTTTTTTGTTTCTTTACTCCCCCAAACAACTGCAAGACCAGTGATTGTTTAACTTCTTCATAACCATAAATGCTTGGTGCAATACTCTCTGTTAATTTTCTAAATATATTTGGATCAACAGAAAGTTCCTTTATTTGCAATTCATCTTCTTCACTAATTCTTAAATCTTCATAAGTTTCTTCCAGAGGTATAACACTATTTGCATCAATTGCAAGATCAAATCTTGTTGTAACTCCTCCAGTTGGTAATGGAACCGGTACTTCACTTAATATTCCCAATACCTTAATTTTACTCCCAGGAGTTGTTCTTTCTTCCATTTTAGGGTCAACCAAATCTTCCTTAAGAAAAATATTCATTCTTCTTGGTTGTTCCCCTCCAAGCAATGCATCCGGGCTTTCTTCAACAACAAGTCTTTGAGCATCAACCATTTGTTTACTGACAAGTTTAAAAAAACCTTTTCTACCACAAGAACATCTTGATGGCTCTTTAAATTTTTTATCCAATTGCAAAACAGAAATAATCGTGCCACATGAAGGACATTCAAACTTAGCACTTACAACCTGAGGACGAACATCACTAGCCTGACGAACAATTCCCTCAACCCAAATAAAACTATTCAGATGCTTAGCTCTTATATTTCTAATCTTAACAAAACAATTTTCAGGCAAATCCAAGAACCTTATTCTTGGATTTTTTACAAGACCAGTTTCCTGTAAGGCAACTTCCATAATATTAATAACCTCTTCAGGCTTTTCAAGCAAAGCTTCAGAAAGCTGATGAGAAAAAGCAGCAAGATCGCTAAAACTCACAAATATAATATTTTCAGATTCTCTGATGGCCTCACCAATCTTTTTTCGGTAAGAATTAAAAAAATTCTTAGCCTCTATCACCATCTCCTCTACTTTTAACTTATCCATGATTATCAAAACCTATGTTCATTTAAATGGATTTCTATCAATCAACATACACAAAAAACCACCATTAACAACTAAAAAGAGACGAAATAAACTAGATTTTAGTTGTTTATCTTAAACTAAATAAATCTTTATAAACCTAAACAAAATAAGATTACTATGCAACAAGATCCTCGTTTAGGAAAAGTTAGAAGATTAGGAAAAGAATTAAGAGCAAATGTTGTAACAAATACTACTCCAGCAATGCGAATAGCAAATGAAATTCTTGGATTAACAGATGAAGATGGTGATACAAAATTTCTTGATGAATTAAGAAGAGATCCAGAATTAAGAGATATTTACACACTTGCATTACTAAGTTGCCAACCTATACATTTAGAAAATCATGCTCAAAGAGCTGTTGAATTTAATACAACACCAGATACAGCTAAAGCTTATTTTGATGCGCTTTACTACGCATATCTACTGGGAACTAATAATACTAGTAGTGGAAGATTACTACAAAGAGGACCTTATGAAAAAACTGCAGATAAACTTGCATTTCTTGGTAAACCAGAAATGGCCATCGAGGCAGCTGTTTTATTGTTACAACCAGAATTAGCAACTTATGATGAAAGAACTTTAAGAGATTTTTGTTGGGCAGGAGAACTTGCACAAAAAACAGGTTTAATTCGGGATTCTTTTTTTGGACATACTGGTTTTATTCAACGGCATCCAAATGGTCCAGGATATAATCTATTAAATGTTGGGCCAACCATACACGATTTATGGATAAATGAAGCATACCAAGCATGTTCAAGAATAAAAACTTCAATAACAGAACCAAATACTAGTAGAACATTATTAAGCATTTTACGAGAAAAACCAGTTCACAGATTTTTTGGAAGTTCATTTATAGCTGACATGATAAAATCACATCCGCAAGATTTTGGAGAATTAGGAGCTTATACTTTAGATCAATATAGTGAACATAAAAGACATGCAAAAAAGGTTGCTTAATTACTACTTCTCAGCCAAAGCTTTCTTTATATTAGAATTAAGTATAACCATGCTCTCATCAAGCTGTTGTTTGTTCTTTGTACCAGTACAAACAAGCTTTCCATTGCTAAATAATAAAAATGTAGCATTTGGTTCAATTAATTTATACACCAAACCCGGGAATTGTTCAGGTTCATACTCTGTATTTTCCAGGGCTAATGCTAAATAATTAAGGTTCAATTTTAAATCAATACTTCCAGAAGCGACAATATTTTGAACAGTTATTTTTGGCTTGTCAGTTATTTTAACACCAATTCTTGCAAGTTGCTTTATAACCTGATTAATAACTTCCTTAACCTGAGCAGTAGATTTTGTTCCAGTACAAACTAGATTTCCAGAAGAAAAAACTAAAACAGCAGATTTTGGTTTTTTAATTCTTAGCACCAAACCCGGGAATTGTTCAGGATTATATTCTGTATTAGTCTGAGTTCTTGCAAGCTTTGTTAAAGAAACAGGTTTTCCAAGTGAGGCAGTTGCGACAATATTTTGAACAGACAAATTGCTCTTCATAACATTTATAAAGGGAGTCCCTTTATAAACCTTTCGATATGCTTTAAAACAAGTTTATAAACAAATCATCTTATTGGAAATCTTCTATCAGGTGTAGGCCTTACTGCAGGATTATTTCTCTGTTGTGAAGGAGACGGTTTCGTAGAATTAGAATAAACATTTGTTGGCCTTGGTGGTTGAATTGGTGGTCTTACCTGTTCCACAGGTCTTGCTACCGGTGTAGCTCCAATACCTCGGGATAGAACAGTTGAAGAACTAACTGCAGACTTTACCTGAGATAGTGAACCTCCACTACCTGAAGAAGGTTTAGAAATTGTAGTACTAGAAGTTGAGCTCTTTGACTTAGGCTTATTGTTTTTATAAAATAAAGCCACAATAATTATTCCGATAACAAGTATTATTAATATTATTAACAAAACAACCCAAAACACTAAAAAGCTTTTAGAAGTAATTGGAGGAATTATACCACATTCACCACAATCTGAAGGACAACTAGCGCAATCTTCAATATTAGCAGCACAATTATCATTTCCACAAAACTCTTCAGGAGGTGGTTCTTCTCCACATGCTCTATACTCTGATGGCTTACCAATTATTTTAGAACATCTATGAAGATCAACACAATTTCGGGTACCACAACTTTGATCAAAATTTGACCAGTTTGTGCAATCCCAATGAGGAAAGCAATTACAGTTTGTACAGATATTACAACTAGACACATTTTGTACGCAACGACCATCAGGACATAAATAACCACTGCATCCTCCGCCTCCGCCACCACAATTTCCAGAATTAGCTACACATCTCCCATCACTACATCTATAGGGCGTTGCATCATCACAAGAACTTTCTCTATCTCTACACAATCCAGCTTCAAGATCACAATATTCTGTACTAGAACAGTTTGAATCACTTGTACACGGAAGGTCATTTGCAGGAATAAATATATTCTTAATTGTATCAAATATTCTTTGTAAGAAAGTAGTATTTTGCAATTGATATTTCACTTGACATTTACTTTCAAGACAACCCGCGTTCACACATTCATAGTCATTAAGGCAATCAGTTCCAAGTTCTTTTTGAGCAGTTAATGTTCCGTCATATTCACAATACTGTTGATTATAAACCTGACCAATAGAAAGACATTTATCCAGATCTTGAACATAACATCCACCAACTTGAGCACACGGATTATCAATTACCTGAGCGTAAACTCCATTAACACTAACTAAAAGTAAAACAAAAAAAACAAAAGACAACAAGATGATCAAAATCTTGTTCATTTTAACCTCCACTTACACCACTAGCTATACAAACATCATAAGCTGTTTGTCTTTGTGCTGCATTTCCAGGATTATTTATAAAGCTTGTTAATGTGCACCAAATCCTTTTTAACAATGATCCCTGCGCTGCAAACTCTGTTGCAAACTCTTGACAAGAACTTTCCACACAGCTATTTGACTCACACTCATAATCATTAAAGCAAGTAGATCCCTTTGGTTGTGCTTCAATAAACTCTAAAGTCAAAGGATCACAGTAAAGCATATTTCCTTCAAAGTTAACTCTTGTTTTTGATGGAATAGAATTTCCGCCAGTTTCCAATGGATTGCAATAACCTACCGGTGTTGGTGCTGAAATTCCCTGACCTCTATCAACAAGACTAAATTGAGATGCAGATCCAATCATTTCATATACCTCATTAGTTCTCCACAAATCAATTGTAGTAAACTCTCCTCCATTCATCCTATGACCATATCCTGCAGTTGGTTTAAATTTATCAGATAAACCCAAGCCTACCTTAGAACTAGTCATATCTGTAAAGTTATTAGGATTTCCTGGCAACCATAATACTCTCAAACTACCACTGGCATTCCACAAATGCATACCTTGATTATTAATATCATGTTTGTAATAATACCCTACAGTTGGAATAAATCCATACAATCCCAAATTACTCATATTCGTAGGATCACCTCTTGGTATAAATTTCTTCAGTTCAAGATTATAAATGTACAAAAATCCACTTGAATTAAACAAATAAATTCTTCCACTTCCAATTTCCGAAGAAAATCCTAAAGTTGGTTTAAACTCTCCAGGCAATCCTAAAGCAGATTTTGACTGCATACTACTAAACTTTCCGGTTGTCAAATTAAGACTAGTTAAAACTCCTTCAGCATTCCATAAATGAACGCCTTGAAATAATGTGCCATCATTATTAGTTACATTAAAATAATATCCAGTAACTGGTTTAAAATTAGCTCCTAATCCGGCCAATCCTAAATTTGTTAAGTTGGTATAATCTCCACGATACAAATAACTTCCAGCCTTAGGATTATAAAAGTAAACTTGCCCAGTTGAATTAAACAGCATTATTCTTCCATCACCCATTGGATGATAAATTCCAACCTTTGGAACAAACTTCAATGGTAATCCACTAAAATTACTTGCTCTTGTAGGACCACCAATTCTTCCTCCAGCTAAAGAAGAAACCTCAGCATCACTCAAAACTCTAGAATAAATTCTTACATCATCTATCATCCCAGTCCATGACTGTATCAAATCACCAGTATCTGGTTTAATAAAACCTCCAATAATCATATCTCTTGTTGGACTTGTAAACACAACTGGAGAATTTTCACTTACTAAAACTCCATTTCTATACAGCTTCATTTTACTTCCATCATAGGTTGCAGTAACTAACTGCCATTCATTAAGTGGAAATAAATTATTAGCATCTTCTGTTTGAGATCCACTAATTGTAAACATCAATCTATTATTATATACATTAAGATAAGCTCCATTTCCCCCAGAACCTGTTCCGTGAGACATAATCATCATATCCCCATTTGTAGTTTTTCTAACCCAAGCACTCCAGCTAAAAGCTTTTCCAGAATAATAATTAGGTAAACTAGTAACTTTGAGATAATCACTACCGCCAAAACTTAAAGCTTTATCAATTTTTCCATCAACAACTTGAGGATGACCAACAACACTCACGCCAGTCATAGTTATACTATCCATATTTAAAGAATAATAATCTGCAGGAGCTTCTTTTGCCTTTCCCCACAAAACATTACTCCATATATCCTTACCATCACTAGCTACGCCATATGTTTGAGAATAACCAAATTCTGGAGCAAATATTCCAGGCATTCTACCTGCTCCAATTGAACTTCCAAATAATCTTGAATATGACCAGTAACTCCAACCAGCATCTTTTAATCCCACAAATGCAGCATCCACATTATTACCATTCACTCTAAATAATATTGTGCCACTACCTTCACTATTATTGCCAAATCTTTGAAAAAATCCAAAACTAGGAACAAAGGTATCTCCTGCAGCTAATCCACTTATGCTAACATTTTTAAAATCATTAATTCCGCTCCACAAACCAGTTTTTTTACTTAAGAACACATAATGTCCTGCTGCATCATAAACAACAGTTCCAGTAGACTGATGATCTTTTCCAAAGTCTTGGTAATAACCAAATTTAGGAACTCCAAAAATACTTTTATTCACTTGGATTGTATCTCTAAAGTCCTGAGGATTAGTCCATCCAGTAAAACCCTCTAATTTAGGGAAATAAACAATATACTTTCCAGTATTATCATATAAAACAGTTCCAGTATTTTTATCACCATTAGTTACATCTCTCCAGTCTTGGTAATAACCAAATTTAGGAACAAAATTTTCAAATGCTGCATTTCCTACACCTTGTGCAAGTATAGACTGTCTTGAGATATAATACCAGCAATAAAATCCTCCAGTCTTAGGCCAAAAAACTGCATTTCCTCTATCATCCCACAAAACCGTTCCAGTAATAGAAGATTGATTTGAAAAATCAAAGTCTTGGTAATAACCAAAAACTGGTTTAAAACTCTCAGGTACTTTTGTTGCACTATCTGGATTCTTATCATTACAAGACTTAAATTGTTCAGAGTAACTAAATTTATTCCAATAAAAATTAGTTGTTCCATAGGTTATACCATCCAACCACAACCCAGTTGGTTCAAATTGATCAGCAGACTCAACAGCATCAGAAACCATTAGATAAATAACTCTGTCATCACCACCTCCACTGTAAACTCCAATACCATCAGGACTTCCACCCGCAAGACCCTTTCCACTAGGACTATAGTAAACTCCGCCACCTTCAAAAGCATTTATCACACCACCTTCATAAGGATAAATAAACAAAACTCTCTGACCCAAACCATAAACCTTCTCAGCATCACTAAAGTTTAATTGAAGCCTTTCATTTCCTGCAGGAGATTGATAATCAGCTGAAGGAACAACATAATTAGCTTTATAATATACGGGCTTATTTACTGTTTCATCAAGTTGAACAAACAGTCCTCCATTATATGCAGACATATACAATATCTTTACACCACCATTTGCAGTTGTATCCCAAACAGCTTTAGTATTTCCGCCACCACCAAGATTTTTCCCGTCCGGACTATAGTAAACACCAGTACCTCCAAATGTTGTTAAAACTCCATCTTTATATGGAACAATAGAGGTTACAAGACCTGCAGCAGGATAGACTTCTTCAGCACCATTAACTAATTTTTCAACATTAGTACTATAATATATCTTACCATTTTCCAATTGAGTATAAATTCCATCATTATATGCAGCCAAGTATCTAACCTTTAACCCAGAACTCGAATTAGCAACATAAACTACTTTAGTCCTATCAAATGCTCCACCACTTTCATTTAATCCAATATCTTTTCCATCTTGAGTGTAATAAACTCCTCCGCCATTAAAAGCAGTTAATACTCCATTCTTATGGGGAATCATTGCAACAATTCCTTGTGCTGCAGATCCCGGATAAACATTCTCAGCATCAGCTCCGGCTAAAGAATTAACATCCTTACTATATAATACATTAAAATCAGCCAACTGTGTAAATATTCCTTTTCCACCATATGGCAAACTTTGAGTTGTAATCATTGAACAAACACCCTGTTCTTGTCTTGTTCCAGCGATTATTTGATCAATATATATAGAATCAGTTGAATCAATTTGCCCATCTTGTTTAACATCTAAACAACAAATGTTTTCAGGCATACCAATAGTTTCTTGAACAACATTTTTTGCTAAATCAGAATCAACTGAATTAATAACTCCATCACCATTAACATCACCAATTTTTTGATTAATACCACAAGAAACAGTTCCAGTAGGTTGGGTAGAACCAGGTGTTAAACTTATACTTACTGCACTTCTATCTCCAGCCTCAATATTTGTTGTTGTTACATAATCATTATACCCAGATTTTGTGAGTTTAACTGCATGATCTCCAAGACTTAAACCAAAAATAGTTAGAGGAGTTGATCCTCTATAAACATTATCTATATAAACACTCGATATTGGATCAGAACTTGCCTCAAAAATTCCTGTTGATTGAGTTTGACTAGTTAATATTAAAATCATATTTACTCCAATCTTGTCTGTATTATATGTACCAATATTCACTGTTGTTGAAACAGGTTTATATCCAGTTTTTGTAACTTGAACCAAATGATTTCCATCAATAGTTAAATCAGAAACAGTTTTTGGTGTAGTTCCTTTATATGCACCATCTACAAGAACAAGTGCACCAGCTGGTTCAGAGGTTATTTCCAAACTTCCTGTTCCACTAACAACATTTCCAGTTGGAGTTTTATAGTTACTATAAATTACTAAAAAAGAAATCAACATTAAAAAAACAGCTACAATAACCAGGACATTTGTCAATGGTTTACCATTTATCACACCCTTTTTCATATCTAATCTAAAATAAACACCTTTATAAATCTTTTCACAAATTAACTATTATGTTACAAAAATATAAATTAACGACAATAAATTTACTTTTGGTTCTGATATTCTTTCTTAACTTCATCCAAGGTATTTATCTCACTAGCACGTCTATCGTCGCGCAGAGCAGTTACTCTTGGAAATCTCAAAGCATAACCCGAATTATAAGTCGGAGATTTTTGTATTTCTTGATATGTAATTGAAACAACGACTTTCGGTTTTAGTTTAACATTCTTACCCGTTGTTTCAATAATAAATGGTTTTAAAAGTTGAGTTAAATCATCAAATGAAACACCCTCTTCAGATTTTTCTTTAATTCCAGTTCCAACTTTTCCAACTTCCAAATAATCTCCACTTTCCTCGTCATAGCAAGCTAAAATAAAACTACTCATCCAACCTGCACGTTTTCCAGTTCCATATTCAGCACCAACAATTACCAAATCCAAATCCCTTTGATTAGGTTTTAGCTTAACCATATAGCCTACTCTTGCACCGGGTTTGTAAATTCCATTTAAATTTTTAATCATAACGCCCTCTTGATTTTCCTTCAAAGCCTCATCAAAAAAATTCTTTGCTTTCTTTTCATCATTGGTAATTAACTGCTTAGCACAGATTATTTTATATGGAACTCTCCTGACAATTTCTCTCAGAGTTTTAGTTCTTTCTTGAAAGGGTTCATTTAACAAATTCTTTCCATTAATCATTAGCAAATCAAAAACATTTACTTCAACTGGAAAATCTCTAACCATTTTCTCAATTTCATATTTTCTTTTAATTCTCTGACTTATTGATTGAAACGGTAAATATCTTTTTGTTTTAGGATCAAAACCAACTATCTCTGAATCAACAATAAAAGATTTAGCATCAATATACTGTTTAACATAACTAACTACTTCTGGAAATTGTTTTGTTACATTGTCTAATCTCCTTGTAAATAAAGAAACCTTATCACCATCTCTGCTAATTATTAATCTAAAACCGTCATACTTGTATTCAAATGCTGCAGGTTTTCCAACAACTTCAAAACCCTCCTCAATGGAAGAAACTTTTGGAGCCAACATAGCTTTTATTGGTCTATTAGTAACTAAAGAAACACTTTTCAACGATTTAATTCCTTTTTTAGCATGTTCAAAAATCATTACAATATCCGGATTTAGATCAAGAGCATTTTGTATCTCAATGGCTGCTTCCTTAGAATTCTCACTAAAAAAGGCAAGAGCTATCGCATCTCTTATTGTACTTTCTTTAATCCCAATTCTTAAATCAGCCATCAAAGTTCTAACTATATATTTAGCTTCAATAGAACTTGAATTCGACAAAAGACCAGCAATTAAATCAATTTTTTTTCCAACAGTTCCCTTTCCCTCAAACTTTGATATCTCTTTTAAAATTTTAACTATATCATCAACTGCTAAAGATTTAGAAAACAATGTTGACTGTTTTTTATTTAAAATTAATTTTCCTGCAACCTCTCCCAAATCTCCAATTTTTTTCCATTCTTTAATAACAAGTTCTTCACTTTGTCCAGAAACTTTTGAAATAGCTTTAATCACTGTCTGACTACTAATACCAATTTCACCTTCACCATATGAAGATTCAATATTTCCCAGGAGCAAATAAAGAATGTCTTTGTCTTTATCACTAACCTTTTTCAAGAAATGAGAAAGTATATCAGTCTTTTCCAGCCTTTTTGTTGTGCCACCTATTCGTTCATAAACCTCACACAATTCAGAATATCTCATTAATCTTATAATATAATAAGATATTTAAGTTTAACCGATTTAAATAAAAAATGATTAATGTAGCTAAAACAGTAATTGAAGAAAATAATAAATATCTTTTAGTTAGAAGATCAAAATGTTCTAAGTTTTTTCCAAATCAGTGGGATTTTCCAGGCGGAAAAATTAACCAAGATGAAAAACCAGAAGTTTGTGCAGTTAGAGAAACAAAAGAAGAGACATCTTTGACAGTTGAACTCAGACAGCTCATAATTGAAGGAGATCATATAGAACATGAAATGCAAATTCATTATAGAATTTACTCAACTTCAGAACATAGTGGAAAAATTAAACTCAGTAAAGATCATTCTGATTTTAGATGGTTTTCTAAAGAAGAAATAAATAATCTTCAGGTGACTCCTTTTGTTACAAAATACTTTTCAAGAAATTAACTTATCTCAATCCTCTACCCTTTTTACCAGCAGAAGTCAAACCTCTAAATGCTCTCTTTTGATTATTTCTATTACAAACCCATTTCATTGTTGGATCATTTTTTATTTCAGGCATAAATGGATCAACTAAAATAACTTCATAAAAATAATTCATTCCATCTTTACCAATTACATAAGAATTTAAAACTTCCAAATTTTTGAATTTTCTTGCAGCTCTTTGTTCAGCAACTGCTTGATAATTCATTTTTAAGGTCTTTCTAACTCTTAACTTTTTTCCTTGTCTTCCTTTTCTTGGTCTAGGTCTTGCCCTTCCTCCACGTAATATTCTAACTCTAACAACAAAAAAACCTTTTTTAGCTTTATATCCAAGAATTCTAGCCCTATCAAGTCTTAGAGGTTTTTCAACTTCAACAATTGTATCTCCCTTTCTCCATTCAATCATCCTTTCTCTAAGTAGCTTAACATCTGGTTTTTTCCATGCTTGTCCAATATAATGATACATTCCTTTTGCCATTTTTATAATGAATTATTTTACCAAGGTCACTTTTTAAACCTTTTCTATTAATTTTTACTATATGAGCCCGCCAGGATTTGAACTTGGGACCCCTGCCTTATCAGAGCAGTGCTCTACCGGGCTGAGCTACGGGCTCATTAAAAAGTTAGTTTTGGATAATTTATAAGGCTTTGGATTAGTAAACAAATACATAAACTAAAGCCTAGAAAAATCATAACTGTCTAAATAACTTCTTAATTTAACAACATCTTTTTTATTGCATAACAATCCACAAATAACACTGGTGTAAGCAGGCGCGTTTTTTTCTTTATACCATAAAAACTGAGTATTAAACAAAGTTTCAGAAAGATTATTACAATCAATTCCTACAGATTCCAGACTATATCTTTTTTTATCAGGATGTTTGCAAGATAATTTAAGTTTACAATTACAGGGTTTACATAAATTACATGAACCAGTGCTAAGAAATTTTGTTTTAAAGTTAGTTTCTAAATCTCTCATTAACCGATTTATTTTAGATTTCATAACAACATTTGCAATTCGAATCTTGTTATATTCAGTCGATTTTATTTGATCCAACTTAACAACAAACAAAACAACAAACAACCCATCAGAATCCTTTGAAAGTAAACTAAAATCAGGACTAAATGGAGGACATGAATATTTTTTATTGTAATTAACACATCCAGTTTTACACATTTTTGCAAACAAAACTTTATCAGTTTTTACTTGATCCTTAGAAATATAATCATAAACATAATTTATGTTAAATTTATTTTTGGCAGTATTAACCTTAAATGAGTTCATATACAAAAAAAGATCAACTAGTATATAATTTTATTCACTTCTTACACAAAACTAAAGCATACATTTCATCTGGAGAAACATACATTTTAACATCTTCGAAATACATCTTCATAAAAGCCATGAAATCATACTTATCATACTTATAAGAAATAGCCGTTATTATTTTATCTCCCCGATTAAACTCTATAGTTTTATTTTGAAAGGTAATTTTTTTATCTTTTTTAAGAGTATAAAGTATTTCAATTCTAGAGTTTCTAAATCTAACTCCAAATTCTATATCCTTTTCAGTAAGGCCTATTTGAAATGGAACGTTTATTTGAAAATTATTTACTGCATCATTATTATAAGACTTTGTTAATTCATCCTTATGTCTATTATCCAACCCATTTCCAATTAATAATAAATCTCCTTCCCTCATACTACTTCTAACTGTATAAAGAAGTTCGTTAATTTCAAAATTACCTAAAGTATTTCCAAGTAAAAGAATAAAATTTTTCTTATATTCTTCCTGTCTCAAAAGAGCAGAAACATTTTCCAAGTTTTCAAAATCAGAAATATTCCACTGAAACTGGACAACTTCTCCAGCATTTAAATTTCTCATTGTCTTAATTGCTTTTTCAACCATGTAACCACTAATATCAATCGGACAATATCTTAATTTTACCTTTCCTTTTAACTGTTCCACAAAAAGAGCTGCCTTTTTTCCATCTCCACAACCAAGATCAATTATATTAAGTGGACCAGTTCCAACTGTTATAAGAACCTCTTTGATATTACCTCTAATTAAATCAACTTCCTTTTGAATAACATCTTTTTGATAATCTTTTGATCTTTCCAAATCCAAAAATGATTGAGCTTGCTTAGGTGTTAAATACCATAATTTTGAATCTGCAATATTCCAAACATGAGTTTTCCCCTCATTAGAATGTCCTCTTTTTATCAGCTCTTTGAATATAACATCATTTATACGACCAGTTTCAGCTGATTTTGTTACACTCTTACTTCGAGCTTTTTTCATGCAAATAATGAGAAAAGAGCCTTTTTATGTCTTTTGATTTTTACCAACTTCCAATGGTAATAACAAGCTTTAAAAACGAAAGTCATGTAACTAAAATAATGCCCCTGTGGTGTAGAGGCCAAGCATAAAGCCCTTTCGAGGCTTTGACCCGGGTTCGAATCCCGGCGGGGGCATTATACTATTCATTCCGATTTAGCGTCAAAGCCTCTGTTTAGTATAGCCTTAAATTCTCTTTTTGCAATTTCTGTTGATAATCTTAGAGAGGGATTCTTAGCTCCAAAGTTAATTAAAAAACTAAGTCTCTCTAAGTCCTTAACAGATTTATTATCATTAATTACCTCCTTACAATCAAATAAACCAAAAACAATAATATAATCAAAGACGTCATTCAATGTCCTAGTTTTGTCAATTTTGTGCAATTCAGAAAAAAGTAATTCAAAATATTTGATTAAATACTTATTAGACTTTATCGAATCTACAAAATCTCTTGTGCCATATAATCCCTCTATTTCTAAAATATTGGGCATTATCTCTTTACTTAATGTTGGAGATACAGCACTCTTTGATGCTTTTCTATTTAGCTCTATTTTAAATTTTATTCTATCAAGGAATAACTCAATAATCTTTTCCCATTTTACCTCATAAATAGTTTTCTCAAAGGGAAATTTATTTTTATTTCCATACTTTTTAGAGTTAACATATCCTTTCCGTTTAAGCAATTGAACTTGACGAGAAACATTACTTGGCTCTTTTCCTATAACCTCAGCAATCTTCTGAGGATAATTATTGCCAGCAATAATTGAAAATAGCATTTGTGAATACAAAGAGTTATCAGGAATATCTAAACGGACACGTCTTTTATTTTCCATACAAACGTAGTGTAATTTAAAGTTTAAATAACTTGCTATCGTAAGAAATCTATTTAAGTCACAAGCTATACCTTTTTCCATGTTATTTGAAGTTATATTAAGCCTTGGAACTTTGTTAGTTTTAGTATTTCAAGGTTGGATTCTCTGGAGACAAACAAAAATAATTAATTCACAAAAGGATATTTCAGAGAAACAAACAGTTTACTTAATGAGGAAAGAAGACCCTCAAATTGAAGTTCAAACAAAAGATTATTCAGAAGACAAAATAATATTAAATTTAATTAATTTAGGAAAAACTAAAGCTGTTGGTGTTGCGTTAAAAACCGAAGTCTATTTAGTTAATCTTGAGGTAAAAAAAGAAAGGGATAAAATGTTAATATCCAGTGTAGGAGATTGGGATTTTAAAAAACAATGTAATATCAAAGACGGAGAAAAAATCTATTCTTTAGAACCAATTATTTCAGAGATATTTCATGATAAAAGTAATTACCCTGAACTTGAAATAAATCAGAATCATAAGTTTATTCATGAAATTCATTTTGGGTTATTTGATAAAAAAGAAAAAATTCCAGTTCCTGTAAAAAATATTGCTTTTAAACAATTAATTCAGTTATTAAAATCAAACACTGTTTTAGGATGTGAAATAAAGATTAGCCTCATTTACAAAAATCTATCTAATCAAGTAGTAGAAGAAATTCAAGTAGACAAGTTTTATATTATGCCAATAAGCTTAGAACCCAAATTTTTATCAGAATTAAAAGAAAGTGAAAAATTGAAAGGTGGAATGAAGTATGTCCCTATTCATCCTTTCTTAAAACAAGAATTGAATCTTCCAAAATCTGAAAATACTTACAGAGATATAAATCATTGTCAAAGATAAAATCCAAATTAGTAACTCAAAATAGATAAATTAGCTAAAGAAAAATTAAATGACAAAAGAAAGTGAACTAGTGAGAAAAGAGAATTGTGAAATTCAATTGAAAATATTAGAAAAACTTAGGGAAGAATATGAACAAAATGCCTTTAGCTATGTATCCGCAAATGATTTAGTCAATTTTCTAGAAGTTGATGAAAACATTGTAAAAAATAATATTAAACAATTAAGCGACGCTGGATATATTGACACTCAGTTTTACTTGGGAGGAACATTTATAACTAAAATCAATAATTTTGGAATCGATAAACTCGAGAAAGAAAAAAAAGAGAAAGATAACAACTATTGGGTTCTATATGAAATTTCAGAAGACCCAATAATCTTTAAGTTATTACAAACAATAAAAGCGTACATAGAACAAAATTTAATAGACATATCGCCGAGAACTTTAAAAAAACTAAGCCTGTTATATAATGATATAATGGATTTAAATGATTCAGTAAATGAGCAATACTTCTCTAGAGTTGCATATACTTGTAGAGAGATTATTAATGACTTCACGGATGATATTTTTAAACCTGAATTTATCCCAATAGGAGAAAAACCTCCTGCACGAAATCAAACAAAAAATAAATTAAGATATACTTTAAGTTTTATCAAAGCGAGTAAAACTAGCAGGTCATTAATTGAATCAAGGTTAGATTATTTATTAAAGTATTTTGATGATATCAACGACCTTATCCAAAAAAATGTTCATCCAGAAGATTTTGATATAACTTTTGATGATGCTAAAGCTTGTATAATAAATACTATGCTTTTAGTTTGGGATACTATTAGGTTATTGAATGCCAAAGAAATAGAATAAGTATTAACAAAACTTATTTAGATAGTTTAACCTTATCAATAAACCAATAAGCAGAAAAAAGGAATAACCCCATAATAAATAAAACCCATCCAGCCATTTGAGTGTAAAAAGCAATACTTTGATTATTCTGAAATTCTTTTAAATCGCCTTCATAAGACTTAAAAGGATTTATTGATGCAGACAGATTCTTTATATAATAAGAATTATCTAATAAGCTATTTGACATATTAGCATAATATTCTAACTTAGAAAGATTAATACATTCTTCAGATAAGTTAACTAAAAAATTTTGGTTAGGATTTTGTGTGTCTTTATACACTAATGTAAAAGAACAAAAATAGTTTCTTAATGCTAACTCTGAGTTAGTATTAAGTGAATTTTGGCTCATTAAGTAATTGTTAACATTACCTACATCAGAGACATAACCTGAAGTATCAAACTGTATTATAGTATTAAGTAGGTTATTTGTTGCTTTAGCTTCAAAACTTTGAGAAACTGCTAAAGAGATAGCAGAAAGAGCAAATAAAATACTCATAATACCCAATATCTTATCTTTTGGTTCTAACATAGGATATTTAGTTTATTTAGGTTTATTATCTTTTCTATCTTATTTAAAACCAAAGAATAAATTAAATTTTATAACATATATTTTTATTTACCAGTACATTTGCAGGTAGCATATTCTCTTGTTGAAATTTGTCTGTAAGTTATAATACAACTTAATCCTAAATCATTTATTTGAGTTAAATGACTTTCTTGAGCATAACCACAAACCATAGATTTTCTATCACTATTACTTAGATATTTGAAGTAGTTTGTTAAAGAACCATTTTGAACTATTCCTGTTTTGTTTTCTAATATTACAACTCTTTCAGTTAATTGTTGTATCCAAATATCGTGTTCACCAACAGATAGAAGTATTCTATCGGCTAATTCCCTCCATGAGTTAATTGTCTCTTTCCATAATTCTAAAACTGAAAGTCTATTAGTAAGATTTGTTTGATTTATTTTTAATTCATCTATTTCTTTTTTGTAATTGTTAATTATTTCACCATTATTCGTAATCAAAAAAGCTCCATTAGCACTATGTCCTTGAGAAGAAATTATACCCTCTGTTTTATTATTATATATTAAAACAAACTTCACTGCTCCGTTTAAAGTGTTAGCAAGATTGTCATTTTGAAAAACAGGAATAGATACAAAATTAAAGTTCATGGTTACATCACACCAATATGTTTGATTCAGATAAGGTTGACATTTATAATTTCCAGTTATTATTCCATTAGGATAAGTCACATTCTGATACTGAAAACCTCCTTCATCATCAATTATTCCTGTAAAATAATTAGTCTCATTAAGGTTAATGTAACTTTTACATAATCCAAAATCATTAGCCTTGAATGATAACTTAATCACTCTTTCAGGATTTACCCAATTTCCAAACATTAAAGTTGTACTATGGGCATCACAACTTACGTTATATACCTCTGAAATACCAACAAAATCATTATTAACTTGTGCGGAAATAAAAGGTAAGAAAAATAAGATTAAAAATAAACCAACAATTCCAAACAAAATTAATCCCTCTTTTGTTTTCATTTTAAGCCCATCCAATATTTTTTGCACAGTTAACACAAATATAATTCTTTGGTCTTCCTGTTATTGTTTTTTGATAAGGAATACCTTCAGCAAATATTCTTTTACAAATTTTACATGTAGATATATTTCTTTGTTCTTTGGCTATCATGTCTGCAGTTATAGCCGCTTGTCTAATCCTTTCCTCATCCTTTTTTCCTTGTTCCCACATCCACTTCATAATTCCCATTTTATTAAATCAGCTCAATTGCCATTTATTTGTTATATGTATGTTATATTATTCCCTTTTTATAAATATTTGTCTGTTAGGGTATATGAATGAAATAAGGCAATTATCTGCTTTTATCCTAACAAGCAAAATTAGAAGAAAGGTATTACAAACACTAGCTAAAAAAGATATGAGGCAGATTGAAATAGCTAAAATCATCAAAGAAAAACAGCCAAATATCAGTAAAGCCCTATACGAGTTAGAAAAGAAAAATCTTGTAATATGTTTGACTCCTGAAAAGAAAGCTTGGAAAGTTTATGGGATTACAGAACTTGGAAAACAAACTCTAAAGAATAAATAATTAAGAGATTAAAACTCGCTCGCCTTCGGCTCGCTCGTAGGTCAACGTTAAATTTATAAGCCACTTGTTTATCTAAAATTGAGGTGTTTTAGTACCTCAGAACTACTAATTCTGAGAAAATAAGAAAATGAAAAGAATAATTTGGGATACAGATGAATTACCGCAAAGAGAAGTAGTGGGACCTAAAGCATATAATCTTATGGTAATGAAAAGAGCAGGGATTCCTATACCAAGATTTTTTACAGTTTTAAGTGATGGTTCTACGGATACAACTCTTGAAGATAGTATTGTTGAAGCATCATTAACTCTTGGTGATGATTTAATTGTTAGAAGCTGTCATCCAATGGAATCTGGTAAGCATCCTTTTTCAGGAAAATTTTTAAGTGACTGGTGTCCTAATGAGCCTGAAAGAATAAGAGAATCTTATCAAGAGATTAGACAAAGTGCAAGAAGCGAGGCAGTTAGACAATATATTGAAGAGCAAGTAATAACAGATTTTAATCCTGAAGCAATGAATGTAATGTTTACACCAAATTTCAGACATAGATTTTTTGGAATGTTTATGACATCTGCACAGAATAATCCTAACGAAATGATACTTAACTATTGGGATGGAATAAAGGCTAAGGGTAGATGGGAAATATATGATAAACCTTCAAGGAAAATAAAAAGTACTGGTTTTTTTAATGATGAAAATTTAGAAGCAATAAATCAATTTGGTGAAGTTGGAATAAGAGTAGAAGAACTTTTTGGCAAACCAGTTCAACTAGAAGCAGGAATTAATGAAGAAGGATTGTTGCAAGTATTTCAAGCAAAAGAAATAGAACTAACTGACCCTAGAAGTTTAGCAAGACCTCCTGAATATAGCACTATGATTACAGGATTGCATGCACAAGGATATGCTTCTTTCAGAGGACCTGTTTTAGTATTAGATGAATTAAGAGAGGTATTCCCAGAACAAAGATGGTCTACTGAAGAAGAAAAAAGAAGATTAGTACAACAATATCAAGCAGAGATTGCAGAATTTAGAACTCATAATCCAAAGTATGTTGTAGTCTTAAAAGAATTAATAGATTTAATTGGAGTTGAAAAACCATTTGCAAGCCGTGAAGAAAGATATGCCTATCTTAATGATATTCTTAAAGGTGGAGTTATTCAAATGAGAAGTAAAGCTCAGTCAGTTGTTAGACATGAATCTTGGAATAGTGTTGAAACGGGTGGAGCAATAATTTACATAGATGTAGATGATGAAAGCAGATTTGGTCACAGATTTTCTCATAAGCCAAAATATCCAACTGAAACACGAGAGAGTAAACCCCGTTTATCTAGTAATGAAAGTATATACACTCATAATGGAGTTCTTGTTCCAATTAATATGGTTTATAGAAATGAAATTTGTACTGGAGATAATTTAGATGTTCTTTGTAATGAAGATGGAGTATTTGTCTGGTAATGAAAATGATAACACAAGAACAAATCAATCGTGGCGGAAGTAAATTGGAAATAATAAGAGCATTATTAGAGAGAGAGAGAGAGGGAACTAATATTCCTATACCTCGTTCAGTTTGGAAATATGCTGGACAGAGTTTAGATTCTGTAATGCCAGAAATTCAAAGAATGCGAGAACCATTAATTGTAAGAGGTTCTCATCCAAATGACTATCACGGATTTATTGATGTTATTCCAACATTTAGAGATGTAACACATACAAGTGTGGAAGAAGCAATAGAAAAAATAGAATCTTTTATGTTAGGTAAACATTATATTGTCAGACCAGGAGTTTATGTAGGTGACATTTCTAGAGAGAATGAAGGACTAAGAGTTCATTGTGAAGATTGGGGTCAACCATATACTCCTGAAGCACATATATTAATTCAAGAACAGTCACCATCGCCGATAATTGGTTCTATGCTTAGACACCCAAACACTAATAAATTAATGATACAATATAAAGACATAACTGACAATAATCTGATGGGTCGTGCTCCTGTTTCACATGCAGAACTTGAAGAATCAAGTTACTGGCACCATAGCTCGGAATTAGAAATAGAAGATAAGGAAATTAGAGAAGCAATTGAAATGTATGAGAAACTTGAAACAAGTGGAATTTTAGATGATTCTTTTGCACAACAAATAGAATTTGGACTTAGACCTTTATTGTTCTTTCAGGCGAGACCATTTAAATCTTTCCAACCAGCCAAAAGTTATGAAAGAGCTTGGAATATTCATGGTAAGGATTTTCCAATTATGACTGCTATGTCCTGTTTTGGAGTTACTCCTGAAGAAGGTATTGAAGTTTCATTTTACATTGATAAACCCGAAGCAATAGACAAGCCTTACGGATTAATATTACCACATAAAATAGAAGAATCATATCCTCTTCATCAAAGATTCGGTAGCCTTTCAGTATTTTGCTCAGATAACTTTGATTGGAATTTCCTACATCACGGAGTTTATAGGTTTATGAAAAAGGCTGATTATTCATTAGTGCAATTATTAGTATTAGGTGAGGCTAGAAAAGACTGGAGACATAATTTAGGAGTATTTAGAGAATCAAGACTTTTTTCAGATGGAAAGCATGCAGCAGTTATTCCTGTTAAATATCTATAAAAGATTAATTAAGTATTAGAGTGTAAAAAGCCTTTAGACCGTGGCAAGGAGTTCATAACAGCATCTGGGTCTATCGTAGCACAAGGGTCTGTTATCCATTAATCAAACTTTTAATCTATCCGAAGTTTTAGTATTTTCTATACTTTTAATAATTCATGAGTTTCAAAAGACTATCATTTGAAATGTTTTTGCTCCTTATTTTTTGGTATTCAAACCAAGTCTCAGAAAACAAATAGACAAGTGTGAAGTAAAAAACAGCAAAAAATAATCCTCTAACAAGGTTAAGTAAATTAATTTGAAATGGTTCAAAATCTCCAAAAATTTGAAACATTTGACCCCAAGATAAAAACCCAATAATAATTAGTAAAATATAAAATGCTACTTGATGTTTCTGCCTAAAAAGTTCTAATTTTTGACCAAAGTTTAATTTTAATTGTTTTGTCATTTTGATGTTTTTCTTACAGTTAATATTGCAGGTATAGTTTTTACTCCAGTTGCCTGCTCTATCCTTTCTTGGATAATACTGTCTAAAGTAGTGTCTGCCATTTTTGCCAGTTCTTCAAAAAACTCTTTTTGACCTTTTTTATACTTGACTACATACATTCCTTTACCATCTGTAACAATCTTCAGCTCAAGAAATTTTTTTAATTGTTTTTTCATCTTAATTTATCAGTTAGTGAATCTCCAAAAATATGACTACAAATTCCAAGTAAAATAGCTATCCCAATTGAAAAATAGTTAAAAGGAATATCAAGAAAAAACTTCTTTGGGTAATCCAGATAAAATTTAATCAGTATTGGAACAGCAAGTAGAATTACAACAAAGGCAATTTTACTATGAAAAATACCCCTATGCCAACGACCTCCAAATTTGGGACTTTCTATAGTATCTAATAAATAAGCAGAACCTATTAAATAAAAAGGTAGATGAAAACATAAGAATAAAGTTGAGATTGACATAAAGTCTTTTAGCATATAAAACCCCAATAGACCGATTATTAACCCAAACCAAACATGTCCCATTTTATTCAAACCCTTTTTATTTTTCATCAGACTCATTTTGTCTCCTGTCCTTTAATTGTTCAGTTTTAGGACACTCATAATTACGAAGATTTGTCCCTCTATTTTGAGCTAATAATTTATGGACAAATGATTTTGAAACTAATTTTTTATTCCTGTTCTCATCATAATAATAAACTTGTTCTGCTATTTGTCTAATTGTTCTTCCCTGTGAATTAAGGCTAAGAATCTGTTCGATAAGACGAGTATTTTGCAAACTTCTCCTCCCCCACTTATTCCCTTTATATGACTTTGTTACTCCCTCTCCCCTCCTAACAGCAATCTTAACCCTTTGAGATTTCTTCTCACTTTCCTCTTCAGCAATCCATCCCAAGAACTGCAAAAAATTATTTCTATACATCTCAGTAAGAAACTCAAAACCTTGAGGCAATTTTAGATTATCAAAGACATTAAGAAACTCTTGCCTAAATGAATAAACTTTAACTTTATAGACATTGCAAAAAGTGAGAAAATCTAATAGCCTAATTCTGTGTCTGTATATTCTATCCAAATCCCACACAATCAAATTTTTCACTTCTCCCTTAGTTATTGCTTCTCTAATTGAATTAAAAATCTCTCTTTCTATATTGTCTTTAAACGCAGATTTTTTCTCAGGTAAAACTTCGTAATCTTCAAACCCCAATCTCTTTGTAAGTTCTTGGCAATCCTTCAATTGATTTTGAGGGTTTTGCTCTTCAGTCGAAGTTCTAACATAAATTATTGTTTCTTTCATTTCTATAGCTCTACTTTGTTAATCTCCTGTAAGTTTAGTTTATTTTTTAAATTAGAAAGGGGAAATTTCACAATCTCAAGTTTTAAAATTGGACTTTCCATATTCTCTACCTTCTGTATCTTCCCTACCTCATGAGGTATAGAATGTATCGAACTTATAGAAGGTTCTGAAGGTATAGAGGGTTCTGAACCAGATTCACACAATTCCTCAAAAGTAGGAAGAACTAACTCCTGTTGAGGAGAATAAGACTCAGATAAAGAATATACTTCTATGTCTCTGTTACATACATCCCTTTCAATATCTACCTTTAGAAATCCATATTGGACTAATTTCTGCAGATTAATTTGAAGAGCCTTATCCGAAATGAAATTCATTTCTTTATGAAGTTGCATAACCCCTCCTTTGAGAACATTATTTTTTTCAAATACCTCTAAAATCTTTTTTTGATTTATTGTCAGGGGAATCATATATTTATTAGAACACAAAGCTAAAAAACATTCTCTAGCTATATCATAATCTTGACCTACAGCTAAAACAAAACCATTTACATCTTTCTGTCTTTGAAATTGGTATAATGCTGCTGAAGCAGAAATAAAATCTAAAAATCGTGGATAATGAGTTCTCATAATAATACTTTTATATGGAAAAAACTTATCCAAAATATCAGCAAAAGGAATTCTTACAGAAACTCTTTCTAGATAGCTCATTGCTTCCTTAAAGTCTATATTGTAATCTGGCACAACACCCAATTTCTTATATTGAGAATGTCTTTTCATAATTAACTTGGTTTGATTCTCAGAACTATTTAAGTTCAAAATAGCAAATCTTCTGGTAAGCTCGGAATTTGGAGTAGAATTAGCTGTTGTGGTTATGATTACAGGTTTACCATCAATTTCAATATCAACTGCACGATTTTTTATAGTAATTATTGCAGAACTTCCATTTGAACACATCACTTTAAAGACATCAGAATTCAATACAGTCTCTGAAATATCCTCAGGATAGAAAACCTTCCCATTCCATGTCCAAAGAGGTTCAGAAGCTTTATTATGCCAATATGTAAATACCGTAGGACTTATTCTCGTCTTGTGAATGTAAGTTTCATTTGGTAATATTTCTAAGATAGCATTACAAACATAATCTTTGCCCACTCCTGCTTCATCATTAACAAGCAGATTATAAGAAGCAATCTGATGATTCTTAACTAGTCTTCCTTGAGAACAAAGAAATATAACTTTTCTAGCAGAAATTTCTTCAACAATTTTTTTATCAAATTCATCAATTATTTCATAAAATAAATTTGGGTTCATAAGTATATTCATTATTCTGCTTTCAGGTTGGTTTACTAATTGCAAAAGTTCAGATGGGTCGTTTGTATTAATTTCCATATTTTACTAACTCCTTAATTTTACCAGATTTCCAATGCTTAGCAAACTCCAAAGCTATCAAAGTTTTATTTGATGCCTTTTGGATATCTGTTTTAAAATATTTGATTATAGCTATTTTTTCTGCTTGTGAAAGTGCCCGATTAAAGAATAAATGAACATGATATCCCCGAGAACCTGTTGAAAAAACATAAAAAGTTAATCCAATTTTATTTAATTCAGAAATAATAATTGGAAGTTGTTCTTTATTTTCAATATCCAAAACAACTTCACATGGCAATATTTGACGTTGATTTACTATACTTAAAAAGAGTTTATTTTTAGGATTTTCATAATCAAAACAAATCTCACTATACTTTCGCCATTTAGTTTTAACGCCATTAACTTCAGAAAACTGCAAAAAGTAATCATATTGCTGTTTTCCAATCTGATAAAAAAGTTTGTCTAACCATTCCTTAACTAACCAAACTTCATCAATACTTTTGTCCATATTTATTTATTCTCCATTACTTCTAATTTTTCATTAAATAACTTCTCAATCTCTTCAAGTTGTCTTTTAAAATAAAAAAGAACCAACTTTTCTTGATTGAATCCATTAACTAATTGAGTTTCTGGTGCATTCATTTTTCTCCCTCCGATATTTTTTTGATTAAGCATATTCTTTCTCCATAAATTATTTCAATTTTTTTTAAGTATTTTAGAAAGTCAAGACAACTTTGAACAGAATAAAAGTGAAGTCCTGATTTCAAAGTTATCTTTGATGGAGTAAGAGGCAAATCTTCTTGATTGATTATATTCCAAACTTTCTCGATAGATGCCCTTTCAACACCTCGTCTATTTTTAGTAGTGTAGTTTACCATTTATATTACTATACTATAAGGGTTTATAAACTTTTCCGTGATTTAAGATAACTACTTACTTACAGTACAATCAGCTTTAGAACTAACAAAAGAGTCAAAATCTTCTTTAAACTGTTTAAACTTTGTTTCAAGAGTAGTTAATTTCATATAAGCTCTAGTCAATTTTTTTCTCAAATCATCATTTTCTTCTTTAAATTTTTCCATTCCTTGAGATTTAAAAGACTCCATTATTTTATTTTGGTCTAAACCCGCTCTATCAATATAGACATCAGGCATTCGTGAGATAAAAGACCACCCATAACGAATACAAAGCTCCTGTCTATTTATTCGAGAAGCATAAAAAGTGCATGACGCATGACGCAAAAGATGGGGATGAACTCTTTTATTAAGAACTCTTTTTCCTAATCTAAGAAGAAATTTTCTTATATTATCATATTTAGAATCAAATATAACCTCGTTATTTTTTTGAGTTTTTCCATCTAAATATTCTTTAACTGCTTTTTCACTTTTATCCCAAAACAATCCAATTTTTCTTCCTTTTGTTTTACTATATTCTGTTTTAAAATCAAATAAATAATATGGGAAACTTTCTGTAGGTGATATAGCGTCCTCATGTCTAAGATTTAAAAATTCTTGAATTCTTGCACCTGTATCGAAGAGAACAGCGACGATAAAACGTTCAGATTTGTTTTTACATCCATCAAATAAAGCAATAACTTCTTTTTCAGATAAATAATCTGGTGTTAAAGGCTTATAAGTAGTATCCCACCAATCTGTTAATTCCACAAACTTCGAAACATCATTTTTCAATTTCCATTTTAAATAAATCTTAAATAATTTTCTTATCTCTATCTTTGTATTAATTGCAAAAGGCATTTTTGTCTTTTTACCAATTATCTTATCATTAGTTAAATCTTCATCAAATCTTTCCATTTCTTCTACTGTAAGACTTGCTGAATCTTTTTTAAAATAACTTAAAGGTATCATTAAAACTTCTATATACTTTAAACATCTAGAATCACATAATTTTGTTTTTTTATTTATCTTGCCAAGTTTAGCTAATCTGATAAATTCTTCCATATCAAGTTTATCTTGTTCAGATATGTCTGGATTATCCTTAAAATGATTTAAAGCAGATTCAACGTTTGATTTGTGTATAACAATTCTTTCAAATGCCATTTTACACAATATATAATGAAAATGTGATAATTAAGAAAATTTAATAAACCTCCGGCTCTATCAAGTCTTTGTGGGATTACTACTATCTTTAAAGTTTTAATCTACATATAAGTAATATTTTTAGTTATAAGCAGTCATATCTAAAAACTCAATAACAATCTTAAAGATATATTATATCATCTATTTTTAAGATATTACTAAAACTTAAAGGTTCATAACCTCTTTTATTACAAAGGTTTGCTGAACAATCAGCGCCCCCATACATTATGTAATAAATCCACCTTAATAAATGCTTTCCTACATCAGGTTATTTAGCAAAACCACTTCGGAATAAAACGTCTGCCTCCCGGCGGGGGCAGTCATATTTTTATCGTCAATAAAAAAATTTCAAATTGGGGCATCTAACCTTTTTAGGTAATTTTAAATACTGCTTATTTCAGTAAAAATCATGGCAAAGAAATATTGTTTAATATCTGGACATACTTCAAGTGGGAGACTGAAAGAAATAGACACAAGAGTATTAAATGAAGGAGGCAATAAAAAAGTTTTAGTTTTAAATATGGCTTCTGATGATTTAGAGAAAATAAAAACAAGGAGTAACTTTTTTGCAAGGTATTTTGAGGAACTTGGAGCAGATGAAGTAAAAATTGCAACAGCTGAAACAAGTTTAGACAAAATTGGATCAGAATTTAGAAAAGTAGGTTTAGTTTATATTCCTGGTGGGGATACAAATGTTTTAGCTAGACACTTAAAAGAAAGAGTTTTAGAAAAGATGATCAAATCTTATAGTGGATTTATTGGAGGAATTATTGCAGGAAATAGTGCAGGAGCTTATGCTATTGGTCAAGTTTATCCCAAAATAAGAGAAGGTCAAGTAGAAGTTTTTCCTATGATAGGACTTGTTAATTTTAGTGTTAAAGCCCATTATACTCCAGAATTCGATCCAATATTAAAAGAATTATCATATGACAGACTAATCTTTGCTTTACAAGATGAATCGGCTATTTTTTGTAGTACTCCTCTTCCCGAAGGGGCAGAATTTATAGGAACTGTTTGGAAATTTGCAAAAGGTGATAAAGAACAAGTACATTAAAAATTTCATCTCAAAATCTTCTCGTAGGCATTATATTCTCCAAGCATATGTTCTGGAATTCTTATAACTCCTCTATGAACATATCCTTTCTTTCTATAGAAAGCATTTGAAGAAATATTTTTAGCATATGTATCTAATCGAATACTCTTATGATTATTTTCTCTTGCAAAATTTTCTGCAAATTCCACTAATTTACCGGCAATTCCCTTTCCCTGTTCAGAAGGAAGAACAGCAATTCTATGAATCATCAGAGGATTCTTATCATCCAATTTCCATTTTACTAAAAAATATGGTTTTGGTTGATTTGTGTCTATGCTCATACATGCAACAACTTTTTCATTTTCTTCTCCATCTTCAACAACATAAAGAGAACCTCCTTTAATATCTCCAGCAACATTTTCCATAGTTGGATAGTGTTCCGGCCATTGCTCTTCACCTTTTCTCTTCATATCTACTTTACATTTAACAATAATCTCATAAATTCTCTCAGCATCTGAAGGTTTAGCTTTTCTTATTTCCATAATTAATAAAGAAGATAGAGGGCATTTTTATTTCTTTCTCAAGATTACATTTCACTGAATTATGGATGAGAATATTTCTTATTAGGTAATTTTATAAACCATAATTTTATGCTGATATCATGGACAGAGAATTTGAAGATAGTCAAGCATTAAAACAGTTAATTGAATGTAATGGTTGGACATTGTATGATACTACTTCGTTTATAGCTACTGGAATAAGACCAGAATTTGAAGATTTAGAAAGACAGGGCCCTGCACAAACATATGTTTTCGGAGGAAATTATTTCTTTACTCCAATACCCCAGAATGGGCAATCTTTAAGAGAAGCTTATGCTGTTACAAAGGGGCTTGGTCCATGCTTGCTAATAGAAGATCCAGATCACCCTAGATGGCGATCATTAGATGTAAAACCCAAACAAAAAGGGAATTATTTCTTAGGACGAGCTCCTGATACTGGTACATTTGCGATATTCTCTCGCTTATCATTTGACATTATAGGCAAAGAAGACTGTGTTATTGCTTGGACACCAGAATCTGCATACCCTAATCCAGATCATGTTTTTATAAGAGCAGATATGGCACTAGATACTTTTATAAAATATTTTAGGGTTCTTCAATTACAAATACCTGAAGGAAATTAATAATCTTTAAAGTAAAGTCTTACTAAAAATTTATAAATAACCATATCTAGTAATTAAAATACTAAGATGAAAAAGAGATTGATTTTAATTGGTTTAGCTTTGTTTTTTCTAGTTTCAATATTTTTAATAAGCAATGCTTCAGCAATACTAACTTCATTTACACTAACTGCCCAACCAAACGAACATTATTTTATTAGACTACTAGATTACAATACAAACGAATCACTAACTGATTTTGAAATAACATTAAATGATCAAGGATATGGAAGCAATTACTTCAACCTTGAACCAAAAAAATTAACAGTAAAACTAATGTTAATTGAAAATGGAAGAGTTTCTCAAACAACTTTCCTCAATAAAGAAGATTACACTGCCGGAAAACCGATTGTCATAATCATGGGTGCTGGAAGTGGAGCAGTAAATACAAATACAGCAATACTTGCAGTAAATAACACTCAAAGTGAAACAAACAAAGAAACAAATGAAACTTCAATTGAGAAAGAAACAAACACAACTGAGACTATAGAAAATAACACAACTGAAGCTAACATCCCTGAAACAAATGTTCAGCTAACCAGTGAAGTAAGTCAAACACCCGAAAGCCAGGTGCAAGATAATCAAGTGACTGGTGATGTTGCTAAGAATAATGATATTCTCAATGAATCTAAAAGTGCAATACTAAAAAACAAGTATTATTTTATAATTGGAATTATTGTCCTAATAGTAATTGTTTTTGCAATAGTTCTCTATAAAAAGAAATTGTCTAATTCAGATTGGATACATGAATTTTCAACCGGGAAAAAACATCGCAATCTTAAGCTGCTAAAAGCTCAAAACAAGCTAAAAAAAGATAAAATGGAGCTAAAGATGTTAAAAAAAGCTCCAAGAATTGAAGAGATAAGAAGAAATATGATAAGAGAAAAAGAAGAATTAAGAAAGCTTAGAGGACAAAGATAAGAATTTTAAGCAGCAGCTAGTTCATGCCTATTTTCATCAGGAAGGCAATGCAGCCAACATTGCATACTAAAAAATAATCTTCTTGGAGATTCACCCTGTGCTAAAAGTTCAGGTAAAGTTCCTCCAACTTCTCTATAATTTGCATCTTCCTCAAAATCAAATTTAACCGTAGGAAGCCAAACATTTCTAAAATCTTCATATACTACCCGAGTTACCATTCCATCACTTAACCTTGCTACAACATAGTATGTTCCTCTTTCATTCATTCCATCCATACTAAAAAAATCATCTTCTGGAACAACGCACGGATCTACAGCATAACAAAAACCACATTGAGCCATTATTTTCCTTCTTAACTTCTCAGGTTTCATAATAAGAATAGTAAATATAATATTATAAATATTTGTATATAAAACTATTCTCTTAATAAGTTAAATTTATAACCTTCAAGTGGCTTTACTTCTAATGACTAAAAAAAGAGGAAAGAAAGGAACAAAATTCTGGATATATCTGGGAAAAACTCTATGGTTTATCATAAAAATACCTTATTATCTGATAAAGGGATTATACTTATTAATAAAAGGAATATATCTTATAATTAAAAAACTCTCTGAATTATCAAAGAAAAATAAAGTAAAAAAAACAAGAGAATCAATAACTGCAAAATACGAAGAGTTTAATTTAGTAAAAACAACCATAGGAGATTACAAAACCTGGTTAAATGATCTTTCAAAAGCTGACAGCAAAATAGGAATAATTGTTGGTGCAAGAGGTACCGGGAAGACTGCTTTTGGGATGAAACTTCTAGAAAACATATATGCAAAGAATAAGAAAAAATGTTTTGCCATGGGTTTTGATGAAAATGAATTACCTTCCTGGATAAAATCAATCTCAGATATTTCTGAGGTAGAAAATAATTCTATAATTTTAATTGATGAAGGAGGAATATTATTTAGCTCAAGAAACGCCATGACTAGTACAAATAAAATTCTAAGCAAATTAATTCTAATATCAAGGCATAAAAATCTAAGCATCCTGTTTATCTCACAAAACTCCTCAAATCTAGAGGTTAATATTCTAAGACAGGCTGATTTTATCGCCCTAAAACCCTCTTCTCTACTGCAAAAAGAATTTGAAAGAAAAATAATACAAAAAATCTATGAAGAAACTGAAAAACAGTTTAATGAATATAAAAAAGATAAAGGTATAACTCACATATATTCAAACAATTTTAGAGGTTTTATCTCAAACGCTCTTCCATCATTTTGGAAAGAGAGCATAAGCAAATCTTTCAAGTAAACTAGTAAGTAATTAATCTATGAAAAATGAAATTAAAATAACCGTTTCAAAAGATGGACCATATATTGTAACTGGAAAGGTCCCACTGATTGAAAAGATAACTCTTGTTGATAAAAATGGGGATCCAATAAAATGGAAAACTGGTAAACAACTCTCCAAAAGAAATTGTACTCTATGTCGTTGCGGTCATTCAAATAATAAACCTTTTTGTGATAGCACTCATTTAAAAATAAATTTTAATGGAAAAGAAATAGAAAATAAAAAATATAAAGATATGGCACTGCCAACAAATGGTCCAGAACTAACACTAATGGATGCAAAAGAATTATGTTCAAACGCAGGTTTTTGCTACAGAGTTGGAGGAACCTGGAACTTAACAGGAAATTCAAATTATAAAAAATCTAAAAAGTTGGCAATACAACAAGCTTGTGACTGTCCATCTGGCAGGCTTGTAATTTATGATAAAAAATCTAAAAAAGAAATTGAACCAAAATTCAAGCCAACAATAGGTATAATAGAAATCCCGCATAAAAATCTTAGCGGTCCAATTTGGGTAATGGGAAGAATTCCAATAGTCTCTTCAAACGGTAAAGAATATGAAATCAGAAATAGAGTTACCCTATGCCGCTGCGGAGCTTCAAAAAACAAACCTTTTTGTGATGGAGCTCATGTATCTATTGGGTTTCTTGACAAGAAATCGTAATAAAATCCCTAGTTTAAATTGTTTAATTATTTTTATAAAAAACAACCATAAACGTAACGTTTAAATCCTCAAAAAAGAATACTGTTAAATGAAAATAATGTTGCCATACTATAATGATCTAACTGTTTTACTTTCAACAGTTTTCAAAGAGTTTGAGTTTGATATTGACTATGTTGGCCGCCCTAATAAAGAAACAATTGAGCTAGCCACAAAACACGCACCAGAATCCTGGTGTTTTGATCTTAAACTAATTTTAGGTCAAGCAATAGCCGGTGCTGAAAAGGGAGACAACATACTAGCCTTACCCGGTTCCTGGGGAAGAGGAGGAACTTCAAATTGTATTCTAGGGTATTTAACAAAGGGAGTAATGCAAAAAAAATTAGAAAAAATAACAAAAAAGAAAGCAAAAATATGGTTCTTTAATGTAAACCCCTCTGAATTAATTTTTTCCGGCTATACTGGAGCTTACAAAAACCTTGCAGAATTAAGAGAATATACTAAAATTAAATTCTCGAGAACTAGGTTATTAAAAGCAATAGTTTTTGGAACTCAAAAAATGGATATGGCTGCTAAAATAAAAGAAGAAATACTAAACTCAGCAAACGTAATTGACAAAAAAAGACTTTTCCTAATTTACAATAGCTTCATAAGAGACATGATTTTCAAGGGAGATGATTTAGAAAAATCAAAAGAAATATTTGAAAAGTCAATGATCAGTATAAAAGAATTAAAAAGAAAAGAGCTAAAACAAAAGTTAACTGTGGGTATTATTGGAGACTATAGTTATACTCTTTTTTCACTAGTTCCATTTTTAGACATAGAAGAATTCTTACTAAGTGAAAATGTAACAGTAAAACAACCCCTATCATTTATGAATTATTACAATGTTTTATCTCCAATTTATAGCAAAAAGAACCGTGAAGAGTCCTCAAGATTAATGCCTCAACATGTTGCTGGATCAAATGTTGTAACAATTTTGACTTCATTATACTTAAAAGATAAAGTTGACGGACTCATCCATGTAAGAACATTTGGTTGTGTCCCAGAAGATGTTGCAAATGAGGTTCTCATAAACAATAAGGATGAATTCCCTCCAATGCTGAGTCTTTCCTATGATGCTCACACAACTGAAGAAAATCTAAAAGTAAGAATTGAGGCGTTTATTGACATGCTTATAACTAAAAAATCTATGAGTAACCAAAAAGGTAAAAAATGAGCAAACAATGCGTAATGGGAGTTGATGTTGGATCGGTATCACTAAAAGTAGTTCTAATGGAAAAAAACGGAAAAATACTAAAAGCAGTCTATGAAAGAACAAATGGTCAACCTGTTGAAAAGATAAAGGAAGTTTTTAAAAAGATCTCAAGAAAATATATAATTACTGGTGTTGGTATCACTGGAAGTGCAAGAATATTCATTGGAAAGATAATTGGAGCAGATGTTGTAAAAAATGAAATAACTGCTCACGCTTCAGCTTTAAAAAAACTCTATCCTCAAGCAAAAACAGTAATTGAAATTGGAGGACAAGACTCAAAGATAATTATTTTTCGAAACGGGATACCTGTAGATTTTGCAATGAACACTGTATGTGCTGCAGGTACTGGTTCTTTTCTTGATCAACAAGCTTCAAGATTAAATATTCCAATAGAAAAATTTGGAAAACTAGCGGTTAAATCAAAAAAAGATCTAAACCTTGGAGGAAGATGTACAGTTTTTGCTGAAAGTGATATGATACAAAAACAACAAGCAGGCCATGAAATAAAAGATATTATCAGTGGTCTATGTACTAATTTAGTAAAAAACTACATCAACAATGTTGCAAAGGGAAAAGAATTAGAAAAGCCATTTGTTCTAATTGGAGGCGTAGCTGCAAATAAAGGAATAGTAAAAGCATTTGAAAAAGAACTTGGTTCAAAAATGATCATACCAAAATATTATAACGTAATTGGAGCAATTGGAATGGCTTTCCTAGTCTTAGATGAAAATGTAAAGGACACAAAATTCAAAAGCCTTAACTTTGAGAAATACAAACTAAAAAGATCTGTATTTAAATGTAAAGATTGTGAAAACAACTGCGATATAGTCAAGGTAAAAATGGGTAAGGAAACCATACATATTGGGAGCAAATGTGGTAAATTCGAGTAAAAAATAATTCTAGAACAATCTATCATAACACTTAAATATCTTCCCTCACTCTAAAAAGCATGGTTTCACTAACAAATCTAAGAAAGGAGCACGTTAAAATTGGTGTTGAAATAGATGAACTAGAAGCAGTTATGAGTTCAGATGAAATAAACTACCCTAACCTAATCCATGTATTCAAAAACCTAGTGCCAATTTGGAATTCTCATGAAGATAAAGAAGAAAAATTATTCTCAAGGTTACAAAAAGAATACCCTGCACTAGACTTTTCAGTGGTTGATAGAATGCTCTTTGACCATAAAGAACTAAAAGGGCATAGAAAAGTAGTCTCAGATGCAATTTCATCTGGAAGCGAATTTGAAATTAAAATTGCTCTCGATACGGATGGTAGAATGATGCTAGACAAAATAAGACGCCATATTAAAGATGAAAATGAGTTATTTGACAATATTCAACATATGGACAACTCAACAAAGCAAGGTAACTTAAATCTGTAACTTACCATTATCTTTCTTTGGTTCAACTTCCAGTATCTTCCCTGCTTGAATTTCAACATCATCTGCCTTTCTCAAACATGCAATTTGACTTCTTGTTAAAATCTTCTCATGAGGTATCTTAGTTAAATATCTAGGAATTAACCAAACATCTTTATTAGAAAGCATCCACTTTTTATCATCAAAAATCCTAAGATCTACGGGTTCTGAAAAAGTTCTTAATGTTTTCTTTCCATTTGAGTTTAAAAAGTATTCATGAAAAAAAGACATTGCCAGTTCTCTCACAGATTTGTAAACCGGTTCTCTATACCGTAAAACGGCATGGTTTGTTTTTGCTATAGCTCCCCAATGGTTATCTTTCATAAAAAGAGCAACCACATGGTCATAATCCCCCTTAGTAGCTTCAAGATCCAGTATTAACGGAGGATATCCATGAAATCGTAAGATAGTTGCAGCTAATATAGCTCCTTCAATACAATGTGCCTTTCCAGTTTGTAAAACCTTTCGCGGAGACATGCAAGTATCTCCATTTTCTTCAAAATTAACATCTAACGAATTAATAAAATCCTGAATTTTTACAGGAGTATTAAGTTTTTTAAATAATTTTATTTCTTCTTCATTAAATCCAAAAAATTCTTTCGATTTCATAATCATATAGTTAAAAAATTAGGGTATAAAAATTTAACTTATTTTTATAAAAAATAAACAAATAAACAAATAACTCCGACTAACCAACAATAAAAAGAAAACAACCAAAAACGCTCTTTCTTAACAATATAAAATAGTAAACTTAAGAACACCAAACTCAAAATTAAACATACAATAAAAGAAATAACTAATGTAACAACTGGAGTAGTCAACAAAAAATTACTAATAACTGTATCCTTAACTTCCAACAAAAAAGCTCCTAAAGAAACTGGAATAAAAAGAAGAAAAGAAAACTTAACTGCCTTTTCCCTATTAAATCCACTAAACAATGATGAGGAAATAGTCATACCACTTCTTGAAACTCCTGGAAAAATTGCCAATGCCTGAAAAATTCCAATAAAAATTGAACTCCCAATACTAACCTCTTTACCTTGCTCCTTCTTCATAAAAAATTTAGTTAAAAATAAAACAAATCCAGTAAACAAAAAAGCAACTCCCAAAAACAAAAGTGAGCTAAAAGCTCCCTCAATCATATCCTTTAAAAAATAACCCACTAAAGCGGCAGGAATTGTAGCTATAATTAGATATCCCCACAGTTTTCTTGATTCTTTACCAAATTTTAAAAGGAAAATAATCTCTTTCCTAACAAAGATTAAAACCGCTAAAAGAGAAGCTAAATGTAAAATAGTGATAAAAAACAAGTTTGGTTGTTGCTTGAGCAATAAAGAAGCTAAGGCTAGATGACCTGAGGAAGAAATCGGTAAAAATTCAGTGGCTGCTTGAATAAATGAAAGCAAAATTTCATTGAACATGTTGAAAAAAGCCATTAACAATATTTAAAACCTATCATTACATATTCAAGAGGAAAGAAAATGGTAATTATAATTGGTCATAGAGGGGCAGGAGGATATCTAAATGAAAACACTGCAGAATCGATAAAAAGAGCTCTTGAAATGAACGTAGATGCAATTGAAATGGATGTAAGAATCTGCAAAACTGGAGAACCAATATTAATGCATGATGAAACCCTTGACAGAATAAGCAATGAAAGAGGATTAATAAGCGAAAAAACACTTAACGAGATAAAAAAAATCACAACATTAAATGGAGAAAAAATCATAACATTAAAAGAGGGGTTGAACATAATAAATAGAAAAGTAAATGTTGTAATAGAATTAAAAGAAAAAGATAGTGTATTCCCTGTTGCTAAGATAATCCAAGATTACATAGATGCCAAGGGCTGGAAAGAAGATGATTTCGCAATAATCTCCTTTAGAAAAAAAGCCCTTTTAGAACTCAGAAAACTCAATTCCAAAATACGCTTAGCTCTTCTTCTTCGTCTTCCAATAATCCCCATGAGGTTCGCCAAAAAAGTAAATTTATTTGCAGTGGGCTTACACCATAGGGCTCTAAGAAAAAGGTTTATAAAAAAGGCTCATGAAAACAATATATTAGTATTTGTTTGGGCAGGAGATAAAGAAGAAAGACTAGAAAAGATAAAAACCACAACTGATGTAGACGGAATAATCTCCTTCTATCCTGATAAAATTCACTCACCCAAAACGTTTAAAAACACCCCTTAACGCTAAATATTATGGCATTTAAAATTAACCTATCTGAGAAAAATAAAACCTTTCACCTAGAAACAGAAACAGAAGAACTAATAGGAAAGAAGATTGGAGATAAAATCCAAGGAAAGGAACTTTTAGGTGATCTTTCTGGCTATGAATTCGAAATAAAAGGAACATCAGATAAAGCAGGGCTTCCAGGAAAAAAAGAAGTTGAGGGACCTGCATTAAAAGGACTATTATTAACCAAAGGACCTTTTTTACATAAAACACCTCATCCAGGATTTAGAAGAAAAAAGACTGTAAGAGGTAATGAAATCTCTCCTCATGTTGTTCAGATCAATCTCAAAGTTTTAAAAAAGGGTGGAAAGTCTCTAGAAGAAATTTTCCCAGACCAATGTCAGCCTAAAGCTAAAGAAGAAAAGAAAGCTGAGTAAAAATGGAACCAAGATTAATAGAACCGACTTATGAAACTGCCTTAAGAGCATTAGGAAGTTTTATGCCTGCCTGTTACAAATTAGCTTTAGAAAAAGTAGTTTCAGAAAGAATAAGGAGTAATCGGCCACTAAAAGAGGATATAATTAGTACTGAATCATTTTTTGAAAGAAGAAATCAACTTTGTGATTTAGCAGTTCAAAATGCCACAAGTCCTGATGAAATAAAATCAATTGCAGTTGCATTAAAAGATTATGCTCCTTTATTTAGAAAGTTTACTGCTCTTGCAACTAGGGCGAGAGAAAATAAGCTTAGGGTAAATGATGAAACAGAATTCACTGCATTGCATTGTGCATTAACAACTTACCCAGCAGCTTTAGAAGAAATGTTACAAGTTGTATTTGAACACCAAATTTATCCAAGAGAACCTCTTCCTCAAGCAGCTTAAAAAAGAATAAAGATTTAAAAGAGGCTAATTCTAATAATCTGCATGGCAAAACAAGATATTACTACAGACATAACTAAATTACCAATACTTAACATTGGTGTTGTTGGACATATTGATCATGGTAAAACAACTCTTTTAGCTGCGCTCACTGGAAAATTCACTGATACGCATTCTGAAGAATTGAAAAGAGGTATAACAATCAAACTAGGCTATGCTGATGCAATTCTATACAAAAAAGAAAACAAATTTAATGTTTTAGATGGAGAACCCATAAGGTATCTAACATTTATTGACGTTCCGGGCCATGAAATGTTAATGGCCACAATGCTTTCAGGAGCAGCAATTATAGACTCTGCAATACTTCTAGTTGCAGCAAACGAAGGTATAAAACCTCAGACAAGAGAGCATTTAGTTGCACTGCAAGCAAAAAAAGTTAACCAAATTATAATTGTTCAAAATAAAATAGATCTAGTTACAAAAGAAAAAGCAATTCAAAATTACCAAGACATAAAAGAATTTGTAAAGGGTACAATCGCTGAAAACAGTCCAATAATTCCCGTTTCAGCTCAGCACAAAATTAACATTGAAAAAATATTTACAGAACTATCAAAAATAACTATACCTGAGCGTGATCTAATCTCAGCTCCAATATTTGCAATTGCACGAAGTTTTGACATTAATCGGCCTGGAACTCCAGTAAACAAATTACATGGAGGAGTACTTGGAGGAACACTCAAAAGAGGAGTCCTTAAAATTGGTGATGAAATTGAAATAAAACCTGGCATAAATGTAATTGAAAAAAATCAAAAAAGATATGAAACAGTAAAAACAAAAATAGTCTCTCTTTATAGAGGGAATCACGAACTAAAAGAAGCAAGCCCTGGAGGAAATTTAGCCATTGAAACAGAATTAGACATGACTCTTACAAAGGCAGACAATCTCTCAGGATGCACTGTAGGAATTATAAATACTTTACCTTCAATAAAAAGCAACATAAAAATAAAATCCACACTTTTTAATGAAGTTCTGGGTAGTGAAGAAAATCTGAAAGTTGAAAATTTCAAAATGAGTGAACTTCTCATGTTGAGTATAAACACCGGTATAAGTGTTGGAAAAGTCTCTCAAATTAAAAATGATTTAATTAATCTTGAACTAAACATTCCAGTTATTGTTTTCAAAGGAGATAATGTAGGTTTAGCTAGAAACTTTAGCGGCCACTGGCGGTTAATCGGATTTGGCGAAGTTGTTGAATAAAAAACCCGAATACATGTTAAGACAATCATAAACTAAAACAGTACAATAAATTAATATTCACTATACTATAGAATACTTTTTAAACATCAAAAACCATTGGTTTTTGTGGCCAAAAGAATCTTTGATTCTTTGGATCCAGAAAACTGAATAAGTTTTCTTGGCTTAAAGTTTATAACGGTCACATAAAACTTTAAACTCAATAAATTTCATAAACAAGGAGGTAAATAAAGAGATGAGAGATAGAAAATTTGCAATTGCACTTCTTATAATTGTAGTATTAGCAATTGGACTTGTCTATGTACTTGCTATAAAACCTAAATTCCAAGGTTATGTAGTAAATCAACAAGTAGAGGCCCAAAAAGCTCTTATCAAGTCAATGATACAGGTTGCAAATCAGCAAGGGTATTTAACTCTTAATGATGGGACCGAAACAGTTATCCTTGTAAAATACCAACAACAAGCACAACAACCAAATCAAGCAGCTAGTCAACAAGCCCAAACACAACAAACTCAACAGCCAACCCAAATAAGTGCAGATCAACTGCCTGCGGCAACAAAGTAAGGTTTAAATTTAAAAACTCAGAAAACCTACTATTTCTATGAAAAGAGGTGTATGGATAGCTATAATTCTAGGTATAAGTATAATATTTCTAGCAGGAACTTTTGCGCAAAGCGTTCTTGATGAAACAAATGGCTTATCAAAAGAAGTTACAGACTATGTCAAAGCATTTGTAGCTGATGAAGAAATTAATAGTTCTCAAATAAATAATATAACTTTAGTTGACACAAACAATCTCCCAGAAGAAATAGAAATAAATAAAGTTGAACCAAACAAAATTGCAATATATGAAGTAAATTACACTGATGTAAACAGTAATGAATCAAAAAAGGTTTTTGTTGTAACATATTCTACAGATAGCTTAAATAAAAAAGAACAAAATATAGTAAAAAATATCCAAAACTGGATTTTTGGTTATCCAGAAGAAACAAATTCATCTGATTATTTATATACTTCAGCAGGAGTCAAATCAAATAAAGAGGTAGGTTATGTAATGATGCATCCCGGAAGCATAACAGGAATTTCAACAAGCTTAGAAATAACTCAAGGTACTGGAAAAGTTTACATTAAAGTTTATAAAAATGGAGAAGATACCGGTTTCAACAATGTAATCTCTTCAGAGGATCCAAGGAAAATAGACTATGATGTCCAATCAGAAAATTCTCTAACATTCTATCAAGGAGATTTAATTACCACCTATATTGAAAATCCAGACAATATCACATTTAAAAATGCAGTTGTTACATTAGAAACTACAATTTAAATAATATGAAAAAGATACAAAAATACAATCCATTGATTAGAGTATTTATTGTAGTAGTACTTTTAGGCTCTGTTTTCTTCTTTGGTTCTATAAATAAAAACTCGGTAACCGGTTTAGATATAATCAGTATAAATGCAAATTCTTTGTCAAACCAAAAGTTAGAAGGAAATATAAAATTAAGCCTAAAACCTGGCGAATTACTTCCAAAAGAATCACTATTAATAATAAAAGATCAAGATGATACTTACAAATTTCCAATATCTAACTTAATAAATGACACGCCCATAGAAGGAAATTTTTACATAGAAAGTAGTTCCTTATCACCCAATGGCTATGGCTATGGGTACGGTTATGGATTTACAGTTAAAATTGAGGGCTATGGTTATGGGTATGGTATTTCTCCTGAAAATCAAGATCAAAAAGAATATGAAATAAATATTAATTTATCATCATTAAACCTAAACATCAGTAGCAAGGAAATAACTGCATCATTAGAATATAATGGAACTGAGATTGCATCAATAAATACGACACTAAATACGGTAGATGAAACAAATCCAAATATAGATTCAAATGAAACCCTTGCAAATACAACAGTAAATAACACAAACAGTACAGATCAATACACATTAACAACAGAGGAATTAAGTATAATTAAAGAAAATACCGGTCAAGAACAAGTAAAAATCACAAAATCGCAAGAGTTCCATGGCAGGTTAATAATTAGATTTGAAATTGGAGACTATTGGCTAGAAAATTCATATAGCTATCCAAATCAAAACAACGAAGATTTAAAAAAACAAATAGAAATAGACAGAAAAATTTGGCTGAAAAATTTAGCCAAAGAATTCTTAAATAACAACGAAACTGCCAACACATCCAACACTCCAAAAAATGTAGAAGAATTTATCGGAAATTATTCAATATAACATTATCTTTTTTATAAATAAAAAATGAAAGACCTTGACAAAATTAAAATTGATATAGAGAAGATAAAAGAGAGAAACAAAAGAGTTGAAAAAGATAAAGCCTGGGAAAAAAGCTGGACAAGAAAGATTATCATAGCTGTCTTAACATATGTAGTAATAGTAATCTTTTTCTTTTTCGCAGGGCTGCCCAATCCTTTTGCAAATTCAATAGTTCCAGCTGCTGCGTTTATAATATCAACATTATCCCTTTCGCTTTTCAAGAGAATTTGGGTAGATTACCTTGAGAACAAAAAGAAATAACTTATTAACTATTAACTAAAACTTACCTTATTTTAAATATTATCTACACAATATTTATATACTATTTTTGAAGTATAATCCTATATAAAAAGAGAATGAATAAGTTTAATTTAATTACTGCTTTTGCAATAATCGTAGTCATAATTATCTCAATCTCTTTTATATCTTCATTTCAAGGAACATCTGATAGCTATTCAACTGAACAAAAAATAGACTCAATAACTAATGAGAACAGCTCATCAACAAATTTTCTTCAAAGATTTGTTGGAGGAATTAGTGCAGTAAGCCAATATGTTGGCAAAACAACAAAAAGTGTTATTGGTAGATTTGGAATACTGGCTGATGAAATACAAATAACCTACGGCAATCTTACAGCTTGTAGAACAATCACTACTGCAAATTCAGTATATGATCTAAATAATAGTGTTATGTCAAATGGAACTTGTTTCACAATAGCTGCAAATAATGTAACAATAAACTGTAATGGCTACTCAATAACCTATGCAAATAAAACAGCAGGTTATGCAGTAACCTCAAATGGATACTATGATGGGTACGTAAAAAACTGTCTCATATATCAAGGAAATCAATCAAGAGCTAGTAGTTATTCTTTATATTTTAGAAATTGTTATAGAACAATACTTGAAAATAACACCATCAACACATACGGAATTTTAGCAACAACAAATTATTATAACCATCCAATAATACTAAATGCTGATCCAAACAGCATAATAAAGAACAATACAATTGCAACATCCGGAAGGGCAGATTATGGAATTTATATTGTAAACTCTAAAAATACCAGCATAGACCAAAATACACTAACTTCATCTGCAGTCTCTGCTCATCCAATATTTATAACTGGAATCAACTCTAGTGAAAGTTCAATAAACAATAATCTTTTGACAATAAATGGAAATAGTACTTATGGAATCGTGTTAAGTACAAATTCTTCATATGGCCAGATAACAAACAATGTAATAACTTCTACAAAAAATGCAAATTATGGCATATACCTAACATCTTACATAAATAACACTATAATAAATTACAATAGCATATCAATGCTGGGTACAAATTCCTATGGTATTTTAATAAATTCAAATTCAAAATATAATAATCTCACAAATAACAATATAACCTCAATTGGAACAGGTAGTAGAGGATTATATTTAGCAAGTAATAGCAACAATAACTTGATAGTAAACTCAACAATAGTTTCGTTTACTTATCCATTGATAATCAGCGGTTCAGGAAATAATTCTCTATATAATAATATATTCAACTCAACAACTTCCTCAATAGTCTCAATTTCAAATGCTAATAGTTCATCGAATATTTTAAACACAACAAAAACACTAACAACAAATATTATTAGTGGAAGTTATCTTGGAGGAAACTATTGGATAAATTCAATAGGATCAGGTTATTCTCAAAAATGTGCTGATGCAAACAATGACGGAATATGTGACCTTACATACACAATAAATGCTTATAATAAAGATTTTCTAGCCTTAACTACTCAAGATACTGTTCCTCCAGCAATAAGCCTTTATTCTCCAATGGATGAAAGTGTAGTTAATGGAAGAGTTACAATAAGATCAAATTATTCTGATAACCGAGGAGTAATAAGAGTTAATTATCAATACTCAAATTCAACTGTTTCATGGACAAACATCTCGGGTTGTAATTATACCATAGCAAGAAATTACTGTTATTGGACTACAACAACATTCAGTAACAACGCCGAGGGTTATGACATAATGGCCATAGCATATGATGCAGCTGGAAACTCTGGAAATGACACCTTCCATTATCTAATTGATAGAACAAAACCAATCGTCTATGAAATGAATGTTACCTACCCTACAAATCAAACAAGCGCGAGAGACTCTCAAAATATTACAATAAATGCAGTAGTTACTGATTCTCCATTTGTTGGTGCTGGAATTAATTATGTTCAAGCAAATATAAGTAAAATAAACTCGACTCAATTCACAAATCTTACATTTATCTCTGGAAGTAGAACTGCTCTACAAAATAGCACTTGGGAAATGGAAGATATCAATGTCTCAACAAACTCAGCCTCTGGAAACCGCGATATGAACATAAGAGTTTATGATGCGGCAATACCAACAAATAACCTAAGAACCGGAGATTTATGGAGAGCAATAATAGACAACCTAGCACCAACATATTCAAACCTAAGTACTGGAGAGACGGTCTTTAACAATACTCTAACTTCTTTTTTCATTAATGTTAGAGATAACATAAACCTGAGTTATTTTATATTTTCAACAAATTATTCTGGTGATTGGGTAAATAATTCAAGAGTTTCTTTAGCTGGAACCGGAACAATTGACTATATTGATTATTCAACAACCGTTTACACCGGAAACTTTTCATATAAATTCTATATTTTTGATGATGCTGGAAATATGAATGAGACAACTACTCCAACAATAGAGGTCCAGGGAGATCCACCAGTACCAACAGTTTATCTAGTTTCTCCAGAAAATAACGCCAATCAATCAACTACAGAGAATATACAATTCAAATATTATTATTCTGGAGCAAATATGTCAAACTGCTCATTATTTATCAATGATAACTTAACATCAACACAAAATGCTCCTATTGAGTTAGAAACATCAACATTCACGACAAATCTTAACTATGGAAATTACACTTGGTTTGTTTCCTGCAGTCAAATAAAAGAAGAGGAGGAAGAAAATATAAGTATTGATTATTCAAGTGAAACAAGATTATTAGCCATAGAACAAATATGCACGGGAATTTGGGTAAGCTGGGGAGAATGGGGCAGTTGTTCACTAGGTGTAAGGTCAAGAACACTGGTTGATACCAGCGGATGTATTGGTAGTGAAAGTGAAGGTTGTAGTGATGGTTGCCCAGGATGTGGAGGTTGTAGCCCTCATTGGAGTAATTGGGGAGATTGGAGCACCTGTAACTTAACAAGAATACAATATAGTTTAAGAGATAATGGTTGTGGAACAATAGAAAGTCAGTTTAGATCATGTAATTGTACATCTAATTGGATTTGTGGTCTTTGGGAAAACTGCATAAACAACACGCGCAAAAGAATATGTAATGATCAAAATAATTGTAATGATCTACTAACAAAACCTGAAGAGTCTCGTCCATGCACTAACATCAACTGCACTGAAAGATGGCAGTGTAAATGGAGCCGGTGTGATTCTCAAGGCTATAGATATCCTGAAAGTTGCATAGATGTAAATAACTGTGGAACTAAGATAAACTACCCAGAAAAAGCAAATTGTAACTGTCTACCTAATTATAATTGTTACAATTATACCTTATGTAATGCCCAATATAATCTAGAAGATATCCTAAACGGAAAACCAACACTAAATGGTACAAGAGAAGTTTTTTGTGAAGACCTAAACAAGTGTGAAAACAAAAGTATTATGTCTCTTAACTGTAGCTTAAAATCCCAAATAAGCTCAAAGAAAACAAAATGGTGTAACGAAACATACATTGAGATATATGAAACCCAAACAAATAGAACTGTAAGTAGAATAAAAGAATATGTCCTAAAGGGAATAAAGAAACTAGATATTGCTCTTTCAGTATCAGATGAACCAAATAAATACTGTAGTCATTGCTTTGATAAAATCAAAGACTTTGATGAAACAAGTATAGACTGCGGTGGAAGTGAATGTCCGTCTTGCATAATTAAAGGAAAGTACTTTGATTGGTTACTAGAACTAATAATCATTCTATGGGCAGTATTTATAGGCTTAGTAATATACCTAATAATAAAAAGAAAACAAAAAAGATATAATTAATTAAATAAAATTCGATTTTCTCTGTACAATTTTAGTTATAATAAATCTCGGTCCAGCAACATCAGAGTCTATGGCTGTTATAACAAGATTTCCAACTATTGCCTTAAAAATTCCTCCAATCCGAGGTATACGAACAGCATTAGAAAAATAATTTAATATTGAATCAATGTCTTCTTTCATCAGAACAATTTTTGTAATAACTTGTCTCCCAGTAATATTCCTAAGAACAATAAATCTTCCCGGGCCAGAGCAATCAATACTTACAATAGAATTATCCTTAACAAATTTATCTATTTTGTTTAAATCTGATTGACCTTCTTGATTAGCCTCAAAATAATCTTGATTATTCTGATTATTCTGAGGCTGTTCAATACTAGAAATCGGTCTAGTATCAAAAACAAACTGTCGAGATACCTCTTCCTTTTGAACAGCAATCTGTTTTTCCTGAATTGGTTCAACATAAGATAAACTTTGCTTAGGCATTTCAACAAAAGCTTTTCTTTGATTTTGAACAAACTCTTCGATTAACTTATCCTTTTCTTTTTGAGAAATAGAGTTATCAATCAAATCTTTTGTAAATTCTTGTAAAAAAACAGCTATTGTAGCAGACATAGTTAAAAGCGAGGCAGTTGTCTTGACTTTAATCCCGAGTCTGAAATAGATGGTTGCATTGCTCCAAGACTATTATCTTGACTAACCTGAGAACTTCTAATATTTTCTGGACCAAAACTTCCGCCTATCTCAGGTTTTCCTCTAATTTTTTCCTCCATCATAACCAAACTACGAGCAATAGTTTTATTTTGTTCTAGGAGTTTATCAATTTTGTCCAAGGTCTCCTTATCTTCAATACTAACCCTGCCGCCTCCACTCTTCTCAATAAATGATTTAGCAGATAGTTCAAAAAGTCTTAGTAACTTAGAAGTTTGATTTGTCAAAGAGTCTAATTTTTCAGCCAAATCTATCAAAGTCTTTTGCAGTGAAACAAAATTATCAAGCATCATCTGTTCAACTTCTTCTTTTGAATGAATTCTTTTAATTGAAGTAGCCTCAGAATGAACCTCTTTTTTTACCATAAATCTAATAATCCATACTAATTTATAAATCTTTGTTTAGCTACAATTAACTATAATCTCAACTTCCCATTTTGCCAATCCTTAATTATTTGAATTGAAGTTCTGCTCTCATCTACCACTCCTCCACGCTTAATAAACCCTTTTTTTTGACCAATTTCTTTGATAATTTCTTCCGGATCATCAGAGGTTATCTCAATTTTATATTGTTTTTCCAATTCTTTTTTATCATCAAATAGTTGAATAATGCTACTAGCAACCAAATCAATTTTCTTTACTCTTTCAACATTCTTTGCAACAATTAAAGAGTGTCTAACCTCATCATTTTCTCCTACCGGAATAACTCCCGGACTGTCTAAAATAAAAAGTTTATCAAAAGCTTTAATCCACTGCACACCATGAGTTGTTCCTGCCTTTGCAGAAGTTACTGCTTTTTTCTTCAAAGCAAGAGCATTAATAACTGAGGATTTTCCAGTATTTGGATAACCAACAACACCTATTCTTATTCCTTCAAAACCTTCTTTTTCATTTGTTTTTGCAAGGGAAAAAAGATAGTCTCTTAGTCTTTTAGTACCAACCTTTTCTCTTGCAGAAAAGATAAAACACTCTCCCTCTTTTAATTTTAGCAGTTTTCTGTAGTTTATTTGCAATTGTCTTTCAGAAATAAGATCAGCCTTGTTCAAGATAAAAATAAGTCTCTTACCATTTATTCTAATAATCTTCTCAACCTCTTCATTTCGGGATAACATTGGCATTCTTGCATCCAGAACTTCAAGCACAACATCACTATCTTCAATAATCTCTGCAACAGTCTCCCATCTAGGAGTCATATCTGTTTTTCCAATAATCTTAGGCCGATTAGCCTTAAATCTATGATTAATCATAATTAAATAAAAGAAACAAGAGTTATAAGTGTTTTGATTAAAGAGTTATAGATTATTCAACAAAGTAGGTAAAATTCCTCCAAGAACAATTATAACTATCAAAAATAAGAGCTTGAAAAGTTTTTGTCCTATTTTTTTGGGGTGATAAATAAAATTAATAAAGGAATATATTACAAATAAAACTATTATCAAACCAAAATAAATGAGTGCAAGATTTCTAAAGAACTCTGCAGTTATTAGACCTACAACATTCAACACAAACAAATTACCAATATTATTTGTAAACCAACCAAAACCATCCCAAAGCTTTGCTTCAGAACGATATGTTATCTTTGTATAAGCTAAGCTAGAAACATAAAGAAAAGGTATTGCCAAAACAAGTTCAGTAATCACAACAATTCCAAACTTAGAGGGATCAGTAGCTAATATTAAAGTAAGGATGAAAAATAAACTTCCCATCATAAAGCTATTAATAGCTATTTTGGACTTAGCTTTTTCAGGATGCGCAGTAAAAAACCCTCCCTCTTTCATAAATAACTCAATGAAAATAACTTTAAAAAACTAACTAATATCAAAAAAACAAAGTCACCTCTTTTTTCTTAAACCTCATTCAAGAGGATTAAGCTAAAGCTGCTTGAACCAAAGATTTGTATTTTTCTGGAGCTTCTCTTAATGATTGGAATTTTTGTTTAGCTTTTTGTCTAAACTTTTCATTTTCCTCTGTATCTTGATGTAGAGAATAACTTACAAAGTCATCTCCTTCACCCATTCTTGTGTAAATTGAACCTAACCCCGAGCCAGATTCAACAATTCCAGCAATTGCAAATTCTAAAGATGTACTGTAACTAGAATTTGCTCTTATTCCATGAGGTTCTAATCTTTTGTAAAAGTCTTTAAGTAAAGATCCGTGAACTATTGGAGTTAAAACTTTGCTTCTTGCTATACCAACAACTTCACCTTGAGTAGATATCAAATAAGCTCCGCTCACATCTATATGGCTAATACTTAATCTATGTCCATTTTCTCTATCTTTTCTTCCAAGATAATAACTCAAATTGTTAATCTTAACAAGTCTTTTATCCTCAATTACTTTTTCTAGTTCAGTTGCAATTCTTTGCCGATCAATTAATTTTGGATTTTGTATTCCTGTTAATGCTCTTAAAAATCTTTCTTTATACTCGCTATCTTGTACTAAAACTTCATTGAGCAAGTCATTAATAGTTACTTCTTCATTATATCTAACTATCTCTCTAACAATTGATTCTGGTGTTGGATTTTCATGAGGTCTCACAAAAAGTTTCCAAGATTCTTCTGTTAGTCTTCTTTCTCCTTCACATTCATAAACTCCGATTATCTTAGACCTAGATTGTGTTATTGCATCATGCAAGATTCTTGTTCTTGGGTATGAATCCATGCAGCTACATATGTGTTGAGGATATATAACTGCAGGAATCCCTTCTTGAAGTGCTTCAAGAAACTTTCTTCTTCCTTCTTCTTTAGTTTTGTCATTGATTACTAAAATCTTATTTGTCATTTTCCCTGTGCCCCCTTTCAGTCAATGTAATTATTTTCATTAATTCACTTACCTTTCCTTTTTCTAAAACATAAGTTACCCCTGCTTCCAATGCTCTTTTTCTTTTTTCTTCATTTAATTCTCCACTTTGAAGCAAGATTGGAGTAGTCTGATTAAATTGTCTTATTTGTCTGATTGCTTCAATTCCTCCACTTTCAATTCCATCTTCATAGTCGTTATCTGTGATTACCAAGTCATAGTTTGATTGCCTTACTTTCTCAACAAGTCCTTTTGAGTCTGAAGTTTCATCAATTTCAATTCCTTTTAACAGTATTCTATAACTTGAGATTATAATGCTGTCATCATCGCCTATTAATATTTTCATTTTATTTTCCTCCTAAAAATCACAGATAAAGGGATACTTAAGTATCTGTTGTAGACATTTCTACAACAATTTGTTAAATAGTCCGATAAGCAGAACTCTGTGAGCACGACGCAATGAAGCAGTGCAAAAAAACAAATGCACAACAATAAGGAGACAAAAAATGACAGAACAAACAGAACAAGAAAGACAAAGATTCATGCAAACTTTAGGCTTGCTTGACATGATCTATGAAATGCAAGTAACAGCTTTAGCAGGAATGACAAGAGGAAGTTACAAAGGAATGGAAGAAGGTGTTGAGAAAGTTAAAGTGCTTACAGAATTAGAGAGAAAAGGAATCTTACCTTATAGAGAAAGTAAGTAAATGTCAAGAAAAGAAAAATGAATGAAAAACAAACAGAATACACAGAACTAGTAAGAAAAGCATCGAGCCTAGAGCATGAAATAAGAAAGAGTCTTGACTTAGTATTAAGCCATATAAAAGGTTATGAAATGTGTCAGGAAGCAAGAAAGTTGTATAATGAAGCAGCTCAAGCAGCTGAAGAAATAGGAGATCAACAAGAAGCAGGTTTCATGAGAGAAAACGCAGATGATTGTGATAAACTCCTTTCAAGATTAGGAGACATCCATCTTGGGCTTGAAGTAATAAGAAAAAGAGACTACTAAACTGCCAAGAAAAAGAAAAATGAAACAAGAAATAGAAACAGCAATCTTAGACTTTCGATCTAAAATCAAAGAAGCTAAACAAAATCCATTATTAGAAAACTTAGCAGCTTACGAAAGATTAATTGCTGATAATATAGAAAATGGAAATCTAGCTACAGGAAAATATCATGCAGAACTTTTAGTTGAGTTTTACATAGATGAAAATCCATACAGCCCAGACGAAGAAAGTGAAATGGCTAGAATCAAAGATTCAAATCCCAGACTATATCAAGCAATGGATGCAGGAAGAAAAGCTTACCATATTGGAAAAGCAGCTCAAAGTCTAATAGCTTTGCTATAAACTGTAGACTAAAAATCTACAACACAAAGTAAAGTTTAAATAGCAAGAGCAGTTCATAACTAGATGAATGACAAAAAAATAGAGCAAACTCTTGAAAAAGTAGGATTAAGTTCTAATGAAATAAAAACATATTTAACCTTGACAGATCACGGCTCAATGAAGGCCGGGCGTATTTCTAAAATTGCTCAGATTGACAGAAGTAGTGCTTACAATGCAATAAAACTTCTTATTGAAAAAGGACTTGTAAGTTATGTTTTAATTGGAAAAGTAAAATGGTTTCAGGCCGCTGGTCCAAGAAGATTATTAGACTATATAAAAGAACAAGAAGAAGATCTTAAAGAAATCATCCCTCAGTTAAGTGAAAGACATAAAGCACACAAGATAGAAGGGCAGCTCAGAATGTTTAAAGGATTAAAGGGAGTTAAAACGATATTCCTAGACATTGCACGAACAGGAAAAAATAATTATGCATTTGGAAGTGAGGGTCAATTTTCAGAAAGGATGCCGGATTTTGCATATCACTTTGATCTTTTAAAAAAACAAAATAAAATACACACTAAACTGATAATAAGAAAAGGTCGGAAAGAATTAGATAATAAAACTACAGAATATAGGTATTTAGAAAACATTGAAGAATCTCCTGCAGTAACAAATATTTATGGAGACAAGATAGCAATTATAATTTGGACAGATGAACCAGAAGGAATAATTATAGAAAATGCTGCTGCTGCAAAAGCTTACAAAGCTTATTTTGATGTAATGTGGAATTCTGCTAAGAAATAATCCTTTTATAAATTTCTTAACCAAGAGTCTTCAACAAAACCATAATCAAAATTCCCAGAACAAATGCAACCAGCTGGCCAAAGGAATGACTTAGCTTAACAAACTTATCTCTATGCAATTCCGGAATTAAATCACTACATGCAATATAAATAAAATTTCCTGCAGCAAATGGAAGTAGATAATAAGTTAAATTACTTGAGAAACTACCCAAAGATAAAGCAATTAACAATCCAATAAACGCGGTAAGAGAAATTAAAAAATTAAAAAATAAAGCTCTTTTCTTTGTATAACCGCCATAAACTAAAACCCCGAAATCCCCAATTTCTTGAGGTATTTCATGAAAAATAACTGCTATTGTTGTAGCAATTCCAATAGGAATAGAAACAATATAACTTGCTCCAATTATCAAACCATCAATAAGATTATGAACCCCATCTCCAATCAGATTCATTGAAGATAAATGATGAGGATGTTCGTTTGTTGTAACATGATGACAATGTCTCCAGTGGATTACTTTTTCAACAACCAAAGAAAAACCAATCCCTAAAAGAACAAGCAAAGAAATATTCATGACAAAACCACTTTTTTCAACAGCTTCAGGCAATAAATGAATAAAAGCGTCTCCAATTAAAGCTCCTGCAGAAAAAGCTATCATATAAATCAACATTTTCTCAAGTTTTTCATTTCTTATAGAAAGAGCAAGGATTCCAATAATAGAAAGCAGACTAATGACAAGTACACTAATCAATGAATAAATTAAAACATCAATCATATTAAATATAAGTAAAATTACTTTTTAAACTTCTTCATCAACTTTTTAAATTTTCCTTCTTTTACCAATTCCCTATTGATCCAATATCCTAAAAAGATTACAATCACTAATCCAATAAGTGAAATCAAAAATCTAAAAGTATTATTTGCGCTTGGCCAGTAACTTCCTGCTCCATAAATCAAAGTAACAATACCTCCAAGCATTATTCCAGCTCCAATAGCTTCAAGTGAAAAAAGAACCGCTCCAATAACAATCAAAACAACCCCCACAGGAATTGTAATTAAAAATAAATTTTTCGAATAAGATTTTTGAGCTTCTTCAAATTTATTATTACATTCATAGTACAAATCACAATAACCCGTAATCTTTGGGTCCCGATTCATTGTATCAATATAGGGTCCATAGGAAGTCCAATTTCCTCCAAAAGACTCACATTGCTGAGAATTATTAATCTCAAACATAATAGGTTTGTTAATATTTTCACAAAAATCATTATACTGCGGGCTATCACCATAAATAGCCTTTATACCATAAATAGCAACAAAACTAGTCAAAACAACAATTGCCAACCCAAGAATTAAGTTCTTTATTTTCATGAAAATAAAAAGACCTTACCCATTATAAACCTTTTTAAAGGAGATAAGTATCATTATTTCATGACAGAAACCTACGAACAAATGCTAGATGAAGCCTATGAAAAGATAAAACCTATTAAAGTTAGTAGCAACTTTGAAAGATTTGAGGTTCCAAAGGCAAATTCTCAGATAATTGGAAATAAAACAGTAATAAGCAACTTTTTACAAATTGCCTCTTACATAAGAAGAGATCCTCTACACCTGGCAAAATTCCTATCAAGAGAACTAGCAAGTTTCACAAAAATAGAAAATGAAAGAATAATAATAAACAGAAAAGTACAATCAAACCAAATAAATGATAAAATTACCTTATATGTTGAAGAATTTGTTATTTGCAAAGAATGCAGAAAACCTGATACTCAATTGGTAAAAGAGCACGAATATCTGTTTATTCACTGTTTAGCCTGTGGTGCTAAACACTCTGTAAGAGCAAAGATATAATAGGAATCTTTAAAAAGCTCCTAGCATAAGAAAATAAATCCTAAACTATAAATAAAATCAAGGAGGTTAAAAATGGTTGAAGCATATTGCGTAAAATGCAAAAAAAAGTCTGAAATGAAAAATCCTGAAGTTGTTAAAACTGCCAGAGGTGGATTTATGGCTAAAGGAAAATGTTCATGTGGCACATCAATGTGTGCAATGATGTCAGAAGATACTGCACAAAAAGCTATCAAGGCCGGTGCAAAAAAAGCTTATTAAATTTTAAGGTTATTCTTATCTAATTTAATCAAATCTTAAAGATTTAATGGCGCCAAAAATCTTTTTAGATTTTTGTGCGTTTATTTTTTATTTATGTTAAAAATCATCTAACTAGACAGAGATATCATGATGGCCTTCTCAGTCTCAACATTTATAAACGTAGAGTATTAATTTCTAATATGCAAAATAAACATAAGTCAAATCAAGGAAATCAAGAAGAACCAAAATTTCGGTTAAAATTCCCAAGAGAAGGAGAAATGCTTGGAATAATTGAACAAAGAGTTGGGGGAAGTAGAATGATCGTTAAATGCAATGATGGCAAAACACGCAATTGCCGTGTACCGGGTAGACTAAAAAGAGGGCTATGGATAAAAGATAATGATATTGTGATTGTAAAACCTTGGGAATTTGATGACTCTAAGGGAGATCTCTTATTCAAATATCATCCAAATGATGCCTCAGTTTTAAGAGAAAGAGGCTACTTAAAAAATCTAGAATAAACCTTCAGATGAAATCATTGTACATAAAGTCTGCAAGAAAAATTCTTTCTAATAAATTAGAATTAGAAAAAAAGCTTAAAGTTAAGATTTCTGTTTCAGGTACAACAACCACAATAGAGGGTAATGAAACTGATGAGTATTTTGCAGAAAGAGTTCTTTTAGCCCTAGACTTTCCATTCACTCTAGAAGAAGCTCTTCTTTTAATAAACGAAAACTATATGTTTGAAAAAATAAATATAAAAAGTCATACTCATCGAAAAGATCTAAACACAATAAAGGCTAGATTAATTGGTACTAAAGGAAAAACTCTAAGAGTTTTAGAAGATCTTTCAGATTCTTTAATTACAGTAAAAGACAACAATGTTGCTATCATATCTCCAGCAGAAGATGCTGAAAAGTCAATTCAAGCAATAATTTCAATAATTAAGGGTAGCAAACAAGCCAATGTTTATGCCCGCCTAGAAAAAGCAAGAAAGCAACAAAAGTAATTTAATTCTAGTCTAAAACCCAATTACTAATCCATAATTAGATTTATAAATCACTAAAACCCTTCCTTATGTATGCCTCGGTAGCTCAGCAGGTAGAGCATACGGCTGTTAACCGTAGGGTCAGAGGTTCGAGTCCTCTCCGAGGCGTAAAAACCATTTTATCGACGATAAAATAGCCTAATTTTAACCACCCTAAAGAGGCGCTACGGAACTTCTGTAGTCCGAGGGACTCAATCTAAAACTCTAATTTTATATGATTCTTCGAAGCAATATATTTAAACCTCTTTTTATTAAAGTAGATGTGAAATCAAAAGACAGATTTAAAAGATTAGAGTTCTTTAACAACTTATGAACTGGGCATTATGGATACTGCTTATTATTGGAACTTCCTTTGTAATTTATTTAGTAGGAAAGAGGAGAAATCAAAATGTATAAACCAAAAATTTACTATATAATCACTCCAAAACCAGATAAAAATTATTTTAAAAATAAATTTAACTTGCCTTGTGGCGAGGCATTTATACCAAATTTGACTGCTTTGTTCTATGCATCAGAGCTTAATGAAAAATGGAAAAGAGTTGAATATTTTGATTATTATGATGAAAAAATGCCTATAATTAACAAGAAAGATACACAAGAAGTTCATTTATTCTTAGGTTATGCAAATTACAATAATGGATTGAAACTAAAAAAACAACTTGAAACTAAGGGAATTAAAGTTTTTATAAATGGGATTTACAATTTTATAGATGGTCAAAACTTTTCAGATATTAGCGTTCTAAAAGAAAGGGGTATAGATTCTGAAAAACCAGTAGTGTCTATGGATGTAAAACTAAATTATGACTTACTTAAATCCTTACCTCGTTTATTTAAATTACAAAAACAATTTGGAGAAAGAAAATTCTTAGCAGTGATAAGCCAGTATTATGGATGTCCCAAAAAATTAAACTGTCTTCATTGTAATAGTGATAAAGTTAATTGGATTAGTTGTTCAGTTAAATTAACAAAGATGCCTAATGAGGTAATTGAAGAAATTATTGACTTGAAAAGAAAATATAATTTAGATATGGTAATTTTAGGAGATCTTATGAATACTGAAGCAAGATTGAAATCATTATATGAAACTTATCAAGAAAGGTCTTCTTCTGACAAAATACCTATACTGAAGATATCAACAGCTGCTAATTATGTAAATGAAAAGTCAATTAAATATCTGAAAGGATTAAATTGCAAAGAAGTTTTTTTAGGTTTAGAAACATATAATGAAAATTTGCTTATTGGTCTTGATAAACCTTTTAGGGTAGAGGACATAAATCGTTCTTTAAATTTGCTCTATGAGTCTAAAATATCAGCATTTATCTCTATAATTCTTGGAGTTCCTGGTGAGACTGAAGAAACATTAAACAGAACATTGAATTTTGTTAATGAATGGAAAAGTAAACAAATAGATGGGAAACCCTTTCTGAAGCTACAAGTTACGATTGTTACACCTGTTCCAGGATCTGGGCTATGGAAATTGTTTAAATCAAAAAATGGTGTTAAAGATACTCTTAAATTAGTAGAGTCTAAAGATTGGATACATAAAATCCAAGTTAAATATCTTAACCTGTTCTTTACAAAAAAAGTGCAAAGGCATATATTAGATGTTTATAATAAGTTAAATAAATTTGCAGAGTCTAGTTATGTTAATTTTAACTTTTGAATATTCAGCTGAGACAAAAAGCAAAGTCTTAAAAATAAACTAAATTTAATTACATTATGTTATTTACAAAGAGGCAAGAGTCTGAATTAATAACTGCGTTAAAAGGGCGTGGTGAGATTCCTTTAAAATTTGTTTATCTTGGAGAGGGAGCAAAGAAATGGGCAGTAGTTACTAAAAACAGATTAGAAAGTGGAGGAATAAACAGTATTGAAACGACATTGTTAAAAAAACGAGCCTTAGAGTTTATTAATACTTTCTCAAATTTTAAAGAGGTTAATATTGTAGATATTGGTTGTGGTGATGGAACTCCCTGCATACCCATTATTGAAAAGCTGAAAGAAAAAAATATTCCTTTTACATATGTTCCAATTGATATTAGTAAAGAAATGTTAGACCTTGCTGTAGAAACAGTTACTACACGATTCAAAGGAACAAAGTGTAAACCCTTTCAATTAGATTTTGAATTAGGGCAATTTTCAGATATAATTTACAATCTTAAGAAAGAAGGTTCAGTTAATTTAATGATGTTCTTAGGGAGTACATTAGGAAACTTCTCTGATAGAAGTAGAGTATTAACTAATTTTAGAGATTCCATGACTTCTGATGATTTTTTAATTGTAGGAGTTGAGCTTACAAATTTTGCAAAAATTGATAAAGTTCTTACTCACTATAAAGGTAAAGTGCCAGAGGATTTGCTATATGCTATTCCAGAAATTATTGGTATGAAGAAAAGTGATACAGAGTATAGTGTTTCTTGGAATGAAAGGGAAAGTCAGGTTGAGTGCTTTGCTATACTAAAAAAGAATGTTAATGTTCACATAGGATCAGAAAAGTTTCTGTTAGAGAAAGGAGAAAGGATCCTGCTTTGTCGTTCAGTTAAATTTACTGAGTGGGTTATAACCAAACTATTGTCAGATACTGGATTTAGAACAGAATTGCTTACAACTGCCCCAGATAGAGGCTATATCCTTTCTATGATTCAACCAACAAGGTATTCTATTTAAAGAGCTAACTTCCTAAATAGCCTCTCAAGTCCCCACAAAATTGAACAACATGTGTTTCGTCTCTCCGAGGCGTTCTATATAAAGAGTTATATAACTCAAGATCATAAAATTTAAATGAAAAGAGATCTAGATATCCAAGTATTTGATTATGTCCCAAAATTAGATGCCTTCGTTGTTAGACCTGAATTTGAAAGATTTGTTAGAAGGTTTGGATTATATGAATGGAATCCAGTAGTATTCATTGGAAGATATTTCGCTCGTGATAATGATTTTGGTGAGCACTGGTTTGACAATCATGACTTAAGAGAAGAAATAGCTGAAAGAGCTTATCGACTTGGTTACGAACCAGAAAAACTTTATATAATAGATCCAAAAAGATTTCGGGATGAAAGAGACGGACCATGTCACAGTGATGAATTAAGAAAACAATTTTGGACAGATGTCCTTAAATCCCTAAGATTAAGCAGAAAATTTTTAAGAAACGAAGCAAAAGAACAAAAATAACCAAAAGACAAATTTAAAAAGTTTCTTTTATTATGGTCTTTATGAAAAAGAGTTTGAGGATACATAAGAAAAACGTAAAAAAACGCAGTAAAAACCTACATCATGCTCTTGTTAAACTCTTGCTAAAATCTCCTGTAACAAATATCAGATTCTATAAAAATAAAATCTCCCTGAGTTTCTTTAATCATAGGATTGCTGACAAAATAACAGTCAAAAAACAGCCACATATTGCTGAATGGAGTAGAAAGGAAAATGAAAGAAAAATTGTTATAGACAAACACTTCAAAGAAAAAGCCATGGAAAAATCATTCAGAGCTTTGTGTGTTCATGAAGCAATTGAGAGATTTTTAGTTAAAACATATGGTCTTAACACAGACAACGAAGCTCATATTGTTGCCACACAAAAAGAAAAAGAATACTTGGAAAGTGTAAATGGTAACTGGAAAAGCCATGAACTAAAGGTTTTTTGGGATTGGCATAAATTAGGAGAACATTAAATAAATGGAATTCGAAAAGATAAAGCTAGATAAGGCTCATTTTTACTGGACATGGAAAGACCTCGCATATTATCCATACTCTTGGTTAGATGAAAAGGATTTGAAAACCCTGCCAACACCATTTTTTCTCACAGAGATAAATCCTGACTGTCCACTAGGTTTTGAATCAAAGGAAAATGATGAACTAACTAATATAATAGAACTTCCAAATAGTTTTGATAAACTAAAGTTAGATAATGATCTAAGAAAAGATCTAAAGAGAGTTGAAAAAAAGAACGAAAGTATAAAGCTAGTCTATAATGAAAAAGACGCATTTGATAAGAGTAAAAAATGGTTTGTAGAACTTTGGAAAGAAAACAAAAAAGACATTCAAAGAAGAATTAAAATATGGAAAGAAAAATGTTACACAATTAGTGCCTATCTCAACAGCGAACTAATAGCTGTGCACATAGCCATGATTGATAAAGAAAAAAGTACGGTTTTCTATCTTGGTTGCTGGTGGAACAGAGAACATAAATCACTATCAACTCCAACCTTCCTGCTTAAAAAAGACATAGAAAAAGCAATAAAAGATGGAATAAAATACTATGATCTTGAAATTGGTGACCAACCCTATAAGAAAAAGTGGGGAGTTATTGAAAAACCAACAAAATACTACGCCATTCTCACAAAAGAGCTAGCTAATTATCTCGAAGTAGACAAGTACATTGAAATGTAAAGTATATATTACAAAATATACATTATTATGAAACATTCCTTAAAAGTAAGCCTTAATTCTAAAACCTGGAGGTAAAAAATGAATAGACACGTTAGAACATTAACAGTAGAAAGATGCGCAAACTCTGCACAGGCCCTACCAGCACAAGCTCACCACTATGCAAAAAGTGATGATGGTTTGTACGCTGGACTTGGAGTATTAGGAGGAGTTATAACAACTGCATTAGCTGGTTTAGGAATAAATTACGCTAAGAATGACAATAACTGCAACGATTGTAGAAACTAGTAAGCATCAATATATTTATAAACAAAAAAAGCCTAAAAGTATTATGAATAAAAAGGGTGGACTAATTCTTTTAGGAATCGCACTTATAGTTGGTATTGTAATAGGAGTTATGTTTTCAGTTACCCTATATAAGTTTACTTCCCTTTTCAGAGATAATAACCCCTTACCTCAGGGTCAAAATAACCCTCCTACTTGCATTGAAAAAGACAATACTTTTACCACAGTTTCAACAAATTACACTCAATGTGATAAATGCTGTTCAAATAATTGCACTCACTATGAATCCAGTTGTCCTGCGGGTTTAGAGTGCCTTCAGGCTCACAAATGCCTTTGAGTAAATCTTTTCTCTTTCTTAACCTTTAAACATCAAAATCAGAGATTTTGTGGCCAAAAGAATCAAAGATTCTTTGGATCCAGAAAAATAGTATTTTTCTTGGCTTAAAGTTTTTTAAAAAAACTTTAAAAACTAAAACTAATTGGTAGTACCATGTATGACCTATTAAAAAAGGAAGAAAGAGAAACAATTGAGAGAATTAACTCAAAAATTCACGGCCCGGAGTATCTTTCTAAGAAGCTCAAAAGTATTCTATCTGAGCTAAACTTCCTGTTAAAAATTGAAAATGCAATAATTTACATAAGAGAGGGAAAAAGTCAAAAAACAGAGTTTCTAGGAAATGCAAAAAAATACTGGGAAGAATATTTTGATAAAATAGATTCAAACGTTGAAAAAGCAATAACTCAAAACAAACCAATCATAACAAATGATCTTAACAAAGAAATAAAAAAGTTGATTGTAATCCCAATTAACTCAAATAATGAAATAGTTGGATTTTTAATAATTATAAACAAAAAAGTAGATTATGGATCAAACAAAAGAAACACTGAAATAATAAAAATAATAGAAAGTCAAATAAAATTAGCCATTGAAAGAACTCAAGAAAGAGAAGAAATTTTTGACTTATTTGGAAGATATCTAGACAAAAGACAGATTGCCCAAATACTTGAAAACCCTGATTTTCTAAAAAAACCAAAGGCCATAGAAGCTGTTGTTCTTTTTGCTGATTTGGCTGATTTTACAAAATTTGCAAATAATAAAAATGTAAAGGACGTTTTTCAGTTCCTAAGCAAAATGTTCTACGAATACACTAAAATAATAAATAAAAACAATGGGATTGTTGACAAGTTTGTTGGCGATCAAATAATTGGTATCTTTGGCATCACAGATCCAAATAATAGAAGTGAAAATGCAATAAAGAGTGCAATAGAAATGGAAGATATCTTAAAAAAAGAGTTTGAGAACAATAATATTGGGGTTAAAATTGGTATTGTAAAACAGGAGGTTTTATATGGAAACCTCGGAGGTAGATATAAATCTGATTTAACAGTAATTGGTCCCGGAGTTAATCTTGCAGCTAGAATTTGTAGCTTTGCTGATAAGGGTGAAATATTAGTAAATAAAAAAATATATGACAAGTTAAAAAAGATACATAAATTTAAGATAAAAGGTTTCAAAAGATTTAAAGGATTTGATAATAAAGAACCAGTGTATAAATTAATGCTAAATCAATCAGAAACCTCGCTAGTTAAAAAAAGAGAGTTAGGCCGTTTACATTCAAATTTCTCAAAAATGTTTAAGCATCAAAAACCTACAATATCTGAAGTCAAAAAAATCTATAGGGCCTTTGATTCAAAAAAACAGTAATTTTTATTAACATAATGTTTTAAAAAAACTTTAAATAGTTAATCTTACTTAGCATATTATGAAATTTGATGCTATAATAAACGAGAGGAGGAGTGTAAGAAAGTTTCATCCAAAAAAGCCCGATTGGAAAAAGATTATAGAGGCAATTGATGCAGGAAACAAGGGACCTCTTGCAGGCAACATTGGCAGTGTTAAATTCACTCTTGTCAGTGATGCAGAAAAGATCCAAGAAATTGCTACCGCATGTCAACAAGACTTTGTGGGCCAGGTTCATTATATAATTGTAGTATGTTCTGATACAAGAGATGTTATGAAATTTTATCCTGAAAAAGGAGATGTTTACATACGTCAACAAGCTGGTGCAGCTATTGAAAATATACTTTTAAAATTAGTAGACCTTGGTCTATCAACCTGTTGGGTAGGTCTTTTCAATGAAGATTTTGTTAAACAAGCTCTAAAAATACCAGGACCAGTTTATGTTGAAGCAATTCTTCCGATAGGATATTCCATGGATAAAACTCCAAGAAGAAGAAAGCCACTTCTAGATAATTCCATTTATTTTGACAAATGGGGAAATCGTCTGATGAAACCAAGAAAAAGAGTAGAAGCCGGGTAAACTTTATTATATAAATTCTTAAATACTCAAATAAAATATCAATAAAAATGGTAGAAGTTAACTGTATGTATGGCTATGTACCCCAAATAAATTGGGATGATCCTGCTACTTACTGGGGTGTGCCTCCGACTCCTAACGAAATTTGGTTACGAGCTAATTGGAAAAGAGATAGTGATGATCACCGAGGGTCAAAGTCTTTAGTTAGAAAATTATTGAAAAGTTTAGTTTAATTAAAGTTAAAAACTTCTAAAACCTAAAGTCTAAATGAAAAATGTCATTATCCCAAACCCAAAAAGGCTAAAAGAAAAAATAGCTAAGTTTAAGAAAGCCGGAGCAAATGATTTGTTTATCTTAGCAGATTTTAATAAAACATTCACTAAAGCATTTGTAAATGGAGAAAAAACTCCAAGCCTAATTGCTCAGCTAAGAAATGGAAAATATTTAACTAAGAATTATGCTGAAAGGGCAAATGATCTTTATAATAAATATCATCCAATTGAGATCTCAAAGGAGATTAGCTTAGAAGAAAAAAAAGCTAAGATGTTAGAGTGGTGGAAAGTCCATTATGCTCTACTAATAACCTCGGGTTTGGATGAGAAAACTATAAAGCTTACAGTAGAAGATATGATAAGAGAAGGAAGAAAATTCAGACCTCACATTAAAGAACTCTTCAGATTACTAAAGAGCAAAAATATTCCAGTCATAATAATGAGCGCAGCAGGAATCGGTAACATGGTTAATCTTTTTTTAAAAAAGAAAGGTATTTTATTTGATAATCTTCATTTTATAGGAAATACTTTAGAGTTTGATAAAAATGGAAAATTTAAAGATATAAAGGAAGATAAAATAATCCACGTGCTAAACAAACAAGCAATAGAGACAAAGGGTTTACCAGTCTATGAAAAAATAAAAAATAGAAAGAGTATAATTCTTCTGGGAGATTCTATGGATGACTTGGAAATGACCCATAATTTCCCATACAATAGTCTAATTAAAATCGGTTTTTTCAATTTTCCAGATGAGGCAACTATTGAAGACTTTAAAAATAACTTTGACCTCATAATAACACGCGATGGTTCTTTTGAAGCAGTAAACAAACTTCTGAAAGAAATATTAATCTAACTACTCAATCCCAAAACTTTCTGTGAACTCAGCTATTAACCTGTATTTATTCAAATAGTTAATCCCTTTATCAGTTATAGTATAAGTCTTTCCAGTTTCTGTTTTAAGCTCATTAATAAACTTCTTTTGAATCAAATCTCCAAGATATTCTTCCATCATTTGATGTGAAAGATTTGACTTGTAAAGTATATGCGTAGGTTTTATTCTACCATTCTTTTGCCTAATGACTTCAAGTATATCTCGAATAATTTCCAGTTTATTCCTTTTTTTGTTCATTTTTCCCCGAATTTGGAAACCTTAAAAAGGTTCATTTATGTTTTACAATTATTAGAAGTTGAACCAATATTAAAATGTATCCAACTAGCTCAAATATGTGGCCCAAAACATAGTAAAGATAATTAGTAGTAGCAAAAATAAAATGAATATGACTTATAAATAAAAGCACAAATGCAATTAAACTAATCAAATTTCTGGTTTTTCGTTTCTTAAAGTAATGATAAGCATAATATATTGCAAGATAAGCTAGAAACACCGATGCTAAAATATAAAATACTAACCCCTTATTACAGCTTAATGCTACTGCAAACAAAGAAACAATACTTAATAAAGAACACATTTTAATATTCCCGCTTTTCAAAGTTGTACAGGTTATAAAAATAATACCTAAAATAAACAAAACCATATGTGAATAAATTGCTGCACTATACATAAAGGCGATTTGTTCAATATTAACTGCTTGCACTGCATCAGAAATATTGTCTATTAAAAATAAATTTATAATTAACCATACAATATATGAAATAGAAATAAGCATAAAACCTAATCCAAACCATTTTGATTCTTTTTGTTTGCATAAAGAATAAACTTTAAACGAAAAATAAGCAACTAAACCTGCAGCAATTGCAAATATGGCTTCAAAAACTATACTGTATATAAAGAACCAGTGAGGTATTAAATATAAATGCGTCATAATTAAATCAATTTTTCTTCTCTTTTAAACCTTATGAAATAAGCTTCTCTAATAACTCTCCTTAGTTAACTTTAACAAGTGCTTAATAAAGCAATTTCTTGAGTTAATTAACAAAAAATAAATAAAAAATACTTAACCCAGGAGGTTTCCAAACAATGACAAACAAAAACACCAACGTACACAGCACAAATGAAAACAAAACAACTGCAGACTTTCATCACTTACCCCCACCAGAGAAAATTAAAACAACCCTTTTACAAAAAGACAAACCCAAAAACACCTTATCTTTTTCGAATAAAAAATTCGATTTTCCCCCGAAAAATCCAGTTTCACAAAAACACCCAACTCAACACCTCAAGATTGATTTAAAGACTAATCAAATCTTGATGGTGCTCAAGAACCAAAAAAACATCTTGAAAGTTCTTGACAATAGAGGGCGCACAGGACCAAAGTCTTCCTCACCATCCTTGGTTCTGTGCGCTCCTAATATTTAACATTACTTTTTCTAACACCAATCTGACTAACTTTCCTCTTAGAATTCAACTTCAACAAAATCAAAATCACTGCAGCAAACACAATAACAATCACCAAAACAATAATCAACCACCAGTAGAATAATCTGCTCTGCTGAACTACTATCTCTCCGGTTTCATTTCCAGTTGTATTAACTGTATTATTCAAAGGTAAAATAATAGGTTGAATTATTTTCAGATTAACAACCACACTATAGTTAGACATTGATTTAATCAAAACATTCAGCTCATTCTTACCATCGCCATTCAAATCTGTTTCCTTATTATTTCCAACAGTTAAATCAAACAGCTGCAAATTACTTTTCAAACCAAATTTAGCAGCATGATTTGTAATGTTATTCAGAGTTAATGTATGATTGATATTATTGTATGGGAATTTAATTCTCCAGCTAATTGGAAGGCTAATTTCAAAACCCTTTGTACTTTCCAACTGTTCCTTTTTTGCATTTATTGTAATTATATTCACACTTGATTCAACACATTTTTCAACTTTATTCAAAGAAGGATTTAGACCATTAACATTTCCACCATGACTTAAAATTGTTGTAATCAAGCTAGATAGCTCCTGACTTGAAAGAATATTACAAATTTCCAGAGCTGTAATGTTCTGAGGCGTTGTATCTGGAGATGGCCCGCCAGGACTACCTGGATTGTTATCCTGTGGATTTGTTACACCACAAACATTACTTTCATCAGTTTGACCATCACAATTATTATCCTTGCTATCACATATCTCCGTTGTGGGTTCAACATTTCCAACGCAGCTACTCCATGTTCCAGCATTACAACTCTGATTTCCAAGTTTACATTCACCAATGGCGGAAGTTCCACACTGTCTTATCTGACCGCTTGTACAAACACAACCTTCATCTGTACTTCCATCACAATTATTATCTTTACCATCACAAATCTCTATTGCACGAGGTTTTATAGTTAAATCAGAATCATCACAGTCTATTACACCACAACCAACCATACTAACATTATAACCATCATGATCAAAATCAACACAAACCGGAACAAAACCCGCACTTAATGGAAATTCATCAATATTGAATCCCTTACAACCCATACCAATACACTCTAATCCAGAGCTTACATTAAAACTAGTATCACAAATTCCATCCTTATTAGAATCCCCACACTTTTGTGAAAAACCATTTCCACTAGGTTGTGCCCAAAAATTCCCTCCAACATATCCTCCACCAACTATATTTGTACCAGGTGTTTTTGTAACACTATAATTACTGTCAGGATAAGATCCACTAATTCTTAAAGGATTAATATTATTTGTATTATTGAAGAAATTATCATAAATTATATTATCAGAATCTTGAAAATCATCAATCTTAATGCCATAAACAGAATTATTTATTATCTTAAATCCACGGATATGATTACCAACTATAAATGGGCTGCCTAATTCAATACCATAAACATTGTTAGAAATTAAACCATAAGAAAGATCATTAAACTGACCATACCAATCATTAATAAATATTCCAATATTATTTCCTGATGAGTTAACATTATAAATAGTATTAAAACTAGAGGACCAGATATTCACACCAACACTTGCTGCAGAGGTTACAGAAGAATCTAAAATATAAGAATACCAAGTTCTCTCTAAATCAAATCCATTGTTAAAATCATTAATTTTACAGTGTTTAATTGTTACATTATTTACATTAATTCCGGTATTAACATCTCCTACCTTAATACCATTCCCCAAATCCAACCCATCAATAAGCAGATTATTACAACTTAAAGTTACATTACTTGCGTAAACATTAATACAAGTATTAGGGTAATTTCTTATTGTACTATTAACTAAAATATACTGCCCAGGAATATAAATTGTACTGCAATTATAAACAAAAGAATCAGAAGCATACTTAAATGCATAATTTCCATTTCCAACATTTCCTGTTTTAGATCTATCCAATATTGATGAATAAGTTAAAGTATAGGAAGCAAGAACTGTAAGTGAACTGGAGGTAGTTAAAATTACACTTCTATTATCCTCTAATAAAACTGCACTAGAAATTCCAACACTTGGTGTTAAAGAATAATGACTAACATCTTCAGCACTTAATTTTGTAATTGGTTCACTAAAAGTTAAAAGTAGTTTATTAAAAGAATATTGTTCTTGATAGTCTTTAAACACACTTACATCTGAAAGAGTAGGTTTGTCTAAATCCAAGGGTGTTGAACCTGTAGAAGAAACGCTTTGGCTACTTTCCAAAAAAACAATATTAACTGCCGAAACATTATATGTGTAAGTTGTGCCTTCATCTAATCCAACATCGACAAAACTTGTCTTGTCAGTATAATTTCCAGTATGACTAACTAAATTACCATTTCTATAAACATTATACCATAATAATTTTGATTCTGCTTCACTTGATGCACTCCAAGATAAACCTATTGCACTATGATTCAAAACACTTACATGCAACCCTTGAGGAATACTTGGAGAACTATAATCAATAGTTCCCTGAGTTGGCATGGGGTTCAATTGATCTTCTTGCCAAGGAAGCCATGATACTGGAGGCAAATAACTTTTATTTATAAGAAGACTCATCATTTTAATATAATTAATATTTAACGATGCACCACCTTCACTTGTTTCTGTTAACCACAGTCCATCCATAAAGTTTCTTAGTTGTGGAGTTGCATCAATAGGAGGATATTCTGCATTTTCAGTATAATAATAATAACTATTACCATGAGTAGTATTACCTCCAATAGGACCAAACACTGTAATTCCAGGTAATAATCCTTGTCCTCTAGATACAAATACAGTATTATCATCATGTTGAGGACTCACAGGAAATTGCGAACCTAAAACTGTAATCCAAGTCATTCCGGCCGGATTACCTCCCAGAAGATAGTCTGTTGAAAGGCTAATATCATCAAGATAATCTTGTTTTGTTTGAACATCTAAAGGAGATTTTGAGTCTAATAGTAATCTAGAATACTCCGGCATAAGGCTTGATGCTCCACTAGCTCCAGTTCCCCACCCTAAACCTCCAGGCCTTATAGTACGATGAGATTTAGTATCAATTATTGCATGAAGAGCATTTGCCCTATCTGTTAATTCATTTAATAAATAAGAATAATTACCAACACCCTCGCGTAAATCTGAACTTTGAAGATATCCTACCACCATCTCAGGTCCAATACAAAGCTGAGGTTCATTATTTACATTCATAGATGTAAGCCCGCACCATCCTCGCGATATAATTCCGTCTCCACCATTAGGACAATATTCATTATGATCGCAAGCATAATCAATTGTTTTCTCAAAATCAATTCTATATTTTTGCTCTCCAGTCAGTTTATACAACTCACTGCTAGCAAAGGTTAATGTACCTCCAGAACTTTCATTAACGCCATGAGCTTTAGCATAATCATAAGCCAAAATAGCACGATTTTTTAAATTAAGATATTCCGATTGATTAAATTGTTGTACTAATCTTGCGCCCATTGCAAATGCTCCTGCAACTCTTGCTGTATGCCCCGGAACAACAGAATAGGTAAAATAGGGAAGCGGATCTTCATCAGCAAATTGATCCATTCCATAGGGATGGCGATATGATTCAACACCTGCTCTTATTCCTCCATCAACTTCTTGCAATTCTTCCCATACTCCCAACTCCCATAGTGCAGAATCTAAAATATCTGGAATTTTATTTCCAGATTCAGGTATTGTCCACTGACTATCTCTATATACACTAGGATTTAATTCATAAGCTACAAAAAGATCAACAGCCATATTGTAATGAAATGGTTGTTGATCCCAATCTCCTGCATCATGATAACCCTCAGTTATTGAAACTCTAGGAACATTTGTAGATTGATCTTCTGGAAACATTGAAAATCCATAGGTTGGACGGCCAGTTGTACTGTCATATAATTCTGCTTGATATACACTATGATAATCTGGGGGTCTTGGTCCAAAATTAGTCCACTGTGGCTGTAGGTCTCTTGCCCAACGATTGTAATAAGTTCCTCTTCCAATAACATACATTGCCTTAAACAAAGCTAAATCACTTACCTGAGTTTTCCAACTAACTCCAACTCCAGAAATATAAACATGATAAATAGCTGTGTCATTTGTTGGTAATGCTGATAGATTTATTTCACGAACTTGTGTACCAGCATCACAATCAAAAGGAACTTGGGGGAACTGTGAAGGAACGGGGTTCCATTGAGTAACACAATCATAGATAATAGGGCCGCTACCATTTCCATTATTATAAGTACCATTAAAACACCAAAGATTTCTTCCCGAATCCCACGTTAAAAGCCCGCTCGCATTACAATTAGTTGTATCTGGAATATATCGTATTCTAACATCTAGATTATTAAGAGTTAAACTTCTATTTACAAGAGGATTCTGAGATTCAACTAAAACACTTGCTTTTGTGGGAAAATTAGCTAAAGATAAATTTTTTCCATCTCCCAACCAACCAGAAATATAAGCATATCGTTTCTTTGCAACCGGACTATAGGCAATTTGATTAACTTGAATTACAGGAGTTTCTAGAAATTTATCACTAAAGGGTAAAGCAAATTTAATTCCCAACGGTCCAGAAATATTTAAGATTTCATGATTTCCAACATTTTCATTTAAAACAATGTAAACATTATGATTAACATCGGCATGTTCAGTTGGCCAGTCATTATACTGACCGCCAATCGTAGAATGTCTATAAATATTTTTAACCTGAAATGAACTTCCATTTAACCTTTTTATATTCCAAGTTCCATTTTGCAATAAATGCCCAGTATAATTTTCAATTCTACTAAAATTCCACATTGGTTCTTTCCCTTCAGGAATATAAGATTTTACATGTTTGTCTTCATAAACCAACATAAGAATATTCGGCGCCATCAGATGAACTTCCTTTAGAAAAGTTGTGGGAATCTTGCTTGATATTGGATCAAGATTTGTATTTGGCCCACCAATTGTTCTTGCATAAATATCTTCAAAGGTACTTGTACCAACAGCCTCAACTCTAATAAAAACATCAGTAGCAGCAGAAATATTTGTAATTTTATAATTTAAAACAGAACTAGAAACAGTTGTAATCAATAATCGATGATTATTGTCACTCAACAAACCAGGTTCCGGCGCAATGTAAATTTTATATCCACTAGCACCAGTCACTGAATCCCATTGTAGACTAATTATACTCGAACTAACATTTGTAACATTCAAATTTAAACTAGTTCCAAACGCTCCAAAACCCTCACCAACTAAACCTGTGAATCTAGAAAAGATAAAAAAACATGCAATTGCAATAGCTAAAATAACAATCACTAAAATAACGATTAAATTAAAATTAAATTTTTTAGTTTTAGACTTGTTATCTGTTTTAGAAACCTTTACCAAGGATTTACTAGTCACCTTCTTTTTCATATCCTATAGTACAATTTAAGCTTTTTAACTATTTCTAAACTTACACAGAAAGACTTCCCTTACTTCTTAGCACCTTTCCACAATAATTCAAAATGATTCCTAAAAGAATCTGAAATCTCCTTGTTACTAATTAAAATTGTTAGGATATAGAGTGGATTTCCTACTTCAATTATTGTTTTATCTTTGTACATAACAATAGTTGCAGGCGTAACACTGCCATTTGGTAAAAATCTAAAATCAGTAAATTTGTTTTTTCTTTCTTTTGCTTTATATTCCGCTGTTTCATCAAATAAAGCCTTTACTTTAAAGCCGATTTTGAACTGTCTCTTAAAATAACTTGAAAAATAGTTTCTTATAGTCTCTGTTGATTCAGAAATACCTAAAACATACATGATATCTCCTTTCTTTAATTCATCCAAAGATTTTTCAAAAACCCCCCTCATCCCATTAAATCCTTCATACACTCTTGTTGTTGAACTTTTTTCAGATGACTTTATCATTTCATTTAAAAAAACCAAATTTTTCTCAAGATCAATTTTAGTTTTATCGAGCTCATCTCTTTTTCTGGAGATATATTCTACTAACTGTCTTGGGTCTTCTGCTTTGAATTTTTTTACTCTTTCAACAAAAATTGAGCTAACTAATCCTTTCTTAATAAGCCGGTTTAATATTTCATAAACTTTAGACATTGATACACGTGATTTAGCAGCTATTGGTCCAACACTCCCCACTCCAAGCTCAACCAAAGCCAAATAAACCTTTGATTCTCCTGGAGACAATCCAGATTTTTCTAGTAATTGCTCTATGTCTTCCATAAAAAGATTAATTATGCCAAGTTTATAACTCTTTCTCTTTTGTCCCCCTAAGGGGAATATTAAGTATAAAAATAGACAGTTTACTCAATGATGATGAAGTAATGGAGAAATGAAAATGAACTACGAAATACATCCAATGAAAAGAAAAATAAACGGTATAAAATCAAGAAGAATAAGTGAACCGATTGGATTAGTTACACATGGATTTCTAAGAGACGGCTACAGTGGTAGCCCAGCTCATTACCTTCAAACAATGATTATTATACAACCTAATGTAAAAGGAAAAATTAAATTTCAACTGTATCAAAAGTCATACATCGGAAGCGGACCAATTACTCTAACTAATGGAGACAGAATTTATTTACCTTATGAAAGATATTTTAGAGAGGAAGACAAAATTGATGAAATAACTGCTGATGCGTCATTTTATTCTATGACTATAGATGGTATATATTATACTGTTAGAGTACCATTACGTGACTTATGTGGGAATATTTATGATCATTTAGAAGAAGGTAGATCAAAATTTCATGGCTTTAGTGTTTCAAGAGGCAAACCCAAAAAAACAATAAAGGTTTCAATTGGAGATATTACAAAAAATCGTAAAGAAACTGTAAGCAAATTAGTAGAATTATGTACTCAATGCGAAGGGGCTGTTCCAGAGAATATTCTAAAAGCTATTATGGAAAAAGATGCAATTGAAGCTTTAAGCCAGATTGCTGCATAAAAACTAAATCTAGACTTACACAGCAAATCTCAGTACAGCACCAATTCCACTCAAATTAAAAAACTGCTCACCCTCACCAGTTCCTGCAGAAACAATCTCAATCTCAGTACCCATTTGTTCAGCAATCTTACTCAGCTCTCTTAAAATATCTCTATCAACCTTTTCAGAAACAATTAATGTTTGCACAGCACCCATGTTCAAAGCTCTTTTTACTTTTTCATAGCCATAGGCTGCCTTATCTGGGTTTTTTCCAAGAGTATTAAAAAAGTTTTCTATAATTTTCTTTTCCTTAGTTATCTGTTGTTCAGCTAAAACATCTTTGCTTGACTCAACTAACAATTGCAAACCATGTTCATCAGCATAACCAATGTCTTTAACCCCAATAACTTTATTCTTCAGAGCAGTAACTAACTGGCCTTCTTCTAAAAATTCATCTTTAGTTGGAATTGGTCCGCCAACTAAAATTCCCTTTAGTTTTTTCATCTCAAAAAAATGTTCTTTCATAGCTTCAGCAACTCTTCTAAAAAATTCCTTTGCCATACCTTCAGTTATACGGGCAAAACGCTGAGAACTTTGTCCTCCTGCCCTTATTTTACTAGGCACTCCTGAAGTCATTTTTTGCAAAACTTTAATTTGTGTGCCTTCGAGTAAACCAATTGTAGCTTCTTTTCTATCAATTGCAAGTAAACCAAAAACTTCATTTATCTCAACCATCTCCTTTAATGGTTCTGTAACAAACTCCTGATCACAGCGATAAATTCTAACTCTTAACTCCTGCGGAGGTTCCACAGAAAAATATTGAATATCCGGAACACCCTCATCCTGAGAAACATTTCCACAATAAATTGCAATTCCCTTAGGATACTTTTGAGGTCCCAACTTCAACTCTCTAACAATCTTTTCAATTGCTTCAATAACAGCATTTCTAGTTGACCGACTCTTAATGTTCGAAGCAGTAGATCTTTCAGCTTCCAGCTGCTTAACAACCGCGTTGACATTATAATCAGCCGGAATTAGCACTGTAACTAACTCCGTATGTCTGCCTTTTATAGCATCAATCTTTTCAATAAATTCTTGAAGTTCAAGTAGTTTTGCATCACTCATCTTAATTAGTAAATTATTATAATCATAAGAAAAACAGGTTTAATAAGTTTTAGTTATGTTAAAAAATAAGCTATTCCCTTAACTTATACTCTAAGTAAAACAATCCCAACCCGCCATCATGAGCTCGCACTTCTCTTGCACTTAAATAAATTAAAGAATTTCCAGCATAAGCTGTTAAAGCATTAACAACCCTATCAAGCCAAGTACTTTGTTCAGTAGATTCCCGGTCATTTATTAAATTGCTTGGCACTCCCCAAACCTTTGGAATAGGAACAGATAATCTAACTTCATCTCCAGACTCAGTAATTCCAACTAATCCAGATTCACAATGTTTTACTTCTTTTAATAATGGCATAATAATCCTCAATTTTTCAGATTTTTAAAGATTTATATGTTAAAGATTATGACAAATCTTCAAATCCTTTTCAAACTCTTTTAAAGTGCCTGGAATCTCAACATTTAGCAAATTTTCTCTCAAAGAAAGTCCTTTTTCCTTTTTAGCTTTCCAAACAAAACTATTAAATTCCATTATTTTATCAACCAAAAACAAACTAGAATCAACCTTACCTGCTTTTGGATATTCAGCTTCAAGCAAATCAATTTCTTTTTCCTTAGCAATAACACTTGTTATCTGTGGAATTATTGGATACATCAAAGTTAAATATCTTTCAAGAATGTGATGTAAAGCAAACTTTGCCGAATCACTTTCCTCTAAACTAAACTTGCCTTCTTGGTTGTAGGCTCTTGCCTTAACAAGTTCGATATAATGTGAAGCAAAAATCTCCCATAAAAAATTTCTTAGCTTCAAAGCCGGATGATAAAAATCATACTTTTCGTAGCATTCGTCAGCGTATTTTGTTAAATCTTCAATATAATCAACAAATAGCTGATCTATTTTAGTTAACTTCACCTTTTTAGGTTTAGGAAACTGCATAACAAATCTTGCAACATTTAACAACTTATTAATTGTCTTTAGTTCAGCTTTTATTTTTTCTTTAGAACAACTTAAATCTTGCTTAGATAAATCTCCCTCAACAGCCACCCAAAGTCTCAAAGCTTCTGCTCCAAATTCTTTTAAAATATCCTGTGGATCAATAACATTTCCAAGAGACTTTGACATTTTTCTTCCTTTTTCATCTAAAATATGCTGATGAATCCAAGTGTCTTCAAAACACGGTTTCCCAGTCTCAAGGTAACCTCTTAGCAAAGTATAGTACAACCAAGTTCTTACAATTTCCTTTCCTTGAGGACGAAGAGTTACTGGATATGCTTTTTTAAACAAAGCACTGTCATCCAAATATTTTATAATAAATAACTCTGAAATTGAAGAGTCAAACCAGGTATCAAAAACTCGTGTTTCACCATGCCATTTAACTTTAGAAAAATCTTTAACTTTTCCAATAACCTTACCATTTTTTAAAACTTCAGCATCTTGAGGAACACTTTCCTTCCACGGCCTATAATACTTTCCAGCCTTAGGTAAAGCAACTAATTTTTCATTAGTTTTTCCTTCAGAATCTTCGCCATACCACAAAGGAACTTCGGTAGCATAATATCTTCTTCTTGATATTGGCCAATCAATACTTACCGAATCAATCCAATCATCCAGTATTTTTTTAGATTCAGGTGGATAAAAATTAACTTTTTTGGCCAGTTTTCTTAGATCATCCTTAAATTCTAATTGTTTAAGATAAAACTCGGGCATTTCAATAAATTCAATTTCAGCACCAGACCGTTCAGACACCGGAGTACGATGCATAATTTGAAGTTGTTTAGCAATAAGTTTTCTTTTAGTAAGTTCATCAACAATTGCCTGTCTTGCATCTTTCACTTTCAAACCTTTTAAAGGACCAGCATGCTCATTCATTGTACCATCCTGATTTATTGCAATCACAGGTACTAAACTCATTTCTCTAAAAAATTGAATATCAGACAAATCCCCAGCAGAACACATCATTACCAAACCGCTTCCCTTATCAATTTGAGCTAAAGGATGCGGTTTAATTAAAACTTCTTTTTCAAATACCGGACTTATTGCAGTTTTACCTTTCAAATGTTGGTATCTCTTATCTTCAGGATTATAAATAACCATTCCACACGTACAAATTAATTCCGGTCTTGTTGTGGCAATAATAACTTCTTCACCAGTTTCCTTAATCTTCCATCTAACATCATAAAACACAGAGGGAATATCTTTATAATCAATTTCAGAATCTGCAATTGTTGTTTGTAATTTAGGATCCCAATTATTAATTCTTTTATCCTCATAAACCAATCCTTTTTTATACAATTCAAAAAATGTAGCTTGAGTTAAAGCCCTATACTCTGGTGAATCTGTTAAATAAATACTTCCAACATCTTCACTTTGTTTATAGGAATTAAATGAAATTCCTAGTTTAGCAAAGCTATCAACAGATTCTGCTGAAGTTTCCTTGAGCAGCTTTTCACAATATTCAATAAATTTTTCTCTACCAATAATAAATGGTGAAACATTAAACTTTTTCTCAGCTCCCATTTCTATGGGCAACCCATTTCTATCAAGCCCAAGTGGGAAAAGCACTTCAAAACCCTTCATTCTTCTATATCTTGCAAAAAAATCCATCATACAATAGGTAGAAGCATGTCCCATGTGAATTGGTGAATTAATGTATGGTGGAGGAGTGTCTATAGAATATATCTTCTTCTTAGACTTTGGATTAAAATTAAACTTTTCAGCCTTTTGCCATGCAGAGGTTATCTCAGTCTCCACAGCCGGACTCCATGTTTTGATATCTTTGAAACTAGTTTGTGTCATATTAACCTAAGATAGTAACAAAAATAGGGGTTAAAAATCTTAGGGTAATAGAGTTTTTTACCAATGCTTCACATTTATGTAAACAATATCTTTAGTCTTTAAAACTCTAGAAATAAACTTGTCTTTTCCTTCAAAATAAAGCCCATCACCATCATCCCTTATTTGCTTTTTTGTTATAGGATTTATATAAATAAACCTTTCAACAAGATCCTTCTTTGTCCGCAATCCACATTTTTCATAAAACCCTGTGACTTTTGGCCCACAAAATCCAAGTCCGGTTTTATTAGTTTTCTTCAAATATCTGATTATAGCCTCAATTAATACTCTGCCATAACCCTTTCCTTTTTCAATAGCAATAATATGACATATCCCTTTTATGTTATACCTTTTTCCAAGATAATCAATAGTAATTGGCCTTAATCCTCCAACAGAAACAACCTTTTTTCCTTCCTTTACAAAAAAGAATAATGTCTCAGGCTCATAATCCTTAGTATAATCTTTTTTCTGTTTCTTGCCCCAGGCTTTAATCCTAGCTCTATTCATTAAAGCCATCTCACTTTTCGTTAAGTTCTTGCACTTCTTTGTTTGAATTTTTATTGTCATTTTTATCTTCCCTGATCATTAGATATAAAATTATAGCAGGTATCATAACCAAACTTGAAACAAATATTGTGTATCTTGCTCCAATAGTATCAACTAACCAACCTTCTAATGGTAAAATAATAATTATTGCGATTGAAAAAAACATATTTCTCACACTACCAACACTTGCCCTTAATTTTGATGGAATAAACCTATGAAAATAAACTTCTTCTGAAGGTTGTTTTGAAAAATAGAAGAGTATCGCTAAAAACATAATAACTAAAGCTGGTATTATGCTACGAGTAAACAAAATAAGGAAAGTTGTAATTGTCCACAAGATTACGCCAGATAAAATGAAATTTCTTTCTTTTCCTTTTTTCAAAAACTTCATTGCAAGAATAGGTGAAACCGCAGTGATAACTGCCATTGCACTCCATAAATATCCAAAATAATAATCTTTCATTCCAAAATTCTTAAACAAAGAAATCCAACTTATTTGACCTTGAAGATTTAGTGCAAAGGTAGCAATCATTCCAGCAAAGATGAGATAAAACAAAACATGATGTTTATAACTATAATCTAATGATTTTTTAGTTTGATCCTTCAGTTTAAGGATAGAATTTTTTATAGTCTGCTTTTTTATTATATGATCATCTCTAGTAAAGAAATAAAGAAAGCCAATAGACCAACAATAAGATAAAAATGTAGCTATCCAGATTATACTTACCCCATACTGCTTAACAAAAAAAGCACCTAAAAGTCCTGAAAAGATCAATCCAATGCTAAGGAAAAACTGTTGTTTATTAAAAAACGTATGAATTAATTTTTTGTTCTTCTTGTTTACTAAATCAACAATCCATGCATCTTTGCTTCCTGAGGAAAAAGTAGATGCCAAACCTAAAACTGCAAAGGATAATAACATTAACTTAAAGTCTTTCCAAAAGAATAATGAAAGCATTACTAACGCTTCAAGGGTATAACCTAACAATACTGAAGCTTTTCTTCCATAAAGGTCTGCAAATGCTCCTGTTGGAATTTCAAATAGTAAAGCAGTTAATGGCCAAACTGCAAGCAAAATCCCCATTTGAAATGCAGAGAACCCAAGACCTGCAAAGTAAACTATTACAAATGCAGGCATAAAAAAGAGAGCCGATGCAATAAAATATTCTAAATAAAACGGCCATAATATCTTCAACTCCCCTTTTTTAAATAGTTTCATCTTACCTCTACCTCAGCAACCAAAACTCTATGGTCTGAAAGACCCTTTCCAATGCATTTAAATGACTTAAACTTATAATTTTTAGGTATTACAATATAGTCTAATACCCATTTTCTTGGAGGATATGAAATATATTTTTTAAAAATAAAAGAATTTGTATACTCTTTTCCTATCAATTTTTTTAGCCAGTCAGTATGCCACATATTAAAATCACCTACAATGATTGGTTTAATCTTCTTCTTTCTAATTTGATTCATTGTTTCAATCAAATGCAATTTGCTAAATAAATCACTATTTGAAAAATGAACAACTAAAACATCAATTATTTTATTATCAATTTTTATTTTAACATAATGATTACCACAATAATAAATATCTTTAGGGTGTTTTTTTAGCTTTACTTTTTCATTTTTAATTATAGGAAATTTAGAAAGTAAAGCGGTACCTTCAACACAATAATGGTCATACTTTTCTGGTCTTTCCTTGTGTTTATCAGTTGTTTGATAAAAAGCATAATAAGGATATTTCAATGCTCTATTCAGCTGTTTTGCCTGATTATCTCCTTTGTTATTAAATTGAATATCATCTCTAATCTCCTGAAATGTAACAATATCTGGTTTTTCTTTCTTAATAAACTTAATAATTTTAGGTTTTCTTTCTTGCCAGTTATTATAATTGTATATGTTCAGATTTAAGAGTTTCATTTAAACAGCTTAAAATCCTCCACTAAGTTATTTACAAAATCAATATTCCACTTTATGTAATAATCAAGTTTAGCTACTTTTTTATCCATTCCTAAATACATCCACCAAAAATCAGCAATGCATTCTCTTAAAATAAAATAAGGAAGCATTTTAGTTTCTTCATTAGTTAACTTGCCTTGTATTTGATATGATTTTAAAAACAAATTGTATCTTTTTCTATCAATTCTATCTGTAACATGACAAAATGATTTAACAGTATGAGACAAATCAAATAATTTTGAACCATAAGTAAGATTATCAAAATCTAAAAAAGCAATTATTTTATCATTTTTCAAAAGAACATTGCTTTTGTCTAAATCCGCATGATTAATAATAGGTTTAGGATTAAACTTTAACTTTAACATTTTACTTAATAAGTCAGAAAAATAATCATAATTATCAGTCATTAATTTATCTACTTTATTCTTTACATTTATATTTTCTAACTTTTTGTAATCTTTAACAAGCCAATTTAATCCTCCAAGAGTTTCTCTTTTAAGCTTAGGTTTAAAGTTTAAAACAGATTTATGATAAATTGCAAGTGCCTTTGCTACATCTTCTATATTCTTATCTTCATTTTTTTTAGCATGTTCGCCCTCAATCCATTTATAAACCCAATAATATCTTCCATTTATTTTAGAAAAATAACTTTCATTTCTATTTTTTATAGGTAATGGAGTTTTATAACTAAAATTCGAGTTATTAATAAAATTAAGAAGTTTGAATTCTTCTTGTTTTTCGAACTTTCTTTTCTTAGTCATTTTATAACTTAAAACTCTAATAATAAATCTTCCTTTATCGGTCTTTAAATCAAAATTATAATTTATCCAACCGCCTTTAATAAGTTTGATACTTTTCACTTTACCTAAATCATATAAATTTGCTATATTTTGGGCTTGTTTTTTTGATAATTTCATTTTAACTTATTAATCCTCTCTTTATACTTAATCTTAATAGAATAAGGTAAATATTTATAGTATTTTCTTTGAGTTGATACAGGTAACTTAAAAAAATCTCCAATAATTTTCTTTCTACAATTTTTACTTCCACAATTACAATCCATCATCCAACCATCTTTATTATCTATTTGGTCAACTGCTGTTAAGCTATAATCATGAGTTAATTCTTCTCCTTTCTTGATATTCCTTAAAGCATAAATATTTGATTCTAAGATAGATTTCATCTTTACTATTGTATTTGGATCACAAGAATGATTCATATAAGAACAAGGATGAAAATCAATTATATATTTGCCATGTCCAACATAATCCGCATGGTCATTATCTGGCATTTTGCTAATTTCATCTGAAGAATATTTCCTAAGTTTACTTTTATCATGGTGGAAGATTAATTTACCTTCCTTAAAATCTTTATTAGCAAAAAGTCCTTTTCCTTTTTTCCCTGTCTTTTTTATTATTACTTCTTTCATTTCACCTCCTTCAAACACTCAACAGCAGCATCAAAAAGTTGATTAAGAGCATGATGCAAATCCCATTTACCAAACTTATTCTCCCATTTTTCTCCAAGAATATCACTAACAACAAAAGCAGAAGCAATTTTTACTTTTCTTACTTGAGCAATAGAAAATAATGCAGCTGCTTCCATCTCTACTGTTTTAATACCTATTTTTGAATAATGTACAATCTCTGCTTTTGTTTCTCTATAAAAAGCATCAGTGGTCCATGTAGGTGCTCTCAAATATGAAATTCCAGCTTTATCCATTGTCTTTCCAAAATTATTAGTTAGGATTTTATCTGGATAAACATACTTACCATGAGGTAAATAATGATAACTCGTCCCCTCATCCCTAAGAGCTTTTGTACAAAGATAAAATCCCCAACTGTGCAATCCTCCTGCAACACCTACATTTAAGAATTTTTTTCCGCCAAGAGCAATTAGATTTTCAATAGCTCCTGCAGCATAGGGGCTACCAATACCCTTCATATCTACAAATCCAATATCTTTCCATACATAGATTATCATAATTGGAGACAAAACAATTTTTTTAGGCTTATATTTTCTTTTCAAATAATTCTTAACACTATGATGATATAGAAAGATATACTTCTTAGGCAGTTTCATATTTTTATGTTTTAATACTGTTCCAGAATCATGGGCATTAAACAAAGCCTCTTCTAAATGTTTGTTTTTATATTTTGGATATGTCATTTCAGCCTCTTTTTACTTTCTAAAAATTCTTTAATTAACCTAATCTTTTCTAAGTCTTTTTCTCTGTTAATTCTTTGATAAGCATTCATATGTTGCTTTAAATCGTTTAAAGGAAAAATCAATTTTTTACTTTTAATTAAATGAGAAACATTAGTTGCCCTTAAAGATGATTTTCTCCACTTTCCACTCACTTTAACTTTTAAATCACCCATTACTTCAACTTCAATACCCTTTATTTTGAATTTACCAAAATGAGAGGAAAATTTATCTGTTTCTGAAAATTCCACAGGTTTAACCACATATTTTTTCAATAGCCTCTCAATATCATAAGCTCCTGTTTTCGTTGTTATTATATCAACATCATTAGAAGGTACATTAATACCCCACAGTATAAGATTAGTTCCTCCACCAATTCTCCACTTTATCTTTTTTCCTTTTAGTTTGTTATGGATAATAAACAAAGCATTTTCTAGATTTCTTTTCATTTCTTCCTCGCAATTACCATAAAATGCATACTTGAATCAACAACAGTAGGATGAGTGCATAACCTCTCATGAGCTTGTAACCAGTTTTTCCAAGCTTTCTTGTGATATCCAGCCATTTTATTAATAGCTTCTTGACAAGTTGTTGCTAATCCTTCCAATCCTACATTTTCAACAAAATTAACTTTATTTTTATCAAAAAGATTCTTTAACTCTTCTAATTCAAAATAATGTGCAAATGCCTGCCCGCCATGCCACAAGTAATCATCTCCAAATAAAGAAAATTTCTCAAATGAATTCAATTCAATTTCATTAACCCATCTAACTGGACCACACATTAAAACTCCAAATTTTCCCATTACAGATATAAAAATTGGTGCATTTTTCTTTGCAACCCTAGTCAATTCATTGACTGCTTTTTTTCTTTCAGATTCTGGATGAACATGAGATAAAGGACCACCTAAACATAAAACTGCATCAAAAGTATTGTCTTTATATTTAGACAAATCAGTAATTGAACCTTGCAAAACATCTTTAATTTTATTTACAACCTTATGTTTCTTTATCATTTTATTAGCTAACTCTAGATTTGCAGGAACAAAATCTAATAAAACAACATCATAACCCAAATTAGCTAACTCAATAGAGTATCTTCCAGGTCCTCCACCAGCATCTAAAATTAACCCTTTTTTAGGAAGATATTTTTTCAAGAACCTCATTGTTGTATCAAATTCAAGTTTATGATATGGATCTCTAACTAATCTATTCCATTCTCTTTTTGTATCTTTAGAATATATCTTCAAAGTTAACTTTGCTTCTTTGTTCATTTTCACCTCTCCTTAAGTTCGTAAGAACTTGAGGCACCAAAAATCCTTTGGATTTTTTAGTGTTTTTTATTCATAATCAAACAAACCAATCTTTATAAAAGTTAACAGAAATTAAAGTAATTCTTACTTTACTCCAAACTCTTCTTTTATTTTCTTCTAAATATCCAAAAATTATCAGCAACTTCACCTAAACCAATAACTTCTCCCAGTTTTAAATTTGGTTCACGATCAAACTTATTCGGGCCAACACGTTTAGGCTTAAATACTATTGTTCCAAGTGGCTTAAAAGATTTATCTTCAACTAATTGAGAAGCATTTCTATGCCAGTCATTAGCCAAGACATATCCTTTACTATCTAAAAAACATGTAGTCTTATCAGAACTAACACCAGGATTTAACAAAATAAGCAAATCATAAAGTTGCTCGGGTTTATATTGCCTAATATCTGAATGAATTGCATTAACTCCATTTCTATTAAGTGCACCTATTGCTAACGCATTAATATCAACTAAATCAACTTTAGCTCTTGGAAAAGCTCTTACTGGTGATGCATCTAAATCACAGCCAGGATATAAAACTCTTTTAGGACTATAAACTCTCTCTCTAAATAATTCATAAGCTCCAATTAGATCTCTAGCATATAATGGCCTTGCTTTTGAATACCTTTCTTCTTCAACTCTTCTTCTAGCCTCCGGATCTCTAGCCAATTCCAATTCTTCAGTATCATGAAATGTTCCGGGTTCAACTGTTACAGCTTCAGCTAAAATTCTCTCAAATTCGGCATCTACTCTATCAGGAGACAAACTTCCCAAAGGAAATCTACCTGAAATTCTGCCTTCAACATCAGCTGCTCTTAGTTGATTTTTCATATTTTTCGTTAAAGCCTCTTGCTTTTAAACCTTTCTAATTATCACTACTTTCCTTTTCGAAAATTAAAACATCCTTTAGTTTGAACAAACCCTTTTTCTTTTAGAAAATCAGTTGTTATATTTTCACAAGCTCTTCCAAGACAAGAATAACATTTCTCCTGTTGATAGTTTTGGCAGGTAGTACACTTACCCTGATAAGCATGACTTCTTATCAATCTCATTAACTCAGAATCCCAAATCTCTCCAAGTGACTGCTGTTTAATATCTCCAAGTTCAACATCCTGAGAAGATACACACGGATGCACTTTTCCAACTTTATCAATGTACATATGATAACTAAATCTTGTGCACGGAGGACTTGCAATATAAGATCCAGTTATTTCCCATTCATTACTAAACTCCTCTCTATCCACTCTTTGCAAGTCCAATAGCAAAGCTTTTGTCTGTTCATCAGGTGTTTGTAAATTACAACTTCCTCCTCTTCCTCTTGGAATAAGAGTATCTGCATCAAAAATTAAATTACTCTTTCTAGCAAATCTTAACAGATCAACCAGTTCTCCAGCATTCTCAGTCATTATACTTGTGACAATTCCCAATCTCTTACCATCATCATATCCTCTATCCCTTAATCTTTTCACAGCTTTATCTCTTCTAAAAGTATAATCTTTTGAATTAACCAATCTATCCTGAACTTGAGGAATCGCACTATTATATTTTACAAGAAGAGTCATATCTGAATATTTATCAAGTCTATCAATAACTCTATCGGATATTAAATCTCCTGTTGTAAAAAGAGTTGTATGAACTCCGCTACCTTTCATACTTTCAAGTATTACAAAAGTATCTTCCAGATTTCTAGGATGAAAGGGTTCACCCGCTCCAACAATCCCAATTCTTTCTCCACCCAATTCTTTAAACTGATCTAAAAAGCCTAAAACTTGTTCCAGACTTAGGTTATCTCTACAATGATCAATTCCATCACTTGAAGAAAAGCAATAATCGCACCTAAGGTGGCAACTACCTCCAATCTCAAACCACAGCTCTTTTAGAGCATTACCGACATTTCCCAATCCTAAATGTGCACTTGTTTTTGTCATTTTCTTTAAACCTCCAGGCAAGCTGATGTTAAAGATAATTAAAACCTTTTACCATGCTTTTTAACAAAAACGAAAGGTATAAAAAGAACATTAGGTATTGTTAAAAGATGGAACTAGATCTTAAAGATAAAAAGATTTTATACGAACTGGATAAAAACTCAAGAATAAGTTTAACAGATCTAGCTAAGAAACTAAAAACAAGCAAAGAAGTTGTACACTACAGGATCAATAATCTAATCAAAAATAAAATAATTTTAAAATTCCACACCGTTCCAAGCACCTACAGGTTTGGAATGACTGCTTACAAAATCTATCTAAGATTACAAGATATTTCAAAAGAAAAATATGATGAACTGATTAGCTATCTTTTAAAAAACAAAGATGTGTTTTGGGTCGGTACTGCCAGAGGACGTTGGGATTTGATGTTTGGTGTTTGGGCAACAAGCATGGAGGAGTTCTTTAAAATTCATGATCAACTTTTAGATAAGTTTAGTAAATATCTGCAAGAAAAAGAACTTTCAGTTAGTAGAGAAGTTCTGCAATACAACCGTAGATGGTTATACTATGACACTCTTGTTCCAATAGAATTTAATTTTGGAGAAAAAGAACCTAAAATAATTTTAGATGAAGAAGATAACAAAATACTAGATGAAATAATAAACAGTTCAAGAGAAAAAATAATTGATATAGCTGAAAAAACAGGCATTTCTCCAGATATGGTTAGCTATAGAATCAAAAAAATGGAAAAAGAAAAAATAATCCAAGGTTACAAATGTCTTCTTAATCCAACAGAACTTGGTTTCGTAACAACAAAAGCATTTGTATTTTTCAAAAATATAAATGAAGAAAAAAAGGCCGGGTTTATAAATTACTGTAAAATGCTTCCAAGCACAATTAACATGGTAATTACTTTTGCTCCATGGGATTTGGAAATAGAATTTGAAACAAAAAATTATGAGTCTTATTTTAAAATAATGGATGATATCAAAGAAAAATTTAAAGATATTATTAGATTTTATGACAGTGTATTAATAACTGCCGAATTAAAACAGATATTTATTAAGAAATAGAGTTTTTGAAACTTTAAGATTTGTATTTACACAATCCCCCTACTTCAACGTAAATCAAATCTTGATGGTGCTCAAGAACCACTACACGCCCCGGACTTTAGTCCGTGGGTTCTTGACATCACAAAATATTCTAAATTTTTGTTGTTTTGTGATACCTGGGAAAATCAACAGATTTTCACAATGGTTAATTCAAGAACTCCTCTTGTGTAAGTCGATCATTAAACTCTTTAGCATAATTTGTCAACATCATCTCCTTAACTTTTTTTGGATCTTTATTCTTCACCTGACCAAGCACCCAACCTAACTTAACAAACGCAGCTTCAGGTAACATATCTCTCAGATAAATCACTCCTGTTTTTTCGGTTTCTCTTCCAAGAGAATATACTAGAGGATCAAGCCTTCCATAAATTGTCTGAGGAACAGCACAAACAATAAATCCTGAATTTATCAATTTTTTTAATTTAGGCAACCAATTATTTTTTGCTTCTCCTGTTAAAACATGCCCTAATCCCGAAGTTTCAACAACAACTCCCTTATATCCTATTTCAAAATAATGTTCAAGTATTTCTGGATCCTGGCCCGGGTAAAATTTAACCAGTGCAACCTTGTTATTAAAATCAGATTTAACTTCAACTTTTTTCCTATTATCGCGCAAATTACATTGAGATATCTTTTCAATTTTATCAGGATAAATTTTTGCAAGAGGCAGAGTATTAACCGGTCTAAATGTATCTCTTCTTGATGTGTGCATTTTTCTAACCTTACTTCCAAGAAGGGCATAACAATATTCATCTTCAGGATTAGCATGACCAACTAGCATAACTTCAGCAATATCTGAAACAGCAGCTCTTGCAGCACACTGTAAATTCAAAGCTGCATCGCTACTTGCCCTATCACTTGATCTCTGAGAATATGTCAAAACAACTGGTTTGTTTAAATTATGCAACATAAAAGATAAAGCTGCAGCACTATAATGCAAAAAATCAGTTCCGTGAGTTATAATTACGCCATCAATTTTAGGATCATTTAACAATTTTCCAGCAGCATCAGCCAATTCTTTCCAATCAGAAAATTCCATATTTTCACTTGCTTTCATAAATGGATTTTCAATCTTCACAACATTGGCTATATTCAAAAGTTCCGGATAAACACTCAACAACTCGGCAGGATCTGTCAACCATTTCACAGCTCCAGTTTTATAATCAAGTTTAGAAGATATTGTTCCTCCCGTAGCAATCAGAGCAATATTTGGTAAACTTTTATCCAATTTAACAGCTTTAGGTTTTTCTTTCTCTAGCCGTTCATCAATAACCTTTACTCCAAGAATTTCTTCTTCTCTAATTCCAACATTATAACCCGAATTCAACTTAACAAGAATTATATCTTCCCTAGGAGATTCCAAAAGTCGACACTCAAAGTCTCCCTTCTTTGTATGCAACATTACATAGGTATTTGGTTTAAGGTTTAGTTGACTTACCATATTTTCAAAAGAATTCCCAAGTATAAAAATCTAACTAAATAAAATAATAGGCTGCCAGTCCATAACCAACTAACTTAGCCGTGTCTATTATAAGACCCACAGCCATGTGATTTCTACGAAAATCAGCTCCTCTTTCCTCAGGGATATGCAATGCCAATCTCGTAACATAAAAAGGTTCAAAAAACAATCTAAAAAATGCCAAGTTTGGGCAATTATTTATAAAACTCTTATCAAGTTCAAATAGATCGGTTCTATTTTTTGATTCCAATACCTCTTCAAGTGCCATTGTTTTTTAATTTTTTAAGAATTTTATTAACTAGTTAACTCTATAATTGCGTCGGCAATATCGCCGGTTTTTTCAAGTGCCCTCTTAGCCTCTACCTCACTTACTCCAGTTTTTTCCATAATCATTTTAATATCTTCCTCAGCAAAACCTTTTTCTTCAGTGTGAGCATCACCAGAAATCTGCCAGGATTTATTGCCAGACATATTAACCTCAACAACTGATGGATTTTCAATAACTATATTCTCACCTTCAGTTTCAATAATAACACGAATAGCATCAATCTCTTCCTGTTTAATGCCCATTTGCTTCATCATAGCCTTCATCTGTGCAGGATTAATATTCACCATAATAGTAAAAAATAAATGGGGTATATAAAGGTTATTTTGGTCAACTACTTATTTGAAAATAACCTTTATTCATAGGAAATAATTAAAATAATATATCCTGCCAAATTTAAAGACCACTAAACTACAAATCCTTAAATTTGATAAAATTTAATGGCACCAAAAATTTCTTGAAATTTTTTAGTGTTCATGATAGAAAATTTGATATGGTGCACTTTTCAAAAGTAACGTCAAAGAAACCCAATTAAGCAGCTGCTGCAGCGATTGGAGCAAAGACCTTTAATCCAAGAACAACCAAACCAAGAATTATAACAAAAGCTATAACATACTCAGGTCTAAACTTAAATCTACTATTATACTCTTCATTATATCTCATCAACCCGCCGAAAACGCCGGGCATTGACATTCCAGTATCTTTACTCATAATTACCCTAGTAAATAAGTGTTTAAAAAAGTTACTAAAGTAAGATTTTAATGTTCCAAAGTCTAAAAAGACCTATAAATTGTTTATATATTAACTCTATAGTGGTTACAAGCAGAAAGGTTTAAAAGAAGACAAAAAGGTTAAATTAAATGGCTAATCCTGGAAGAAATAAAGAAGCTTATCAAAAAGCAGTTGAAACATTTGATCTCCTTGGTAGTGGGCACTACGCAGAAAGGGCAGCTCATGATAGTCTTAAGGTTTATAATCTTTTTTTAACAGGATACAATCCTGGAGAGGTTAGAGCTGAAACAAATCTTGGATTTAGATTATTAAAAACTCTTAAAAGATATGCTAGTTTAACTGCAAAAAGAAATAGAGTAGTAATAGCTGATGGAGAAAGAGAAATTGCTACTGAGGAAGATGCATTTGATGGTTTAGTATGTACTCACGTCCTCGCGAGTGAATTAGTAGCCCCATTTTTTGTAGGAAAAAATACTCTCTCAGATAGAATATTTAAAGATATTGCAAGTTTAGGTTTTTCTTATGTTGAGGCAGTTACCAATTGCGTAGCTGAACAATACATTGGTGAAGAAAGTTCTTTAGAAGAAAAATGTCTTGCAGTTGATCTAGCAAGACAAGCATTAAGAGTAGGGGAATTATATCGTAGTGAAGGATTAGGAAGAAAGACTCAATCCGAAATAAGAAGATTAACCCCTTTTATTGTAGGGATTACTGGAAAAGCAAAAGCTATACGATCTTTTGAAAATGTAAGTACAACAAGAAAGAAAGTGTATAAAAAAAGAGAATTAATGTCAAAACTATGTGCAGAATTAACTGAGACAGAAGATGGAAAATTAACCTATGTACCTGATTTTATTTTTCCAATTGCAAATGGGGCAATTGAATTTGGTATTTGGTTAGCGAATGCTTATGAAGATGTAGGAATTTACGAAGAAGACAAAGAACCACCAACAGTTTATCCAGTAATGTTCTCAATAAAAACAAGAAAACAAAGAGAACCTTGGGTAGAGCATGATACCTCAGTATTAGGCAAAGGGCTAGAAAGAACAAGTGTTTTAGTATTAGAAGATTGGGTTACAACTGGCAATACTCTTAGAGGAATATTAATGGAAGTAGAAAAACACTTCCCAAGAGAAATAAGAGTCGCAACGCTAAAAAGAGATCCAAGAAGTTTTGAAGTACCCTTACTAGAGAATTATAGATTTTATACTGGTCAAGTTTCAGAGTATACTGGATCTAAAACAGATTCACTAACTGACGTTGAATAATAAAGAATAAGCCTTCTCCATTAAATTTATATACAAAGTTACTATTTCTTATTTATGGTAACTCTAAACTACGAAAAGATAGGTCTAAAATCTGGATTAGAAATACACCAGCAACTTGATACTAAAAAGCTATTTTGCAATTGTCCTTCTATTTTAAGATCTGACAAACCTGATTTTGAGATAAAAAGAAAACTTCACGCAATAGCCGGAGAAATGGGTCATGTGGATGTGGCAGTTGATTTTGAGGCTGGAAAGAAAAAGAATTTTATCTACCAGGGATATAATAATACAACTTGTCTAATCGAACTGGATGAAGCTCCTCCAGAAAGTATAAATGAAGATGCACTAAAAATTGCTCTTCAGATTGCTCTATTGCTAAACTGTGATATTCTACCAATAAGTCAGATAATGAGAAAAACAGTTATTGATGGTTCAAACACTGGAGGTTTTCAAAGAACCGTTCTAATAGCCCAAAATGGTCACATTGAAACTTCCCTAGGAAAAGTAAGAATAGCAACAATCTGTCTGGAAGAAGATGCTGCAAGAATAATTGAACAGTCAGGAGATTCTGTTACCTATAGACTAGATCGTTTAGGAATTCCCTTAGTAGAAATTGCAACAGAACCAGACATGCACAGTCCCGAACAAATCAAAGAAGTAGCCCTACAACTAGGAGATATTTTAAGAGCCTGCAAAGTTAAACGTGGAATTGGTACAATAAGACAGGATGTAAATGTAAGTATCGCCAACCATCCACGCATTGAAATAAAGGGTTTTCAAGATCCAAGATTATTCATAAAAATAGTTGATACCGAAATTGAACGCCAAATTGAAAATGTAAAAAACAAAAAACTCAACAAAGAAGTAAGAAGAGCAAACCCTGACGGCACAACAACATTCATGCGACCAATGCCTGGAAGTGCAAGAATGTACCCTGAAACAGACCTACCATTATTATTTATCCCACACGAACTTATAAATGAAATAAAAAAATCACTTCCAAAATTAAGATCAGACATTAAAAGTGAACTAAAAGAATCTGGTTTAAGCGATGAAATGATTAAGCTAGTTTTATCTGAAAATAAAATTGAAGAGTTTAAAGAAATTCTTCAACTAACAAATGATGGAAACCTTGTTGTTAAGATGTTAATTCTTTGGCCAAAAGAACTTTCAACAAAACAAAACATCTCCCTAGAAGAAATAAATAAAAAATTAAGTTTAGATATCATGGAAACAATACTTAATGCCTTGAAAGATAAAAAGATTGAAAAGAGCGACATCCAAAATATTATGCTAGATGTTCTAAAAGGAAAAACAATAAAAGAAGCCATAAAAATAGAAAAACAAGATTCAAACGAACTTGAACAGCACATAATAAAATTAATCAAAGAAAAACCTGGCTTGTCAATCAATGGTTACATGGGCTTAATCATGCAATACTTCAAAGGAAAAGCCAACGGCAAACAAGTTACAGATATCCTAAACAAGTATATAAAAGAAAAATAAGGAAAAAGAAAAAATAAATTAGACCTTACTTCTTGTTCTTATTAACCCAGTTCCAAAAAGCTGCAAAGACCCAACCCAGGATAAAACCATCAACAAATGCACCAACTATTAAGATTATTGCATTTAACAGATTAAAGTTAGTTATTACCCAATATGGTTGAAGTGAATGTACCTTAAACACAAAGTTCAAAAAACTCTGTAGCGGTCCAGGGATTGCTGCAAGCAAAATAGCCCAAACTAATTGTAAAACTCCTAACAAAAGTCCAAGAGCTAAACCTGCTTTCGTCTTATTTAACCCAGTCACTTTAAAACAAACCTCCTTTCAATGAAAAAGATAATATCTCCGTATATTTAAATTTAGCTAAATTTAAGCATGACAAAAAACAATGTTTAAAAACAATAAATTCTTACTATTAATAGGAGGTGAAAAAATTAATGTTGCAAAATTTTGATGTAGCAAATCTTCTAGGTATGCCTGTATGGCTATTAGTTATTGCCATGATCTGGAGTCTTGTGTGGATGGGAATTGCAATGTGGAAAGCTGCTAAGAAACACCATATAGTTTGGTTTGTTGTTTTCCTAATATTCCATACATTAGGTATACTTGAGATATTATACATCTTCTGGTTCTCAAAGATAAAGCTAAAGAACAGATCAGAAGCTGTACCAGCAAAACTCAAAAAAAAGAGAAGATAATTCTCTAAAAGTTTATTTTTGTTTTGTCCTTAATTTAACGGACCCTCCTTCTTAGTAATGTTTAAAAATCCAGTCTTTCTGGTAAATCCATGGAACGAACTTATATTGAACAAGCTTTAAAAAACAAAGGAAAAGTTCTTTTGAAAGGTTGGGTTCATGACACTAGAGACCTGAGTAAAGTAAGATTTATTGTACTTAGAGATATTTCTGGAAGAATTCAAATTACTGGCGTTAAAAGTGAAACACCTGAAGAAACTTTTAATCTGATGAAAGAAATTCCAAGAGAATCAGTTGTTGAAATTATTGGTGAAATTAAAGAATCAAAACAGGCTCCAGGTGGAAAAGAAGTCCTGCCAGAAAAAATAACAATCCTTGCAAAAGCTGAACATCCCTTGCCAATAGATGTTTCAGATCACTCAAAAACCGAACTGCCAAAAAGAATTGACTATCGATTTCTTGATTTGCATAGAGAATATACTCAAGCAATTTTCAAAGTCCAAAATACAATAATGCAGGGATATAGAGAGTTTATGGCAAAAGAAGGAGCAATTGAAGCAATTTTTCCTTCAATAATCGGTGCTAGTAGTGAAGGCGGGACAGAAGTATTTAATATTCAATATTTTGAAAAAAAAGCTTATCTTTCTCAAAGTTGCCAACTATACAAACAAATGTTAGCTTGTTCAATGGAAAAAGTTTACGCAATATTTACTGCATGGAGAGCTGAAAAACATAATACAATAAGACACCTAAACGAATCACGTCAAATGGATTTTGAAATGTGTTTTGCAGATGATAAAATAGTTATGGAAGTAATGGCAAGATGTGTTCAATATATTGTTAAAAGAATTTTAGAAGAAAATAAAAAAGAATTAGAATTACTAGAAGTTAAACTAGAAGTTCCTAAAGTAAAATATCTTACATTTGAAGAAGTAGCAGAAATAATGAAGAAACATAAGATACATGTTGGAAAAGATGATCTTTCAGGAGAATCAGAACAAAAATTAGGAGAATTATACCCAAATACAATCGTTTTTGTTCATGACTGGCCGTTATCAGGCAAACCATTTTATATCATGCCAAAAGACGGAGATAAGGATGCAAGATTAAGCTGCGGATTTGATGCAATTTATCTAGGAATGGAAATAACTTCTGGAGGACAAAGAATTCATATTCCAGACTTACTAATTGAAAGACTAAAAGCAAAAGGAATGAAGCCAAAAGATTTTGAAGATTATATCAATAGTTTCAGATATGGTGCTCCACCGCATGCTGGCTGGGGAATTGGTCTTGAAAGACTTACAATGTTAGTTCTAGGTTTAAAAAACATCAGAGAAGCTGTTCTTTTTCCAAGAGATAGAGATAGACTTACTCCATAATCGCCTATTTTTTAAACATCCCTTCCCACATTTCTTTATGAAAATTCTAGCACTCGGAGATCTTCATGGTAAATTTCCTCAAAAAATTAAGAAAATCTCAAAAGATATTGATCTAATTCTACTAACTGGAGATTTGGGAAAAGCAGATCTAATGAGAAAAATGGCTTTTCAAAACATTAAAAGACAAAAAAAAGGTTTGGAAGAAATTGAATACAATTCTATTCAAAAAAAGAAAGCCTATATGGAAGCATATAACTCAACAATAAAAATAATAAGCCAACTAGCAAAAATTTCCCCTGTTTTTCTAGTATATGGGAATGTTGAGTCAACAAATAGTGAAACAAAACAGATGATCAGAGAAATTAAGTTAAATCTTCCAGTTTTATCAACAAAATTATCAAAAATAAAGAATGTAAAAGTAATAAACAACAAACTTGTAAACTTTAAAGGAATAAAAATTGCAGGAATAAAATACTTTATAGATGAAAGTTGGGTAAAGGAGTTTAAACCGGAAGAATACAAAGAATCACTAAAAGAAGCAAGAAAAGAATCTCAGAAAGTAAGTAAAATTCTAAATAAATTTAATCAAGTTGATATTTTGCTAACTCACCAACCACCATATAAGATTCTTGACAGAGTAGGAAAGGGAGCCCCAAAACACTGGCAAGGCAAACATGCTGGAAGTAGAACAATTTTAAATTATATAAAAAAGAGGCAGCCAAAATATGTCATTTGTGGACATATTCACGAGGCAGATGGAACAAAAAAATTAGACAAAACCACCATCCACAATCTAGGTCTAAGAGAATTTAAAATCATAAATCTATAACTTTTTAAATCTAGTATTTATCTAATATTCATGAGCAGCGAACTACTATGGCGAAAGCTTTCTGAGGCAGAAAAAAAACAAGTTGAACAAAAGGCTAAAAACATAATGATGAGTTTTGGCAAAATTCTAGACAAACTTCCAGCCAGAAAAGAAGCATCAGTTGAAAGAGATATTTTTGAAAGAGATGAAACTCAACCCTGGCAACCAAACCCAGAATTTAAAAAACAAATTCTAAAAAATGCTCCCGAAACTCAGGGAGACTGCATAAAAGCTGAAAAAGGAAGTTGGATAAAATAAAAATGAACGCAACAGAAAAATTACATGCATTAAAAAGCGGAAAGTTAACCGCCGAACAAAACATAAATTTATTTCTAGAAGCAATAGAAAAAGATAATCATCATGGTAAGAAAATCAATGCAGTTCTAGTTTTAAATCACAATGCTATAGCTGAAGCACGTGAAATTGATAAAAGAATAAAAGCCGGCAAAGCAGGTAAATTAGCAGGCTTAGGAATTTTAGTTAAATCAAATATTTGTGTCAAAGATTTAGAATGCAATTGCGCATCCCTAACCTTAAAAGACTGGATCGCCCCATACGATGCAACAGTTATTGAAAAAATAAAAGCTGAAGATGGAATAATCTTAGGCATGACTAACATGGATGAATTTGCCTGTGGAGGAAGCGGAGAAACTTCTGCATTTGGTCCAACAAAAAACCCTATACAATTAGATCTAGTTCCTGGAGGTTCAAGTTCAGGTAGTGCAGCATCAGTTGCAGCAGATTTTTGTGATATTGCTCTGGGTAGTGATACCGGAGGAAGCATAAGAAATCCAGCATCTCATTGTGGAATTATTGGAATAAAACCTTCTTTTGGTTTTGTCTCACGTTATGGTCTAGTTGACTATGCAATGAGCTTAGATCAAATTGGAATTTTAGGAAATGATGTTCAATCAGTAGCATTAATGTTAGATATAATTAAAGGACGTGACGAAAAAGATCCTACAACTTATAAAAGAGAAGACATAAAACTAGAACAATTAAAAAACAAAATAACCATCGGCATAATAAAACCTTTAGCAAAACCGGAGGTTCAAAAATTAATTAATAATAAAATAGAACAGGCTTGTATTTCTCTTGGGTGGGACAAAAAACAAATTACAATCCAGTATATTGATGCTGCAGTTGAAACTTACTATCCTTTAGTTTATGTTGAGCTTTTTTCAGGTACTAGAAAATTTGATGGCAGAAGATTTGGTAAAAAAATAGAAGATGTTGCAGGTCCAGAACTTTTAAGAAGAATTTTAGGTGGAAGTGAAATAAGCAAAGCAGAATATGAAGGTAGATTCTACAAAAAAGCACTTGAAGTTAAAGAAATAATCAAACAAGAATTTGAAAAAGCATTCAAAGATATTGATTGCATAATAGTTCCAACCTGCCCGGGGCCTCCATGGAAAATCGGAGAGTCAATGGCAATTGAAGAAGTTTATGCCTATGATGCTCTAACAATTCCAGCAAACTTAGCAGAAATTTGCGCTTTGACAATGCCTGCAGGCACAATTGATGACATTCCAATTGGTATGCAGATAATGTGTGCAAAAGGAAACGAAAGCAGGCTTCTAAGCATAGCTAAGGAATTTGAAGAATTAAAATAAAATTGAATAGAAAAATCTATTTCTTAGTTTCCTTCCAAATATCATAAAAAAACTTTCTATATTGATCTGCATTTTCCTTACACACAATTGCAAAAACTCGTGGAGTTTTTCCCCAATTAAAGGTAGATACTACATCTCCAGCAATAACAATACCTGTTGGAAGAATATGTTTTGTAGAGCGAAATTCATAAAATTTTGTTTGTGAAAAATTCATTCTTTTTTTTATAATCTCCTCTTTTTCAGAAGAAAGTATTTTTGCATTTATACCCTTCTCCGCCCTTTTTTTATGAAAATCTTGGAACATATAAATAATAGATTCATTTTCAAGAGCTTCTTTTGGGAAGGTCATTGCTAAATATTCGTCTTTTTTTGTAAGCCTCTCAAGAAGCCAGTTCCAAAAAGTTTTGACTCCTTCAAAACCAGTAAACACTTTTACTTCTTGTTTTTCTTCTTTAAATTTTTGTTTTTCCTCCAAACTAGGTAATATTTTCTTAAAATCTTCTTCCTGTTGTTTTAATTCCTTTTCCTTATTTTTTATATACTCAAGAATAACCTCAGGATTAGCAGCCTGAAAATAACGAATATTCTGTTTTATTACTTCACTAGCAAGTCCTTTTTCTTTAAGTCTTTCTAAAATTTCATAAACCTTTGAACGAGAAACATGAGATTTAATGATCACTGCTCCAGAACTACTTTCTCCTAATTCTATTAAAGAAAAATAAACTTTTATCTCTCCTTTTGTTAAACCTATTTTCTCAAGTATTTGTGTATCCTTTTCCATAACATAAATTGTTTTGCAGATTATATAAATCTTATGTTTTGTTCACCCCAAAGGGTGAGCTAAGTTAGATATACTCCATTATATCAAGAAAAAAATGACAACACAAACAAATTCAAAAATACTTGTAGTTGAAGATAGCCCTCAATATTTAGCAGTAGCTCAAACCTTTTTTACTAGTCAACCAAATTTTCAGTTAATTTATGCAAGAGATTATGAACATGGTGAAAGAGGTCTAAGAGAAGAAGGATTAGCCGGAGTAATAACTGACTGTTTTTTCAGATCTATAGAAGGTAGTTCAGATATAACTAGAGGAAGAGAAGCAATAGAAAAAATGAGATCAATAGATCCGGTTGAAATAAGAGTTAAAGCTCTTGAGCAAGCGTATAGAGAAATATTTGGTGATTGTTTTGATGGTGAACTAAGAGAGGGTATGAGAGCATTAAATGTTTTTTCATATCCTGGAGATAACACCTTTCGTGCAGTTAAAAGAGCTGTAGAAAACACTTCAAAAGAAATAGCAGCTAAAATTCTTAAGAATACTCCTCCCTTAAAATTAGAAAGATGTAGAGTTAAAGATCCTTATGCGAGATTAATAGATGCTATGGAAGAAGATCCATCAAATCAACCCCTGGGCATATTAATAGCAGAACAAGCACAACAACTAAGCATTCCAGTAGTCTTAGCAACATCATGCTATCATCATGATTATTTAATTAGACAAATAGAAGATCATGCCCACAGAATTAATTTAACAATTATAGACTGCAGTGATAAAAGTATTGATGAAAAATCAACACCTGAATATTGGCAAAGGGCTTTTAGTTCATTGCACCTCTAAGAAATAACATAGTAAGTTTTATAATTTCCATATTTCTAGTAAATATATGGTAATAACATTAAAAAACGAAAAAGAGATGAAATGCCGAGACTGTGGAAAGACTTTCAAGTATAAACCTCATCCAAGATACCCAAGAAAATACTGTGATGCTTGTTCTAAGGAAAGAAAGAAAGCCTGGGATAACCGGCATGAAATGAAATTTGAAGACGGTGAAGATTAAACTCAATTAGGTGCTCTCTCTAAACTACCTGACATTTACTGGTATATTTCTATATAATAAATATTCTAAGATCTTTCGCACTTAACAGTGCAGGAAATAAGAAAATGGTATTTGGAATATTTAGAAACAAAAGACAAAGAACACCAGTAGTTCCAGCTGTTCAATCAGCTGTTCAGCCAGCTATCTGCTCAAGCACTGAACAAGATCAACTAGAACCAACTCAAGCTCAAAAAGAAGAAGAAGCTAAAAAACGTATAAGAGAAAGAATTGAAGAAACAAAGTCAAAAAAACAACTACTTTTCGGACCAACTTATTTACATAGAGATTTATGTGTGTTTTATGATAAAATTGGAAAACCAAACTTAGCAAGTGCACTAAGAGGACATAGAAGTCAATTAACACTTAATCAAGATAAATCACATCCACAAAAGATCATAGATGGAATAGATTGGTCAATAAGTTATCTAACTCAAAAACTTTTTCCAGAAGAATATAAAACCATGAAAGAAATTCAAGGAGAAATAGAATTAAAAGTTAAAGAAAGAGAAAGAGAATTATCTCAGTTAGGTATACAATTCAGATACGGAGCTTATAACTTAATTGATGATAGAGATCGTGCAAGTTGGATAGTAGAACAATCAGTAGAAGGAGGAATTCGTAATCCAAGAAATAAAGCTTATGGATGCGCACTATCAAAAGAAACACTGGAAAGATTAATTTCAGAAGTTGTAGAAAGACATGATCCTGCCATAACTGAATTATGTAGCAAAAGATATGAAATAGAAAAACAAATACTAGAGTTTTATGGATTAGGAGTTAAAAGTTGTAATCATCCAAGACAATTAAAGAAACACGAATATAAAGCTCTTCATAGAGCTTATAGAATCCTATCTAAACAAAAAGGAGAAAGCTAAAATGAAACTACCAAAAATTACAAGAAGACAATTTTTAGATGAGTTAAGAGTCCTAGGACTAACTGCTTTAATTGGGTCAGCATGCATAGCAGAACCTCAAATTGAAAGAGCAGTAAAAAGTCATAGACAAATAAAATTAGACAAACAATCAAGAGAAGCCATGTTTAACCAAGGTTATGCTTTACCAAAGGCAACTGAGCAACACCAAACAAAAACTCCACAAGATCAATTAGCAGTTTATAGAAGAGTTTGCATAGAAGGAAGATATAATCCAGCAGAAGATGCAGCATATGTAAACAGAACAGAAGCAGAAAGATTATTAAAAGAATACGGTTGGATAAGTAAGGAGATATAAAATGAAAACACAATCAAGAGCACCAAAGTTAAAATTTGTAGAAGGAGAAAGAGTAAAAATAAATGGAAATGAATATGCCTACCACGGGGCATATACTAGAAAAGGTAAAGAAACACACGAGTTTGTAAAACCATTTGATAATGGATCAAGAATGAAATATCATCAATTTAGAGAATTAGTCCAGAGTGATGATGGAACTTTAACTGGAATAGAAATTGAACAATTTACTACAGAGTTTAATCAAGTTAGTGCTAGTTTTAGAGGATCAGATTTATATGGAAGAGCAAGAGGAATTTGGTTAAAAGGAGAACCTAAACAAGGAGAAAACTAAAATGACAACACAAATAGCTTTTGAAGAAAGAAAGGGCACACTTGCATATCAATACTTTAGATTATATGGACAAGGAGCATTATGTGAATGTAGTGGTAAACTCAGAAAAGGACCTCCGGTAGAAGATCTCGATAAAACAGCTTCAGAAGTAGAAGAAGCAGGTCAATTAGAAGATGCAGCAAGAAGTTATGAAGAAATTGCAGCAGCAATTGATGCAAATAAAAATGGAGTACAAAAAGTTATAAGAGCTACACCGACAATGCGTGAAATTATAGGTGAACAAATTGACGATCTCACAAGATGCTATAGAGAAAGAGCAGTAAATCTAAGAAAAAGACTTCAGGGAGAAAACTAAAATGGTAACACAACATACAACAAGGTTATGTATACCCAGATTAGGAGATGATCCAAAAATAAGAATAGCCTTTGAAAGAAGAGGTGTTAAAGGAACTGCTTTAACAGCCTTACTTAATCAACTAAATGAACAACCAACATTTATTCCTTCTGTAGTAGGAGTAGTAGAATATACCCGAGAAAATCTATACGGACCAAGATGCTTACCAGCATTTTTACAAGGAAGTTGGAATAGGGGCGGTCAAATTTTAGTAAGAACAGAAATAAGAGAGATAAATGAATCAACAGATGAAAAATTTATAGCAGAAATCCCTTTCAGAGTTCCCTATGATATAAGCAGAAAGCTTGGGAAAATGAGAAGTAGAGATGATGTTAGTGTTAGAGTCTACTCACATAACCTTGCAGGTTATGATATTGCCACCTCACATTATACTGATGGACTAACTGCACAGGGTATACAAATTATTAACGAAGATGGTAGCACCACAGAACTACGTCCTTTTGAACGTGATTTAGAATGGAGATAAAACTAAAATGAGAATATTTTTAAAACCCAATCATCTAACATTAATATGTGGAGCCTGAAATTTAAGGTAGAGAATCTGGACAGCATTTATACTGTTTTAACTAAAAAGTATAATGTAACTGACTATTTTTATCCTGTTGACCGTTATAAAAAAGGAAATAACATTCTTATTCTAGGAATTCACATACTAGAAGGTGAAGAAAAAGATAAAAAAAGTTTTGTAAATGAACTAAAAAAGAATACAAAAGTTCTGAAATTTGAATGTAATAAGAACATGTTAATAGTCTTAATAAAAGAAGAAGAAAAATTCTATGAACTTCTATATAACCCCGAATTATATTTAACTCATCCAGTCACAGCAAAACAAGGATATGAATACTGGAATGTCTCTTCATGGGACAGAACTCTTTTAGAAGGCTTAATTAAAGAAATAGAAAAATGGAAAGAAAAGTTAAAGAATTTCCAGCTCCAAAGTATACAAAAAACAAATCTAAATGATATTTACTTTCCAAAATTATCTCCAGAACTGCCAGAAAAACAAAAACAAGCTTTTGAAATTGCAATAAAAAATAACTATTATACATTTCCAAGAAAAGTTGATCTTTCAGACCTAGCAAAGATTATGAAAATCTCAACATCAACCTATCAAGAACATCTTAGAAAAGCAGAGGCAAAACTTCTTCCATTTTTTGCAGAGAATTTAAAATAATTTTATCTACACATATTTCTTAATTCTTCAATAATCAAATCAGTCATTTGTTTGCAATCAACTAATTTATGATTTTTATCTTCTTTTAGATAAACATCAATAGGCCTATATCCCTTTCTTAAAACGGCTCTTATTGCATCATCAAGCATCTTTGAAAGTTCTGGTTTTTTAAGATAGTACTCAAACATTAATCCCACACCACGAATCATAGCAATTGGATTTGCTTTTCCTTTAGGTATTGCAGTTCCAGCACCATGAATTGTTTGAAAAGTCATAAAACCATCAGGGGCAATGTTAGCAGAGGGAGTTATTGCCCGTGTTCCATAGGCCATGGTTGCAATGGGATCAGTAATTAAATCTCCACTTATTCCCAAAGCTGCAACAGTATCATATTTTTCAGGATGTGCTACAAAATAACCAAACCAGGTATCATCATGTTCCCAATCAAATGTCACGCCAGGATACTTTTTACCAACTTCTGCCCAAAGATTTAACCACATACCCCCAAAACTTAATCTATTCCAAACATCACCCTTTATTAAAAACATAATATTCTTTTTCCTTTTACTAGCCGCTTCATAGCACATCTCAACAAATTTCCTACACAAATTCTTATCATAATAAAATTTTCCTTCAAACATTTCTCCTTTCTTAGTTTTTCTTAACTTCTCCTTTGCCATAAGCAGTCCCTGAGCATTTTCTCTAACCAATAAAATATCTACTTTTTTAGCAAATTCTTCTTTAAACGGAGAATTTTCATATAATTCAGGGATCGGATTTATTAGTATTGGTTTAAATGTTAAGTTAAAATCATGTCTAAGTTTGTAAACTTGTCTAGCATATATGCCTCCACGAATTATACAACCTTTCTTATCATGAATTTGTTTATAAAAAATCTTTAACTGTTCAAAAGATTTGCTAGTGTACTTTAAAGCTGGAGCCTCTCCTTTGTAATAGACAAAATTAAATTTCATATTCTTCAATCTACCAATCTCTTCAAGAACTCTCACCGCTGCTTCGGTAATATCCGGACCAGCACCCTCTGCCATAATAACTCCTATTGGCTGTTTAATCTCTAACATAACCAATAATAGAATCACAACTTTTTAAATATAACTAAAAAAGAAAATTCATTAATTATTCTAAACAATAATCCTTTTAAAACACATTAATTTAGGTTACAAGTATGTTCAGCAGAATTTTATCAGGGCTAATAGAAATAGTTGGTGGAAAAACAAAATCATCAAGAAAAATACAGGGAGTAGAAGGAAGAGTAACAAGAGGAGAAAAGAAAGAGTTGATTAGATTAAATGGGGTTTTTGAAAATGCTCCAGAAGAGATTCCAACTAACGATCCAAGAGATTACATTGAAGTAACCTATCATTTTGAAGTTAAATGTAAAACAAGTATACCGAAATGCCCTGTTGGGGGAAGAGAAAACAAATATGCTCATATTGGCCCTTCCTTACAACAGTTTCTAAAACAAAGAGCAGGTATTTATTTTATTCCTAAAAAAGTAATACCTAAAAGTATTGGTAAACCAAAAAGAGATGAAATAGGAGCAGATGATAAACCAGGAATAAGTAGAACAATATATGTTAAAAAGGATGATCTTGAATTAGCTGGAAAAACTCTTGAAGAGCTTCGGGCTGAAATATCAACAGGCCCTGTTAAAATAGATGTGCCCTATAAAACAAGATGGCATGGCTTTGCTCCTGACCAACAACAGAAATGTTGTGAATATGCAGAAGTATACATGATAATCTCAGTTAAAGGTCTTTCATAATCACACAAGATAATAAAATACCATCATCATATTTTTAAACCTCTCTAGTCTTTAGAATAAATGGAAATTGAAAACGTAAGAATTGATTTTTTAGGGCATGCAGGATTTTTAATAAGAACCAATGGAAAAAGCATTGCAATAGACCCATATAATCTCTCACTTAATGTTGATCATAAGGTTGATATAATCCTCATAACCCACAGCCATTACGATCACTGTAGTATAAAAGATATTCAACAAATGTCAAAAAGAGGGACAATAATCATTGCTCCTCCAGATGCACAGAGCAAAGTAACAAGAATCCGAGACATAGAACTTAAAACCCTAACATTAAACCAAACTTTTTCAACAGAAGACATAAAAATAACTAGCGTACCAGCCTACAACATTGGAAAACCTTTTCATGAAAAATCAGAAGAATGGTTTGGTTATTTAATTGAATTCAAAGATGTAATTATCTATCATGCTGGAGATACCGACAAAATCCCTGAAATGGCAGAAATACCAAAAAACTCGGGCGGAAAGATTCTAGTTAGTCTACTTCCAGTTTCAGGAGAGTATACAATGACTGCAGAAGAAGCTGCAGAGGCAGCCTTAGTCCTTAAATCCTCACTGGCAATACCAATGCACTATGCTGGCGGAGTTGCTGGCACAATAGAAGATGCTAAAAGATTCATCAATCTATGTCAACAAAAAGGTATAAATGCCAAGATACTTGATAGAATGTAACAATGACAAAAAAAGAGGTAAATTTTCCAGATGGTAGTGAACAGAATTTTTTAGATTTTATAAACAATTTAAAAGAAAGCGATAAAATAGCTCTAGTCTCACATGATGATTGTGATGGATTGATTAGTGTAAAGGTAATAAATGAAGTCCTAAAAATAAAAGTTATAAAGTTCATAGATTATAAAGAACTAAACAATGAGCTGGTAAAAGAACTAAAAAATAAAAAGATAAATAAAATAATACTCACTGATGTTGCAATTGATAATGCCGAAGTAATAAAACGATTTGAGGAATTTAGTGATGTTCTCGTAATAGACCACCACCCATTTACTCAGGATCTTAATTCACAAAAAACATTGTTTATTAACATTAATGGATATTGTGCATCATATATCTGTTATATTTTATTTTCAAAAATAAAAAATATAGAAAAATTAGACTGGCTAGTTGCCAGTGCTTGCCTATCTGATTGGCAATTTTCAAACAACCAAGAATGGATGAAAAAAGTATATGAAAAGTATAAGGAAAAATTCAATCCTGATGAAAACAAAGTAAAAGAGAGTAAATTCTGGGAGTTTCAAAGCAAAATATCCCTTGCTTCAATATACTTTGATAAAAATCTAAATAAACTATTTGATAAACTCGGGTCAGGATTTGGTTATCTAGGTGAATTAGAAAAATATGCAGAGATCATTACAAAAGAAATAGAAGAAGAACTAAATGATTTTAAAAAAGAAAGCAAGAAAATAGGTAATTTATACTTCTGGGAAATAAAATCAAAACGTCCCATAACCTCCCAGATCATAAACAAACTAAGCTTTCAAGAAAAAGATAATATTTTTATATTCATAAGAAAAGATAAAGGCAATTACTATATCTCCTCAAGAAACCAAAATAAAAAAGTAAACCTTCCAGAGCTTCTCAAAAAATTAACAAATGGTTTTAAAAATTCAGGTTGCGGAGGGCATTTTAGTGCAGCTGGAGGATTTTTCCCAATAAGATACCTAGAAACATTCAAAGACCGACTTTTCAATACAAACCAATAAGCCCAATAATCTTTAAAAATCGACTATTTCTAAGATTAAAATGCCAACATCAAATGATCCTTTAGTAGGGTACATGTTCATAAAAAACTTTTTTCCAGAGGTCTGTCCAGAGTTAGAAAGCTCACCAATGATTCCTGCGTATATTAAAAGGTTCAAAGATTATATTATAGACTGGTGTGATACATGGAATTTCAAAGAAGGGCTGATAAAAATACAAATTTCTCCAGGTCCACCAAGCGTATTAGAAGTAATCTCAGAGGTCCCAAACCCCTAGTCTACCAAAAACTTATGTTCTTCATAAGAATAAACTATATAAATGCTAATTCTATTGCATCTTTTATATTATTAACTGAAAGGAGGTCAAAAAAGAGGAATAAATATGGTATTAGATTTTGCAAGAGAAGCAATTCAAAACACAGAATCTCACAGCATTAACTTTGATGAACTAAAGGCCGGAAAAGCTAACATTAAAGTTTTTGGTGTCGGTGGTGCTGGATGTAACGCAGTAACTTGGTTATTTAATAAAGGTATTAGTGGAGCAACAGTATATGCTGCAAACACAGATGCCCTACACTTGAGTATTACCAAGTCTGATGAAAAAATTCTTATTGGAAAAGAACTAACTCGTGGTTTAGGATGCGGAGGCTACCCAAATAAGGGAAGAGAAGCTGCAAAGGAATCACTAGCTGAAGTTAAGAAATCAGTTTCTTCTGCTGATATGGTTTTCATCATCGCAGGAATGGGTGGTGGAACAGGCACAGGAGCTGCACCAGTTTTCGCACAAATGGCTAAAGAAGTAGGCGCGGTTGTAATTGGCGTTGTAACAATGCCCTTTGAATGTGAAAAATCAAGAATTGATAAAGCTGAATTTGGATTGCAAGAATTGAGAGAAGCTGTTGATACATGTATTGTAATTGATAACAATAGACTTGTAGATATTGCTGGAAATCTTCCAATTGAACAAGCATTCGCAGTTGCAAACGAACTTGTTAGTACAATGATAAAAGGAATCGTGGAAACAATTACCTTGCCTTCATTGATTAACCTGGACTATGCAGATGTTTCTTCTATCATGAAGAATGGTGATGTTGCTGTAATTGGTATTGGAGAATCAGACACATCAAATAGAGTTGATGAAGCTGTTCGCCAGGCACTTACCCATCCACTATTGGATGTAGATTATAGAGGTGCTAGTGGTGCTCTAATTCACATAACCTGTGGACCAGATATGAAATTAGAAGAATTCGACAATATAGGTAAACTCATAACAGAGAACCTTAATCCAGAAGCACAAGTTATAATTGGAGCAAGAATCAATAAGGAATTCCAAGGAAAAATTAGAGTCATTACAATTATGACTGGAGTTAAATCTCCATACATCCTAGGAAGATCTCAATTTGAAAACACAACATCTCTAAAGTCACAAATGTCTGATTTAGGCATTAACACTTTTAGATAACAATAGATTAAAACATTAAGTTATAATCTTAAATTTTTTTCAGGGGATTTTTCCCCTTATTTTTATTTTTCTCTTCTAGTATATCGCCAGTATAATACAAACCAAAACCTAAAATTGAAATAGCAGCTGAACCATAAAGTATGTAATTTAAATCTCTACGTTCACCTCCATATCTTGGAACTTCAATAACACATTGAGGGTTTTGCGTTGAAACTTGTCTTATTACTTCTTGTCTTTGATTTAACTTAAAATGCTGAAACTCTGAAAAACAAAAACCCACAAACCCTACAAGAGATAAAGTTAACCCTTTTGACATAAGATTAATCGTTTTTTCTTCTAAATTCATTTTACTTCTCCGATTAGTCTCTATCAATAATACTTCTTCCAAGAGTTAACTCCATCCCCCTGATTAATGGAGCACATCTTTTCAAAGCAGGCTGTTTAAGTTGATAAGAGGGATTTTCAAAATAATCTTGAGGATTTCCTCCACCCATTGAAGGACAAAAATTTCTAACAAAACCAGTATCTTTTGCTTGATAAAAATAATAATGCATACAACTATTACCAAAGAGAGTATTTAATATTCTCAAAACAGAATCACATTCTACATCTCTACTGAGTTTTTCACTTCTCACAACAAAACTTCCTTGACCTAATGCAGATAAATAAGCAGTTGAATAATCGCCAAGATCCATTGATCCATGTCTTAAATCACATTTCCTAGAATCTCTAAATTCTCTACCTCCTCCGAGAATTTCAGCATAGTCATATCGAGTATTAAACCAATAACCCGGTTCAGCAATTTTAATTCCCTTCAAATCTTTTAGTATCTCTAATTCAGTTCTATCAACTACCCTTGAAACTCTACTTTCTTTTCCAAATAATCTTTCTCTTAAGGCGTGTATTGTTTGATTCATCCTTAATTAAACTCCCGGTATCTAGCATTTCCAGCATGGCCGTAGACATCTAAATGAAGCGACTTATTTGAACCAAAATGACTTCGAATTATTTCTAAGTTTAAACTTTTTAATTTATTTTCAATTTCTTCGAATATTTCAAAACTTTTACTTGGTTCACCTAGATTATTTGATAAGTGAGCAAATGGAACAATTGCAACTCTTTCTCTATTAACCTCTTTGCACATTTTTGTAATTGCTTTTGAAATTCCTGTAGAAACTCTCTCTTTATTATCATCTTTTTCAATAGTTATAAAGGCAACAACACAATCGCTCCAATTTTGTTCTTCTTTACCATTAATCTCTTCATGAAAAATCTCTTTAGGGCGATTAGCAAAGCTATCAAATTTTACCCCGTATTCCCTAGCATTAAATAAAAGAGCTTTCATATGACTTCGATAAGTTAATTGTAGCTTTATTAACTTTATGTAGAATAATATTTATTAAAATAACAATATTTAAATAGTATTTGTAATTAAAATAAAAATGGTTAAATTAGACTTAATTGATAACAAAATCCTTTCAGAGCTAGACAAAGATGCAAGAAAAAGTTGCAGGGAAATTAGTAAAAAATTAAGATTATCTCCAGAGGTAATAAATTATAGAATCAAAAAACTCGAAGACTCTAGAATTATAACCGCTTATACTCTTGCTGTTAACTTATCAAAACTAAACATAATTTATCTTAAAATCCTTTTATCATTTCAGCATCTTAATTCAGAAAAATTAGATAAAATAACAGAGAAACTTAAAGAGAATAAATCAGTAAAATGGATTGTATCATGTAGGGGTAATTGGGACATGATTATAAGTATAGAAGCAAATTCTTTAAAAGAAATTGAATTATTAAAAAACAAAATTATTTCAGACTTTGGTCAATATATCAATAAAAAAGCAATAGCTTTTTGTACAGAAGCTTCTACTTTTAATAGAACATATTTTTCACAAAACAATCAAAAAAAGGAAATGATTATTATAAATTCCTCTGAAAAAGGATTAGAATTAGATGAATTAGATATAAAAATTATTAAAAAATTAAGTTTAAACTCTAGAAAATCTCTTGTAGAGATAGCATCTGAATTAAAGACTACAGCTAGGATCGTAAACTACAGAATGAAACAACTAATAAAAAAGGGGGTAATAACTGGATTTAGATTAGCGATTGATTACTCAAAATTAAATTTACAGTTTTATAAGCTACTTGTCTATTTAGATAATCCAAACGAACAAGAAATTAAAAGATTTGTAGATTATCTTAAAAATAATAAAAACTTAATACATCATGTTAATGCTATAGGAGATTGGGATTTTGAACCAGAATTTGAAGTTTATTCTGAACAAGAATTTAATGAAATATTAAAGCAAATAAAGGATAATTTCTCTGACATAATAAAAAATATAGAAGTTATAACTATCTCAAAAGAACATAAATTTGTATACTTCTAGTTTTCTTATTTTTTATTTTAATTTCTTTAGAATATACAAATGTTTATAAAAAATAAACTACATATAATGTCATGGCAACAACCTATGAATCTACTACTAATGAATTTCTAGCGCGGTATGGAATAACTTCTGAAACCCAAGAAGTTCCTTTGTTGTTTTTAAGAGATGCAGAGGGTGTGCAACGAATGCATAAGCATATGCAAGATCTTGAAGGTTTCATCTCAATTACTCCAGGCGACCGAGGAAGTATGTTAGCAGCCAGATAAGCATCAATGTTAATCTCCAACAATAATTCTTAAATACCCTAATTTAATCTCAAATAAATGACAGAACCACAAAAAATAAGATCAGACGCTTTTGATTTTGTAGGAGGATTTGATGGTTTCTATAGTGTGTTTTATACTCCAGCACAAGAAACAATAAGAAGCATGCCAAGTGCTAAAAGAAAAGAGGTAGAACAAAATCTTTCAGATGATTTAAGCTGGGAATTTCGTAGATATTTTCCAAAAGGATTAGAAGCTATTCCTAACTCTACAGAGTATCTTCCTTTAGAAATAATGCGCAGACTAAGATTACATCTAGGTCTTTCTTCAGTTCCAAACTTTGAGATAAACTTAACTGATCCAGAAAGAGAATACTGGTCAACAGAATTAGAAAAAAGAGGTTTAAGAATATTAGAAGGAATACCAGACATAGACTCTACAAGAAAAGAAACACCTACTCCTAGAATAAGTACTGAAGCTGGAATAGCTTTTATTTTATACGGGAGTTTTAATAGAGAAGTTGAAAAAGCAAAATTGAATGCTACAAAAAAAGCTAAAGCAAATTAAAAACCCCATCATAATTCTTAAAAACACCTGTTTCGTCTCTCAACCATGGAAATTCTGACAAAAGAGACTATTGAAGACCTGGACAACTCAAGAGATATTGAAAACATGAAAAAGGTTGAGGCTGCCCTGTTTATAGCTGGCAAATTTCTCTCAACTCAAGAACTAGTAGCTCTGACAGACCTAAACCCCATATTACTAGACCAAGTTCTTGAAAAATTGCTAGAAAGATATGATGAAACTTCTGCAATTGAAATTGTCCACAAGGGAGAACTCTGGAAAATGGATGTAAAACAAGATTACATAGACATTGTAAACAGAATGGCAACTGGAAATAATGAATTCACAAGAGCAGAGCAAGAAACTCTAGCAATCATAGCTCACAAACAACCAATAACTCAATCAAAAATCATCCACACTCGAGGAAACAAAGCCTACGATCACATAAGAAAATTTACCCAACTAGGATTGATAAAGTCAAAAAAGAAAGGGCGAACTTACGAACTAAGCCTAAGCGATGAGTTTTACAACTACTTTAATGTCAATAAAGAAAAAACTAAAAAAGAATCTCCTGATTAGAGATAGCTAAAATGATTGTTACAATAGTAGACTTTATTTTTTTCTTTTACATGTTCATCGGAACTTATATGCTAGCGTTACTAGTTCTAATTTATCTTAAACACAAAAATGATTTGTTCACTGCTCCAGAACCAAAAGAATTAGAGGGTGTGAGCATAGTAATGCCATGCTACAATGAATCTAAAACAATAGGAATGGCAATAGAATCTTTATTAGAGTTAGATTACCCACAAGACAAAATAGAAATACTTGTTGTTGATGATTGTTCAAAAGATAATTCTGTAGAAATAGTAAGACCCTATACAAAAAAATACAAAAATGTAAAATTAATAATCAATTCCCGTAATTCAGGAGGTGCTGCAGAACCAACAAATTTAGGAGTAATGGCTGCCAAGTACGATTACATTGCTGTTGCAGACTCAGATTCAACTCCAAAAAAAGAAGCTCTTAAAAAAATGATTGGTTTTCTTCAGGAAGATCCAAGTGTTGGCGGAGTAACCTGCTCTGTTCTTGTAAAAAACCCAAAAAGTTTTATACAAAAACTCCAGGCAACAGAATATGCAGTAATCGCTTTTAGCAGAAAATTACTAGATAAAGTAGATGCTGTCTATGTAACTCCCGGACCATTTGCACTATATAGGAAAAAAACTCTTATTGAAGTGGGTCTTTTTGATACAAAAAATATGACTCAAGACATTGAAATAGTCTGGAGAATGTTATCAAAAGGTTACAAAGCTCGTATGTGTCTAGCAACAAGTGTTTACTCCGAATCACCATCAAAATTTTGGCCATGGGTCAGACAAAGAATCAGATGGAATATTGGTGGAATTCAAACAATAATAAAATACAAAAAGTTAATATTTAGAAAAGGAATATTTGGCCTTTTTATCATTCCTTTTTTTGTTTTTTCTCTAGTCCTAGGTCTTATTGGTCTAGCTCTTCTTGCCTATTTATATCTTAAAAGAACAATCATAGATCTGTTAGTGGTTAAGTATGCTTTTTTTGGAAGTACTACTCTACTAAGACTCCAGGATCTAACTTTTGCTCCCTCATTATTAAATTACTTTGGGGTTGTAGTATTCATCCTTGGAACTACTTTTAACCTATTTAGTTTAGCTGCAATAAAAGACAAACAACTTGGAGAAAAACATAAAGTCTTTAGTGTTTCATTTTACCTAATAGTATACCTGACTCTCTATCCTCTACTCCTAATTGCATCAACTTACAAATTTTTAAGAGGAAAATATTCATGGTAATCAATCCGAGTAATCTTTAAACATCAAAAACTTACAGTTTTTGTGGCTTAAAGTTTACCACTGTAAACTTTAAAAGACATAGAACTCTAGTAATACAATGACAACAAAAAGTGCTTTTTGGCAGGCCCTTGTAATAACAGTGATTATATTTGTAATTGGATTTATCTTTGGATATTTCATTGAGGTAAATAGATCAAATAACACACAGTCAAATCTTTTATCCTCACAGGTAAACCTTTTGGATGAACAGCTAAGAACAAATGTAATAACTAATTTCAATGTAAGCTGCAATGAATCAATCACAAGCACCTTTAACTTTGCCAATAAAATCTACTCTGAAGCTATTCTATTAGAAAAATACGATTCCTCCACAAAATTCACAGACAATCTTTTCATCCTACATAAACAATATGATATATTAAGAATGATGCTCTGGCTAGAAAGTAAGGAATTGAAAAAGCAGTGTTCTTCAAATTTCCACACAGTTGTTTATATCTATGAATACAATACAGAAGACGTTCTAATCAGTGCAAAGCAAGCATATTTTTCACGCCTTACTTATGACTTAAGGAATAATCACCCAGATGAAATATTACTTATTCCCATTGCAGGAAATACTGGAGTTGAATCAATAAACCTTACCCTAAAGAGCTATAACATAAAACAGCTTCCAGTAATAATAATTGATGAAAAAAAGATAGTAAGTTCTGATAGTGTAACTCTAGATGCCCTGGAAAAAGAAATCTTTGCTTCTAAAACCAATAGCACCAAGTGAAAATAGTAACAATAAAGCATCTATTTCATCACAAAAAAGAATAAAAAGAGTCATTTTCTATTGTTTTTCATGGAAGAGGTATATGAAGATCAAAGGTGCTCTGTTTGTGGTAATATTTCTGAACTAGTGGATGCAATTGGCCCTGAAGAAATAGTACGAGTATGCGAATTCTGTGCAAAAAAGAACAGTCTACCAATAATTCACAAAGCAACAAACGAAGAAATTGGTCAGATTCAAACATTCTACAAAAAAAGGTTTGAGTTAGTTAACAATGACCTACCAACAACAATTGCCTTGACAACAGAGAAAAATAAAGAAGATAAAGAGCTGGAAAGAGTTCTAAGAACTAATTTAATCAAAGGGGATTATCCTGAGCTGATTGATAACTTTCACTGGTATATTCAGCAGGCTCGTAGAATAAAGAAACTAAGTCAAAAACAACTTTCAGATTCAATAGCTGAACCAGAAGTTATAATTGATCTTGCAGAACAAGGAAAACTACCAGATAATCACGATCAGCTAATCACCAAAATAGAACAGTATCTAAGAATAAGTATAAGAAAAGAACCACTAACAAAAACCGGACAAGGACAACATCAAATTGAAATAATTGAAGAAAATCCCGAAAATTTAGATCTTGATAAAAAGGACTGGGTAGAAAAATCAGCAGATTATTTTAAAAGCCTAAAGGATAAATGGTTTCCAAAAGAAGACTCTATTTCTGAAGAAAAATCAGAAAAAGATGAAGATAAAGAAGAAAAACCAGATAAAGAAAATAAAAGGGAAAAAGCATGGGAAGAAAGAGAAAAGCAAGAAAAAATTGAAGAAGAAGCATGGGAAAAAGAAAAACAAGCAAGAAGAGAGGAAAAAATAAAAAGAAAAGAAGAAAAGAGAAGAGCAAAAGAAGAGAGAAAGGCAAGAGAAAATTCAGAAAGAGAAAAGATAGGTGAAGAAAAGGAAAAACCAGATGCTAAACCTGAAGAAGTCAAAATAATAAAAACAGATGAGCCAAAGATCCTAAGCAGAAAAGACGAGCTGCTAAAAACATACTATAGAAGATAAAAGATTGTATTTCTCAAGCATAAATACCCAGGCAAAACATTTATAAGGGTAGTTTTTGATTCTTATAACATGGAAATTAAAGTTCTAAAAGACGAAAAAAATGAACTTGAGATGACAATTAATTCTCTAACAATAGCTGAAATTCTAAGAGAATACCTCAACAAAGATTCAAGCGTTGTATTCGCTGCCTGGAGACGTGAACATCCAACCAAACCAATACTTCTAAGAATTGAGACAAAGGGTAAATCTCCAAAAAAAGCTCTTCAGGATGCAATCGAAGACATAGAAAAAGACACAACCAAACTTGTGGCTGAAGTTAAAAAGCAATAGTTCAATAATTCTACCTAGGATCATATTCTACACAATTCTATAATAATATTTAAAAACCATTTAAGTGTTAAGTATTTATGGAATCACAAAGACCTACAGAACCAGAAAAAAGTACAAAACCCTATAAACCTTCTAGGGAAACTAGTTATCTAGATATGTTAAAATATCTAACAGCTGCAATTGCTCCTCTTATTGTAGCATATGCAGTTGCCTTTGGTGTAGCAAACTCTGAGCCTTATTCTGACGGGTCTAGAACAGCATACAACCCAAAAACAATAGCTCGAGTTCTAACACATGATCCTTCTGCAAGCAGAAAAGAACATAAGGAAATAGGTAACAGAGCTATTAGAGAGAGTCCACTTTACTTAATGTTAGATACAAACCATGATGGCATTGTTGATCAAGCTGAGCGAATAAGAGCTTATAATGCTCTTAAAAATCAACAGCCTGCAAAGAAATAATTCTTATTAACAAAGCTTACTCTGGTTAATATCCTTATTAAATTCTAACAGCCTATTCTGAATCTCTCTTGAGACAATTAAGATACCAACCATCCCTAACGCCAAGATAATAATTTCCAACCAAATACTTAATCCAAAAATATTCCATTTATTAAAAAGAACATTAATAAAAGCTTCATGAGACAAAAAGATTATTATCATATTAATTTCAAAAAAACCTAAAATATTTGAAAGTTTAGTTAACATTGTACTATTAATAAAGCTTAAAGAGTAAAATACAGCAAATGGTATAAACATTAATGGATTAACAATTAAAACAACTGCAGAAATTAAAATTAAAATGTTTTTTGGCTTATAAACAAAGGCTATTCCAAAACAAAATTCAGCTAAGAAAAATAAAGGATTATAAGATGTCCAGGTACCTAGATAAAATCTGATTGCAATCGATATAACAAACGCTAAAATTAGGAAAATATAGCTTTTTTTAATAAACCTATTTAAATAAGGAAATAAGAAGTAAAAACAAATCAAAGGTACAATAAACCAAGCTGGGCTGATAATACCATAAGCAACCTGTGAAAAGAAACCATCTAAAAATGCAAAATGCAACCCTAAATTAGCAAAAACATTTCCAGAATAAACTTGTTTTCCAAATAAAATAACAATAAAAACTAAAGCAAGATAGTATACTAAAGCAATTTTAAAATACTTTTTAAGAAACCATTTACCAGAAAATTCAGTAAGATTTGGATATATTTTAGCCAAAACAAAACCGCTCACAATAAAAAATAAAGATACTCCAATAAAACCAATTGGCCTTAGACCATGATCCTGAAAAATCTCATACATTACATGAAACAAAACAATAAGTACAATAGCAATAATCCTAACTAAACTAACAAACAACACCCTTTCTTTTTTCATATAATTAGACCATAAGAACCGCTATAAAGTTTTTGCTCAAACCAATTTTATATCTTTCTTCTGTCCAACTCATTATTAACTAGTATCACAACCTGACTAGCAAAATAAGTCATATTTCCAACAGAAACTGGTGTAGCTTTAGTCTTTAATTTTTTCAACTCTTTACTTGCAAACCCTGAACTATCTCCTAGAATAAACACTGGATTTTTACCAATCTCAACTGTTCTAATATCTTCCCCTTTAGCATCCAACACATAAAGTTCCTTTCCCTCATCAAGCATCTCATCAACAATCTTAAACAAACTTTTCTTCTCAACTTCATAGCCATCTTCAACAACAATCTTTTTGCCAGGTTTATACTTAAACAACATTTTTCTAATAAGATTTGCAACATCCTTTTTACTAATAGTTATATTTCCAGTTGTCTTTCTTCCCTGTGGAAAAATCATAAGATGTTTAGGCGGATCAGGAGGCCCATTAAAGATCATATGTAGCTTAGTATCCTCCCGCAATCTATGTGAAATAAAAAAGGCATGAATCAACACATGAACTGCAATGTCCATTCTACCTGCATCCATTAATCTTGTTGTATCAAAATTACCACTAGTCCGCGCTTGATTTGAAAAAAATATAAATTCTCTCATAAAATAGTTAAGAAATGAAGATTATTAAAACTAACCCTAAGCCATTGCAGCAGCGACAGCCACAAGACCCTTTGTAGCACATATTGGCCTTGAACTTTCTTTCTCACCTTCCCAAGAAACAAAAGCTCCAGTTTGACTGCCATATGGACACGGTACTGTACAAGAAACTAAACCACCCATTTCTATATTAGCACAACTCCCAAGCCTATCACAAAGAACATATCCTTCTGGAATGTCCTCAGGACGTAAACTTGGTGTATATTCTCTTAGATTTGTCATTTTACCAGTAATAAATTAGAAATTTGGTTTATAAAGATTTAGTTTGCTTTATTCTGGAGGGGTTGCATAACAAACTCTGGCTTTGCCAATACCGTTGCGTGTTCAATAACAGAAAAAACACCAATAAAATGATCTCCACAAAAAACAGCTATCCTATCATCTTTACTTAGCTTCTTAGAGTCTTTTTCAACAATACTCTTAAACAATGGTGAACCATGATATAATTTTTCAATAAAATTTCTATCATTTTTAATAAAAACAACGGGTAAAACCTCTGAAACTATCTCGCCCGGGATTAAAATCTTTCTAAGAGAACTTTCATCACCCGATTCATATTCTTTTACAGCTTTTTCAAAATCATACAAGTTTACAGAATCTTTTTCTTCAAAAATCGAAGCCCTCACTCTACGCAACTCAACCATATGTGCTCCACCAATTTTATCACCCAAATCAGAAACCAGCTTTCTAATATAAGTTCCAGCCTCAACTTCAGATTTAAACAAAACATTTTTATTTTTATCATCAAATTCCAATATTTCAAAACTATAAATTTCTCTTTTTCTAATCTGTCTCTTAACTCTTGATTTAACTGGAGGCAATTGATCAATTTGTCCAATAAACTCTTTCATCTCTGTCCTAAGTTGCTTTTCAGATACATCTCCATGCAAATGCATCAACCCAACATATTCTTTTTTATGGCCGATAAAATAACCCATTAGTCTACAAGCTCTTCCCAAAGCAACAGGCAAAACTCCAGTAACCTGTGGATCAAGTGTACCAAAATGTGAAGTTTTACTTAACCCTAGATTTTTCTTAACAATAACATCCACATCAAAGCTAGTTGGTCCGCTAGATTTGTCAATATTAATTATTGCAAAATTTAGCAATTCTTTTATTGGCTTTTCTTTTCTAATCTTTTCTATGTCAATAGTTACATTATTTATATCTTTCATAAAAAACCCAGAAATTATGATTATTTAAGCCTTTACAATACTCTCAAAACTACCTATTTCCACTAGAAACTTCATCGTAAATTCCAAACAGATTATTCAATAAATTTTCTCCAAAAATAAAAGAATAATCATCCAACTGTCCGTCAGCATTAGTATCAACAAGCCTTGTTTTCCATGATCTTATTGGATAACCCTCAAGAACAACCTCGCGACCATTCACATCAACACAGATACTATTCTTCCACAAAAAAGAACTAGGAGAACCATTTCCTACCTCTTGAATTCCGCTATAAAATTTCCTTAAAAAATCAAAATCTTGCCGAGGAACCATCACTTGATAAGGCATCTTACCCTCTTCAGTTTTAGGTCCAATAACAATATCCCAACCATCTTTTGGAATATCTACTACTGTTAAAACATTAGTTTGGGTATTGTATTCATACCTAATCTCATTTCTGTCAAATCTTGATTCCTGTTCTGTACGAGTAAGCAAATCATCAAATTGTAAAACCGGATCAGGCACAACACAATCTAAAACAGATCCCCGAACCAAACTCTGAGTTCTAGGAATAGAAGCTCCAATATCCCCTCCCAAACCAAACAAAACACAAGCCAAACCAATACAAATATTTCTTCTTGAAAACATAAAACTAAAATAAAAATGGGGTTTATAAGTATTTATTTTATAAACTATTTATTTTATGGTTACTTCCCCTCTTTAGGACCAAACTCTTTTTGATAAATGGTCCTAAAAAGAGTTTCATCTTCTCTATCAAATGAAAAATTTAATTCAACAGACCCTTTTTTTCCATCTAAAGAGGGTTTGATTACAACACTCCAATCTCTAACCGGATAATTATCTATTTCTAAAACTCCTTTATCCACCCATTCACAATTATTTTCCAAGGCTGCTCCTCTTTTCATTGAATCATATTTTCCCACAAGTTCTTCATAGGTAGATGTTGGAAAAACAATTGTAATTTCTTCCTTTGCCTTCACAAACCTCTTATTCTTATTCAAATCATCAACTTCTCCCTCACCAACCAAAACACACCATCTATCAACTGGATAATTAATAAAAAGCAACAATTTCTTATCAGGATAAATTCTATACATTAATTCTTTTCTATAAACCCCTAAAGGAGCTTCAGAATAAACAGGTTCATCAGATTCCTCCTGCATTATCTCCCTGGCAACTCCCCGAGACAAAGGAACTTCCTGTCTAGAAACAGCACCACTAGTTAACCCAGCTATCAAACATAATCCTCCTGCTAAAAAGGGTCCTAAAAATCTTGAGTTCATGCAATAAATCTAAAAAATCTTGTTTTATAAACCTTAATTAAAGTAATTTAATCACAGAAAACCTTTTAAAGAGAATAAGATCTAAAAAGGACATGGAATCAAGAGACCATCCACTGAATGTAGATAAATTACCAGTTTTTAATTATGCAGATCATGCTAGAGAAGATCGAATTCCAGTATTTGAAATAGCATTGGTAACTATTGAAAGACCAAGAAGCATAGAAGAGGGAAATACCCACACCTTTCCAATATCAGTAGTTGGAAGATCAGAAGATTGTTCAAAAATATATACTGCTTTTCAACCTAGAATCTATGAAGATCCTGATAAATTAGCAATTAAAACAGGGCAAATGAGTACAATACCTACAGAAGACATTAGAACATATCTTACTTTAATAGGTCCAGAGATAATAGCTGGAGGAATTAATGCAATGAATAATGCAGTTCTATCACGAGTTATAAAATAAAAAATTAAATCTCCCCTTCTAAATACTTTTGCCTTCTTTCCTTGGAAAATTTTTCTATACTATAGCGCAACATTGTTCGAGGCATTTTCTCATAATATCTTTTTAAAAATTCTTCCAATACATTTTCATCTCTTTTTCCAATTTCTCTCAACATCCAACCCACAGCCTTATGAATCAAATCATGTTCATCTTTTAATAAGCTCTCAGATAAATTTAAACTATCCTCAAAGTCATGATTCCTAATAAAAGTAAAGGTAGCCAAAACAGCAATTCTTCTTTCCCAAATATTTTCAGACTTAGCAAGTTTATACAATATCTTTCTCTCATCTTTCCTATTCAACAAAAAATCACCAACAATATTGGGAGCACTCAGATCAACCAAATCCCAATTGTTTATATTCCTAGAATTAGCCAAATAAAAATCAAATATTTTTCTTTTTTCAGATTCATTATTTGATTTTTTGTATTTATCAACTAAAATTAATAAAGCAATAAGCCTTTCCTCATGAATCTTGCTATAAAGTAAATTCCTAATATCCTCTAAATTCAACTGAGCATATTTCTTAGTAATCTTTCTTTGTTCTGGAACAACAACACCTAAAAATATATCTCCCTCACCATAATCTCCCTTTCCAGTCTTGAAAAACCTCTGTAGATCTTTAGCCTTTTGAGAGTTTGCCATGCTTTTCAACTCTTTTCTCAGTTCAATTAAATCACTCATCAAACAAACAGCTCTTTTTTGTTTATAAAACTAATCAAAAACAAAAATTTTCAAAAGAAAACACTTTCAAAAGCTTTATAAACCAACCTTTGTCTGATGTATAGTATTAAAACAAAAAATTCTTTGTGTTTACAACACATTTAAGATTTTCATAAACTAAAAACAAAATGAACAGAGATATGCACGAACAAGAAACAGAAGAAGAACATAGAAGACATCTAGAGCAAACTAGATCAATGTTAGCTATGCATGGATATTTTGGAAATCCATACGGCAGAGATCTGCTCTTAGCTCAGCAATCTGCAGAACCTTCAAATTATGCTAATATATTAAGAACAGTTAGCTCAATGATAACTGATAGAAACCATGGAAGCATGATACCTTGTTCACAAGAAGAGGCAATAGATGTAAGAGTTGACGGACAGGCCTCACCAGAACTTAGAGTTTATCCAAATAATGGGACAGTAGAGATATATCATGAAATTGCAAGAAACTTTGCAGATGAATTAGCTGATAAATGCAGAAAGGAAGGTAATCCAATGAGGCTAGTAGAAAAATTAAAATAATTATATATTATTTCTCAGATCAAAATTTATAAACATCTTTCTCCTAAGAGTTATATGAAAAAAAGCTCCAAATTAATCATAGGCATAGCAATAGTAATTATAATTCTTGCAATTATTTTTCTTATATTAAGATCTTCTGAGGACGATTGGATAAAAGATTCAAGAGGAGTTTGGATAAAGCACGGAAATCCAGACCAAACTAAAACACCAAACTATGTAACTCAACAACAAGCTCTAATCCAAAATGTAACTGATCTCTACAATTCAAAAAAACAGGAAATGAATTTCTCAAGCCAATGTTTAGGAACAATTGAAGACTATGCAATTGACATTGTTCATGTTCCAAGAGCTAATGAAGATGATAACACTGAGAATCAATGTCCCGCTTTTTTAAACAAAACAGTAGGTTATTTTGTCGAATTAGATAAGGATGGAAATATTATAAGAATTGCTTAACTACTTCTGAGATTCATTCCACAAATATCCATGAATTTTTTTGATCGCATCAGATATTGACTTATTGTCAATTATTATACCATTTGGTTCATTTTCATCAAAAGTTAAAAAGGCTACCTTATCTCCAAAAATATAAATTCCTGTTTTAAAATTGTCTAATAATGGAGAAAAACGGGTTTCTCTCATTTCTTCTTTGTCCGCTTTTTTCAGTTTTTGATCTTCTTTTGAATCACTAACTATCATCAGTGACTTTATTCTCTTCTCTTTTCTTTCTTTTGAAACCTTAAAGATAAAATACGGAACTAATTTATCTGCAAGTTCTTTGTTAATCATCCCATAAATCTCTTTATTCTGCTCCTGGATTATTTCTTTAAAAACTGTTTTTAACCCCTCTTTTCCTTCATACACCTCCACATTCAGTTTTTTATACTCATGCTTATTTCTCGCTTCTAATTCTGAAAGTACTTCATTTATTTTCTCTTCTTTGTCCTTTAAAATATAAATCAGTTTTTTTGGTTCTGAGGCTGAAAAATATTTTACTCCAGACTTTATCACATAGCTAACCAGGCCCTTTTCTATAAGGGATTTTAATATCCCATAGGTTGTCTCTCTTATTATCTTTGATTTTTCAGCTATTTCGTTTACTTTTGATGACCCTAAATCCAGAAGAGACAAATAAACCTCTATCTCTTTTTCAGTCAACCCAAAAGCCTTCAAGGCTGTTTCAATGTCCATTAAATATCAAAGAAATCTAGGTTTTTATTCCTTTCTTTTTGTAGTAGATTTTAACCAACAAACATTCAAATATCTAAACACTATAGTACTATTATGTAGTTGTAACAAAACAACTAGCAAATTAAATGAGGTAAAAAATGGAAATACAAACATATAACCCGGATGAACAGGGAAAGGCAACATCAGCCATATTTAGTGGCAAGGGTAGTTCTATGGCCTCTAAATTGATGTATAATGAAACTGATGATCTGTTTACAAAAATACTCAAAGAGTCAATTATGCAGATTAATAGTAAGTCACCCACTAGCCCTAATCTAGTCCCAAATATTTCATGCACTCTAGCGGATTTTGGTAGTTACAAGGGAGAACTGTTAGAAGATATTAAAAGCAAACTTGCACATTTGTCTGTTTGTAAACTTAAAACTATTGCTGTAGATAGATTATCCGAAAGTATTGCTCAAAATCCAGCCGATGAAAAGATTGTAGGAAACTTAAACAGTATACCTCTAGCAGACAAAAGCGTTGATTTTGCAATTGCCAGATATATCATGGTTTGGAATCCTAAAGAAACACAAAAACAAATTTTAAAAGAAATGTCTAGAGTTACTAAGAATTATGTTATTTTACAACACTGCGGTCCAACTAAAGCAGATGCCAAAATAGCAAGAAAAAGATTAAATAGACTGTTCTATGGAAACGAAGTTCCAAAATTAAAAAGAACAAGTAACTGTTATTTTTCAACAAAAGAAGAAATTGAATCATGGATGAATAATCAAGGAATTGTTTTTGAAAGAGTTCAAAATAGGATAATTAAGGGTTATTCTGACTCATTCGTAGAAAGATTTAATCTTAGCCAAAAAGAACTTAAAAAAACTAAAGATATTTTGGGAGATAAAGATAGGCTTGAACAAACCACCTGGGTAATTTACCATCCACAGAATAATACTGAATTATCAAAAATTAAAATAATAAAAAGCATAATTGTTGTTCCTTCAATTAAACTTGAAAAAAAATTTGAGCAGAAGTTAAACAATTTTGATGTAGAATCAATATTATTTGATCTTGAAGATAGCGTAGCAGATAATAAGAAGGAAGAAGGAAGAGCCAAGATTACAAGCTTTTTGAAAAGTTCAAAAATAAATAAAATTCTTGGCATTAGAATTAATCATAAAAGCACTCCTTTCTATGAATTGGACTGGAAAACAGTATCTGAAATTTTGCCTGAATTTGTTTGTTTAGTCAAAGTAGGAGATGCTGAAGAGATTAAAGATGCTGAAAAAAGAATCGAACAGATTAAAGAAAAAACCGGAAAAGACCTTTATCTTATGGTAGCCATTGAAACTATCAAAGGTTATGTTAATAGAGATTCCATCTTGTCTTGTTCAGATAAAGTTATTTTGTTTACTGTAGGCTATGAAGACATATCTGCAGATTTAGGAATAATAAGACCAGAAATCTATGAAAACAATCCTCTAAACAAAATATTAATTGACTGCCTAATTTCAGCTAAAATTAATAATGTTAGAATGATTGATGCTGTTTCAAGACTTTTTAATAAAACTCATTTAAATGGACTTAGAAAAGAAACTAAGTACGGAAAATCAATTGGACTATGTGGTAAAATTGCAATTCACCCAAACCAATTAAAGATAATCAATGAAGTCTATAATAATGAGAAGAACATCAAAAAAGCAAGGCAGCTTCTAGAGAAATTTGCCAAACTAAAGGATGGATCTGCAGTAATTGTAAATGAAAAGGGAGAAATGGAAGATACACCTTCAATAAAATTAGCAAATAAAATAATTGAAAAATCTAGTACTTAATTATTTCTGTAAAGCCATTCTTCTTATCTTTGGTTCTTTAATGGCTTTAACATGTTTTTGCTCTTTTGCTTGAAAATCAGCTTTCTTTAGTTCAACTTCTTTTCCTGATTGTTCTTTTTCTTTTTCATTTTCTTTCTTTTCCTCAGTTTCTTCGCTAGTTTCTTCTTTCTTTTCCTTAAGTTCATTAGAACTTGAGGAACCAGAAGTCTTTGACTTCTGTGTTTCTACTACTTCCTTCTCAGACTTTTTCTTTTCCTTTTTCTTTTCAGTTTCTGACTTAAGTTTATCTTCCTTAGCTTTTGCGAACTTAATTTTATCAGGTAGATCCACAAGTGTTACTATAATATTTTCTCCATCTCTCTTTGCTTTAACCTTAATTTTAATTGGAGGTTTTTGAATTCCTCTAAACCAAATTTCTTGGTTTAACCACTTATCAATTTTAACCTTATCCAAATCTCTATCAGCAACTCGCATATGTTTTGCAATAAACTCTTTTATCACTTTTATTGCTTTGGGAGCACGTCTATATCTTGGAACTGTTGAGATTCTTTCTCTAAGTGGAATAATATATTCTCTTTCATTAGCGATTTGTTTTGTCTTTGCCATCTTAATTTTAACCTAGGTGTTTCTTTCTAATTATTCTTGGTTTAATATGAAGTTTTCTAATTCTCCAGTTTCTTCTATTTCTAGTAATAGCTGAAGGATGAACTTTCTTTCCCTGACCATATTTCTTAACAACAACCCAAAATGGTGCCCATTTAGTATGCTTACCAGCAGTTGCAAGTTTTACCTTTTTCTGTCTTTGCTTTTTTGGCACTGTCATTATTCCTTACCTCCAGATTTTAAAGCAATCTCTTCTAAAAATTTTCTGCCTTTTTGAGTTAAAATTCTTCCAGCTTTTCCAGTTTTTGCTTTTTCAGTTAATCCTGCTTTCTCAGTTTGCTGAAGTATAAGTCTTATAATTTTTCCACCACCAGTCACAGTCTTTGGAGGTTTAGCTCCTCTGCTTTTTCTTCCACCATATCTTTTCTTTAGTCTATTAACACCAAGAGGTTTTGCCTGAACATAAAACTGTCTTAAAATACTTGCAGCCCTTCTATGCCAAAAATCAACTTCCTCAGTGGGTCTTTGCTTATTTACTCCAGTCTTAACAAAATGAATCCATTCAGGAGCCTTAAATTCCGGCATCTTTTTTAGTTCTGCAGTTAAAAGAACATTAAATTCTCTATGACTTATATTATATATTGACATTTTTGTTTTCCAATTGACCACGCCTTTCGGCATTAGAACAGTCTAAAGACTGTCAAGTCTAAAATATATCAAGAAAAGGGTTTATAAATCTATTCCCCTCTATAATCAGCAGTAAGAGCAAGTAAGTCTTCATCAGCTCTTCTTTCACCTTCTATATAAGCTTTACAAACAGCCGAGACTAAATCGCCCATATGAACTTTCTCACCTAAAAGAGTTCCTCTAAGTCCTTGACAAAGACGCCCCAACATCTCAACTGAGTTAGGATAAGGAGCTAAAGCAACTTCTTTTAAACAGCCTCGTTGAAGAACATAAACTCTTTCATCATTAAAAGAAATCAAATGATCTTCCGGAGTTAGATGAGTCTCTATTTTGACTTGCCCATCATCATATAAAGGTTTTCTGTCTGTCTCCATATTCCAAAAAGATTAAGCTTATTTTTAAATATTATTATATTATGTTCTAGTAATCAAAACTCAAATTAGATACTACTATTAAGTTACTAAGGGTTTATAAACCCTTGAGGGCTAAGCTAAAGAATAACACTATGGCACAAATACTAGAAGATTATGTTGCTAACTCTCCTGGCAGATCAACTGTACGAGACGATTTAGTCAGTGGTGAACTTCGTCTTGAAAATTTACTTGCCGGTATTTCAAATGATGGTCAAGGAAACGGGGGCGTTAATTTTAGCTCATATTCAGAAAAGGGAGTAAGATTATACAGTTGGGATGAAAGACTTTCTCTTATTGAAGCAATACAAAATGAAAAAAGTGATTATTTTCTAAGTCCAAATAATCGTTCTAATGCACAATTAGTTGTTGCATCATTTGAACGCGGAAATTTAGCAAGAAAAATAAAAGAAACAAGAGAATATATCGCCGAATATGAATCCGGAATGTACCCACCAGAAGATAATACTAAAAGAAGTTTATACAATACAAAAAGAAAAAGAAGAAAGTATGAACAAAGCATAGAAATTATTACAAAAGCAGAAAAAGTTTATGCTAATGCAAGAACATTCATAGAGCAAATTGAAGGTGCTGCAGATAAAAGTAAAGAACAAACAAAAGCAGATGATAGAGATAAGAGACCAGGTAGTGCTAGACATCCATACCGTCCTCTTGGTAAACCTCCAGAAAGATTTAATCGCGGTGTTGAAATGAATCCTCAAGCATATAGAGAATATATAGCATCACGAGACGCATATTATCAAAGTATCTCACAAAGAGAACCAATTGAAGAAAGATTAAATCATGCACTTGCTAATAACCCTGTTGTTAATGCCTGTTCAAGATTTATAGATTGGATTGATCCTGTCTTTGACCCTGTTGTTAGAAGAGTTAACAACTTCTTGTATGAAGACCCAAACTATGTTCGAAAGCCATGGGACCGTCCAGAACATGAAATTGCAATTAATAAAATAACAGCAAGTTTATCAAAACTTAAACAAAGAGGCTATGCATATATGAGAACCAAAAAAGCAAGTATCTCAGGGAAACTAAGAAGTTTGTTATCTAGGAGACAGCCAGTCATAGATTACAAAGAAGCTATAAAAGCAGAACAATAAATGAAGGATTAAAATTTTCTATCTATCTCATACCATCTTCTTTAACTTCCAATAGCCTAACTAATTTTAACTGATTCGAATTAATCACCTTACCAAAAATAAGATTAAAAGTAAATAAAGATTCTTTTTCATGATTTTGTAAGAACGTTGGTGTTCCTGTTAAATCTTGAACAATGTAAGTATTTAAACCAAAATCTACTGCATCTCTAGCTGTTGATTCAACACAAAGATTCGTATTAAAACCAACCAGCATAACATTCTCAAACTCTTTGTTTTTTATGTATTCTACTAAATCTTTATTTGTAAATGCACTAAAACCATATTTAACAAAAATCTTTTCCTCTGGAGGATTTAATTTATAAAATTCAATTCCTTTAGAGTTTGGAGCTAAATATTGGCCAACAAATGACTTCAATTTTGTTTTTAATGCTATGGATATTTTATCAGGATCATAAATAGTTTTTGTATAAATTATGTCTATATTATTTGACTTCATTTCCTCTAAGAAAACCTTTATTTTTTCAACTATCTTGTCAAGATGAAAAACTTCATGATTCCAGGTTTTTGCTCCAAATCCTTCAGTAGATATAAAGTCATATTGAACATCGACTACTATTATAAGAGTTTTATCAGGAATTAGTCTTTTAACTTCCATCTTATCTAATACCTCCATTCCAACCTCTAAGATTAATTCCTCCACCAGCAATAGACCAATATCTTGAAAGCTCATCTAAATTTTCAAATGGAGGAATCACTTGAAAACCACAAGTTAATTCTTTAAGTGGAACTTTAGCTAACTCAGGAAATTCTTCAGTCCAAATTTTATGAAATAATGCTCCTGTCTTACCGCCCATTATCCAAGGCTCCCAACCCGAACTTTTAAGAGAATCCATATACATATCATATTCTCTATCAGTCATTAATTCTTCTGCAACTCTACATATTAAAGGAATTACTCCCGTACTTCTATACAAGTTTTCCTTTTTTCTGTTCACTATCAAATCAGGTAGTTTCCCCCTCATTGCTTTTTTAAGTTGTGACTTAAGTTCATAACTTCCACATTCTCTTACTAACCTCTCATCAAATGGTGTAGAAAGAACATATTCTACCAAGCGTCTGTCTAAGAAAGGCACTCTGCCTTCAATACCCTGTGATGCCAAAATTCTATCTTCTCTAAGACATTCATGTTCACCTATTGATTGTAATAATATTAAAGCATTACCTTCAATATATCTTGGATCAAAAAGTTCCCAAAGATAATCATAACCTAGATTAGTTTCATCTGAACCAGAACCAGTCATAACAACTTTTATACCATCTCCTTTAACCATGTGAGCTAGTTTAAGTGTAGGAAAAGCATTTATTAATGGAAAATAAAGAGGAGTAGCCATTGATCTTACAACTTGTCTTAAATTGGTTTTTACAAATTCTTTATCAATATATCCTGCTTCACCTTCTATTCCTAATTGTCTTGAGAGTTCTCTTGCACATCTTACATCATCAGAATCGGGGCTTGTTGCAACAGTATATGCTTTTCTTGGTTTTTTACCTTGTTGGTAAGCAATATAAGCCATTGTGGAGCTGTCTATTCCTGATAAAATAACTGCATGATCTACCTCTTCAGGAACCTGTTTTCGTACTGCATCTTCCAACAAAGAATAAAGTCTTTCAGGATTTGTTCTTTCACTTGAAATATGATCCCTTACATCATAATATCTTCTTAAAGTTATTTTTCCATCTACACTATATTCTAATGTACACCCTTGGGGCAATTTTCTTATTCTTTCCCCGCTAACTCCATTAGTTAAAAGTGCAGGTATTTCACTTGCAACTACAAAACCCTTATCTCCTTTGCCAAAATAAAGAGGCCTTATTCCAAAGTGATCTCTTGCAGCATAAACTACTCCTGTTTCTCTATCTTTAACAACATAAGCAAACTGTCCCTCAAATTGTTTGGGTGCTTCACTCCCATATTCTGCAACTGCATTCAAAACAACTTCAGTATCACAATTTGTATTAAATTTTCTTCCTCTAGCCTCTAAATTCCCTCTTAATCCTTTATGATTAAAAACTTCCCCATTGAATACAATAACATACCTTCCGTCTTCTGTTTGCATTGGTTGATTTCCGTTTGCAACATCAACAATAGCTAATCTTGTAGCACCGATTAAATCATCTCCCACCCCAACATATGCCTGACTATCTGGACCTCTATGAGCTAAAAGCTCAAGAGTTTTCTTTTCTCTTGCTTCTGTTCCATTTTGTAAGTAATTTATTGAACACATTTTATTTTTTTCTCAATTATTTCTACGCTTCCATGATTTCACTATAAAACAAGTCTATTAATAACTTATTAACTACCAAAGTAGTGAGTAAAGAAAAGATTTTTATAGTTAGCTTTACTGTCAAAATCATGAAATATAGAGAATTATTAACTGAGATAGGATTAACTAACTGGGAGTCTCAAACATATTTAGCCTTGCTTGAAATAGGAAGTACAACAACTGGTCCATTAGTTCAAAAGTCTGAAGTTCCTCAATCCAAAATATATGGTGTCCTTGATTCTTTGATTAAAAATGGTCTAGTTAATTATGTAATTAAAGGTAAAATAAAATATTTCCAAGCATCAGACTCAAAAAGAATATTAGATTTATTTAAAGAAAAAGAAAAGAAAATTGAATTTTTACTAAATGAATTAAAAAATAAACAATCAGAAGAAAAACATTCAGTTGAATTATTTGAAGGATTAAAATCCATTCGAATGATGTTAGTTAGTATGATAAAAAACGTAAAGAAAGAAGAATGGTATGGCTTTTCTACAGGAAAAACCTCTACAAATTTAAAAATAGAAGAATTTTATGAATGGTGGGGTGCTCAAAAACTTTTAGCTGGTTTAAAAGATCATTTGCTTATATCCTTAGAAAATAGAGATATTTTCCTAAAAAGTTCTTCTAAAGAAGCATTACAATTTATTAAGAAAATTACAAAATATACTCCGATCTCTTTTCCAGGAGATGTGGCAATATTTAGAAATCAAGTAGTTATTTTAAACTGGGAAGAAACACCAACTGCAATTTTAATCACAAGTCAAAATCTTTCAAAGCAGTATAAAGATTTCTTTTTAGGATTATGGAAAGTAGCAGAACAATAAATGAAATCATAAATTTTATCTCATGGCCTTTCGCCACTTCTTTATAATTATTGTAAACCCTAAAATCCGATAGGTATAATTATTTCCCAGCTCATTAAGAATCTGTTCAGCCATTTGTTTTATTCCCTTTCTATCGCGAGTTGCATTTTTCAAAACACTTACTTTAACATTTTGATGATTCTTAAAATGGCTTTTTATTGTCTCCATTAAGTTTTCAGTAATTCCATTTTTACCCACTTGAATTGAACTTATTAATTGCATATTCTAAATCCTCCTGAGGGCAAAGCCTGCAGGACCTCTTCTCTAACAACTTCTAGCTTTATAGCTATTTGCTCTGCAAAGTGTTCCTTTGAAACACTTCCCGGAACAATACAGATAGTATGTTTAGCCTTATCATTAAAAGGTACTGCTCTTAAAATACCTTTTTGTTGAGTTAGATATAACCTTAAATGAGCTTTTTTATACTCTACCTTACCAATAACTCCAAAAGTCCCAGACTTCATACCTTTAGTTTTAGTTATTTGATTAACTCTAAAAATATCAACAACAACTTCTTTTTTCTTTTCTCTCCAAGCTCTAGAAAAACAAGCAGTAAATATTGCCACTTCTTCCAAATCTTTTTCTGTAAACCTATCTGATTGAATTATTGAAAATGGACTTCCAGGTTCGCGCGTATGCATAACAACATAATTTTTTCCGCATTTCATAAATTCCCTAACCAAGCTCTCATTCTGCTCTGCACTCTTACCCCCAATAACCAGCTTATTTGAAGAAGTATAAAACCATCTGTACTTGTGGTAATCAGGCATCTCCCTAGGCTTCTTAACTATCTTTAACATCCGTAGAAATAGCACTTTTTCCTTTTAAAGTTTGTTGTACAAACTTTAAGCCAATAAAACTTGTAGATGTATTACCCCTCTCTACTTTGTAAAGTCCATCCTCTAGCTTTTAAATCCTTTTCAACCACACTAATTAAAGAAGGATTACCTTTTTCTAAACTAAAATGTGCATCTTCAGGAATAAGAATATGTTCAACACATTGTCCAGTCGCTTCTTTCCCACCTTCAGATAAAGCAAGAGGAACTACTACAACTCCTTTACTCCCCCAAGGTTCATAATTTTCTCCTATCTCATAAAGCTCTTGATGTCCTTCAGGACCACAAGTATCGGGCATAATATAATAAGCTTTTTCTGAAAGCCTATGTTCTACAATTCCTTGTTTTGTTTGAACTGGATGATTTTCCATAAGTTCTGTTAAAGACACCTATTTATAAACCTTTCCAGTTGTAGCTACTTATAAATGATTACAAAATGTTATAATAGAAATTTCTCAACAAACCAAACCTAACTTCCCCACTTTTCAAGAGCCTGCTTTAATTCCAAATGGTCTCTAGCATATTCTTTGAGTGAAATATGCTTAAGTGTTGCCTCAACTGCCTGACGAGCTGCCTGAGCACCATATATTGTTCCACCCGGATGTCCGTGAATTCCTCCACCCATTTGAATAACCAAATCCTTACCTAAATGCTTAATTAAAAAAGGCACATGCCCTGGATGTAATCCTCCCGAAGAAACAGCTAAAACTGGTTTAATGTCTGACCAAACTTGCTGAAGTCTATCTTTAGTTGCTTTAACATCATGCTTTTCAATTTCCTGTTCAATCTCATTAATTTGTTTTATGCTACCCTCAAGTTTACCAATACCCGTTCCAATATGTATCTGATCAACACCAATAAGCCTTGCAAAATCAGCAATAACCATCATACTCATTCCGTGATCCGGATTTCTATCAAAAGCTGCATGCATTGCCCTATGTGCATGTATTGCCAGTTTAAAATTAGCATTTCTTAAAGTTTGAACAGCACCCCAACCTTCTGTGATAACATCAACCATGACAAACTTACCTCCCTGATCTTCAACCATCTGCGCACGCTTTAACATTTCCTTTGTTTCAGCTGTAACATTAACAAGATAAGCTTTTTTTTCACCTGTTTCATATTCAGCTTTGTCAGCCATCTTCAAAGTCTTAACTAATCTATTTTCAAATTCATTAAATTTTTGTGAAGAAAGATTTTCATCATCTTTCACAACATCACAACCGCCAATCCAAGATTCATAGGCCGATTGTGCATGATGTTCGGTATTTAATCCTAATTTAGGTTTAATTATTGTTCCAACAAATGGCCTACTTTTAACATTCATAAATCTTCTAATTCCTTTTATTCCAAATCTCGGACCTTTAAATCCCTTGATTATTGATTTCGGAAAACTAACATCTTCTAATCTTAAACCCTTAACTGCCTTCATTCCAAAAACATTTCCTGCAATTGAAGATAAGATGTTTGGAACATTTCCTCTTTCAAAAAGTGCAGATGGATAGGCAATCTTTACATAGTTCCCCTTAGCAGAAAAAACCCTTGCCCTAATCTTTCCAACATAATCTCTTTCCTTAATATCAGTCCAAGTTCCAACACTAGACTCAAGAGCAACAGTGTTTGCAGCCTGCAACAAAGTCATTTTATTTGGAATTATTTTAAACAAACAAATCAAATCATCTCTAGGTTTGTAATTCAAATCAACAAAATGCAACTCTTTTTTCATAAATTAACAAAATAAGATTAGTTTATAATACTTACGAATTAAAATTTATTTTTTTCTAAGGTAAATCCAACCACCAACAACAGCAAGAACTAATAAAATTGCAGAGGATACTTGTATAGTTGAACTATTAAGCGGCCCAACAATGTTTCCAGTAATATTTGTTGATAATAGAGTTAAACCAATGCCTCCAGCAAACAAAGAGACAGCAACTACAACCTTAGAGACTAAATCTCTTTGTTTTTTAGTATGAAAAATTTCATCATAGTGGCGTGCAACATCTCTTCTCATTTCCTGAAGCCTAGCAATATCACGATATTTCTCTCTTATACTAGTTCTATTCCTACCAGGTTCTGGACTTGAAGACCCATTATTATACGCCCTCCTAGCATTGTTTATACGTCTATCAATTAAAGCAAGAACATGACTTCTTGAAGGAGTATATGAAGGAGTATAATCTTTACCCTCACTATAGGCAACATAAGCAGAACTTAATTCATAATCTGCTTGGTAATTCTCTCTTTTATTATTAGTAAAGGGTGCAGAATGAAGAAGAGAAAGATTTTCATCTCCCACTCTAATTCTTTCACCAGAATTATGGTGCTTATTTCCCCTATTTGCTCTTAGTAGATGCCTCACACGTCGCATTTTAACCTCTGATTTTATATTCAAATTAAGAGTTCATTGTTTATAAACTTAATTAACTTCCACAAAAAGTCCTATCACCAATACTTCTATGACTAAAAAAAGGAGAGGTAGTGTTAGGAGAAACTTGGTTCTCCCACATTCTCACAGTCATCATGTGGACACGGACAGTCCTTATTTTTTCTTTACTCATTTTAAACCCTTTTAATAACAGGCCCTTGAGAAGTATCACTAACCATAAAACCAAAAGAAAGTATCTTATCACGAAGCTCATCAGCTAATTTCCAATTTTTATGTTTTCTGGCCTGTTCTCTTTGTTCAACCAATGCCTTGATATCAAGAGAAATATCAAATTCTTCTTTTTCCAATAACTTCAAACCAAAAACACTATCCATTTTTTCAACTGTTTCATATTTTCCTTTAGCTTTTTCATCACGCAATAAATTCCACAAAACCTGCAAAGCTTTAGGCATATCAAAATCATCATCAACAGCTTTTTCAAATTCTTTTAAATATTTTTCATTCACCATTCCATGTCGATCATCATGCAAACTCTCACAAATATTCTTCAGTCTTTGATATGAATTTCTTGCAGCTTCTAAGTTTTCAGTTGAAAATAACAGCTGAGATCTATAGTGTGTTGTTAAACACATATATCTATATTCCATTGGTTTAAATCCTCTAGTCTTCAAATCATTTAAGTAAAATACATTTCCAAGAGACTTTGACATCTTACCCTGAGACATTGTCAAAAAACCTCCATGTAACCAATACTTTACAAATTTTTTTCCTGTAGCTGCTTCACTCTGAGCAATTTCATTAGTGTGATGTGGAAAAATTAAATCACTTGCACCAGTGTGTATATCCAAAATTGCTTGGTTTTTTGCAATTTTGGGGACAGAAAATTTAGAATTTTCTGTATCTAATTGTTCTCCAATTATCTTCATGGACATGGCGCTACACTCTATATGCCATCCAGGTCTTCCTTTTCCTATCTCTGTATTCCAAAAAACATCACCATCTTCGGGCGTATAAAATTTCCATAGAGCAAAATCTTGAGCATTTTCCTTGTCATACTCATCATTCTTCACCCTTTGTTTTTTATCTTTTGATTTTTCAAGTTGCGCTAATTTTCCATAACCTTTAAACTTATCAATTGAAAAATAAATTCCATCATTCGCTTTGTAAGCATAACCCTTATCCAAAAGAACTTTAATTAGTTTAACCATATCATTAATTGATTCAGTAGCACGTAGAACATGTGTTGGTCTTATAATATTTAACTCATCAAAATCCTCAAAGAAAATATTTTCATATTTTCTAGTAAACTCTCTCAGACTCATGCCTTCTTTTTGACTTGACCTTATCGTTTTATCATCAACATCTGTGATATTCATCACATGATTTACCCTATACCCCAAAAAAGTCAAACTTCTTTTAACAAGATCATTAAAAATATAAGTTCTTAAATTTCCAATATGAGCATAATTATAAACTGTCGGCCCACAGGAATACATTCCAACATTCTTTCCTTTTATTGGCTTGAATATTTCTTTTTTTCTAGTTAGTGTATTAAAAACCTTAAGTGCCATAATTAAGATGAGAAAATAATGTTTATTAAAGTTTCTAAGCAGCAGCTTTTACACCAGCTGCATCACTAACACTTGTTTTTAATCTTTCTTTAACCCTATCTTCAATAGAAACATAATTTCCAAACTCTTTAATAAATCCAAGTCTAGCTTCATTCATTATATTCCTTCTAACCATTCTTTCAAAAGCTCCAGATTCAAGAGCCGGACCAATAACTGGAAGTAAATATCTCAAAGGTTTAAGTGCTAAATGCTCAGCTTCTCCATACCAGTCACCAGATTTCTTCAAATATCTATAAAGAGCAGGAACTTCTGCTGCAGTTTTAAGAGCAAAAAGAGCATAACCCAAACCAGTAACATTTGCAATTGGAACATTAGAAACATATGCATACAAATCATTCAAAACAGCCAATCCCATTGTTCCCTTTGAAACCCCCTTTCTAGCAATTCCACCAAGTTCATCATGATATTTTTCAGCAGTTGTATCAACTATTCTTTCCAAACCGTTCCTCATCTTTTGCCTTTCTTCGTCTGAAGCTCCAGAAAAATAATTGCCCAATTCATGATCAACTAAATAATTGACCCATTTACCTCTATCACTAGAAAAACTTGCTTTTGATTTGCTCACTGCACTTGATAAATAATCTTCAATTCCCATTTTACATTGTCGACATTACATATGCCAAAACATCATGATAAGAAATTAATCCAATAACCTTACCTTCTTTTGTTATCGGACAGACATAAGTTTTTAATTTGTCCATAATTTCAAGAGCTCCAGTTAGCTCGTCATCAACATCAATAGATAAAACATTTTTAGACATAATATCCCTAGCTTTTAAGTCACTATCAAAACAAGCCTTGTAAACAATATCTACAGTAGTAATAATTCCCACTAATTTTTCTTCATCATCTACTACAAAAATTCTTCTTTCGCCATGTTCCCTAAGTTTTTTAACTACTTCAGAAATACCAGTTTCAGAATGACAAGTCAAAACTTTTTTTAATTTTATTTTATTTTCCATTTTTTAGTTATCTTCTGCTAATATTTAAGTCTTTCTAGATATGATTCTAGCTCTCAACTTTTCAGCTGCTCGAGAGACAAATCTACCAGTTCTTACACCAGCATCAACTAATTTAGTTCCTGCTCTATATGCTGCAATTGGTGCTCTTACAACAAACTTCCCAACTCTATTTCCAGCATATGCTGCTAAAAGAGTTCCAGAAAGCAAAGCAGCAGTACCATAATCTGTATAACTTACCGGTTGAAGACCGTAAGTCTTTGCACTAGTTATCAATATTTGATATTGAGAACTATTTATTCCCGCAGATACTTCACTAACACCTAAACTTTCTGAATTTTTAACTAAAGATAAAATACTATTATGTTGACCAACAAGACCTTCCAATATTCTTATTCCCTCTTCATCAACCTTACCTACTCTAGCTTCATTAACTGCTAGTTTTTGACAATGTCTATCAATCTGAACTTCAAGACTTTGCATCTTTTTTACACCAGCAACCCTCAAGGCAGCAAGTTGATTATAATTTGCTTGATATTCAGGAGTATTTGTTTTTCCAACTTCCTCTCTATTTCCTCTAATCAAACCCTTTGTTGTTTCAATAATTGTACCCTTAATACCCCTTATTCCCTGAACAACCTCTGATCTAGCCCCAGGAAAACTTTCACTCGCTTTTTGAGCAGTTTCTAACCCAATTCTTCCAGCATCCAAATAACTTCCAGCAGAATCCTGATAGACTTGAGCCATATTTCCAGGTAAAAGTGATAAATAATGTTGAGTGCTATCTGTTGATGTTCCTAAAGACGCAAGAGCTCTGGCAGTTCTTACTCCATCTCCTAACTCTCCACAAAACTCTCCAAGACCTCTAGCCGAGTCCCCTAAATATCTATAAAAAGCACCTCCAGCAACTGCAGCACCGGCCATTCGTGCACCAGTTTCCATAGCTGAAACAGTCTTTTCTCTAGAAGCTTTTCTTTCTAAAGTTCTAAGCCTTGTTTCAATATCATCTTTTGCCATTTTTGTTCCTTTTTATCTAATTTTCATAGGCTAAATTAGTATTTAAATATTTCTATTTGTAACTACTGCAAAATAATAACTAATACAAGAACTAAGTAATAACCTCAACCTTTCCCTGGGTAATCAACAAAGTATGTTCACTTTGAGCAACTTTTGATTTAGATTTTTCAACCAAAGTTGCAAACTGATACAAAGCACCAGTTCTTTCAATCATACTCAAAGATAATAATGCTCTAGTACCAAATTTTTTCACAAGCCAACGCGAACAAAATGGCAAAGTTTCATATTCTTTTAAAATAAACTCAAAAACTTCCCTTGCATGACTATCCCTAATACCTATGCCAGTAACTTTTCTTACTTCATAAATCCCAGAAGGCTTACCATCATAAACCATTCCACTTCCATAAGTGATAAATGGTTCTATTGCATAAAGACCATTATCCAAAACATGTGGACTACCAGTATCATAATTAGGAATATTTAATCCCGCATGCAAAGCATACTGTTCAATCATATGCCCGGATAAATTTTTTATTGAATTTGCATTATATTTTTCAGCAGCCATTTGAATCGCAGCTCCGATTTCTCCCAAACCTTTACCTTCCTCAACAGCTTTTATAGCATTTGCCAAAGCCTCTTCACTTGATTTAATTAATTTTTTATTTTTTTCACTTTCTTCTCCACTTTCAAGATCAACAGAAAAAGCTGTATCTGCAGTCCATCCATCTATTTGCACACCAAAATCCACCTTTAGCAGTCCACCAGCAACAGTCACATCATCATGAGCTGGAATATAGTGTGCAGTTACTTCATTTATTCCCAAGTTAACTGGAAATGCCCACTTTCCACCAAGCTCAACAATTTTAGCCTCAATTTTATCAGCAATATCTCTCAATAGTTCACCTTTCTTAACTACACGTCTAGCATATTCCTTAACTTCTCGAGCTATCTTGCCCGCCTTTCTTATATTTTCAATATCTTTATTATTCATGGCTTATGAATGAATAATGGTTTTATAAAGAATTCTATAACCTTCTTCTAGCACCAGGTCCTGCTCTTACAAACCCTGAAACCATAGCCCCATAATGAGTTTGCCCATTAGAGGGAATAACACTAGGGCTATAAACAATAAACAAAATAGTTGGTCTCTCAGATTCTGATATTTTCATTTCTTCTAAATTTTCCTGTACTTCGGGGTCATCAAACTGTTCCCCAAAACCCATTCCACTACCAAAACTTCCATAAGCATCTATTCCTTCTATTGAACTATTCATAATAAAAAAGATAAAAAGACCGTTTATAAAGATGATTATATAATGAAATGCAATAGACTTTATAAATAGAATTAATTAAATCAAAAGATGTCAGATGATAAACCCCGTATTAGGACAGATCTTGTTGCAGCAAAATTAAGAAACCTAGGGCATTATTGTCCAGATGCAAGAGATCAACAACCTCTTGCAAATATAATAGCAGAAGAACTAGAAACATTTGATACAACCGTAACCCCTGCTGAATTTAAAAACGAATTAGAACAAGCACTAAAAAGAAATGATCCTGAGGATTATGCATTAAGAGAAAGAGGAGCATTAGTTCCCATGCAAAGATTATATGTATTAGAATGTGTCTTGGACCAACTAGTTCCTCAAGATTTCTTAGGTGAATTAACTGGCCTCTATAGATTAAAACAAGAACCTAGTCTTTAATTCTTAACTCTTCTTTCCTTAGGCACATAATTCTGTATATAACCTTCTCTTGTCTTACCAACACCAATAAAATCACCTTTATGTGAAACCATAACAAATCCAGAAGTTAGTTTTTTAGAAATTTCTAAATCCACATTAATATTCTTTCCGTTTAACCACTCACCTAATTGAGCATCATCTATTTCATAGATATTTTTAGTCACACCATTTTTTACACTTGGCAAATTAGCAACATCAAAGTTAATTCTAGTAACATTATCTTCAACAAAGGTACAAAGAGGAACTCCAATTATTTCCACATTAACCTTTTTAGAAAATTCATTTATCTCGTCCCAGGCCATTTCACCAGAAAAGATTCTTACCTTATCCTTACCAGTTTTAATAAACATATACGGCAAATCTTCGATTCCATAGGCCTCTTCAAGTATCTCCAACACTTTTTTCTTCTTAGTCCTATCCAATATTTCTACTTTTACCATCTTATTTTTCCTCCAACTCACTAACCTTTCTGAGTTTAGCTATAAAAAATCCTTCAGTATTGTTATCATGAGGATAAACCCTTACACATTTTGTAACATTTTTATTATACTGTTTGCCATTCCATTCTACAACTCCTGGGCGAGTTTTTAATGGTAGTTTAATCTCCATCAACTCAACCGGAAAATTATCCAACAAGTAGGAAACAACTTCTTCATTTTCTTCTGGTGCATGTGTGCAAGTTGAATAAATCATTTCTCCACCAACTTTCAAAACTTTTAAAGCATTGGAAGCAAGATTTTTTTGGATTCCAGATAAATTCTTAATTAAATTTTCACTAAACATAACAAGAGTTTTAGGTGAACTTCTAATAGTTCCCTCACCCGAACACGGAGCATCAACCAATATCTTATCAAAATTAAATCCTGCCTTGTACAAACGATTGCACAAACTCGTACCTTCATGTCGTGTAACAATAACATTGGTAACTCCACATCTCTGCAAATTAGTTGCCAAAACCATAATTCTTCCAAGATTAACATCATTTGCAACTAAAAAACCCTTATTTTCCATCATCATTCCAGCCTGAGAAGTTTTACTTCCTGGCGAGGCACACAGATCAAGAAAAACATCCTCCCTACTAGGTTTTAAAACAAGCATTGGTAACATACTAGAAATTTCCTGAACATAATAATAACCTAAAATATGTTCAATGGCCTTTCCCAATTCTCCCGGCAACAACTCACTTTCAATGATCATAACTTCAGGATATTCTTTAAATGGTTGGTTTATTTTCCATTTTTTCTCAAGTCTTTTCTTCAATTCATCAGCAGAAATCTTAATAGTATTACATCTAATAGAATTTACCGGGTAAGTTTGAGATACTTTCAGGTATTCTTCAAAATCTTTCTCATCACTAAGCAGTTCTTTCATACGTTCAAGAAACCTTGGTTTTGGTTCTAACATTTTATTATATTAACTATCAAATAAGTAGAATAAGTCTATTTTTAATCCTTAGCTTTTGCTTCTTAATAAAATATTATCTAAACGATAATCTTTCACTCATAACTTCTGGATTAGGAGCATATCTATGATCCTGTAAAGGCAACCAAAGCTCTCTTCCTTTTTCTTCTATTGATTGATAAATTGCCAAAGCTGACATTAATGTATCTCTTGCATCCTTACCTCTAACCATACTGATTCCTGAAACAGGAGTACCACCTAATTCTCTTGCAATATATTCTAATTGTACTTCATGACCTCCATGTGAAAGAGGATTTCCTACTCTACCTTCATCTACACCTTCAACAGATGCAGTTTTTGAACTAATAAATGGTTCTACAAGATTTCCAGTGGGACTATAAATTCCACTTCCCGGAACAAAACAATAATCGTCTAAAACTATTTTTCCATTTCTACCTAAAATATGTATTTCTGTATGATCTCTTCCTAAATCACATGTTGATGCATAAATTTCCACATCAGGTCCATTATGAATAATTCCATTAGCAGAAATCAAATCCTCAACTTCAATATTTCGGTGATTTGCAATTTTTCCTCTTGCCCGTACTCTTTCTAACTCACCACATAAATAAAATAAAACATCAAGTCCGTGAATTCCCTGATTTAAAAGAGCTCCACCACCAGCTAGTTTCCATTTACCTTTCCAATTAATTCTCCCATCCTTACCTTCAAAATAACTCTGTGGCCTAAACCATCTAGATCTCATTTCTGCATAAAAAACATTACCTAATTTAGGCATTAGAGACTTAGCTCTCAGAACATCTCCTTCATATCTCTTCTGAGATACTGCAAAAAGTTCAACTCCTTCCCCCTCACATACTCTAATTAATTCATCTGCATCTTCTAAAGTAGTTGTAATTGGTTTTTCAACAACAACATGTTTTCTAGCTTTAGCAATCTGAATTCCCGTAGGTTTATGTAAATATGGTGGAACACTAACAACAACAAAATCAAGATCATCTCTTGTCAACATCTTAGATAAGTCAGTATAACAACGAGAAGAATCAAGCCCGTTAGTCACTGCAAAATTTCTCACTACATCTTCCTCAACATCACAAATAGCTCCAAGTTTTACAAACTTACTGGTCCTAGTATCTCTAGCAATCATAGAGGCAGAAATACCTGCACCAACAATCCCAAACTCCATTCTATCATTCATTTTACTTTTAGATAAATCCTACTTTAAAAAGATTTTTATACAAAAAATCACTACCCAAATAAAGGAGGTTCTTCATCAGTTGTATCTTCCACAACAACCTCAGGCACTTTCAAATATTCTAAAGGTATTGAGACCTTAGCATGAAATGATGGCAGTCTAGGCACTTCTCTTTGAGGAGGAATAATCCCATAATTTTTTCTCCTAAATCCTCCCTCTTCTGCTCTTTCTTCAGTTATTTGAAAATAATGATCACTAGACAATTCAACAGAAGCACCAAGAGTTATTAGCAAATCTCTAGCATCAGTTAGTCCAATTCCCTGACTTCGCCCATAGGCTTCACGACTATCAATTTCTCCCCGAGTATAGCCAAATTCAAAAAATCTCTGCAACTCTGCAACATCAATAGGCTGTCTAACTGCATTTTCCAATTCAAATCCAAAAGAATCCTCAGACAAATAAGCCATGGCTTTAATTACAGAACCTCTTGGAGTTGCATACTTTATAGCATTGCTAACTAAATTAGAAATCGGAGAAGATAAAGCTCCCACATTTGCATAAACTTCAAAATTCTCTAAACTAGGCGAATAATCAAAAGTTAGTCCTAAATCACTACGTATTAAAGGGTGTTCATGTGCGTCAAATATTTGTTTCAACTTTTTTAAAAGATCAAATTTTTCTGCATATTTCATCAATTGTTCTGTGCTCATTCCTCTACAAGAAGCAATCTGAAAATGATCATTCAAAAGTCCTAGAGCTGCATCAGAACGCCTTACCATCTGCCGAAGTTTAAACTCAATACTCTTCGCAACTTGAGGATCTTCAGCATCATGTAAACGCTGAAGTAAATCTGGATAGTCCAATGAAAGCATCATTAAAGTAGCTAGGGGTCCCTTAAAATCATGCAAAAAATGAGATTCCCTCACATCAAAATTAGCAAGCTGCAGTTCTAGATCTCCGATTTGTCCTCTTAATCTTCTATTTTCTTCAACCAAAGTTCGATAATCCGGTTCCATTTTATTAATTTAAAGTTTGTATTACAAACTTTAAGCCACAAAAATCATTGATTTTTGATGTTTTTAAGTTTAAAATTAATTTCAATAAGAACTAGACTTATAAATCTTTGTAAAGAAAAGTCTAAAAGTCAATAAAAAAGAAATTTTATTATTGCACTTGCTGCTGCATCTGTTCCTGTTGAGGAAAACCTTCAACATTTCCCCAGGCAGCTATCCCAATAAGAACTAAATAAATAATAACTCCTACTAAAATTATTATTCCTCCTAAAAGAATTCCAACAAACGGAGAAATGGATAACAATAAAAACATCAATAAAATACCAACCACAATTAAAATCGGAGAAATTATTGCCCACCAGCCAGGTCTGCCAACAGCCTCAAAAGTTTTCCAATTCCAAATAATTACCATAACAGGAAACATAATAGCAAGTAAAACAGCAAGAATACCCGTAAATATCATTAAAATTGGAGATACCATCGCTAATAAGATTGTAAGAAAGTAAATTAAAGGGCCACCTACAATCAATACAGGCCATGGCCACCAGTGCATTTTTGAAATCTCAAATATAGAAACTATCGGACTAATCCAAGAAACTCCTGGACAAGCAAGACCTGCTTTATAACCAATTCTCATAAAAGCAAAAGAAATATAAAAATACAATAAAATACCAATGATTATTGCAATAACCAAAAAAGCCAAAATAGCACCACCCAAAAGCGACATATACGAACTAAAAGGATTGGAACTACCTATCAAAGAACCACTGCTTAAAGGGTCTAAACCAGTTGTACCATAATCCAATCCTAAAGCATTTGTTGCAAATCCAGTTATTTTATCAAAAATCATTTATCTTTTCTCCGGCTTTCCCCAGGCAGCTACTCCAAGCAAAACCAAAAATATAATTCCTCCAGCATAGGGTATCAAACCAAGCAATGGCCACCAGCCAGGTCTACCAACTGCTTCAAAGGTTTTCCAATACCAAATGTAATTAAAAACAGTAAATGCAATCAATAAACAAATTCCAACCAGCAAAGATAACAAACCAAAAATTATGTACGAATTTTCTACTTTAGCTAATCCAAATACTAAAAATAAATATCCAAGAACCAATAAAAAACCACCAATAATTCCCATTATCATAGGCCACCAGTGCATTTTTGCAATTTTCGCTGTAACCAATGGTTGACCAACACACGGAATCCAAGCTAACCAATATGGTTTAGTTCTAGTTCTTTGAGCAATTTTCATAGTAGCCAAAGAAGTATAAACATAAACTGCAACAACAAGGATCGCAATAAAAACCATAAAAACCATAATCAACATTAAAAATATTTGACTATCAGCACTATTCATCTCTCTAGCAACTTCAAAGTTATTAGTAACAAGTCCAGTTAGTTTATCAAACATTTCACCCTCTTAATAATAAATACAAGAAAAATTGCTTTTTATACCTTACGTTTTAATTTTTTAATTATTTAAAATAAAATTTTAAAAAATTTAATGAGCCATAGCTTCTTCTATTCTTCCTCTAGCAGCATCAATCTCTCCACGATTTGACAAAAGTCCAAGAGAAACATTATAAAACATTGTTTCAAGAGGATCCATAACTGGAATATTTCCTGCAAATTTTTCTGTAGAATATCCTCTTACACCCGAATTAGCAGGTAAAACTACTCCTGCTGCACGACTAACTGGAAATCCTTCATCACCAGATGCAATTCTTAACCATCTAACCCCAATTGGTAATTGCTGTGGATTATGTCTAATATAATATGCTCTTTCTCCACCAGGAAAAACAGCCATACTATGCGCATAACCTTCTCCATCAGCACGATAATTATAGTTACCAACAATTTCTGGATCAAGTAACATATCTTTACCAAAACGATCAATTAATTTAGGATTTCTAGCAACCGCATCTCTAAATTCACGAAAAGCTCTAATCTGTGCAGCTCGTTCATCACTCTCTGCACTTTCTTTTTCCCAAGCATCAATAACATGTTGTGGATCTTGCGTTCTTATCACAACACTTTCAGGATCAGATGGAGCACTACATTCCAATGTAGAATTATCTGGAGCATTTCCATTTGCATGAATCATTACCATTGTTTCCATAGGTTCATTTAAAACATTTTCAACTCTCAAAGAAAAATCAACTAGAGTACTATTCTCATATAATTTTGTTTTAGGAACAGCCATGTAATGAACCTTACAATCAATTCCAGAAGGATCCCAGATAATTCCATCAAGCTCAACAAATCTTCCTCCCACATCTTCACCAAAACTCAGAAGAACCTGCTCATAACCTTGAGCATTTGGTAATTCTCCATGAAGAGGATGATCGTCAAGACCCTTTGCTGGACAACCAATTCTCCTTGCACCACAAAGAACTAAAAATCCTCCATAACCTTTTAAGTAGTCAGTGGTACGAATAGGAACTTTAACTTGAGAATCCATGCTTAATTTTATTCCATCAAATTCTGGATGCCACAGCTGATGACCTTGAAATGGTAAAACCGTAACTCCTCCTCTTTTATTAGAAAGTCTCACACCTTCTACTCCAGTAGGAAATCTAAAACATCTAGCTTCCAAATCACCACCCGCAATAGTTTTACTATCACCTTCAAAAAATTTATGATCTAACTTGCAATGTGTTGCCATTTTAATCAAATTTGCTATAAAACACTTATTTATAAATATTTATTCACTGAAATATAATCTCAAAAATCTCCCAAAGTCTTTTGTTTCTTTTCTCTAACTAGATCTTCACTGTCTATACCAAAAACCATAAAGATATTTTCAACTGCTGGGAGTATTTGCTTTTCGAGATAATACTTAATATCATATAGTTTATCTTCATCTGGCAAAAATGCCCGATCTCTTGTCAAAGCTTTTTTATCTTTACTTTCAGCAATAAAATAAGAAATTAACATTCCTTGATCAACTGGCATTCCAGCCTTGACCATTTTTCTAGCAATTGTAACATGTGGGGTATTAGCAACATACTCTGAAAGAGGTTTCTTCAACTGAGCTCGAATAACTAATTTATCTTTTTCAACATCTCTAGACTCTAACTTCTTAATTACTTGTTTTGCATAATCCAGTGCAGATTTTTCATCTCCCTCTTTTAAAATTCTAAATAAAACCTGATTTTGCAATTCCCTAGCCAATGTACACCAATCTCTTCTAACAGTTTCAAATCCTCTGATCTTCATCTTTCCATTTTCATTAATCAGAGCATATTTTTTCTTAGCACCAAATTCACCCTTTCGCGTTGTAACCCATATCCCTCTTTTATAAAAGTCTTCCAACTCCAATTCCATAATCCCAGGTAATTCAGAATTAATTTTCTTTAAAAAATCTAAAGCTTGATTTTTACTTTTTGTTTTCATTTCAAGTGCAATGGAATCAGTATCAGAATAAATAGCCTTAAACCCTGCTTTTTCAGATTTTGAAATAACCTCCTTAATAAAATCTCTTGAAATTGCAGTTGTAGCTGCAGAAGCCTGTGGACAATAATATCTAGCTCCAAAAAAACCCTGATATCCGTAGGAAGCATTAGCCAGCAACTTAAATGCATTACTCCTAGCTTTTAATATTGGTGTTGAATTTTTCTTATATTCTTCTTTATACTCTTTTCTTTTTTTAATTATCTCTTCCAGCATCAAAGGAAAAAATCCCTTAGCTTTAGAAAAATAAAACTTACTTTTGTTCTTCTCACTTATATCAACTTCCAGAAAATCTTTTTCCTTTAAATTTTTAGGTTTTTTATCACCCAAAAAAGTTGAGCGTGAAAGATTAAATGTAGAAATAATACTTGGCCAGTAACTTGTAAAATCAAACATAACTATATTTTCATAAAGTTTTGGTGTAGGTTGTAAAACAAAAGCTCCTTCATATCTTTCTCTTTCTCTTCTTTTAGAAATTTCATGATGCCCTGGTTTTGATTCAATAATCTCATCATATCTAAATAGATTATGAATAATATAGTTTTCAACATTGGAAGACATACCATCCCTAGAAACACTAAAAAGAGGTTCTTGCATAACTCTAGAAAACTCCATCATATCTGGCCAAGCTTTCATAAACAACTTGTAAGTTAACAAAGAATCTTGTAAATTATACTCAAAAAACTTCTTCCAGTCATTAGAACTCATTTTAGAATCATGCTTAAATTCATAATCTTTTTTGCCCTCTCCAACTAATTCATTTGCAACATCACTTAACCCCAAAGTTTCTGATTGTAAATACTGCGAATAGGCCACATCAATAAATTTAAACAAATCTACATGAACAACCCCATTTATCCTTCCACGAGGAGACATTCCTCCTGAAAAACGGGGAACACTCTCATCCAAACCTAAAGATAACTTCACCTTATTAACTTCAGCTCGAGCTTTTAAATATGGCAAATCAAATCCATCAGAAAAATAGCCCGTTAAAATATCTGGTTGAAGCTTTTTAAAATATTTAACAAATGCCTCAAGCATATCTGCTTCATCCTTAAAATATTCAACATTCTCTACCTTCTCATTTATTTTCTTCCATGTTAAAACTTTTCTAAATCCATCACTAACAAGAGAAATCATTAATATTTTTCCCTTACCCACATCAAATTCATCAGTTTCTATATCAAATGCAACAATCTTGGGCATAAAATTAGCATTTTCTTTGTTGCTTTTTTCTATTTTCTCAACTCTTACAAATAAATCAACATCCTCAAAGGCAGAATCAATTCCTCCAAACTCAGATGAGTTTTCCAAAACACTTCCACCCACTCTATACCAACTTAATGGAGCAACTTTCTTTTCCAGAATGTAACGGGTTACGTAGGCTAGATCATGTTCTTTTATAGATTCAATCTCCGAAAAATTAATTTTTTCAGCAAGTTTACCATCATATTTACAATTTTCAATAAAGATCTTAATAGCTTTTACATCTTTTCCAAGAAATTTCTTATCATGAAGTTGAGTTTTCAAAACTTTTATTGTTTTACTATTTTCCCTAATCTTAATAGCATCAATTTTCTCCATAACCGACTTTATTTTCTTTTCACCAACACTCTCTTTTAATATAGCCCAAAAATAAACATCACAATCATCAATCAAACAAACCCTCTTACCAACACTATTTCTACCAATAATTCTCACAAAAGTTCGATCGTTCACCTCAAAATAATCATAATCTATTGGGATAAACTCAAATTCCATGAATATACAATAAATCCTCAATATTAAAAAGTTCCCAATGTTTGTTGAGACTTGTGAGGGGTACAATTAGTGACTATGTAGTAGTTACAAACAGAAAAGTTTAAAAAGTCCAAACACCCCTTAAAATCATGATGCAAAGAGACGATGATCCTAGAAAAGAAACACCTGAAGAAGTACTAAGAAAAGCTAGAGTTTTAAAGGAAAGTTTAGAAAGCGCCAAAATTTTAGCAGTACAAAGGAATGATGATGTAGCCTACGCAAGAGCATGTGATGAATTAGGAATTGTAGATACAGAACTTCCAGATATGTATTATAGTGGTCGACAAATTATTCTATATGTTCAAATGGAAACGGCTCAAACAAGAGGAGATGCAAAAAGATATGCAACTGCCTGCGATCAACTTGGAGTAGTCCCTGCAGATCAAGCATTATATGGTGTTGGCAAAGTAATGATTGAAAGACCAACAGTTGATACAAATGTTGAAATCCCTCTCCAACCTGTAGAAACTGAAAGATCAACCCTTGCAGCATTAGTTGATGATGGGCCCACTGATGTTTGGGCAGATATCGGAAACCCAAGAAGAAGATAAACGTTTATCGCTAACTATTTATATATTAAATTACTCATTTTTTAATGGGATTAAACATACGCGACATTGTTCCAAGAAAGCAAATAACTTTTGAAGAACTAAAGGGAAAAGTAATTGCTGTAGATGCATTTAATGCAATTTATCAATTTTTATCTTCCATAAGACAGTATGATGGAACTCCCCTACAAGATTCTAAAGGCCGGATTACAAGTCACCTTTCAGGGCTATTTAACAGAAACGCTAACCTTCTAACTGAGGGCATAAAACTAATCTATGTTTTTGATGGTAAACCTCCAGAATTAAAGTTTCAAACTCGTGAAAAAAGAATAGAAACCAAAGAAAATGCAAAAGCAAAGTATGAAGAGGCAAAAGAATACGAAGACTACGGGGCCATGAAGAAGTATAGTCAACAAACAACAAAAATAACAAAAGAAATAATAGCAGAAAGTAAAGAACTTCTAGAAGCAATGGGCATTGCAGTTATCGAAGCCCCTGGTGAAGGTGAAGCTCAGGCATCTCAAATCGCAAAACACGCTTCTTTCGGAGTTGCTTCCCAGGATTATGACTGCCTTTTATTTGGTGCTCCAAGACTAATCCAAAATTTAACTCTAGCAAAAAAAAGAAAAACCGTTTCAGGTGTTGTTGATGTTTTTCCAGAAATAATTGAGCTGGAAAAAGTTCTTAACACTCTTCAAATAAATCACGATCAGCTAATCTGTCTTGGAATTCTAGTTGGTACAGATTACAATCCAAAAGGTATTCCAGGAATAGGTCAAAAAAAAGCTCTTCAAATTGTACAAAAATTCAAACAGCCAATAACCATCTTTGATCAATATCCAGAAATAGATTTTGACTGGCAAAAAATATTTGAATTATTCAAAAAACCAGACGTAAAAAAAGATCTAAATATCAAATTCCCAAGTCTAAATGAGAAAAAAATAAGAGAAATCTTAAGTGAACACGAATTCTCAGATGAACGAATAGAAAACCAACTAAAGAAACTAAGAGAAGCTAAAGAAACCAACAAACAAAAAGGATTGAACGATTTTTTCTAATTATTAACCCAAACCAACTCTATTCTCAACAGCATATTTTGCCATTATAGTTGACATCCCCAAACTCAAAAGAAATGCCATTAAATCATGCCTGTTTTTCCCAGAATAATTAAACAAAACCATTTTAACTTTATATTTATTACAAAGTTTGATATTCTGCATTAACCTTCCAGCATACATGCTAAACTCTTTATCCTTTAATTTGGAGATTTCACTAAAATCAATTCCCAGAGCAACATTATTTTCATGAGCAATTTTAGCAAGCACCTGATTAAAACCTGAATCCCTTTGCTTTAGCTTATCTTTCCTAATTCCATTTTCCAAACCCAAAATATAATCAACTTTTGCACTTTCAAGCATCTTTCTATTAACCTCATCATCTCCAGCAGCTAATACTATCTTTTTACCGCTTTTAGCGTTTTTTTCAATTTCCTTTCTAGCTTCATTAATACTACTCCCTTTAACTAAAACTAAATTTTCCATAAATAACACAAGAATTTACAATATAAAAACTATTCCAAAGATAAATCTGTATTTGAAATTATACCATAAGAATTGTTGCCTTCGCAAAATTCAAAGTTTAAAGCTATTCAATTAATTCTTAAGCTATAGGCTTAAATATAACCTCTTGAAGTAAAGTGAACGGAGTGAACAATTGTTTATGTATTTTCAATAATCATCTGTCAACCTTTAATGTTTTTGAAGCAAAAACATTAAAAATACTCCTAGTCTCCTAATAGCATGAGAATGATTGGTTTGGAAATACACGGATACTTATCAACAAATGAAAAGCTATTTTGCAAGTGTAAACTAGACCTAAATAGTAAAGATAAAAACCCAAATTCTAATATTTGTCCAATTTGTACCGCTCAACCCGGATGCAAACCTATGCCTCCAAACAAAGAAGCAATAAAAAAAGCTCTTCAGATTGCACTAATGTTAAACACAAAAGTTAACACAATAGAAGCAAACAAAAAAATGATCTGGCAAAGAAAACACTACAACTGGCCAGATTTACCAAAGGGCTATCAAAACACTCTTTCAGGCACATATGCAGTTCCTGTTGGTGAAAATGGAAAATTTCTAGGAATAAGAATAAGAGAACTTCATCTGGAAGAAGACCCAGCAGCCTGGGATCCAGAAACAGGTTGCATAGATTACAATAGAAGCGGTGCTCCTTTAATTGAAATTGTTACAGAACCCGATTTTACATCAAGCGAAGAGGTTGCAAACTGGCTAAAACAACTAATTCTCACCCTATCGTATATTAAGGCAATTAATAGAGAATCAGGGATCAAAGCAGATGTTAATGTGAATATTCACGGAATTTCCGAAAGAACAGAAATTAAAAATGTTCACTCAATAACCGAAATTGTAAGAGCAATAGAATATGAATTTAAAAGGCATGAAAAAGAAAAACCTAAAACAAAAGAAACACGAAGATGGAACAGTGAAACAGGAAAAACAGAATCAATGCGTGAAAAAGAGGGTGCTGCAGACTATAGATTTATTTCTGATCCAGATTTGCCTGCAATGAAGATAAGTGAAAAACTTGTAAACCAAATAAAAAGTTCACTTCCAGAATCTCCACAGGAAAAACTAGAAAAAATGATTAAAAAATACAAGATTGATCAGGAAAATGCTAAGGTTCTCACAAATAATATAGAACTTGTTGAATTTTTTGAAAAAGTCACAGAAAAAATAACTCCAGATTTTGCACTTTCATGGATAACCATAGAATTGCTGAGAATTTTAAACTACAACAAAACAACTCTTGATAATCCAGAGATTAACATAAAACCCGAACATTTTATAGAGCTTTTACAATATGTCAAAGATAAAAAAATAACAGAACTAAAAGCAAAACAAATCCTGAACAAATTTATCCCAAATTCATTTTCTCCAAAAAGTGAACTTGAATCTTCAACTAGAATCACAAACAAAGAAGAGATAAAATCTTTCTGCGAAAGAGTAATCAAATTAAATCCAAAAGTAGTTCAAGATTTCAAGGCCGGAAAAAGTGAAGCGCTTAACTTCTTGCTAGGAGAAATTATGAAATTAAGTAACAAAAGAGCAGACTATGCAATCGCCAAAGAAGAGCTGATAAAAATGCTAAAGTAAAATTATTCTTCAAAAGCAGACCAAGTCATTAAGTATTCCTTATAAATATTAAAAAGATCATAGTCAATAAATTTTTCTTGAAATTCTAATTTAAATTTATCCATTATGTCTCTCAAAACCTTGTCATTTTCAACATGAAGCTCTATAGTAAGATCATATTTTCCAAGCAGTTCAAGAGCAAAAAGACATTTATTAGTATTATCAAAAAAGTTAATTATTTGTGGTATTAGTTTAACATCCTTCAAAACAAAATTTATTTGAAAAAACTCAAAACCGAGTTTGTCAAAGTTTAAAGCTGTTGTATAAGCTATAATAATTCCCTTTTTTTCAAGATTTTTAATTCTATATTTTACAACTTTTGGGTCCAAATTTAATTTTTCACCAATCTCTACTAAACTAATTCTAGCATTATTTGAAATAATTTTCATAATTCTCAAATCAATTTTATCATAATCTTCTTTTTTAATATCTCCCTGATAAAAAGAATGTTTCCTTGATTGACCCAAATAAAGAAATTTCTGGTTTAGTTTATGGGTATTTATAACTATATGAAAATTTTTATCAAAAACATAATCTCCAAATTTTTCTTTAAATTTTATTAAAAAATTATGAAATTGATCGTTATTCTCAACCATAATCAAAAATATAATGTCATATGGTCCTTCACAACTGCACAAATAAGCACAATTATTTTGGTTTCTTATAAAACTAATAATTTCTGATTCTATTCTAGGAGTTATTTTACCAAACTTAACAAATACCTTATAATAAAAACTTCCTAGCTTAGATGTATTAAAAATAGTATAAAAATTACTTATATAACCTCTTTTTAACAGTCTCTGTATCCTAAAATTAACTGTTTCTTTTGAAACTCTAAGTTTCCTCGCAATTTGGCTTGCACTTGCCCTTGAATTCAAATCAAGTTCATAAAGTATCCTCTTGTCTAAATTATCTATCTGTTCAGTTTTGACCATATTATTAATATTTATACAAAATAGTTTATAAGATTTTCCCTTTTTAGCAAAAAGTATAGAATAATATTAATATATATACAATAATACATAACTACTAAGAGGTAACAACATAAAAAGAAAATGGAAAAAATAAAAGTATACCTTAGTGCAAGAATAGCAAAAGAAGCTCATGAATGGAATGAAAGAGTCTGTAATAGCTTGAACTATCCAATAAGTGTTTTTATGCCTCAAAAACATAACCCTTGGAATTTAGACCATGAAAAACTACCAAAAGAAGTCAGAGAAATGGATATGAAAGCAATGAAAGAGGCAGACATTTGTCTATTGCTTCCACCATATGGAAGAGACTGTGCTTGGGAAATTGGTTGGTTTTCAAATACAAACAAACTAATAGTAATATTTGTAGAAAATGAAACAGAATGGTTAAGGGACTGGATGTTAAAAGGAGCAATTGATTATGCAATCACAAATGATTCAAAAACTTGGAAAAAACTAACAGAAGACCCCATATTAAAAGATAAAGAAATAATTTATATAAATGAAATAAAAGATCTAAAAAAAGTTCTAATAAAAATATTTAATCTAAATTTTACAGGAGGTTACTAAAATGAGAACAAGTTTTGAAAGAAGGCATAGTGGAATAGCTGCAATGGTTTATCTGTCATTAGCTCAAATGTCAGAAATAATTAGATTAGATGAATATGGAGCTAGACAAGAATCAAGAACAGATATGTTCAGGGCAGCAGAGTGTTATGAGGAAGCAGCAAAATTAATAAGAGATAACATGAAACAAATAATATCAGTTGCATGCCCAAATCCACCATTCCCTGAAGCGCATTCAGAAATGGAAGAACAACTTGAATCACTCGCAAAGTGTTATGAAAGTCATGCAATTGAAATAAGAAAAAATAAAAAATGACAAAATCAAACATCTTTAATCTTCGATTATACTCGTGGATAGACTTAATCTTAATTGGTTTAATTGCCAAAAGTTCTATTGAAAAATCCCTAGAATTTTCTACAAAAGACATAATCCTTGCCATATGCCTAGTTTCATTATGGATATTTTTTAATCTAATATTAGAGCTAAAGCATAGTTATGAGTATAGAGCAAAGCCCAAACTTGTCTTCACAATCATTTTTCTTTTAATTCCATTAATAATTGGATTATACTTTAATTATTATACAGCAATATTTTCATTAACATCCACATTTTTTATATTACTATATTTACAAAAAAACAAAAATCAGCTATTTGGAAACTGTAGCTTTGTAATAAGAGGTTTAATTCAATCTCAATATTATTTATATGCTTTAATGTTTTATAGCCATTCAATAAACCTAACACAAATATTAATTATCTTAACTATATTTCTTTTGTCTAGTGCAAGATCAATTATTGGAGATATAAGAGACTATAAACATAATAAAGAATCAAGTAAGAAGACAATAGTAGTAAATCTTGGAATAAATAAAAGTGTAATAATTATCTTGTCTTTATTTATACTTTCTATTATTACTTTATTGTTCATATCGAAAAGCACATTATTAATATTCCCAGTTATATTATTTGCTTTAATAATTATTTTTTATAGAAATGGTTACATTCTTCATCAAGTATCAATAACTTTAACCTCTTTTGTTAGTATAAACCTAATATTGTTCTTCACAAATGGAAACCTATTTTTCTCAGATATAATTTTCACAGGAATTCTTTTAAATATGATTTTCTATCCTTTGTTAGAAAGAAAATCAAACCCAAGATTTGAGTAAATAACATTAAAATGCACTACAAATGTGAAAATTGCGGAAAGATGATTCAAGATTACTGGAGAATGATTAAACATAAATCAAAATCTGGAGAAGAAGTAAACTTTTGCAGTGATTCCTGCAAAACAGAATATGAAAAAAAGAATAAATAAACAATGACTACTCTTATTTAGATTTAGACTCAGTAGTTCTACTAAGTCTTATGAAAATATGGCGTTGTGCCCTCTTCTTAAAAAAAGAGATATCAATTTCTGTTTCTAAAAATGATGGTTCAATAGGCCTCATCGACCTGAACGTAGCTTTAAAACCTTTACTTTCATCTTTTTCATCCACAGGTAAAACTTGAGAATCTAAATAAAGAGCATATCCTTTTCTAGCAAGAAATACTAAAGCTTCCCCATAATCGCTTCTAGAAAGCTCATTTCTCCAGACAAGATCATACAATAAATCGGTCATAAATAACTGATAAAACACTCGTTTATAAGTATTATTACATCAAATATTTACCTCGTCGGATCATCCAAATGTTTATCAACAAGCAACCAACATTTATCAACTGTTGGAATACAACAGTATCTCATATGAGAATGTTTAACTCTCATATTAACTGGAACTCTTTTTCCATTAACTCCAAAATAAGCAGCCTCTTCAACAACATAATGTCCTCCCTCTTCTAAATTTCTAAAAGTATCACCTACATTTAAATCAGACAAACAATCTTTCAAAGTTGACCCTTCTGCCATACAATAAACAAAATAACCCCTAGACTTTATAAGAATTCCTATACATCTTTAAATCACATCTAAAATACCTAGCTGGATTATAACTGCAATTATAAAAAGCAGACTAATAAAAGCTATAATAAACCAATTTATGGGTATCCAATATTCTGGAGTTCTTTCAGCATATTTCTTTGATTTATAATTCATTAAAAGTATTAGCATACCGGTAATTCCTCCAGAAATAACTCCTCCAATTCCCAGAACTCTAACAAAATCAACAAGGTCAAACAAACTTATAACTAAATACAAAATAATTGGCAAAATATAAACTAAAAAGAATATTGTCTGTTTCTTCATCTTCAGATCAACTTCAAACATATCTTTCAGAGCAAAACTCAAAACAAAATAACTCGTTACCATTGTCAATACACCCAACAAAGAAGCATATCTTCCAACAGAAATTGTAGCCACTTCCTTAACAGCATTACCAAAAACTCCAACAAAGGCAAAACCAAAAATTGCGTATAAAACTATTGGTATTAAACTTCCAATAAGCAATGCAAATTTCATATTTTTTTCCTGACCCTTCATAACCCTACCAACTTCAGGTATAGAACTAAATCCCAATAAAGCAAAAAGAGTAACTCCCAAAGGAACAAAAAAGAAATCATAATTCATAGGAGCTAAATTTTCAAACTTAATCTGGGGAAGAAGATAAAATAGCAAAATAAATACTATGATAATCACTGCTGGAATAGACCAAGACTCTAATTTTTTTAATCCCTTAAGTCCGTTTCTCAGAAGTAGAGTCATTATAAACCAAAATAAACATCCAAAAACAATTGCATACCCTAAATTACCCATAAAAAAATAAGAAAGACTCTGCCCCTCTCCAATCAGATAAGCAACTAAAGCAGAATAAATCCCAAAAAACATTGCAAAAAACATAACCTTCTTACCAGCAACCCCCAAATACTTTTCAGCATAACCTGGCAACTGATGTTCACCACGAGTTCTTAAAATAATTTCCCCCATATACAAATGAACCAGAGTCATAATCAACCCCAGCAACACTAACCAAAAAATCCCAATTAAAAATCCAGATCTTGAAAAAACAAATGGCAATCCAAGCATACCTGCTCCAATCATTGTGCCTGCAAGTGTAAATGCTCCTAGAATTGTTTTCTTACCAAAATTAACTTTCATATACCTCTCCAAACATATAATCTATAAATCAAACATGTTTTTAAATCTTGATAGACTAGTAATAAGAACTATAGGCCTACTAGTGCTCAAGAATCTTAGATTCTTGGCAACTTTACTTCTTACGAAGATAAAGTGATATCAAACCTAGGTTCGAATATAATTATAGGCCTACTAGGATTCGAACCTAGATTATCCGGTCCGAAGCCGGACGTTCTATCCATTGAACTATAGGCCCATATCTTACATCTCTTAAACTTTTTCATACTTTAATAGCTTTACTCTTTCTTTATAACTTAACTTCTCTCCTAAGGTTTTGCATCAAAACCTTAATAAATCTACTTTAACTAAAAGAATCATGGAAAAAATTGAGGCGCATAAACATATAATTCTTATTGCCGTTGAATGTTTACTAATTCTTTCTGTAATCTACCTAGCTCAAAATGTTTATCTTTTAAAACAAGATATGAATAAAAATATTGAAACTTCCATAAATAAAACTAAACTTGAACTGGAAAGTCAAATTCTTGACGTTGAAAAACAAAACTTAGAAAGAACACAGAAATTAACTGCCACAGTACTATCAGTAAAAAATGACCTGACTACTCAAGTAAGTGAATTAAAAGCTTCTTCAGGAAATGATTTTTCTGGAATAATTCAACAGTCAATCAAAGGAGTAGTAAGCATAAGCACAGAGGTCGCCCAGGGCTCTGGATTTATAATTAGTTCAGACGGATATCTTGTAACAAACGCTCATGTTCTAGTTGGAGGAAGTCATGCAAAGGCTCTTCTATACAATAAAACTGAACTTGTTCCAGTGAAACTAGTAGGCTATGATGAAAATCTTGACATAGCTGTTTTAAAAATGGACAGCGGAACTTATGACCATCTAGATTTTGGAGACTCAAGCAATTTAGAAATAGGAGAAAAGGCTATAGTTCTAGGAAATCCTTTAGGCCTTTCATTCTCAGCCAGTGAAGGAATAATAAGCGGACTAAAAAGAGAGGGCCCAAATGGAATTAATAGTTACATTCAAATAGACGCTCCATTAAATAGAGGAAATTCTGGTGGACCTTTAATAGATAAAACTGGAAAAGTAATAGGAATAAATAACTTTAAAATAAAAAACACAGAAAACTTAGGTTTTGCACTAGAATCAAATGCTGCAAAAGAAATGATAAACCAAATTCTTGAAAAACAAAAGATTAATAAAATCATCTAAACAAACCCTGTTATAAGATATTATAAAATGACAAAAGAAGAAAAAAATGATTTGGGAATAACTGTAAAAAAAGAAGTAGATATGCCTGAGTGGTATTCTCAAGTGTGTCTAAAATCCGAGCTAGCAGATTATTCAGTAGTAAAGGGTTCAATGATAATTCGCCCAAACGGATATGCAATATGGCAGGCAATTCAAGACTACTTTAATGAAAATATAATTAAAAAAACAAAAGTAAGAAATGCCTATTTTCCCCTATTCATACCCGAATCTTTTTTTAAAAAAGAAGCAAAACATGCAGAGGGTTTCAAACCCGAAGTAGCATGGATTGACGCTTCATTAACAAAGGATGGTGAAAGACTTGCAATAAGACCAACATCAGAAACAATAATGTATGATTCCTATAGCAAATGGATTAGATCATATAGAGATCTTCCGCTAAAAATTAACCAATGGTGTAATGTTGTAAGATGGGAAACTCAAGCAACAAAATTATTTTTAAGATCAAGAGAATTTCTATGGCAAGAAGGCCATTGCGTCTATGAAACAGAAGAAGAATGTAAAGAAGATACGATAAACTACATAAAGTTGTATGCTAAACTTTGTGAGGAACTCCTAGCCATACCGGTCATTGTTGGTAGAAAAACAGAAAAGGAAAAGTTTGCAGGGGCAAAAACAACCTATGCAATAGAAGCATTTATGCCTGATGGCAAGGCTCTACAATGCGGCACTTCTCACGAACTTGGTCAGGGTTTTGCAAAGTCATTTGATATAAACTTCCTAGGAAAAGATGAAAAAATGCACACTCCATGGCAAAATTCCTGGGGTTTATCAACAAGATTAATCGGAGCGTTGGTAATGACTCACAGTGATAATAATGGTTTGATACTTCCTCCAAGTATAGCTGAAAATAAAGTAGTTATCATTCCCATAATTAAAGGAGATGCTGTTGAAAAAATTCTAAAAGCTACTAAAGAAATAGAAAAAGAACTCAAAACTTTTAACCCAATACTAGATGACAGAAAAGAATACACTCCCGGTTGGAAATATAACAACTGGGAATTAAAAGGTATTCCAATAAGAATTGAAATAGGTCCAAAAGATGTCCAGAACAAACAGGTAATTCTAGTTAGAAGAGATAACAAAGAAAAAATGCCTGTGAAACTCTCAAATCTTAAAAAACAAATAGAGAAAGTTTTAGAAGAAATGCAAGAAAACCTTTTTTCAAAAGCAAAAAAAGAACTAGAAAATAACACCATTCTAGTAAATAAAATGCCTGAAATGATCAAAGCCATAGAAAGTAGAAAACTTGTAAGGGTTTATTTCTGTGGCAAAGAATCCTGTGAAGATGAAATAAAAGACAAAACTGGCGGAGCCTCATCAAGATGTATTCCCCTTAATGAAAAAGAAACAGATCATCCTTGCATATCTTGCAATAGCAAAAAAACATTTCTAACTTACTTTAGCAAGAGTTATTGAATTTTGTATCCATTGGCTGTTAAAAGGCCATACTTACCCCTATCCAAACGAAAAAAGCGAAAAACTACTTCGCAAGTACCATTAACTTGCCAAATTCATTCTCCAACTTGCATGTAAATTCAACAAGCTTTTGCAATTCTCTTTCTACATACTCTTTTTCTTTTTCACTTGTGCTAGAGGTTTTTTGTTTGATTTTTGCCTCTTATCAATTCAATCAAAAACCCTTTCTAACCTGTCTGTATAACAACTTTCAACTTAATCCAGGAAAGAAAGAGCAACGGATTAAATTGATAGGTGTTTAATGATTGTAAAGACTACGCTAAGTCTACAATAAGTACATATTGGATTTATCTTAGCTAGTCCTTTCATAACTATGATAAGTATACCAACTTTAAATACTTTATTATACAAAATTAGATTTATAAAGCATAAAACTTCAATAAAAATACCACGATAAAGTTGCTAAAATTTCAAAATTTTAGTAACATAATTTAAACTGTATAAACCTTCTTGAAATCACACCATAAGAATTATTGCGCAGCAAAATTCAACCTGATTTATCATAGCTTAACTTGCTTACTTAGCTTTAACTTATTGAAGTAAAGTGAACGGAGTGAACTCTTGTCTTCACATTTTCAAAATACCAATTTATTCACCAAAAAAATCCTTGAATTTTTGCAAGTCATCTGCATTCATCTTAGCACCAGTGGCATGCTTATGCCCTCCACCATTTGCTCCATCAATTGATTTAATAGCCTCAACAGTCACAGCCAAAACATCTTCACTTCCCCGCACAGAAACATTAGCTACACTGCCCTTAACATACGCAACAATCACTATTTTAGCCGGAAATCTATAAATTAATTCATTAGATAAATCCGCGCTCAAACTCAATTCACCACTATATTTGAAAAAAACAACCTTTTTTGAACTTCTAGCTACCTTCTTAGCCTTATCCAGAACTTTTTCATAGAAAGAATTTATCTGATTATATCTTCTTAATATCTTAAAGTTTTTATCATCTTCCTTTAAAATCTCATAGGGAGACCTAACTTTAAATAAAAAATTAATCATATAAACAACATTGCTAGTTCTATCCTTAAGTCCAAAACTCAGCATCATAATTAACTTTCCAAAATCAGTTTCATAAAGAACTTCAAAGGCTGAAGAGGGATTTTGATTAGTAAAAATCTCAGGATACTTAGGGAAAAAATCTTCAGAAAAATCAGGTATAAAATTATCTGCAATACATCCAACCATTGCCAACCAATCATCCTCTCTATTATTAGCAACTTTATAGGCAAGATAACTTACTGGCTCACTTGAACCATCTTTCAAAATCATGGGATTAAAATAATAAATATTACTCATCTCCTCCTTAGAAAAATCAAAATTAACCTTAACATCATGATGATCAACCCAAACAAGGGGCAGATTTCTTTCTCGAACCTCCCGAATAAATTCTTCTGACACCAAAGGCTTATCCAAAACAAAAACATAATCTGCATTAAATTCATCAATCTTTTTAGCATAACTCTCATCCAATTCAGGAAAGGATTTTATTGCAACCCCTCTTCCTCTGCCAATAAACCTTCTCAATAATATAAAAGCCATAAGCCCATCACAATCATTATCAAAAAAGAATACCGGATTCTGGGCCTTTTCAAGGTGTTCCCTTATTTCAGCTATTTGTTCTTTGCTAAGCATAAAAATCAAATAAAAAAGAGATTAATAAACTTAACCTTTAAGCTCATTTCCTTTTCAACTTAACATTACTCAAAACCAAATAAACAACACCTAAAACCAACGCACCAACAACAAACCAAAGCCAAGGTTGAGAAATTAGTGTTGGAGTAGCAGCTGTAGTAAGATTACCCGCCACAATATCTGCCGGAGCACACTTAACAGCCTCCTGAGATAAACCGGCAGCATCAGCCATCGTAAGATTACCAGCTGTTTGATTAGCATAATTAAACATATCAACTCTTGCCGGAACATCTGCACCTTTCTGAATAAAACCCTCGCCAAATACTTTAACTAAAACAGCAGCAATCCCAGTAATTAAAACCGTACTCACAACTTTAATCACATTTGAACTTTTAGGACTTATTATAATTGACTTCTTAGCTACTCTATATTTTATTATCTTTTTTCCTCTTAAACTCCACAGATAATTTCCAGACTTTTCAATAAGCCCAGCTTCAAGCAACTTTTTAACATTATAATTAACAGTATTAGCAGGCAACTTTAAATCCTGAGAAATTTCACTCTCACTCGCTTCCCTATCAGCCAAAAATTCAATTATCTTTTTAGCAGTTTTATTAGAAAGAACTTCAGCTAAAACGCCTAGCTTTTCATCATCCAAAGAAACCATAATATACTTTTTGTTTGACATTTTTATCAATAAAATTAAAGTTTAAAAATTAAATGGCCATGGGCATATCGCCATAATAACCATAATATCCTTCATTGTATGGTAAATCAACCCTACTAACTTCAGTTAAATCGCTAAGTTTATTTGCTTTTATTTTACCCAGCGAAACAGTATAAAGCATATCATCCATATATAAACTTCTTTGAATTTGAGTTTTATAATCATAAATTCTATTTTGAAGATAATTAACTCCTCCAGGGAAATTGTCTATTTCATAATCACTGTAGGTCATACGTTCATAACCTGCTGCGTTTGTTCTCCACTGGCCATATCTGTAAGTTGAATATTCATAATGAGTTATATTAGTCTTAGTCCAAACTCTGCCTTGATCATCAGCTCTAATGGCGCCAATAGGTTCATTTTCAGCAGGCCCATATGTAGGCCCAGCATAATCTTCCTTATGAGTTATTTTTCCTCTTAAACTAATTCCATCAAGATTAACATTTAAAACATAAGCACCTTGCCAAACAGGTTCACCATAGGTATTATCTGTTAAACAATAATCATAACTTCTATAATCTCTAGTTTCTTCAGCACTACAATTTCTATACTTTGTTTTATTTATTTCAGCAAGAGTTATTGGTAAAACTAATAAATTTCTTTCTTTATCAAAAAGAACTGCTTTATGATCATTCAAAGCCGGGCTATCAGTTCCTCTATCTCCTATCTCAATCTTTCCAACTTCCAAAGGATTAGAAACATTAGTTACATCAAAAAGCGCAACTTTCACTCCCTGATACCAAGCAAACTGTTCATTTCCTCCACGAGCTTCCTTTCCAATTCCAATAACATGATTTTCATCATATGGATGAAGATAATCTGAAAAACCACTTATTTTCAAATAACCTAAAACTTGCGGATCTTGTGGATTAGAAACATCAATTACAAAAAGAGGATCAATTTTCTTAAATGTAACTATGTATGCTCTATCTCCTAAAAACCTTGCTGAATAAACTTTTTCTCCTTTAGCTAAATCCTCAACCTTTCCAACAACTTCCAAATCTTTATTTAAAATGTACAAATGATTCAAACTATTTCCACTCCAAACTTCTCCAGTTGTTGTAGCAACTCTAAAATTTCCATTATACTCATCCATTGAAAATTGATTTAAAATATAACCTGGAAACTCTCCATTGGCTTTATATTCAATTTTATCTTTATCTATTGCAATTTTATGAACTCCAGTCATCTGTTGTTTCTTTGCTATTTCTTTTTCAAAATTATCCAAGGAATTCATAAGCTTTGTATCAAACTCTGATTTTTCAGTACCACTAAGAGAATTTGAATAATCTCCAATTAACTTCTTAACAGAACTAATTTTTTCATAACCGGGTTTATCAGAATTAACTATACTATTTATTTGAACCTTCAAACTTTCAGGAGCAATATCCAAATAAACTTCCCTAATAAGCAAGTCACTATACTGGGTATAACTCATTGTTTTTTCATGAGCTAGGTAAATATTTTCTTGTGAAACATAAACAGTACTTGTATAACCTGTTAAATAAACTTGAGTTGAAAATTTATCTCCTCCAAGTTCAATTGCTGAGATTGATGTAAAAACATAACTATTATCAAGATAATCAAAGTAATAAACATCATTAGGAGCAATTGTTGATTCAACGCCATTAATTCTATATATTGGAGGTTCAACATTTTGATAAACTGATTTTTGTGAAAGAACATAAACATAATCTCCAATCATACGTGAATTAAGATAATTACCTTCTAAAGAGTAATTCTTCTCCAAAACAGGTTTCTCTCTATCAGAAACATCATATACATAAACAACAGTAAAAGATTTAGAGTCATACCCTCCACAACCTCCTTCACCACAAAAAGCCTCAGAAACTTTATTATAAAGAATCGGTTCTCTTTCATAATCTTGAGCAAATAAAACTAATCTATCACCATTTAAGAAAATATTTCCAATACTTTTGTTCAAATCTATTTTGCCAACAACTTTCATATCAGATGCAGGATATGCTTGAGTAATAACAACATTCTGCCCATTAACAGTATAAATATACTTACCATCATTCTTAACCATATCAGCTTCATCAACACCCTCAACTTGAATGTTTGTCTGAGAATAATCTGTAGAAGCACTCTCGCCAGTTCCAGCCGAATCCATGGCCATATTTACTCCCGGAGCAGCAACTGTACCTTTAGTAAAGAAATTAAAACCCTGGAAAAAAGTTCTTCCTTCACTATAATAAGAGTTATAACCTAAATCCTGACTTTGTTTAACAAAACTCTGCATATCTTCCAAAGAACTAAATTTCTTCAATTCACCACTATAGCTAACATTATAATTCGGAGCAGGCTTATTTAAAATATAATAACCAATTCCAACAAGCAAAGATAATAATATCACCAGAGCAACTACCGACACTAAAACTATCAACACAACTTTAGTATTTCCACTCTTATCTTGTTTGCTACCTGTGTTCTTCATGATATATATTAGAAAACACACTTTATAAATAATTCCAAGACTTCGATTTGATTCGAAGAGAAGAAGAAAAAAGTTTATCTCATCTACGGCTTGTAAACACAGGCCCCATTGACACAATGATATTTTATTCCAAACATTTCTCCGCAATTATGATAACCTGGAACATAATATGCAACCTGACATCCATTTGCCGCAGGATAACCATATGTACATTGATATTCCATAACCTGAACATCGCTAACACAATAGTCTGTTAAAGTTTCATATTCTTCCCCATTAACATATGTTGTTGCACTTCCTTTTGTTTGATATATATTTTTGGCATCTGCATCAGTATCTTTACAAGTGGTTTTTCCACATGCAGCCAAATAATATGTATTTGCTCCTCCATAAGTAGTATATGCAAGATCTGGCCAACACATTTCTCCACCTTTACAATAATAGTAAACATAATGATGTCTTGGTTTACAATCACCTTCATAAACTCCCTTTTGATCTCCTGAACACGAATCAGACATAAGACCTCTTAATGGATTTCCTTGAGGATCATAACCTGCAAGATAAAATACATAGCCGGGTTCATATACATCTGAATCTGTTCCAGATGAACCACCAGCATCTTCACAGAAATATTTAGCAGATGGAACACATTTTCCTTTTTCACATTCATAGTTATCAGGACAATCTCCATTATGTACGCACTCTCCACGATAACAACAATTTCCAGCTTCACAAGAATTTGGAAAACAAATGCCTCCATCAGGACAAGAATTCGGATCATCAGGATCACAATCTTTTAGGCGACACTTGCCATCTACACAAGTATCATAATAATTATCGCAGTCATCAGAATTCTCACAGGGTTTATCTACACAATGGCCATTTTCATCACATACTTCTCTACCAACCCAACATTCCTCATCATTTTCACAATCCTTATAAATATCACAATATCCTTTTTCAAAGTTACAATATTCTCCAGGATCACATTCGTCATCATTTTCACACGGTTCAGCAAAAGATTTTCCAGTAACATTTTTATCTAAAGAATTATTAATCTTAACAAACATAAAGGCCAAGACCAAAACTAAGAAAACAACTCCAAGTATAATTAATACTTTTTTATTCACAAATTTTTTATGTTTATTTTGTTTTTTAATCATTTTTACCTTAATGAATACTAAGTCCACACTTTCTAGGCGTACAGTACCTTATCCCCCATTTATCCAATAGATCAACACAAAAACCTAAACCGTTATTATGAAAATGATCGCTATTACACCAAACAGCACTACTACCTAAAACAGAACATCTATAATTACCTACAGCAGTACTATCATTCACACAACCAGTTCCCTTTATGTAACATTCATTAGCTAAACAACACCCTGCAATTTTAGTATCCTTAATAAGGCCTCTTGGAGCCCCAGTTCCATTACCAATCTCTGTATAAGTTACTTTCTTACCAAAACTTAAACATTTACTTGCACAAGTAGCATCAACAAAATCTGTTTTTCCATCACCATTATCATCAATAAAATTATAACATTTTTCAGGAGCACTTTTATTTATGCATCTGCCAGTTTCATCATTTATAAAACCTTTTTTACACCAAACAGCTTTTGTGCTATTGGCAGAACAAACAGCAGATCCCGAAACACTTCCGTTTTTAGCACAAAATCCAAAACCCATACACTCTTTTTTATTGCAACACAAAGCAAAATAATTTTCTGTAATAAAACCCGGATTTCCATCACCAATACCTCCTTCAATAAAAGTCACAACTTTTGGAGATATACAAAAAGGCTTGCAATAGGAATCAGCATAATCAATTAAACCATTTCCATTATCATCAACCCAATTATTACAATTTTCTACAACAGCAGAAATCAAAGATACACTTAAAATAACTCCCACAAACAAAAGTAAACCTAAAATCACACTCCTTTTCATATATACTCTAATTTTTTTGTATTTTTAACTCTTTCGCATTCATAAAAACAATAAAATAAAAAATCTTTTTCATCAATTAACAATAACAACAAATAACCCACTTCAAGAGGATAAATAACTTTTTAAAGTATAAACTATTTAATTAAACACCATGAACAAATGGCTTGAAATTATAATAGGGTTAGTACTGGTACTTGTTGCTATTGCTGTAGCATTCAAGTTTAGCTTTTTACCAGACTACCTGAAAAGTTTCGGTGATGCAACATGGCTAGTACTTAAGGGAGGAATAGTCTGGGTTGTATTTTTCCTAGGCCTACTTTTCCTAATGCTTGGCATAAGCGATCTAAAGAACTAGTCAAATAATTCTAATCAAATTAGCATCTCTCAACTATTCCTAATGCTAATTTGGGTTTTGTCTTATTGAAATCACACCATAAGAATTATTGCTCTGCAAAATTCAAAGTTTAAAGCTATTAAACCATAATATGAGCTAGATTAAGCATTTTAAATTAAACCTACTGAAGTTTTGTGAACAGATGTGAACAATTGTCTATGCATTTTCAAAGAGTATTACTTTCCAAAGACTATAACAAACAATAAATAAACTCTTTTTCTAAAAATTAAATGAATATAGAATTAAAAAGCAACCCTAAAAAAGAAATTCCTAACTTCCGTAAAACACAATTCATAGGTAGCTCTCCGCCCGAGATATTTGTTGGTCAAAAAGACTATCCAAATGTTTATACTGGAATCCTTTCTCCACTGGAAACTGGTCAAACAACAGATCTAAGCATGCCAGAAACCTGGGTAAAAGATAATCTAACAATAGATCAGGTAATGTCCTATAGAGAAAAAATGATCTATTCACGATTTAAAACAGACATAAAAAAAATAAAAACAGATCAAAAATTAATCTCTGCACTAAACCAAGTAGCCATGTCAAACAATTCAGTAAGGGCAGAGTTTATTCTTAAAAAACAGCCAATCTTTCATCCACTAAGGGAAAATTCAGTTCCATTTATTGGCAATCCAGCTCCCCTAGATAAAATAAAAATTCAGGAAAATCCAAAAATAGAACGAAAGGTTGACTATGTTGTTAGCGACGAAAGACTAAAGTCAATAAATGCCATTAAAGATCTTTACAAAAGTAAAATACAAATCAGTAGCATAATAAAAATTCTCTCTGCAGGGCTTCTAGGTTTAAAAGACAATAGAAGAATGGTGCCAACAAGATGGGCAATCACTGCAACAGACGATTCCCTTTCAAAAGATATGCTCTCTCAAATACGTTTTCTTCCAGAAATAAATGAATTTCAATTATTTCACGGAGATTATGTTGGAAATCACTATGAAATCCTTCTGTTGCCAGATAAATTTTCATTTGAAGTAATAGAAACGCGCATTCCCTCACTGGAAATAAATAAAGAACTTTTAGAATCAATTCAATTTTCAAAAGACTATGAAGGTTTTTTTCCAAGAAAAACCTATGCAGATAGTGTAACCGGAGCTTACTATGCAAATCGTTTAGCACTCTGTGAATACCTAATAAAGATAAAAAGACAAGCTTCATGCATCTTCTTCAGAGAAGTCCGTCCAGAATATAATTTTCCTCTAGGAGTTGGAATTCTAAGAGAAGCCTCAAGAAAAGCTTTCCAATCTCCACCGGAAAAATTCTCATCAATAAGCGAAGCATTAATAGAAGCCCAAAAAAGAATTTATCTTCCAATATTCAAATTCAAAGAACAATCAACCCTTCTCAAAGAGTTTGGTAAGCAAAAAAGATTGAGAGACTGGTTTTAGGTATTTTTGTCAAAAGGAAGGTAGGACGGTAGGAAACCTTGGTTTCCTTCGTTACCCCAAAAGAAAAATCAAACTCGTCTCAATCAAAGCAGCAATTAGCAACAAAGGCACGATTATAAAAAAGAAAACTCTTGCTGCATTCATCAAATGAGAAACCAATGATTTTTTAGGATTTTTTGAAAATAAAAATAACCCGAGTTTTATTCCAAAAGCAAGAGAAATAATTATTGCGGGCAATTCAAATATTCCGTGAGGAAATAACTTCCAAATAACAAAGATTCCTCCACTCTCAATTGCTTTATTGGCAACAAAACCTAACATATATCCATTAGAGATTATTGTTAAAATAGGAAAAATAGCAAATACTATTCCAAAAACAATTGACATTACTGCAACTCCAACATTATTTCTAAAAATAAACCAGAACATTTCAATAAAATTCAGATTATTAGCTTTGTCAAGTAATTCCTGAATAATTTTCTTAAGCATTTCAACCAAAGCTGGTGGTTGAAAAACAAAGCCAATAAACCCAAAGATCAAAAGCAAGATAACAACAAATAAAATATAATTTCTAGACTTTTTTATAAAATCCCAACTCTTAGTAAAGTTCCTCTTACCAGTTGAGTTAAAATAAATAAATCCTCCAATTAAAACAAAAACAAATCCCAACATTCCAACGAACATAAACAAATTAAAAACAATCTCACCTTTATTTGCCAAACTCTCCAAAATCAACAAAAGAATTCCAAATACAACTAAAAGTACACTAAACCTTGCATCATCATACTCTTTTTTCTTTCTAAAATTCATGAGCTTTGCCTGTCATCGTTAACTCCTATATAACGATTTAACAATTTAATTTTATTAGGATATTTACTTCTCAAATACAAACCATAAACAGCACCAGCAGCAAAACCTGCAAGATGAGCTATATTACCAATTGGTAACGGCCAGAAAAATCCAATAATTATCAAAGGAACAATAGCAATTATTGGTATTGACCAAAAAGGAATATTCACTGGTAAACTAATTTTTAACCATTTAGATCTAAAAGAAAACATTGCAAACAAAGATATAACTATGTACACACTAACAACCACCGAAACTATGGAATAGACAGCAGAAAGTTGTGGAACCGAACCAATAATTGCTTCTATAACTATTGCAATCAAAGGTCCTGCAATTAAATAAACTCTAGCCTTTGGAGTAAGCAAAGCCAACACACCGATTAAACCAAATATTGCTCCAGATGCCCCCACTCCGGGAATTAAAGGATCACCAAGTATTTTACCCCAAAAAGGATTCACTCCAAAATAACCTGCAAGTAAAGCAAACATTATAGATGCAAAAATTCCAGCAATTAAATAAAATGATAAAAATCTCTTTCTTCCAAGTATTTTCTCAACAAACTTTCCTATAAAGAACAAAGAAATCATATTAAAGAGAAGATGCATTATATCGGCATGCATAAACACACTAGTAACAATTGTCCAAAGATATTTTCCATGAACAACATATGCTGGAGTAAGCGCAAGATACTGAAGCAAATCCTTATTCCAAACCAAAACAATTTGAACTAAAATAAAAGCAATTACATTAACTATAATTAACCAAGTAGTTATACTTAATTTACTAAAAAAACTTTCACCAAGATTTTTCCTAGTGTAAGTTCTTAATGTCTTATTCATCTCTTTTCCTTTAGCTTGATAGAGTTTAAGGTAAAATTATTCATAATTTTTAACATCTTTTCTTTTTTGTTTGTTTTTTAGAAGTTTTCTTTTTGACAACTTTTACAGGAACTTTCTTTTTGCCTTTATTTAACTTTCTTTCAAGTTTTTTCTTTTCTTTTTGTCTTTCAAACTGAGCTTTTCTCCTTTTCTCAAGCTTCTCCTTTTCAAGCTTTTTAGCATCTCTTTCAGTTTTTTTCTGTTTGTCTTTATTAATTATATCAAGTTCCTTCTCAATTTCAGATAACTCTCTTTTAAGTCTATTAATTTGAGAATTTATTTCATTGATAGACTTTTTATTATCAAACAGCTCATAAACTTCACCACACTCTGGACAGGTAAAATTATGAACCAAAGCATTTTCTTCAGTAATCTCAAAATTACATGTTTTACAAATGTAAAATCTTTTAATCTCTCTACTTTTAAGTTGATGTTCAAATTGATCAATATCTTCAATTAATTTTTTTCTCAGTAGCATAAGAGCCTTATCTGTATTAAATGTCCAAAAATAAGTATACCATCCCTTCTTCTTATCTTTTTTTCTAGTAAAAGATACCAATCCCTCGTCAGAAAGTTTGTATAAAATGTTTCTTGTTTGATTTATAGTCAATCCCAATTTCTTTGCAATCAAAAATTCATTTACATTTTTCTTATCAAAGAGCAAATCAACAATTTGCCCAGTGTTCTTACCAGCAACCATTAAAGCAACATCTTTTAGAAACTCTACTTTCATAATTTTTTATACGATTGCAAGTATTAATATATCTTTCTATTTAGCATAACTATAAACTGTTACCATTTCAGAATTAATATAAACATATAAATACTAAATTTCAAAATTAACTATATGGGTTTTTTCAATAAAAACAAAGAAAATAACGAGGTGAACGTAACCGGACCGCAACAAGTTCCACAATTACCTGCAGTTCCAGAACCTCCTCAAGAAATGCAAGAGGTTCCAATGGAAGAAGACTTTAATATTCCTGAACTACCTGCTCCTCCGTCGATGAGGTCTTATTCTTTACCATCCTATCCTAATTCTGGCATTGGACAAAGAATGAGTCAAGAGGCAGTAAAGGGAGCAGTTATACAAGAAGAAGATCTCTATCCTGGCACACCATCCTACATGCCTCAAATACCAAGACCAAATCCAATGAAAACAAGAACAATGGAAATTGATGAATTTAAACCAAGATCATTTCCACAAAGACCAATGGATATGAATATGAACAAAGATGTTGATCTTGGCCTGGATAACACAGAACAATTACCCACATGGGTCATGCCAGAACCAAGACAAACTCAACCAAGAGTTAAAAAAACAGAACCGCTATTCATCAAATTAGATAAATTTGAATCAACAATATCTACATTTAATGAAGTGAGATTAAGAGTCTCTGAAATAGAATCTCTTCTAAAAAATATACGAGCAATAAAAGCTAAAGAAGAAAAAGAATTAAATGACTGGGAAAAAGAATTAGAAGTAATAAAATCTAGATTAGACCAAATAGATCACGAAATGTTCAAAGGGATATAGAAAAATGAGCAAACAAATTAAAGCCGAGGGCCCTGCTCCAATTTATTCAATGATAGAACATGATGTTGCTATTTCTGCAAAGAAAAAATTACTTATGGCTGAGATAAACATTCTAAACTCCCTAGCTTGTTTACAAAGATATGGAGACCTTAGAAAAAAAGAAATGATGCTAAAAATAAAACTAAAAAATGATCTAACTGACATTAAAAACCACATCACAAAAATAATTGAAAACAATCCAAAAACAGAAGGAATAAAAAAAGTAATTCACATTAAACATTTCCACACTCATCATGAGGTCCACAGGCATAATGAGCTTGGTGATCAGCTAGCAGATATTCAAGATAGAATTAATGCTCTGGGTTAAAAGGCAGAGTAATTTCTTAAGCAAATCTTTTAAACACCTTCTTCCTAGGATTTCCATGACAAAAGAAATAACTCGTCAGGATCTAATAAAAAAGTACATAGACTTTTTCAAGTCTAAAGGCCATAAAGAAATCCCCAGCTCAAGCCTAATACCTGAAAATGATCCCACAGTGTTGTTCACAACTGCAGGAATGCATCCACTTGTACCATATTTACTAGGCCATCCTCATCCACTTGGAAAAAGACTTGTTGATGTTCAAAAGTGCATTAGAACAGGAGACATAGAATCAGTAGGTGATGAAGTTCACCACACATTTTTTGAAATGTTGGGTCAGTGGTCTTTGGGTGATTATTTTAAAAAAGGTGCAATAGAATTTGCATTTGAATTTCTAACAAAAAACCTAAATATCTCGAAAGAAAACATGGCAGTTAGTGTTTTTGAGGGTAACAAAGACGCTCCAAAAGATACTGAAAGTGAAAAGATTTGGTTATCTCTTGGAATATCCAAAGAAAGAATAGCATTTCTTCCAGTTGAAGATAATTGGTGGGGTCCTGCTGGACAAACTGGTCCTTGCGGTCCAGATACAGAAGTATTTTACTGGAAAAACAAAAATAAAACTCCAAAGATCTTTAATCCAAATGATAGAAATTGGGTTGAAATCTGGAATTGTGGTGTTTTTATGCAGTATAATAAAAAAAAGTCTATAATGTTAGTAGATGGAATGCATTGTTTATATGATAAAGACTTTAAAATTAATCAAGAGTTATTAGATTTATTAAACTTAATTAGTAATAAAAAAATAGTTGTTGTTAATGGTTTTGCTAACAAAGCAAAAGAACTATTAGAAGAATACAACTTTGAGGTATTTTCTCTTGAAAATGAAAATATAAAAAAGGATGATAAAAAATTCTTCGAGTTATTAGTTAAGAAATACTCTCTTAATATAAATGAAATTGTCTATTTTGATCATTTAGAAGAAAACATAAATTCAGCCAAAAAAATAGGCATTAAATCAGAGTTATATAATGGTACAAAACAGATAGCCAAATTTATAGATAATAATCTTTCTATTTACGAACAACTTTCACAAAAAAATGTAGATACTGGAATGGGAGTAGAAAGAACTGTTACAATATTAAATGGTTTAGATGATAATTACAAATCATCAATATTTCAACCAATAATAGGTGAGATTGAAAAGTTATCAAATAAAAAATATGATAAAAATGAAAAAGAAACTAAAGCAATGAGAATAATTGCAGATCACATAAGAGCTGCAGTCTTTATTCTTGGAGACGAAAGAGGAATAAAACCAAGCAATGTAGAACAGGGTTATGTTCTACGTAGATTAATTAGAAGAGCAATAAGATACGGAAAGCTTCTAGAGATTAAAGACAGTTTCACAGCAAAAGTCGCAGAAAGAGTTTTTCCAGTTTACAAAGATTACCCTGAATTAGAAAGAAATCATAAATTTATAATTAGTCAACTAAATGAAGAAGAAAATAAATTTGATCAAACCCTTGAAAAAGGTCTAAAAAAGCTAGATGAGCTTGTAAAAAATTCTAAAAATAATTCTCTATGTGGTAAAGACGCTTTTCTTTTATTTCAAAGTTATGGTTTTCCAATTGAAATGACCCAAGAACTTGCAAAAGAAAAAAATATCAAACTAAATCTAAACGAATATGAATGTGAAATGAAAAAACATCAAGAGCTAAGCAGGACAGCTTCTTCAGGAACATTCAAATCAGGTTTAGCAGACAATAGTGAAATGACTACTAAACTCCATACAGCAACTCATCTGTTAAATGAAGCTCTAAAAGAAATTCTAAATGATAAAGACATAAAACAAAAAGGTTCTAATATAACTCCAGAAAGATTAAGATTTGATTTTAATTTTTCAAGAAAGCTAACAGATGAAGAACTAAAAAAAGTTGAGGATCTGGTAAATAAAAAAATAAAAGAATCTCTAGAAGTAAAAAGAGAAGATATGCCTCTGGAAAAAGCAGTCAAAAGTGGAGCTCAAGCGGAATTTGGTACAAAATATCCTGAAGTTGTTTGTGTATACTCAATCAAAGATAAAAATAATAAAATAGGATGGTTTAGCAAAGAGATTTGTACCGGGCCACATGTCAACAACACAAAAGAGTTAGGTCATTTTAAGATAATCAAAGAAGAATCAGTTGCTGCTGGTATCAGAAGAATAAAAGCAATTCTAGAATAAAGATCCGATTATCTTGCGGGCAAGGAAGAATAATACTCACTCATATCAAACTCTTTAGACAAACCTCTTAAAAATCCATTTACCCAATTTCTAGATTCTTCACCAAGAATTAGAGGACGGCCCAGAATATAATTAAATGCATATTCTAAATGATGATCTCTTTGTTGAGGAGAACTCACCCACTGATTTATGACTTCGTTTTGATTTCCATTTTGCATAAAATATCCAAAATCCCTAAACCAACAACTTTGTATCATTAAATAATGTCTCAAGCTTGGTTGAGGTACACTACTTTCATTAATTAAACTAATTAACTCTTCAGTAGAAGTCTCTGGACAAATCTCTCCCGGATCAATATCAAGAATTTTAAAATGTCCAAGTACACATTCAAGATAATGATCAGTTCTAACGCAACAATCTGTAACCATCAGATAAACACAAAAAATAGTCATTTAAATTAGAACAATATTTACACTATTGAATACTAAGATGGTATAAAAAAGATATCTTTAAACATCAAAAGCACGATGCGCCACCACACACTAAAGTGTATAGTTTGTTTGGCGCTCGTGCTTTGGATGCTCAGGAATTAAACCAACAAAGTTACATCCACAGCGTAAATGCTGTGGTTTAATTCATGACATTACAAAAGCTTAATCAACTCAGAAATACTTTTTATTATTTTAATTGGTTTATATTTTTCTAAAACATTTGCACTCGTATAACCCGTGGTTACTCCAATATAACTCATACCTGCTTTTGATGCAGCAATTCCATCATAAACACTATCACCCACAACAATACACTCACTTGGTTTAACCCTAAGTTTTTTTGCAACAAGAAATAACTGTTCAGGATCAGGCTTACCGCGACGCACATCATTAATCGTAGAACTAAAATCAAAAAGCGACTGAAAATCTTTATCAGTAGAATGTGAATAGGTAACATAGCTAGAACCCGTAGCAAGACCAATTTTATAATCAAGTCTTAATTTTTTTAATGTTTTAACAACTCCTGGAAAAACAATATTCTTTGTTCCAATAAATTTAAAATAATGATACCTTCTTTCTTCTCTCAAATCTTCAATGTCCTCATCAAAATGATAATGCTTTTTAAGTTCTGCAAAAATCTCCATTGATGGCCTCCCAAAAAGAGCTTTGACCTTGGGTTCAGAAAGTCTAAGTCCTCTTTCCAAAAGTAAATCCTTAAAGGCCATCAAATGATACGGAAGAGAATTAATTAAAGTTCCATCTAGATCAAAAATAATTGCCTTATAACCATCTTTTAGAAAACCTCTTTTCATAAACTATTAAGTAAAAATCTCTTTTTAATCCTTACGTTCTATAATCTTATACTTCCTGTCAAACTTTCTTTGTTTAATCAAAGAAATAGCTCCCTCAACCATAAGCCCGACACCTGCTAAAAACCACAGCCAGTCAGAGGAAAAATCATAAATCCCCAACACCTTAATCAAACTCAGAACAGCAATCAAAATTCCAACAAAGATAAAAGCCTCGTAGTGAACTGTATTAACAACTCTATTTTCAATACGATCCATATAACCTTTAAAGCTCATGACATTCAAAACAAAATTGCATTTTTAAACCTTTCAAACTACATAAAACCTTTAAAATACACTAAAATTAGATAAAACATGGAAAAAGAGCTGAAAAACTTCATAAAAGAGTATGAACTAAACCCCTTTCTAGAGTCCATTAAAAGCAAAACAATAAAACTCGAAGATGAAAGTATTCTAAAAACTCTAGATGCAAAAAGTGTTCATAAAAAGGTCCTAACAAAGATTTCATCAAATTTTATGTTTAAAGATACTGACAAAATCTTGAAAGTATTCAACTTTACAACAGAAAAAGATAAAATAATCCAAAGGCAGGAATTTTTCAAGAGTATAATAAAAGAATTAGATAACAATTTCCTAAAACAAATAACAAAACCAAAAATAACCTGGAAACCAAATTATGACATTCTTGTGGTAACCGAAAATGAAAATACCTTTCTCACACTAAAAGACGTTGGCTGTCCAGTACAGTTACTAACTTCTCCCCATGACATTTCTGATCTAGATAGATATGAAATAGTTCAGGTTATAGACTGTGATGAATTTTCCAGAGTTCTAGAAACCCTCCCTCAAAGCATTTTTCTAAATTCAATTGATGAAGTTTATCTAGAAAGATACGTTTCCATGTTATCCAGCTGGAAAAACAATATTGAAATAATTCAAAAAAACCAAACAAACGAAGAAATCACTCAAATAACCAATAACCTATCAAAACTCTTTTTTCTGTTCAACAATCAGGAAAGCGAAAAAATATCTCGCAGCATTGTAGAAGAAAAACTTGAAGAAATAAATGAAGAAGTTTCAAATAAAATTAAAGAGCTAACAATCTCTGGAGACTCTTTATTTAAAATGTTAAGTAAAAGTAAACTTCCAGATGAATTCGAAGCCATAATAAATCAATCAATCTCAAAGACTAATCTTCCTGAAAGCGTATTTTCAAAAAAAATACCTGTTGAAATAGATGAAGCCGAGTTAGAAGACATAATAAAAAGACAAAATATAGAAGAACATTCAAATGTAGCTCTAAACATAAAAAAATATTCAAACCAGCTAAAAAACATTCCAAGCGAACTAAAAAAACTTTCAGAGTCACTTGTTTTTTTTGATTTTCAAGCCGGAATTTCAAAGTTCTCTCAAGATTCAAATAATTTTCCAGAAATCTCAGACAGTCTAATTATAGAAAACTCAAATAACCTCTTTTTAGATAATGCCCAACCAATCTCATTTAATCTAACAAGCAAAAGCAAATGTTCAATACTTACCGGAGCAAATAGTGGTGGAAAAACAACTCTAATAGAACACATAATTCAACTAATCTCGTTATTTCAAATAGGCCTACCAACTCGTGGTAAAGTCAAACTTCCACTATTTTCCGAAGTTTACTATTTTGCAAAAAATAAAGGTTCAACAAATAAAGGTGCTTTTGAAAATCTTCTAACTCAAATATCAAAAATAAAACCCGGAAATAAAAGTCTGATCCTAGCAGATGAAATAGAAGCTGTTACCGAACCAGGCGTTGCAGGAAACATAATCAGAGCAACTGCAGAATATTTCACATCCAAGGGTTGTTTTATGATAATTGCAACCCATCTGGGAAAACACATCCAGGACTGTCTGCCAGATGAAACACGAATTGATGGAATAGAGGCCAAGGGCCTAGATGATAATTTTGAACTCATCGTAGACCACAATCCAGTTCTAGGAAAGCTAGCAAGCTCAACACCCGAGTTAATTATAGAAAGAATGGCAAAGTCCCAGGGCAATGTAGATTTTTTCAGATTTTTAAATGAATATATGAAAAAATAAAAAAGTTAATTAACCCATCCAATCTCTTGAGCAGTTTTATTACAGATTAAAGTTTGGTGTATACTACTAACACTTTGTTGTTCTTCACCATATTTAAGCACAATACTGCCCCCAGCACACATCAAACACCCCTTAGTCTGAGGATATTTAGGGACTTTATTTGGTTCGGGAATTCCATCAGGGTCAGTACAACAATCAAACATATGGCACCAAGAAGGAGCATTTGGTCCTTCTCCAAAAACATAAGTATCACTCGCCCCCATCTTATGCAATAATTCATGAGCTAAAGTATGTAAACCTATATCTTCGACTAAATCTGTTCTTAAATCAATATACACAAAATTAGAATTCAAACTAGTCGAATGACTAGTAAAAGAATGTCGGTCAACATTTGACACTAAAGAATCATCAAAATAAATAACAGTCACATAATCATATCCTGAAAGATTTAAACTTTTATTATTAATTTTATTAACAAAATAATCATCAACCTTAGAATAATTTACAATGCCATTAGTCACTGGAGGTAGATCATCTAAAATAAATGGACCTTTTAGATCAATCTTAAATTGTGGACTTACATCCACTCCATACCTCTTAGATTCATTACCAAGATAAGAATTTAAATAAAATATTGAATGGGGAAGCCTAAACTCTCCTTCATCAATAAAAGAGGTAATACCAATATTAGCAAACTGATCTATAGAGGGTAAATTAGTAAATGACTTTTGTCCAAAACGATTATTAGTTATATCAAAAGTAGTAAAACATGAAACCAAATTATCACAATAATCAATTGAATTCATGAAATAATAACCAAAACTTTTCTTACAAAGACATAATACTCCATATTTAACATTTTGTGGAACAAATTCAACAACAGCTAGCTTTATTGTTCTATTTCCTACTAATTGGGGTTTATTATAACAAAAAGAAGCAGAACTTCCATTTTCATAATGATCATTAGAATTAAGACATAAATCTTTTGTATAACTTAAATTATCATCACAGTCCCAATCATAAATACATTTACCAACAAACTCTTTTATCTTTGGATAAATCTGATTATATAGAGTATCATTGATAGGAAAATTCAAATTTTTAAATTCTTGTCTAAAATCTTGATTAAATGCAACATTCAAAGCAGCAATTGTATATGTTGTTTCTTCAATATCAGAAACTCCATCTTGCCAAAAACTAAATTGGCTTTTTAGTTCATTTGAAAATCCTTTATAAAATCTTGGAAATTTATCCCAACCATACTGGTCTCCAATTAAGAACATTTTATAATCAAATGCTTGACTTGTTAATATTGCATAATTTGGTCCAGATTCATCTTGAGAATATGGTTTTCCTAATCTAATATACTCATCATATCTAGACTTTTGATATGCTTTCTCTGAAATAAAAACTCTATCAAGGCTATCAACTTTATTTTTAGACAAACTAAAATGATTTGAGTCTTGTTTTATTCTTTCATAAACATATTGTGCAGTTAAAACAGAAGTAGATTCTTGTAAAAAGGGACCGGGAACAGCTAAAGTATAAAAGAAATTGTTATCATTCCAAAAATTATGAGACATTTCATGAGCAATTACATCCCAAGAATGATCTCCACCATTATTTAAAGGAGATGCATAATCCCCTAAATGCATTGGAAACCCGCTAGATCCATAAGCATCAAATTGGTACTCTATTTTTTGAAAATCTGGCTGATTAATCGGACCAGAGTATGTTGGATAAATTCCATTTGTTAATTCTCCTTCAAGACTATAAATTACATCAGTTACCTGAACAACTTCATTAGAACTTAAAGACGAACCATCAAAAAAAGTTTGGGGAAAACCATAGAATCCAGTATATTTGCCTTCAAGATTAATTCCACCATAAACCCACCCAGCTACACCTTCATCAGTATATCCATAATTAGCAACTGCATAATCTTTCTCATTTTCATTTGTTGTATAAAAATGATCTCCAGTTGAAGGACTATATGTTCTATAAAATGGAACTAAACCTCCGTGAGCTGAATTATAAATATAACCTGCAGTTCCTTCATCACTGTAACCATAATTAGCAACTGCATTGTTTTTTTCAGTTTCATCAGTTGTATAAAAATGATCTCCTGTTGATGGATTGTAAGTTCTAAACAATGGATTTGTATCTGGCTCCCAAATATCAAAAATATATGCTGCAATTCCTTCATCACTGTAACCATAATTAGCAACTGCATTGTTTTTTTCAGTTTCACTCATAGTGTAAAAATGATCTCCTGTTGATGGATTGTAAGTTCTATAAAATGGAACAGTTAAATCAGATCCAAATTTTGTAGAGCTAGATAAAGACTTTGTAGGAGTATTATCAACACACGCACCACTTCTACAAACCTGACCTTTAGGACACTGAATATGTCTCCACATTTTTGAAGATACAAGAAAACCACCACAATTAAGTTCTATAACAACATCATTTCTATCATAATAAGGATCCGTTTTATCTATATAAGAACAATAATCTGTGTTATTCTTCCAAAAACCATTTTTAATAAAAGATATTGTTGACTGTCTATCAACTCTCCATAAATCGTTATTTAAACTATAAGATTGAGGATATGTACATTTAGAACTAGCTTGTCCAGTGATAGGAGAATCTAAATTTACAGTTCCAGGAGTATAGGTTGCAAAACCACTTATAGTTTTATTTTTATTATAAAATAAAACTCCCAGACCAACAATCAACAAAACAACAATTAAACCAGCTACTAAAACAAAATTATACTTTCTCTTTCTCACCTTCTTTTTCATTTTAATGTAACAAATTTAAACTTTTTAATATTATCTATATCTTAAATAAAACACCTAACAAACAAACCAATATCTTTTTTTCTTCTAGCTTCTTGAAAAGCTTCATATTCTTCTTTGGTCATATCTCGCAGATAACCTGGACCGTAAATTGTCAGTATGTCTTTATACAAAAAATTAACCATTTTTTCTGCTCCCTTCCAACCATTAAAATTATCATAAGAATAAAGCACCATTTCCAAAACCATTTGCTTTCTAAATTCATCAAATTTCGAAGATTCTTTTTCTGCCTCAAGTTCAAGTTCCTCTGAAAGATCATCATCAACAGCAGACATCAAATACTTTTCAGGATTAGCAACTGCTTGTTTAACATGAACACTTTCGTGTAAAACCAAAGGCTGCAAAGCATCTTTAGAAAGAAAACTCATACGCGCTTTATTAAAGAACATTACAATTTCATAACCCTGTTTTGCAGAACAAACATTAAGATATGTGCAACTAAAAGAATTAATATCAAATGGAGGCATCTTACTATTCTTTTTAGCTAAAAAGTTAGAAACAATAACAAAGACTTTCCACTTCCGATCCAATTTTAATTTAGACAAAGCAGAATCAACAAGACTTTTAATATTTTTATCATTATTCTTAATATTTTCCTGCCAAAGTTTCTTTCTGAACTTATAATCTAAAAGTTTTTTTCTATCCATCAAAAAAAGAACAAATCAAATTATATAAAAGTATCTTGAATCAACAAAACAACAGCTCATATCTATTCGCTGGACTTCAATAAGGTTAATGTAATCTATAATAATGTTTAAACTTAAATCAACCAAGCAGGTTTTGCGTTAGCACAAACCATTATGGTATGTTTTCAAAAAGATTAAATTTCCAAAAAAAGTCTTACTCTACATAAATCGCCGGTCTTCCGGGCTTTGCCTTTCCAGCAAGTCCTTTTGGATCATACTTCTTAGAATCATTAACTGCAAAAACAAAAACTTTCTTATTTAATCTTTTAGCCAAAACTTCATTATTATAATTCCCAAGCTCATTTGGGATTACATAAAGATAAACTTTTTCAGGTTCTTTTCCTTCCTTAAGTTCGCCAGAACTTGAGGCGCCAGAAATCTTTGATTTATGAGCGTTTTCTTTAACTATTCTCAAAATATTAAAAACATCTTCAACGGTCTTTTCAGCAGCTTTTTCAGCCTGTTCTAATTTAAGATCAATTTTAGATTCATCTGCAACAGGCCATTTTTCAACACTTATAAAAGGTTTATTTCCCAAATTTTCCCACAATTCCTCAGCAATATGTGGACAAAAAGGTGAAAGCAATTTTAAATAATCCTCCAAATCTTTTTTAGATATTTCACTTTCTGCTTCAATTGCTTCAAAAAGTTGTCTTATTTTAATAATTGCTAAGTTATACCGAAATTCTTCAATATCCTGACTAACTTCTTTAATTGTTTTGTTTAATTTACTTTCAATTCTTGCAGAAGTTTTTCCTTTTCTTTTTTTAAGATTATCCAGAGAAAAATACTCAATAACTCTTTTAACAAACTTCAAACTTCCTTCAACTCCTCTATCACTCCATTCAATATCCTTATCAGGTGAAGCAATTGACATTAAAAACAATCTTGCTGTATCAATACCATATTTTTTAGAAACTTCTTCAGGCAAAACTACATTTCCACGAGATTTAGACATTACAGCTCCATCATTTCCATGAACCATTCCCTGATTAAACAATCTCTCAGCAGGTTCACCAAAGTTTATCATTCCCAAATCTCTAAAAAACTTAGTATAAAATCTAAAGTAAATCAAATGCATGCAAGCGTGTTCAGCACCACCAATATACTGATCAATTGGACACCAGTAAGCTACTTTTTTCTTGTCAAATATTTCCTTGCTATTATGAGCATCACAATATCTCAGATAATACCAGGAAGAATTTACAAAAGTGTCCATTGTATCTGTCTCTCTTCTTGCTTTTCCTTTACATTTAGGGCATTTAACATTTGCAAATTCCTTACTAGTAAGCAAAGGATTTCCCTGCCCAAATTTAACATCTTTAGGTAACTCAACAGGTAATTCTTTTTCAGGCACTGGAACAATTCCACACGTATCACAATAAACTATTGGTATTGGTGTTCCCCAATATCTCTGTCTTGAAACAAGCCAATCTCTTAACTTAAAATTAACAACCTTTTTTCCTTTCTTAATTTTATGAAGATAATCAGTTATAGCATCAATTGCTTCCCTATTACTCCAACCATTAAATTCTTCAGAATTAGCAAGCCTTCCATCACCAGTATAAGCTCGTGACATTTTTTCAGCATTTAATTCAAAAGCATCCGGCTGAATTACAACTATGATTGGTATTTTATATTTTTTAGCAAACTCAAAATCTCTTTGATCATGCGAAGGCACAGCCATAACCATTCCACAACCATAATCAGCAACAACAAAATTTCCAGCCCAAACAGGTATTTTATCTCCAGTTATCGGGTTAATAGCATAACTTCCAGTAAAAGCTCCTTCCTTATTTAATTCTTCCATATCTTTTTCACTAGTTGATGTTATTTTCTTTAAAAATTTTTCAACTTCAGATTTTTGTTCTTTAGTAACCAATTCCATTAATCTTGGATGTTGAGCTGAAATAACCATAAATGTAACTCCATAAATTGTATCAGGTCTTGTTGTAAATACTGGCCAATTTTCTCCATTAATCTCAAAATTAATCTCAGTTCCGTGCGATTTTCCAATCCAATTCTTTTGCATAGCTTTAATTCTTTCAGGCCACTTTAAAGAATCAACCTTATCATAAAGCTCATTTGCATATTCAGTTATTTTAAAAAACCACTGTTCCAAATGTTTAATTTCAACGTCAGTATCTTCATGTCTCCAACATTTTCCACCATGTACCTGTTCGTTAGCTAGAACAGTATCACATTTAGGGCACCAGTTTACAGGAGCTTTTTTTCTATAGGCCAAACCCTTTTCAAATAACTTCAAAAAAATCCACTGATCCCATTTGTAATATTCCGGATCATGAGTCTTAACCATTCTATTCCAATCATAACTCAATCCTAACTCTTTCTGCTGCCTGATATAATTCGCAACAGCCTTTTCTGTATATTCTCTCGGATGAATTTTAGCTTTTATTGCAGCATTTTCAGCAGGCAAGCCAAGAGAATCATATCCCATAGGATAAAGCACATTAAAACCACTCATTCGCTTAAAACGAGCATAAATATCTCCAATAATATAGTTAAAAGCATGTCCTATGTGAAGTCCATCTCCAGAAGGATATGGGAACATTTCAAGAACATAATATTTTTTACCTTTTCCCTCTTTTACCTCAAAAATCTTGTCCTGTTCCCACTTTTTCTGCCATTTCTTTTCAATTTGTGCAAAATTAATATCTGTCATGTTTAAAGTTATAAAAAGATATATATAAATCTAACCCAGTTTTCTAAAGACTAGATAATTACCCAAATAATCTACCCAGTCCAAAGCCTTTTTATTTGGTTCAGTCGTACAAATAAATAAAACAGGCATTCCTGCTTTTTTCCCGCTTTTTAAAAGATCAAGAATCTCTGGTTCACTAACTGCCTTTTTATCCTTTGCAATGCACAAATAATCTCTACCATTAAACTTAACAGTTCCCAAATATTCTTTTTTCTTCACTTCCAACTGGCTTACAATTGAAATCTGATTTTCAAAAAGAAACTTTTCAACATTAACAACAAAATCAGGTCTGGCTCTAACTTTTCCAAGTCTCTTAGCAACCTTAAAAATATCAACCTCAATTTTATCTGGAACTTTTTCCTCAATCTCAGTTTTTTCTTCAACATCTAACTCAAGTTCTTTCATCTCTTCAATATCACGACTTTTTTCAATTACGTTACTAGGAGATTCCCCAATAGGCTCAGTTATTTCCATGATAGGCTCAATCTCTTTAACTGGTAAAATAATTTCTGCCTCTTCAGTTTTTGGTTGTATCAAAGTTTCATCTTTAATTTCAGTTTCTGAAGATTCTACCCTAGGAATTTCTTCTCTCTCAAAATGCAAAACCTCTTCTTGCTTTTCTTTTTCTTCTTGCTTTTTAGAAAATTGACTAGCATACCTTGGAAACCTAGAAGCAATTTGATTAAATCTAGCTCCTCCAGTCTCAATCATCTCAACTGCTTGTTCTTCATTAATCTTAATAAATCTCCAGTACAAAATTTCATTATAATCAAAAGGAAATGCAAAATCCTTTATAGCTCTCAAAGCCACTCTAGAAGCTGGCAGCATAAAGTCATCTCTCAAAACACCATGTGACTCTAAAAGGTAAAAAGTATCCTTTTCTTTTCCAGACAAAAAATTAGCAAATTTATCAAGCTGAAATTCCTGTCCTCTTAGGTAATAAACTGGAGAATTTCCAACACGCATATTACTCAACTTAACTTTTTTCTCAGAAAGCAAATCAGCCAAAAAAGCAGACGAAAGTAGAGTATCAACTCTCAGATGATTAGATATATGAATAGGTAAACTAGGTCCATTTACGTCCAAAAAGTCCATAATCTTCTCTTTTTGTAAATCTAAGTTTTGGCTTCTGCTCAAATCCATGATCATACCACTAAGCCCCGGATTATAAAGTTTATTATGGTCGAAACTTTTAATAACCCATATAGTTCTAAAAGTCTATGAAATGCCCAAAATGCCAAAATGAAATGCTAATCAAGCTAGGCTCAAAACTAATAACAAACGGCTGTGAAGTTCTCACAGCAATAACAACCATAATCACAATAAGATGTGAAAAATGTGGAGCCCTATATCAAGTACCAATTTCTGGAAGTTCTTTTATGACAGTTAAAAAGGGAAAGAAAGAATAATTATTTAACTGCATTAATAGTAACAATAACATGAATGATTTTCCTAAGATGTTCAATAGACTAAAAAGAGATTTTAAAAAATTAACTAATAAAAATTACATTCAAGATAAGATTAACAAAAGAAAGGGTGAATGTAAAAAATGCGGTCAATGTTGTGAAAATTGTAAATTTCTTGACAAAACAACAAATCTATGTAAAGTCTATGAAACTAGACCGTTCTATTGTCACCAAGAATTTCCCCTAGATAAAACAGATCAAAAAATCTGGAAAATTAAATCCTGCGGTTATAGCTTTGAAGACTAAAATTATTTGACTCCTTATTGATAGGTTAACTTATACAGACACATACCTTTATATAACCTACTTAAGTTATATAACTAATATTAACTATGTTAACTGAAAAAGAAATTCAGGTTCTAAAACTAAAAAAAGAAGGATTAAGCCAAGTTGAAATAGCAAAAAAACTTAAAATCTCACAGCCAGCAGTTTCAAATTTCTATAATAATGCCCTATCCAAGATTAAAGATGCTGAAGAAGTTTTAAAGTTAAAAGGAGAGTTAAAGATAAAAGATGAATAAAAAGTTTATTTCTTTAACATTCTTCATTATTTTTTTAGTTTCAGTAATAAGTTTTACATTAGTTTTTTCAGCACCAACTGAAATTACCTCAGTTTTAATAAATTCAACATTTGGAACAAACTCTTCTAATGAAAACATTACAGCTTATCCAGATATTCCGTCAAATTCCTCTCAAAAAAATATTTTTAATTGGTTTTCAAATAATAAACCCCTAACAGTAGTTAATCTTCCTTTTGAAGGTGGAAGTAATTCAACATATACAAGAGACTATTCTGGAAATAATCAAAATATAACAGTAAGAAATGCTGTATGGAATTCAACAGGAGGTTATGATAGTTTTGGTGCCTATAGTTTTACCTATGCAGATAGCCCACAAATTTCAATTAATTTGAGCAATGTAGATACAAATAAAAGTTTTACAGTTTCAACCTGGATAAAAACTTCAGATGCAACACACTATGCAATTATAGCTTCTAAATGTAACACTGGGGGTTGGGTTGGCTTTTTCTTGCAAAATGATTGGGGAAGAATAAGATTATCTGTTAATGGTAATGGAGTAAGTGCAGGAGACATTGAAGATACAACATCAATAGCTGACAATAGATGGCACTATATTGTTGGAGTAAGAGAAAGGGGAGGTAAAATAAGAATATACGTAGATGGTGTTGAGAAAAAAAATATAACTGAATCAAATGTCGATACTAGTAGCTCATATACTCTTGCAATTGGAAATATCTACAATGATAATGATGCTTTTTTCACAGGGATGATTGATGAATTCATGTTGTTTAATAGGTCTCTTAGCGCAACTGAAATTCTTCTTTTAAATTCAAGCAGACCTGACATGATTGCCAGCAGTGAATTATCTGGTAATGAAATCTGGCAAGCATGCGCCACTCCAAATGATGGTTTAAGTGATGGAACAACTATTTGCAGTAATAATCTAACAGTTCTGGATACAACCACTCCAACTTTTACAACATTTTCAAATCAAACTATCCAGTATAACAGCGCTTTAAATTACACAATTGTCGCTACAGACTCCTCAGGAATAAGCTGTTATACAGTTAATGATACAACATTTGATATAACTTGTTCTGGATTTTTAAAAAACAATACATTCTTAAATATAAGTTTAAACTGGATTAACATAACTGTTAACGATACGTTTAACAATTTAAATTCTGGGCTAATGTTTGTAAACGTTACAGACACTACTGCTCCAATAGTTAATATAACCTATCCATTAAATAATACAAATTACAGCATAAGTATAACAACACTAAACTACACTGCAACAGACAATTTTGGGTTAGATAGATGTTGGTGGAGTAATTCTTCTGGAGCTTGGAATTCAACTACACAAAATCCGGCTACAAATTGGACAGATCTAACTAATAAAGAGGGTTGGAATAATTGGACAGTGTATTGTAACGATAGCTATAGAAATCTAGGAAGGTTTAATGTAAGATTTATAATTGATACAATCGCACCAAACATAACGCTAAACTTTCCAATTGATAATTATACCAATAATTCATTTGGTTTGTTAAACCTCACGTTTAATTGTTCTGCAGCTGATAATTTTGCTTTAAAAAACATAAGTCTCTTTATAACAAATAGTGCTAATTCAAGTTTTACATTAAACCAAACAAAATTAATAACTAGCACAAATGCAAATGCAAATTGGACAATTGGTCTAGCAAATGGAAACTATACATGGAACTGCCTAGCTTATGATAATTTAGGAAATTTTAATTGGTCAACCTCAAACAGAACATTAACAATAGGTCCAGATATAACCCCTCCAGCATTTACAAGTATTTCAAACCAAACAATTTACCAAAATACTGCATTAGGTTATCAGATCAGTGCAACAGACTCTTTTGGAATCTCATGTTTCACAGTAAATGATACAAGATTTAATATAAACTGTTCAGGGCAATTAAAAAATAATACAGTTCTAAGCGACGTAGAGTTATACTGGTTAAACATAACAACTAATGACACCTCAAATAATCTAGCATCATCAGATATGTATGTAAATGTAACCTCTCTTCCAATAATTGGTTTAACTTTAATTTCACCAATAGGAAATTTAAACGTAACTCAAAACCAAACATTTACTGTTTCTGTAAATGTTTCCTGTTCAAATACAAATTGTGGAGAAATAAATGTAAGTCTAGATCCAACTGCAAACACAGTTTATAACTTCACAACATGTGGAGCAACAGGAGCTTCTGGTCCCACGCAAGCAAATTGTAATGCAAATTATACTAGTACAACTCTAGCAGGATTAGTAAATGTTACAAGTGGAATTCAAAATTGGACTGTTCCTACAACAGGAACCTACACAATTAGAGTTGTAGGTGCTGCAGGAGGCGGTTCAAGCGGAAGCACTATTTGGGGAAATGGTTCAATTATGCAAGGAGATTTTTATTTAACTCAAGGAACTCTTTTACAAATCTTAGTCGGACAAATTGGTGCAGGTAGCTCTTGGGGTGGAGGTGGAGGAGGAAGTTTTGTTGCTAATGGGAGTAATTATTCACTTGCAAGTCCATTAATAATTGCTGGAGGTGGAGGTGGAGGATCAGGCCTAACAGGCTCTTATTATCCAGGCTTTTCTGCTACAATAATTACAAATGGCACTGATGGTCAGGGTGTAACAGGAAACAAAGGAACAAATGGAACTGGAGGAAATGGTGGAGGTTCATCATACTCTGGAAGTGGAGGTGGAGGATTTTATACTAGTGGAGGTTCATCTTCTCGTGCAGGAGCAGGAGGAAGATCGTTTATTAGTGGTGGAACTGGAAGCCCCTCTTCTTATGCTGTTGGAGGCTTTGGCGGAGGAGGTGGAAATGGTTGGTGGGGCGGAGGAGGTGGAGGAGGTTACTCTGGAGGTGGAGGAGGATCTAGTGATTATTATGGTGGTGGTGGTGGTGGATCTTATAATAGCGGAACTAACCAAAATAACCTTGCTGGAGTAAACTCTAGAGAAGGTTATGTTACAATCACATATTCAGGAGAAACAAAACAAGGTTTAGTAAATTCTACTGTTGGGGCAACGCCATTCTATACCACAACTCAAAATCCATACAATTTAACACTAAATAACGGTCAATCACAAATAATTAACTGGTTAGTAAATGCAACAGGAACAATTTGGAACAACTATACTTTTTTTGTTTATGTAAATAAAACATCTGATATGACTATAATTAATATTACTGCAAAATGGAATGTAACAATAACTAATGACACAGGAATTGCTCCTCCAATCATTACAATAACTTACCCACAAAGCACAAATTATACAACAAATGTTTCAGTATTAAATTACACTGTGTCTGGAAATAACATAAGCGTTTGTTGGTGGAGTAATTCTTCTGGAGTTTGGAATTCAACAACACAAAATCCTGCTACAAATTGGACAGATATAATAAGTTTAGATGGAACAAATACCTGGACAGTATATTGTAATGGCACAAATAATACACTAGGAACAAGTTCTGCTACTTTTTACAGAGATCTTAATTCTCCAACTGCAGTATTAACATTCCCAGAAAATAACACCTATTCAACAAATGCAACTTTTAATTTTACTGCAAATCTCTCTGATAACCTTGGAATAAAAAATGCAAGTTTAAATATTTATAACTCAACAAATAGCCTTATTAATAAAACAACTATCAATTATGCAACAGGAATCACTCAAACTGTCTTGGGAATTACTGTAACTCTTGTCAACGGAGTTTATAACTGGTTTTATAATATCTTTGACTTAGCAGAAAACAGTTTTACCACCTCAAACAACACCATTACAATAGATTCAACGAGTCCTATTGTTAATATAACTTATCCAAGAAACAATACAAATTATACTACCAATATCTCTAATATAAATTACACATCAAGTGATAATCTTGCAGTAAATTTTTGTTGGTGGAGTAATTCTTCTGGAGTTTGGAATTCAACAACCCAAGATCCAGGCATAAATTGGACAAGCTTAACTAGTAACGAAGGTTGGAATAACTGGACAGTATATTGTAACGACACTCTAAATAATGTTAATTCAAGTAAAGTTAGTTTTTACAAAGATAGTGTCTCTCCAGGTATAACTCTAAACTCTCCACAAGAAAATTATACAAACACAATAGTTAATGCATTAAATATCTCTTTTAATTGTTCTGCAGATGATAACCTTGCTTTAAAAAACATAAGTTTATACCTCACAAATAGTTCTAATAACAATTTTGTATTAAATCAAACAAAAAATATAACCGGAACAAGTGCTAATGCAAATTGGACACTAAATCTAAGTGTTGGAAGTTATACCTGGAACTGTCTAGCTTACGACAGTTTAGGAAATTTTAATTGGGGGACAAATAGAACAATATTGCTACAATCAAATACTGCTCCGACAATCAACCTAACATCTCCAACAAACAATACTGTATTAAATAAAAAAAATTCAATAATACTAAACGTAACCTTTTATGATGTTAATCTAGATAATTCAACTATTTGGTTTTATGGAGGATACCCAAATGGAACATATACACTATTAAATACATCTTATAATCAGACAAATGGAACAAATACAGTATATAACTGGTCCGTAACAAGTTCAGGAAAATATAACTGGACAGCTATCGCGGGTGATGAAAGAGCAAATTCAACAAACTACTTTTTTTATTTTAATCTAACAAACTTTAGCATTAGTTGCGAAACTGGAGGCTCATATCAACAAAATGCTTTAGTTTTAGTTCAAGGAACCATATATAACGAAACAATCACTGTCCCAAATTATCAAATTAATCTAAGCATTTATGATTCAGATAACAATCTAGATGCAAATAAAAATCTCACAACAACAAGTGATGGAGGATTTAAAACAACTTTTTCAACTCTTGCAGTTGGTAGTTACATTCTAAATGCGACAGCAAATTATAGAGGTTATAATGAAACATGTCAAGATACTTTTCAAATAGGCAGTTCAGCATCTTTAGTTCTAGATAAAATAGCAACAATACACAACATATCAAATTCAATAATAAGTTACAATATCACTTTAAGATTAACAAACAAAGGGGGTAGTGATGTTACAAACACAAATATTACCGATACAGATTCTATAAACTCTCCTTATGATATCGGAACAATTTCAGCTAATTCTTCTACTGAAATGAGTTATATAAAAAACTTCACAAGAAACTCAACAAATTACTATTATACCTTGTCATATGCACAAGCCTTTGGAATAAATTCATATTCCTCAAATCAAATCTCATCAAATTCAAATTCAATAAATATAACTATTCCAAACCAAGAACTCGGACAACAATTAACTCTTGTTAAGAATGTTTATTATAATTCTGAAAATTCAACAAGCGTAAATTATACTATCTCTATTGAAATTGTTAATTCTGGAGGAATTGACCTATCAAATATAGCTTTAATAGACAGCGATTTAGGTATAAGCACGACAATTAATCTAAATAAAACACAAAATTACAATTATTCAAATTCAGTACTTATAGACAAAGCAGCTTCAAACAGTAATAAACTTTTTGTAAAAACAACAGCTACAGTAAATTCAATAACTTACTCATCAAATCAAATAAATGTAAGAATTCCAGGGTTTGGAGGTCCTGCAGATGCAATCGTTGCTGCACCAAGTTCAGTAGTTGCATCCACAAGTTTTAATACAATTATAACTGTTGAAAATCAAAATTTAGATGTGGGTCAGGACTTTGTAATAGATTACTGGATTACAAGTGAAAATGAAAACACTAATTATTCATCCGGGCAACAGACAATTTATGTTGCTGCTTCTGGAACCTCTGATTTAACTGCAACATTAACTGCCCCTTCTAGTGCTGGAACCTACCGACTTAGAGCTCTAGTAACTTGGGCAGGAGGAACTGCAACTTCTTATGATAGTTTTAGTGTTACATCAGAAGGAGATAATGGTGGGGGCAATGGTAATGGGGGCGGTTCAGGAGGTGGAAGTGGTGGAAGCAGTAATGGAAACAATGGAGTAAGTGGGACAAATCAATTTGATGTTGACTTTACATTAAAAAGTACAGCAACATTTAGTGGATCACAAGAAAAAAGCAAAACATTCACACTAGATGGATCTACTGGACACACTATCGAAATAAAATCTATAATCAATAATTCAGTTACATTCATAATCTATTCAAATCCAATTACTATTACAATGAGTATTGGTGAAACTAAAAAAGTAGATGTTAACAATGACGGATTTTACGACATTAAAGTTAAACTAAATGGAATAAAAAATGGAACTGTTGATTACAGCCTTGAAAAAATTGATAAAACAACTACTGCAAAAGTAACGGGCAAAACAACTGATGAAATTATCTGCAATATACCTTATATTAGATACGGAAAAGAATGTTGTCTTGACAGAAATAACAACAGTATCTGTGACATAGATGATGAATTAGAAGCTGAGAATAACAAAAAATCTAATGAAACTCAAGAATCTGAAATAATAAATAAAATATCAGAAAGAAATTTATTAGTAATAATTGGAGTCGCAGTAATAATCTTATTAATAATCATTATAACATTAATAATAATCCAAATAAGTAAAAATAAAAAATGTTCTCATAAAAATAAGGAAGAAAAAAAGCACAAAATAAAATTTTCTAAGTTACATAGCTTCATAGCAAGATTATCTAGTAAAATACATAAATCAAAGTTAAATCTAAATGAAGAAGTTCATAAAGAGCTAAAATATATTGGCAAACATGCTTCCCTAAAGAGTATAGAAGGAAAGCATGTTTACAGTTTAGATGGTTATAGAATTGGAGAAGTAAAAAAAGTTTATCTCAACCATAAACAGGGAAAAATTCACGGATGGCTTATTAAATTAGATAAAAGAATGGTAAACGAACTAAAAAAAGACTACCTCCTAATCAAGCATGAATTTGTAAAGTCAACCAAAGAAATTATGATATTAAAACATAACTTGGATGATTATTTAAAAAAATAATTATTTTATCCTACTCATTGCTTCTCTTACCTGATCTAAATTAGTACCATCATATCTTATAATTTGAGGATGTTTATATCCACGATTTTCTTCATTTGCCGGCATAATAACTAACCCATTTTTTCTCCATCTTAACCAGCTTTCAACATAACCGGGATAATCATCCACAAGCACCTTTCCATAAACTAAACCCTTATCTCTTGTAATTGTAACGTCAACATTCTTACCAAGGTTAGTATCAATCCATCTTAGCTTTCCAGACCAAGCAAGAGGTTTATTTCTAGGACCTTGAGTAAGAATCATTATTCTATATTCTAATTCACGTGCAACTCCTAAAACATCCCAGCCTAACTGAAATTTAGGAAGATTTGCCCACCAATCTTCAGAGGCTCTTATTAAATCAGCTCTAGCTTTAACATAATCCGGAACATTATCTCGAATTGAATGAACAACTGGTTCATCAGAAGATCTAAGTCTTTCTAATTCTGTAAATAAACCCAAATCATGATCACACAAGGTTCCATCAAGATCAAAAAGGCTTATTCTTCTTTCTATTTCATCCGTCATAAAAAAATGTAAAACAAGAATTATATAAATTTAATTATACTAAAAAACTAAGGTCTAATCCACCTAATCTCATAGTAGGTTATTCCGCCTTCATTATCCACAACTGAAACCAGCAAATTCTTGTTTGTTGAATGTGCAACTCTATTTTTTGCAGAAAAATCATGCCAAGTTAATTCACCCGCTTCACTAACACAATACAGCAACCACTTTGAGTGTTCCTTACCAATCTTTGAACCTTTTTCATAAACCCTAAAATCAGCACCAAACTTCAAAGCAGTTTTCAATAAATATCCTCTATTTCTCAAATCCCTATAAACTAAGAACTTAATCAAAATTTTACTATCAAGCGACTTGCATTTATTCATCAAACCATCAAAATTCAACTTTTTAGTTTTAACAAAAACTTCCAGCTTCTCACGGTCAACTAAATACAAAGCCTCAACCAAAGCATAGTGTATTTTCCCATTAATATACTCTCCAAAATAACTCTGGCTATACAAATCCCTAGCTTCCTTTGCACTACTCAGAACCTCTTCACCACTAAAAACTGCTTTTACCTTTTCTTTTCTAGGGCTATTTTTCTCTCCAACGACCTTTCTAGTCTTCAATTTTGCTTTTTTTCTAGCTACCATGAATATAACACTCCAATTGCTTATTTAAAAGTTGTCCCTGGGAGTAAATAAAACTTATAAAAAAGAACAGAAATCTTTAAAAAAGCACCCTGTTTAACTTGTATATGGGAAGAATAAAGTCAGGCCTTATAAAAAGAACAGCAAAAAGCCTTGTTAGAGACGACTCTCGATGCTCAACAAATTTTGATGAGAACAAGAAATTTTTAGAAGAATATGTAATGCCTGATAAAGGTACTAGAAATAAAGTCTCAGGGTATATTGTAAGATTAAAAAGAGCCGGTCAAGTACCAAAAGCTAGAAAAAGAGTAGAGCAAAATGAGTAAAAAGAGTGATTCTAAAGAAATTAAAACAATCAAACCAAGAGAAATATTAGTAGGTAATAAACCTCTGATGAAATATGTGATTGCATCAATAATGCAGCTAAAACAAGATGGTTCAGCTTTAATAAAAGCTCGTGGTAAATTTATATCCAAGGCCGTGGACATTGCAGAGGTTACCCGAAAAAGGATAAATGAAAAAGAAGAATTTGTAAAGCAAAATGACATTAAAATAGGTACAGAAGACTTTACAAATGATAAAGGTGAAAAAATTAATGTTTCTTCAATTGAAATAACCTTAAGCAAATAATTTACTTATTTTTATCTTCCTTACTTCGTTTCCCTAGCTTACTATTAATCTCCTTAACATTGGTTAAAACTTCTTTAATCATTCTATTCTTTCTATAATTTAAAAATAGACCTACCAGCTTAAATACAAAATATAGCACAACTAACCCTAGAAAAATCTTAAAACCAATAACTGCCCAATTAACAAATCCAGTGACGCCACTTGGCAAAGTAGATATCACCCCATTTAAATCAGCCATGTTAATATTAGATAAACAGAATTTAAAAACGTTGTGAGAAGCTTTTTAAATGAAGTAAATCTGGTTTTTATATGGCTATGTAGTTCAGTGGTAGAACGCTGCTCTCATAAGGCAGAGGTCGAGGGTTCAATTCCCTTCATAGCCATTTAGCTTTTTTTCTCCCTATATTTCTTAACAAAATACCAAAGATAAAAAATATTCATTAAATCATACCCAATAATAGCTAACCAAATCAACACTGCAAAACGCCATTCATAGTTTACAATTAAAAATCCTGCAGCTATTGAAATAAAAGCATAGGGAACAAAAAACAATAAAGTTCCCCTTTTTAGACTTTTTAATTTCTTGCTGTCATCTGTAAATATTCTTGCCATAATAATTGCACCTGCCCAGTATGAAAACATTGTAACCTGACTAGCAAGAGGATTTTGCCACGGAGAATTACCAATAATAAACCACTCAATCATCAAACCGACAAAACCATAGACAAAATAAACCACAACATCTGCAACCCAAGATTTTCTAAAAGCCAGGTCAATAAGCTTACTTGAAAAAAACACAAAAATAACAAAAACCAAATTAAAAACAATACTTCCAAAGAAGTTAGAAAGATCTCCTCTTATAAGAACTGAAAACATAAATTCCATAACTGCAAAAAACACCAGTGCAACAATAATGTAAATCAAAAAATTCTTTATTTGTTTCACCATACTTAATAAATTAAAAATAAGTATATAAATATTACATAAATTACAAAACTAAATCAAAACCATCATTCTTTTTTCTTGGTAAAATATGTACATGTGAATGCATCACCATTTGTCCAGCAGCAGAGAAATTATTACAAACAATATTAAAACCTCCAAAACCCTCTTTTAATCTCATCTCTGCAACAGCTTTAATTCCTTCAAGTAATTCTCTTCCTAAACTTTCAGGTAAATCCATTAAATTAACAAAATGGTCTTTTGGAATAAGTAAAGTATGCCCCTCAACCTTTGGGTTTGCATCAGGAAAAGCAAGAAAATTATCACTTTCATAAATAAAGTTCACAGAAATTTCTCCTCTAATCATTTTACAAAACACGCAGTTATCATCATTAACCATGATTATAAACTTAAAAAAGAGTTTATAATTTTTACTGTATACTATTTAACCTTCTTGTTCTTTCTTTCCCAAACCATATTTTGCTTGCCCTTTAGAAAATTGTCCAAAATAACAAGCTCATCATAAATTCCGTCAATTAGATCATAATCCTTAGCCTGCTCTAAATCCACCCAAGCATATTCAGTCAAGGCATTACACAGTCTAACAACAGGTTCATCTTCTTTTGGTTCTGCAAACAAACTAACAATCAAACACGGAATCTTATCTTCTCTAATGTAAACCATGCTAGTCACATATCCAATGTTCTTTATTTCCAACCCAGCCTCTTCCATAATTTCCCTCCTAAGGAGATCTTCAAATACATTATACCAATGATGTTGAGTATCCTTTTCTCTCAGAACATAATCAAGAACTTCCAGCTTCCCTCCCGGCACTGTCCATCTTCCAGGAAATGCCTTTTCCCAATCAGCCCGTTTAGTAATTAAATACTTCCCCTCGTGAACAAGTATACCCGTTACAACAATATAATGTAGGTGATTTTTACTGTAATTCATAAAAAAATCATAGCACAATTATATTTAAATAGTTCCTCAAAAAAGTTGACTAAATAACAAAATGAATGAAGAAACAAAAATCCTCGAACTTTATCTATATAATCACAAGCTAAAATTTAACGAAATAGAGAAAAAACTAAAGATTCGTTCAAATAAACTAGCATATCATATCCAAAATCTAATTAAGAAAGGCATACTAATCAAAGAAAAAGAAATTTATAGTTTAAGTGAAAAATCAGAAAAAATAATTCCATATCTTTCAGAAAAACAAACAACCCTCTGTTCCATCCTAATAAACATAGGAAATAACAAAGAAACATTTCTCTATAAAAGAAATAAACGTCCCTACAAAGATCTGCTTTCCCTTCCCGGAGGCAGACTTCTTGTTGGAGAATCCATTGAAGAAAGTGTAAAAAGAATAATGAAAGATAAGTTTAACATAACTGCTAAACTAAAGAAGATAAATTCAGTTTCTCTAGAACACCTAAAAAAGAACAATAAAACCATCCATTCTTTCATACTAATACTTGCAACAGCAACAACAAAAGACAAAATAACCTTAGTAAACATAGAAAAGAGTAAATCAAAAATAATCAAAAGCGATTACAAACTCTTAAAAAATGATCTTTCTTTAAATAGTCAGATAAAAACAATTAATTCAAAAGTTTAGTGGGCCTGTAGTATAACGGTTTATTATATCCGGCTGGCAGTCGGGGGATCTGAGTTCGATTCTCGGCAGGTCCATTTAAATCAACTGAATGAAATGAAGTTGATAGGAACTGACGACCTTAAGAATTCATTCGGGTGGAAAAATTCTTTAAGTCGGCAGGTCCATTTTATCAATTTTTTGTTAAAAAAAGTAAAAAATATTATTCATAAAAATCAGAAAATATTTTCTCGTCGAAAAAAAATAAACAAAAAAATTTAATTTTTTAGAAAATTTAATTTTTTAGAAAGATTTATAAACAAAATATACTATCAAATACCATAGATTAGATTATAGTGGATACAAAAACATATAATCAAATCATAACAAATACAATCCTTATTATACTTAAGGAGGGTTAATAAAAACCAAAATGGCTAAGAAAAAGAAAAGACTATAAGAATAAGTCATATTCATGATCTAAAATCAAAATTGATTTATTTTTAACAAAAAAAACTTTTGTTTTTTACTTTTTATTTTTTTATAAGAAATCTTATTCTATTTTTTTATTCTTTCACTCTTGTTTCAACCAGCTTACCAAGATTAAGTATGCTCTCTCCTTTGATAACTTTTCTAACAACCTCTCTTAATTCAGAAATTTTTACTCTAACTTGTTTAGTAGAATCTCTATCTCTAATCGTGCAAGTATCATTTTTAGGGCTATCTTCATCAATTGTTATACACAAAGGTGTCCCAATCTCATCATTTCTTGCATAGCGACGACCAATACTCCCAGATTTGTCATATACCACATTAAACTCCTCTCTTAAATCATCAACAATATCTCGTGCTATCTTTTCATATTCAGGAGTTTTGACTATTGGAAAAACTGCTGCCTTAATTGGTGCAAGCTTAGCAGGAATTTTCATAACAACATAATCTCTTTTTGGATCATAATGATAAGATTTAGTTAAAATAGCTAAAAAGACTCTTTCCATACCAAATGTCGGTTCAATAACCTTAGCAATAACCTTTTTCCCATATTTTTCATCAAAAAGTTCCATACTTTCACCACTTTCCTTTTGATGTTGACCCAAATCATACTGGCCGCGGTTTGCAATTCCTCCAAGTTCACTAGAACCAAAAGGGTATTCATAATCCACATCAAATGTAGCCGAGCTGTAGTGAGAAAGTTCATCTTTTCTATGTTCTCTTATTTTAATCTCATTTAGTCCTAAACCTCTTAACCATAAAATCTGCTCAGCTAACCAATAAGCATGCCACTCTTCTAATTTTCCCTTTGTCAAAATGTCTTTTATTAAAACTTCTTTCAAATCATCTTTGCCAACATTTTGAGTTTCCTCATCAAGAATTTTAAATTTCAAGTGAAGATGTTTATTTTCAAGGAGGTTGCATTCTTTTTCCTGAGGATTAATAAAAAATTCAAACTCACCAATATTAAACTCTCTACTTCTAAATAAAAAATCTCTAGGAGCTATCTCATTTCTAAAACACCTTCCAATTTGGGCAATCCCAAATGGCAGCTGCATACGAGAAGTTTGTTGCACAAGTTTAAAATCTAAAAACATTCCCTGAGCAGTTTCTCCTCTCAAATAAGCATCCACCGGATTTAATGCGCCAATAGAAGTTTTAAACATCAAACTAAACTCTCCCTTAACATCATATTCTCCTCCACAATCACACCTAACTCTGCCAACTTCACTCTTATCCAACTTTGTGGCCTTTGAACATTTCTTACATATAACTGCCACATCATTAAAGTTTGCTATATGCCCCGAAGCTTTCCAAGTTCTAGGATGAGAAATTATGCTTGCTTCAATTCCCACCATATTATCTCTTTTTTTAACAAAATAACTCCACCAATCTTGTTTAATATTATTAAATAACTCAACTCCAAGAGGTCCAAAATCCCAAAATCCTGATAAACCTCCATAAATATCACTAGACCTAAAAACAAAGCCTTTAGCCTTACAAAACTGCGAAAGTTCCTCAATAGTTAAAGACTTTTTTTTGTCCTTAGTTTCCTGACTTTCAACCTCCTCATTTGTATCATTTGTCATGTTTTCTTGAGAATTTTCATCATTTATATCATTTATTGTGATATCTTTTTCCTTTAACTCAAGCAACTTTTTATTAGCATCTTCCAAACTTTTACCAGCATAACAAACAGTTTTTGATTTAATCTTACCAGTTTCCTTATCACGAACACTTTCTCGAATATAAAAGTATTCATGACCAGAAATATTCTTTTTTACAATAAACATAATTTAACCACTACAAATAGATTTTTAAGTGTTTCTCATTAAACCAAAAACCCTACCACAATCTTCTACAAAAAGACTGACACCTAGGATCAACTGTCTTAAAAATAGACCATTTTTTAGATGGAAATTTTCTACAAATTCCAGGTTTAGTATCCTCTATACTACAAGAACTAATTCCATTATTAAAATTAAGGAATTTACAATAACCATTTATTCTTTTTATATGGTTACCGCCTTCATCAAGAAAATCTTCTTCACCTCTTCTTTTCATCTCTTCAATCTCATTTTCACTAAGCCTTACTCTTAATTTACAACAGCTACCACAACGTAAACACCTAAACTTTCGTTTAGCCAACACAAAATCTCTAAAAAATGCAACATAAACAGCAAATAATGCTGCTACAATCATAATATAACTAGCTAGGTTCATTACCAAAATAAATAAACATTGTTTATATATTTAAAGGAAAAGCAGTGGAGGAGAAATTTTAAGGAAGGTAGAGCGGTAGGAAACCTTGGTTTCCTTCGCAAAGCGGAGACCGGGACTCGAACCCGGGAAAATTCGCTCTGCAGGCGAACGCAGTAGCCGCTGTGCCATCTCCGCATATAAACTCCAGAAATAATGTTTATTTAAAAGTTGTTATTCGAGAAATAACTCAAAAAATATAGATTAAAAATATAAACTGCTCCCGACAGGATTCGAACCTGCGACCTCTGACTTAGAAGGCCAGCGCTCTATCCAGGCTGAGCTACGGGAGCATGTAAAAAATAGAATAAGTGCATATTTAAAATCTTTCTATTACTCAGATTATATAGAAATCTTCATAAAATCTTCAGCAATTATAACATTCTTAAACAGTTTTTTAGCCTGAGCTAAAAGTTCTTTTTCATGCTGTTCATACTTTTGACTAAAATGCATTAAAACAAGTTTCTTAACTTTAGCTTCCTTAGCAACTCTAACTGCTTCTTTCATTGTCATATGCCCGTATTCCTTAGCCATTTCTTCCTCATCCAAATAAGTCGATTCACAGACAAACAAATCAGAATTTTCAGCTAGTTCAACCAAATTAGAAGTTGCTCGTGTGTCAAGAGCAATAGTAAACTTTTTACCTTTTTCACTATAACTTACATCCTTTGCCTTAATTTTTTTGCCATCAATAGTAATATCTTTTCCATTTTTCAAATCATTCATCAAAGGAGAATTTGGTAATTTTAGTTTAGCAATTTTTTTTCTATCAAGTCTTATCTTATCCTTTTCAACAAAACTATAAGCTAAACACCTTGTTTGCATTCCATGATTCATTTCTTCAGCCAGGATCACAAAATCACGAGTTTCAAATATTCTACCTCGTGAAACTTCATGAACATTAAATTTAACTCTACCAACATTTACAAAAAGATTCATCATTAAATCAAAATAATGTTTAGTTCCTTTTGGACCATAAATCTCAATTGTTTTCCCACACCCATTAAAATAAAGTGTCTGCATCAATCCCGGAAGGCCGAGCACATGATCTCCATGCCAGTGACTAATAAATATTCTACTAAGTTTACAAGCATTTAATTTTGCCTTTCTAAACTGTCTCTGAGTTCCTTCACCACAATCAAAAAGGATAGTTTCATCCTTGTACTTTAGCAGCACAGCTGGATGATTTCTTTTAACTGTTGGCACAGCACTTCCAGTTCCCAAAAAAGTAATTTCCATTTTATCTGTCATAATATAATAAAGAAAAAGGAGTTTAAATATCTTAAGAAAATCTATAAATCTTTTTCAAGAACTAAGTTATACTCCTTAAAACCCTCTCTTCTATAAAAATCAATTCCTCTAATATTTTGAAAGGAAGCAACAACTCTGATTCTTTCAATTTTCAGAGATCTACACCAATCAAACATTTCTTTCATTAACATTTTACCAATTCCCTGACTTCTATATTCCTTCAAAACAAACATATTTTCTGCTTCAACAAGCCTACATAGTTTAAGATAATCATCAGGTTTAACTAAACCCCCAACCAGATAACCAACAATTCTCTCTCCATCAACCGCAACAAATGCAAAGTTATTCCCACCAACTATCTTCTGTCTAAAATATCTTGTACTTTTTTTAGACTTAGAATAATACTCATTAATATTACTATCATAATCTTCTTTTTCTTTTTTACAAAGTTGATAATTCAAATTTTGAATATCTCCAAGATCTTTAAGAGCTGCTACCCTAATTTTAATGTCCATCTAAAAATTAATCATAATATCTTTAAATATCTATTCAAAACCAAATCCCATTAGCCTTCGCCAGAGCTAAAGCTAATATGCTAAGACACCAAAATTTTAGAAAACTGATGTCCTCACAAAAACAAAAAAAACTGAGTTATTTATCCTCTTTAGAGAATGTTGATGCTGGCGATATAAAGACAATTGTGTCTCCTCTTAAAAAAGTAAGGCCAATGCTTCTTTTTATTTCGTTGTTTTGCATTTCCTTTGCATTATCCAACACCACATTAATGTGGATATCAAATGCAAGCAAAGTACCAACAAGTTGTTTATCGCTTTTCAATTGCACCAAGATTTCTTTTCCCTTTGAGTTGTTCAAAAGGTCAAGAGGTCTTTCGATTCCTTTAGCCATATTCAAACCTCTTCATTGAACTTTTTAAATGTTTTCATTTAACAAAAAATACTCTACAAAAAGTATTTAAACCATCCTTTTAACATTAATATTATGAAAACTGGAAGAAAAATCTCGGGTGGAAGATATCATAAACAAAGAAAAAAGAAAAAATATGAGCTTCCTGGAGAAAGAAGAATAGTTAAACTAAAAGCAAGAAAGAAAAAAACACTTAGAGGTCTAGGCGGAAATAAAAAAGTTGTACTTCTGGGTGCTGAAACAATCAACCTTATTGATCCAAAAACAAAAAAATCAAAAACAGTAAAGATAAAAAACGTTCTTGAAACTCCATCAAACAAATTCTTAGCTAGACAAAATATCCTAACAAAGGGAGCTATAGTTGAAACTGACTCTGGAAAAGCCAGAATAACTAATCGTCCATCCCAAGAAGGTTGTGTCCAGGGCATACTAATTGAATAGAATTCTACTGAAAAATACATATTAAGGAATAAAAAGATTTAAAAAGCTTTCTTAATTAAGTTTATAAACGTATGCAATTCGTCAGAATTGTATAAATAGAGAATTAAGCATAATTCTCTAGATTACTAAAATACCCAAAATTCTAAAATGTCAAATACAAAAAGATGCCCAGAATGCAACAGTATTAATTTAACTTATGATGATGAAAAGGGTGAATTAATCTGCAATGACTGCGGTTTACTAATTGAAGAAAAAATGGTCGACACGGGCGTAGATCTTTCTGGTAAATTCGACAAATCAGAAAAAAAAGGTCGTGGTGGTGCTCCAATGAGCATGCAGAAATTTGATAAGGGTCTTACAACAAACGTTGGAGAAATCTCCGATATCTACAAATTAGACACAAAACAAACAAGAAAATTTCTAAGACTTAAAAAATGGCAGGAAAGAGTTTCAACAAGCATTGAAAGAAATTTAAGACTTGCAATGGCTGAGCTAAGAAGAGTTTCTTCCTATCTAAATCTTCCAACAGTTGTAGGTGATGAAGCTGCAAGAATCTATAACTATGTTCTTCAAAGAGGTTATGTTAGAGGTAGAAGTATGGAATCTGTTATAGCTGCCTGCATCTATGCAGCCTGCAGATCATACAACATTCCACGTACACTAGATGAAATTGCTCAAGCTTCAGATATGGAAAGAAAAGAAATTGGTCGAACCTACAGATTCATAATACGAAAGCTAGTAATCAAAGTAACTCCCAGCTCTCCAGACGATTATATTTCAAGATTCTCAAGTATTCTACATTTATCTCCAAAAACACAACAGCACGCTCTTAAAATCCTTAAAAAAGCAAACGATGAGGAACTCACAAGTGGTAGAGGCCCAGCAGGAATTGCAGCAGCAGCATTATATGTTGCAGCTCTGCTAAATGATGAAAAAAAGACTCAAAGAGAAGTCGCTGATGTTGCAGGTATAACAGAAGTAACCATAAGAAATCGTTACAAAGAGTTAATTGACAAACTAGGTCTCGAAGATAAGATGAAACTTAACGAACTAGAAAAAAAGGGTAAAGTAAAGTAACGTATTCTTAGTCAGATAAATAAATCCTACCAAAGATAAGATATTTCTTTTAATAGTATTACTTTAAAATGACTACAAACAGAAAGCTTTAAATATTGGCTAATTGGCCTATTTAAATGAACCAAAAACTCATAGTAGCTCTTGCAATAGCATTACCTTTAGTCATAATTTTCTCCTACATTGCTTCAGCAGAGATTACATGGTCAAATCCAACAAGCACTACATTTTCAACCACAACAGCACAAACAGATGATAATAAAGACACTCAAACAGATAAAACTACAAATTCCTGTAAAGATAAAAAAACAACCATAAAAACAGAAGATTTCTATGGAGAATGGCAATGTACTTCAGGTAAACTTCAAAGAACAGTGATAATCAATGGCGTTCAAAAAATAGAAACAGGTGAAGTATGTGGAATTAACCTTGATGCAGATGATGAATCTTCAAATATTAGACCAACAAATTTAAACAGTGGATTAGTTGTATCTTCAAGTTTCATGATCTACCCAATAATCTTAGTAATTCTAGTTTTGATGTCAATTATTGGTGTTGCTTTGATTACTTTGATCAAGTAATTAAATGTAGACAAAACCAAAACAATAAAAGTTTTTAAGCCCAATTAATCTATTTTCTTTATCATTATTTGCGGGAGTGCCGGAGTGGTCAAACGGGATGCGCTCAAGACGCATTAGCTTAGTGCTTGCGAAGGTTCGAACCCTTCCTCCCGCAGTGTTTATTTCATAAAAATTCTACTAATCCTCTTCTTGTAAAACATTAGTTTATCAAACTAGTTTATAACAAACCTTATAATCAGTTTTGGCATCTGAACCCAAAAATGTTCCAGCAACCTTTTCTCCAAGTTGACAATTTTTAGAAGATACAATTGAATAAACATGTATTTTAGATTCATCATTACACAACTTGTCAGGACCATATGAGCTATAAAAGGTGCCTGCTAAATGATCTTGATTGGGTTTATCTTCAGGTGGACAATTCTCAAGAGTAGTACTAACCTCAATTGAAGGCTTCTTGTACAAATTCCATCTAACACCTGTTGAAGACTTGTATGATCCTATTATATTATCAAGTGCAAGAGCAGCACAATATTCTCCATTTACAATACTATATAGTTCATTATCACATTGAGAAGGTTCTTCTTGGTTTGAAGCAGCCTTTAAACCTGCAAAGCCCAACACAGATTTATAAGTAGAAATAAAATTACTATCAACCTCTTGATTATTACAAGTAAAAAACTTCTGTGATGTCTCCTTCAAGTTTTCATTAAAGAAATGAACCTCTAATGAAAAGACTGTATGGCATGACCAATCAACAAACTTAGTAATACCCTCTTGCATTCTAACACTATCAGAAATCTGGCTTTTGTCATTATTTATTGCAAATAATTGGTCTATAAGAATAATATCATCAGAACTTGTCAACTCGCATTCTTTAATCCCCTTTTTAGCTTCAACCTCACTAATTTGTTTCCATCTATCAGTTCCTACTAGGGCAAACATCCAATTATGATTAATAAAACTAAAATAACAAGAAACATGATCATAAGTAGTAGTACTAAATATAGGAAGATTTGCTGCTGCTTTAAGATTGACTGCAGAATCCAAAATATTTTGAACAAGTTCCTGATAATTAAAATTACAACTTAAGGCTACTTTTTCCTTTCCTTTACCAGAAATAGTCAATTTAGGAAGCTGATTCATCTTATCCCCTTCTGAAAGAGAATTATCTTCTAGTATTGCCTTAGAACTATCACACACTTGTGAAGCAATATCCTTAATCCCTTCATCATACTTTGAATCTACATTCTGGCTATCTTTATTTAGAGTTGATAATTGTTTTTGAAGGTTGCTCTCTGCATTATTTTGATTTATTTCTTCCCAGTGAATGCCATCATCACTCATCTGCCAAACCTCATCCAGAAACTCATAACTTTTAAAATCAGATTCAAGGTCATAGATATCTGCTGTTGGAACTACAGAAGCGGCAGTTGTTAAAGGTGTAGTTGTCGACCCCGAACCAGTCTTAGAACAACAATACTTGTCTGGATTTTTAGTTTTATCTGTATCACTTACAAGATTTGATATATCAGTAAGAGTAACTCCTTCTTGAATAAGTTCATTACACGGAGTAATCCACCAATCTCCCCCGTTTGAAGTACAACTATCTGTTGAACTGCTACTAATTGTATCTGTTTGTATTCCAACAAAACTAATTATCTCAGACTTTAATGTGCTCACAGCTTTTCCTTCAATTTGAAATGATTGTACTCTATTTGGATTATGTAAATAAATTTTAAGAGCAGGCGTTGTACTAAAAAAACTACTTTTTCCTTTATTAAGCTCATTAACAAAATCTGTAATTCCCTGATCATAATCATGCTTTGCTAAATTTGCTTGTAATGAATTTTTAGAAGTCATTGAACTAACATCTAACCAAGCCCCAGCATCAGACCGATATTGCCAGCCTCCAGATTCAAATTTATAATAAACGTTAGCTGCAAGAGTTCCATCCTGATATTCAAAAATTAGAGTTGTTGCCCAAGAATAAACATCATTTGTTGAGGATGCAGAGCCTGAACCAGAATTAAAGTTATTATAAACTTCATTAGCATAGGCTATACGTTTATCTATAAGATTTACACTAGGGTTAGAACTTGGGCGTTCATATTTATTCATAAATGTTTTCGTTGCATCACTAATTGTTGTTGTTTTAATCAATGAATCATAAGCAGTTTTTTCAGAAGACCCACCATTTGCCCCCGAACCTTTTAATTCATAATTAACAAATTCTAGTTGAGTATTAAAATCAGATGAAGATTTTCCTTTAGAACTTGCAAAATTATTAAGATTAGTTCTTCTTCCATCATTCCACTGAGCTAAACCATACGATTCAAGACCATTTGCTTCGTTAAATGCATTGGTGGGACTCAGACTAGACTCAACAATTAAATTTCCAATTATTCCAGCAACCTGAACATTGCTATACCCCTGTGAAGTAAAATAATCCCAAGCAGTTTTTGATCTGGCTTTCATATCTCCCAAAGGTAATGTTGGACCAGTAACAGGAGTCACAGGAGTAACAGCTGCTTTATTTACACAACAAACAGAGTTTGGTTCGGTATCTTTATCACTAGCCTGACTTGTATAATCTAACATTCCTCTATCAGCACAGCTCATTGCATTAGAATACCAAAATCCATTCAAATCATAGCAGGTCTTTTTAGCCGCAGCAATTACTGGAGTTGTTACAACTTTTGTTTTTTGAAAGTCAATATATCTTTTTCTTGCAAGCGCATCATAAATCAAAGCCTTATCAAATCCAACTCTAGCCAACTGCAAATCAGTTAAAATATAACTATCCCCAAGAGCATTTAGTTTAGCAAGAAGTATTTCTTTATCTTTTTTCATTTCAACTAAATCTCCATTTGTAGACAAACTTGTTAATTTAGTTTGAATATCAGTTTCAATTGCAATAAATGTAGCAGCTGCAAAAGAATCTTCCATCAAACCCTTTTGTTGATTAGAAAGATTTGTTGCCAAAGCGTTTAATTCTGCAATTGTGGAGTTTAGACCTCCAACATTACCAGCTGTAAACGCACTACTAAGAGATTGGGTGTCAATCCAACATCTTATTTTTGTTGTACCACAATTTCCAACATCCTTCCACCTTGAAGAATCACCAGTTGTACCTCCCGGATTATCAGTTGCACAAATTCTTATAATTCCTCTTTGATAAATTTGTGGACTAATAACTGACTGTACTCCTTCTTGAATATTTGGTTGAATAGCTGATAAAACACTCGGTGTTCCACCAATACATTCACTCTCACTGTTAACATTAGCAGTAGTTGCCTGGTCTTTAATATACTGATCTTTAAGATAATTAACAGCAAAAGAAGTTGAAACCTGTTTAAAACCACATTTTTCTTCTTCATTTATTCTCACACACAACTGTCTAAATCCTCCCGGAGCAGTAAAGTCTTTTGCTTCTTCAGCATATTCTCCTTTGTTAATATAACCCGTAGCTACCGGATAATAAGCTGTAGTTTGATAGTATGATTCTCCAGGAGCATCCTTCAAATAAATAGAATAATAAGTCCCAATATCTTTTCCAGAATAAATATGATAAAATACTTTATACTGTGATGTAGCTGGAATGGTTGCAGTTGTCTGTGCAATTTCATCAAACCAAGCACTAAATTGTGCAGGAGAATCTGGTTCTATTAAAGCATTAAAATCCTTAGCAAACTTGGTTGAAACAAAAGCTTTACAAACAGTTGTTCCAGCTTCATCAGTAGATCTTAAATTAAATGCTTTCATTGCATTAACACCGTAAAAATTAGTAAAGTAATTTACCGAACTTTCAGTATTTTTCCAAGCAGCCTGTACAGAAAGATATTCTCCTCCACCTCTATATGTTCCGGCCAAAGCTTCAAGTAATTTAGGTAATATAACCTTTAACATTGGCCCAGCTTGCCTCCAGAAAAACTCACAAGTATAAATTGCAGTAATCTCATCACAAATTCCAATATATTTTCCAGAGTTTAAGTTTTCCTTTAAACAACTTTGATATGACTTTAAGATTGAAATGTAATTATCAACTCCTGCCTGAACTCCTGTTAAACATACAGGTACAACAATTCCTTCTTTATAATTTGGTAAACACAAAAATATACTTCCAACAATTCCACTTTGTACAACATCATCAACATAAAACTTTCCACCAAGATTACATCTACTTGCCGGACATATTACCGGATCACAAACATTAAACATAAGTTTACAGTCACTAGCAGACATAAAGTCTTGACATTGAGTTCCAAGTTTATTGTTTGCTGGATTTCCAACTTTTATTGATTTACCTAAAATTGTAACTTTCTGCACTCCTGAAGAATATTGTTCTGCAGCCTGTTGAAGAGCTCTTATTCCATCAGCAACTTTCTTTTGTGCATCTGCTTCAGAAAGACCATAAAAATTATTTGATGTCTGACCAGTATTCAAATTAAACATCTGACAAATATCATCACCAACACCACTATCAAATTCTATATTACCATTTGGCCCAGCATTACACAACCAGAAACTTGATACTCGCCCAGATTCCTGAAAGGCTTGAGTTCCACTTGTAGATCCCCCAAGACCACCTAAAGTTTGTTTTGTTGCAGCATACCATCCCTTGGCAGTATCAAACGGAACTATAGCAGGCATTCCTTTGTAAGGTTCTGTCTCAAAATACTTAACCAAAGGATCTTTTATAGGAGTATTATAACTTTGCGAATCAAATTTCTTAAATGAAGCATAGGTTGATCTAATTGTTTTATACTCCGGAGAAAAACTTAAAACTTCTTCACCCATTTTTCCGTCACTCTGAACTTTGAAAATCCTATCAATTGCATACTGACCACTTCCTGCTTCCTTTAGTGAAGCATAATATTGATTTCCATTGCTATCAAAGATTGGTGCGATTGGTGTAGCTCTATCCAATTTACTCGTTGGATTATTCGAAGGAGTATAATCTGTTGCAAGTTTAAAATCATCATAAACTCCCTTTGTTTGATCTTTCTTAGCCTCAGGAAGTATCACTTGAGGTGTTCCAACAAATTGTCCATTAGTCCTAAGTTTATCAGCCGTACTTTTTGCCTGTGCATCTTTTAAACCAGTTTCTTTAACTGTGCTCAAAGAACTATACAATTTTGTTTCAGCAAGTTTTCTAAGTGTTGGACTTGCCTGATCATCACTTAAAATATTTGAATATAACCTTATTTCTCTTGCTTGATCATATTGCATATCCAATGGTAGATTAGTTCCAAGAACTTCTCCAACACTAATCTTATTACCTTTCTCATCAACTCCGGCAACACTACTCTTACCCAAATCTGTTTGCAATTCTTTAACATACGCTTTTCTAGCCCCTTCTGTGTCAACAGCCTTTCCTCCGAGAACACCTGCAGATTTTACAAATCCTCCAGAATCTTCACTCTTTTTTATTTCTTCATTAACCTTATTAATTTCCGAATTAAGAATATTAACATCACTTTCTATAGCTTTAGAATTTTTACCAAAACAATCATCTAAACTATTATAGGGCCCAGGAGCCATTAAATTTTTGTATTTTTCAGGAGCAACCTTGCCTTCTGTTGCCAAAGCTGCACTACACATATCATTCCAACCACCAGAATCTCTCATAACCTCATTTCTTGCAATTGACTTTCCACCTAGATTAGCAAATAAATTTTTCACCTGAAGTACTGCAGAGGTTGCAAAACACGCAGCTTTCATTGTTTTAACAGCACTTGCAAGAGAATCAGAAATCTTTTGCCATTTAGCTATTGTTTCGTTAAGTTTTGATATTTTTTCCTTGGTTTTTTCAGGAGTCAAAGGAAAAGCTCTTTTTTCAAAACCAATATTATAACTTATATTTACAGTAGAACCTGATCTCTTAGAAACCAGATCAATTTTAATTCTTGCATTTTGTTGAATATGTAATTCCTTAACTTGAATTTTAAGATTCCCACACATAACCTTATCACTACCAACAGTAATTGCAGCTTTTTCACTTGTTGATTTGCCAGTAGAATCAAAGCAATTGGCAATCAAATTAACTTTTTCACTATCAAAACTCTCAACCATTAAATTTGTTTGAGGTTTAGAATCAGTTTTACCAGGTTCAATAACCCACTCTTTTGCAGCAGTAAAGCTCTTAATATCATCATTAACTAGCAACTTACCACCATTATCTTCCGGAACCGGATTTTCAAAAGAAACAACCCTAATTGTATGAATCTCTCCATTGAAATCTAAAATCTGAGAATCTTGAGAAGTATCAACATTAGCATTATCAACAATTCCTTGAGGCAAACTTTTACTTGGATATTTTTCTTTAAATAAAGAAATCATTTCCAAAAGAGTTTTAGATTCTTTCACATTATTTGAAAGAAGAATTGCATTACTTATTGATCTAAAACCATAAGTATCATCATCTTCAACAGCACTATAAAACTTTCTATTTCCATAGGTCGTATCAACTTCCTTATACTGATCAATTGAACTCTTAAATAAATTTTTAAAATCTCCATCATCCGTAGAAATTCCGGTTTGAGGAGAAACAAAATTCTTAAATTCAACTTTCTTACTAAAAAAGTCAGCAAGAGATTCTCCCTGTTTAACTACTCCTAAGCTATATTCCACATCTTTAATCTTCAAAGTATCCTTTTTAGTCTGTATAGATTGTGAAGCAGATAATTGAGTAGTGTAATCATTTAGTTGTTTCATTACATTTTCATCAAGTATTTGTTCATTCTTCAAAGCAATTAAAACAATAAATGGAATTTTTGAGTTTGCTCCCTGAGCTCCAAAATAAACTTTTCCTTGAGGTGCATCACCTGTATCAGTTCCTGTAACCGGAAGAATATAACTATACAATTCATCTTTAACTTGGGGGTTTTTCTCATCATTGTCAATTAAAAGAGAACTTCCCTGAGCACCTATTGATAACGAAAACTGCTTATTTCCGCCAGCAGCAGATGTACAATAGCCAGTTACTAAACCAGTATTCTCTCCACTAATATCTAACTTGGTAATCTGACATAAACCCTCTGCAAACTTTCCGCCCTCATAAACATCTTCTTGATTTTGATCAAACATCACTGTAGCTTTTTTTCCTGAAGAAACGAGATCAACAAGACTAACCTGATAAGCCATCTGACAATAGGAACCTGGCAAATATCTTTCACTAGTTTTACCCTTTTCAATTGTAAAAGAATCTATTTTATGATTTACATCCGAATAAACTGAAATTTTAGCGCTGCTTTTAGCAAGAGAGTCAACTCTAACAAACGCTCTTCCCTGAAAAAAAGTATATTTAGGATAAATTTGTTTCCATTTATCATCAGATAAAACAGGTACATCACTTTGAACTAATCCCATACCAATACCATTAGGAATTCCATAGGTTATTGTTGCTGTTAAATTTCCCCTAACAAATTCCGGAAGTTTTCTTTCATCAGGCTGTTGTTTTAAAACAAGAACAACATATCCTAAATTATTTAGCGTAGCAAAACCCTGTTGAGTTTTATACGGACTCAATGCAAGTCTTGCCGGATGATAATAACCTACTCCTTGCATACCCTCAGGATATTTACCAACCTGATTAAAGGTAATACTTTTTATTGATTCTACTGGTATTGCTGGATTAATTTGAATTCCCTGCAGCTGACAAAAAACAGCCACATTTTGTTCAGCAATTAAATCACTTCTTACAACTGCAGGTTTACATCCTCCCGGAGCAATTTGAACAATAAAATCCTGTCTTTCTCTACAAGTATTCCAGTCCTGAGTAGTATTACCATAATACCCTGGCCAGTTTATTGTAGCTTGAGCTGTAGTATATGAAGAAAATTGTGGTGTTGAATAGGTATAACTGCTTGATCCTGAAAATGCATCACTTCCAGTACCTGTTGTAAATTGTGAAGATGTAAAACTAAAACTAAAAACTAATAAAACAAAGATCAAACTAACTAGTAAAAATTTTATCATCTCTTTTTTTGTAAAACAATTCATTTTATTTAAAAGTTAAATCAACATTATTTTTAGAGTATAAATCATAATTTTGCTGTAGTTGGTCCAGACTAGTTGGAGTAGCTAATGCTGATACTGAAATTCTAAGCTCTTTAGATAATTTCAAATCTTCTTCCAGAACATACTGACTAGACTTTCCACCACCAATAAGAGAATTTGTCAATTTTTGTTCAGGAGTATTCACATCAAAACACTGTTCATTTTCCTGACCAAAGAAACCCATTATTCCAGAAGCAGGAACATTTACACACTGTCTTGATGAACTAGCTGGAACTGTTAATTCACTTCCACCAAAAACCTGCACACTGATATTATAATTATCTTCACTTAATTCAATTTTATCCTGATCTGGATAAACTACAGTATAACTACTTTTTTCACCCTCAAAATTAATCATTGCAAGCCCATCCTTTTCTAACTTAACATCTCTTCCTCCAACAACCACGCTAAGATCCAGATCATAAACCCTATCCATTAAAATATTAGCAATAGCAGGTTCATTTGTAGAAACAAAATAATCCTGAGTTACATAACCCTCAGCTGTGGCAGTAATTTTTCCATTTATGCACTGTGGGAAATTAGCAGTCAACTTTGCATCTCCACCACTAATTTCTGTTTCACCAATATCACATTCCACATCCAAACAACTAAAAGTTATTGTAGATTTAACCGGACTCAGTGATTTGTCATATGTAAAGACTTGAACTGGAGTATTTTTATAATTACATAATTCATTTATTGAATCATTATTATCATCCAAACTCTGACCTGCAATTGCTTTTCTTGGAGTGTTTTTATCAATAACTACTGAAACCGGAAATTGAAACAACTCATTACCATCATTTATTTGCACAAGAACCGGGAAATAAACATCATAAATAAACTGATAAGGAACATAACAAAAGCCTAAAATTCCCATACCCTGTTCTAAACCAACAGGCTTTGCAACCATCAAGCTGCCACTTGTTGGCCAAATTTGAATTCTTGTTGGCCAATCAGCAGAATACATAAAACTAACCGGTTCATCAGATTCAACATTTTGAATAACAAAATATTTATTTTCCTTATTTTTAAGATTATAATAATTACCACTAACTTTTAAAGCGCCAATATTTGCTTCCAAAGCACTTTGTAAATCACTAACAACATCTGGAGCTTTCCAAATTTTAGGTTTACAACTTAATTCAGTTCCAACCACCGGAGCATAGGACATTAAAATATCCTTAGAATAATTCTCTAAAAAGGATTCTTTCTTTTCTTTATCATAAATCTCTCTAGCAAGAGTGTAAAATTTTCCAAACTTACTATCAAATCTCACCTCATGAGATGTCTTTGTAGCCGTTGCTTCTCCTTTAGTTACTATTAATCCTGCATTAACTCCCACATCAACATAAGTTTCACTAATTGAAACTCTAGAGGTTACATTCTCCAATCCAATATTATATCCCTCAGATATAAAATCAGAAAAATCGCAGTTCCGAATATCTGAATTAATAAACTTTTCAACCTGATTTTCAATCAAACCTTTTGATGGAACTTGCTCTTTAACAAGACTATTCCCTGAAACATAATACCAATAGGGAATATTATTTCCTAAAAAATTAAGTTGCGATGAAAATGGAGCAAATTTTGATCCCGGATAAAACTGTGGAATTTCAATATATCCACCCTGAGATCCGGCAATTCCCAAGGCATTTTGGGTACTTGTTTTAATACAACTATCAAAATAAGTGTAAACTTCATCAAACTGAACTTTCTGAGTTGCAGGAAAAATATTTCCTCTAAAACTGTAAATTAATATAACTGCTGCAACTATAACAATTGCAATTATAATAAATATTGTAACCTGCCCGCGCTTAGATTTATTATAGTTATTACTTATCATTTTTTCACCTCTTTTACAACCTTATCTTTAATTAACTCGAGAATTTCACTATTAATATCTCTCTTTATAATCGATTTAAATTTCTCCCAAAGCTTCTCATCTTCAACAAGAAGCAAGTATTTCTTCACAGTTTATACCCCTCTTTTAATAACCTATAAAATAAATAATCAAATTTAGCTATATAAATGTTTCTTAGTTACTTACTAAGTAACTAAGTTAGTAAGTAAAGGGTTAGTCATTAAAAACAGTAAAAAAGTAAAGATGGGCCCACCAAGGATCGAACTTGGGAATTGTCCACGTCAAAGACACAGTTTACCACTAGCTTATGGGCCCGTATAAAAAACAACTAAAACCCATATAAATAACTAACTGGTAACTAACTGGTCAACTAAAAAGGTTTAAAAACCACCTTGCTAATTAAAATAGTATATGAAGAAACCAAAGTCTACCAATAGGTTTTGTCCCTATTGTAAAAAGAAAACTGAGCATAAAATAAAGTTATTGTCAACAGGAATAAAGAGAGGTACTCTTAAACGTGGTGCTCTTCAAAGAGCCCAAAAAAGAGGCCTAAACCGAGGTTATGGTAATCAAGGAAAATGGGGAAGTAAACCTGCGATTGGAAAATGGAAAAGAAAGACAAAAAACACAAAAAGAATAGTCTTTGTTTATACTTGTCAAACATGCAAGAAAGCACATCAATCTAAAAAAGGAAAAAGACAATCAAAAGTTTTATTAGAATAAAATGGCAGAAAAAAAGAAATTTCATTCAGTGGAAATACCTTTACTAAAAAGAGAAATAGAACTTTTCGGTTTCTCAGAAAGTGAATTTGAAGGAAGATTTGTAAAAATAGATCTTTCTCCAGAATTAAAAGGTAAGGGTATAGAACTAAAGATGAAAGTAGTAATGAAAGATGGCAAGCCAGTAACTGAAACAAAAGAAGCATACTTGTTAGGTTCATTCATAAGAAGAATGATGAGAAAAGGAACAGACTATGTTGAAGATTCTTTTATAGTAAAATCACAGGATGAATTGCTAAGAATAAAGCCATTTTTAATCACAAGAAAAAAAGTCTCAAGAAAAGTAAGAGCTTCTCTAAGAAATGCAACAAGAAAAGAACTAACAGATTACGCTGCAGGAAGGAAATTTGAAGAGATTGTAATGGATATGATTAACAATAGAATACAAAAAGAATTAAGTCTAAAACTTAAAAAAATATATCCTCTAGCTCTTTGCGAAATAAGGCATGTTTTAATAACAAACCGAAAAGAGTACGACCGCCAACTAGAAATTGAAAAAACAACTGTTGAAAGAGAAGAAAAAAGAAGCCAAAGAGTCAAAAAAGAAAAAGAGGGAGAGAAAAAGTAAGTAAAGGTGAAATGATTCAACAGACACTAGTTCTAATAAAACCTGATGGAATTCAAAGAGGACTTATTGGTGAAATAATAAAAAGATTTGAACAAAGAGGATTAAAAATTGTTGCCATGAAAATGGTTCATGTTGATAAGACTCATGCCTCAAAACATTATAAAGAAGTTATTGCACAAAAACACGGAGAGCATGTTAGAAATTACCTCATGGATTATTTAACCTGCGGCCCAGTAATTGCAATGGTTATTCAAGGAAGTAATGCAATTGCAACCATAAGAAAAATCGTAGGTACTACCTATCCCGGAGAAGCAGACATTGGGACAATTAGAGGAGATTTTTGTCATGCAAGTAAAACCTATGTAAAAACTAATCATCAAGGTCATAATTTAATTCATGCTTCTGAAAATGAAGAAGATGCTAAAGAAGAATTAGCTTTGTGGTTTTCACCTAAAGAACTTCATGATTACAAGCTAAGCGCCGAAGAACATCTATATTAGATTAAAATTAATTTCTTGATGTTGGAACTATTCTCACTCTTCCAGCTACCGGATCTTCAACATGTTCAAATCTAGAAGTTATTCTCAAGCCAGCATATCTATCTGGTTCACGAACAGAAGCTGAAAGATCTTTTAAAGCCATTAATTCGGTCTCTGCAGAAGATTGATGTCTACCCGGAACATAACCTGTCTGCCAGTTTAACCTTCCAACCCTTTCAATGTAATGTAAAGTTAACATAAAAATAAATAATCAAACATCTATTTAAATATTAATACACTCAAAGGAAGGTAGAACGGTAGGAAACCTTGGTTTCCTTCGCTGCGCCTCTGTAGCTCAACTGGTTAGAGCAATTGATTCGTAATCAATAGGTTCTGAGTTCAACTCTCAGCAGAGGCTTTTATTATTATCTAGAATCAGGATCATAACTCACAGGTTTAGCCACAGAATGAACATTTTGACGAGGACCTAGAGATGATCCACTAAAATTTAAAGCTACTTCTGCTTGAGCTACAGGATCATCAACAGCAAGACAATAACCATCAGGATCTCCATCAGCAATTACTCTAAATACCTCTGCGGGATTACCAACAAATCTTTCACTTATCATCCAATATATAAGCCTAACTTATATTTAAATATTATCGTTCAAGTCCACAAAAAGCACTTAAATAAAACCTTTTAAACCCCTATTAATTAAATAAATTATGCCTCCATAGCTCAATGGTAGAGCGGCAGTTTTGTAAACTGTAGGTTGAGGGTTCAATCCCCTCTGGAGGCTTTAGTGATTGAACCCTGAGGGTTTAATTCACTTAAATTCTTCTAGAATTTTAGTTGCCAAAATTTCACAGAAATTTTTAGCACCTCTGGAGGCTTTTTATGTCTAAATAGAAATTCTTATAATATCTTTACTATTCAATTATAAATGACAAAAATAGCTCTAATCTCATGTGCAAGTAAAAAAGTAAACAGCAAAACAAAAGCCCAAAACTTGTATATAAGTCCCCTTTTCAAATACAACCTTAAATATGCAAAATCACTAAGTCCAGATAGAATATTTATCCTTTCTGCAAAATACGGGCTATTAGATTTAAATGAAGAAATTGAACCTTATAATAAAACACTAAACAAAATGTCTTCTGAAGAAATTGAAGAATGGGCAGGTTTAGTTTTAAATCAACTAAAAGAAGTGTCCGATATAAAAAAGGATGAATTTATTTTTCTTGCAGGGAATAATTACAGAAAATACCTAATTCCAAATATAAAAAACTACCAAATACCTCTAAAAGGTTTAGGTATTGGAAAACAGCTTAAATGGCTAAAGGAGAATGTTAAAAATGAGTGAAAATTGTAGCTTAATTCATCAATTGTTTAACGGTCAACCCAAAATAAGTTTTCCGTTTGATGTGACAAAAATACCCAAGAATGGCATCTATATTCTATTTGAAAAGGGAGAATTAGGCCATAACACTAGTAGAATTGTAAGAGTTGGAACACATACTGGGAATAATCAGTTACCTTCAAGACTATTTCAGCATTTTCTAAATGAAAACAAGGATAGAAGCATTTTTAGAAAGAATATTGGAAGAGCACTATTAAACAAAGATAAAGATCCTTTTTTAGAAAGGTGGGAACTAGATCTAACAACAAAAGAAGCAAAAAACAAATTTTCTGGTTTAATTGATTTTAAAAAACAAAAAGAAATAGAAAAAAAAGTTTCAGATTATATTCAAGATAACTTCAGCTTTATTGTGATTGAAGTAAATGACAAGTATAAAAGATTAGAACTTGAATCAAAAATTATTTCAACTGTCTCATCATGTAAAGAATGTAATCCTTCAAAAAACTGGTTAGGTTTATCTTCTCCAAAAGAAAAAATAAGAAAAAGTGGGCTTTGGTTAGTCAATGAACTATGGAAAGAACCATTATCAGACAAAGACATTAATGAACTAAGACAAAGTTTGAAATAACCGATTAATCTTCCATAAGTTCAGCCTTTTTATCTTCTATTAAAATATCTGCAACCTGTTTTGGAAGATTTGAAACATCTCCCTTCTTAAACGGACCAATCTGTTCTCCCTTAGGCCCAACAAGATCATCCACATCATCAATAAATAATAGCAAACTCATTTCAGCTTCATTTTCACTAACCCCACTACTAAAAGTTACCATTTGTTGGCCGATTCTCTTTTCACTTTCCTGTAAAGCTAATATAAGTTTGTCAAAAAGTTCTTTTTCAAAATCCAACATATTCTCAAAATCCCGTTTACTTATCCCAGTCTCAGAGGCCACAAAAACCAATCCCAGTATCTTTTTCTTTCTCAGCAACATAAGTTCCTTAAAAATAGACTGAGCATTTTCAAGTTGTTTTTGAACTTTAAGTATTTCATCTGAAAAAAGATCTCCCTGCTGCTGTGAAAGCTTTCGCTTATCTCGAATATACTCTGCAACATCTGCTATGAACTTTTTAGGCATGGGCTGTAGCTGCTCAGAGTACCTCTCCTTTCTTAGGGCTTCATAAATGTCATTATAGACTATCATTCCAATAAATAAGCATAAACCTCTAGAACACCAAAAATAGTAAATTTAAAACCATTATGGTTATGAAGAGCTATATAAAAAATAAAGAAAAACGCTCAAGAACAAAAGTTCTTGGCGTCATTATTTCCCTATAAAAATAAGGAAAACAAAAAATAAATTATTTATGTTTGGGTTACTTTTCCATTTCGGTCCATTGTGACTCTATGTAGAACCTGCTTTGATCCTCCACCACCAGCACCACCAGCACCACCAGCTCCGCCAGTTGATGAATTAGTCTCACCATAATTCGGAAGTCCATTAATTTTACAACAGAATCCACTCTCAAAATCAGGTAATAAATTATATCCTGAAGTGTAATAAAAATTTGTTCCTATATTAAGAGCCCAAATCTGATCGTGGCCTAGAATAAGCTGATAACCTTCATCATCAAGTTGCCTAACAAAATAAATCTCAAGCCCACCAATGTAAGCGTAATTTCCTTCTTTAACATATCCAGATGCTCCATTAACTACAATAAGAGCAGTCTTATTTGTTACACTCCTTATCTGTCCCTTATAATACTTTAATTCTGCTAAAGAAGATTCGCACAAATAAAATGCAGAGTTCATTAATGAATCTGAGTAATAACTAGTTCCAAATAATTGAGGATTCCAACCAATAGATTTGTTTAATTCCCAACTCCAGGTGCCACTACAAGCCACGGTACTAACTTGAGTCAAAATTTCATCAGAATAACACCCAATCCCTTCAGAAGTATTAGGATAACTAGCATATACAACACGACATTTTTTTGCATCGATAAAGTTAACATTGTTTCCCAAAAGACTTCCACTTTTATCAAGAAGTAACTTATTATCCCAATTCCCCGCAGAATCTTTGTAATAAACAGCCAAATCTCCGGCTTCTTCACCAGCAGCACCTCCTCTGTGAGTTATCTGCCAAGCAGTTTTTGTTGAAGTATCTTCTAAGGTTACTGCACCCGCATTCATCTTTCCAGCACCAGCTTGAGAATCTTTTATTACATTTGCAGTCATAGAATTATTAGAAACTCCTAATCCAATTCCAACTCCAATAAATCCAGCAATAAGACCAACAACGACCACAACACCAATAAGAATAGCTAATTGTTTACTATTTACTAAACTTTTCACCATTTTGATTTTTTTCTCATTTTCTTAAAAATTAAAACCAGAGAATTTGTTAAAATTCTCGCAGTCTCAAATTCTTAAGAATTTGATTTTTTCACCTCCTTTCATCTAATAAACGTCTTAAATAAGACTATAGCTAAAACAAAGAAAAGATATATATATCTTTCGAATTCTAGAAATAAGTAAGATTAATAAACAACAAATACAAACCTAAAACATGTTCAAATTCTTTAAAGAAAAACTACAAGGACTATTCAAATCTAGCAAGCCAGAGACAGAAAAAGCCGAAGAAGCAGCAAAAGAAGAAGCCAAGCAAGAAAAACAAAAGAAGCAAAAGCCAGCTAAAGACAAAAAGTCAAAAAAAGAGCAAGTTCTAGATGAAAATAAAAAAGAACTAGAATCTGCAATTGAAGACTTTGAAATTAAAGAGGAAATAGAAGAAAAAGAGATAGAAAAAGAGTTAATAAAAGAAAAACCAGAAGAATTTGAAGTTGAGGAAGAAGAATTAGAGATCAAAGAGCCAGAAACAGAAATTAAAGAAAAAGAGCCCGAAGGATTTGTAATACCTAGTAAAAAACCTAAAAAAGAAGAAGAAATCAAAGAAAAAAAGTCATGGAACATATTCTCAAGAATTCAGGGTAAATTAAATACAGTTACAATAGATCAAAAGAACTTTGATGAATTCTTTGAAAGACTTGAATCCCTGCTACTAGAAAACAATGTTGCTCTTGAAGTAGTTGATAAAATAAGGAGTGATCTAGAAAAGAAACTTATTAATGTGGAGATAAAAAAAGATCAGCTGGAAAATGAAATTAAATCTTCACTAAAAGAATCAATATTAGATGTCCTAATACCTCCATTTGATATGATAGACAAAATAAAATCAAAGGATGGAACATTTGTAATTTTATTCTTTGGAATAAATGGTTGTGGTAAAACAACATCCATTGCAAAACTAGCCAGCATATTAAAAGAAAATCAAATAACTAGTGTTCTAGCTGCTGGAGATACATTTAGAGCTGCCTCAATTGAACAGCTAATAAAACACGGAGATAGACTAGGACTAAAAGTAATTCATCAAGATTATGGTTCAGATCCTGCAGCAGTAGCTTTTGATGCAATTAACTATGCCAAGTCACATCAGATTAAAGTTGTCCTAATCGACACAGCAGGTAGAATGCACACAAAGGACAATCTTTTGAAAGAAATGGAAAAAATAATCAGAGTAACTAAACCCGATCTAAAAATATTTGTCGCAGAAAGCATAACAGGAAATGATGCAACAGAACAAGCAAAAGCATTTAACGAAATTGCGGATATCGACGGAACAATACTCACAAAAGCAGATGTTGATGAAAAGGGCGGTACAGCCATTTCAATTGGCTATGTTACTGGAAAACCAATTTTATACCTTGGTGTGGGCCAATCCTACAAAGATCTAACTAAATTTGACCCAAACGAAGTAATTGTTGGCCTAGGCTTAGATTAATTCTTAAATCTTTAAATGGAAGTTGCCAGGTAAATGGCAGAAATAACTGCAATAATCAAAGCAATAATCTGATGCAATTTTAGTTTTTCCTTATTCACAAAAAATCCCAATAAAACAGCTATGATTATATAACTCTCTGAAATTGCAACAGCAATTGATATTGGAGCAAAAACCATTGCAAAGCCAAATGCAAGCCATGCAACATTATCAAACAAACTCATAAATGTTAAAACTTTAATATTTTTCTTTAAACTCTTAAAAAACTTTCTTTTCTTTCTTCCCCGGATTACAAAAAAGAATGAAAAAACCATCAAAAAAAGATCCATTCCCCATTTCATTGTTATTGGATCAACTCTTCTAGAACCCACACCAATCAAAAAATTAGCAACACCCATAACAACAGCAGCTAAAAGAGCAATGTAAACTCCTTTTTCAAGCAAAAACTTCCTACCAAGTTTAAAATTAAACTTTTTCAAAGAAAGAAAGGCAAGACTTAGAATAAGAACAATGATAAAAACAGTTTGTAAAAAACTTACCCTTTCTTTTAGTATAAAAAACGCCAATAAAACTGATGAAACTATCTCAAACGCCCAAATAGGCTCAACAATATCCAGCTTACCGATTTTAAGAGCTTCTAAATCAAGAAATGAAGCAATAAAATAAACAACCCCTCCAGAAATAAACAAAAACAAACCAACACCAAACAAATTTCCAGCATTTTTTATTGCAAAGGGCGTTAGAACAACAAAACCTGTAAAAGTTATAAAAAATAAAGTATCCCAAACACCTATCTTTCTTGTTGATTTTTGTATTAAAAAGTCTCCAAAACCCCATGCAAACATTGCAACAACCGAAAAGATAATTCCAAATTCAGCACCGTTCATATTAAGGACAAATAATTTATCTATAAAAACCTATCTTTAAAACCATAATTTAGTAATAAAAGAAATCTTTATAAAATAGGAATATGGTCCAAAAGGATGAAATGGTATCACAAATTGGGAATTGGTATTTTAACCTTTGCAGTTGGGCTTGTTCCCTCAGGTACTATCGTTCAAAACAGAGTTAGTAAAAGTATTCCTCCATATGTAGAAAGTCATCTTGAAACTATTATTAAAGACCAAGAGAGAATTTTAGGGATAAAGCATTTTGGTATACCTCAAGTGTTATTTGGGCCATCTCCAAAAGATAAAACTACACCTCCAGGCAAGTATGATCCTGAAAATGACACAATTTATCTTGCAGTTAGATGGGTAACTACTCCAGAGAATAATTTAGCAAATACTTTATTAAAATGTTTATATTTGGGTTGTACTAAAAATATCAAAGAAACATTAGACCATGAACTCGGTCATTTTTACAACGATAAATTAAATGAAAGTTTAGGAAATGGCAATTATCCCAAAGATTATAATTCTGCTACTAACAGATTAATTTCAGAGGGAATTGCAACATACTTTAATAGAACAATAAATGATGGAAAAGATGATTTTAAAGATTCTGATTGGCCGGAGAAATTTGAATATTTATGGGGTTACCTAGCCTATGATGGAGGATTTCACCTTGTTAAACCAATCATTGATAGATATGGTAAAGAGGGAATTAAATATTTAATTACAAATCCGCCAAACATTCAGGATCTAAACAATATAAACACTTTAAAAGCATATCAAAACAGAGTTATAAAATCATTATCAAAACAAAATCCGTAGATAAATTTCTCAAACCACAACTTTATTAATGCCCAATTTCTTAGCTTTTTCATGTTAGAAGGATTGGGCAATATACTCAAGAAAAGCGTAGATAAAATCACATCTGCGATATTTGTAGACAAGGCTCTAATTGATAGTGTAGTCAAAGACCTTCAAAGAGCTCTGATTATGGCAGATGTTAACGTTGCTCTAGTCAGCGAAATAAGTAATAAAATAAGAAAAGAAGGAGAATCCAAATTAAAAGGTGTGGAAAAAAAAGAACAGCTAATTAAACTTCTAAACGATGAAATTCAACGAATTCTTGGAGAAGAAAAAAAGGAGTTAATCTTAGGTAAAAAAGACGTAATATTATTTGTTGGTCTCTATGGAACAGGTAAAACAACTACCATTTCAAAGCTAGGAGCTTACTATAAGAAAAGGGGTAAAAATATAGCCCTTCTAGGCCTTGATGTTCATCGTCCTGCAGCTGCAGAGCAGCTGGAACAGCTAGGTAAGAAAATTGAAATCCCAGTTTTTACAGATAAAAATGAAAAAAATCCAATAAAGGTCTATGAAAAATATAAAAAACAATTGGAAAAATATGATTTAATTTTAGTAGACTCAGCCGGAAGAGATGCTCTAGAAAAATCTCTAATAAAAGAAATTAAAGAAGTTTCTGATAAACTAAAACCAACTCACATAATTCTAGTTATTGCTGCAGATATTGGTCAGGCAGCAAAAAATCAGGCAAAAACCTTCAAAGAAGCATGTGACATTGATGGAGTTATTATAACAAGAATGGATTCCTCTGCAAAAGCCGGAGGAGCTCTAACTGCCTGTCACGAAGTTAATGCTCCAGTTTATTTTATCGGAACAGGAGAAAAACCACAAGACCTCGAACCATTTAATCCAAAAACCTTTGTTTCTCGTTTGTTAGGAATGGGTGATCTAGAATCTTTAATTGAAAAAGTAAAATCAGTAACTTCTGACAAAGATAAAGAAAAAATGGAAAAAAGACTTCAAGAGGGCAAATTCACTTTAATTGATTTATATGATCAAATGAAATCAATGCAAAATATGGGACCATTAAGCAAGATTACTGAACTAATTCCAGGTTTAGGAAAAGCAAAAATTCCAGAAGGATTAATGGGAATGCAAGAAGAAAAAATAAAACACTGGAAAAATGCAATAAGCTCAATGACTCTAGAAGAAATAGAAAACCCAGAAATTCTTGAAAAGCAAACATCAAGAATTTCACGAATTGCAAAAGGTTCAGGTACTTCAACAAATGAAATTCGTCAGCTTCTTAAACAGTACAAAATGATAAAAGAGCTTGCAACATCTTCAAAAGACCTCGGAGATATTAGTGATCCTTCTCAGTTATCACAAAAACAACTCATGAAGCTAGCAAAGAAGTTTGGCAATAAAAAAACAATGAAGTTCTAGACATTAGCTATCGCTAATTCTTAAAAAATAAAAGAAAGAGAAAAAAATAAATTAAAAGTTTACCTTAAAACGGAAATTTCTTTGTAGAAGATTTCTGATATGCTGGTCCACAAAGAGAAACAGATCCTACACAACTTCCATCCGCACATCTATATGGTTTTTCTGAAGGACAAGGTTGATATACAGTTAGAGAACAACATTTACACCCAATATCAAATTTATCAATTAATGCTCCACTTTTATAACCGGTTAATTGACTTAGAGTACTATTAACTTGGCTATCAAGGACTAATTGATCTGGTCCAATCCAATCAATCATAAAACTATATAATCGAGACTTATTTTCTTGATAGTAATACTGAAACCACATAAAAGATCCTAAAGCAACCTCATTATATTTACTGCAGTATTCACTACAAGTTATTCCATGAGGAGATATACCCTCAACTTCACAACTACCTAAAATATTCAAAACATCCTTTGAAGTTGGCAGTTTTTCTCCATTCTCTCCAAAAAATCTTCCAGCTGTTACACTATCTCTAACTGTTAAATATCCATTTTTGTCAAGAAGTAAGTTCTCAACCCATTTTCCAGTTGCATCTTTATAATAAACAGCCAAATCTCCAGCTTCTTCACTTCCAGCAGCATCTCCTCTATGAGTTACCTGCCAAGCAGTATTTGTTGATTTATCTCCCAATAACAATGCCCCTGCATTATATTTTCCAGCACCATATTGAGAGTCAGATATTACATTTGCAGTTATTGAATTACCAATTCCAGACCCTATAATACCAGCAATAAGTCCAACGACAACCACAACACCAACAAGAATACCTAACTGTTTTTTATTAAAACCATTACTTATATTTTTCACCATTTTTATTTTTATCATTTCCTCAAAAATCAAAACCAGAGAATCTTTGATTCTCGCAGTCTCAAATTCGTGAGAATTTGAACCTTTCACCTCCTTTCATCTAATAAACTGTCTTAAATAAGACTATAGTTAAAACAAAGAAAAGATATATATATCTTTCGAATTTAAGGAATATAATGAAACTAAAAAAATGCCCAAAATGTTCAACCTATACTCAAAAAGATATTTGCCCTAAGTGTAATGCTAAAACAGCTGAAGCTCACTACAAGTTCATTAACAAATTCTCAAAAAGTAAAACAGAATAATAATCTTTTCTGAAAATAACATATCTCTACCTAATTTATCATCGTTTAAACATGATCAATCAAGCTATTCTAGCAATAAATTAAAATTTTGCACTTGGTCAAAATTTTCTATGGTAACATTTTCAAAGTAGGGGGTGGTGGTCGGGGTAAGGGAGGAGAACTTAAAAACACAAATATTCTCAAATTATCATGCAAAAAATAATTCAATCTGGTGCAGAAGCTAACATAATTCAAGAAGGAAGTAATGTTACAAAAGATAGAATCTCCAAAGGCTATAGACTTACTCAGATAGATAATAAACTAAGAATTCTGAGAACTCGCGGAGAAACAAAACTCCTAGAAAAAGCAAGTCAGCTAATTAATGCCCCAAAACCAGAAAAACAAACAAGCAAACAATCTACAAAAATAATCATGCCATATATTGAAGGCAAAAAGCTATCCGAATGGTTGGACAAACTAGATGAAAAACAAGCAAAAAAAACCTGCACAGAAATTGGAAAGTCAATTGCCAAACTGCATGATAACGATATAATTCACGGAGACCTCACAACAAGCAATCTTATCCTAGATAAAAACGATAAAGTCTGGTTTATTGACTTTGGCCTAGGTTTTATCTCAACAAGAATTGAAGATAAAGCTGTTGATCTTCATCTAATTAAACAGGCATTAGAAGCTAAACACTTCAACAAATGGGAAACCTACACCAAATGGATTTTAGAGGGATACAAAATTTCAAAGAATTATGATAAAACCCTAGAGCAACTAAAAAAAGTAGAATCTCGTGGCAGATATAAAGATAAATATTAAAGGGATAGCCCCGCCCGGATTCGAACCGGGGTCACGGGCTCCAAAGGCCCATATCCATAGTCTCCTTCCTGGACATTTAAGCCAAAGGAAAGATTTGACCGCTAGACTACGGGGCTATTCCAAACATCTTAAGTCTGTTAAGATGCTTAGGATTCCTAAAACCTATTGATTTAAAAAACTTTGCAAGCTCAGTTTTTTTAGTAATATATACCGAATTACCCTTACTAATGTTAGAACAATTTATCCCTAAAGATAATAAACCATTTCTAACATCTTCCAATAATTTAAGATTATAATTTTTAAAATTAATTTGATGAGTATTTTGATTTGTTAACTTATAAATTGACCCATCAGTATCAAAAAGTCCTCTTAAACAAACACTTAAATAATTATTATTCTCAAATATCCAACTAGGAATTCTAAGCTGATTATCAATTTTATTACCAGGTTTAAAACCTTTACTTTCAAAAAAGTTAATCAACTCCACACCATGGGCTTGAATAAAGATTGCATTGCTTTTTTTAGCATATCCAAATTTTACCTTAATTGAAAAAAGTCTTTCAATTATTGGTTTAACATAATCTAATAAATACTCCTTGTCTAATTCAGCATGGCCGACAATTCTTATCATATATGTTCCAATTTTATAGTCCTTTATTTTAGTGGAGTTTCCATCACCGAGCATAATGCCATACAACTCAGCTAAATCTTCAGAATCTTCTGGCAGTCTAATAATTTTAGTGCTTCCCTTAGAGATAGTACCTCCTTTTTTTCTTCCCCAATTATCAGATTTTTCTTCAATTATAAACTCTCTAAAATTATCACTAAAATGTAAATTATTAAATAAGCTAGAATCAATTAAACATTCTTCATTATAGTATGATAAAAGCTTTCCAAACTTTAATCCTAACCTGTTAGCCAACTCTTTCCAAGTCAGTCCTAACATCTCTTTTTCCTTTTTCAATAATTCTTGTTGTTTACCTTTTTTCAATAAGAGTCTCATAAATAAATAAGGCGAGTATTAATTATAAATCTATTGTTTGACCGCTAAATGGTAACAAATATTTTTAATAAAAACATTTTTAAACTATAACACAACTCCAAACTTATGGAACTAGCAGTAAGACATATTAAAGGAAAGGGCCGAGGAGTAGTTGCACTGAGAGATTTTGGTTTGGGAGAACTAGTTGAAGTATGTCCAATTATTGCATTTTTTAGACCAAGAAACCTACCAAAAGAATTGGAATCCTTTCCATACGGATGGGAAGGTGGTTGGTTAGCTATTCCTGGAGGACATGGATGCTTATATAATCACTCATATCATCCAAACACTGAAATAGAAAATGATCATGAACAAAGAACAGTTGTTTTCACTGCTACTAAACCCATAAAAAGGGGCGATGAAGTCACATTTAATTATAATGTACCTCTTGATTTCGAGGTAGTAGAATAGTTTTTCTTAAAAAACTAGTAAAACTAATCACAAATAACAGTCCCAGCAAACTTTTTACCAGAAAGCAATAAATCTAAGTTTTTCATGTCCTTTCCAAGAATATAAGTCTTAACCTTATTTTGAAGAATTATTTTTGCTGCAGTTTGATCTAAAACAAAATGTTGTCCAGGCTTAAAATCTAATTTCATTATCTTTTTATAAAAATCTTTCCAAGAGATCGAAGGAATAAATTTAGCATCTTTGTGAGTAAGAGGATTACTTGTGTACAATCCACTAACAAGAGTTAAATTAATAAAATCTGTATCAAAGAAATTTGCCAGTTTTGCCGACGTGGCATCACTTGTCTGATCAGGAGCATATCTCAAAGCCCCACAAAAAACAATATCATTTTTCCTAAGTAAACTTGCAACATGTTCCATATCATGTGGAATTCCTTCATTTGCATCTCTACCAAAAAAGTAGGTTAAAAATCTTGCATTCATTCTTGTAACTGCAATTCCACCCATACTTTGCAAAAATTCAGATTTTCCAACATCACGAAGAGCATGAATATATTTTCTTGCTATACTTCCACCACCACAAACCACAACAAATTTGTAATTTCCTCTATGTTTTTCCAAAACCCGTTTAAATTCTTGGATAAGTTTAATGTTCACCTCATCGGGAACAATCAAACTTCCACCAAGGCTTATCACCATCACCTTCTTACCATCTCTTTTTTCAGTCATAGTAAAAAGAATAGTAACAGCTATTTAAATTATTTTATTTATCCTCTGAAAATATCAAGAACCATTCGCTCTGCTCACCTTAAATTTGTAAAAATTTAATGGTGCCAAAAATCTTGATTTTTGAGCATTTGCACTATAAGTTTAACCATTAGCTTAAGCTATTTAATTAATCTAAAAACTGTAAATTTTGCTCTTGCCAAAATTTATTATGGTGTGATTTCAGAACAGTGGGGTGGCGGTAGGGGTGGGGCTGGGAAGAATTAATTCTATCTTTCAAATTATTTTTTATAAATAACATCATGGTGATCAAAATCTAAGAACTTAATCTTATTTTCTGAATTAATAAATGAAAAAACAAGAACAAAATGCCCAATTTGAACTCTTTTTTTATCACTTAAATCATGTCTTAAATTTTTATAATGTTCAATATCTGAAGAATTTATAATCTCTTCAATTTTCTTTAAAACTTGCTCATAAAGAGATTTGTCCTTTTTTGAAAGTTTATTTAGTATCTTTTGCAGATAAGGAATCACCTCAGAATCATACATTTTAATCCTCAATTATTTTTCTTAATTCATCTATATTTTTAAAACTTATTCCTTTTTCTTTTTCAATCCTTTTTAACTTTTCTAAATATTCAGGTCTTAATTCCGGCTCCAAGATATTAGCTCCACACTCAAGAACAATCTTTGCTATTGCCTCACTTTTCGTCTTTAGATTATACCTTGCTTTCACTATGTTTAATATTTGGTTTGCTTCTTCTGGAATTTCAATCATTGCTTGTATCATTTTAATCTTTTATATATCTGGTATATATACCTTATATACTTGGAGTATATAAACATTTCTTTTTTTATTTTATCGTAAACAACTTATCGTCATCAACATCAAAAATTCCAAGTCTAACTCCACAGTCTATCCAACCATGAGCATAATTAATTGCTGCAAAGCAATTAACATAATCTCCATTTTTCTCAAAAAAATGAGCATCTGACAAATAAGCCTCAACCATTTTTATTATCTCACCAGCATCTTCCTCTTTGCCAGAAAATATCTTCTTCCTAACAACTCTCAAAGCCTTCTCAGTCAATGCAAAGTATTTCTCTATTTTCTCAGTTTTTATCCTATCAGCAACTTCTTTTTTCATTTTAATTTATCCTTTATCAAAAAATTTATTCTAATAGATTAGAATCTATGTTTAAAACTTTTAAAATGTACTCTTTTATTTCTTTATTTTTATGGGAATTCAAGCTTATATGTTCTTCTCCTGTTGAAATTTTTATTAAAATCCAATTAAGATTATTCAATTCCTTGAGAGCTTTTTTGGATTCCTGTATACTTGCCGTATCAACTAAATGAAAAAGGTTCTTAATTGGTGTATGTTTGCCACCCCAAATTCCCTTTCTATAGAGTTTGAATAACAATTGTGCTTTTAATAGCTCATAATCTGCCATATTTAACCCCTTTTAATATTTTGATAGTTCTTAATATATAATTTTATATTTAAATCTTTAATAATTCATAGCAATTAGAATACTCGTATTTACTATATCTTTTTAGTGAATTAAATACGAAAAGCATAAGATTTAAAAACTCTGTTTTCTTAGTCAAGGAAACATAAACTAAAGATAAAATATAAAACTACAAAATGGCAGAACAATCATTTTTTTTGCAGTATCTAGGAGATAATCCAAAAATTAGAGTTTTAGATTTTCTGATGGACAACTTTGCTCTAGATTTTTCCTTACCTCAAATAGCTCAAGGAAGTAACGTAGCTTATACCACACTTATAGACCTATTTCCAAATTTACTAAAACAAAAAATTACAATAGAAACAAGAAAAATAGGAAAAAGCAAGTTATTCAAGCTAAATCTTGACAGTCCTATTGTTAAAGCATTTATAGCAATTGATCTAAAGCTATCTGAAGCAGCAATTCAAACAGAAGTTGCTGTTTGAATAAGTTATTTAAAACAGTCGTTTAAATCAAATCAATCTAGAAATTAAGTTAATTAAAAATCTTAGAAGTCATTAATCATAGTTAATAATTCTTAAAAGAAACTAAAAATTAAGACTTATCTATAAGTATCAGCTGCGCTTGCACTTCCATTTGCAGCAGAATAATCTCTTCTCTTTCTTCCGCTCAAAACTAGTGCTCCAGCTCCAGCAAGACCAACCAATCCAGCTAAACCAGCTGTTCCACGTGGTGAAGATACTGGCATTCCAACACCATCGTTAAAAACATAAGGATTAGTGTGACTTACATAAAGTTCAGTAGCATTACTAAGATTATCTCCATCAAATTTATTAACTACTTAGCAACATTTCTAGTACTTGGAGACTTACCTAAAATTAAAAGTTTCTGTGAATCTAAATATTCTTTAGCATCTTGAGGGTTTATTTTTCTCCTTCTATTAAATTCCTCAAGCTGTTCTTTACTATATTTAATAGGTTGAAGACCCGGGTCAGGTACGAAAATTGAACTTCCACCACCAGCCAAGTATCTTGTTGTATAATGCCCAAAAGTACCATCTGGTTTATATCTTAAAATAATCTCATTTTGGCCAAATGTTTTATCTTCATCAGAAGGAGCTTCATCACCACAATGAAAATGCCAAGAGCTTACTATTTCTTTACCCTGCAAATAAAAAAATAATGGAGAAAATGGAAACCTAAAATGATATCTGTCTAAATTTTTGGCAACAACTTGGGGTAATAAACTATCTGGCATCAATCCATTAATTGTGGGTGTAACTTCAAACTCAACTCTTCCTTCTTTATTTCTAGTTAAATATCCACATTTTTCAGAAGTTTTTTGAGCAACATCCTCCAGATAAATGTCTTCTAATCTTTTATAGTGATCATCATCTTCAGTTTCATGGATTGCTTGAACAATCTCTTGTCGAGTATGAGTATGAATAGGATATTCTAATCCTTTTTGAATTGTAAAACCTGAAGCCAAAACAAAAAGTATTCCCATTAATCCAGGATGTCCAGCAACAAATCGTCTAATAGGTCCATATCCTCTAGTTCTCTCGGCCTCAACTACCTCTGCAACTTTATCAACATCATCTAAAGATCTACCAAAATGATTAATTCTATCTAATAATGAACGTCCGTTAGATTCATTAGGATGTTGAGTATCATAAACCCTAACTAATGCTCTAGCTTCTTCAGGATGTTCTCGAGTAAATTGCCTAACTTTTCTAGCTTTAGGTCTTGGTAAGCCATTAGAACTTCCAGTAAAAGTTCTATACACTTGTAAAGCTTCTCTTCTTTTTTCTTCTAAATTCCCTTCTAGAGTTGATGTATTTACCATATAACTACTGGGTAATAGTTAATTTATAAAGATTTCTATTCTTAAGTTTTTAAGCACTATTAAACCCAGATTTATCTTGAAGATAAATCTGCCCACCCCTATAAACAAAGATATAACTCCCTGCAGATGAAAACGTCACATTTGAACCTTGAGACATATTTAAAAGCCCAACATCCTGTATAGTTAAGTTACCGCTATTTACAGTATAATTCTGCCCAATAACATTGCAAGTTTCATTTATTATCCAGTTACCTAAAGAGGGGGGTTGACAAAGATTATTAAAAATATGAATATAAACACTTTCAGCATCTCCATAAGCTATCAATCTACCATTTTTCGAAAATGCCACAGACATTACACCATAAATAGAATTGTTTAAAGTAACATTTAAAACCCAATCACTTGTTTTGTAAACAGAAACATTACGATCACTCGAGCCAGCTGCAAGATACTGTCCATCAGGAGAAAAGGATACTGAATAAACAATATCAGTAGAATTAGTCAGATTCTTAAGATTACTCCAATCAGTTGTGTTGTAAATATAGACCTTATAATCTTCTGAACTTGCTGCAAGATACTGTCCATCAGGAGAAAAGGATAATGAATAAACGTAATCATTAGCACTAGTTAAATTCTTAAAGTTACTCCAATCAGTTGTGTTGTAAATATAGACTTTATGATCCAAAGATCCTGCTGCTAACCAAAGATTATTTGGGGAAAAATGAACTGAAGTAACTTGATTTGTTGGATTAGTTAAATTTTTAAAATTTTCCCATGTAGAAAAGTTATTAAGATTTATTTGTGCTGACTCTCCAAGACCAAATGAATAAGCCACCCATTTATTATTCTGTGAAAAATCAATTCCACGAATTACATTAGCAAATAAGCTATTAGAATTTGTCAAATTAATTACTTCAGCCCAATTAGTAATGTTATATATTACAACATCTTTCTCATTTTGACAGGCTAGAAGTTGATCATCTGAAGATAAGGCAGAGGTAGCTATACCATACCAACAGGGTAAAGTTTTATTTAAACTCCAATCCAGAGTGTTATAAACAAACAAATGTTCACTTCCTACAACTAACTTCTGATCATTTGAAATAAATAACAAAGACCATACTCCATTACCAACAATTGATTGAAGAGTTCTTTCTAAACTCCAATTAACAGAACTATGCCCGAATTTTAAATTAACTGAATTATCAGAAAGATTTAACCCAGAAAGTCTTAAATTAACAACTTTAGGTTTTTGTTTGTCTAAATCTAAATGAGTATCAGAAATAGAAGTTATTTCCCCATCATAAGTAAGCACATTTAAATTTTTAAGGTCATCAATTAAATCAGCAGAATTAATTAAGCTCAAGTTATTTCCAAGGGTTTTATGTTTAAAAGTATTTTGATTAGAAAATCTGCTCATCAATTTTTTCTTATTAAAAAAACCAAAAGTTTTACAGTTACTAGCAACCCAATCACCAAAAGCAGTCCTTGAAATATTTAAAGTCAAATCTAAAGTCTGAGCATCTAAAACTTGTGAATCAACTTCATTAACTGTATATAAAAAAGTACTTCTCCATTTGCCAGAAACATTTTCACTATAAGTATCAGTAAACGAGTAATTAGAAACAATCTTTTTCATATCATCCAGCTTAATCTGTTTAAATTGCTTATATTGATTTTCACCAGATACAAAAAACAAAGAAATAATAAAAATTAAACCAACAAAAATCCCAACAATTATCCTCTTATTTATTTTACTCATTTTTCCTCTTTTGTTCTAATTTTATGAACATTTAACTCACCTTTATTATCATTCTTGAATTTACACTGTCCCACTGAATAGATCCTCCACCAACAGTTAAATTATTCGGAGCATTTATAACAACATTTCCTCCATCAACAGTAAGTTTCGCTCCAGTTGCTGGAGAACTTGTTCCAATTCCTACCAATCCACTACCAGCTCCTACATAAATATTTTGTGTTGAAAGAGAATTTAATTGCAACGGAAATCCATAAGAATCAATAAGTCCAATTGGATTAATGTTAATATCTGATACACCATTAGATATGTTAATATTTCCTCTTACATCTAACTTTTGTGTTGGACTACTTGTTCCTATACCCACATCACCATTAGGAACTATTCTAAATGTTTCCACAGTTCCATTTCTTTTTATAAATAAATTCCCATTACTATTTCCAATAAGATAAGTACTATTATCAAAGGTAGTATTCAAAGATATGAAAGGTGCAGCACCTCTTATCGTAAGATCAGCTTCTGGAGTTTTTGTTCCTATACCCACATCATACCCAGTATATACATTTGTTCCACTTAAATTCCAACCAGAAGCAATAGTTTGATTATAAGCATACAAATTATATGTAGTGTTATAAGTTGTAATATAAGAAGCATTATATGTGCTTATCCAACCAGAGTTATAAGCATTGTACATTGAAACATTTGCAGCGATTGTTTGATTATACATCCATAAATTTATATCAGTTCCATTTTGAATGTAAATTGTAGAAGAAACATTAATATCTCCTCGAACATCCAACAGCCTTGTTGGATTAATTGCAGCTGTTCCAATTCCAACTCTTCCATTTCCATTAACAAAGAAATTACCAGCCATTGAAACATTTCCATTAACAGTTAGCATTGAAGCAGGGGTTATTGTTCCAATAGCCACCTTGTACTCTAATCCTCTAGGATAAACTGTTGTACTCGACAAATTCCAACCCGAAACAACAGTTTGATTATAAGCATATAAATTATAAGTTGAATTATATGTACTCAACCAATTAGAATTATAAGCATTGTACATTGAAAGGTTTGTAGCAGTTGTCTGGTTGTACATCCAAGGGCTTACTGCAGTATTTTTAACATAAACTTCATTGCTAACATTTATCTCTTGACTAAAATATCCATTTCTCCATTTAAAATCAGAAGAACCAATATCATATGTATCATCCAAGCCTGGCAATAATGTACCATTTACTGAAAGTCCCTGAACAACTAAAGAACTTATGTTTCCACCAAGAGTAATATTTCCATCGACCAATAAATTTCCAGCAATTCTCACCAAATATGTATTATTAACAAAATCTGTTCCAATTCCAACCTGACCAGTAAAAGAATTAACAAAAAGAATATTGCTACCAACAGTAAAATTATTAGTCCCAAGATTAACATTTCCTGTTGATCCAGTATACGGAACATACGAAGCATTGTAACTTCCATCACTCATATTATAAGCCCACCTATTATACGTTGCATTATATGTCGAACCAGCCAAACTACTAACACAATTTCCATTTAAACACAATTTAGCAGTATTTCCTGTATTTGAAATATTAAAATTATCCGCATTGTTAAAAACAGCATTTCCTCCAGCAGAATAAATTGAATAACCATTTGTAACTATTCCACCATCTGCAGATAATACTCCTGCAGGAGACATATCTACTATATACAGCCCATATAAATTTGTAGCATTTCCTTCTACCGTTCTTGAAGAGTATAAAGAGTAAGCAGTTGTAGCAGTCCCAGAAATATCTACATTACCTTGAAGTCCTGTTACCGAATTTATTGAAGTTCCTGCTTCTACTGAACCTTCACTATATGTCCCAACTAATTGTGTTCCTGACAAATCCAAACCTCCAGGGGCAGATGCCTTAGACCATAAATTCCATATTAGAGATGAAGGATTTGCTGACTGTTGTCGAGCATTTGTTGTAAAATAATTACCATATCCTAAAGAAGCAGTCCCAGGAATAAGCTCAAAATAATCAGAACTAAGTATATTTTTTGAAAAATAAGATGAACCATTAACCTGAAAGATTGTTGGGATAAAATAAAAAGAATAACTCTGTCCAATAGTTGTTATTCCGTTTGTTGTAAGATTATTTTCTCCCAAATTAACATTGTTAGTAGCTCCGGTATATGGCACATATACTGTACTTCCTGCAGCATTCGTTTGATTATACATCCATTGTTTAACAGAATTTCCTGCAATTATGACATCAGTTCCAAAATAACCATTTCTCCATTGCAACCCCGAAGAACCTAAATCAAATTGATTATCAAAACCTGCACCAGGAATCATGCTAGCATTAACATTTAAATTATTTACAGTTAAAGAAGTTATATTGTAAAAATAACCTGTCTGTGCAAACAATTTTCCTTCACTAACTGTCACTCCTCCATTTTGCCATCCTCCTCCAAACTCTGAACTTCCATTAACATATAAATTTCCATTTGTAATATTAACAGTTCCATTAACTTCAAGTTTATTGCTTGGAGTTATTGTTCCAATCCCAACATTATATTCTAACCCTCTAGTGTACAAATTTGTTCCACTTACATTCCAACCAGAAGCAATAGTTTGGTTATAAGCATAAGAGTTATATGTATTGTTATAAGTAGATTCGTAGCTTACATTATAAAAAGAAGTAGCTGTTTGGTTATATGTCCATAAGTTATAAGTTTCATTATAGGTTGTTAAATAAGAAGCATTATTCACAATTCCATTATATGTTACATTAAAGCTTGAACTAGCTAAAGTGCCATAACAAACTCCATTTAAACACAATTTAGCAGTATTTCCTGCATTTGATATATTAAAATTATCCGCATTGTTAAAAACAGCATTTCCTCCAGCAGAATAAATTGAATAACCATTTGTAACTATTCCACCATCTGCAGATAATACTCCTGCAGGAGACATATCTACTATGTACAACCCATATAAATTTGGTACAATTCCCAATATACTTTTCTCAGCTTTTAAAGCAATAGCCAAACCACTAACATTTCCATCTGCTACTACTTGTCCTTGAACTCCAACTAAATTACCGATAGTACTTGATTCAGAAACTCCTGCTTCACCATAAACTCCTGCACTTGTAACAGAACTTAAATTTAAATTATCCCCAGTATTTGATTTACCATACAAATTATAAACCCAGGATTGAGTATTAGAAGTATTTTCCATTATATTTGTAGTAAAGGCATTTGGAATAGCAAAAGATAAAACTCCTGGATTAGAATTAATATACCCATTAGAAAAAAGACTGTTAATAAAATAAACAGTCCCATTACCTAACAAAATTGGATCTTTTATTCCATATGTGGATGAAACAATATTTGTTGGTATTCCTAATGCAATCGAACCATTAGTTGTAAGATTATTATATCCCAAATTAACGTTTCCTGTAGCTCCACTATAGGGAACATATGAAGAGTTATAGGTAGATTCATAACTAGCATAGGTAGAATTATAAGTCGTTAAATAAGAAGCATTATTTACAATACCCTGATAAGTTACATTAAATGTTCCTCCTGCAGTAGTTTGATTATAAAGCCATCTTGTCACATTATCACTCAAATCCAAAGTTGAACCATTAAAAGATAAATAATCTTGAGAATTAGTTCCAATCGCCCAATTAAACAAACCTTTAAACCACCCTCCCAAACCTGTTGAAACATTCTGTCCAGGAGGCATATTAATTGATGTTGTCCAATTAATATAAAGAGAAGAAACATTTCCAACCGAACTTTGAAATATCTGTCTCTGAGAATTATTTGTAAAGTTTAATCTTTCAGTATTTATGTAAATCTCCATAAAATATTTTTTACCATACTCCAAATTCATCTTTTGAGTTTTGTTTCCCAACATAACATCATACTTTCCATTTACAATTGCATTAACAAAATCACCTGAAGAATTATAAACCAAATTTCCCGCAGAATAATCATCATAAACATAAACTGTTAAATTTCCTTTATCTAAATTAATTCCATTTTGCAGAACATTTCCCTGTAAAGCTACAAAATCTTCAGCAAAAACACTAACAAAACTACTAAAAACTACTGCCATTAGCAGAGCTATAAATACAACTACTAAAAGTTCGTTTCTTAACCTCATTTTTACAAAAATAAGACTAAAACTTAATATATAAACATTATTAAGCATAAACCATTCAAAAAATCAAAAAATATTCAGCAAAAAGTTTAAAAACCAAGCAAATTAGCAGCATTCAAAACCCTAATATCTGGCGAAAGCAAAGAAATATGATCGTCCTTACTTCTAACTCCACGATATAACTTTTGTAAAAACTCTCTTCTAGCCTTATCTTTATAAAATTCCCAGTAATACTGGGGATGTGTTTTCTTCAACATCTTCCAAAAAACCGATTGAACATTTGGATTAGGATACTTTGTAAAAATTATACTTCTACATTGATCTCCAGGAAAATCAACTCCCCGATTGCACTTTGTTGTAAAAAGAACATCAGTGCTTTTATTCTTAAACTTTTCAACAATTTTATTTTCCCTATCTTCCTGTTGAGTCTCATAAAGTTTTTCTCTTGCAATTAAATTTTTGAGATTATAAACACTTTTTTCTCCAATTGTTGGCAAATCTTCAAAAGCATTAACATGAATTAAAACAGGTTTATTAGCAATTTCAACACATTTATCCAAAGCTTCTAAATACTGCTGTCTTGAAAAATTACCACTAGCAAAATTTTCATATTTACAATCCATCTCCAAACCAGTATATTTAACCTCAACACTACCTTGATTAATTGTTTCTGCATCAACCGTTACAAAATCCGTTATTCCAAATATATCTCTCAACACACCAACAGAATGAATTGTTCCAGACATCAACACTAAAAATTTATTCTTATCCAAAAGTTCTTCAAATTTTTTAGATAAACTCACAGTTGCAACATTTGCAATGATGCCTCTTTCCTCCTGAGAAAATGTAACAAATGTATCATCAAAAAGCTCTTCAAATTCAAGAGCAATCTCAACAACTGAATGAATATAATTCTCCTCATCAAGAGAATCAACCAAAGCCGAGTTTTTTAAAAAGAAATTTAAGATCTCATAAAGCTTAGTATTTTTTAACTTGATTATTTCCCCAGTATTAGCCAAATGCTTAGTATACTCATCATTTATTACATCTGAAACTAAATTATAAAGACTTTTAACTAAAACCTTAAGTGCACTATTTTCGAAATTTAAACTCAACAGTGCATTAAAAAATCTAGCAAAATTAATTCGCTTTACATTTGAAAAACTATCTAAAAACTCATCACACTCATCAATTATTTCAACTTCAGTCTGAGGTTTTCGATTCATCAAACTCTCAAGTTTATATTTCATTGAATTAAAAACAATTGCCTCAGCATCAACATAAGAATTAAACTGACCATAATAACCACAACCCTCTTTTCTATTATAAATTGTAAAATCAATTCCATTTAATCCAGCATATTTTATTTTCTTTTTTGCACCAAGAGGGAATTCATATTCTGAAGGAACTATCGGGCTCCAATAGGGACATGCCGGAGCTATTGAAATTCTTCTTATATCTTTAACTTCAAGATCTGGATCACGATTATTTTCTTTTAAATATCTTTGCAAAAATTCAACATTGCCTTCTTTTATTTCAATTTTACATGGTAAATTCTGATCATTTGCACTGCAACCTTTAGAATAAAGACAAGAGTGATTTTCTCTACCAGTTATAATACTAATTTTCAGCTTTTTATGATCATTTTTAAGAATATATTTTGATTTCGAATAATCTAAAGCATATTGTTTCTGAAGAGCTTTTCCAGGAACAACAATGCTTGTTTTTCCAAGTTCTTTTGCAAGATTCAATGCAATAGCACTTTTTCCAGTACCACAAACACCTCGCACAAAAATTACTCTCTTCCCATTATTAATATTTTTTAATATTTCCTTAAAAACATCTTCTTGACTCTTACCATTTGAAAAAATTAATGGCTTCAACTTCCTGCCATCTTCATATAAATTAAATCCAAATACTTCATCCTCAAGATTATAATGTTTTTCATCAAAATCAATCTTTTCAGTAAAATCCCAGATGTCTAATTCTTTTGCCTGGCTTTTCAAATCTTCAAATTCCGGAACATCATTTTCAATCTCACGGGGAATTTTGATGCTGCCATCTGCATTAAAAGTAAGTTGTGTTGCCATGTTAACTCTTTTGTTAAACCTCTCAAGTACTAAGAAGAATCATAAAAAACAAGTCTCCTTTTTAAATAATACTATAGTAAAAGTAATAGAAAATCTAATTCAAATTGATCAATTTAGCATCTTTAAACGATGAAGAAGGAAGGTTTTTACTTGCATTTAACACCTCAATTCCAATAGTAATTCCATCTTTGTCCAAATCAATGTTAATTTCCTCATTAAGAGATATAGTCTGAACTACCTCTCCTGCTTTAATTTCTCTAAAATATATATATGCCGCATCAGCATTTTTATCTACTTCAATTATCATTTCCACATGACACTTAGTATCTTTATAAATTTATCTTTACTGACGTAAACTACCTTCAAAGTTTTATTGTCTAACTTTTTGAAAGCCTCAATCATCCCATCCTTATCAACAGTATAATCTGGCATTTCCACAGCAATTTTTATAATTTCAAAACTAATATCCCGTTCAACCATCCTTTTTTTTGCATGATCTGTTATAATTATCATTTTATTTTTTAATTCATGACTCGCAGATCTACTCGCCATCTATACTTAAATGGTGCAATATCTCCAGCTTTTTTAATCAGAAATATTTTTATTTTCTTTTTTGCTTTTTTAGCCTCAGTTTCAATCGACTTAATAACTTCCTCATGATCTTTTGCAAACCCATAGTAATGAATTATTCCGCCCTTCTTAATAACCATAAATGCCCATTTCAAAAAAGTCTCTTTTAATTGCGGTCTAGCCATCACAATTCTGTCAAACTTAAGTCTCCCCTTACCCTCTTTAACTAATCTAGGAATAACTTTCTTCACATCTCCCTGAACAACAATAACTTTTTCATTTAATTTATTTAAACGAACATTTTCACTAGCATACTTTGAAGCTTCACGATTAATCTCAACAGAATAAACAATTTTTGGCTTTGCCATCTTAGCAATCACAATTGAAAAAGGAGCAACTCCCCCAAACAAAACTAAAACTTTTTCTCCAGGCTTAACTAGCTTAGCAATTTCATTTCTTTCATTGCTTAATCTTGGAGAAAAATAACATGTGTCAACATTTAATCTAAACATACACCCATTTTCACGATAAGTTGCAATTTTAGTTTTCTCACCAGTCAAAAAGTTAGTTTTCATAGTTCTAAGCCTTCCACTAAACTTACCAGTTTTTTCCAAAACAGTTTTTATGGCAGGCAATTGAAACATCAATTCCTTGGCAATCTTAACCTTCTCAGCCTTTTTCTCATTTTTATCAAACTTAAGAATTGCAATATTTCCAACAACATCAAAGGACTTTGGTAATTGGATTGTCATAAAAATCTAAAGTATTGTGAATTTAAAAGCGTTGCTTATTATCAAATAAAAATAAACTAACCAACTACTTCTGCTAAAGACTTAGACTTGGGAGGAACTTTTAACCAAGGAGGATCTTCACTATCAATTCCTAGTATTCTTTTAGTTTCTTCATCTGACTCTTCACTTGCATCTAACTCTATAAATAATTCTGCATCGGGTCCCCAACGTTGTCTATCTTCACTAGTTAATTCTCTTTGTAATGGAGGGTAAATATGATCAACATAATGATTTAAAGTTAAAAAAGATAATCTTTCAACCATTCTATTAGTTAAAGGCTGTTTTCTTTTTACTAAATCTGTAAAATCAATTTTTCGACTATACGGAGTAATAGTTCTATTAATTGCCTCTTCAACCTCAAAAAAAGTTCTAACACTTGGCATACTTAATAACCCTTCACGTACTTGATTCCAAACATAATCTTGAAAAGCTCCATATCCTCCAAAATAACTTAATGCACTTTTTTTTTGAGTATCAACTCCAACATCCCGAGTATCTGTTTCCATAGTCTAGATTAACAATCCATAGTTTAAATATATTATTGTTCTTCACAAATAAAAAGGTTTATTAACAAAAATCCCCCATAAGTTCTATGAGCCACGAGATAGACACTGAAGAAATATTAGAATCTCTATCACCACTAGAAAGGAAAATTTTGCCTTTTCTAAATAGCAATTTCGAAGAGATTATTGAAAAATCAAACCTAGATAGAGTAAGCGTTCTGAGAGCTCTAGAGTTTCTAAACACAAAAAAAATTATTGCCCTAAATGTCAGCAAGAAAAAAACAATTGAACTTGGCCAAAATGGAAAAAATTATGCAAAAAAGGGCCTTCCAGAAAGACAATTGTTAACTCTAGTTGAAAAAGAAAATAATCTCACATTAAATGAAGCCTCAAAAAAATCAAATCTCAGTGATAACGAGTTCAAAGCAGCCCTTGGAGCTTTAAAAAAGAAAGCCCTAATAGAGTTAAAGCAAGGAAAATTAGTTCTTAATGCAAAAAAAAGTGAAATAGACAAAAAAAGTCTAGAAGAACAATTTTTAGATCAACTACCAATTGAATTTGAATCACTAAAACCCGAACAAGCATTTGCACTTAATTCTCTAAAAGAAAGAAAAGAGATTATAGAAATAATCGAAAAACAAATCATAACCTATAATTTAACAGATCTAGGAAAACAAATTATAAAGGAAAAAATATCCCATCATGAAGGCTTAATTGAACAACTTAGTCAAGAAATGATAAAGAATGGTTCATGGGAAGGTAAAAAATTCAGACGTTACGATGTCGAATCACCAGTTCCACGAATTTCAGGCGGAAAAAGACAGTTTGTCAATCAGGCAACAGACTATGCCCGATCAGTTTGGTCTGAAATGGGATTCAAAGAAATGTCCGGAGATATTTTAGTAAGTTCTTTTTGGAATTTTGATGCTCTATTCACAGCGCAAGATCATCCAGTAAGAGAAATGCAAGATACTTTCTTTCTAAACAAAGAATCAACTCTTCCAGATAAGTCTATAGTAAAAGCAATAAAAGACTCGCATGAGGGAAAAATAAAAGGAAGCAAAGGATGGCAATACGAATTTAATGAAAAGATATCAAAGAAAATGCTGCTAAGAACTCACACAACTTGTCTCTCATCACAAACACTAAATAAAATAAAAAGCGAAAAACAACCTCTTCCACAAAAATATTTTGCAGTTGGAAAATGTTTTAGAAATGAAACCCTAGATTGGAAACACGGTTTTGAATTTAATCAAACAGAGGGAATTGTTGTTGATAGAAATGCAAATTTCCGTCACCTTCTAGGATATTTACAACAGTTCTTTAAAAAAATGGGATTTGATAAAGTTCGTTTCCGTCCAAGTTATTTCCCATATACCGAGCCAAGTGTAGAAATTGATGTTTATCATCCAGAAAAAAAGATCTGGTTAGAATTAGGTGGTGCAGGAATCTTCAGACCAGAAGTCACAATTCCATTACTTGGAGAAAGCATACCAGTATTAGCCTGGGGACCAGGTTTTGACAGAATGCTCATGGATTACTATGAAATTAAAGATCTTCGTGAAATGTATAAGAATGATCTCTCTCAACTAAGAAAAATTAAATTTTGGATAAAATAAAATGAAAGCCCTATCACTAAAACAACCCTTTGCAGAACTAATAGTTCAAGGTAAAAAGAAAATTGAACTAAGAAAATGGAATACAAAGTTTAGAGGAGAATTTCTAATCCATGCTTCAAAAACTCCAGATAAAAAATCAATGAAAAATTTTGGTTTTGAAAGTCTTCCTCAAGGAGCAATAGTTGGCAAAGCTAAATTAATTGATGTAAAAAAATACACAAATAAAACTCAGCATGCCAAAGATAAAAAGTTTCACCTGGCATCATCCTACTGGGGAAACTATGGTTTTATAATTGAAAATCCACAAAGATTAAATCCCATTCCATATAAAGGACAATTAAATTTCTTTGAGGTAAATTTAAAATGAAAAAATATAAGGGTTGCTGGAACTGTGAAGAACCCGCTGGAGGTTCTCAATGGCAGTTTTAACAATTCCAAAAAAAATATTTGAAAAAGACATTGGGAAAGCAAACGATGAAATGGATCACAAACTTGCAATGTTTGGAACTCCTCTAGATACTTTTGATGATGAAAATGTAAATATAGAAGTCTTCCCAAATAGACCAGACCTATTATCCATTCAAGGTTTTGTAAGAGAATTTAGTGCATTTTGTGGAAAAAGAGCTGGACTAAAAACGTACAAGATTGAAAAATCTGGTTACAAGCTAGTTATTGAAAAATCAGTGCCCGATGAATATCATTATGCCTTTGCTTGCATCGTAAAAGGTATTAAATTTAATGATGCAAGAATAAAAGAAATTATACAAGTTCAAGAAAAACTTGGTGCAACAATGATGAGAAATAGAAAGAAAGGAGGTATCGGTCTTTATCCTCTAAATAAAATATCATTTCCAGTAAGATTTATTGGAATGGATCCTGATCAGATTAAATTCAGACCTCTTGAATATCCCACAGTAATAACTGGTAGACAAATACTTTCAAAACATCCAACTGGTAGAGAATATGGACACCTATGTGAAAATTGGGATAAATTTCCTATTTTTATTGACTCAAATGGATCAATAATGTCAATGCCACCAATAATAAACTCTCATGATATGGGAAAAATAGATGAAACAACAAGAGATGTTTTTATAGAAGTAACTGGAACAGATTCAAACATCCTTCAGAAAGCATTAACAATCATTGTAACTTCTCTTGCAGAGATGGGTGGACAAATATACTCAATTGAATGTACACAACGAAATGGAAAAAAATTAAACATTCCAGATATGACTCCTCAAAAAACAAAATTAAACTATAATAATATAAATAAACTTCTCGGACTTGAGATTAAAAAAACAGAAATAAAAAAATTTCTTGAAAAAATGGGTCATGAATATAAAAAGGGTTATGTTTATAGCCCTGCTTGGAGAGTTGACATCCTACACGAAGTAGATCTAATAGAAGATATTGCCATTGCCTATGGTTATGATAAAATCATTCCTCAAATTCCTCAAATCTCAACAATAGGTCAGATAGACAGTAAAGAAATAATAAAGAAAAAAATTTCAGATATTCTAGCAGGTTTAGGATTAATAGAAATATCAAATCTACATTTAACAACAAAAGATGCAATTAAAAAGTCAAATCTAAACGAAGAACAACAAATTGAAATTCCAAACTCAAAGACAGAATTCAACATCCTTCGCCCAGATCTCACAAATTGTGCTCTAAGAATTCTTTCAGAAAATGTTGACGTAGAATATCCTCAGGAAATATTTGAAATAGGAAAAGTATTTGACAATAGTTATCATGAAAATGAACATCTTTCAATAGCTCTAGCTCCAGGAAACTTTACAAAAGCTAAGCAAATACTAAATTACCTCGCAATAATGCTAAATCACAGCATAAAAATAGAAAAACCTCAATCAAACACAAGTAAAACTAATAACTATTGCATAGAAGGAAGAGTTGCAGATATACTCATAAACAATAAGAAAGTGGGCTTTATAGGGGAGGTTCATCCTCAAATTCTAAAGAATTTCAAAATCAAAATGCCCCTAACAATCGTAGAATTTGATCTAAGCGAGATTTTAAAATAAAACTGTAATAATCTTTAAATACTTCTCAAATTTGCCTCTGAAATGACAATTAAAGCAAGTAAATATCATCCTGTTAATACTGGTCCAACTCAAAAGTCAAGAAAGTCAGTTATTATTAGTAATTTAGGAAAAAGGGTAATTCTCACAGATAATGAAACCGGAGTCCATACTGGAATTCTTACAAATACTCCTGGATGTCCAAAAGATAGCTATACTATAGCCTATGAGCATGGTTTAATTCCCGGCCATAGTACATTAAAATATGCAAACTTATCAGAGCTTTTAGTAGGATCATCTGAGTCTAAAATTAGAAGAGGAGTCAGAGGTAGCGATTTTAGAAGAGTAGTCAAAGGTGGAGATGTTTATTATAAAAGAGCTAATGCTTAAAAATTCTTAAAGTTTTAATTCTGAAAAAGCATAACATAAAAGCTTAAAAACTTCACAAATTCTGAAAAATAATGGATTGTAGTTTTGAGCAATTGGTCAAAGGGTATAAGATGGTTATTTTAGACACTTCATCATTTTTTTATTTAGATGGTTTAAGATTACCAGCAGATATTAGATATAATGAGATCAGAAGAGCTTCTGCAAGAAAAATGCAACAATTCGCAGAAGAAACAGGGAGGGTCTATATACCCGAGGGAGTATATGGAGAGCTTGATCCGGCAGGGGGTAGACCATTGCTTAGTCCAACCTTAGCAGTTGGTGACATTAGAAAACCCAATAGAAAACATTTTAGAGATACATTACGAAGAGGGGGTAAAATAATAACTAAAGAAAGAGAAGCAAAGAAAAGACTAATAGAGTATCTTAGATCAACAAATAGAGTTTTAGATTTCTCTACTCTGGAGCATTATAAAACCCTCAGTGGAGTTTGCAAAGGAATTAAAGACCTTTGTAAGTTAAACGATGTTGATTGGGATTTTTTAGTTACAGGTATAGTAGCTTTAGGCGAACAAAGTCCTGTTTGTTTAGTTTCAAATGATTTCGACATAGGCAAGGCATGGAGTCTTTGTTTAGAATGTAGGTTATTTGAAGGAAATAATTTGCCATTTTATCTTAGAAAAAAATTTGATGCTTATAGAAACTTTGATCCATCAAAAGTTAACCCTCACCCAAAATAACTCTTTTCTTTCTTAAACTCTTTTTTACCCCAGCTATCCTGAATTTTACCTATCACAACTAGAGCATCTTTTTTAACTTCCTGCCACTTCTTAAAGTTGGATTTAATAAACTCTGCTTCTTTTTTTTCTGAATATTCCAAATCCAAACTAAGCGAACTTATCACAATCTCTCCAAGAATATCAAAAAGCTTATCCAAAATCTTTTTTTCTTCAACACCTATACCTCTAGACATGAACATATTCAACATCTGACCATTTGTGGGATTTAACAAAAGTTCAATTAAATTCAAAAATCCAGAAAATTTCAAAACCATAGCCTTTCTTACATCACGCAAAGGAGTATCAATATTCAAATCACTCACATCAATATCAAAATCCTCATTTAACTCTTTAAAACTGACTAAGCCATATTTAGTACACAATTTTTCATACTCTTCTCTAACCTTTTCTTCATGTTCAAAAAAGCTATCACAACATCCTTCTTCACAATTCTCCCTATTGTCTTTTGATTTTACCATCATTACCTTGAGAAGAGCTTATTTATAAAGCTAATGAATCAATCAAGACAATTACTTTTTAACAACAAAAACACTATATAACGGATCAGATTTATACCCTCTCCAAAAATCCTTGCCTAACTCTTTAATTCCCTTTGCCTCAATTTTAAAACTTTTCCATTCTATTTTAGAAAAACCTCCTTTAAGAGCTGCTTTCTCATATTCTTGTTTGCTAAAAAAAGAATAAAAATCTGTACTAAAACTAAATTTTCCATCAATAAAAAACTCTGTTCTCATCTTTTTTCCATTAAGTATTACCTTTCTATTATAATGCAACTCTCCGAACCTTTTATAATCTGGATTCAAAACAACAGAGATAAATTTTCCATTGCTCTTTAATGAATTAAAGGCGCATTTAAAAAATTGGACTAATTCATCAAAGTTAGCTGCATAAAATATAACCATATTCGAAAAAGCTAAGTCAAATTTCCCAGGATAAATAAAATTAAATTGATCTGAACAAAAAAACTCCATTCCAAGCCCCAGTTTCTTTTCATTCTCATTTGCAAGTTCAATCTGTTTTTCGGAAACATCAAAACCAACAACTTTGGCTCCTTTTTTAGCAACTCTGCTTAAAAGAAACCCATCTCCACACCCAATATCTAAAACCTTTCTGCCTTTGACATTTCCAAGAAGTTTTATCAATCCAGGATATTGAACATAAGTTTTCAAGGGATCATTTCTACTCAAATGGGCATACTTTCCGCCAATCAGTTCATATTCTTCTTTTACCATTTTGATTTTACATCATAAAACTATAAAAATCTATTTAAAATCAAAGCCTCGACCTATCTTAAAATCCTTCTTCACCAAACTGCCTTAAAATATTTTTAATTTCATCAATAACTATTTGTTGTGTTTTTTTATCAGACATTCTTACAAATTTTATCAACAAGTCAGTTAATTTTTGGCCATCCATTATTTTAAGCTGATATCCATCGGTAATAAAATAAAATCTAAAAGATTTATACCTCAGCTCTTTAATTGCAATTCCTCCAACATTTCCTAATAATCTACCTTTATGAGGATTTTCTTCTAAAGAATATAATAATTCAAATATCTCTATAGACTCTTTCTTAAATTTTTTATTAATTTCATCCTCTAATTCTTCAGAAATAATTACTTTTGCCATTTAGCTTTAGCCCTCTCTAAAGCATCTTTTACTGGAATGTATCCTTCCTCATTCATTAAAAGATCATGAAGCTGTCTTTGCTTAGCACTTTTAATTAACCGAGCAATAATTTCAGAGTAAGTCTCTCCCTTGTTTCCAAATTTCTTGATTTCCTCTACTATTTCTCTGTTTACTGCAATTGTTGTTGTTTCCATTTTTATAACTCTTATATATATTATAATTATTATAAGTCCTATAGTTTATAAACTTTTCTCTTCAAGCCTCGACCGAGGATTGAACTCGGGACCTTTACATTACCAATGTAACGCTCTACCAACTGAGCCATCGAGGCACAGAAATACTTAGAATTAATGTTTATAAAAGTTTATTCTTTTGGTAACCAGTCCATTTTTGCAACATATCCCGTAAACTTAACAGAATTATCTCCAAGGTCTTTCAACCAAATACCATAAAGTGAAGTAAACTTACTCAAGTTTTCAGAGTTTCTCAGAGCAAGCTCATTGTTAGAAATAATCAAAAAAGCACTAACAAGCAAAAAAATTAAAACGAAAATTAAGATTTTCATGGTGTAAACTAACCCTTCATCGGTTTAACTTCAACTTTACTCGATGAAGAACTAAAAGTTTTGCCAGAACTAGTAGTTTGAGTAGTTTGTGAATCTGTAGGACCTAAATTAGAAATTTTATTCTCCACACCACCAACAACTTTGTCTGTTGCATTTACATCCACCGACCTCCAGTCCATATGTATTGCATTCCCAGTAATAACTTTCATGTTATGAAATAAAGTTGCAAACCATCCAAAATAAAGTTTGACTATTGTACCGAGATCAGAAGGCTTTGTAAAATCAAGATTTCTTCCATAAATAACTGCAAAATATCCTACAATTAAAATTATAATAATAAATATTCCAATAAACAAAAACGCTCTACCCTTCATATGTTTAAACCTAAGAAACACAAAAGCTCCAATTATAAAAATCGCTACCAGCAAAATTATTAATAAAAATGACATTATCCTCTTTTATTCACCCTATAAAATTGTAATATAAGCAACTTTAAAAATGTTTATACACTTTAATTTCCATAGCCCTGTAGTCTAGCGGTCAAGGATCTAGCCCTCTGGTCAATTAATTTAGGAGAAAGGCTGGGACCCAGGTTCAAATCCTGGCGGGGCTATTTATATTTGCCAGGATTTTTCAAATAGTTAGCTTCATAAGAAGATAACTTACCAAGAAGTTTATTCTTGAGTACCTGGCGGGGCTATTCAGGATTTGAAAGGTTCAAATACCTGAGTTCGTCAGAACGAATGGTTGCCAAAATTCAGGATGAATTTTTAGCACCGAGCAAGGCTATCCTTTTCATACAAAAGATTAATAAATATCTGTTACATAGGATTATAATGGCAGAAAAAGAAGTTGGCAAAGTCATGTCTTATTTCTCCAAAGTTGAAGTTGCTGCAGTAAAATTAAATGATACCCTCAGAGTAGGTGATATGATAACAATAAAGGGTGCAACAACTAACTTCACACAAGAAGTGGAAAGCATGCAAATCGACCGTGAAGAAGTACCAGAAGCAACTGCTGGAGATGAAGTGGGAATAAAAGTGGCAGAAAAAGTAAGACCAAATGACCTTGTCTATTTAGCTGAATAAATCTTCTATAGAAAAGTTTTTTATACACAAAGATCTAACCATAGGTACGCTCCTGTAGTGTAGTGGTCAAGCATTAGGCCCTCTCGAGCAGAGCCACAGACTTGTTGAAAGTCCGGCACTCGGTTCTCAAATCGACTGCCCTCTGAGAAATTTATTTGAAAAAATAGATAAATTCTCATATGCAAAAGAAATTTTGTCACCTGAAAAAATTCTTTTTTAGGTTTTTGAGAATACGGAGAACGGCTTAGACCCGGGTTCGAATCCCGGCGGGAGCATTTTATAATATCAAAGATAATATGAATTCCTTTGGAATTCTCGAACCCGGAGGGTTAGAATACTTTGATTCATTAGTTTTAGAATTAAAGTTGCCAAAATTGTGAAGCAATTTTTAGCCCCCGGCGGGAGCATTTAATTATTAAACAAGAATCTCTAGTACTCCATTTCAACTCTTAATTCCATTAGACAAAAAGTAAACTTACTTACCTGCATTAAATGTCTTCGAATACTATTAACATCCTTGTTAACTGATTCTTTTAATTCAAAATGATCATTATAAATCTCATAATCATGTTCTCCAAATTTAATCGCTCTATCTTTATCAAATTTATAAAATAACTCATAGTACATCTCAAAATGCTCTTTAACTAACTCTGCAAACTCTAAAATCTCATCAACCTTTTTCTTTGAGTTTGCAAGATGTCTACCAATATACTTAAACTCATCACTTAAAATCTCCAATAAGAAAAGTGTAGAAAACATAAGCTGTTTATTCTTTTGAAATGTTGAGTCATTAATCTTATTGTTTATTCTACAACAGTAATCAACAAACCTATCAACATTTACATCCATAGTATGAATTCTTTTACAAACACCAATATCACTAATTTTATTATCCTTAATCATAGAAATAATCTCGTCAAATAATTCTAAGATTAACAAAAAGATTCTTCTCAAAGAGTTATCAAATTCTTTTGTTGACAGTTCTCCCATTTCTCTTATAATACAGTAATTTGGGCCATGATCAATAATAGCTATTCCAATAAATCTACTAACAAGACCACTAACCATATCAAGAGTAGCAACCTTTCTTGGCCTTTCACCCATTCTTGTATAGGCAAACTGATTAGCATAATAATCATAAGCATTTTCACACTCCTGCTTATTTGCATCATATATTAACTTTATTTCATCATAACCTTCTCTATAAGCCCCTTGAAAAAATCTCCAAACCATAGGTACTCTTAATCCAGTAATATCAATTGTTGTAGATTTATGTCCATTATGTTGCTTTCCGCTTATAACCAAAGAATTCGCATTTTCAAAAAGATCAACCTCATCTCCAGCGTTTAAATTAAGTTTTTTAACCCAATCAGAAGGCAGGGTTATTGTTAGTGTATTATGCCCTTGCTTAATAATCTTCCTTTTCATTTCACAACCCTCAAATTCTCGAAGTATATGCTAGGACATATTGACATATATTTAAAGCTTTTGTGGATATACTCACTATTCCAACTAGTGTCAAATATAGTGCCCGGCATTCACAAGGGACTAATACTACCTAGAGAGTTAAAAAGAAAAATAAGAAAAAGAAAATTTAGGATGAATAAAAAAATAAAATCACTCCTCTAATTCGTCCATCTCTTCAAGTTCAACTGCAAAATCCACATCTTCTTCTGGCCCTTGAATTTCTTTGAGATCTTCGCGAAGTTCCTCTTGATTAAGATCTTTTATAGTCATTTACCTCTTTTCTCCAAAAAACTTTACCTAATTTTGTTAGATATACAATCTTTTTAAATCTTCTTATGATGCAGTGATATTTTTCCCTCTAAATTTTAAGATAAACCTTTAAAAATACAAAAGTACTCTAAATTAAGAGGTGAAAATGTTTTTAGAAAACTATATTCTTAATCCGTATGTTAGAGCAATAGTTATCGGAGCAGTATTACTTTTAGTTTTAGCTTTAGTAGCATCATTCTTTGCAAGAGTAGTAAGACTAATTAATAAAAGAACAAAAACAGATTTTAACAAATCTCAGGCAAAAAGATTTGTTCCACCAATATTAATAATGTTTTTTTTGCTAATAGCAAGACTATCTATTGATCAACTAGTAAATGTTGTTCCAAAGCTAGAAAGTGTTGCAGGTAAATTAGTTTATTCTGCTCTCGTAATTGTACTCGGTTACCTATTATTTCTCATACTAGATGTATTTGTACTAAGTTGGTGGAGAAAGTTAGCTCAGAAAACAAATACAAAAATAGATGATAATCTAATTTCCATAATTCACGGAGTACTACAAATCTCTCTTATAGTTTTAGGTATTGTGTTTATACTTGATCTTTGGGGATTTAATGTAACTTCCACATTAGCTGGATTAGGAATTGCTGGAATTGCTGTAGCACTAGCTCTTCAACCAGTTTTAAGTAATATTTTTTCAGGTATTTCCATAATATTTGATAAAACAATAAATGAAGGTGACATAATATATATGGATGATAAGATTGAAGCACAAATAATAAAAATTGGATTAAGAAGCACAAAGGTAAGAACCTCTGATGATGAAACAATAATTATACCTAATAATAAGCTGGCTGATTCAAAAATTGTTAATGAATCATTACCCGAACCAAAAATAAGAATAAAAATCCCATTTAATGTAGCCTATGGAAGCGATATTGCAAGAGTAAAAAAAATAGTTCTTGGAGAAATAAATTCAATAAAAGGTTGTTTAAAAAGTCCGCCTCCATCAGTAAAATTCCTAAAAATGAATGAATCTTCTCTAGATTTTGAAGCTAGATTTTATATAACTCTTACCTCAACTCACGACCCAGACAATTTCCTAGATCTAGCAAATACTCTAATATATGAAGCCTTAATAAGAAATGGTGTTTCAATACCATTCCAACAAATGGATGTTCATTTAAAGAAGTAGATTAAAGTCAAATTCTAAATTCTTAAACAATTTGCTCTTTTTAATCTGAGAAAAAATCTCTTTTTTTCTTGAATCAAATTTTTCTATTTTTTTAGTTTCAATTACAATTTCTTTCTCCTTATCTTTAATCTGAGCCTCAAGACTGCTTATTTGTTTTTTAAGTTCTTCAATCTCTTTCTCAATTATCAGTTCCAGACCCTTGTTAATTTTACTTAGTTTTTCTCTTAAATTAATAAAATCCTCTTTTAGAAAACCATATTCCTCACCTAATATTTCTAAAATAGCCAAGTCTTCATCCTTTTCCAGAGTCTCCAAAAACTTATCAGAATATTCCTTAATTAACTCGTAACTCTTTTCATGTCCGTGAAATTTCTTTAATAACTCTTTAAAACCAACTTTTTTCTTTAACTCAGAAGCGCTCTTTTTCATATCTTCCCTTTCATTTTCAAAATCTTCCTTTTCTTTAAGTTCTTTTTTACAATCATCACACGCTTCAATTTTAATAATCTCCTCTTCACGTTCTTTGATCTCCTTTCTTAAACTTTCTAAACTATTATTTAAATATTGAATTTCTTCGTTTGTTTTAGAAGTAGAATCAATCAAAGATTTAACTTCCAGAATTAACTCTCCATACTCTTTTAACTCCTTATTTTTATCAAATAACTCCGAATTCTCTTTTTTGATAAAACTGGCATCAGACAAAAAAGTACTTATTTTATTTTTGATGTTTTTTAAGTCTTGGCCAAATAAAACTATGGCCTTCTCAAAATTCATTCCTGAATTAGAATCAAACCTCCTGAAGACTACATCAATTTTTGCAAAGTAATCATCTAAAATCTCTAAATCAAGATCATCTAGCTCATCCAAAAACCTCTCAAGATGTTCAAGATAAACATTGAAATTTTCAACAACAATATTCTTTAATCTCTGCTCTTCTCTTCTTTTCTCCAAATCCAAACCCCTAAGTCGTTTAACTTCCTCTTTTGATTCTGAAACAAAAATCTTAACCTTTTCCCTGACAGTCTTTAAAATTGCTTTATTCTCTTTCTCCAAATCCTGGCTTGTCTCATCAAGAAAGCTTTCAAAATCCTTTAAACTAGAGATTTTTCTCTTTTCAACAGGTTTTTCCTCAACTTTCTCCGCTACATCTTCACTAAATATCTTCTTAAAAAAGTCCTTTATTCCCATATCTTAAAGTGGCTTAATCAATATAAAAACGTTATGAATAGAAAATTAACTACCCAAATTCGATAAAAAGCACGCAAAAATAAGGAAATAATCAACCTAATTGTTTTATTTTTATGCATGAACAAAACAATTAGCATCAAACCTTTTGTTAATCTCTCTTGGTCCTAGAAAATCCTCACCGTCTTTCACATATCCTACTTCTCTCTCGATAAGTTTAATATGTTGTTGCCAATCTCCAGGTTGAAATGCTAAAAGTTCATACCATATTACAGGCATATCAAAATAAAGAGGTTTGCTCCGATCTCCAATAAAAGTATTAGTATGTTCACTATCAATTCCAGATTCCCAAGTAAATCTATTTTTAGCCGGTTGAGGTATTATTGTTGGTCTGAATACATGTCTCTTTCTCGTTTCATCAAAAACCGTTTTAGGAGCAAGATCTAATTCTTTAGCATGAAAAACAACCAAATCTCTATCTTTATCATAAACCCAATAACCTTCATCAGAGTCCATCCCATGATCGGAATAATGTACTACTTCTACATGCCTATCTCGATAAACCTCTCCTCCAAAAACGCCTAAAAAGTCACCCTTCGCTGATTCTACAGTACAAAGTGTACGGTGCCCAACATCAGAAACACGAAGTAAAGTTGTCATTAAATCATCTCCTCGAATAATTGCTATTGCTTCTTCAGGACTAACAGTCATTACGTCTTCTCTATTCATCAAAAGAGACTGAATTTGATATTTATAAGAATTATTGTAATAAAAAAACATCTCCTACCTTAAAGTGAGAAAAACTAATGTCTTTTGGAACAGAATTAGAACAAAACATTTATAAACTATAGATAGTTATAGAACACTATGGTTACAACAATACAAATTGACGAAAAAGTAAAAGATAAACTTGACAAATTAAAAGTTCATTATAGAGAGTCTTATAATGATTTAATAATAAGAATGTTAAGCACTTGTTCTCCTCAAAATGTTAATAGAGACAGTTTAATAGAAACTATTGAAATTTTATCTGATCCTGAAACTATGAGGGATATTGCTGAAGCTTTAGAAGAATATGAACAAGGTAGAGGCATAGAATTCTCTAAACTTAAAAAAGAGCTCAAATTAGAAGCTTAGTCCTATGCATAAAATAATACTTGAAAAAAATCCAGAGAATTTTTTTAGAAAATTAGAAAGAGTTGAACAGGAAAGAATAGTAAAAAAATTTAATGAATTAGAAAAAAATCCTGAACTAGGAAAACCATTAACCACAAATCTTGCGGGACTTTGGAGTTTAAGATTTGGAGATTATAGAGCAATTTATCAGATTAAACATGAAGAATTAATTATTTTAGTTCTTAAGTTAGGCCATAGAAAGAATGTCTATGAATAATTAAATGAATATCCCCCCACCCTAATGCGAGATAAAACTTAATGGTTTTGAAACAATTTTTAATGTTTATCAACTCTCAACTTCCCTCGAACCCGATCACAACTGTCAAGACCTTTATAGTAACTATCAAGACAAGACATACCATTACCTCCAAGTCCATAAAGCCAATTTTGTCTTGCAAATACTCCTAGTTGTTCAGAAGCATAAGCCCTGACAACTAGTCTAACTGGCATCCAAGGTATTGTTGGTGACTTTAAATTAGCTAAAAATTCACCATAAGACTCTGCCCAATCCTCAAATGCAAATACTGTTAGAGGATCTTCTCCAAATCTATTTGTTGGAATCGGCTTTTGACCATAAGGCACTTTAAAACAAACTGAAGGGTCAATTGCTCTTTCAATTTGTTCTGCTGTTGGATAAAACTCCTTTACTTCTTTATGAGCTTGTGTTGCTTCAGTAGAATTCTCAATTACTGGTGAGCATTTTGTAAAAAAAACAAAATTTTGTTTAGGAGAATAAATAAATCCTTCTCTTGTCCAATTTCCATACCCTAATATATCTTTATCTTCTTTATACTCTCCTTCTTGAATTCTAAGCCTTGCATTTTCAGGAAGATCAATTACCTCATGTCCTACAACTTCTAAAACAGACTTTCCAGTATCAAATGGTGCTTCTACATAAGCTGAAATATTTCTTCCCTTTGAATCATGTACATCATAAACTAATTTATCTGTCATAATTTTGGTATAATCCTTCTCCTTTTAAACCTTTGTAATTGTTATTACTAAAAATTAATGAAAATCCATCCCCCCACCCTAATGCGAGATAAAACTTAATGGCTTTGGGACTAATTTAATCCTCTAGGCTCTTCAGGTTTTAAAGTACTGCTTAATGCCCAGTATTTTCTACCATCAAGAACTGAAGCACGATAATGAAACTGAACTCCTCCTGATCTACATCCAACAATATGCCCCTCAGGATAATCGCTTGCATTACATTCCAAACCAGACTCATCAATAACAGTTAGCCTAGAAGACTCTCTAGAAGCATTTGCCTCTTGCCACTCTCTAAAGAACTCCTCAGCTTCTTCTCTTTGCTGGTCTAAGTCTACATCAGATGCATATGACATACATTATCTACATCTCACCTCTTTTTAAAAATTGTTATAATACTCTCTTTTGGCTTTAAAATGGAAAGTAAGTGATCCTATGTTCCTTTGTAACTTCAAGTATTTCATAATCTTTGACTTCTAAAGGAAATCTTTCTCTTAATGATGTAAGTAAATCATCAAAGTCCTTTCTCTCTAAAACTTCAACTTCTAATTCAATATCAAAATCACTAATAATTTTAATAAAAGTAATAACATTCTTATTATTCTTTAAAAATCCTTTTAACTCATCATACTTTTTTTTATCCATGCGCTGTAGTTTTATTGAAACAATATAGAAATTTTCATTAATATTAGCAAAATTAATTTTTGTGTCAAAACCCACAATAACTCCTTTTTTTTGAAGATTTTTAATGCGGTAACTAACAGTATCTGGACTAACATCTAATTTTATTGCAATATCAATTAAAGGGTGTCTAGCATTTTTATTAAGAATTGAAAGTAATTTTTGATCTAATGTATCAAGAGAGATTTTTTCTTCTTTTCCACTGCTATATACAAACTCTTCTGGCTCTTTTTTTGGCAATAAATAAGCTTTTGAATAAGTATAAGCTTCTTCGAGTAAAAAGACATTTCTTTCTAATATATACTCCCTCCATTTATCAAACAATTTATCATAATGTTTACTAAAATCAGATATACTTTTTGCGTAAACAGAGACTACTAAATCATATTTGCCTCTTAATGAACATAACCAAAATACTCCCTTTTGTTGATTTAAGTCGTTAATTAACTCCTTTTCTTTATTGGGTGTTAGATTATAGAGTTTCAAGTATATTTTAATATGCATAAATCCAAGAATAGTTGGATTTAATTTCACAAAAAAATAATCAATTATTTCTTCATCCTGTAATTTCTTAATTCTTACCGCCACTGCTTGTTTTGATAAACCCACTTTCCTAGCAATTTTCTCATTAGACTGGCGAGAATTTATATTTAATTCAAATAGTATCTTTCTATCCTTTAAGTCTATTCTTGTATTCATAACGGAACTAAACCGTATTTAATATATAAACCTTACGTTTTTAGTATGCTTATAATTAAAAGCCTTTATATATCATTAATATACACGATAATTATAACTAAAAGGTCACAAAATGAAAGACGAACAAAAGCCTAGAAAATCTAGAAATACAAAAAAAACATTAGATGCTCAACTTGAAGAGGGTCGTAAGATAGTTGAAGATGAGGGGCATATAGGTTTAGCTAGAGGTTTTCTGCAAGGCGCTTTTTATGATGCATGGCGAGGAGATTCTTGGGAAGGACCTACTCTTTTTGGTAGTCCTGGATCTTACTTTCTTCAGAATAGATTAGATATAGCAAGTAAGTCCGAAGGGCTAAATGGACCAATATCCAAAAATCTTATGGATAGATTAAAGGGTCTTTGGCATGATGCAATAAAAGAAAAAGGTCCTGGGAATATGAGGATGTTATGCTACTATATGTTTGATGAGATTAATAGAGGATTTTCTTGGAAAGATATTAAAGATAGCTTAGATAGAGCAAGAAGATATGCTGAAGAAATTCAAATAAAAAGAGACCTTTATGATTCAAGTAGAAGGTTTAATTTTAGAGAAATTGAAGAAAAAGCAAAAGAAAGTTATAAGAAAAGTAATACTGATGGAGATTATGTAATAATAGAGGAATATTTTCAAAGTGCTTTTGTTAAAGCATTAAAAGGCGGTCGTTGGCCAGAGATTGAACAAGATTTAGAACATGCACAAGAGCATGCATGGAAAGTAGGAATACCATTTAAAGTTAATATAGATAGAGTCAAGGCATTATATCGAACAGTATATATTCATGGACAAACTAGCAGAGCCTTGAGTACAGGTAATAAATAGTAAGATTAACCAGGGCAATTAATTAAACCATACGGGTCGTCTATTTAATTGAGAATTTTAACAATTAATTACACTCTACCGGATTTTTTCCCATAAGTTCTATTTAGAGGTAGTATATATATTACTTGTACTTGCCGAAAAGACGTGCACTGAATAAAATGGCTATTTAACTCTCTAAACTTTAGATTATATTAAAAAATGATCCTTTAACGGTAATTACTCCATCCTTTTATGAGTTATTACTTCCCTCTTAATTGTTCTTATAGGAAAGGGTCTATATGTTAACCATAGTTGAACGGTTTCTAATTCTTTATCATGTTGAGGTAAAGATAATTGTTCAACTGTCCTCAGTCTCTTATGGTGCCTCATATTAGGTATGTAAAAATACCTTGCTAATGACCAGCTTATTGGCTGTTTTCCAATGTTAAGTCCATCAAAAGTAACAGTTCTTCTTTTGGGAATCCAACCAAGATCAGTTTCAGTATACATATTCTCAAAAAGGAAATCCGGTAAAGCAACAAGTAAATTTTGAAGAATGCACCCTCCCTTTATTGTAGCATAGACTGGATATCTTTCATCTAAAGATTCAGTAAAAGCATCAAGATAAGATAATTCAAAATCTCCATCAGGAAAATAAATCCCTTTCTCACTCTTTTTTTGTTTAAATTCTTGTTTCCCAACAGCAATAAGTTCTCTATTTGTTTTCATTTTATTATTCAAAATTAATCTGGATTCCAAAATTGCATTTTTTGAGCATTACTTGCAATTTTTGGATAAAGCTTTCTTATTAGTCCTCTAACTTCTTCGATTAACCTTCCACCAGAAGCAGTACTGATTAATCCATTTCTTTGAGACACATTAAAGGCTTCATAAGCTAAAATATCTGCTTTAAATTCATAATCTTCACCTAAAACTTGACCATCATCTACTTCTTTTAGACATTTACGCCCAACAAGCAATGTTTCATACATAGAAAGCATACTATCTATTTGGTCTGTGTCATACATTTGTTTTGTTGAAAATGTCAGTCTCATTTTCTTTTACCTCAAAATATTGTAGGCCTAACTTGATAAGAAGCCTTGTTTAATTCATGAGAAGTGCCACCATAAATTTCTCTTTCAAACGATTTAATTTCATCTCTTTGAGCTTTTGCATCACTTAAATGATCAAACTCACAAGTATGATGCTCTTTGTTATGTAGTGTTGGTTCACACCATATAGCATTATGACAATTAGAAGTATTTTCATACCTTACTAAATATTCTACATTGGAAGTTGTAATTCTGCTTATATGCCATTTCATTTTCTCTCACCTTCTAGAACTATCTCTCTATCTGTTATTTCATAATGAGGTTTAAAACAGACTATATTTCCAAGATCAGTTGGAACTCCTTCTCCTGCTCTATATTCTACTTTCACCCTTCTGCGAGCTCTTAAGGTTATTTTACCACCTGACTCGTGAAAACCTATATCAAATTGACTTTCTTTACAATGTTCGCTTGGAATGTCACCCAAATCAAAAAAAAGTTTACGATATAAATATTCAAGTCCCTTATTGGAGACTACTGGGCATTTAATTGCTAATTCGCTAGCAAAATCCACTTCATCATAGTTTTTAATATCATCATGAGTTAATTCGTCTACATCTGATTTATCGTGTCTTGTAACTGTAGCACTAATCCACCTAACTCTTTTTGTCTTTCTGTCTAGGTAATCATACATTTCCATTTTATGTTTCTCCAGTTATCCTATCATATTTTGACAAAAGAATCAATAATCTCCATATTTAAGTTTTTGTTGTATACTTATAATACTACAATAACAAGATTTATAACCTCAGAAAATGTTCGTTTTCTATGAATACTAATGTACTTAAGGAAATAGGACTGACAGATGCAGAAATTAAAGTCTTTGTTGAGTTGTCAAAAGTAGAGTCTGCTATGGCCTCAGAAATTGCTGAGAAAGTAGGAATTTATAGGACTAATACCTATGATATTCTTGAGTCATTAATTGAAAAAGGTCTTGTTTCATATATAATCAAGGCAAATAGGAAACATTTTCTTGCATCAAAACCAGAGAAGTTACTATCTTATCTTAAAGAAAAAGAAGAAAAAATTAAAAATCAAGAAACTCAAATTCAGGAATTAATTCCAATTCTTTTAAGCTTAAAACAATCTAAACAAGAAGAACTTAAAGCTGAAATTTATAAAGGAAAAGAGGGCCTAAAAACTTTGTTAAATGATATGCTTAATGTAAAAAAAGAAATTTATTATCTGGGTTACTCGGCAATAACCCAAAAGATTTTACCTGATTATTTTGAGAGTTGGCAAAGAAAAAGAATTAATTTAAAGATAAAAAGGATAATTCTTGCAAAAGAACAAATGAGAAATTCAGAGGCAATAGACCAACCAATGACTCAAATTAAATACCTGCCTGATCAGTTTAACATTCCAATATCAATAATGATTTATGAAAAGAAAATTTGGGTTTTGATTCCTTCTGAAAATGATCATATTTCTTTATTGATAGAATCTGAAAAGATGACCAAATCATTCTTAAATTATTTTAATCAACTCTGGAAGACTGCTAAAGAATAAGCTTGTATATTAAAGGCCAAAGGCCTTTCTTACACTTAAAACTTCTCTTTTAATATAATCTGTCAATTCATCAGGTTTTAATGAACTTGTTCTAAAAATTACTTTGCAAATTTCTGCTTCTGCTTCTGAAGACAAAATATGGTTAGTTGTATTAACTGCTATTTGATCTTTAAGATCCTCAAAATTAAACTTTTTACGAAAATGAAAATAATCTGTTTTTAATGAGCTATACTGTCTATAAGCGAGATGATAAACTGCACATCTTCTTAAATTATCTTCTGAAGCTGGTTCATATGTAATTTTTGAACAAGGACCCAAGTAATAATCTAATGAATGATCAATTTTAAAACAATCAGCAGGAAATTTTTTATGTTTCCACAGTTCATTAATAAGATCATCATAATTCAGGTCTACTTTAATGCCTCTTGGTAAATTTTCCATAGCTATTTCAAGTGTAGAAAAGGGTTTACCTGGTTTTTTACAATTCCAACTTGCATCTATAATTGAACCTTCACAGATTCCAATATCTCTATAACCCCAAACAAAGGATTCTCCAAATGTTCTTTTAAGTATTTCTTTTGGTTCGTCAGAACAAAACCCCACTAATGAATATGAAGTAGGTTTACCTATTGTTGTTGGATTCCAATTTGTTGGACACGTTATTCTTATCTTTGTTGCCATCTTACCCCCTCACCAATTTATAGAAAGAATCAAATTTAGACAAATTGTAAGTTCTATCTCCATTTATTATTCCATTCCTATAGTTTGATAATCTTGCTTGAAGACCTCTATTTTTAGAATCTGGACTTTCCATGGATAATCTCACTTTTTTTGGAGTAAGCCAGAGGACATATCCGGAAACTTCTAAAAGATTTGCATCTCGTAGACAGATTCTATCTCCTACTTTAATGTCTGTCATTTGATTCTCTAAACCTAAGGCTTTATGCGGATTCATTTTATTTTCTCTAGTTTACTTCTTAATAATAGTAATAAAAACCAGTTTATAACAATTATTAATTTATTTTGGGATAAAATAGTAATATTTATAAGTAATATCCAATTATGTAACAATATGAAGCTAGACTTATATGACAAAAAATTACTGTATCATTTAGATATTAATTCAAGGTATAGTTTAAATGAATTAGCCAAAAAATTAAGATTATCAAAAAATGCTGTTAACTACAGACTTAAAAATTTGGTAAAAAGAGGTATTATAACTCAATTTTACACAACTATTAATGTCAAGAATCTAGAATATTCTTATTTTAAAGTTTATTTCAAACTACAAAACACAACTGAAAAACAAGAGAAAGAGATTATTAATTATTTCACAACTAAAGTTCCTAGCTTATGGGTTAATACCTTAGACGGAAGATATGATTTGATGGTAGGAATTCTTGCAGGAAGCATAGATGAATTTTATAAAATATTAAATGATTCAATAAATAAATTCCGTACATACATCCAAAGTTATGATATTTTTATTGTTATTTATGCCCCGCATTTCAAAAAAGATTATTTGCTAGAATCAAAGAAAATTGAACAAAAAATAGAAGAATTCGGCGGGATACCTAGAATAATAAAAATTGATGAAACTGACAAAACAATATTAAAACAAATTTCAACAAATGCCCGTATCCAAATAGTTGATCTTGCTAGTAAAATCAATTCAACTGTCGACATAGTCAGGTATAGAATAAAGAAACTTAAGGAAAATGGAATAATCCAGGGTTTCAGAATTTCAATTAATTATCCTAAACTAGGTTATCAATTATATAAATTGCTTATAACAACTCAAGATATAAATGAAGAAACTGAGAAAGAAATTATTAACTACTGTAATTCACAATCAAATATTGTTGATATAATAACTAGGGGAATTGGTCCTTGGAATATTGAAATACAAATTGACGCTAAAGATAATCAAGAATTTCACAGTATTTTTAAAGATTTTAAGAATAAATTTAATTCAATAATAAAAAGTTATGAAACACTGATAATGATAAATGAATATAAGATGGATTATTTTCCCTTTAATTGAAAATTAAAATTCCAACCCCAAAATTATCTAACCACTACACTTATAACTCACAACCTTATATCCCTCTTCAGTTTTATTTTTTGAATCTAAAACTACATCTATTTTTAGATTAATTTCTTTTCCAATTATACCAGTTTCACTTACAGGTGCCCGTTTATTATATTCCCAACCCTTGCAATAAAAATAATTAGCATTTTCACCCTCTTTTGAACCCTTAAAGCATGAAAACGCAGCACTTCCTCCAACATAGGGGAATGAAATTTTTTCACCATCAGACCAATTAAAAGTAGGTGCTTCTCCAGGCATATAACTGTTAAGAATACTTTCTGGTATCCTATCTGGAATTATTCCCTGTGGACAAGAAGAAGGAAGTTTAACCATTCCATTAGATTTCAGAATGAAAAACCAAATGCCCAAAACAATTAAAACACAAATAGCTCCAATTATCAAATACGTTTTTAATGAAACTACAGTTATTATGCTGCCTCTTTTTTTCATGTTATTTGGATGGATTATACCTTTTAAATATGTTACGCCACTGTCACTCCTTCTTTTTAATAATTGTTACGCCTCTGTTATATGGAAAGAGGATTGAAGCTGGAGATTTTCTTAAAAAAGAGTCAATTAAGAAAACAAGTTTGGACAAGATTAGACAAGGCTAAAACTGCTACCGAATTGGCCAAAGAGTTGGTAAAACATAGGAGTGCTATAAGCAGAGTCCTTTTAGATCTAGAAAAAGCTGGTTTTGTCAAATGTGTCAATCCTGAAGATAAGAGCTTTAGGCATTATGTTAGAAAGAACTAAGAAAAGATTTTTAGTTAATAATTTTGAATATATTTTATTTCTGGAAGCTTTTCATAAATTTTTTTTAAACTAAAATCTTTATGAACCTCTTCTAAAAGTTCTGTCGTCCAATCTTTTTTGTCTGCAGTAATGATTACAATTTCTTTTTTATTATGTTCTTGAATTGCAGAGGCAATTGTTTTTGAGTCAGAGTCATTAGGAGTTAGCCAAGTAAAAAGGCAACTCTTTAATTTAAGATCAATTTCATCTATTGGAATAACCAATTCATCTATATTTCTCTCAATAAATTCGCTAATTCTTCTTTCTATCTCTTGATAAACATTTTCAAAACTTGTAATTATTTCAGTTTTATCCTGAAAAGTATTTGTAAGAGCTACAAGCTTTAATATTTGATTTTGATCTCTTTCTAATAACTGTTCACATTCTTTGTCAGAATAAGGTTTGTAGGAACTATCTTTTATTTGCCTTAAGATCTCCCTAAAAATAATTCTTTTCCTATTAAGCCATCTTGGAAGATTATATTCTTTTATATAATAGCAAAGAACAAATTTATCTTCCTTTTTTTTATTCACAAAAGAAATAGTTTTAGTTATAATCGTTTGATTATCTCCTTCGTTAATATAACCAAGAATAATGCACATGTCTAAAAACCACCTCATTCTTCATTTACTCCTTCTAATAAAATACTCATAATCTTTTTTTCATTTTCAGTTAATTCTTTCTTTTTAATAGTTAAATAATTTTTATAACTTAATAAATTGGTTATTTTATCATCTATTTGAAAACTATCAATTTCCAGGGTATTTTTTTCTATATTTTCCTGAATCTCTTCCAATTCTTTATCAGTCTGAGATCCAAAATCTTCAAAAAAGAATTGTGTTGTCAATGATTGCCAAATAGAGTTAAACACTTCAATTATTTCCTGAAGATACTGTTTTTTCTCTTTCTCAAATTCATTAGAGCTAACTATTAGTTTAAATGCACTAATAAAGTCATGATATTTTTGCAAGTAATATGAATATCTTTGAGTAGAGGGTATTTCTAAAAAGAAATCATAAATTATTTTTTCTGTATCTATTTTGTTAAAATTATCTTTATTATATGAGGCATATTCTATCTTTTCTTTTAATAAATAGATCTTCATATCCTCATGTTTTTCATACTGTTTTTTCTTTTCTTTCCATGCAATATTCGTATGATCACCATTTTTTATCTCATAATTAATTTTTTTTAAAATGTCACTTGAATTTTTTGGTTCAGAGACATTATAGTCTATTAACATTTGGCGTGCGTTTTGAGGTTCAATACTTACTGGAAGCACCTTTCCATAATGAAACCTAACTACCGGAAGATTTAATGATGGTTCTTTCTTTGCAATTTCAACTGCAATTTTTTGAACAGTAGTTTTATTTGGTATCTCTCCATCATGACTCTCTTTCCAAGAATCAATTATTTTTGCTAGTATATACAAACTAAGATTTCTTTTTTCCTTGTCTAATGGAAGCCCATAAAAAACAGGGTAATCTGTCCTGATAAAAACTCTCATATTATTAACAGAAAGAATTTCTCTAACTTTATTTTCTTTTTTTAAATTATCTAAGTGAGTATTAATTGTCGCCCAAGTTGATTCAGTAAGTTCACTTAGTTTTTTTATAGATCTAGGTCCTTCTTTAAGGTGAGAAAGGATTTCTTCTTGGATTTGTTCTGCATTTTTTCTAGTAATCATAAGAAACCACCTCCTCTTTTTTCATATATACTCATCTCAAAGAAGGTTTATAAATCTTCTCATAGTATACTCCTTATTTTAGATAGATAGTAATCTTTAAATAGTGTAGATACTCTTAAAATCAATTAAAATGGAGGTAAAAACCAAAAATGACGATAAGAAGAACAGTAAAAAAAGTGCTTGATGGAGACACATTTCAAACATACCGAAAAGTAAATGGTAGTAACTATATTCGATTAGCAGGAAAGAATGCTCCTGAAAGGTATCAATTTGGTGGAAGAGAAGCAACCTCAAGATTAAAAAGACAAATTCAAGGAAAAACAGTAACTCTGCAACCTGTTGGTAGATCTTATAGCAGAGTAGTTGCAAAAGTAAGATGTAACAGGAGGCTAGTAGAATGAATAAAGAAATTGAGACTAATAAGTGGAGAATATTCTTTAAGCAACCTACTGATAAAGATCTACATGAAAGTTATATAGAATTAATATTCAGACTTAAATCAGATATTTCGGGTGTACGAATGATTAAAAAAGAGGATTTGGAAGAACTTGAAGAAGATATTAAAAATCTTGAAAAATGGAGGCAGTTCAAAAAATTAAAAAGAGAACTTGAAGAGTAAAATGGATCTTCAATTAAACAAACCGCTTGTATTTATTGATTTAGAAACTACCGGTATAGAAACATTTACAGATAAAATTGTGGAATTATCTGCATTAAAAATTAATCCAGATAATACTGAGGAAAGTATAACTACCAGAATTAATCCTCAGATTCCTATACCTCCAGAAGCTATAGCTGTTCATGGAATAAAAGATAGTGACGTAGCAGACAAACCAACTTTTAAAGAATATGCATTAACAATTAAAAACTTTTTAGATGGTTGTGATTTAGGAGGATTTAATATAAAGAGATTTGATTTAGAAGTTCTTGAAGCTGAATTCAAAAGAGCAGGCGTTGAATTTTCAAAAGAAAACAGATCTATTCTAGATGTTCAGACAATTTATCACAAATTTGATCCTAGGGGCTTATCAGAGGCATATAAAAAATATTGCAATAAAGAAATTGAAAAAAGTCATAATGCTGAGCATGATGTAAGAGCTACTGTAGAGGTATTTAAATCTCAATTAGAAATGCATAAAGAATTACCTCATAATATTACTGAACTACATGATTTTTGTAATGAAAGAAAATCTGCAACTTGGATTGATACTAAAGGCAAATTTGTTTGGATAGGTAATGATGCGATAGTGGGTTTTGGTCCCCACAGAGGAAAATCCTTATCTTATATGGTAAAAAATGAACCGGGCTTTCTTAATTGGATGCTGACTAGAGATTTCTTACCCGATGCAAAGCAAATAGTGTCTGATGCATTAAATGGAAAATTTCCTCAAAAATAAAAAGACAAAAACCTAAATAAGTTCTATCAAGAACACATTGAATATGATAAAATATTCCAAGACTAGAATAATAATTTGGATAACCTCCATTTTGATAGCTTTAATCATTTTTCGTAAAGAGAGTTTATTCTATTCAATACCTGTTCTAGTTGCAATAACCTCTATATTCCTAATTAATCTCCCTAGAAGCAAAATAAAGTTAGATTATTTTCTAGACATTGCTGATTGCTTAAGAAAGTATCTATTTCCAGCATTTGCATTAATATCTGCTTGGATAATCTTTGTAGGATCTAAAATGACTATAGATGGACCTTGGATTATATTCATTTGGTATATTCTTTTCTTTATTTTCTACAATATGATTATAATTATTCCATCTTTTTATATAATTTCTAAAAATCCAAAAACAGTTTTTGGTAGAGTTTATTTAGTTCTTGCAATATTTATGATTGGTTATATGTCTTCATCATTAAGTGGAGGACTAGCAGGACTAACTTTTATTAAAAATTTTGGGTGGACTCCCGAATTAGATAAGACAATATTTTACCTTTTTTCATGTATTGAGACTTGGATTGGAATCATTTTAATTTGGAAATATTTTATGATCAAAAATAATGCTAATGCCTAAATTAAATTCCATTTTATCTACACAATCTACCCCAATAATGATTATAAACTTACCATCTATACAAATTTATGCAAAAATTGATTAATTATGCAGTTAGTTTGATGATAGAAGAAAATTTTGATCCTGAATCAAATCCTACTCAAAATCCAGAGTTACACCCATCTCAAAATCCAGATATAAACTTTACACAGAACCCTAATATCAATGCAACTCAGAATCCTTCTTTAGCTCCATCTCAAAACCCTAATTGGAAAAGGGCTTGGTGGTTAAAATTCCAAGAGTTAACACTTTGGGAGTATCTTAATGATAGTCAAAAGAAAAGGTGTTTTAACTTTTTAAAACAATTACGATATTCTCCTCATATATAAAACCAATCTTTAAAAGCCAGTTGCCCATTAATAATCTATTTCTTAGTCTGTTTCCATAAAACATCAAAATATTTTCTAAAAGATTCAAAAACAGGTTTACTCTCAATTAAAATAGCTAAAGGATTTGTTGGCTCTAAAATAAAAATTAAAACCTTATTAGCATATATTTCTATGCTGGTTGGCATCTCCATTTCTTTAGGTAAGAATCTAAATTCAGTATATGATAAATGTTTTCTCTTTTGATAAAGAGATTTATACTTTTCATTTAATAGGTGTTTATGAACAATACCTTTCCTTGCTCTTTCTTCATGTTTTTTATTAAAATAAATTTCCCATGATTCTGGCTGTTCTGTTAGTCCCATTGAAAGCCATTCTTCTCCTTTTTTCAAACTATTAAGGATATCTTCCTCAACTGTTTTTAATCCTTCCCAGCCAGTATAAATTTTAACTTCAGATTTTGGAGCTTGTTTTTGTTTTAAAATAAGTTCAGGAATTATCTTAATTATATCTTTTTTCTCAATATCTATTTCTTGTTTCTTTTCTTCTAAATATTCCAATATCCTTTCAGGACTTGCAGATTCAAAATATTTAACATTATTTTTAATCATAGAGTTAACAAGGCCTTTAGAGATTAATCTATCAAGAACTTCATAGACCTTTGATCCGGAAATTTTAGATTTTTTAGTTATATTCCAGGTTGTAGATGATCCTAATTCAAGTAAGGCTAGATAAACTTTAATTTCTCCATCAGTTAAGCCTATTGCTTTTAGTGTTTGATTTATCATGTTCTTTTTAATATATTTAGAGTTTAAAACTCTTTCTATTATAACGTATAAAGGGGGAGATAATGCTTAAATACTGCGATAAGACAGGAGTTTTATGGCAAAAGAAAACAAAGAATCAAAACAAAATTTTGATGCCCTTCAATCTTTAGAAGCTATTTTAAAAGAAGGAAAAGAAGATTCTGAGAGTATAAGAAATACTTATCACCTTACAAAAGACGAAACTTCAGCAGTTTTTGATGGATCTAATCAAAATCATGAATATCCAGTTTTTCGTATTGTTGCAGTTAAACTATCTCAACTTGAAAATGGAGATAGAGATAGGTTAATTGTCGGAGGTATAGGAAGATTAGTGGATTTTAGGACTAAAAGTCTAGTTAGAAGTGATTATCCTTTCCATATTGAAGTCAATTACAAAGGATATCCTTCAATTTCTGGTATAAACAATAACATAATTCATGCAGGAATAAATCTAACCAAATTATTGGATAGCCTTAGAATTCCTTATCAAGAAATAATTAAAAGAAATGAATTTGGGGAATTTTTAAAAGAATATGCAAAACAATCAATTTTACTTGCACAAAAATTATCAAGAAAAAAATGACAATAAACCAATTTGTTGATAAAAGTTCTGAAGAAACAAAAGTTAAACAACCTTATATTGGAACTTTTATACCCGGAGCAACTTATAACATTTTAGCAGAAGAGATTAACTCTAGTCAGCATTTTCATAGTTGTGCACAAAATTTGCTTTCAGATCATAGAGAAGTAAATGTCCCTTTAATGAATTGTTTATATGTCAGAGATGAAGAAATACTCGATACCAATTTTGGGAGAGGTAATGAGTTTAAAAGCAGAGGCAATCCTTTTCGTGTTTTTGCATTTGTACATCGCGGAGATTTATACAGGGTAAAATATAGCTCTCAATTTGATGGTAATTTTAGAGTAAACTTACATCCAAGCCATTTAAATGTTGTTCCTGAAGTCACAATTACTTATGTTGAACCAAATAACGGACATAATCAAAAAGTAACCTCTTTTCTAGAATTAGCTGATTACTTAGTTTCAGATGAACATAAGGAAGAAAGAGATTCTCTACCCAAAGATAAAATAATGTTACCATGCAGTACTTTAATGGGGTATTATTTACCAGAAGAATATAAAAAGGTAATAAGAGGACATTTAACTAAAGATGCTTAAAAGTAGATAACCATTTACTCCTTACGAACTACCCGAGTGATTTTTTTAACATATAGCTGTTTGCCCCGATACTCTTCAGGTAACTCAACCATATTTTTATCTTTCATTAATGCCAGATTTTTTAATACAGCATCTAACTCTTTCATCGCCTCATCGTGTTTGACTTGCATACTTTTCATTTGCTCTTCCAATTCAGCAACCTTGCTATTCTTGATTACATTATCAAGCTGCTCTGCATCATTCTCCAACTCTGTTCTGTCAATATATCTCGCTATCATATCACTTCTAAAGCTCCAGCCATATCTTACAGCAAAAGGATATGCTTTCATTATTTTGGCATAATGACTACATGAGGAGTGTCTGAGCTGATGGGGTGTTGCAGCATAGCCCAAAACTTTCTTTGAAGTTTCTCTTAGTAATTTTCTATAGCCATCATAAGTGCATGGAAAAAGATAAGCCTCTTTGTCTAAAATTGCCGGATGTTCCTTAAGCCACTCAGATATCATTGGTGTAGCTATTGGAATTCCTATTCTTCTTTTGGCAAGTTTAGTTTTTGTGCCGTCAATTGTAATCATATAGAATTCATCTTCAGACTTTTCTTTCTTGATCTTTTGAATGTCTTTTATCTTAATATTAAGTGCTTCTTCTATTCTACAACCACTATCCAACAAAAACATAGTAAGAGCTTCATCTCTTAGAAATTTAAAACCCTTAACAAACTTACTCCAATCCTTGTAAGGAATCGCTGGTATCTCCGGAACTTCATCATACTCTTTTAACCATCTTGCTTTTTTATTGTAATCTTCAGTACTCCAGATTGTTTTCAAATATCTTTTTAAGTTTCTTATCAACTCATCTTTGGAACTTTTCTTATATGGCTTTCCGCTTTGCTGTTTAATCCTGTCATTATCTAGATCCTGTGCAAATCTTTCAATGTCTGCCTCTGTAAGCATATTAAAATCTTTTTTAAAGTATTGATGTAATCTTAAAAAAGAACCAAGATTTGAAGCCAATCTTCTTATCCCAACTTTCTTCTTGGAATTCTTGCCAAGCTGTGCTTCTCGAACAAATTTTACTATACCAGCCTTTTGCTTTTCTGACATGGAACTTTCTTCAACTTTGTTTTGGTAATATTCAAAAATCCTTTTACTATGATGTATGTCCAGTCTTTCTTCAGTCATGGAAAAACATAGAAATGTCCTATATAAACATTCCCATACTTTTCAGTTTTATCCCGTATCCCCCCACCCAGAGTTGAACTGGGGATCTCCCGGGTTCTGCTAAATCCTAACGAATTTATTCTGATCGGACTTCATCCTATCACATAAGTGAATGTCTGCCCTAGGTAAAACCTACAGCCAGGCGCTTTAACCACTAAGCTATGGAGGGATATATATCCAAGAAAGCTCTTATTTTTAAAGATATCCATCAAAATAAAATAGCAAAAAAGGATTATTAATTATTTAAAAAAACTAAATTCTACTATCTTTCACTTTCAGCACCAACTAACATTTGAGCAAGGTGAGTATTGTCATTAACTCCTCCTTCAATTACTACTCCATCCAACATAGCACATAATCCTAACAAAGATATAATAACTGGTTGACAAATTCTTTTGTCATCTGGATAAAGACATTTTTGACCAGGTTCTATGGGTTCTGGCCAACCACCATAATCATCAGTATTTCTCTCACAACCATCTACTCTACCAAATGAACCATAATGCCAACAGTTTACATCACAAAGAGGTTTTTTCATAAAAACCCTACAATATTTCCATTTATAAAGATTATTACAAAAGAAAGAACTGATTCGTAGCTACCTACTCTTCCTTGAAATCAGCATCTCTTTTTGGTTCATTAATAAACAAAACTCTATTTGACTTTGCATTTCCCATCTTTCCATTGCTTTCATAAACTGCTAAAACCGGAGGCAATTCAAACTTTCCAACAACATTTATCTTTGAATAAAGTATATAACTAAATATTCTTTCTTCACCCGGAGCAAGTCTATCAATACTCCACTGCAGCCTTCCACTTGCATCTTTTTGTTCAGGTGGAACACCAAAATGTTCATAAAGTTTAGCAATTCCCGGAAGCCTATCATAGATTTTAACATTACTCATAAACTTTCTAGACTTAACAGTTATTATAACCTTCAAAGCAAAATCATTTGTTTTAGTTTTAACATAACTAACTTTCTTATGAATCATCAAATCCTGTCTTAAAAAGAGATTAACTAAAAACCCAATTACTATAATTAAAACTGCAATTATAAATGGAAAAGCCCAGTTAGTTGTAACAGCCACACTTAACTTTTCTGTCGGATTAAGCACCCTTTGCCAAGTATAATAAACAAAAAAATTCTTTCTCTCCACCTTATCCGGGTCTGTTGAAAAACTAGCAAAAAGTCTAGAAATAATGTTCTTTCTAACTTCAATTTTAGTTACTGTAACAACATTTCCTTCATTTGTCTTTTCAAAAACATCTCTTCTAACAATTATACCCGAAGACTTTTGATTTTCACTTATTTCTGATTTTTCAAAAATCTGAACAGGAATCCCTACTTTCTCATTCTTTCCTTCAAAACTAAAAGCAACATCAACCGTATAATTTCCCGCAACAATAGACTTTAACTTTTCTTTATTAATAGGTATTTCAAACTCTCTTTTATCATAGGGTTTTAGATCAAAAGACTGTTTAGTTTCATCAAAAAAAGCCGAAGAAAATACAAATTGAATTTCACTGTAGGACAAATCATCTAAATTATAGATAGTAACTCCCTCAGAAGTAGAATCAAGATTAACACTATCAAAATTAATCTTAAAAGTACTCTTAAAATTAACAAGTTTAACAACAACATCAACCAATTTTTCTTCATCCATGGGATTGTTTTTGTCACGTATATAAATTGGAACTGAAAGATAACCTGAATTCCCATTCAATGGATTTAGCGGATACATCTGTAGAACATAGGTTTTAGTTTCACCAGTTTTAAGATGAATTGCGCTTATGTTCAAATTAAACTTCTCAAAGATATAGATTTCAAAATCTCCCTCTGGGCCAAAATTAGTGATCTTCAAATTAAACACTGCGGGCCTAGTATGATCATTTAAAATGATCTTATTAACAGAATCAAAACTCCCAACAACATCTATGGCAGAAACACTAAAAAGAGATATAAATAGCAAAAACACAAAAGACATCCCAAAAAAAACTCCCTTTTTAATAGTCATCAAGAAAAGATGGCAGGGTTATATATAAAGATTATGTCCCAATTTTCACTCTTTTATTATGATAAAAACTATTTGCACAAAGCTAAATATACTTTTAGAAAACAATATTCTTTATAAAGAACCACTTTCTTTAGATAAAATGTTCTCAAGAAAACCAACAACAGACGCACCCACTGAAGAACCAAAAGTTCCAATAAAATGCACAATAACCGGAGCTTTTTCCAGTGGAAGAACAGAAATTCCTGCTGCTTACCATGGAACAGTAGATGGCCCAGGAGGAGAAAAATATCACGCATTTACCTATCTAAGACATAATAAAGATGGAACAATATATGCTGTAGAAAGAGCTTGTATCCCTGTAAAAAAAGTTGGAACTTTAGACGGTGCATTCACCATTCCAGCTCCAGAAACAGGAATCAGTAGAAGTTATAAAAAAGGAACTCCTGAATATGCCGAAAGCCTTGCTCTAATGAAAAGGTTATACCAACCACAGCAACCACAAAAACCCTAATTCTAAAAATATTGATTATCAAAAGGAGGGTGATACTTTAGTTCCTTCGTCGTTTCCCTTGATAAGGGAAGGTAGGACGGTAGGAAACCATTGGTGTCCTTCGCTACTTCATGCCTTCAATTGCAAAAAAAGCTTTTATCTGCTCAGCCAAAGAATTCAAAGTACCATCAAGTTTTCCTTCATACTGCTTAACTCTTTCTATAATAACAAACTTATCATAAACTCCTCTTAAGAATTTTGTAAAGGGAGTTTTATCCCACTGACTTCCCCAGTCTTTTTGAAGAGTTGCAGAAATTTTAATTTCAAAACTTCCTTTATTTATCTTAACTTTCTTACCATTTCTTTCAACTTCAACAGTTGTCAAACCAATAATTCTCCATTCCAACTTCAAATGATTTCTAAAGTAATCAGAAACTTTCTTACCTGCTTCCCAAGTAATTTCAACCTTTTTAGTATCACCAGTAACTTCTTCAATGTATTTCTTCTCTTCAACCCAATAGTCTTCATCATTTAACCATCTATAAACAAAATGATATAGCTCCTTAAATTCAAAAAGCCCGTTGTATTTCACCTTTGTTTCAGTAATCTTATCTTTTTCCATGTATAACTAACATAAAATCTCTATTTAAATTTTCCTAAACCCTATAACAATAAGATTAATAAGGCTTGTTTAATAAATTCTTATATGAAAAAGAGGGCTTTCATAATAATAGTTTTAGCTATTTTAGTTAGTTTAATCTTTATAATTTCTGCCCAAGAAAAGCAAGACAAAGTCTCTGAGGAAGTTTACAAAACACTTGAAAATAACAGTGAAGCCAGAGTAGTAATAACAATAAACAACCCAAAAAGAGAATTGTTCACAACACCAAAGATTGAAGATATAAAAGAAGAAGTTATAAACAAAATAGATGATGAGCAAATTAAACATGTTTTTAATAAGAGTATAGTAACAGAAGTTTCTCAAGAAGAAATAGAATCCCTAAAAAACGACAAAAACATTGCTTCAATAAAAATAGATCCACAAATAAAGGCATTTCTTCAAGATTCGGTACCATTAATAAACGCCTCAACAACCCGGCCAGTTCAAGTCTCTGGAATAAATCTAACAGGCCAAGATCAAACAATATGTATTATTGATTCTGGAGTTTACTACTCTCACCAAGACCTGGGAAATTGTACAACATCCGAATTCCTAGCAGGTAGCTGTTCAAAAGTAATTGGAGGCTATGATTTTGTCAACAGTGATGCGGATCCAATAGATGATTACGGTCACGGAACACATGTGGCCGGAATTGCTGCAGCAAACGGAAAAATAAATGGAGTAGCAATTGGCTCTAAAATAATCGCAATGAAAGTTCTAGGTTCCAATGGACTAGGTTATGCTTCAAATATAAAAGCTGCAATTGATTGGTGCGTTGGAAATGCTTCCATATATAACATCTCAGTCATAAGCATGAGTCTAGGCGGTTCAACATTGTATTCTACTTACTGCAATAATGATGCTGCAGCAGAAGACTTTGCATCATCAATTAACGCTGCAATTGCAAGCAACATTTCAGTAATTGCAGCAACAGGCAATGATTACAACACCACCGGAATAGCCTCTCCAGCATGTGTACAAAACTCAACAGCTGTAGCTGCCACAAGTAAGATAGATGAAATAACTTCCTATTCAGATAGAAACAATTTAACCGATTTAGTTGCTCCAGGAGGGCTAAGTACTACTGCCCAAACAAGAATAAACTCAACATGGAAAACACAAACAGGCTATGCAGGTAGTCAGGGAACATCAATGGCTGCACCACATGTAGCCGGAGCATTTGCAATATTAAGGCAATACTACATTCTACAAAACAACCGCATTCCAACACCAATTGAAATTGAAAATGTCCTAAACTTAACAGGAAAAACAATTCCAGACACATCAAGTGGACTAAACTTCACAAGAATAGACATATATGCTGCAGTTCAATATTGGGACACCACTCCTCCACAAACAACCCTAATATCTCCAAATAATAATTTTATAACAATAGATACTAATCTTACAATAAAATGTAACTCAACAGATAGTGTTGGTTTAAGAAACACTACACTACAAATCTGGAAATCATCTGGAGAACTTTACTATAACAGCAGTTATCAACTAGCTGGAACATATTCCGAGTCGCAATTTAACATTACAAATATCTCGCTAGGAAACTATCTTTGGAACTGCCTGACATATGATCTAAACAACAATTCGGCATATTCTCAGGCAAATTATTCATTATTTGTTAATAACCTTAGTGTTTCACTAATATCTCCACAAAATAATTATGTAAAAAACAACTTTATAATAAATTTTACCTGTACCCCTCAAACTAAGAATAACACCAATCTAGTAAATGTTACATTTTATCTTTGGAATTCTTCAAGTTATCTGCTAAATAATCAAACACAAAATATCTCTGGAACTCAAAATACTACACTATTTCAATATAATCTCTCAGAAGAAGGAAACTATACCTGGAATTGCCAAGCATCAAACAATCAATCAGATAAAACATTTTCAGATCAAAATTACACGGTAAACTACACAAATTACAACTTAACAATCACAAATATTACAACAAATTTAAGTTACAACTCAGTTACAATTAATTGGACAACAAACCTAAATGCTAATTCTACAATAAAATACGGTGCAGCCCAAAGTTTCGGGATGATTCAAAGTTCCTCAATAAAATTAAAAAATCATAGTATGACTATATCAAGTTTATCCTCTTCAACAACTTATTACTACAACATAACAAGTTGTGACCAATATGACTTTTGTCAAACAAACGGAACATTAACCTTCACAACCAACCCTGAACCAATTACTGGAAGTGAAACTCCTGCAGGAAACACTAATTCTCCTGGCGGAGGAGGAGCACCATCCAATACCGGAGCAGAAACAACTACAACAAAAATCATTACCCTAGAAAAAACAAAAACAGATCAACCAAATGGATATAACCTAGAAATACAAAAAGACAATATAATAAAAGTATATATAACTAACCTTGAAGAACATAAAATAAACATAACAAAAATTAATGTAAGTTATATCTCAGTCAAGATAACAAGCAACCCAATTTATTCTAATATAGTATTAAAGGAAACAAAAAACTTTGACCTGACCGATGACAACCTAATTGATCTAAAAATAACTCTAAATTCAATAAAAAATAGTATTGCAAATATAACAATTAAAACAATAAACAATCCATCTAACAAAACAACAGTAAAAAATGATACAATAATCAGGGCATTTGAAAATCAAAATGAAACAGATGGAAGAATAATATTAATATTCACAGAAAAAACAAAAAAGATATTTGCACTGCTGGTAATAAGTTTAGTTGTAATAATTATAGGAATACTAATCTGTCTTTATATTTTAGTAATGAATAGAAAAAACAAAAGAATAAAAAGAGTAAATCTATTTAAATAAACATGGGAAAAGAAATAGCAAAAAACGAAGAAAAAAAGATGAGAGAGGGAAATATAAGCCTAGTTCTAGAATCTTACAATGACCTTTTCTCCGACTTTGATCCAAGAGGATATTCAGAAAGAGCTATTTCAGATGATTTTCTTGTGGAATGCAAACGAGCTGCAAGAGACAAAGATATTGGTTTTGAACTAAGACTTCTAGTTCCAAAGACAAAAAGAGATATAAATGATGAATCTAAAATAAAAAAACGTCTAAAAAGTCACTTTCAAAAACATTATTTTGAAAAGAAAAAAGAAGTAAATAAGATAAGATCTGGAGGATTAATCCTAACAATCTTTGGTATGATCTTACTACTAGTTGCAACTTTTATCTATGAACAAGAAAGGACCTTGTTTTTTAGCTTTATAATAATTGTAATTGAACCTGCCGGATGGTTCACAACTTGGATAGGTTTAGAAAAACTTTTTCTAGATCCTAAAGAAGAGAAATTAGAATCAATATTTTATAGAAAGATGGCCTCTGTAACAATAAACTTCATTGACTATTAAATAAATTACTTTTTATTACCCATATAAAAATTAGTCCAATCTAAAGACCCATCATTTTTCTCATGAAAAGTCTTCATAAGTACATCTTTACTTACTTCCTCATTGATAGGAATTACTTTTCTTTTTTTCCTAAAGATCTTTTGATGAAACAAACCAATGATCACAGCCAAAATAACAATCACAAAAACAAGAACAATAAGAAATAACCAAATGTTCAATAAAAGTTTGTCCATTGTTTTTTTAATTAAATTATTGTTAGAAAGATTACCACTATCAATATCAGAACCATCATTACCATTACCAAAGAAATCTGTTAAATTAAGTGAAGATAATTCAAAACCCCTATAAAAGCTGAGATTTGTACTTCCCCCTTCAGAAGAATAACCATTGTCATAACTACTGCTGCCATCACCACTAGTCCTACAAACATTTCCTTCATCAATCTGTCCATCACAATTATTATCTTTACCATCACATATTTCCCCAGCTCCCAGATAGTTCATTGGATTGTTATCATCACAATCCACTGCTCCACATTCTCCTCCCAAAGAACTATAACCGTCACCATCATAATCAAATGGGCAAAGAATACTATTGACAGCATACAACTTTTGTATTTCATCATTACTAAGAGCTCTACTATATACTCTAAATTCATCTATATCTCCCATAAAAAAACCTTTAGAAATATAACTTCCTCCTAAATAAAGACCTGGCACAAAAATTTCACGCTGTTGGTTATAATATCCAAGAGATTTAGTTCCATATCTTGTCCCGTTTACATACAAATCCATACTTGTTCCATTAAATGTAACAGTTAAGAAATACCAAACATTTTTTTCAGGATTTTGAATAGATGAAGATACACTTTGGGATAATAATTTTTCAGATTGATTTACAGTTTCAGTAAGATAATCCCAATGTCCATTATCATATGACAAAGCATAAGACCATCCTGCAGAGGTAATATAATACCGCAACGACTTATTCGCTAAAGGATCAAGTTTAACCCATAGAGCAATAGTATAGCTATTATTTAATTTAGCAAAACCAATAGCTTTCTTTCCAACAGAAATACTTGTGTTTCCATCAAAATGAACTGAAGCACTACCAACTTTTCCAGCCGATGAAAAGATCTTTCCCCTACTTCGATTATCATAAAATGTACTACCATTATTAAAAGAATAATCTATTTGATCTCCTTCTTCATTCTCAAATGGAAAGTATAAAACAATGTTATTTAATAAAGAATTACAATACCCACAATCATGTGGGCAACTACTACAATTTTCAATAGGGTCACAAATTCCATCTTTTATACATGTCTCTGGTTCACCACAGTTATCATCAACTCTTGAATCACAGCTAACAAAATAAGGATCATTACACCTCCCATTAATACACTTTGTTTGATTACCATTAATAAAACATTCCTCATCAATTTCACATTCTATATTTCTTGGCCAAGTATTTGTTGTCCCCTTAAATATAGAACTATACTTTGCATTAATTCTTGAATATAAATAAGGGTTATAAATGTTGTCTGTCGCTGGTTCACTCAAAACAGGAGCTATGGCAGTAGACTCAACATATTCATTCCATGTTTCAACAGCAATCCATCCATCATTATGCTTTAAACAATATTCCCAAGAGTTTTTGAAAAAAGTTCCATTACTTCTTGAATGAGTTATAATTGAAAGATTTTTACACTCTTGAAACTTAGGTCTTTCAAATCCAGGCATTACTTCACAAACATCAATTTTTTCGCTAACTGGAAGGTCATTTAATCCACCTGCACAATAAGGATAACCCTTAGACTCACAATCCTGCTTTGCTTCAATAGTTCCTCCACCCTGGCCCCAATTATGAAATGCATCAACTACCTCGCAATGCCCATAACTCATGGGAGCTACAACAAAAACATCATAACCATCACTAACAAACTTTTGTTTCATTGCTCTAAGAATAGGACAATTAACCCCAATATAATTCTTAGTGGGAGCATCATAAATCCATACTAAATATTTTCCATTATGCTTAAAATAAAAGTCTTTATTAAATTTTTCAAAAAAGATCTCATTTCTTCTAGCCCATTCATTTCCAAAAGTTTGTCTATCTTCTTCTTTACTTAAATTCAAATAAGTTAGGTCACCAATATGTGATCGACCTAAAAACAAAGAGACTTTTGGGAAACTTTTTCTCTCACTTTTCAATTCACTAAGTGACATGTTAATTTTAGTTAATTGTTTAGTGGAATTAATAGAAGAAAGCCAATTAATAACAACCGCCACATCAATACCTGCTCGATTCATCCTGATAAAGTCTGCTTTATACATATCAACATTTAATTCATTTACAAATTTATCTAAACCAAATATTGGTTTTACTTCAAGAAGACTATCAACATAATTACATGTCTGAAAATTTTCGCATGGTGCTCTATAACAATTATACCAAGTAAAATAAAACGCAAACACCTTTTTGTTATTATCTTTATCAGTTCCGGGAGGGCACTCTTTATTTTCAATGCAAGAAATACAACTACTATTTACATTACAATAACTTTCTCTTGCGCAAAGATAATTTTTTGCAGATCCTGGAAGCCATCTTTTAAAACCATTATTTGTACCGTTATAACCTCCAAACATCCCAGCAAAAAAACTTCCATAACTTCTACATAATTCTGCAGGATTTGAAAAACCCCAATATTTCTCATCTCTAACATTCGTCCAGTCATACCAATTACCATTAAGACATATAAACCTATCATCTTTATTTAAACCAAAAGTATTATTTTGTACAATAGTACTTCCATAAGTGCAGCTACCATTAACTGCAAAAACAAAACATGCAGAACATAAAGTTAAAACTACAAGTAACATAAACAAAAACAACCCTTTTTTCATCATAAAACAAAGAAAGAAACATTTATAAAATCTTTTATGACTTATTTTTTGTAAAAGGTAAATTGCTAAAATGCACTATCACATAATCCTCACTGAAAAATGCAATTCTAAATGTAAATATTGCTATGAAAAATCACTAAAAGAATTCAACAATGAACTGGATAAAAAGTTTAAATTTAACTTTTCCTCTCCAGAAGATAGTCAAGTTAACATAAAAAAGCTAAAAGAATTCATAGAAAAAGACAAGGAAGCAGTAATTGTTTTCTATGGTGGAGAGCCTCTACTTCAAATACCAAAAATTATCGAAATAATTGACAATATTAATGTGCCATTTAGAATGCAAACAAACGGAAAACTATTAAATGAACTGCCTTCAAAGTATGTAAACAAAATAGAAAAAATACTTATTTCTCTTGACGGAAATAAAGAAAGAACAGACCTCAATAGAGGAGATGGAACCTATGACCTAGTCATGAAAAATATAGAACTAATTAAAAAAAACGGCTACAATGGAGAATTAATAGCTCGAATGACCATTTGTTTTGCAGATCTCTATGATCAAGTATTAAACCTAATTGATGCTGGTTTCTCATCAGTACACTGGCAACTGGATGCTGGATTTTACAAATTTGACTTTGATGAAAAAGACTTTAAAATGTTCACAAAAAGATATAATGAATCAATTACAAGATTGATTAACTATTGGGTTACAGAAATGTATGATGGCAAAGTACTCAAATTCTACCCTCTCCTAGCAATAGCCAATTCAATCCTCAACAATGAACCAACAAAGTTACGTTGTGGAGCCGGCCATTCAGGCTACGCAATAACAACTGATGGAAAAATAGTAGCCTGCCCAATAATGAATTGCATTGAAGATTTCTATGCAGGTAATCTAGATTCATCTCCAGAAAAATTAAAAAAATTTGATGTTTCGGGAGCTTGTGAAAAATGCGATTATCAAAGCCTCTGCGGAGGTAGATGCCTCTACTGGAATAAAGCCGAACTCTGGCCAAAACAAGGAAATGACCTAATCTGTGACACAATAAAGCATCTAATTAATGAAACAAAAAGAATAATGCCTGAAATTCAAAGCCTAATAGCTAAAGGTATAATAACTGAAAGTAATTTCAACTATGAAAAGTATTTTGGACCTGAGATTATTCCGTAAACTAATCTACTTCTTAGAAAAAATTATAATTTTGTAAGCCTTCTTAAACTATTAAAAATAGCTCTTGTATTAGGATCAAGAAACATACCATTATAAGAGTACTGAAAAGAGCTTTTGTTTCTAATTGAAGCCCAAATAATTGTGTATTTACTCCCATTCTTTAGTTTTATTATAAATCTAGGGCTACTTAAAAATGTAAAGTAAATTTTATCGATCTGGCTAAATTTTATTCTTATTAACTTTCTAGTTGAAATCAAAATTTCATCAGTAGTTACTACTAATTTAGAAGTATTTGGTTTTGTAGATGGATTTAGAAGATTCCCCAAAGTCATATTCACAAGCACAGTATTCTCATACAATATTTTTTTGTTTTTGATAGCTCTTTCAAAGTCTTTAGTCGTTATAATCAACTCTTCTGGATGAGTTTGATTCCAATCTCTAAAAGTTCTAGTCACTAAACTAGAACTAGAAAAAATTAATAAGTAACCAAAAATTATCACTGAAACTATCTCATCAATTATGATTAACTTAATGCCAAAAGAAGAATAAGACAAAAGAGGAGATCCAGGAAGAAAAAATATAAGAGATCCTAATGAAAATAAAAAACTTGAGAATAAAACAATCATTAAAGCAATTCCCATAAACTGATAATGTTTATCAAACCACTTATAATACGGTAATAAAAGAAAAGTCAAAGAGAGTATTGAAAAGACTAATATATACAAAGAATAATTAAAAAAACCATTAAGGCCGTTATATTTTAAACTAGAAAATGCACTAAGATATTCACCATTAACATTAATAAATGGAACAAAAAATTGAACTGCAATTAGTATAAAAATAAGAATCGTGTAGATTTTATCTTTTTTTTTCATTAGGTCTATAATAATATAACCTTTATTAACATTTCTTTTTAGCTTCCACAACATTCTTTATCCTAAATGAGACAAAGAACATTATCAGCATAACAACTGCAAAAAAGACAAACAAGAACTTAAATGCTAAAAATGAAAGTATAACTCCCGAAAGAATTTTAGCAACAAACTGGCCAGCATCTATAGAAGTCTTATGTGGACCATAATACCTTGGCTCTTCTTTGTCTTTTGTAATGTCAAAGAAATAAGCCTCACTTGTTGGTTCTAACATAGCCATTCCAATACTTGAAATAACTAAAATAACTAAAATTAAATAAATATTAACATCAATCAAAAAGAAACAGGCAGCACAGCAAATAGCCACAAATAAAAATCCAAACTTAAACATCTTTCTAAACCCTATCTTTCCAGCAAGTTTTCCAGACTTAAACTCTAGAAAAATCAAAGGAATAGGAATAGCAAATAAGAAATAAGCCACAAGCATATCAGTTAAACCCTGTTCAACCATGTAAACTGGAATAAAAATATAAATGAGACTCCACCAAAAACTGATTCCTGCACTCACCAAATAGGATAAAACCCTATCTTTAGATTCAAAAAATCCGATAAAACTCTTAAATGCATTGCCATGCGACTTCTTGACTATGTGAGCATCATTAACTTTTGAAAATCTAAACAATAAAAATGAAGCAAAACAAAAAAATGCAGAAAGTAAAAATACCGAGCTTATTCCTGCTCTTGAAGCTAAAAATCCGGCTATAAGTGGCCCAATAACCCATGCAAGATTTGCAAAGGTATAAAGAATGCCTTCATTTTTAGACAATTTCTTTTTAGGAGACTTATCCTTAACTATTATACCAAAGCTAGTCAGTCTAACAACAAAGATAAGATTCATCACGCAGGCCAGCACAATAAATACGTAAAAATTCTTATTAATTGCAAACAAAAGATAAAGCAAACCAAACAAAAATATCGAAAAGAAAAAAAGCCTTGACTTATTATGTTTTTCAAGAACAGGTATAAAAACAAAATAAGAAAAAAATGAAATTAATGCCAAAGCCCCAGAAATAAAACCAACAATTGCTGCACTATGAACAAAGCTATCTATGTAAATAGCCCAAATCGTGCTAACCATTGCAGAAGCTATCGCTCCAAATAAGCTGACAAAGCCAAGCTTAGTCATTACTGGGAAATATACTCCCTCTTTTTTCATAACAAACAAAGGCATAATTTCTAAAAGAGTTGAAGCTTTAAAAAAGTATTTAAACCGCTAATAATTAAGGATAATATGAAAAAAGGTTTGTTGTTTTTTGGATTGTTTATGTTAGTAGGAATTATGTTAAGTCTTTTCCTAATTAGTTTTGTTACTGCAGTACTTGAGGAAAACAAATCTTGTTCTAGTGATTCAGATTGTAGGGTTACTTCATGTGCTTACTGTGTTAACAAAAATCAAACAGAAACAACATATTGTGATAGACCCCGTTACGAGTTATATTATACTCTTTCTTGTAAATGTGAAAATAACACGTGCAATGTTGTAAAAAATATAAAGAATTGCACAACACCCGAATGTTATGCTGGTCTTGCAATAGAAACAAGAGATTACTCTGTTTGTAAAAATTACCTTGATGAAAAAGGTCTTAGTTCAGTTATTTGTTATACAAATATTGCAGTTATACTAAATAATCAAAGTGTATGTAATCTCATTAATGACCCAAAAAATGAGTATGAATGGTGTGGTAAAACATATAACTTATTTCAAAATTATTCTGGACAATGTAAAAGAATGGTTTCAAATGGAATAATTAGATCCTTTGCAATAGGTAATCCTTTTGAGGGACCATGTTTAAATGAGACAGACCAAATTGTCGGAGGAGATCACGATTCCCACGGATGCATTGGCTCTGCAGGGTATATGTGGTGTGAAGAAAAACAAAAATGTCTAAGAATATGGGAAGAAGGATGTAATAGTACAATTAACAACACCATAAGAGACATAAAAGACCAACTAAAAAACCTAAAAGAGCAAAGAAAGAAACTAATGGAAGACATCAAACAATATCGTGGTGAAGTTAAAGAAATGATGAAGAAGTACAATGGTTGGATGAATGTAACAGACATGAACATAACAATTCACGAACTGTCAGATAATCAAAAAGAGATTATCATTAATAAAATAAACACAAAAACTGGATTAAATCTAACTCTTGAAGACATTAACAATCAAACAATTTTAAAAACTCTTCTTTCAAATGGAAGATTTGCTGAAATAAAAATCCTTCCAGATAGAGCTTCTGAAAGAGCAAAAGAAGTTCTAAAAGCTAAATGTGAAGAAAGAAACTGCACTCTAGAATTAAAAGAAGTTGGCATAGGAAACAAAACTCGTTTAGCATATGAAATTACAACAAATCAATCATCAAAGGTTCTACTATTCTTCAAAAGAAACATACCTCTAAAAGCTCAAATTGATGCTGAAACTGGTGATGTTATTTCAGTTAAAAAACCCTGGTGGGCTTTTCTTGCAAGAGCTGAGAAATAATTAACATCTAATTTTATACACAAAAACCTTGTCATAGGGTATAAACCATTTTGTCATCTGTTCAACAGAAGAATGCTCCATTATCTTTCTAAATAACCTTATTGAATTACCATGAGCAGAAATTGCAACATTCACTCTATCCTTTTTAATTTTCCCGATTAAATCTTGAATAAATGGCTTTACTCTTTTTTCAACCATTGCAAAACTTTCTCCGCCAATTGGAGGAATGTTATAACCCCTATGAATTAGCTTATATTCCTCTTCACCCAAAAATTTCTCAACCCGTTTTCTCATACTAGGGGATAAACTCACAATAGCATCTCCTTCTTTTAGCAGATTATACATCTTATCTCCAATATTTTTAATAAATTGTTCATGTTTCATCCCATTCAACTTTCCATAATTTCTTTCAATCATCCGGTTATCAGTAATTATCTTTCTACATTCGGAATGAAACTTAAGTACTTCCTTCAGAGTATCCCTACTTCGAGATAATTTAGTTTGATAAGCCAAATCAATTTGTTTATTCTTCAACTTTTTAGCGATAGTCCTTGCTTGTTTTATTCCTAAAGGCGTTAGTCTACTCTCCTTCCAACCAGTAAATATTCCTTCCTTATTATAATAAGTCTGCCCGTGTCTAAATAAATAAATAAAACAAGACTTACCCTCTTTTTTTAATTTCATGAGTATTAAAGTAAAAAAGCATATAAATACCTTTTTAAACATCAAAATCGAAGACTTTGAAGTCTTAAAATTTTAGATAAATTTTTAAACTACTTATTTCTATAAAATTCATGGTTAGTAAACTATTGGACTCGCTTGCAATCCCTATATATTAGTCATAACTTTAATTCTAAATACATTTATATTTGTATAAATTAATAATAAATATAACAGCTCTATAAAAATGATTCAAAAAAATAAAGAAAAAATAGCTCGGAAAAACATACTAAGAAAAAGCAAACAAGAAGCCATAGGCTTAAACATAAAAGGATATGATTTCAATCAAGGCTTAGACTATGAAAAATTAATAGATAGCTACGAAACAACTGGCTTTCAAGCAACAAATCTCGCAAAAGCAATAAAAATAATTAAAAAAATGCGTCAGGAAAATGCATTCATCTATCTAGGTTACACTTCAAATCTAGTTTCCTCAGGTTTAAGAGATATTTTCAGATATCTTGTTGAACATAAAATGGTGGATGTTATTGTCACAACTGCCGGCGGAATTGAAGAAGATCTAATAAAATGTCTTGGAAACTTCAAACTTGGTTCCTTTGAACTAAGTGGAAAAGAACTAAGAAAAAAAGGAATAAACCGAATAGGAAATGTTCTAGTTCCAAATTCAAGATACTGCGAATTCGAAGATTTTATCATACCCATTTTAACAAAACACAAAGATAAAACCCTAACTCCTTCAAAATTGATTAGTATCCTAGGAAAGGAAATTAATAATAAAGATTCAATATACTACTGGGCTCAAAAGAACAATATCCCAGTATTTTGCCCGGCAATAACTGATGGAAGTTTGGGTGATATGATCTATTTTTTCAAGTCAAGCAATCCCAATTTTAAAATAGACGTTACAGATGACATTGTAGAAATAAATAATTCAACAATTGGTAAAAAAAAGACAGGCATGATAATTCTAGGCTCTGGTTTAATAAAACATCACATTTGCAATGCAAATATGTTTCGTAACGGAGCAGATTATGCAGTCTACATAAACTCAAATCCTGAATTTGATGGTTCTGACTCAGGAGCTCGTCCAGATGAAGCAGTTTCCTGGGGAAAGATTTCACCAAATGCAGAATCAGTAAAAGTTTATGGTGATGCAACAATTCTTTTCCCACTAATTGTAGCTAAGTGTTTTGTTATGGATAATTCTATTAATTAAAACAGTGTTTTTCAGAATTATCCTATTAGAAAATTCTGGACAAAATGCATTTCAATTATAAAAATTTTCTATAAGTAATAAATATTTAAACTCATAAAACAAATATTATCATGGCCCTGGTAGAATTTATCCTTTCTTTCGCAACAAGCATAATATCTAGTTTAGGTTATTTTGGAGTAGTTATACTAATGGCTCTAGAAAGCATGGTCTTTCCAATGCCTTCTGAAGCAGTTATGCCCTTTGCCGGATTTCTTATTCATGAAGGAAAATTTACTATTCTAAATGTAATCATATTTAGTACCATCGGAACAATAATCGGATCACTAATCTCCTACTACATTGGTTTTTGGCTTGGAAAACCTTTTTTTGAAAAATACGGAAAATATTTCTTTCTAAATAAACACCATCTTCATCAAACAGAAAATTTCTTCAAAAAATATGGAGATAAAACCATATTTATCTCAAGGTTTATCCCGGTTGTAAGACATTTAATCTCAATTCCCGCAGGAGTAAGTAAAATGAACATCTGGAAATTCCTTTTGTACACAATACTTGGAGGAATAATTTGGAACACCTTCCTAACCTACCTCGGAATACAACTCGGTGAAAGATGGGAGTTAGTTCATGAATATTCAAAAATCCTAGATTATGTTATAGTAGCAATAATTATTATTGCAATTATTTGGTTTGTTATAAAAATGATCAAAAAAAGAAGACAACACCAGTAAATTTATAAAACAAATAAATCTACAACTATCATGTCAAAGAATATAATTGAGGTTAATGACCTTACTTTTGATAAAGAGGTTATCGAACGTTCAAAAAAAACTCCAGTTCTAGTTGATTTCTGGGCTAGCTGGTGCGGTCCCTGTAGATATCTCGGTCCAGTATTAGATAAAGTTGCAGAAGAATATGATGGAAAATTTATTCTTGCTAAAATAAGCGTTGAAGATAATCAAGAAAAACCCGAAGAATACGAAGTAATGAGCATTCCAGCAGTTAAATTATTTAAAGATGGAAAAATAATAGATGGTTTTGTTGGAGCAATGCAAGAAGACCAGGTAAAAGACTGGTTAGACAAAAATCTTTAATCTATGGACAATTCTGTTGATTAGAACAGTGTTTTTAGAATTGTCCTATTAGAGAATTCTGAGCAAAATATATTTCAATTACCAGAATTCTCTATAATTGTAGCCAAAAATGCCCTACAATAAGGTTTATAAATAAACCTTTTTTTACCATAATTATGAAACGCTCAAGTAGAAGATGGAAAAAGAAACGCCAAATGAGATGGAAATGGCAAAGAAAAAAACTTAGAAAATCAAAGCATCTAAGAAAGGTAAGAAGAGCTAGATCTAAATAATAAGATAATTCTAATTTAAAATGAAACAAAAACGTTTAGTTCCCAGTAGAACAAGAACAGTATTAACATACATAGTTGGAATCCCTTTGACTCTAGCAGTATGTGGAGTAGTGAACGAATTAAGGAAAGATTATCAAAATTTCAGAGAAGAGGGAGCAAGAGAAGCACATGAATGGTTTTATCATCAACCAGCTCCAACAGCTGAAGAAAGAGAAGCATTTAGAGGTAGCCTATATCGCCCAGATAGTACATATCTAAAGATACATCAGTTAGGTCAACAAAACCAGAGTACTTCTAACAACCAATAATCAATAAAACAACAAACATTATACCTTACCATAGCAATCTTTTTATATCGTCCACAACTAAGCTAATTTATGGAAAGTGAAATATGGACAGAAAAATACCGTCCAAGTAAATTTGAAGAAATCGTTGGGCAAGAAGATATAGTAAAAAGGGTTAGATCACTGACAAATTCTATGAATATCCCTCATTTACTCTTTGCAGGGCCTGCAGGCGTTGGAAAATCTACCCTAGCACTAGTTGTTGTAAAAGAACTGTTTGGAGAGTCCTGGAAAGAAAACTACCTAGAATTAAATGCTTCTGATGAAAGAGGTATAGATGTAATAAGACAAAAAGTAAAGGATTTTGCAAGAACAAAATCCATATCAAAAATACCATTCAAAGTAATCTTTCTTGATGAGGCTGATGCTCTTACAAATGAAGCACAAAATGCCCTAAGAAGAACCATGGAAAATTACACATCAAATTGCCGTTTTATTCTTTCCTGCAATTATAGCAGTAAAATAATAGACCCCATTCAATCCAGGTGTGCTGTCTTTCGTTTTAGATTACTAGAAAAGAAAGATATAGAAAAAATAGTAAAACGAATCTCAGAAAGAGAAAATCTAAAAATAGATCCAAAGGCAATCGACCTAATATTTGAAAGCTCTGAAGGAGACTGTAGAAGAACAATTAATCTTCTACAAACAACTTCTGCAGTAAGTAACATAATTAACCCGGAACTAATTCAAATAATGGTTCCAAGTGCAAAACCAAGTGATATCAAAGTTATATTAGAATACTCTCTTGCAGGAGATTTTCTAAATGCAAAAGAAAAGTTACTGGATGTAATGCTAAGAGAAAGTATTGCTGGTACCGACGTTATAAAAGCAATTCAAAAGGAAATATGGAATTTGCCAATTGAACCCGAAATAAAAGTTAGACTAACAGAAAAAACAGGTGAAATTGAGTTTCGTCTTGTTGAGGGTTCCGATGAATTTATACAATTAGAAGCTTTGCTTGCAAGTTTTGTTCTAGCAGGCAGAGGAAAATAAAATAGAGGTTATAAAATGATGAAAGAATTTCAAAACTGGTCTGAGAAATATCGTGCAAAATCTTTATCAGAAATAAAAGGCCAAGACCTCCAAATCAGAGAGATAAAAAAGTTCTTTAGTGATTTTCCCTCATCAAAAAAAGCAATTCTTTTATATGGCCCGCCAGGAGTTGGAAAAACAACAATTGCCCATGCAATAAAAAATGATCTTAACATAGAAATATTTGAACTAAATGCTTCTGATTTTAGAAACAAAGAGCAGTTACACCTAAAATTAAAACCTGCTCTAGAACAAAAAAGTCTTTTTAAAAAAAGCAAGGTCATTTTAGTTGATGAGGTTGATGGTCTTTCCAGTAGAAGTGATGAAGGAGGTCTATCAGAATTAATCTCACTAATAGAACAAGCTTCATTTCCAATAGTTATAACTGCCAATGATATTTGGGACTCAAAATTCTCTTCCCTAAGATCAAAATGTAAACTAATTAATTTAAAAGATCTAGATTATAGAGTAATCTCTCTACTTCTACAGGAAATAGCAAAAAAAGAATCACTTCAAGTAGACAATCAAGTAATCACTGCCATCGCCGTAAGGTCTAAGGGAGATGCAAGAGCTGCAATAAACGATCTCCAAATAATCTCTCAAGATGAAAAGCTAAATCTTTCACTAACAGATGAAAGAAACAAAGAAGTAGATATTTTCACAGCAATGAAATTTATATTTAAAAATCTCACAAATGAAGAAACAATAAAAATTTACGATTCTGTAAATCTATCGCTAGACAAAATCTTTCTTTGGGTAGAAGAAAACATACCCTATGAATACTCTGGAGAAGAGCTATACAAAGCCTACGAGGCCCTAAGCCTTGCAGATGTATTTAGAGGTAGGATAATGAGACAAAGACACTGGAGATTCCTAATATATGAAAACATCCTACTAAGTGCAGGCATTTCCAGCTCCAAAACCCATACTAAAACAGGTTTTACTCACTACCAAAAACCAACAAGAATACTAAAAATATGGATGAGTAATAACAAGAATATACATAAAAAAACAATAATAACAAAGTATGCAGAAGCAATACATTGTTCTAAGAAAAAAGCTGCAAAAGAATTTCTAATAATAAAGAATATTCTTAAAAACCCTCAGGTACAAAAAGAGTTAAAGTTTACTAACTTAGAAACAGACTATATAAGTAAGATTTAGCAAAATCATATATGATAAGCAAAACTTCTATAGACATAGTAAAATTATCGTTTATATTATTTTAGATTTATACGCTCTTTTTTATCAGCAACTTGCTGCAGCAGATGCTGCTGAACCTGCTTGTGCATCAAAACCAAATCCCGGAGAAGGATTAGCTGTTGATAAATTTGCACTAGTACAAACGCCCGGAGCAGTCTTAAATGCAGAACAAATTATAGATAAAGCTGTAGCAGGACTTCTTGGATAAAATTCTGCTTGAGCACCATTAACCACAAGAGTAGGACTTCCCTCAACACCATACTTCTTACTTAGTTCAGAATCAACAGCGTAGAAAGATTTAGCTCTGCTCTTTACACAATCATCAAGCTTTGCCTTATCAATACCGGTACTTACTAAACAACCTGGTGAATCGCTTGCATTCAAGAAACACATTAGATAAGCATTAAACTTTGTTGGTTGTTCTTCTCTAATACAAATTTGAGTATAAGTTTCTTGTTCTTCCTGATCTCCATGCATAAAGTAATGTACAAACCTTATCTTTACATCTGCTGCACTACCTGCTAAAGCACTAATTGCTGGCAAGATACCTTTTTCTGCTTGGGTTCCATACGGACAATGAGTCATAACAAATAACTCAACATTAGGTTTATCTGATTTTGTAATATTTTGAGGTACACTAGGAGTAGAAGTATCATTTGAGTCAACAACAGAACTTAAATCATATAGTGGTCTTCCCGGGCTAATAAACTTTCCATCTAAAGTAAAGTATAAAGGAACTGTTTGACCTTGAGAAGTTACCTGAGCAACATAAAGACCACTTTCTTTTGTTAGATTACCAACAACCACATCTCCACCAGGTAAAAGTTCAGTATTAATAAAAACATTAATTTTCTTTTCCATATCTGCTGAATTAACAACGTTTCCAGTAAGACCGATCTTATCAGAAACTAAAACAACTATGAGTATTAAACAAACCACTCCAAGAACATAGGTAGCAACTGCCCATTTATTAGACTCTTTTTTTTCTTCTTTAACTTCTGTTGAAACATTAGTTTCGCTGAAATTATTTTCTGCCATTTAGAACATAAAATTTCATCCTTTAAAAACATTATGGTTTTGTCTTACATAGATTTTTGTAACTACGCGTAACAAATAAATCAAAAAAATTAATATAATTCAATATAAACACAGAAAAAATAAAGAAAGAAAACATTAAATATCATCACTTCTTTGAAAGACCATGCCATATGATATAATAATTGGCAGAGATGATGCAGATAAAAAGAGGTTTGGAAGTAAAGGTCTCATAAAGTTAGGTAAAGGTTATGTAAAAATGGGCCAGTACACTTCTCTTTCAAATCCAATCTACCTAGATGTATCAAGAAGTCATGTAATCTTGGTAGCAGGAAAAAGAGGTTGTCTTACAAAAGATTCACTTGTTTTTACAGATAAAGGATACAAAGAAATTGGAAAGTTTGATGAAAAAGAAGACAAGGTACTTTCGTTCAATAAAGAAAAAAGAAAGTTTGAATGGGAAAAAGCAGGATTATTAAAATATCCTATTAATGATGAAAAACTATTACAAATAGAATTAGCTGACGGAAGAATAATCAAGTTAACTAAAGAACATCCACTATTATCCTCCTATGGAAAGTATACATTTTACCGAAGAGCATGCGATTTGAAATTAAACGATAAAGTAGTTCTCCCAACAGAAATACCAGAGATACACAAAGATAGTGAAAGTTTAAGGATAGCTCGATTATTAGGTTATATATTAGCAGATGGAACTATTAATATAAGAACAGGGAAATTTAAAGATGGAAGAGGAAAATGGTATAATGGAACAAAAGCAAGAATAAGAATAAACAATGCTTGTGAAGAAGTTCTAAATCAGGCAAAAAAAGATTTAGAAGAAGAGTTTGGTATAACTGCAAAGAGATATAAACGAAATGATTGTGAGTGTGAAATTGTCGAGACAAAATATCAAAGAGTAGTAAGTAAGTTTATGAAGTTGGGCGTTCCAAAAGGATTAAAATCAGGCATAATTCGAGTTCCAGAAATTGTTTTTAGGAGCTCTAATAAATTTAAGGCAGATTTTATTTCTGCATTATTTGACTGTGAGGGGTACATTAATCAAACTGGCAGGTATATTGATTACTCAAGTAAATCAAAAAAGTTCTTAGAAGATCTCCAGATTCTCCTAACTCATTTTAACATAGAATCAGCAATAAGATCAAAAATGGCTAAATGTAATAGAAAAATATTTGAAAATTACCGGCTGTTTATAACTGATAATCAGTCTGTTGAAAATTTCAAAAAAATAAACTTTCTTAATAAATTTAAACAGGATAGAATAAATAAACATAAATATAATCAAACAAAAAGAAGAAAAACACATTATATCTCTGATAAGCTTGTTTGTACAAAAATTAAGTCAATAACCGAGATATCAGGGATTAAGGAAGTTTATGATTTATCTGTTGATAAAAACCATTCGTTTATTGCAAATGGAATAATTTCTCATAATTCAGGAAAATCATATACCCTAGCAACAATTGCTGAAGAAATTTCTCAGCTGCCCGAAGAAGCAAAAAATAATATTGCTCCATTAATTTTTGACACAATGGGAATCTTCTGGACAATGAAATATGAAAACGAAAAAGAAAAAAGATTACTAGATGAATGGGGATTAAAACCAAAAAAACTCCCAGTAAAAGTTTTCGCTCCTCAGGGTTATTTTAAAGACTATCTTGAAAAAGGTATTCCCGTTGACGAACCATTTGCCATAAAAGTTTCAGACCTATCAGGAGAAGACTGGGTCCTAATCTTTAATCTAAATATAATAGAGCCCACAGCAGTACTGATCGAAAGAATTATTTCAAAACTCGCACTTGAAGAACATTATGATATAGACGATATAAAACAACAAATAAAACTCGATAAAAATTCAACTGAACAGGAAAAAAATGCTTCAATAAGTTTATTTGAAGCAGCACAAACCTGGGGGATCTTTGCAAAAAAAACAGAAAAAGAAACAGAAATCAAAAGTCTGCTAAATCCGGGAATAACTTCAATAATCGATCTAAGCACCTATAATTCAATTGGAACATTTAATGTTCGTGCTCTAGTTATTGGTTTAGTTTCAAAAAAGATATTCAATGAAAGAATGCTCAACCGTAAAAATGAGGAAGTTGAATCAGTACGTCACGGAATTAATTATCTTACGCAAGAATACAAAAGAAAAGTCCCTTTAGTGTGGATATTTATTGATGAAGCTCATGAATTCCTACCAAAAGTAGAAAAAACTGCTGCAACAGATGCTCTTGTTCAAATATTAAGAGAAGGTCGTCAGCCAGGAATTTCTCTAGTATTAGCAACACAACAACCCGGACAAATACACCGAGATGTAATAACCCAGTCCGACGTTGTAATCTCCCATAGACTAACAGCACTACCAGACATTGTTGCCCTAAACGAAATAATGCAAACCTATCTTCTAGGAAGTATAAAACAATATATTGATGATCTGCCCAATCTAAAAGGTTCTGCAATCATTCTTGATGACAATTCTGAAAGAATATATCCAATGAGAGTCAGGCCAAGATTTACATGGCATGGAGGAGAAACTCCAACATCCATAAGGCTAGAAAAAAGTGATATCTTTTAATAAAAAGTTTAAAATAATTAAATACCTAAACCAGAAAAACTATTCATAAGAGAAACTCCTAGCAATATGCTAGCAATAATACTTCCAACAATTAATAATAAAATTACAATAAAACAAACCCACGGACCTTTTCTAGGTTTTGTTTCTTTATCATCAATTATCCTATTAATCTCGTATTGCAAATAAAACAAGCTAAAAATCAAAGTAAAGAACCAAGAAATTTTAACTTTTTCTCCCTTATTAATCAAAGCTTGATTTAATATCTTTCTAGTTCTAAAAGCCATAAACAAATAAAATATTATGAAAAGCAAAGATAATAGTGCAATAAATGTAAGATTAACAATAAAGGGCATAGGAATTTGACTCAAATCACTAACCGGATTATCCCCAGAAAGCTGTACTGAAAAGATATAGAGTACAACAGATAATAAAACTACCGCAATTAAAATCAAAAGAGAAATCACTGGAATTGTCTTTTTTAATTTTGTCTGAGTTCCGAGATTATTAAGTCTATCAGATAAACCAATAAACCAAAACAAATCATAAATCCTACCAGTAATTAAAGAAATTATAAACATCAAGGCCACACTCTTCTTTTTCGGGATATTTAACTGGTTCTCATCCATAAATGAAAATATATTTTATAGTATATAAATCTTACCAATTAGCACCAAGTAAAAAAACTAATGAAAAGCCATTAGATAGTTAAGAAAAGTTGCAAAAGATACCCATGCTAAATAGGGAAGCAATAGCCAAGAAGCTTTCCTATCAACCTTTAAACAATACAAAAAAAGAATGGCAATAGAAATCCACAGAATTAAAATCTCCAGAAAAGCTAGCTTAACATTTTTAATATAAAAAAACAAAAAACTCCAGAAAATATTAAAGAAGAGATTTATGCCAAACAAGATACCTACATTTACTTTTTCTCCATCTTTTGAACCTGTCCAAGCAAAATAAAGTGAAAGTGAAATTAAAAAGAAAATTATACTCCATGCAATAGGAAACACGAAATTTGGTGGAGTAATAGAAGGTTTAATACTGTCATACCATGAACCCGTATCAGTAAACATTCCTCCAATAAAAGCAACAGCAGCAACAATCAACAAGCTTGCAACAAGAACACCCCATCTAAACTCTTTTTTCTCAACCCCTTTAACCATCATAAACAAAAGAAAACACTCTTTTTAAATATTAACAAATTCACACAAAAAAGCTTAACAAATCAAACTTTAAATAGTTCTAATCCTAAATAATATTAAGAGATAAAAAGAGGCAAGTATGAAAAAACAAACAAAACCATTTGTTATTCCAATGGGAACACTTAGAATAGGAAAAGACCTTAAAGTTTATGAAAAAACAAGGTCCTCTTGGAAAACTTCAACTAAAAAGTTATCAAATAATTTTCCAGAAACATTAAAAGTAATTAAACTGTTCAAAACTCACAATAATTTTAAAGATCTGATAGATCAAAAAGATCCTAAGTTTCTAAAGGGGTTGCTATTGCCAAATGAAAGAGCTATAGGAGCAAGACTAAACATTCTTCCAAACGGAAAAACTCTTGACAAAGCCTATTCTTTATTTGCTAAAAACTTGACATTCCATGATGAATCTTCACACGAACACTGGGATGTTATCTATCAAAACCCTAATGGAAAGTATGCTTATTTGTATAATCAAGAAAAAAAACAAAATGCTAAAAAAAACAAATTCAAAAAAGTTGAAGACTTTGAAAAAAAATACACAACATTAAACAAAAATGTTCTTAGCGCATTAAAAGATAAACATGATTCTCTTGCAGTTCCCATGTACACCCTGTTAAAGACCTACATGAGAGTTGGCAATGAAATGTACTATAAAGCTGATGGCCATAAAGGTCTTACAACTTTAAAAAAACAAGACATAACAATAAACTCAAAAAACAAAACTGTAAACTTTAGCTATCTTGCAAAGGATGGAGTTCCAATGAAGATAAATGAAACATTTCCAGAAGTATACATCCAAAGATTAAAAGAAAAAATAAGAAACCTAAAGAATTCTGATTTTATCTTTGCCGATGAAAATAAAAAACCACTAAAAGATACAAATTTCATGAATGCTTTTGAAAAATACTGTGGAGAGAAATTCTACCCACATATAGTTCGTTCATACTATGCTACCAAAACAGCAGAAGATTTTCTAAAACAACACAATAAACAAAATCCGGCAACAAAAACCGAAGTAAAAATTCTTTTCACAGGTATAGCAGAAAAACTCGGCCACAAACACTTTTCAAAAAAAGAAAACGAATGGAAAGATAATTACAATGTAACAATCCACTATTATCTTAATCCTCAAATCCTAGATAAAATTAATGCAATAACTGAAAATACAAAATGAATAAAATAGAATACATTGCCTGTGTGTTTATAAAAGAGGAAGCAAAAAATAAAGAAAAATCTCCCTTAGATAATGTTGATTATCATACAATCACTTCGGGACTTAAATATATAGAAGGATTATTAAATAAAGGCATAAACAAATTTTTAATATTTGGATCAACTGCTAATAAGTCTATTGAATTTGCCTGCACAAATGGAATGATTAGAAGATTTATTCATGAAGCAAAAAGCAAATTTGGTGGAAAAATAGTTTTATTTGCTGATGTTGGTTTGTCTCCCTATTCTAAAGATGGCCATAGTACTATCATTAAAAATGGAAAAATAAACTATGAAAAAAGCTATGAATTAGCCTCAAAATTAGCAATTACTTTTGCAGAAGCCGGAGCAGATTATATTGCTCCATGTCTTTCACTGCCTGAACAAGTTAAAATGCTTAGAAAGGCATTAAACAAATCAGGTTTTAATAAAACAAAAATAATGGCCTATAGTGCTAAGTTTTCTTCTACACTTTACGGACCATACCGCCAGATAATTCAATCTCCATTACAGGGCAAAGATAAGAAGGCTTATCAAACTGATTACTCTGACTACAATTCTGCTTTAAATCAAATTAAACATGATGAACAGCAGAGGGCAGACATAGTAATGGTGAAACCTGCTATGATCTATCTTGATATTGTTTATCAAGCAAGGCAAATGACTTCATTACCTTTAGCAGTTTATCATGTTAGCGGGGAATACTCTATGATAAAATCTGCAGCACAACGAGGTATGATCGATGAAGATGAAGTCTTTGATGAAGTACATACTGGGTTTAAAAGATGTGGCGTTAATTTTGTAATTGGCTATGCTCCAGAGCATTTTATAAGATGGATTAATAAAAAATAAAATAATTATCTTTTTTTTGTCTTCTTTGTCTTTCCTCTCACAGATTGATAAGGATGCTTATATCCCATGTCTTCAATCTGACCTAAAAATTCTTTCCAAAATTCAGGAATATAAACTCCCTGAATCAGTTGCCGACCGTTATATCTTACACTACAAGAAATTGATGTTCCACTTCCGTCTCTAGTCTGCCAAAAGGGATTTAACTCAATAGCTACTTCTCCAACCTTAAGGGGTTTACGTCCATTAAAATGATTTCTTGCGATTACACTTCCTTCAAACTTAAATGGATATTTCGATGGGTCTTCAGTAGCCAATAGATATTCATAACAATCTCCTTGCCAAGCAAGAAAATCATAAACCTGTTCCACAAGATGAAGTTTTCCAGTATCAGTTGCTATACCCTCAATATGACTTCTACAAGCACAACCCCCATTATCAATAAAAACCGGGCTTATAATTTCTCCATGAATCCAGGTACTTCTTGGCTGTTCTCCTCTCTGATATTCATCTCCACTCCAACCAGTTATACCCACTAAAGGAGATTCAACTCTTTTCAGGTTAAGAAATCTACCAGTAATCATTCCAGGCAGACCACAAAACTCAAGAAATGCTGCAGTTTCTCTTTTGTTAGGATCATCAGATAACATAAAAATAAAACATATCTAAAGTATAAAAATAAATGTATTCTAAATAATAGTCTTTCTTGAATTTAAAACCCAACTGAATCTAATTTTGCTCTTGCGGATTGCATTCTTTCTAAAGTTCGATTAGCTATTTCTTCTTCTCTCGCAATGATTTTTAGTATTTCTGGTTTTAATTGTTTTCTCGCTTCATCTTCAGTTTCAAAGGGTCCAGAAAGAGTCAATGTCCCTTGATTACAACGATACCCCGATTCAACCTTCATCTTTTCAGCATCTTCTGGGCTAAGATAAAATATATGAAAATGTCCTCCAGTTCCTAATTCTTCTACAAGATATTCATAAGTCATAAAAAAACATAATTTTAGTTGTTTAATAAGTTTGTTGTGTTGAGAAGCATAATAACAAACTAAATACAATTAAAAAGAGTTTATGATATTTCACCGAGTTCAATATCAAGAACGCCCGGACCGAATTGTTATACTTTTTTTATAAACGTTCGTTGAAATATCATATAATTGGTTGTGCTCCTGCAGGTTTAAGTATTATTAAATCAGCCATACCAGAAGAAATAATCTTATTTGGGTCAGTTTCTTTTGTAAATTGATTTGTCCATATAGAGCCCGTGGCTGAAATATTTTGGTTTCCTATCCTAATAGTTTCATTTTTAAAAGTTTTAATCTGAACAGGTTTAAATGTGTTAAAGCCAAGTTCCTTTTCCATTAAAGATTCATAAAACATACCAGTTTCATGATTAGCAAACCATTTTTCTCCTCGCTTTTCAACTACTCCCAGTTCAGATTCTAATTCATAGATGGTATTGTTTACTGTTTGTCTTGTCCTACCTATTTTTTCTGCTATTTCAGTGATTAACAATCCTTCTCTTGAATGCTCTTTTAATAACTCGGTTAAAATACTGATAATAGTAAGAAGTTTCTCGTTACTTTTTTGATTATACCCCTTTGCTACTCTTTCTTCTACGAATATTTCTCTCGATTTTTTCTGTCTTCTCTTTATAATTACATCAGCCATATATTACTATGATTATTAAACTATTTAAACGTTTCCCTTTAGGTAAACCTATACCTATATGTAAAGATATTAAGCATTTTTAAGGCATAAGTTCGTAGTAATAATATGAAACAATGCATCAATTGCGGGTTAGAGTGGGAAAATAGGGTCGAACAACCACGAGAGTGTCCTTCGTGCAAGGCAAGACTTGATAGGATAAGAAAAGATGGAAGAAAAGAAAACTATAATTTATAAGGGTGAAAGAGAAGAACCAGAAAGTTTAATTGCCATAATTGAAAATATAGACGAACATTTCATAACTCTAATTACTGATACCAATCGGTTAATACTTCCTTTAGATAGAATTCTAAAAATTAAAGAAAAATTAGGAGTGAAAAATGACAACTGAAGCAGAAGCAAAATACTGGAGAGATAAAAGCGTTTTTGAAGGTGAGGGTCAACCGAATTTTCGTGACCCTGTTAATAAAAATCTTGCTTTAAGTATTGGAGGTATTAGTCCAGAAAATTATGAAAAATTAATGTTAGAAAAAGATATTTCTCCAGAATACCTTGAAGTTTTAAAAAATCCTAACATATTCAATGAAATTACAGAAAATGAGTTTGATAAAAAAATTGTTGGAGAAATTGAAGCAAGGAAAGTCATATTTTTATGTGCATGTGGTAGGCTTGTTGAAAACTGCCAAATTGCCTCATATAACCTTTTAGTAAATGACGAAGCTGGAACAGGTAAAGATTATGTAGTAGGAGCAGTTCTTGAAATACTACCTACTAAATACTATATACACAAAACAAGAATCTCGCCTGCAGTATTCACCTACTGGCATACTGAAGAAGAATGGACTTGGGACGGAAAGGTATTCTACCCTGAAGACATTTCAGAGATGGTTCTAAATTCTGACGTCTTTAAAGTAATGACCTCTAAAGGAAGTTCTGCCACAGTAACCATAAAACAAAAAGCAGTAGACATTGAAATAAAAGGTAAACCAGTAATGATAACTACTACCGCCTCTGCAATACCCAGTCCTGAATTAATAAGAAGATTTGTTATTCTAAATCTTGATAGTTCAGAAGAACAAACAAAGGCAATTATGAAAAGACACTCCGAGTATAAGAAAAAGGGAATTGTTCCAGGTTACTATGAATATTATACTGAAGTAATGAAACATTTGAAGAGAGTTAAAGTAAAAGTTCCTTTTGCGGATTTAATTGACAAATACCTACCAGTAAAAAACGTGATAATGAGAACCCATTACCCAAGGTTTCTTGATTTCATTGCAGCAGCTGCAGCATTCCACCAGTTTCAAAGAAAAATAGACGAAGAAGGGTATATTTTAGCAGAAAAACAGGATTACGAAATAGCAAGATTATGCTTTCTAAAACTCTGTTCAAACAAGTATATGATTCCACTGACAATAAATCAAAAGCACATTTTAGAAACCTTTGAGAATGAACCTCAATTAACAGGTTCTGCCTCAATGTTACATGATTCTAAAATGAAGTTTATGTCTCTACCAGCACTGCAGACTAACTTGGGTTTTTTAGTAAAATATGGGCTCCTTGAAATGTTCACGGATAAAGACACTTGGAATAGAGATATAACAATATATAGTATATCAAAGAGCTATAGAGAAAATGAAAAAATAAATCTACCCGAGTTTGAAGAGTTGACTAAAATCGATTTAACACCTTTAGAACCTTTAATACCTCAAGAAAATAAAACAGGTGCTAAAGGTATTCAAGGTATTAAACCTCTAAACGATATAAAACAAACTAAAATTGAAGAGATTAATTTCTCAGAGACATTAAAATGAACAAGGAAGAAATAATCAGAGTATTAGAAGCTACATTACTCTGGGTAGACCAAGAAGAGCCAGAAATTCATGGAATAGAACCTAAATTGGCCAAAATAGGAAAGAAACTAACAAATTACCTGGAGGAGTTACAATGAAAAACGAACAAGAGGAAAAGTCAAAACGAACCAGTAAACGTAAGCAAGTTAGTGCAATCCTTAATCCACTAAAAACTGGAGAATACTCAAAATACCTTAATCCAAAAATCCTTGACCTAATAAGGAATCCAGATAATTTTGCACAAAAAATAGCTCAAAATATTGAAGAAATTGAAAAAAGTGATTTAGATGTAAGAGAAAGGCTTATTCTTGTAAATACATTATTGTCAGTCTTCAAAACTTTTGGAGATTATTACAAACCAATACCTCAGTTAGATGAAGAGGCTCAATCTTGGAAAAAGGATGCACTAGACTTTATTGATTTATGGGAGAAAGAGACTAGGGGAAGAAAAGAGCTAAAGAACTATTTACTTTCTTGGTTAGTTCCACGACTAAGTATTGAAGAAAAAGAGCAATTTGACAGAGAGTTATATAGCTTTGAAAGAAAATTTTGGAATGGAGACCTTGTAATAGTCAAAAATCAAGAAGGTAAACCAGATCATATGATAGAAGTAGTTTATCCAAAAGAAAAGGTAACCACCCAGAAAGAACCTAAAAAAGAACAAGAATTAAAGGAGAAACAAGAAGATGAGACTTATCTGTAAAACGTGTAATAGAGAAATTGAAACTAATTTGACTAAGAAAAACCTAAAATGTAAAGTATGTAAAGAATTACTTGTAAAACAAGAGGAAATTAGTTGCGGTTTTATAACCTCTGGTAATCCCGAAGAGGTTATTGCTATTGGAGACTTGGGAGGTGTAGCTGTTAAAAGAGACGGGAGATTATGGCTTAAAGTAAATGATTAATTTTCTTTCAGCTCTATCAAAAATTTTTCTTTGATTTTTTTATGTACAAAATCAAATTCAACTATTATTACATTTATTGACGTCTTTTCAATTTTTTTGATTATATCTGATGGAAACTCAAAAAATAGATGAACAAATTCTTTATCTCCAGCACTTATTGTCATTGGATGAAAACCTATAACCTTTGGATAAAAATCTTTTAGTCCTTTCGGTTTATATAATGGTAAAACACTTTTTAGTCTTGCATCTCTATGCCCTTTATTTATTATATCTACTATAAATTCTCTAATTTCACAATTAAGGATATTGTTATTAAATTCTCCTCTGATAGCTTTATCTGCATAACTAACAGGGCTTATTTCATCAAATTTTTTATGTTTTTTGTAAGTAATATCTTTTTTTATTTTAATAATTGGTTTATCTTTTCTATATTTTGCTAATAATACCCAAGAATTAATAACTCCTAAAATAAATCCCCCTAAACCTAAAAATATCCCTAAAAACTCAATTAATGTTAAACTCATTTTCTTTATACTTCTTATTCCATGTTAATACTAAGAATAAGCCTAATTTAAACTTTCCTGGATTGTAGTTAATTAATTGAGAAATAAAGTATTATTATTTACTGTGTTTTTTCCTTGCTTGTAACCTTGCTTTTTCTTTAATATATTCTTTGTAAATACTATCTTCATATTCTTTTAGTCCCTTTTTATTTACCCTTTAATAATCCATTCTTTAGGGGCCCAACCAACTTTTTCGTAATTATCTCCTTCAAGAATTCTAAACTCTCTAACAGCAAAATCACTATCCAAAACTAAAATTTTTGTATTGCTTTTAACAAAAAAAGCTCTACCATCTAAAACCATATTTTGAGCACCTATTGTATCTTTAACAGTAAAAGCATGAGTTAGTTCATCAAGGCTTGCTTTGTCTACTGCAACAAGAGTGTCTTGACCATTAGAGTAAAGTCTGCCCTCTTCTCCGATAGAAGGACTTGTTGAAGAAATAGAACTTTGAGTATTTGAGTTATAAGAAGTCTGTTGCGAATTTTCAGACCTATACCCAAAAATATAAGCTGTAGAACCAATTAACCATATGAGGACAAAGAAGATTAAAAATCCAGTAATTATCTTATGTTTCTTAAACCAGTTTTTAGGTTTTTCAGTTTCCATTAAAAAGAACGTATAAATTTAGTAATTGTAGCCTTCTTACAACCAAAAAATTGTTCTGCTGAGTGAGAATGTGTTAATTTTAAGATTTGTTTACATGAACACCCAAAAGTATCTTTTAAGGCATAAGAACTATCAATCACTGTTAGTTTATCTTTTTTGTTTAATTTAACAGTTTCAAAAATCTTATCTCCATCAATATCGCCATATCTTGCAAGAATCAATCTATTAAATTTTTCTGGCAAGTTTGTATTAAGACATTTATCAATATTATCATTTACCCCATCATTATCTGAATCTACAACTTGAACATCTTTACAAATTTTGAAATTATCATAATCTATATGAGCAACGCCGTTGCTACCTGAAAAAGAACCAACGTATAATCCATAAGTTCCATTCTGAATAGGTAGAGCAATATTTTGTATATAAGACTGATTTGAAGGAGAAATTCTTGTTAGCTGAAGATTATTCTGAGAGAAGTTTAATATTACATGAGTTAATCCTAATTCATTAAACGGTTGAGGACCGCCATTTTGTCCAACTATTCCCAGTCTGGCATACAAGTCACCAGTCAATAAAACTAAACTACCATAAACTCCATCATAAGATACTACATTCAAATCATACTCAAAAACATCTCCAGATTTGAAAGCATAATTAGGAACTAAGTAAATTCTTCTATCTGTAGGAGTATTTTGTTTAGTATGAAATACAAAACCATTTTCATTAAGAATAGTTCCTTCATCCATAAGAGGTTGACCCTCAATATCTTGTTTAATAGTCCACTTTGACGAATCTAAACTTCCAGAATTAAAATTATCATAGTTCTCACAAACTTGAACGGCACTAACTATTCCCACTAAAAGAAAGGCAAATAATACCCCAACAACTAACTTTCTCATAAAAAATCAATCTTTAAGAGATATATAAACCTTTCGTTGTTTCGGTATAAATTCAGTGTAATCCCTTTTAATTCTTAAAAGATACTGTTATATGAACAAAGAAGAGATTAAATTATACTCTTGGATAGTAAGGGGTTCCCAAAGAGAGAAAATAATCAAAATAATGGATAAGCCATTGACTCCCACCCAGATTAAAAGACTAACGGGTTTGGCATTAAATAATGTAAGTGATATTTTAAGGTTGTTTGTAGAACAAAAAATAGCAAAATGCCTTAATGAACAAGAAAAGTTAGGAAGAGTTTACACTCTAACAGAAAAAGGTAAGAAAATAAGAGGAGAAATATAGAAAAGTATAAAATTCCTGTTTATTTAATAATACATGGAAAATATCCCATATCTATTAAGTTATCTAATTAAATTTTGGTATGTTTTAGGTATAATTTTAATTATTATAACTTCTTTTGTTATTAGAAATAAACTCAGTTATTATATTATAATCATTTTTAAAAAAATAAAAAAGATTTTATCAGTATTAAAAAGACATTTAGTCATAGCTATCAAAAATATTAATTTATATTTTAAAGATTATCCTTTTGAAAAATATATTTTTGCGATAGTTTTATTTTTGATTTCATTATTTAGTTTCTTTTTATATTTAATACTAAAAGGGATTCTTTCAACTAACTTTGGAGATATTACTTGGTTTCCATTAAAAACAGTAGTTTATATTATAGTATTATTTAATCTTGTATTCTTAGTGCTACCATTAATTTATAAATACCAAAATATTTTTATACAATACTTTTTATTTCCAGCCATAACTTTTATAGTCTTCTTTTTAAGAAGTACAGATATTATTGGTGATTTTTCACTGTTTATAATAATTCTTATAATCTTAGTCTTACATTTAATATTCTTAAAGAAAGTATGGACACCAGTAAATAAAAGAAATAAAAGATTATTAATTTCAATTTTTTTGATAATTTTATTGCTTAATATAGGCTCAGTATTTATTAATATTTATACTGGTGAAAGAAGAATGGATTTTGATTTAACTAATTGTTATGGCAACCACGAGAAATTGGGAGAAATTAAATGTGCGGATTTGAATAATCATGTAATTTCTGGAAATAAAGTTTATTGCAAATTTCAGAATATGATAATAGAAAGTTTCCCTGGTGAGGGGAAAGTTAACTTTACCTTTGCTGATGGCTCTTCAAAAACTGAAAAAATATATAGTAACGAAAGTTACTCCTTTATTGTTCCGTTTAATTTATCTTACATTAGTTTTGAGTTTAGAGATAATAATACCTGTTTTTCTGTTGGCTGGCCAATAAGATACCCAAATTATGAAGAGTTTAAAACTGAAAAAAATAGTTTTATGTATTTAACCTTAGCATTACTCGGGTTTTGTTTACTCTCAGTTCCAATCATTGTTAAAAATTTTTTAAGTTTACAATAAATTTATAAGTTACAAAAACATAATTTAAGATGCGATATGAAATTAAATGGGTAATTGGAACTATATTAACAATTATCATAGTTTTGAGCACTATTGGATTTTTTAATAGCCCTAATATTATAAGAATCAGACAAATAGGCTATGATTCAACTTGTCCAAACACTTTAATTCCTTCTTCCTTCGAAGTTTCATTCATTAATCAGGGCAATAAAGAAGCAAACCCCCTTTATGTAAATATCTGGTCAGAAGATCCTAATATTACATTTGTTAAAAATTCAGATTATCTATATCTTTCACCTGGTTCAACAGCCCAATTCAAATTAATTTTAAATCAAAGTAGCATCAATAATTTAAATTTAACTATAAATTATGGTTGGCATTACAACAAGCACTTTTTTCAGTTAGAAAACCATTCTGTTTCCTGCTATTACAACAGAGAGTATTATTATAGTAACTTTAATCTAATTTCTGAAAAGCTAAAGAGTTAATAAATCAATATAAGATTATAAAAGAAAGGAATTAGTTTTTATATCTTTCTTTGGAATCTCAAATGGCATGAAATTATCCTGATAAGATAATCCACTTACAGAGATTATTGCAGTATTCCCGTTATAAGGTATTTGCATAGGTGATTGAAGCTGACTCGCCATTTTTTTAAGCATTTCTTCTGTCTCAGTTTGTCTTATCTTTAATTGGCTAAGTTCCTCTTTCAAAGAATCATTTTCTTGTTTAAACTCACTAATTTCTAAATTCTTTATAAGTTTAATAGCTGTCTTATCAGACATAACACTTGAACGTTTAATATAGACGTCTGGCATCTTACTGGAGAATGCCCATCCCATCAAACAACAAAGTTTAGCGTGAGTTAAAATATTACACCAATATGTTGCCGAACTATGTCTAAAAGTATGGCACCCTACTTTCTTGTTAAGACATTTTTTACCTAAACTTTGGAGTTTTGAGAATGCAGTTATATACTTTATTGGGAATAAAGGAGAACTATCATTATGCCCTTCCTTAGTTTTGTATTCGTCAATCCATTCTTTTAAATATTTGTTAGCACATTCAAGTAAAACCTCTGCATTTCGTATACCAAATTTATTTTTAGAAAACATAATCTTAATTATGTGGTTCTCATTATCTTCTTCAGTATTATGTGGAGGAATTACGTGCCTCATCCGAATATTTAGTGTCTCTTCAATTCTAAAACCACAACTCCAAAGGATAGAGATAAAAGCTCTCCAAAAGGTAGAGTCAGCATGTTCTAAAAGAGTATTAAGCTCTTTCCTTGTAATTATCTCAAAGTCTGTTTGTGTTTGTTCTATTATCTCCACATAGCCCATATCAAGATTCAAATTAATTTTATTTACCTTTAACCATCTATCAAATTTTTTCAATACTTTTTTAAAATAGACTACTGACCCATTACTATATGGTTTATCTGTAAGCCTAACAACAAACTCCCCATTAACTCTTGTTGTAAATTTTTTCTTATACTCGCCTTTTTCAAGTTTGAAAATAACTCTCTCTAAATCTTCTTGAGTAATTTCATTAAATGGTTTATTGAACCAGTGTGAAAAATTACGTAGAATATCTACCAAACGAGTAAGTCTTCTTGTCTCAATCTTCTTCTTAGAAGTATTCCTTAATGTCTTTCCCATTTCACAGTCTAAAATAAACTGAAGAATAATCTCTTTATTTTCCTTGCAAATTAAAGGGTCTTGCATAAGCAATTCTTTTGACCTTGCAAATTGTCTTTCCGAGTTATGAATTTCTATTTTTGTTTCCATTCTGAGTTTATTATTACTATTATGCTTTTATATCCTCAGAACGTTTACTAAAAGGTAAAACAGGGCGTTTATAAAATTAAGAAAAGCGCCCGGACCGAGATTTGAACTCGGGTCGCCACCGTGACAGGGTGGAATGCTAGGCCACTACACTATCCGGGCATTAATAAGAACTAACATACTGGATTTTTAAAGGTTTCCGGTCTTAAGATTAGCAGATAAAAAAGATTTAAAAACATAGATTATTATACTACTACAATATATATTTTAATTTAGATACAATGCCAAAAAAAAGAGCTGTAAAACCTGAAAAAGGATTTAATACCAAACTAAAAGATGCTGAAAAAGAACTTCAAAAAGAAGTATTACTAAATGTCCCAAATTCTCTAACTTTTCTAAGACTTATACTCGGATTTGTTCTAATATACATGATTCTGTTTACAGAAGCTTATCTTTTAATTATATTTATTTTTGCAATTGCGGCAATAACTGATTTTTTCGATGGTTTCTTTGCAAGAAGACTAAACCAAAAAACAAAAATAGGAGCTAAGCTAGACCAAGTAATAGATCGAATCTTTATGATCCCACTAGTCATTTTGTTAATTATAAAATTCTACCAAAATGATCATAATCTAGCCTATCTTGCAATTCTTTGTCTTTCAAGAGAGATAATTGGCTTTCCAGGAGTTCTAATTAGGCTAGTAAGAAAATCAAGCCCATACAAAGTAAAACTGGTGGGCAAGATTACAACATTTATTCAATCTTTTGCAATAGGAGGAATACTATTAGTGATTGTAGTACCTCAATTAATAATCGCGCTTTGGATACTTGTAATCATAACATTCCTTGTAGGAATTGTAGCAGGATTTGACTATCTAAGAGATTCTATAAAATAGGTAGATTTAAAAGAACTAATATTTCCTTATTCAAATGAGATACCTAATAACTCTAGCTTTTATACTTGCATTAGTTTCTCTGGGAATAAGCTCTTTTATGCTCTACAACTTCTATTTAAGAAACCCAGAAAACATCTCAATATTCTCCATACCCATAAAACCAAATGTTATGAACTCAACATTTTCCATAAAAGATTACCCTCAGGGATTGGTTCTATACGAAAATATAAGATTCCCAGATAAAACAATCACATTTAGCATAGATTCCAATTGCAACAACGGAAAAACAACAGATGCCATAAATGCATTTAGATTAATACAAAACAGCACAATTCTTAAATTTACTGAAATTAAAGATAATGGTCAAATAATGATATCTTGTTCTGATGATAAAAAACAAACTTCTGAAGATTATTACATTGCCGGAGAGGGGGCTCCAGTAATAATAAACACAACAAAGTATAGTATAATATTAAATGGAACAGTTATGTTGTATGAAGAAAATAAATGTAGCAAACCAATTGTTGCAATACATGAAATATTACATATTTTAGGATTCATACATTCTTCAAATAAAAATTCAATAATGTATAACCTGTCAAATTGCAACCAACAAGTAGATCCAGTAATAATCACTAAAATAAACAGCCTTTATTCAGATCCAAGCCTTCCGGATCTTGTAATTGAAAAAGTAAACGCTACAAAAAAAGATAGATACCTTAGTTTTGAAATTTCAGTTATTAATGAAGGCCTAAAAAATTCCTCAAAAACAAATATTACAATATATGAAGAAACTAATCAAATAGCTGAGTATTCTTTAGAAAGTTTAGAAAGCGGATCTGGAAAAATATTAAAAGTACAAAATTTGAGGATTTCTCCAACCTCAGAAAACTTCACATTTGTAGTAAATGAAAATAACCAATTTGATGAAATCGATCATCAAAATAACAGAGTAACACTAACTTTAAAATAAAAATAAAAGAAAAGGTTAACCTCGTTACAGTTTACTCTTCATCATAACTTGGAGAACTCCAACCATCTTTTTCATTTCCCTCTTCATCAAACTCCTTATCTAAATCCTCCTCCTCACTATCCAGATCTTCGAAGTCCTCTTCATCAAACTTGTTTTTGTCTTTCATAATACCTAGTCATTACACATCCTTTAAAAACTTATCGAGGGTTTTTTTGTAACATTCGAGTAATAACCTTTGCTTAAAAACCCAAGATACTTAATGCAAAAACATCCTTATCACAAGCATTAAAAATGATTCAGGAATCTTTAAATACAAATGATATATTAAAATTCTATGAGCCTGTAGCTTAGCCAGGTTAGAGCACCGGTCTTATATGACTCAAATTCGTGAGAATTTAGTGCTTTTTTAGTACAATCTAAGAGAGCCGGTGGTCCCAAGTTCGAATCTTGGCAGGCTCATTATATTATCAAGATGGAATACTTAAGTTTGCAAAAAAAGGAAGGTAGAGCGGTAGGAAACCATCGGTGTCCTTCGCTACCTAAGCCCCAACTCAAGAAATAATTTTTGATTTTTCAAATAATATTTTAATAAAGGTAAACCTAAACTTAGCTTCTTAACAAACATTTTATCTTTTGAAAAGGCCTTAATATCAAAACCCTCTTCAATCTTATTAATATTCACCTGTTTTGTTGATTTAACTCCCGGAACATCAAGCTCATAAACAATTTTATCTGAAAGTCTTCTAACATTAGTTTCCGGTTCTTTTTTTGGTAAATCTTTAATTTTATCAAAAACATCATCTTCAAAAACAGGTAAAACTAAACTTTCCTGAACACCCGGACCAACTTTAATCTGCCTTTGTTGAGGATTTTGTTGAGAATTATTCAACTGAGGAAGATTATTTGAGCTAAACTTAATTGGTTGTCCATTTCCAGAACTAATATAAACACTAAAACTTGATATTGGAAGTCCATTAATTTTTTTTACAGTTTCTTTTGAATTTTCTGGATTTTCCTTCTTAAGTTCCTTATCCAGCTCAGTCATCTGTTTGTTTAGTTCCTTAAGCAGAGGTTTCATTAACATTTTAAAACCAAAAGGCAACTTAACGCCAATTTCATTTTCAAAACTCTTTAGATCATCCTTTCCAAGAAAACCATAATCATCTTCCTTATTTTTCAGACCCTCACCTAGATGATTTGTATTAAAACCACAAAAAGGGCAATATTCATATTTCTTACTAAACTTATTACTACAGTTAGGACATTTCTTTCTTATCATCCAATTAAGATGGCGAGTATGTTTAAAAAACTTATGAATTGCAATAATCTTTAAATAAACTAAAAAAATATGGAATAAAATGGATAGTAGAAAAAAACCTCCTGCTCTGTGGATTCTCAGAAGACGTGGAAAAAGAGCAATAGGGAAAAAAGTAGTGTACAATGAAGTATATCAACCTAAAACTGAAAAACATACCTACTGGGTTTTGATAGTCAGTCCTCAAACAGGTTTTAGCACCTATGAAACAAGATTAAAAAGACAAGCAAGACTAGAAAATTATATCTTCACTGAAAGAAGCATAGCTGAAACAGCCAGTCCAGAAAACATAGAACCTCATGAAACTAGTAGTGAGGTAATTGATGATGAAATAGGAGATTTTGAACGAGATTTAAATAATCTAAGAGAGGTTTTTGACGGACACAGTGAAACGCTCGAAACCCCCAAACTTTGGTATAGACTAATGAGATTTCAGACCTGCACAAAAAAACCAATAGACTGGGTTGAGGTAACAAGTGGAATAATTGGAGTAGAACTATATCACGACCCGAATCTAAAAGGACGAACTAGCGGTCAAATAAGCCCGGGACTTAGAAAATATGCAGAAGAGCTATTGTCCTAAAAAGGATTAAGTTAACTTTATTAATCTATTTCTCACTATTCTATAGGGAGTTAACATGGCAACTAAAAAAACGTTTTATGTAACCACAGCAATAGACTATGTAAATGCAAAACCTCACATAGGTCACGCATTTGAGAAAGTTCTAGCTGATGCCATAGCAAGATATCAAATCCTACAAAACAAAGATGTATTTTTCCTAACAGGTGTTGATGAAAATGCCCAAAAAAACGTAGAAGCTGCCCAAAAAGCAGGAATTCCTGTAAAAGAGTTCGTAGACAAAAACGCAGCTTTTTTCATTGAGCTATGCAAAAAACTAAACATAAACTATGATGATTTCATCAGAACAACAGCAAAAGAACACGGAATTGTTGTCCAAAAGCTAGTTAAAAAAATGATAGACAAGGGAGACATCTACAAGGGCAAGTATTCGGGATTATACTGTGTTGGCTGTGAAACATATTACACTGAAAAAGATCTAGTTGACGGTAAATGCCCCGAACATAAAACCACACCAGAATTAAGACAAGAAGAAGCATATTTCTTTAAATTAAGCAAGTACAAACCACAGCTATTAAAAATAATCCCCGAATATGTAATGCCTGAATCTAAAAAAAACGAAGTCTTAGCAAGAGTAAAAGAAGAACTAACAGACATTTGCATTAGTAGAAAGGGAGCAAAGTGGGGTATTGATTTTCCAAATGATAAAGAATACAAAATTTGGGTTTGGATTGATGCACTAATTAATTATATCTCTGGATTAAAATCAAAAGAAAAAAAATACTGGCCAGCTAATCTTCACATTGTTGGAAAAGGAATTAATTGGTTTCATGCAGTAATTTGGCCTGCATTGTTACTATCTGCAAACTATAAACTACCAAAACAATTGCTAGTTCATGGTTACCTAAACATAAAAGGCCAAAAAATGTCAAAATCTCTAGGAAATGTAATCGACCCACTAGAACTAGCAGAAAAATATCCCTCCGATTCAATAAGATACTCTCTTTTAAAATGTTCAGTCTTTGATGACTCTGATTATTCCGAACAAATCCTAATTGAACGTCACAACAACGAACTTGCAAATAAGCTGGGAAATTTAATAAGTCGAGTAAGCACTCTAGCTGAGAAAAATGGCCTTCAAAAAACTCAAAACAAACTTCTAAAAAAGCTTAACATAAGTAAAATCGAAAAACATTTCGAAAAATACGAAATAGACAAAGCTCTAGCGGAAATCTTCACATTCATAGATTGCTGCAATGAATATGTTCAAAAAACAAAACCCTGGGAAACCAATGATAAAAAAGTCCTATACGAACTAGCAGACTCAATCAAAGCAGCAGCTATTCTTCTATGGCCTTTTATCCCAGAAACAAGCGAAAAAATAGCAAAGCAGTTTAATTTTAAAATAGACTTTAAGGAAATAAAAAAACCTCTAAATCCTAATACAAAAATAAAAAAATCAGATATCTTATTTAAAAAGATTGAAATAGAAAAAAAGCAAGAGAATAATTTAAATAAAGAAAAATCTAAACAAATAGAGGGAATAATCAAAATGTCAGAAGTAAATTATCAAGAGTGGGAAAAAATTGATCTAAGAGTGGGAAAAATAATTAGTGCAGAAGATATTGAAGGTGCTGACAAACTTTACAAACTAACAGTAGATTTAGGAAACGAACTGGGAAAAAGAACAGTTTGCGCAGGTTTAAAAAAATTCTACACAAAAGATAATCTTAAGGGTAAACATATAATTCTTTTCGTAAACCTCGCTCCGCGAATGATGAGAGGAATTGAAAGTAAAGGTATGCTTTTAGCAGCAGTTAACAATGATGAAAGCAAAGTAATCCTCGTCAGCCCCGAAAAAGACATTGAACTAGGCAGCCGAATTAGATAAAACATCTATACTCCGAATACAACAATAAAAAACTCTCGGATCATATTCTAGAATAGCTTTAAAAATTAAATAAAACTAATAAAATCAGAATGGAAATTATCTTATTAATAATAACTGCCATATTAACATTCACAGCTACTAATTTTGATGACCTCATCCTATTAATCATTTATTTCTCGCAAAGAGAGAGCAATCCAAAGAGAATTATCCTAGGACAATATCTTGGATTTACATTTATTTTATTAGTATCATTTATTGGTTTTGCAGCTTCCTTGCTAGTTAATTCAAAATGGGTTGGTCTTCTTGGAATTCTTCCGATAATTATTGGGATAAAAAAACTTAGACAAAAACCAAAGAAAATAGAAGTACCAAAAAAGATAAAAGAACCAGCTTTTTTTAAAAAGATATTTAACATAGAAGTTTGGAGTGTTGCTGCAATAACTTTTGCAAACTCTGGAGATAATTTAAGTATATATATCCCATTGTTCATAAATCAATCTTGGTTAAATGTTTTTGAGATCATTTTTATGTTTCTAATCTTTGTTGCTTTGTGGTGTTATGCAGCATATAAAATTGTGAATTATAAAAGATTTAAAGTAATAATCGAAAAATATGGGGTAAAAATTATGCCCTGGATTCTAATAATATTAGGAATATTTATACTTGCTAAAAATGGAATTTTTAATATGTTAATATAAAATATTCTTAAGAATTTTTATCTTCTCAATCTCAACCCAACCATCAGCTTATCAAAAAAACCCAATTCCGGACTAATTTCCTTACCAAGTAGTTTGCCCGCAATTGCTAAATAACTTCTTGCAGCTTTACTTCTTGGATGTGTAGAAAAAACAGCATTTCTCAAAGCAAGAGACTCCTGAACAGCCTCATCCTCCGGAACAATACCCAAAATAGGCAATTCCAACATTTCTTTAATATTTGGAAAGGGCATTTCACTTTTAGAGCCTCTAACTCTTGTTAGTATAACGCCTCTAACGGTCTTACCCATGCTCTCTGCAAGTTTAGCTGTCTTCAGAGCATCAGTAACTGCAGGCATTTCTGGATTTGTGACTATAATAACCTCATCTGCAATGGCCATGGCACTTGTTGCTTCACTTCCAAGTCCTGCAGCCGAATCAAAGATAACTACCTCAGAAACATGCCTTAAATCTTTAAGTATGGGGGTTAAATTAACCTCATCCAAAGCACTCAAATCCTTTATTGAAAGAGAAGCAGGAATAACCTTAGCACCCGATTCATGCTCATAAATAGCATCAACCAAATCAGCTTTTCTTGCTAAAACATGATTTAAAGTTACCGGAACAACCGGAGCACCCAGATGTAAACCAACATTGGGGGTACTCAAATTAATATCAACTAGAGCTACATCTTCATCAAGAGCACTCATTGCTGCAGCAAGATTAACAGCCGTAGTAGTCTTACCAACGCCTCCTTTCCCAGAAGTGATCACAATAAACTTTGACATTTTTTATAGACCTTATTAAACTCTAAGATCAAGATGATAGAAATTGTTTAAGATAATTTATAAACTTTTCTAAAAGAAGAGAATATTCCTTAAGCTTATCCAGGTTGATTTTTACTACCTCCCCCCGATAAGTTACCTTCAGAGCCACATTCTTTCTAAACTCTCCCTCAGATTCCTTAGTTAAAACTTCAATTCTACGAAACATTTCATAGAGATCAATTGTTTGTAAAACTACTGGTTCTTTTTTAAACACCTCTCGAATCAAATCAATTTTTTGTTTTGGAGATTCGGGAATTGATTTAAGTAATTTTTTCTTTTTTGCATGAAGAAGAACGGTATCGAGACTGTAATCTATCATAGTAGTCCATCGAATTATTAAATTAATAATTACTTCAGATGTTTTTGTATACTTTAAACTTACATAAAGTAAGTGATCAGCGCTAATTTTCTCCTTGATTATTCTATCCATTAAGTAGTTCTCTTCCTTTTTTAAAAAATTGAGATTAATAAAACAAGGAAAGTCGATTTATATAGTTTATGTTTTAACAGAAAAAGCAAAAAATTCAATATATCTCCCAGTGAGTTATAGTGAGAAAACATAAACAAAAAGGTTTTTAAACATCGATTAAGAATCAACACTATGGCAAAAGCAAAAAAGCAAGAAAAAAAGACTCCTGAAAGAGCAAAGGTAGAAGACATCGAAAAGATAGTTGTAGACCTTGGAAAAAGCGGTATGCCTCCAGCAAAGATTGGTTTAGTTTTAAAAGAAACATATGGCATACAAAAAGCAAAAGTTCTTGGTAAAAAAATAGGCCAAATACTTAAAGAAAATAAAATTGAAATTAAAGATGAGCTTAGCTCCATGGAAAGTAAATTAAAGAATATAGAAAGACATTTTGAAAAGAACAAACAGGACAAAAGAGCTAAAAGAGAAATCTCAAGATACGTCTCACTTAAAAGAAAAATAAAAAGATACGCAAATAAAAAAAGAGGATAAAGGATGTTAGCATCAATAAAAGAGGCTGCTAAACAATTCCTTATAAAATCGCAAGATAAACAAATCCAAGTTATAAGCCATCATGATACCGATGGAATAACCTCTGCCGCAATATTTTCAAAGACACTACAAAGACTTGGTAAACAGTTCTCACTAAGGATAGTTAAGCAGATAGAAGAAAATGTAATAGATAATCTTCCAAAAGACAATATTCTTGTTTTTTTAGACTTGGCTTCAAACAGTTTTCAATATCTTGCTGACCTACAAACAGAAATATTTATTCTAGACCATCATGAAATTATTTCAGACATACCTAAGAATATAACCATGATAAATCCGCATTTCTACAAGGAAGAAGAAATAAGCGCTGCAGGAGTCACATATCTCTTTTCAAAAGCAATTGATGAACAAAACACTGACCTGTCATACCTGGCAGTAATAGGAATGGTGGGAGACACACTAGAAAAAAACATAAACCGGTTCTACAAGGAGATAATAGACGATTCTAAAGTTATAATCAAACAAGGTCTCACAATGTATCCTGCAACCCGCCCAGTAAATAAAATATTAGAGTATAGTTCAGAGGTTTATATTCCTGGAGTAACTGGCTCTTCAATTGGAGTAAGTGGCTTTCTAAAGGATATAGGAATCAAACCAGTTTCAGGCCAGTATAAAAATTTAATAGAATTAGATAAGGAAGAAACATCAAGATTAATAACAGCAATTAGTATACAAAAATCAGATTTAAAAGATCCTTCTGAATTAATTGGAAACATCTATCTCATAAATCTGTTTAACAAACTAGAAGATGTTCGCCAAATAAGTGCAATGATAAATGCCTGTAGCAGATTAGGTGAAAGTGGTATAGCAATTGCTTTTTGTTTACAAAATAAAAAAGCTAAATCTCAGGCAGAAACAATTTATGCAGAATACAAACAAAGTATAATTAAAGCTCTTGAAAACATTCCAAAAATGAGAAAAATTGAAAAAAAGAATTACATAATAATTAATGCAGAAGATAAAATTAAAGATACCATAATTGGAACAATTGCAAGCATCCTTTCAAACTCAAGATCCTATGAAGAAGGAAAAGCAATCATAGCCATGGCATACAATGAAGATAAAATAAAAGTTTCAGCAAGAGTTGTTGGTAAAAATGGAAAAAATCTAAGAGAACTTTTAAATTCAGTTATTGAAGAGATTGGTGGTGAAGTCGGAGGCCATAAATACGCAGCAGGCTGTCTTCTTGAAAAAGATAAAGAAAAACAATTTCTAGACCTTCTACAAAAAAGATTAGAGATTGAAATAGTAAAGATATAAAAACTAACCCCTATATGTTGGTTCTTCATAATTAAACCAAAAAGTCCTACTAAAATTAGTAGAACCACGACTTGCAATTTCCTCTTGCATTTTATCCCAGTCTCTTTCAGGATAACCTGTATGTTCTCTTGCAGCCCAAACTCTCATAAATTCTTTAAAAACAACTAAAACATCTTTAGGTGTTAAATTAGGATTAATTTGTTTATGTTCTCCATCAACATATAGAGGTCTAACCCCTAATCCAGAATTAAACTGTGAATCAAAACTATCCTGAACATGAAGATCATGCCACATTTGTTCATAATTTAAAACAGACTTTGCAACAGTATGAATCCATCCTGCACCAGAACCAAAATGAAATTCTTTATGTCCCAAATACTTCAAATCATCAAAAAAAACTCTCCCACAATTATCTTTAGTAATATAACTAAAAACTTGTTCAGGTGTTATTGGTATTCTTGAGATTAATCCTTCTTGGGCCATAAAAACAAAACTTCTAAAAGCTTTATAAAAATTGTTATACTAAACTACCTCAATAAGCCTGCTAAATGTGCCTGCATTATCTCCCAGTCTACTTGAGCAGGGTATTCAGCGCCAGGACTTATACTTTCTCTTCTTCCACGTTCTTGAAAAGCTCTACCATTTTCATACGCCTTAAATGCTCTTGCAAAAGTTTCAGCATTCATTTCATAAGAATGATTTGCATCTCTTCTAGTTAATTCCTCCGCATCAAAACCAACTAACGGAGCTTCAAAACCACTTAACATTAAAAAGTGAGCTTGATGTGATCTACCATGTCTATGAATCCTGCTACGTCTTAATAAACGTTCAGCAGTCAAATTAACTCCAACTTCCAAATCTTCTTCGGGAAAAGCCCTATAAGCAATTCCCACAAGATCATCATAAACTCTAGATCCTTGGTCATCTACAACAGACTTAGATGCTTCAATAAATTCTTTTGGTTCAAATTTATAATTTCCCATAAAACCAGATAACAAAAAGCCTTTATAAACAATTCCCTTATAAAACATATACATAAAATAACAACTCTTTTAAAGCGCAATTTCATCAACTTTCTATGGCTAAACAATACAAAGAAGGAGATCTAGTTTTATGCATAGTAAGAGATGTAGTCAAAACTACCGTATTTGTGGAAACAGAAGACAAAATTCCGGGAAGTATAAATTTTAGTGAAGTAGCTCCAGGAAGGATAAGAAACATAAGAGATTATGTTGTACCAAACAAAATTATAGTTTGTAAAATTCTAGATGCCTCTCAAAATCACCTATTTCTAAGTATTAGAAGAGTAAAAGGAAAAGAAAAAGAAGAACTACTTAGCCAGTATAAAAAAGTAAAGAGTATTGAAAGTTTTATAAAAAAAGTCTTAATTGAAAAAGGAGAAAAAATAATAGAAACAATACGAGAAAATGAAAATATAATGGAATTTTTTGAGGAAGCAAAACAAAAGACCGAACTTCTTGAAAAGTATTTCACCAAAGAAGAAATAGAAAAAATAAAACCAATTTTTAAAGAAAAAAAAGAAAAAGAAGTTGACATAAAAAAGGGTTTTAATCTAAGCTGCAAAGAATCAGATGGAATACTAAGGATAAAACGTATTCTCTCTTCATATGAAGGAATAAATTATTTAGGTAGTTCAGCTTTTATGATAAAAATAAAATCAAACAACCCCAAACAAACAACCTCATTAATAAATCAAATGATCGAACAGATAGAAAAACAAGCAAAAAAAGAAAAGTGTGAGTTTTCTACCAAGAAATAAATCTTATTTTTTAGCTGACTTCCATAAGTTATCAAAAATATTTGCAAAAGACTGGGCAAATACTGAGTCTTTAATAAGAAACCCTCTCGGTTTATCCTTAACTATATACTGAATACACATAAAATCATCAAATACAATGAACTCTGCTAAGTTTTTTAAATCAAGAAATCTAACATCAAACTTTCCTAATTTTTTTCTTTGATTTGCAAACCTTTCAGCTCCAACTGGAAGAATCATTTTCTCAAAGATATTCTTTGATACTCTTAATTTATGATGTTCTAAATAAAATTGATTAAGCATTTCAAAACCCTCAATTATAGAAGCAAAACACCTTGCTTGAGTATTCGGAATCATTAGTTCATTAATTTCACTCCACATCCCCTTAATGCCTAAAAGTCCTTCAAAATATTGATAATCTGAATCTTTTTCTTCTTTTGGTGAAAACTGCTTAAGGTTTTGTATAGAAGATTGAATTACAATTCGCTGATTTTCCAATTCTTGTTTTTTTCTAAGATAAATTTCATTAAGAACATTAGGTGAACTGGGCATGAAAACTTTTCTCTTATTAACAAACTTATAACTAACCAAACCTAGTTTAATTAAATCTTGTAATAATGGATATAAGTGAGATGATGGGATACCTACATGCTCAGATAATTTTCCAGTTTTTGATTGCTTAAGCTCCAGTAACCCAATATATACCCTCGCCTCATTTTGAGTTAGCCCACCAGCCATAAGTTGTTTTACAATTAAGTTATCCATACTACCTACATGTAGTAGCAAGTATTTAAATATATCTCTATTACAGGATTATTATATGGAGAATATAACAAAATGAAAATTGAAATTGGTAGAACTGTATTCAGCGAAATTCCTCACAAAGGGAAAATGTTAACCTTTGTAGATTTAGGAGAAGAAAATACATTCTATGGTGGAGGTAATGAACTAGAATCTGAAAATTTAGGATTACCTAGTTCTCAACATATTGTTTCGTTACTTCATGAATTATGGAAAAATCCAAAAGGAAAATATGAAAGGAAAATGATCCCTAGACTATTCTTTGAGTATACTAGGAGCATATATGTTCCAAAAATACCTGGAGAAGATTTAAGTGATGGATATTTCATTGAGCACAGTCCTGATATGGAAGATTGGTCACTAATAGACAGAAAAGGTCTAGTAAAAAAACTAGAATCTGGTACAAGACAAGTTAGAAGTGTCATATTCAGCGCTGATGAAGCTGTTGCCTTTGCTCCAGAGAATCGCGCCAGAACAGGACTATTCAACATTCCAGAGAGTTTCACCACAAAAGGATTAATAAATAATGATTATATTTTAGCAAGATACGGAGAAGAGGGTGAAGAAAAACTTCGTGAGATTGCTAAAAATTATAAAGGAAGTCATGGGGTTCATCTCAAATTAGATGATAAAGAAATAGTCAATCTGTGCTCTATTTCTTCTAATGGAGCAGGAGGAATTACCGTCTTTGGAGATTACATCTTTAAGGGACCAGTAGATTGGGATGGTAATCCAATTAGAATACCTACCATAGGAATAGTAAAAACATAAAAGCGTTTTAGTAATTAGCATTAATTAGAAATAATCAAAAAAGCGTCTTTTGTTCTTCCAAAACTGCAACACCATATAGGCCATCATAACCTGGCTTGACTTTTATATGCCCCTTTCTATTCCTAATTATTAAATCCACAAGTTTTTCATTAAATCCCTCCACAAGTAAATCTTTTTTGTCAACATCAAGCAAAACCTTGAATTCATTGCCAAATTTTTCAATTAAAAGATTGTAGATATCCCAAGTTTTCTTCGTGGAAATTCCCGTTTCAGTAAAAAGTGCAATTATTTCGTGCAATGGAAGTATTTTATAAAAAATCTTAGAGTTACTGATTTTAAATCCCAATTTCCTATCATCTTCCGCCAATTCATCAACTCTATAATCAACACCAATTATTAGTTTGTCATTACAAACGGGGCAAATTCCATTTAACTTTCTAGTTTCCTCAGGACTACATGAAAAATTACAATTTCTATGCCCATCATAGTGATATATTCCATAGGCCGGATCAACCTCAATTGTACCAAGTATCTTATTATTCCTAATGTCATCAATTATTTTTTTATAACTCAGTTCTTCATTCTCTCTAAAATCAAAAATAGTTGCCTCCCTTCCCATTCGCCAAGGCCAAAATGAATGCGAATCTGAAAATGATAAAATAGTGAACTTATCAAGCTCTTTAATTCTCCAATTCATTGGAGGATCACTACTTAAACCAGTTTCAATGGCATGAATATGCTCTAATTCCTCACCAAAAGCTTCTTTAAGAGAATCAAAACCCGATTTACTTCCAAAAATACCAAACCACGGTGTCCAACAATGTGCTGGAATTAGTTCAATATCTTCAGAAATTTCCATCATTTTTTTGGTAAACTCAATGCAAGAAATTCCAAAAATTGGTCTGCCATCATAATCTCTTCTTCCAAGACTATCTAAAAAAGTATGAATCTTTTCAGCGATTTCAATGCTTGGCACCAGTATAACCAAATGCACTCTTCTTCCACGCCCTTGACTATATATTAAAGACACTTCACCAGAAATAAGAAATGGAAAACCATTATGATAATACACTCCATTCTTTTCCCTGAAATTTTTTATCTCCTCAAACCATTTTGGATGTGTAAAATCTCCAGTTCCAAGTAAATCAATTCCCTTTATTCTAGCATATTTCACCAGATTATCAAAATCAATTGCATTGGAACATCCTCGAGCATATCTTGAATGTATATGCAAATCTGCAATCAACCTTTTTTTTGTTTCATCCATTTAAACTTCAGAAATACATTGTTTAAATAATTAATTATAAAACATTATCCCTTAAACAACAAACATACTCACTAAATAAGCTCCTCCAAGCAAACAAATACCCATCATAGTTAAAACTAATAAAATACTCTCAAATCTCCCACCAGTTTCAATTCTTCCACGCGAAACAATACTCTTCACGGGCCAAAAAGCAGAAATCCCCATAACAGTAAAACTATCAGCAAAAAGATGAATAGAATAACCAAGAAAAAATCCCAAAGCTAAAATTGGAATAAAAATTGCAAGAGCTATGCTAACCAACAAACAAAAAGTCAGACTATGTAACACTCCTCTATGCCCCGTAATCCATTGCACTGGCCGCATAAGCGGATTTCTTCCCAATCTTGATGAACGAGAGTCCAAATCAGGCAATAGAGTAGCCACAACAGCCATAGCTGCAAAAATCATCTTAGATTTAACAAACGGAAGTAAAATAAGCACCCCAAGAATAGCCAAAGCAATGTGGGTTTTTCTCATCATTTTTTATGTTCTCCCTTTATATCTAGAATAAAAAAACAAAAATGCTCCAAAAAGGATTAGTAATAATGATAATGAAATTGAATAAGATTTATAATTTGTATTAAAAACAGAAAATCCCGTAATCTTACTAAAATTAAAAACCAAAAGAAAAAAACCAGCTAAAAGACTTGCAATTCCAATAAAACCTAAAACTCTACCTTCTAACCCTCTACCTTTTCTATGATACTTAAAAAATCTTTTTTTCACCTCTTCATCAGGTAAAGAATATAAATCTTTAACCTCTAAAAGTTCACCCGGAGAATACTGCTGAGCATAAGCATAACCCACATAAGTTTTATCCATATCCAACATTCTCTTACGGAGACTGATCTCATTAGGAAAAATCAATCTTCTACTCTGATCAGTTTCATTATTCTCTGCAACAGACTGATTATACTCTTGTCTTGATTTTCTTATTCTATCAGCAACATCTCTAGCTCCCACTCCAAAAGTTTTTTTTCTCTTAAACAGTCTAATTAGAGGTGTTTGTTTAACTAGTTCTAAAGAAACAATTTGAGTAGCCATATCAAAAAATTCATCAACCTTTTTCTCTTCTAAACCCTCATTTGGTTTACCTATTCTACCAGCAGCGTAATATCTTAAAAAATGCCCTGCCTCTGCAGCATAAGCCCCTCCATCATCCACATGATTACTACCCAATCTAATCAAATTTTTATAAGGATTATAAGCAGTTAAAATGCTCCCCTGGTTAACAACCTCAACTCGAGGCATATCTTTTTTTGGAATTTTAATTCCATAAGCATCAGAAACTAATCGAATTATCGCATAAACATCACCTTTTACTTTTTTTAAGTCTCTTCTTGATTTAGACATTTTAGTATTTAATTAGTCTTCAAGCTCTGGATTAAATTATCTAGATTAATCTCTTCAAAACTATTAATAATTAATTCAGGCGTATTAAACAATTTATTGTTTCTAACATTAACATAAAAAACAGCTTCTTTCCCAAGCAATTCTTCTTTTTTCTTGACAAAAAATTCAGGATTTTCCAACTCCTCACTTGTGATTCCCAACATTTTTATCTGATCATTAAAAACAATTCCTCTTACATTTTCAGAACCATCATCCAAAACAACACCAATTAAAGCTTTTTTAACTGGTAAAACACTTCCGTGTTCAGCACAAGTGTTATCAGTAGCCTTTTTACTGCATTCTGGACAAACTTCAAAAAATTTAGGTTCAAAAATTTGTGTCATAACTGCTCGTATTTTAGCATTATCTCCTGCCTTAATTTCAGAAAGTTTCCTATCAATAACTCTTTTTTCAACCTTAACCTCAAGCATACTTTCCTTACTTAATTTTATATCAGAAAAACCCGATAAATGAAGTTCATCATTTCTTACGGCTGCATTTGAAATTTCGACTGTATCCTCTCGTTTTATTTTTCCATCCTCAAAAAGAGCTATATGATTAGTATCCCAAAGAACAGTTCGTATATTTCCAGTTTCATCAGCAATAGTCATGGCAGCAATCTTTCCGCTCTTTCCATTCTTATTATACTCTCTTATTGGTGCCATATCAATTACCTTCCCAGTAATATTCACTCTCTTCATTCCGCTCAAAAGTTCACTTATCTTTAACTTTTCCTTTTCAAAAGAAATTCCCAATTCAGAAGCAACAATCTGAGCACTCCCTTCCTTAGAAATAAGTCCTGAAAGTTTAGCACACTTAGCCTCAACCTTTCTGTCAATTTCATCTACAGTTAAGCCTGAAGCTTTAGCAATTTTCTCTACAAGTTGTTGATAATTCGGAAGTACCATATTCACCCTTTTTATTAAGTTTAATATATGCTAAAATAAAACATCATTTTTAAGCATTATGCCACAGCAATTAGCACCAAAACACTTTTAAACCAACTTTCGCTTCTGTTACAATGGGAATCGCTGGAGTTAAAATTAAGATAATGCCTGACTCTCCTGATGCTGATCTAACAGCAATAGAAAGCAAGGCTGAAGAAAAAATCACCAAAGAAGGTGGTAAAAATCTTAAGATAGAAAGAGAACCAATAGCCTTTGGTTTAAATGCCATAATAATCACCTTTGCCTGGCAAGAAGATGCTGACAGAGACCAACTAGAAAAAGAGCTTTCAAACATAGACAATGTTAATTCTGCAGAGATTATTGATTTTCGTAGAGCTTTTGGATAAATCAATCAAAGAAAAGAGTTTTAAACATTAAGTTCTTATTTTTATCATGAAAAAGGGGCTTTTCACATTACTATTAGTAGGAATTTTTATTTTACTAATTCCTCTTTCAATAGCTCAGTTAACAGAAACAATCAACAACCTTAATATAAATGAACCCTTAAATTTTAACGTCGACAAATTCTTTAAATTAGGTGAAAGTTTCACAACTCCAGACTCTTTAAAATTCCCAACTCAGATTTTATTTGGCATAAAGGGGGAAATAACCCTACAGCTACTGATTATTCTAAGCGTTCTATGGGCATTTTTTCTAATACTTATCTTTAAAATACTAGATTTCATACCTTTTTTTGAAAAAAAGATTTTTAGGTTAATAGCTACCATAATAATTACAAGTTTGATTGGTCTAAGTGGAGCAATAAGAGAAGTTTCAACATTATTCTTAGATTTTGTTAATGTTTTCCATATAATGGAACAAAATAAGTTCATTTCGTTGCTAGTTGCATTAGCCTTGGCAATAGTATTATTTGCCGGGGGAATTATTGTCATTAACTCCATACTTAACCGAGTAGATAATGAGAGCACCGAAATAAAAGCTCAAAAATTAAGAAATCTTAATTCTCTAGCAGATGCTGCAGATAGATCAATTAGAAAAAATAATAACTAAATCCCACTCTTCTTAACAAAACTATCTATCTTCTTCATATTCTTTTCATTTTTATTCTCTCTATCTCTTTTTTTTGATGCTTCAGCTTCTTTTTGAATGATTTTAATCACAAAAACTACCGCAATAACCGCTCCGATAACCACTAAAATCATAAAAAACCGCATATACCAAGCCTCCTGTGAAAAAATTAACCATAAGATCCAAGTGACAATTATTTTGAGTAAATTTAACTGGGCAAAGACAATAGCTACCAAAACACCAACTAAATAACAAACCCCTAAAGGAAAATTAAAAAAAGACTTAATAAAGGATTTAACAATAATCAAAACAATTATCCAGACAACTATAACTAAAAACAATAAAAAAGAAAATGAATAGGACTCTCCAAAAAGGATTCTAAAAACAAAACTTATCTCAGTAAAAAAGTAATCTAATCCTTTAATGACTCTATTTTCTAAAAAAGCCTTTTTCCATTCCTGCTGAAGATATTCCCATTTTAATTGGGCCTTATCTTTAATCAGGTTAGAATCAGACAAATCACTAGCGCTTATACCAACACCGATAGGATCATCTAAATTCGTAGGATTTATTACACTTCCAGTAAATTGAGTACTATTAAAGTTAAATAATGGCCGGATAGAAAAAACAAGAAGAATCAATAAAAAAACGCCCAGCAATAATAAAAGTATCTTTTTAGCAACCTCTGTCTTTCCAGTCTTATCCTTCTTTCTAGAAACAGCACCTTGTTTTTTCATATGTCTACAAAGAAAACATAATTTTTAAAGATTAGCCAATCAAGGGCCATTCCACCATCTACTAAACCGACTTGACATAGTTCTACTATTTGCTAATCTTTGTGCAGATCTTGCTTGTGTATCTGTTAATTCAACGGCCAAATCATACTTATTACCCATTTGTTCTACCTGAACCTTCATTAGTTGCCTTTGGATAAATATAAAAATATACCAGACAAAAATAGTCATAAAGGCCGAAACTGCAACAAGAACCCATATTAAAAGAGTATATGCATCACCCCCGCTAGTTGGCATTTGAGCGGTGTAAGACCTATAAGCTAAATAAACTGTAAATATCAACCAAAGAAAAACAGCTAAAACTCTTTTAAAAAGCACATCAACCGGACGTATATTTCTACCACCAGTTTTCCCACCAGCAGCAAGAGCAATAGTAAAAAGAATCATAATTAAAAATGGGATAATAATTCCTATTGCAAATCCAACCCCCCTATAACTCATCATCATTATATAGATTTCATCAGGTGTTAAAAATGCCGTAGATAGGAAAGTAATAATTAAAACAAACACAAGTCTAATCCAATTTCCCGAGTCTGAAATTATTGGAGCATATTCTGAAACTGACCAGATAATCATAAATATAAGAATAGTCATTAATACCTTAGCAATTCCTTCACTAAAACCCGCACCCATTAACCAATTACTAAAAAAAGAACTTACTCCACTTCGAATACTATTAACTATGGAACTTGCATCAGTTCCTTGAGCACTAACAAGATAGATAGAAATAACAAAGGTAGAAATTAATAATAAAGATATTAAAATAACACTCTTACTCACACCTTTTTTTATTTTCACCATAGGATAAATAATTAAATAACCTTTATAAACATTTTGTTAAAAACATAAACACCAAGATACAAAAGTTTAATTAAACTCTTCTTCCTCTTGTAAATGTTGGCGCAGGTGCTCCTGCAGCAGTCATTCCAATATTTCGCAATGCTTCAAATCCTGCTCCAGCAACGTTAGAATTTGTATTTATATCGTTAAGCATTCCTCTTAATGCATATTTACCCATTCTTCTAGAAATCCAACCCATGCATATTATAAACAAAAGTGATGCAAGGAATAAACCAAATGTTATCCATAAAACAACTCCTGAAAAACCACTAGAAGCCAAAGAAGATAATTGATTTGCCACATTAGGATCTACTTCAATTCCCCCAAACAACTGTAAAAGCCTATATGCCTGGTAAAATAAGAATATAATCCAAAGAGGATAAAGAGATAATCTAGTAAGTAATCTCTTTTCAAAGGCATTTGCTGCACTACTTCTAGTAATATTTGAAAGTAAAATCTTAGTACTAAAAGTAAGAAGTATCAAGAAAGGTATAGCTATACCCAGAGTAATACCCAAAGCATTATAACTCATTATTGTAACAAAAACATCCTTAGGTGTTAAATAAATTGTTGATAAAATACCAATAACCAAAGAAAGCAGCATACCCAAAATTTTACTATCCTCACTAAACAAAGCACTTTCAAGAGTTGGAATACTACTAAGAACCGCATAAACAATCAAAGTAATAATAATCAACAACAAAATTTTAGCCACATTCAAATTAATTCCTTCTCCAGTACTCCAACCTTGCCAAAACTCTTGCACTGGTTTAAAAACAACATTACCAAAGAGAGTGTTATACATGCCAGAATCTTGAGTTATTGTTGGAGGAACAGTTACTGCACTTACAAAATAAGTAGAAATAATAAATGTAGAAATCAACAATAACACTAATAAAATAGCACTCTTATTCATCCTCTTTTTTGTCACCATCATAATATATCTAAAAAAATCTAGTTTATAAATATTTCGTACATTGCCCTTTTCCTAAAAATAACAGATTAAAGGAATCTTTTTAAACTTAATATTGCTAAGTATCATATGAAAAAAAGAGTGTTGATGTTAGTAATTGGTATATTACTACTCTCTTCAGTTATAGTTCCGTTGGTAAGTGCACAGTATTATGGAGGTGGAGGAATGTGGTATATTAATCTTGGCGAGGGAATGCGCCAGATAATAGAACAGGTAACTAGTTTTTTCACACCAGTTTTTCAATACCTTCTAGGAGACTATAGCACTGGTGAAATCTTTTTTACAAAAATACTATTTTTCATTTTACTCTCTATATTAATCTATGCTGCACTAGTTAATGTTCCCCTTTTCAAAGATTACGGAAATAAAATTCCCCTAATAATATCAGCAATAGTCTCCATAATTGCTGTAAGATTTATTGCAGATAACGATATAATCAATGCAATAATCCTTCCCTATGGTGCAGTTGGAATAGCTATGGGTACCAGCATTCCGTTTATAATATTTGGTTATTTTATTTATCAGTGGGGTTTGCCAGGTGTAGCCAGAAAACTTGCATGGATATTTTTCGGAGTTGTTATTTTCGTGCTATGGTCATATAAAACAGATAAAATAGGAGATATAGGAAACCAAATATATCTTATCATGTTCATCGTTATTGTAGTTACAGTTATTTTCGATCGGCGAATTGCTGCTTACTTCAAGGGAGCAGAACTAAAACAATGGGAAGAAGATGCAAGAGGGAATGAAATAGTTAATCTTCAAAGAGAATATCAAGAGGCTCTGGCAGTAAAGTCAAAAGAATCAGAAGCAAAACAAAAAAGGATATTAAGAAGACTTTATAGATTAGGAGCAAAAAATATTAGAGAGACTACTCCTCCTTAATTAAAATATAAGATCAAAACTTACTTACTAAGTTAAAAAATTATTTCTTACCCATTCTTCTAAATCCAACAACATTCTTTCCTTGGTAAATTGGAACTTCCACAGGTTGTTTAGAATCGCCACCAAATTGCCTTATAATTAAAAATGCAAGAATTACTAAAACAAGTCCAATACCGATTAAAACATAATTTGGAACACTCTGAATAAATGGAAGTATTTTTACTACAAAGCTATTATTTTTTATCGGATTTACAGTCAAAGCCAATAAAACAATCCCTACAATAGCTAACACATAACCAATTACCTTATTCATATTGCCTCTTTATTAATAATCTTAGTTAAAAACCATATTTAAAGTTTGTGTTAAATCAAGTAGTCACAAAACTAACTAGAAATAAAAGTATATAAACTTCCTACAATTGAAAAAAACATGCTACCTCCTGAACAAATAAAGCAAATAAAAGAACAAATCTTCAGCCAGTTAGAATCCTGGCCAGAATCCCAAAGAGAAACTGCAAAGAAACAAATAAACTCTTTGGGTGATGAAGAATTAGAGGAATTTCTTATAAAAAACAATCTTATAAAAGTCAAATCAGCTGATAGTGAAGATAATTCAGATTCAGGTTCAAATACCAAAAAAGAGTCAATTCAACAAGAATGTATTTTCTGCCTAATCAACCAAGGCAAAATACCCAGTTATAAAATTGCAGAAAACAAAGATTCAATAGCAATTCTTGAAATAAATCCTGCTTCAAATGGGCATGTTCTAATTATCCCAAAAGAACATAAAAATAAAAGCGAAATTCCCAAACAAACAGACTCTCTAGCAAAGCAAGTTGCTAAAAAAATAAAAGAAAAATTAAATCCTCAAAAGATTGACATAATAACTAAAGAAGTCCTTAATCATGGAGTCATTAATGTTCTGCCAATATACGATAACGAAAATTTAGAAACACCTCGCCAAAAAGCAGATGAAGAACAACTAAAAACTCTTCAAAAAATTTTAGAAATAAAAGAAAAAGAAAAAACTCCAAGAAAACCTCGACCTAAAACCGAAAAAAAGATTTCTCCAGAAGAAGAATTACGAAGTTTACCAAAGTATCCCATAAGAATACCATAAAAAGGAGAGGTAGTGTTAGGAGAAACTTGGTTCTCCCACATATCCAATTAGAATTCCTTAGATTCAATAAATATATAAATATCAAAAAGTAAATTAAATATATGAAAAAGAGGACATTAAAACTTTTACAGACAATTGCCTGGATTCTTGGATTTATTGCCTTAGCCCTACTAGCTTATGGAATAATTATAAAACTTACAAAAGCTGGTTAAGATGAGATTAACAAATCCTCTCTCTGTTTTATCTCATATAATAAACTTTGGGATATTAATCTATATTCTAGTTGGTTCTATAAACACCTCTTGTTTTAAGCTAAATGAACTAATCATTAGTTTCATAGGACTATTTATCTCTATCTTTGTTAATATAATCTCAGTCATTGAAACAAACAATAAAAACTAACTATCTCCTCTTTTTCTGCTTTTCTTTTTCTTTATGAATATTTGAAAAAATAATAATTGCTGTCCCAAGGATTAGTGGACCTATAATAAACCCCATTAAACCAAATAACTTAACTCCTCCTAAAACTCCCAAAAGCATTATAACTGGATGTATTTTTGTTCTTTGACCAAGAATTTTTACCTTAAGGAAAAAATCAATGCCAATACTAATTATTAAACCTACAATTAATACTCCTATGGCCGAGGTATAATCTTTAGCAGCAAGTTCATATAATGCCAATGGCCCCCAGATTAAAATCGGGCCTAACAAAGGAATAAATGCCAAAAGTCCAATTAACAAACCCAACACAAGGTAAAATGAAATCCCCAGCAGCTTAAATGCAACTATGGCGACAGCTGTTTCAATCAAAGCTATGATAAGAGTTCCATAGATTACTTCTTTTGAAATTTTTTCAGCATCAGCTAAAATCTCTTTCTTATTCTTAAATGGAATGATGCTCGCTATTTTGGCTTCAATTTTCTCCAGATCAATCAACAGATAATAAGTTGTAAATACAATAATTAACATGTTTATTACCATATTTGGGATAGAAGAAATTAAAGAGTAAACCATAGAAAATAAAGACTCTCCAATTTTACTTGTGAAAACATCTAAATTCTGAGCCAAAGACTCATAATAGGGCAATTGTGAAAATAGAGAAAAAATTTGATCCCATGAAAAGACTGCTATAAACTTTGAAAACTGACTTATTAGTGAATAAGAAAATAATACTAAAAGCGCAACCAAGATTATCAAAAGCCAAATTATAATTATCAAAGCAGATAATTTTTTAGGCAAATGTTTTGATAATCTTTTTTGCAAAGGCTTAAGTAAATATGCAAAAATAAATGCGGCAATAAAAGATATTAAAAAATCTCTAAGTATAAAGTAACATAAAACAACTAGCGCAAGTATCACTCCTAAATAAACATACTTCCTTATGTAACTAGCTTTATCCTCCTTTCCCCTCTTTTTCATTAATCCTTTTAGTTAAAAACCTTTATTAATGTTTTTATTTTAGTATTCTGATGATAGAACTATTAATTGCACTAGTATTGATCTGGGTTATTTTTGCAAATATCCAAGATTTAAAATCAAGAGAAATTGCAAATTGGATAAGTTTTAGTTTAATAATTTTTGTTTTAGTAATCAGATTATTCTACAGTTTATTTTCAAATAACTACTGGTGGTTTCTTTTTGGACTTATTGGCCTAGGAATATTCTTCCTACTAGGACATTTATTTTACCATGCTAGGTTATTTGCAGGAGGAGATGCTAAGTTATTTATAGCATTTGGAGTTATAGTTCCACTCTCTCTTAGCTGGCTAGAAAATATAGTCTATGCAATGATCTTTATCATGGCTCTACTCTTTTTAGGAGGAATTTACAGTTTAGTTTACAGTGGTGTTCTAGCATTGAAAAATAAAAAGAGTTTTAAGATTGAACTAGAAAAACAATTTAATAAAAATAAAGGCCTATTATTCATTGGTCTAGGCATTGCTTTTATCCTTGCTTTTTTTATTATTTTACTTGCAAGAGGAAATTCGTTATTATTCTTAGTATTTTCCTTTCTGATCCTACTAATGCCCCTGCTTTACATCTACACAAAAGCCATTGAACAGTGCTGCATGGTAAAATGGGTATCAGTTGATAAAATTACAATAGGTGATTGGTTAGTTAAAGATTTAGAAGTCAAAGATAGAAAAATCGCCTCAAATTGGGAAGGAATTAGTGAAAGTGACCTAGAGTTTCTACAAAAAAACTACAAAAATAAAGTTCTAGTAAAATATGGTATACCCTTTAGCCCTTCGTTCCTATTTGCATTTATTGTACTTATAATTGTTAACTATGTAGGTATTTACAAAATCTTAGGATTAATGTATTGATTATTTAAAAAGATAATATTTTGAAAAAGTAACATTCTCTGAAAATATCACCTTAACAAATTTTTAATAAGATAAAAATTTAAAGTTTAAGGTTAAAAGATTTAATAATTAATCAGTACAATAAAAGTCAACTGTTAAATTAACTAAAACTTACAGAAGTAATGTGAACGGATGTGAACAATTGTCTTTATATTTTCAAAACCTCTCTTCAAAAAGAAAGCATTAACAACAGCCGTCTAAGCACTTAGTTCTATTCTTTCCACCACGCTTATAAACTCTATTCTTGCTTTTAGTTCTTAGATCTTTCTTTGTTGTTCTCTTGCCAGCAAAACCATAATCACTTGTCATTTTTTCTTTCTAGGTTTGGGAACCTTTTAAAAACCCTAAAAATCCTTTTGGATTTTGGGGCCTAAAGTTCTTTTGAACTTTATGGGTTCATCTCCCATATTAATAAAAATTATCCAAGATATTTAAATGTTTTTAGAAAGGATTAAGCAGCTTTACAACAAACCTTTCCTGCATTAGCATTAAGATCTGCATCAGTTATTTTAGAAGGTTCAATTTGAACCCAAGTACCCGAACTTCCAGCAGTTGCAGGACTAGGACAACTAAGAGCGTACCAGTTTCCATTCCAACCATCAGCACCAACACAATTCTTTTTGTTAGTAGTTGCATCAGGAGTTCCACCAACTCCTGCTAAAAAGGCATCACAATTAACTACAGTTCCATCAGCCTTAGCAACAAAAACCTTTTGTAATTTTGCTACCTCTATCTTGCCTGCTGCATCTGTAAACTTGGTCTTTTGACTATCGCAAAGATCTTTTACTCTTTCATTAAGATCTTTTGGATTATTACAATTAACAGCCTCTCTGTTTTCAACAGGAAGTTGGCTATAAATCGGAGGATATTCGCACGTCAAATAAACAGACTTACTAATAGGATCATCTAACTTAACTAATCTGAACTTACAAAACTCAATTGGTAAAGTATATGAAGGCATTGAACGAATTTTACATCCTTCTAAAGTTGTTTGTAAAGTATCTCCTGGAACAGCACCTAACCAATTCAAAATTTTACCCCAGGCGCCACTAAAAAATAAGAATGCGAAAATTACTGCAAGAGCAACTAGCAATCCGCTAGCAATCATACCCCAATTTGTATCTCCCCTTTTATTAACTATTGATCTCATCTTAAACTCTTTTTATAACAAAACAAACTAAAGCTCCTTTATAAATATTTCGTAAATTATTCTTTTATTAAGAAATCTCTGATTCAAAAGTTTTGGTGTAAACATAGGTAACATCAAAATTTTTCTTACCCTTATAAAAAATCTCCTTTTTCAGTGAAATATCAACTGTAAAAAAAGCTTTGTTATTTTGAATTTTAACCCTATCAGGAAAATCAATTTGATTCTCAACCTGCAAAAGTTCTGGCATAAAAAAGTATTTTGACGGATTCTGCGATTCTTCAATAGTTAGAGGATTAGGATTATTTATATTATAACTACCAATCGAACTTTTTAACGCAATAATCAACTCTTGACTAGTTTTCGGCTTAGACTGAACAGCCTTATCCAATATGTCTTGAACATAAAAATTAATCAGATTCTCCTTAGCGTAAACCTCCTCCAAAACACTAGAACCCTCAAACCGCTTGTCAATTTTACTCTTTTCAGTAATAAAATAAAAAAGTGCAGCTCCAATTAAAATCATGGTCATTAGGACAAAAACACCGATTGCTAAAACCATACCTCGCTTATTTAGTTTTTCCATCATAAAAAAAAGTTATTATTGGTTTTCCTCCTTTTGAAATAAAATAATTTGAGTCATAAACATTAAGCATATCAGAAGAGATACATGTTTCACCATTTGGCTTGAGCCCACATGTTTTGTCACCAATCATAATAGATATAACTTCATTTTTATCGTCAGTTCTTGTTTCAATACAAAAATGCTTATAATAAACCTCTGGGTTGTTAAAATAATTCATAAGAACATTACAGAGATCTTCATATTTCTTTTGAACATCTATCTGTTTACATTTCTCAGTTTCCTCAAAATAAGTTCCAGTCCAGATACACTCATCATCAGACCATAAAGAAATAACTGCTCTATTTTGAACAAAAAAACTAGAAATAGAGGGTTTAAGACTTGTATCAACTATTTTTTTGTCGGTTTGTGAAAAAATCATAACAACTAAAAGCGTAAAAAAAACCATTGCTAAGAGAACAAAAAATGTCGCAGCTAGCCAGGTCATGCCCTCTGAAATTTGTGCTTTCTTACCTTTAGATAACATTAGTCTAAAATTCATTTTTGACTTATCTCTCCCTGATTATTTGATCCTGAAAGAACTTCTAAAACAAACTCATTTCTTGATCTGTCCGTAACAATTACAGACTTTTTAATACAATCTGGAAATTTATCTGATTCCACAAGCCCTTGTTTTATCTCACAGTCTTTTTCCATAGCAAAATTACCAAATTTAATGTACCTTACCTCCTCCGAATCCCTAGTTAACTTTAATCTTAAAAAATACGGAGATCCTTCACTAAAAGATTTTTTGTCCAAACCACAGTAACTTAAAACATCAAATTCCATAGAATTTTTCTTAACAAATTCTCCATTAATATATCCATTAACAACTAAACAATCAACTATTTTTTCCGAAAGGGCTTTTGCCTCGTAAATTCTTACATCTAAAGAATAAGAATAAAAGAACATAACACTAATAGCTATACCTCCTCCCACTAACACAAACATGACAAGTAACCAAATAGAGAATACATTAGCTCTTTTATTAGATATTTTATACATTTTTCTTAGAATTTAATTTAAAGTTCAAAAGAACTTGGGGGTTTTTTGTCTCTCCAAGAATAGAATAAACTGGTCCCTCAACTTCAACATCACTAAAATAATGGAACTTATACTCCTTACCATCACCAAACATAAAAAGAACATTATTATCTTCAAATTTAACCATCTTTTGATAGTCAAAATTATTTTTCCTTGTAACTTTATAAGCATCACTTACATCTAAAGTTATCTGAGTCCCTGGTTTCCCACCATCAATTAAAACTCCTACTTGTTTAGAATAATACTGTCCCAAAAAAGCGCCACCCGAACTAGATCTAGCGACAAAAAACAAAAGCATACCAAAAAAAACAATAACAACAACTACAACAACTAAATTTTCAATTAATAAATCATCTCCACGTTTATTCATTCTAAGGGATACTTTGTATTTTTTTACAATTTTTTAATATTTCTTGAGAATCATATTTAACTGTTCTAACTACTGAACAACCACTATAAACCCCATTACCTACTTCAACATCACTACAAGAAGCAGCAACCACACTTTTGCTTTTGTACAGATTAATTGCTTGAGTACTAAGAGTTGTGGTACCTGCAACTAGAGCAATGACAGCTACACCTGCTCTAATAACCGGAACAGAACTAACCCACCCAATCAATTTAGTAGACCAACCAAATGTTGCACCTCCAACAGAAATATAAGTAGCTGTTGCGCCGGCACCCATTCCCAATGCAACCAAAATATCTTTTTTTGCAACATCTAACGCACTTGGAACTCTACTAACTTGCATAAACAAAACAGCTACTTCATCATCAACATAGTCTGTCTCTCCTTCCAATCCTCCACCATTTAATTCTCCTTCAACTCCTCCAGTTCCCGAACTAGAAACCTGTTGTTTTACAAATTCATTAAAAGCTTGATCATCAACAGCAATTCCTGCAAAATCTTCACCAGTAATATACTGCAAATAGGTTTGATTAGTACTTGGGACCAAATGAGTATTCATGTATTCAAAAATATTTAACTTATTCAACCCAACTTTATCAAGGGTTTTTTCGTCAATAGCAATTCTAGAACAAATTACACAATTAGGATAAAGAGAACCGATTTGAAAACTTTGTGAAAGACTTGGGGAAAATATACTTAATTTTCCCTCGCCCATCATAGACCAACAATCCAAGATTTCTTGAGCATAAAGCTTTTGTATTTCATCCAACCCTCTTTCATTATTAAGAACTTTCACTCTTCTAACTTTTTCTTCATTTTTAAATTCAGTACACTTTCCGCCAGAATCTCCAGTTATACAAATTTTTTGAGTTTTACATTGTAAAGGAACATAACCTTGAGAAACTGATTGATAAGGTAGAGAACCTCTTAAAAGAACAGATTTATGACAGGCTTGCCTATCAATCATATCAAAATTAAAAAATTCAAAATAAATAACCAAAAGAATAACAAAACCAATAAGCAAAAGAATTATTGTAACTGTCCAGCTAACTGGCAATTCACCTTTTTTTAAATGAGAGATCATAATAATAATAAAACTCAAGGGTTTTTATAGTTTATACTTTTTAAGCCATAGAGGTAATTGATTTAAAAATAAAGTAAGCCGCAGTAAATAAAGCTACAGCTAGAACAACCCAAAAGAGAGCTTGAATTACTTGTTCTGGTAATAACTGCGCTTTTTTTAGTGAATTAGATTTCATTTTGATCATTGAAATTAACAAATGCTTTGTCATTTTTGATTGTCATTGCGATGGATTTTTTAGCTTCAACTAAATCATCAACTAAAATAAATGTTTTAATCTCCTTAAATTCTAAATTAATATTATTCACAAAAACCTCTTTCTCAACTTTGGAACAAACGCCTTGACTATCACAAGAATCACGATAACTTTTAAAATACTCTTCCTCGGAAATTAAACGAGGATTGACTGTTGATCCCATAGAGACACTTGCTTTTGGACATAAACAAACACAAAACTCCGAGATTTCACACCTTATTGTTTTAACATTTCCATAGGGAAAACCATACAAAGCCCAACCACTTGGGGAAAGCAGATCGTACTTACCCACATCTCCCTCACCGAGGCCATTTATAGTTCTAGCAATCACTTCTATTTCAGAAGCCGCTTGAGTTCTATCAGAATTAGACTGAACAATTCCATAAATCTTTATTGCAGCCACAAATAAAAAAACAATAATTAATGCACCAATTACAAGTTTCAAAATCTCAGGAATAAGAATTGCCTTTTTGTTTTTCATTTAAACCTCTTTAATAAACTGTTTAATATAATCAAACTTATCCTTCTCGAGCCTTAAATTAGTTTCACAAAAATAATTTCCAAAATTAGGGATAACTTTGAATGATTCTTCATTACATGGTAAATCAAACTTTAACTCGGGGGAATTCTTAAATGAATTAGGATAAAACAAAGAATATCCATTAATTTCTCTAAGTTTAATTTTGCCACTTTCTAAAATCAATTTTCCATCATTTTGAAACAAAAATCTCATATCAAACCAAATAGAACCATCACCATAAATAACCCCAATAGTCTTACCATTTTCTTGAGATTCGATTAAAATAAAGTTTTTGTTATTTGAAGAAAACATTTGTAGCTTACCAAAATCATTAGAATTATCAATTCCAACTAATTTTAAATCAACAGAACTTATTTCTTTTTCAATACTGCTATCAAAAATTGCTTCAGCGCCAGCAAAGAAGTCTTCTGATTTTGGCGGAGAGTTTATTTTCTTAATATTTTCTATGATAGCAATATTTTCTTTAGACAATGCAAAATTATTCAAGTCAACATCTACTGAAGTATATGCCCAAGTTTTACCATCAGAAGACCATCTCCAATAGTTGTTCTCATCAAAGAAAAAATAAATTGCTTTTCCAAAAAAGGCTCTATCCAATTCAAAAAGGCCTTTATTATTTAAAATAACAATTCCTTTAGAAATATACAATTGAGAGTTCCCAAATAAAGCCCCTTCATCATTAGTGAATGTTCTTGAAATTAAAAGACCAATGCCCTCTTGATAATTTTTACCTACCAAACTCATAATAAACTCTTTATTTTTATCCCCTACATTTTTAATAATTTTATCTTTGCAATAAAACCATTCATTAATATCAAGAGACCATTGCCAATAACCCAGATTATCTTTTATAAAATACCTATAAAATAAATTACTCTTATAGGTTCCATCTCTAAATTCAAAAATGATCTTTTGTGTGTTCTTTAATATGCTACTTGTGTCTGCATTATAAACTCCCAAATCTTCAGGCCACTGATTAACAATTTGTGTTTGCTCATCACCACGACAAACTGATTTTTGAATTTTAGAATAAATTTTAGCATTATTCAAAATTTTAAGTTTTTCTATGAAAACATCTTTTCCATAACCTGCATGAAGCAAATTCACCCTCAGGTTCTGATATTCTTTTGAAGAAGCATCAAAAAAATCTGGAATTATAAATATTTTTGATGCAATAACTGTGCCAACTTCAACATCACTAGTAAAAAAGTCCTTAACAATTATTTTCCCAGATTCTAAGTTGCCATCAAAATAAAAATATGAACTCTCAAGGGTTCCAGAATTTATAAAATAAACATACTCTCCAGATGTTTGACGTTTAATAGTATTAATAATTCCATTTCCCTCATTTACTAAAACTGCAATCCGATCACACCCTTCTGGAACTAAGGTATCTGGGTTTCTTGGGTCCCCAAGATTAAGAACATTATCTCCAGGTAAGTCAAAACCTGGAATTAAATTTTCAAACCAGCTTACCAAGGGTATCTTAAAAATAAAAGTAATAGCAAAAAAGATTGCCAAAACTAAAAGAATAAAACCTGCAATCATGCTCCAATTAGTATCTCCCTCCGCCTTTTTATTTTTTATCCTTCTCATTAAAAAAACTACCTCCTCAGTCTAAATAAATTACTAAGCATTTCTCCAATGCTATAACCTCTCTTTGTAAGAAGAATATAAATTGTTCCTACTAAAACCACAACTGCAGCACCTATAACTAACCAAGCAACAAGATCACGATTTACCTCTCCTTTTTTACCTCTCTTTTTAATCATATTTTTACTAAAGAAATATTATTAATAAACCTTCTGCTAACACTCTAAAACCTAAAAATTAATAAATTAAAAAATAATTAAGAAAAATAATTTCTTGTTCTTTTATCAAACAATAAGAAGTAACCAATTACTCCATATATAATCACTCCTGCAATTCCGGCAGCTGGCGAAACAAAGAGCAATAGTAAATTCTTAATAAAAGCTAACAGGACAATAACTACAGCAAGCACATATGCCCATTTTTTACCTTTCCATAACCCTGCTCCAACTAAAAACTCAATTACTCCGACAACAATTGCAATAAAACCAAGGAACATTAAAACAAGCAAAGCTGGCCCAATTATTGATTGAGCAAGAGTTAATCCAGGAACAAGATCAATTAATCTTTGCATACCAACATAACTAATTAATGATGCTCCAAGAATACTTCCAACAACCATAACTAAACCAAATAAAATACTAAGGATAGCACTAACATAAGTTAAAATAGATATTATCTTAACACTAATAGGGGGTTTTGTTTTTCTAGAACTTCTATAATTTTTAACAGCAACTCTACTAACAGGTTTTCTCCTCTTTAATTTCACCTTACCTCTTTTTGCCATACTAAATATAATAATTTGGGGTTTTTAAATATATCTTTTATTATATATGTTGGAAAGTGTATATAGACAAGAAGTACTTTTTTCTATCAAGTTTGCAAACTTCCCAAAGCTATGGCTGCAATTGATGAAAGAAGAACAATTGCAATCAAAGTAATAACAAAATAAATTGCAACTCCCCTACCAAGATTATTTCCCGTTTCTTTTGTTCTCTTAAGCCTATCTTCTCCTGCATCAATCACCACAAGAACATTTGTTAAAATAAATATAATTTCTATAATATAAAGCCCAACTGAAATTTGTAAAAAGTAAGGAGAAATCATTTTGTCTACTTCAAAAATTCTTAAAAAATCTCCAATATTAAAACCTCCCAGCTCAGTACTACCTCCAATTTGAGTAAATATTCCACTTAGCCTTACCAAAAGAAAAGCAATCATTGAAGATAATCCCACAACAATTCCAGATAATAACGGAGCTAAAAATACCATATTACTTTTCATATCAGAAACAACCTCTGCCAATAAATCATTAAGTCTCTGGGTTACTTTCTGAATATTCTTAATATACTCCGAAATACTCATTAAACTCTGTGCTGCAATATTCAATCCTTTTTTAACAGACTCTAATAAGATTCTCATGCTTGTTGCAATTAAAGCTGAAGGATAATAAATTATAGCTCCTCTTCTTTCATCAAAAATAGCTTTTTCCAAAGACATTCCTCCCTGCTGCAAATTCAAATTAATTCTTCTAAAGAAATTTTCAGTTTTCTGTCCGCGAGTTGATTCTGCAACTCTACCAAATGCCACCTCTGCAGGCATCCCATCTCCGATTCTATTACCCAATTGAAAAAGTGAATTTGTAAACTCTTTTTCAAGTTGCTTAGAAAAATCTCTTGATTTAATTAAGTCTTTTGTTTTAGAATTATAGGACAGGTAAAAAAACAAACCAATAGCAAGGGGAATAAATAAACTTAGAACTATGGCCAAAATTCCAAAGGGCCCCACAATTCCCGCTCCCTCCACATATCTAAAACCAAAAACACGTGTCTCTCCCAATATGCTCAAACCAAAATAATTAAAATCAAAATCACAACCACTCGTCCCAGTTATATAATACTGACATTGCAATCCAATAGTATTTCTTAACTCGTCCCACTGTAACAAAAAAGGAGTAAGAGCAATTAAAATTAAAGGAATAGCAATCAAAGCAGCAGTAACATAATGCTTTTTACTCTTGTATTTCTCATAATCCGGATTCAACTCAAGAAAATCAGTTTCCCCATAACCTCCCGGTCGTTTAAGCATTATTTGAGAGGTTAAGTAAAAAACAAAAAATGGAACAATTAAATTAAAAAATATAAAGACATGATAAACTTTTAATATGTCTCCCAAAAAAGCAGAGGCAAGAGGCAAAAGTGCCAATCCCAAGGTAGGTAAAACAACTCCCAACATATACAAATTAGTTAAAGGACTTCTAACCTCTCTTGAGAATGCAAGCATCTTCTCGTAAACACCATCCAAAATTGTTTGCAGCCCCTTTTCAAGGATCATTATTCTTCTACCATCAGATGGCTCATAAAGACTAGATTCTATCAAATGAAAAGCTTCTACAAATTCTAAACTATCTTTTTCCCAGGTTTCCAAATATTTATCTAAACTTTCTTTAATAGTACTATACTTCCCAGTTTCAACATCCCAAAATATTTTTTTTAGATCCAACCCCAAAGGATAATTCAAGTGTTTAGATGCAAATGCAACAGCTCTTTCAAGATTTGAAGTATGTTTCATGTAAACAACAATATACAAAATACACGGAACCATTTGTGCACTTGCCTTTAATCTCCAGGAATTAGCAAGCCTACTTGGCATAGAATAAAGATAATAAAAAACAAACATTGCAGCAAACAAAGATAAAACCAAAAAAAGACCTGCAGGTCCCATTAAATAGGTAAGAAAATCTCCTTCCAACCCAACAAATGAAAAGTATGATGCCGAAAAGATTACCAAACCAATAGTAAAAACCAAAAAAGCACTAAAAAATGCAAAACCCGAAACATTTTCTGGAGATAGATCAAGATGAGCAACATCCAACTGTCTTTGAATACCTACTAAATCTTTAGTTGATGGTTTTACCTTTATATTAAAAGTTTTTGCCCAAGATTCATATCTTGACAAAGCAGGCATTAATTCTTTTTTAAATTGTAAATATTCTCTACTCAAATCTCCGACCTTGTATTCATCTTTCAAGTCTATTTGTTTTGAAATCTTTGCCCCATACTTCTTCATAATTTCATCTACATCTGACATAAAGTATCACCTCTATTTATAACAAATCAAAGAAAAAAGACTTAATAAATATAATGCATCAAAAAACGTAAATTAAATTAACTAAACTCAATCCCATAACTCCATAAAATAATCCTAAAATAAACCCTGCTAAAACATCTGAAGGGTAATGCATTCCATTATGGATTCTTGAAAAAGCCATAAATAAAAGGAAGATAATTGAGAAGATAATTGTTAATGGATAAAAGTAACTAACAATAAACAAGATACCAGTAATTGCAGACATATGACTTGATGGAAAAGAACTGTCTGAAAACTTCTTTCCAATTCCTTTAATAGAACTATAAGAGAGATAGGGTCTTTTTCTTATACCAATAAAACTAACTACTACTTTCTTAAAAATAAGTTCACTTATTAAAAAGTGAAAACAAATCACGATTATTAATGATGCTAAAAATACTTTCAAATTTGCAGGGTCATAAGAATAAACAAAAATAATAATAATAAATACAAGAGCTACTAAGAAAGGTATATAATTTAAAATCAAAGTTATCTTGTTCAAAACAGTATTTTTCCCAATTCTATTAAAAAAATGAACTATCCTCGCCTCAATTTTCATTAAAAATAAAACAAATAGTGATTAATAAACTTTGAGTAAATTCAAGATTTTATTTTCTTATTACTTTTCAAAACATTCATTCTTTTCATTTTATATAACTGATTAGCAAAATACAAACCAACTAATCCATACAAAATCCCCAATCCTGCTCCAACAATAACATCGCTCGGATAATGCATCCCATTATGTATTCTTGAAAGAGCTACCAAAATTCCAAATCCTATTCCCAAAACAAAAAACCATTTCTTTCTATAAAAAAACATAAATACACTTCCAACGGCAAAAATCGTAGATACATGTCCTGAGGGAAAAGATGAATCAACAACTATTTTGCCAATTGGTACTAGGTTATTATCAGAGATATACGGCCTTTCACGAATTCCAATTCCAGTAAACTGAGGTATAACAACCTTAAAAACTCCTTCAGTTATCACAAAATGCAAAGCAAGAGCAATTATAACTGCAAAAAGTACTTTTTTAAAATTCTTTCTATCATAAATCCAAACCAAAACCATCAAAACAACTCCAAGAACAACAAAAAAAGAATACAAACTAATAAACCAGCTTATCTTATCTAAAAAAGTTCCACTTCCAAGATTACTAATTGCTCTGACAATCTCAAGTTCTAACATAAATAGCAGTATTATTTTAGATTAATAAATCTAATGAAAAAAATTACTTAACTGAACTTCCGTATTTCTTCATCCAGTCTCTTAACCCAAACAGGAAAAACTCTTTCAGATTTAGGAATTCCTATTTCTTTTGTTACTTCATCACAAACTTCATGAAAAATATTATTTGCAATAAAAGAAAATTTAGCTTCCAGTAATTCTGGTTTTTTCAGTTTATCAGAAATATTAACTAGTTCTTGTTTTATCTTTCCTCTCAGCAAAATATTATCATAAACCGCATCCCAATCACCAACCCATCCCTTAACCGATGCAGCAATTGTTTTAATAATTTCAGAATCACCATTCATCAATTCCTGGCTTGGTTCCAGATCATCTTTTTCAACATTATAATTAAGTAAATCAATAAAACCTCCCTCTTCCAGCGGATCTTTAGTCCAATGCTTTCTAACCTCTGTCAGTTGTATAACTCTTTTCATGGAGTGCAATCCATCCGGAGTTCTAACCGGATTTGCAACCAAAATTAAATCTGTTGCTTTAAAGCTAGTTACCGGAACATTCAAATCATTAACAACTCTATCAAAAACCGAATAGGGAGACGAACCATGAATTGTACCTGCAACAACATTTGCTAAAGCTCCAATTCTCATTGCTTCATAAAGAGCTTTAGCTTCATTACTTCTTATTTCACCAACAATTAAAGATGAATCTCCAAGTCTCAGACTAGTTCTTATTCCTTCTTCAGCAGCAAGTTCGTTGGAAGTCTCAGTCATGGAAGATCTAACTTTCATACTCAATAAATCATAACCCAATTCCCTCATATAATCTGCAGGCAATTCTGGAGTATCTTCAATAAGTATCATTCTATACTTTGGTTTTATTTCCAACATTAAACTTCCCAAAAGAGATGTTTTTCCTGAGCTTCTTGTTCCTGCAATCAATAAAGTTCTAGCACCATCAATTAAAAAACTCATTAAACCTGCACCAAAAGAATTAATCATTTTATTTTTAATAAACAAAGGCAAAGTCCACGGATAGTCTCTATGTCTTCTAACAGCATAGGACAATCCCTGAGAAGATAACGGTCTTTGAACAATGGCAATTCTTGCTCTAATCTTTTCCAAAGCTAAATCAGTATCCAATATGGGATTAGCCTCATCCAAAGGTCTACCCGAACTCATTCTAAATTTAGCTGCCCAAGAATCAGCATCATCCTGACTAAGCATAATATTTGTAACACACTCATCATATTTTTCATGTCTCAAATAAATCGGAGTTAAACTAATTGGAGCATTTAAAACAATATCCTGCAGTTGTCTATCCTGCAACAACACCTCCAATAAACCAAACCCAATTGTATGTCTAACCAAAATCATTGCTAATTTGTTCAAATCCGAATACGAAACAAATATCTTTTTATTTTCTGAAAGCTCTCTTAATAAGTCTCTTGCAACATTAAAAAAGACCTGCCTTGTCCTAGCCGGATCAATAAATTCTTCAGCCTTTGGTTGATGCTCAATTAAAACGTTTCTTGCTAAGTTCAAAAGCATTTGAAATTCTTCATTAAGAGAATATTCTGGGGGCATCAAATGATAAAAGTATTTTAGCTCATTTGGTTTTTTCAATATTGTAACAGTACTCTTATCAGAACCACTACCAATCTCATATTGTGAAATAATTTTAGAGTCTTCTGGAAGTGAAGAAACAAGTCTTGCAAATGCAAAATTTGGTATTATATCTGCCAAAAATATCTGATTATAAACACTACGATCTTTTGGAAGGCCTGCTTGATAATCTCCAAGAACTTTTTTTATCAAAGCAGTATCTTCAAATAAAGAAACAACTTTTTCCAACAGCATAAGATAAGCTAGTTCTTTAATTGCTCCCGGAACACTTGCTGCGGCTTTCTCTTCTATCAATGCATTTTTAATTAGTTGATATGCTGCAACCGGGTCCTGCTTCATCAACTGCAAAAAATAATTAATTAGTTCATATCTTTGAGAAATAACTACCTGGCTTGCCATTCCTAATTTTTCAGGGGATAAAACCCTTTCCTGTTTAACTAAAAAGTTATAAAGATAAGCTATTTCAGCAAGCAAATTAACTTTATCAGAATCATAATTATAATTTCTTTGTTGTACAAAAACAATCCTAGTTATATTCTGAGATTCAATAAGTAAATCTACCGTACGAACCATAACTTCAGGAATAGCCGCTATTGAGGGTATGTAGGGTGCTCCCAAGTAGTTTACATAGGCCACATTTTGGCCCGATTCATTTCTTATCTCATATGCATATAATTTTGTTGTCTTATCAAATAACATCTCTTTTTTCCTCTTTATAACAAATAAAGAATCTAAAATCGATTAAAATAGTTTTCTATGGTTAAAATTATGGTAGAAAACTATTAGGATTTAGTTAAGTATTAATAAAAAAAGAAAGAAATGCCAAGAACAAAAGTCCTTGGGCATCTTTAAAAAATTTATTTTAGTTGATACTCATATAAGACTAACTTATTAGTACTCAAATCATCGGCATTTGCAGAGAATCTATACTTCTTTCCAAATAAAGTAATCTCTTGATTTACCAACTTTTTAGGATCAACGGCTGTAGGAAAAACAATTGACATACTATAACCTTTACCTGTCGTTTCAAAATACGCATTTAACACAGGAGTTACAAGATTGTCCATTGTCTTACTGTATGTAATGTAGGAATTTGGAACTTTAATTACTTGATTGTAATCATATCTTACTCCATCATTTCCAACAATCTTACCATCAGCTAAAAGCGTGGGCATGTCAGACTTCGTCATAGCTTCCTTAGTTGTACTCATATAATCACCAAGGTATAATTTTTGGCCCGAGGTTTCAACCGCTTTTGAATCTCCACCAACTAAAGAGTTTAGATAAAATCCATAGTTAGTAGCACTTCCAGAGTAAAGCATATCAAACACCTTATCATAGTTACCAATGTTCTTTATGTAGCTACCATAAGCATCTAGATAATAGTCATCATAGTCACCAACTCTTATTGCACTTGCACCAGGCACAGATACAGAACTGATTTCAAGATCATTTCCTGATCTTGTTGCACTGTTATATCTCATTGTGACATTAATAGCTGCAGTTCCCAAAATCTTTCCAGCATTATTCCTATAATCACCCAAGTTATATGGGGTTTCTTCAGTTATTTGTATAATTCCTGGTCCAATTCTTTGATACCTAACTGGGTCAGATAGATAAGTTAAGTCTATTTTTGCTCCATTATAAGTGTATATTACTGAATCAGCTTTACTAACAACTATATTCGGTGCAACATTTGCAATTGACACATTATTAGCTAATGTAATTATTGCACTACTCCCATCTGAAAGTACTAAATCTCCAATAGCTCCAATATTACTTCCACTTAAAGTTACTGCTGCCTCCATACCATTAGTTCCCTTATCTTTAAGAGTTACACGACGATTAGTTACATCAATTCTAACAACTTCCCAAATTTGAGAATATTGTCCACTTCGTGTTATAACTAAATCTCTTTCTCTTGTTATCCCTGAAGCATTGGAAACTACTCTGTATGTATCAAATCCAAGCATTGTAGAATTTAAACCACTACCTACAACAATGCTACTTGGTTTAAACAAATCTAGGTCATATACACTTCCAACTCTATTAGTAAACTTCAAATGACCTCTTTGTTCTCCAGAAGATTTTATCTCAATCAACTCTCTTGAGCTATCTAAAAGATCAGGATTTACTGATATAAAATTCCAATTAAAGCTTTCAAAAACTGGATCTATCAATGAACTTCCAAGTTTTACATATGGTACTCGGTTATCCATTGCATAAGGAGTCACATTAATTGTAAACTTAGAAACTTTCCCTCCAAACGAAGTTATTGATGTAACAGCTCCATAAACATTTGATGAATCTTTTACTACATAACTTCCATCTTGTAAGATTAATTTAGCTCCTCTATGATAAGTAGCTACTATCCCTCCATTAACAGTCATTTCTCCATTTTTATCAAGAGTCATTTTATTAGACCAATTCCCCTGAGCATCTTTATAATACACGGCCAAATCTCCAGCTTCATTTCCAGCAGCACTTCCTCTATGTGTTATTTGCCAAGCAGTCTTTGTTGAAGTATCTTCTAATAATACTGCACCAGCATTTGCTTTACCAGCGCCAGCTTGAGAATCTTTTATTACATTTGCTGTCAAATTTCCTACTCCACTTCCGATAAATCCAGCAATAAGACCAACAACAACCACAACGCCAATAAGAATAGCTAACTGTTTTCCGCGAAAATTATTCACATTTTTCACCATCTTTTATTTTTTTAACCTCCTTTCACCTAATAACTAACTTCATAAATAAACTTACAATTAAAATAAAAAAAGATATATATATCTTTCGGAAATAATTTAACAAAAACTCCCAAATAACAACCATTAAAATTGTTGCCGTAACAATTTTAAACCCCCTTAACATCATTATTTTGTAAAAAGATGGTGCAAGAAGAGCTTTCACAGGATTCAGTTTCATATGAAATAGGTCTCAGAATAAGAGACTTGGAAGAAAATCAAAGATTAACAAAAGAAAGGGTTTTATTGCTTGGTCAAAACCTAATAGACTTTCAAGAAAAAAATTCATCAGATATTATTGAAATAAAAAAAACAATTGATGAGCTAAAAACCGACGTCAGAAGAATAAAAGATTTAATTCAATTGTTTTCAGATGAGATAGCAAAAAGTGCTAGAAAAGAAGAACTTGCAATTCTTTCAAGGCAATTAAAAATGTTTGAGCCATTAAAATTTGCAAGAATAGAAGACGTTGAAAAAATAGTTGATGAAAAACTAAATAAACACCACCAACATAATAAATCAGAGGAAAATGAATCAAAAGAGGCTAGTGAATATCAAAAACACGACTTTTGGAGAAATAAACTATAATGGCGCTACTAGATCAAGTTAAACAAATGAAACAAATGGGTTATGGAGACAGAGATATAGCTGGCTCTCTTCAAGCTAAAGGAGTTTCTCCAAGAGAAATAAATGATGCCATGGCTCAACTAAAAATAAGAGAAGCCGTAACAAATCCAGGCATTCAAAGTGTTAACATGAGCGAAGATCCTTCCCAAGCAAGCCAAAATAATATGCAGCAATCAATCACAAATCAAGCAGGAATGCCTCCACAACAAGGTTATGATTCAAATTATGGTCAAAATATGCAACAAACCTCTCCCGGACAATATCCTCAAAATCAATATCCAAATGCAAACCAATATCAAAGCACGCCAGTTCAGCAAGATCCATACCAACAAACTCAATCAAGCTACGATCTTGGTGCTGCAATGCAACCTCAAGGACAGGAAACACAACAATATCCAACCTATGATCAATCATACAGCTACGGGCCAGAATATGCTGGATCTCAAGAAATGTCTCCTGAAATGAATGCTCAAACTCAAGGTTATGCTGGAACTGAAAACCCCGATTATTCATCTCAAGGGCAGGGTTATTCACAGGAAGGTTATGGTGGATATGACAATACTGGAATGATGCCCGAAGGTCAACAACAAAATGCAGGAGGAGGTTATGATCAGGGTTATGGCTATAGCACAGAAACAATAAGTGAAATAGCCGATCAGCTAATAAGCGAAAAACTCTCAAAAACAAGTACAGATGTTAGAACTCTTGCAGAAGCAAAGGCTCTTGTTGAATCTAAAGTTGAAAAGATTGATCAAAGACTTCAAAGAATAGAATCAATAATAGACCAAATACAAAATTCAATAATGAGAAAAACAATGGAACAAAGCCAAAATATTGAAGATATTAAATCTGAACTGCAGCAAACTCAATCAAGTTTCAGCAAGGTTCTAAACCCGCTAGTAAATAATGTAAGAGAAGTAGAAAGAATTTCTCTAAGGTCTCCTCACAAATTCCACACAAAGGCTACTCATAAAACTTCTAGCAAAAAATCAAAGAAATAATTTTCTTAAAAGTTTTAATATAATCTTGAAAACATGTCATAAGAATTTTCTTACGGAAAATTCAAAGTTTAAAGATGATTAATTCATCATCCATAAAACTAAACTAAAACTTACAGAAGTTTAATGAGCAGCGCGAATTATTGTTTATACATTTTCAGATTACATTTTCAAAAGATTTTTAGATTATTTCAAAAATCAGTTTTAAGAAGAATCACTTAACTTTCTTAGTTAAAACCCAAGCAGCTGCGGCAGCTATTATCAGCAACAAAGCTCCTCCAAGAAATCGCTCAGAATAAAAAAAGCTCTTTATACCGGATGCACTTGAAGCAGTTCCGGGTAAAAACTGCACAAATATTGGATTAAACACTTTTATTGCCGCAACAATAAAAACAATAGCCAATAAAATAATAAACACCCAACCCAAACCAGGTTTCATGAAATCGTCCATCTTTTTCTGAGAAAAACCTACAATTATCAATACAAAAAATAAAGCAATAATTAAAATTACAAACCACGGAATAATTGTCTGCACATACTCAACTCCAGGAGAAAATGTAACAAAAACAATTGCAAAAACCAAAGAAACAAGGATGTTTGCCCAATTTGAACTATCTCCTAAAATTTTAGTTTTACTAAGAATTGCAAGCATAATTGTAAAAACAAAAAGAAATCCAAAGATAGTTATGTAATATGAAAGCCAAGATAAATCTAACATTGCCATTTTATTTTAAATATTTATGTTCAGGGTCCAGGAGCAATATCCCTATATAACCAATTAATATGTTTTGGATCATTACCTTTTCCACCAGTTCCTACAACAACTCCAACAAAAACTAAAATAATTATTCCTGCAACTATCGCAGAAAGATTATCCTGCCAAAAACCCCCAGTCCACCAACTATAGTCTACAAATGAAGTCATAACTATTATTAAAGCAATAACTCCTCCTACTCCAAAAAATAATATTCCTGCTTGTTTTGTCTTAAAGTCAATAAAATATCCAGCAAAAATTAAAATTACTAACATTATAGACAAACCAATTCCTAACTTAGGAAATATAATACTAAAAAATACGGGTACTGAATCAAATTGTAAAGCTAACAATCCAACACAAACAGCAATGATTGCACTTACTCCTCTATTATGAGTATAACCGTCAGGATCTTTACCAGCACCCGCACCCATTAACTGGACTTTTTGTAAAATTGCAAATACCAATGCAAATATTAACAAAAAAGGCAACACATAGAAAAAAATATCCATCTCTGCCCACTGTTGCAATATCACCCCTATTCCCTGTACCATGATAATAAAACAAAAATCTTATTTAAATACCTTTCGTCTTATGATTTTTGTATCTTATCATGTTATAAATTAGCAAGATTATATTGTTAAATAAAAATTAAGAAATAAACTTTAAGATTTCATCTTTATATTTTCAAAATTATTCAGTAGATCCACCACTTGATTTTGATCCTTTTCCCTTATCAGATCCGGGTGCTCTCCAAACAACGGCCAATGCTCCAATAATAATTGCAATTAACAAAATATTTGAAGCCAAACCAGTTGTCTGACCTCCACTGCTAAACAGCGAACCAACTACCTTATCCCACTGACCTGTTGCAACAATAACAGCAACAATAACAGCTAAAGCAGCCAAAACTCCTAATCCTTTTTTTAAACCCGCACCCATAACAAGCCCATTAGTATTTGTACTAGCAACAAACCCGTATAAAATCATAAATACAAGTAAAATAACCAAAGATACTGCCAAAAAAGGCATCATTGCTGAAACAATACCTGTTGCCCATGAAAAAGTTACAAAAATAATTGATATTGAAAATGCCACCAAAGCATCTATTTGCTTTTTATCATCACCAAGAATTTTAGATTTCTGAAGAATAGCAAAAATTAATGTAAAAGAAAGCAAAAAAGGATATATCACATTAACTGCAAAGTAGCTTTCTAAGATTGTTGCCATTGTTTTTTATTATTGTGTGAACTCGGGCAACTCTTGCTGTTGAGCAGGAACTGCCATTTGGCTTATAACAAAAACATCTCCAATAGACCTTACATAGCTATGAGGTATAATAACTCCTCTAGCACCACTAAAGATGTTGTTCAAACCTGGCTTAAGTCTAATTCTCCAGCTCTCAATTTTATTATTCACAAGATTCACCTCTTCAACTTCTCCGAAAAAGTTTCCTTCGTCGGTAAAAGCCTTCTTTCCAATAACCTCACTTATCTTTTTTATTTTAAGCATAAAACAATTTAGCAGTCACCCATTTATATACTTTTCTATGGCCAAATCATAATAAACAGAACATTTATAAGAAAATAATACTATATTTAAATAATGTCAGAGGGCGCATCTCCAGGGGTCAAAGAATTCACTAGCATTCTAATAGTCATAATTCTCTTGACCGGAATAGTAACATTTCACTACATGACCACTGGCCAGACTTTTTCCTACTATTTCCTCTTGTTTAATTTAATTTTAGTTGCAATAGTAATTCTTGTAAATGTTTTTGCAAAAAAAATAGCTGCCTTTTACTATGAAGCAAAAATACAACATCAAATCTGGGTAATTGGAAGATACGGTTTCAAAAAAGAATCTCATTTTAACAAACCAATTCCTGCAGGAATTTTAGTTCCATTTATTTTATCACTATTATCCTATGGCTATCTAATGATAATGACTTTGCTAGAATTTGATGTTTATTCAACAACTGCTCGTACAAGTAAAATGCACGGAATTCACAGATTTACAGAAATGACTGAAATTCACATTGGATTAATTGCTGCTGCCGGCGTTATTGCCAGCCTATTGGCTGCAATTGTTGGTTACATTGCCGGATTTCCAGAGTTTTCAAGACTAAGCATTTACTATGCTTGTTTTTCAATGATCCCTCTAAGCAATCTAGACGGAGCAAAAATATTCTTTAGCGGTGGCCAGCTAGGAAGTGGAACAAGAATTGGAGGTCTTCCAACTCTTTGGGTTGTTCTAGGTTTAATATGTCTTGTCTTCCTGGGATATGCTCTGCTACCATATTAAAACAATAATATTAATAAGCTAGATAAATTCTAAAAGCATCATTAATTAGAGGTAAACATGACTCCTGAAAAAAATAAATTTCTCCTGAACATAACTCCTAGAGATTATCAGCAGCAGATATTTGAAAAATCAAAAGACAAAAATAGTTTGATTGTACTGCCAACAGGCATTGGAAAAACCCTAGTCGCTCTGATGTTAGTTATAGACCGCATGCAAAAGTTTCCCCTAGAAAAAATTCTCTTTCTTGCTCCCACTCGCCCGCTAGCTGAACAACAAATGAATTATTTTAAGAAACATCTTCCCGAACTTTTTGCCCAGATAGACCTTTTCACCGGAAAGGTAGATGCTCAAAATCGTAGAAAAATCTGGGATAAAGCTGACATTGTCTTTTCAACCCCTCAGTGCATTGGAAATGATATAAAAAAGAATCTCTATACTTTAGAAAATGTTTCTCTTTTAATAGAAGATGAAGTGCATAGATGCGTTAAAAATTACAGCTATACTTATGTTGCAAAAAAATATCTAGAACAAGCTCAACATCCAAATCTAATTGGTCTAAGTGCTTCACCCGGTGCTGATAAATTAGCAATCAAAACAATTTGTGACAATCTCTCAATAGAAAATGTAGAAATCCGTACCCGAAATAGCGAAGATGTAAAAGAGTATCTTCAAGATCTGGAAATTCAAACAATTAAAATAGAATTTCCAAAGAAATTCGAAGAAATAAGAAATTTATTTCAGACAATGCTAACAAAAAGAACAGATGAACTAAAGGCAAAAAAACTTTTATTCGGAGCACCAAACAAAATCACTATTTTAGACACCCAAAGAAGATTAATGTCTCAATTGTCCCATGGAAGTAAAAATTTTACCCTATATCGAGGAGTATCCCTCTGTGCCCAAGCACTAAAAATACAACACGCCATAGAACTAGTTGAAACTCAAACTCTTTACTCTCTAGATAACTATCTCCAGGGTTTATTTGAACAAGCAAATCAAAATCAAAGCAAAGCAGTTAAAACACTAATACTTGAACCCGAATTTAATAAAGCCTACACAATAACAAAAGAACTATTAGCAGAGAACATTGAACATCCAAAACTTCTTCAACTAAAAGATCTAGTAAAACAAAGAAAAGTAAAAAATCCAAAGTTTAAAGCAATTGTCTTTTCCCAGTATAGAGATAGTGTTACTAAAATATGTAAAGAATTAAACAGTTTAGATGGAGTAAGTGCCCGAGTTTTTGTTGGTCAAACAAAAAAAGAATCAAATTCAAAAAGTAATAAAGAAGAAAGTGGACTTTCACAGAAAGAACAACAAGCAATAGTAAGAGAATTCTCATCAGGGGAGTTTAACATTCTCTGTGCCACAAGCATTGGTGAAGAAGGCCTGGATATTCCTGAAGTAAATGCAGTTTTCTTCTACGAACCCGTTCCAAGTGCCATAAGAAAAATTCAACGTGCCGGTCGAACAGGAAGACTAATGCCCGGAGAAACCATAACTCTAGTCACAAAAAACACAAAAGATGAAGCTCACTTCTGGTCTGCATTTCATAAAGAAAAAAGAATGTACAATGCCTTAGATTCAATAAAAAAAGATCTAGCAGAAGGAAAAGCAATACAAATAGAAAAGGAAGAAAAAGAAAGTGAAAAGAAAAAAGAAAATTCAATCCTAGACAAAGAAGAAAAACAAAAGACCCTAATTTAGGAATAAACCTCAAACAGCTAACTTCTTCTTGGGCATTATAATCTCATCAAAAATCTCTATTAATTTTTTAACTAAATTATTAGTTAAATTTAATCTATACAATTGAGCATTACCTATTTGCCTTGTAAACACAATAATCTTTGCGCTTAACAAATCGTCCCATATTCTAAACAAAGTAGTTCTTCCTATCTCGGCCCCTTCTGCAATATCTGATATGCTATAATCTAATTCTCTTCCCTCAATAAGAAATTCCAACACTCTTATCTTAGGATTATCTCCAAGTGCTTTTCTAAATAAAGTTTCCATGATAACAAGAGAAAACACTGATTTATAAATGTTTCTCTTTTGAAACATTAGTGTTCCAATAAAAAATAAGCTAAAATATTAATAGATAAGAAATATTATCTTAAGTATGGAATTAAAAGAGGCAATAATGAAAAGGTTTCTCAGAAAGTTAGTTAATTTAAACATCTGGGGAGGAAGACATACTGAACTAGCAAACCTGCAAAAATGCCTTCCAGATCATCTTAGAGGAACTAAAGAAGCAAAATTTGCCATAAAAGAATTAGTAGACAAAGAATTTATACTAATCAAAATTTCTACTGGAGAAAAACATATATCATTAAACAGTCATAAACAGCAAGAGATCTATAATTTTTTAAAAGAGGAAAGTAATTAATTTAAAATGCCAAAATTCTATGAAATATTTTCAAAAAAACAAGAAAGCGAACAAATAGAAAGCAGCAGCAAACAACTGCCAAAGATAATCATAGATCACAGAGAGAAAAATTCTCTTGTACCATCAGAACTTTCTCATCTAGGACATGAAATTGAATTTTCAAATTTGGAAGTTGGAGACTTTATTGTTAAGGATACAATAATAGAAAGAAAAACAGTCAGTGATTTTATTTCCTCAATGATAAACAAAAGACTTTTAAAACAACTCCTAGATCTACAACAATTTGAAAATAAACTACTGATTATTGAAGGTATTGAAGAAAAAGACCTGTATCAAAATGATAGTGGAATAAGTGAAAATGCCATAAAGGGTTTTGTTCTCTCAATTTTGCTAAAATACAAAGTTCCAATAGTATTTACAAAAGATGCTCAAGATACCGCATCTTTTATATCAATTTTGGCCAAAAAACAAGAAAGAGAAATCACAACACACTTTAGAAAACGAACTTCAGATGTACACGAACAAATTCAGCATATTTTAGAAGGATTTCCAGGCATTGGACCAAAAACAGCAAGAAAACTAATAAAAGAATTCCACACAATAAAAGGAATAATTAACGCTTCTCAAGAAGATCTAGAAAAATCCATAGGTAAAAAAGCCGAGATTTTCAAAATAGCTAGTTTAACTAATTCAAGTCACTAAATTTCCACTTTTAACAAAATAGCCTGCATCAACAATTAACCATCCCTCAACTCCCGGAAATCTTACATCATAGCTCTGTAAATTATCTGGAGAACAAATACTTGCAATTACTGTTGTACCTTGAATAGAACTCTCCAACCTAGTTAAAATTTTATCTCTGAATTCATTCAAATCCTGTTGAGTTAAACCATCACTTGAATAAACATATAACCCCGAATACCTAAATCCTCTCTTAAGCCCTTGAGAAAACGATTTTGCAATTTCATCACAAAAGGAATCAACAGTAAACCTAGGTGTTCTTTGTGATTCTCTTTGTTTATCCATTAAAATAACTTCAAGCTAGTTTAATTTAAAAGAAAGAGGATTCTATAAAATATACAATCAAGAACAAAAGTTATTTAAATCTAGATTTTCTTTATATGGTATATTTTTACTTTCCTTCAACAACCAACAAGTCTTCATAAAATGGTCCGCTACTTTTCAACTCAGATTTCTTCAGAGAAATTCGATCAATAGTAAATTTTTCACTTCTAATTTCAATCTTATTCAAAAACTCAATTAATTTTTGCCTATTTATACTCGAAACAAATTTTGGTCTAGCAATAGTAATATGCGCCATAAATCTCTCTTCTTTAGAAAACAAACCCTCTAAACTATCATCAACCCTCTTCTGCAATTCAAACAAAGCATCCTCAGCAAGCCCAATCCAAATAATTCTTATAAATGAACTATCAAACACTCCAACCCTATCAATTTTAACTTCAAATTTATTAAATTTAACCCTTTCAAGTCTTTTCTGAACTTCTTCAACTTTATCCTCGGAAATATCTCCTAGAAACTTCAAAGTCAAATGCAGATTCTCCACTTCGGTAAACTTTCCAACAAATAGTTTCTCCTTATCAATTTTTTTCTGAATATCAATGATCTCTTTTTTCAAATTTTCCGGCAAATCAACAGCAATAAATAACCTAACCATCCTTTAACAAAAGAAAGACCATTTAAAGTTTTTGTGTTTTTGCTTTATCAAAAAATAAAATAAATATTTAGTATATTACTAATAAACATGAAAATTTCCACAAGAAGAATAAGTGATGCCAGATTCAAAATTTGAACAAACCCTATATTCTCCAGCTTGGCCTATAGATAAATTTAAGAGGTTAAATATTTTGTCGAGTTTAACCACTCTTCCCGCAGGAATAACAAGATTAATTTTATTAGTGCTGTTAAAATAAGTCCAGTTCCAGTCCTTTTCTTCACCAGTTAGTTTATCAATCTCAAAAAAGAGTTTGCCACTAACTTCCGTAGGTCCATTATTAGTTATTTTTGACTGAGAGACAACAAATCTGCTAAAATAATCCTCATTATTTAAAGAATCAGCTTCATTTGTGCAGGTCACATTAGCCTTAAAGTCTTTCCATCCAAGATCTTTTTCCTTAGCAACATAAACGAAGCTAAACAACTGAGAGGCATCAGGTAACAATTCTCCAGAACTACTCCTTCCAATCAAAGTTAAATTCTGAATTCCTTCACCATAATTCTCCATAGAAAAAACATTCAAAACTAGACTATCTGCTTTTTCTGTTCCAATATTTCTTACTGAGATATTTATCAAATTGCTTGAACCAACAACAAAATTTAACTGATCATAAGCTATTTCTAAGCGTAAATCTGCCCCGCGCACTTTAGCTTCAATCTGAAATTCACGAAGATTGTCTCCAGGAAATACTTCGTTATTCGTTCTAACAATTATTTTTAAATTATTATACCTATTAGTAGGCGTATAATCAATGCTCTCCCTTACATAATCCCAAACTGGAATATTGCCCAGAGTATTACTTCCAATTAAAGTTAAGTTTTCAATATTTTCACCACTAGTTTCATTATAATACCAGCTAACTGAATATAAGTCAACTACAACATTCCTAGCCTCTTCAACACCATTATTTGATACTTCAAAATTAACTTTTGATTGTTCACCAATAACAAAAACAGTATTCCAATAAGAAGGATAAATATTTAGATCAGCACCCCTAAAAGGGTAAGACTTAGTAGAAAAATAATCCACATTATCTTCACTTATACCGTCATTTATATCTGCTGCCACTTTAAATTTTAAATAGCCTGTTGTTGCAGGGGTATAAGCAAAGGATGCCCTTTCAAAAGAATTAATATCAATATTTTTAAACGTCCTGCTTCCAATCAAACTAGAATTATCTTCATCCTCAAGATACAAATATAAATTAAACGGTCCAGTATCTTCAGTGCCTTCATTATACAACTGAACACTTATTTGACCAGCCTCTCCAACAATTAAATAATCATTATAAGACCCTCTAATAGCAAGATTAACCAACTTTTCAAAATCTTCATATTTATACTCGTTAGTGGTGTAAACTTCTCCACTAACTTCAGATTCAAAAGTATTTGAATAAATACTCACCTTTTCAAGGTTATACGGACCATTAACTTTATTTTTTCTTAACTCTACCCCAGAAAAAGATAGATTTACTTCATAAATTCCTGGCTTATCAAAATAAAAGTAGCTATTAGCATAGGTATATGAGGATAAACGACCATCAATACTATAATCTCCTGCGACAGGAACATTAACATTAAACTTAACAACAAGCTTGTCATATAATTTATTACTATTTTCATCCAAACCATAATCAGAAAAACTGCCAGCAACAATTTGTGCAGGATCTCTAAATGAGGCGTATTTATATGGACCAGTAACAAAGCCTGTTTCATTTGAATCTTCTAGTGTTGATTCTTTTCCATACGAGAATATTCTAATATTTTTAACTTTATAAGGTCCATTTAATTGATATTTTTTTATTGTCTGCAAAGGAATTAAAACAGTTATATTATTGCTTCGTGGGTTTAACTCAATAAATTTATATCCATTATACAACTCAACACCTAAATAAGATTCCAAGTCTAATTTCACATTATACTCTCCTTCTCTAACTACATCAACACCAACAGAAATAGCAAGATAATCATACTTCGTATCATTTCCTATATCCACAAGATAATCTCCATTATTTCCATTCATTAATATTCCCGGAACAGTTAATTGTTTTCTTAGATTATTATTAATCAAATAAGTTTCTCCATTTTGTGGAAGAACCTCTATATTAACGTTATATTTTTTTGCTTCATTAGGAGCAAAAGAAAAGTTTATTGCCTGTTCCTGCCCAGCAGAAAGGGAACTTATTGTTCTTGTTTCTTTGACAGTCCCATCGATTAATAAGTTAATTCTAATATTTGATTCTACATTCACTCCATTATTTTTTACTTTTGCAGATATTTGCACCGGTTGATTCAATTTTGATCGTTCAGGCATCTGTAAACCATAAATTAAAACATCTTTTGTTAATTCACCAGTATTATTTTTTGTCCAAACTATTGAATTATAAAAAAATTGTTTTTCAGTTTCACCAACACTATCATATTCAACCATATTAGTAAAATAAACTGAAGCACCTAAAACCGGTTTAAAAGCACTTACAAAAACATCATCTCTACCATCTAATTCGGCAACACGTGTTGCTGTTTTTGTTTTATCATCTTTAAGATTTAGTACTGTCATTTCAAAGGGCATATACTTTGCGGGAATATCTTTAGTTAATAAATCGTCAACAAGAACATCCATATTTTTACCATAAACAGCATCCCCTCCAGAAGCTTCTGCATCATTCCATAAACCAAGATTATCATCCAAACCAAATAATTCTGCAAGTTTCATGTTATTTGGAACTAACTCAGACAAAGTTCCAGAGGTACCTATTAATCCGTGTCCTTCCTCAACATACCTCTTTATTGCAGCGACTTCAGAATTAGTATACTGTAAATACATCCCAAAATCACCATTTGCCCAGGCATTTGATAAAATTAGTACATCAGCATTAGTTGCAGCAATATCTTCGTAAGTAAAATCTGACTTTTTAAGAGAATTATAATCTATATCAACAGTATAACTGCCATAATTAAACCAATTATTTTTTAGCTCGTCAAAAATAGTATACTCTGGCTTATAATTACCCCAAGAATCAACAACAACAGCTTTTATTGTTCCAGAAACCGTCACCCCATTTACTTCTTTAGACACTCGGTTATTATCCAATACTAATTCTCCAGGCACTAAAGTTACAAAAACAGTTGTATTATGAACTCCTTTAACTGTTTCAGTATAATTAAATTCAATTGTTTTAATTTCTTTTGATAGTATTGCCATATTTTTAATTTCTATCTCTTTGTTATCAACAAGGAGTTTTATTTCTATATTTTCAGAATTAGTGCCGTAATTTTTAACTTCTGAGCTTATTTTTGTTTCCTCATTTAAGATTAAGTAATTTCTCACACTTAAGCTAATTAAACTAATTTCATGTTGTGGTGGATCAGTATAAGTTAAAGTTTCAAGTCCACTAACAACACCATAACCATAATCATTATCTGGGCCTGATACTCCTTTATCTAATGCAGAATCAGTTAGTAGTTTTTTAACCTGAACAGGATTTAAAGATGGATTTTGTTCTAATAACAAAGCAACAAAACCTGCAACATGAGGAGTTGCCATACTTGTACCAGACCATTCTTCATACCCCTTTCCAGGAATAGAACTTGTAACATCAACACCTACTGCTGAAACTTCGGGCTTAATTCTTCCATCTTTTGTAGGTCCTCTTGAAGAAAAATAAGCTATATCTAAATTATCATCAACTGCTCCAACAGTAACCACGTTTTTGGCAGATGCAGGAATACCTACCGTATTTGGTCCCCATGCACCATCATTTCCCGCTGCAACAATAAAATTAATTCCACTTTCTACAGCATAATCTGCAGCAACTTCAACAGGACTAGTTCCGTCACCATTAACATTTGTTCCCAGACTCATGCTTATTATGGAAATATTATATTCCTCTTTATGTTGAATAGTCCACTCAATTCCAGCAATAACATCAGAAAAACTGCCTGATCCGCCCTCATCTAAAACTTTAACCCCAACTAACTGTGCTTCTGGAGCTACACCTTTATATTTAGAACTTCCTCCGGTTCCAGTTGCAATACCTGAACAATGTGTTCCATGACCGTGATCATCATAAGGCTCTGTTCTAAAATTAACAAAATCCATCCAACCAATCACTTTAGGGTCGCTAGTGTTTGCATCATCATCTAAATCATCCAAACTTTCATGAGTTGCATCGATACCCGTATCTATCACTGCAACCACAACACCTTTACCAGTTAACCCTGTCTGGTTTCTAAAAAAATCAAGGTCCATTGCCAAAACAGAAGAATCCAAAAAAGCTTTAACTTTATAATTTGGATAAACTTTTTTTACACCACTTAACTTTCCAATTCTTTCTGCTTCTTGTTTAGATATATTTAAAACATAACCGTTAAAGGCATAGTTAAATTCTCTTTTTACTTTAGAATTTAAATTAACATTCGGGCTATTTATTGACTTACCAATATTAGAAATGCCTGCAGAATTAAGAAAGGTTTCATGCTCTTGAACTATCTTTTGTTTAGAATTTTCAATTTCAGTAGGATAATTGCTTTTTAGACTTTCATATTTAGTTTTTTCTCTATTTAATTGCAAATTGTAATAGGGTTTAACTGCAATAAATGCTTTTTGAGATTTTAATGAATAGTCTTCAAAACTCTTTTCTGTGTCTGCTAGTTCTTTTTTTAATTCTAACTCCCTTTCTACAACTGGTTTTTCATTTAACTGAACAATATATCCCTCAATCTCAGCATCTCTGCTTTCAAACCCTCCCTCTAGCAAGGAGTAAGCTGGTTTTGTAGAACTACCTTCTAGGTTATCTTCAGGAGGATCAGTTATTTTAATATTATCTCCAAGCTCATAATATCTTTTTGTAGTCTCAATAGAAATATTAACAACACCATCAGAGGGAGGAATAATTGTTCTATTTACTTGCTGTGAAAAAATTACTCTTTCAAAATTATTGCCATCCTTTGATTCATATGCTTCATTTCCATACCATAAAACAAATCTTTTAGAAAAAGCATCATAATATGCAACATTGGGTGATTGTCCAAAAGGTAGATTTCTACTTTGAATAGTGTTAGATTTGTTAATCCATCTTGTTCCATTATAAACAAATGTTTTTCCGGTTTCAGCAAATAACTCAACTTTTGCTGGATAAATAGGATTATAATAACCTGCAAAAGGTTTAAAACTATTTGGCAAACCTAAAGATTCCTGACTTCCAGTTTTGTTAAACCATCCAGTACCGTTATAAATATATAATTGTCCTTGGGCATCCCACAAATTAATTCTTCCCGGTGCAGAAAATGGATGAAAAAGGCCTACAATAGGTTTAAAGTCCTTTGGGAGCTTTCCAAATCTACCAGATTTATCTCTAGTTTGATTAGTCCACATTGTTCCATTATAAACATAATATTGACCACCTGCATCAAATAAATGCACTCTTATTTGATTATTTGCGGCTGGAGAATAAAAACCAACGACCGGCTTAAAATCATCAGGTAAACCCGAACTAACTTTTGTATTTGTTCTATTAAACCAATAACTCCCATTGTATACAAACAACTGTCCTTGGGCATCCCACAAATTAATTCTTCCTCCAGATCTATTGTCTGGCATAGGAAAGTAATATCCCACAATAGGTTTAAAATTTTTTGGTAGATTATAATTATCTATCAAATCTGGTAAAACCTTAACATTATAAGTACCAAATACTCTTTCAAATTCTGGTGATAAGATAAAAGATTTAGCAACACTTGATCTAGACATTCCCGAATTAATTGTTCTGAGCCAGTAACTAAACCCTCCCGAATCAGATTTTCTTCCAAGCAAGTCATTATATAAAAACTCAACAAACTCTTCATTTGAAAGACCATTAATTTTGTTTAAAGTTTGATACTCAGAAGTAATATAAATCTTATAAACAAACTCTTTTTTTTGCAATCCTCTGTCCAATTGAGATGCCCAGGAAATTAATTCACTACTATTAGCATCTCTATGAAGCATATATTGATAAGTATTTTTGATAAAATTAGTATTGTTAACATCACTCCAAACAACATTTCCAGTAATACCTTTTTTAAAAAAACCAAAAAAATCTTGTGTTGAAAGAGCAGAAACAGAAATACCAATAAGTAAAAAAGAAAATAAAATTAAAACAACCACCCTTTTTCCATCCATAAAAAATAAAAGATTATTGGCTATTTAAAAGTTCTCATTTTAACTTATTATTTCTCCAAGAAGTTTAGATCCAAGTTTAACAGTCATATTATTCACATCCTTATCTGGATTTATTTCACAGATATCAAATGCTCTTATATTCTTCAGCAAATTCAGCCTTTGAATAAAGTAAAGCAATTGTCTCGAAGTAAAACCAGCAGTTTCAGGCCTTGCAGTCCCAGGGACAAATATGCCATCAACCACATCAATATCAATTGAAACATAAATCTGATTCTTATTAGCCAATTCCATAACAATATCACATATTTCCTGAAATTCAAGTATATTTTTCATTGGATAGGTCAAAATCTTATTTTCCTCAATAAAAGAGTTTTCCTCAAGAGAAGAATTTCTTAAACCAACCACAATAACCTTTTCACTTGGAAAACCCTCATCAATTAACTTTCTTAGCCATGAAACATTATTTGACATATCACTCCCTCCATGCTCAAAATTCTTACAGTCTGGATGTGCATCAAAAACAATTAAACACGGATCCCTATCTTCCACAGAACAAACATCCAAAAAAGATTTCACAGTAGAATAACTAATGGAATGATCTCCTCCAACAAAAACACACTTTTCTCCACTGGACAAAAGATCTAGAGATTTTTTATAAATAACTTCACTAACTCTATCCTCTTGCTTTCCAGCTAGATCCTTACCAAAATCAACAAAATGTAAATTAGCTTTAACACTCTGTCTTCCAGACTCACTAGTATAAATCTCATCTAGATTTGCAACAATCTCTTGAGAAGCCTTTCTACATCCAAGCGCATCAAGGCTATTTTCCACAGGAACCTTAACTATAATTGCCATGAATACTCATAGAAATACAAGATTTTTAATTATTTAGGTCAATAAGTTAGAATATAACCTATGCTAGTAAATGAGCAGATGCGAATGTATGTCCTTATAATTTCAAAACTTACTCAGGAACAAGCGCAAAAAAACTATATTTCTTCAAATCAGCCAGCCTCTTAACATCTTCAAGTTTAACTTTTTTAACTTTTTCAACAAACTCTTCAGCTTTTCTTGCATCTCCAATAATCTCATTAATAAGCAAATCAACTAAAACAGCCTGAGAATCTTCTTGACTAATTAAGTAATTTCCAATAAGCTGCTCCTTAACCTGATTTAACTCTTTTTCATCCAAATCCCTTGCAACCTTACCAAACTCTTCTAAAATTAAATCCTTAACTTTTTGTACATTTTGAGGCATAGTCCCGACAAAAATTAGATTATAAGAATAACTTTTTTCTACCTCAGAAAAACCTTTAACAGCATAGGCAAGATTTCTCTTCTCTCTTATCTCAGAAAAAAGCCTTGAGGACATTCCTCCTGCAAGGACTGTATTCAAAACCTGAGAAGCATAGAAATCTTTGTGAGTTGATAACGGAGCATGAAATGAAAAAGCCAAATTTGCCTGATCAATACTTTTTCTCTTTTCAATAACCTGATTATTTGTTAATTTGACCTGAGGATACTCAATTTTTTTACCTTTTTTCTTGAAATTCTTTTCCACAAAATCACAAAGCACCTTAAAATTAGTATCACCCACAACACACAAGATCATGTTTTCAGGGCTATAAACTCTATGAAACAGTTCATTTAATTTATCGCGAGTATTTGAATTCATGGACTTTTCAGTTCCAATTATGGGTATGGCAAAATCTCCAGAATATAACATTGGTTTTGTCCTCTCTAAAACATACCTTCTAGGATCATCATGAATCATTTTCATTTCTTCAAAAATAACCTTTCTTTCCTTATTCAATTCTTTTTCATCAAAAAGAGGATTTTTAACCATATCACTCAGCACATTCAAAGCAACCTGAATATGTTTACTTGGCATCTTACACCAAAAGGCTGTTACTTGTTCACTTGTAAAACCATTTAGCTCTCCACCATTTTTTTCTATTTCTGTAGCTATTTGCTTAGAATTTCGTGTCGGAGTCCCCTTATATAACATATGTTCAATAAAATGTGCAATTCCCTTATTAGCAGCATTTTCATTTATAGCCCCAAATCTCACAGCAAAGGCCACACTTACAACTCCATTTTTGCGTTGCTTAAACACAACAGTCATCCCATTTTTTAACACTTTACGCTGTATAGCCATAGAACAAAAAAGCATTGGATGTTTTTAAAACTGCCGATACAAAAAGTATATAATATCCTACACCTATTAAGATAAAATGGCCTCAACAAACCAATCTCCTTTCTACAAAAAAGCTGAAGAAAACTTTCTCAATGCCAAAACTGATGAAGAAAGACAAATGTATCTAGAAGAAATGATTCGAGAATGCCCTAAACATAAATCTTCTGAAGCAATGCTTGCAAATCTCAAAACACGTCTAATTAAATTAAAAGAAAAGATAGAAACAAAAAAGAAAAAGTCTCATGGAGGAAAAGAAGGAATAAAAAAGGGAGACATGCAGGTTGTAATAATTGGTCTAACAAATTCAGGAAAATCTTCAATCCTTTCCTCCCTCACAAATGCTCAACCATTTATTTCAGAACACCAATTTACAACACAAGAACCAGTTGTTGGAACACTAGACCATCACGGAGTTAAAATTCAAATAATTGATGAACCAGCAGTAAATAGTGAATATTTTGATTCTGGTTTATCAAATATGACAGACCTCTTACTTATAGTAATCACAGACCTTTCACAAATAGAAAAAATAGCACCACATATAGCAAAATCCATAGCAAAAAAAATAATTATATTCAACAAAATAGACCAGTTAGATCAACAACAAAAAAGAAAAATTCAGTCAACCCTAGAATCAAAAAAGTATAATTTTGTAATGATTTCAACCATAACTAAAGAAGGCATAGAAGAACTAAAAGAAAAAATATTTCGTAGTTTCTCTGTGTGTAGAATTTATCTCAAAGAACCCGGAAAAGAACCATCAAAAATACCAATGATAATCAAACCAAACTCAACAATATTAAATGTAGCTGAAAAAATAAGCAAACAACTTGCAAGTTCAATAAAAGAAGTACACATATGGGGCCCTTCAAGTAAATTTCCCAATCAGAAGATAGGCTTAACCCACATTGTCAAAGATAAAGACGTTGTAGAATTCAAAACAAAATAATGAACAAGATTCTAATCCTCTCTCTAGTAGGCATCTTTATTCTACTACTAATTCTTCACTTTCACGAACCAGAATTAAATAAAATTAAAGATATAACCAAACTACCAGTTTATACTCAAGTAAAAATAAGCGGAAAAATCATATCTCTAAGTGAATATTCAAATAACTTTAAGTCCATAAAATTAAAAGATTCTACAGGAGAAATATTTGTCGTCGGTAACTTTGAAAAGATAAATAAAGAGCACATAAATAAAACAACAGAGATTATTGGAAAATTAAGCGAATATAATAATCAACCACAAATCCAAGCAGATAAGATTACTTTGTTAGACTAAAAGAGTTAACTTTATTGAAAGAATACTGCACTACTTTTGAAAATATATCATAAAATTTTTCTTACAAAAAATTGCCCTAATTTAAAGTTGTTTAATTTAATCAATTAACCTATTGAAGTTTTGCGAGAGGATCGAGCAATTGTCTTTACATTTTCAAACAAGTCTATTTTCAATATTATAAAAATTTCAGAAGTCTATTTATCTAGTTTTATACAAATGTTCCCAACCATGCTTTCTTTTCTTTCTGCTAAGCAACAAAACTACCACCACAATGATAACAATAACTATAATTATAACAATCCACCAAATAGCAACCGAAAGTTTATTTACTCCACTTTTAACATCATCAACAACTGCATCAACCTGCTCTCCTATTTGTTCAGTAATTGGTTTTGTAGTGTTATTTACTGGCGCAATTGGAGTTGTAGGTATCTGTTCACTAATTGCCTTAACATTCACGTTTGCTTTAGTACTATTTATTGAAACTAAACTAACTAACACATCATAAATATTATCTGCATTCACATCAAACTTCTTAAATTCTCCAACATTAAACAAAGCCTGCTGAGGTGTTGAAGAAACATTAATTGTTGCAGTATTTCCACTTATTCCAACAACTCCTACATGATGATCTTCATTTCCAATCTTAAACTTAATTCTTTCTTTAACAAGAAGTTCTTTTGTATATCCTGTTGCAAATTGATCCGCAGTTATTGAATAGGTCATACTCCAATAAGAAGGAGTTGGTGTAGAACCTCCAGGACTGCTTGTATCTGCTGGAGTTGTCGCAGCGGCAGCTGCTGCAGGAGTAAATGCTGCAAATGAAGTAAAGTGATATGTCCAAATAACTAAGTCTACACCATTACTGCTATTAATATAACACTCTCTGGTCACAGTTGAATATGCTGTACCATTAATATTTGTTGGTGCAGTTTCACTATCACAATAAGTTGTGATATTTGTCAAAGTTAAACTTCCTCTAGACCACGCAGCTGTTTTTCCAATCATTTGGGCCAAAGTAATCTTTACAGGACTTGAAAAATTAAGCTCAACATCTGAACCCGAATCAATAATCAGATTTGTTGTCCCGCTACCTGGAGCAGTAAAACTAGCATAACTATGATTAAATGTTGGTAAGTATAATTTACCATCCCAACTACCTTCACCAGTTATATTAATCCCTGCAGGAATATAAACTGTATAGTTTGCAGTACTTGTATTTGCAATTAAATTAAAACTAGTATTGACAATATTTGCAACTTTACTCGCAACCATCAGTTGGTTAAGATCTAAACTAACTTTTTGTGTCGTGTTTGTCAAAGTTATATTTTGTACTGTTGAATTATAACCTAAAATAATGTTTGTTATATCAGACCCAACATTATAACTTACGCCAGAATTATCCAAAAGAGTATTACCTGCAGCCAAAGCATTAGTTACATTAATGTAGGTATTAAAAACTCTATAATTTCCTAAAGTATCATTTGCAAAAAGAGTAAAATTAACTTGTCCTCTAGCACTTGTAAAATTAAGAGTCATTGTAGCTCCTGAAGTAAATGAAACATTTATACTACTATTATGAAATGTAAGATTGTTCACAATAGTTATTGGTTCATTTATAACAAAATTAATTAAAACTGATTGATTTGGATAATAATTAGTTCCATTAACTGCCGGACTTAACATACTTATCCATGGAGCAGTACTATCAACAGTTATGTTTCTTGTTGTTACATTATTTACATTTCCAGCATAATCATATGCATTTATATAAATAGCATAATGTCCGTCAGCAGGAACAGCAAGAGAACTAACATTAAAATTAAATGCAGTAGAATTTACACTACTGTTAACCCATGTTAAGGCCCCAGTAGAACTCACATTATAAACAGAAACATTAGTATAATTATAATTAGCTTCAGAAATACTTATATTATAAAGACTAAGTACTGAAGAAGTTTGGTTTGTTCCATTAACCGGATAAGTCCAGTTTACTACTGGTTTAATACTGTCTAAAATAAACTCAGTTACATTTACTGCAGAGGCATTTAGATTATTCGAAGTATCATTAATCCACAATCTCAAGTAATATCTTATATTCTGGTCAGTAGCAACTGTAAGATTAACTCTTGTTGTACAAGTATAATCTGGTGCTGTACCGCTACAAAGCATAGTAGTATTAACTATAGCAGCAGTTGAATTAATTACCTGCACAAAGGCTGTGCCCAAATTCTGTTCAACAACTGAAATATTAAAACTAAAGTTTCCAGTTAAATAAGTATTATTTGGAGGGTAACTGACTGAATATGTTGGGAAAGTTGAATCCGCATCTGATCCACTTATTTCTGATCCAGTTCCTGAAAAATGAGGAAGTCTTATCCAAACTAAGTTATTTGCTATATCAATATAAGAAAAATTTGTTTCATTTAACATAGCTGCTTGAGTTATACTAAAATTCATAGCAGGTTTAGGAATAGTTAAATTTCCCCAAGCTTCTTTGTACGTTCCATAATGTGTAAAGTTTCCAGCTAAAACGCCTGTATTTGATCCATTTACTGTATAATTCCAAATAACATTCCAACTGTCATCATATAACAAAGGTATAGAAACATTGATTGGTAAACTATCATTTAATCCGTTTCCCACACCAACAGCCTCAGTATATGGAATTGAAACTAAGACATAATCATAAATTGTTGGCCCTTGAGATCCAAACCTCATAGCAGCAGCCATTCCTCCCGAGCCACTTGCTGAAGTTGTAGCATTAGCATCAAAATTAACATCTGGAGGTCCAGAAGCAAGCATATCCACATTAACATAGTGCACTGTAACATTTCCAACACCCATCCTAAAACTCAATTTTCCACCACCAATAACTGCAGAAAGAGGATTAAAACCATTAATTGCATCAGAACGATCCATATTTTTAGAATTCACAACATAACAGTTAGATGGAGGGTTTGGAACATCACATGTTGAATTAGATAATAATAAAGAAATTGAAACTCTTGCAGCACTAACAGAGTTATCAATTGCTCCAGGGTTAAATCGTGATAAGCTAATATTTTTATTAGCCAATAAATCTAAAGCATTTTTTTGAGAAAGTCTCTTAGGAGAATAATCCTGTGAAAAAAGATTTAATTCTTTAAATCCACTAATATTTAATAGTGGCACGGAAACATTATTTGCATTGCTAGAAGTATCTTCCATAAAAGTAAATTCTATAGAACCAAATTCAGTATAATCTACTTTAACTTCAACATGGGCTTGAGTGCTTAAATTAACAGATAAATTACTTGATGCATTAACAAACAAAAGAGGTAGTTTTAATACAGAAATATTAATGTCTCTGTTACCTGGACCAGAATTTTGGACATTGCTTAAATTAGCAGAATCATCTCCCAAAAACCCGTATAAAGTTATATTACTCTGTATTTCTCCAGCAGTATAAGAAACAGTTACATTCTTATAGCTTCCATAAAGAGTTGTTCCATTTTTAGCAACAAATAAAACAATTATTGTTTGTGGTTCTGCCGGTGCTGGAAGAGTAATATTATAAAATCCATTTTCAGGGGTATAAACATCTGTTAACCCTCTCCAAGCACTCATATTATAAGGCATTGATCCTCTATTCATAAATATCATATTTCCAGGTTCTACTAAAAAGGAAACAGATGCAAGCTCACTCCAACCTATAATATTCATATAAGAAGAATTAACGTATCCATTCATATTCATAAAAGTCATAGATGTATTAAACATCTTGTGAAGAGTGCTAGTGTTTAAGTTATATGTAGAAATCAAGCTGGTTGCAGGATTTAAAGTATAAGAAGAATTTGCAGAAAAATTATTCCAGTTATAACTAATTGGCATGTTATTAACTGGAAAAATCATTATAGAATAATTTCTATCTTTAGGAACCTGAATATTAGCTTCAGCAACTCCTCCCTGAGTATTCCAGTTATTCTCTATGTTATAACCTAATTTTGTGTCTTTAATCATATAATTAAAGTTTACTCTTGAGTTTGTTCCATTGATTGCTGTAATATTTAATGTTCCAGCTTCTCTTAAATAAAACGTAGTACTTATTCCTCTAGACATTTCTTGAAGAGGAAAATTAGGAAGGGATTGACCGATATAATCAACTGCTCCAGTTGAAGAATTATAATGTTTTATTACAATTGTATACATTCTACTAGAATTGTCTGTTACAGTTAAATTAAACCATCCAGATTCATTTGTTAATGTTGAAGTTTCACTGTAAGTTGTCGGAGGACCACCTGCAAAATACATTGAGCTAATGCTAACATTAGTTGCATTCAATACAATGCCATTAATATCTTTAACAGTTCCATTAACCTCAAATGCATTAACTAAATTTAAACTTAACATAGAAAATAAGCTCATAAAAGCAAATACAAAGAGCAAAGCAAATCTTTTTTTCATTCTCACCTTTTTTCCCCATTGACGCAATTAACATCAACAGATAAATAAAATAATAAAGAGGTATTTATAAATGTTTCTCAAAAACGGTGAAAACAAAATAGTTCACTTTCTCACAGAGATAAAGTAAAAATTTTGTTAAAAATGAATCAATTATAAATTAATTTTGAAAACATACTATAATTGTTTGTGCTGCCGCAAAACATCTCTAAATTAAAGGAAGTTTAATCTATGTACAGTAATTATAAACTGCTGAAGTAAATTCGAATAGACCTGAGCTATTGTCTTTACATTTCTACATACATTAAAAAGAATAAAAAAAGAATAAGAAAAATAAGTCAACAAAAAACAAAATTACTTTCTGCTCCAGGCAGCAACTCCCAATAACACCAAGTAAATTATATTCACTATAGGTATTATCATCAATATTGCCCACCAACCTGGTTTTTTAATTGCTTCAAATGTTTTCCACATCCATACAATCATAAAGATTGTAAATGCAATCACAAACAGCAGGCTAATTGGTATAATTACTATTCCTATCAATAGCAATATAGGCCACCAGTGCATTTTTGCAATTTTACTTGCAATAATTGCTGGTCCAACCACCGGAATAAATGCAATTCCTGGATTAATGTGCTTTAGTTTTGCTTTCTTAGCTATCGCCATATACGCAAAAGACATATACAACCAAAGAATAATTGTAACAATCAAAACAAAAACTATTGCAGCAGCAACCATAGCAAGTATTGCAGCCATCATACCAAGTCCATCAGATGGATAACCCATAGCCAAATTCTGTAAAAATAAATTTAACATATTCACCTCCTAATAAAATAAATATCCTCAACTTTTTAAACATTGCCTAAAAAACATATTACACAAAGTATATAATTTAATATATACTATTACAAAATATATAACACCCTCTACTTTAGTTCAATATACTTAGACTTTAAATAAGCAAATAAAATAAGAACACAAAAAATAAATGAAAACAAAAGTATAGATAAAATTTCTCCCAAGCTAAAAGTAATATGTGCACTAAACATCATCACAGAAATTAATTTTGTTTCTAGAATAACAAAAGGAGTTAGAGAAATAATATTAGAAAAGAATGTTGGCAACATCTCCTTAGGAATAATTAATGAAGAAAAAACAAAAAATAATATCCCAAAACATAAAGAGGCAATTGAAACTGACTCTTGAGAATTAAAAAAGTATCCAATAAACGTGCCCACTAATGTAAAAACAAGAATTGCTAAAGCCAATATAATTGAAAGACTAAGAAGGCTAGAAAATAAGTTAATTTCAAGAAAAAAGCTAGCTGCAACTAGTAAAATAATGCATTGAGTTAACATCAAAATAAAACACAACGCAATTTTAGAAAAAACAAATAAAAACCCAGATGTCCTACTTAAAATATTACGTAAATATGAAGTAGATACTCTCTCCCGTATAATTAATATTGAAGACAAAATTATAGATAAGAATAAAACATAAATCATGATAAAACTTGGGAATAAATAGTCTAAAAGCCCAAGCTCCTTTTTAGTTTTCCCACTTTCTCCACTTAAAATTGAGGTGTAACTTAAAGATATTGGGTTCATCAGTCTGTCAAAATCAAGATTTCTAAAATTTTCAAGATCCCTTTGAACAGATTTTATTTCATCATTAATTTCAATAAGGTCATTTTTTGAAATTCTTACTTTACTTTGTAGTTCATAAAGATTCATAGAATAAGAAGGATCATTAATCATTTGTCGAGTTTCTTTAAACTTTTGATTAACTAAATAAAATTTTTGTTCAGCTGAAGAAAAATTACGTAATAATGCAGTGTTATTTATTCCGGCCAGTCTTAAAGTAGTCTCTAAACTACTAAATAAAGAGTCAATATTATCCAAATCAACACCGACAGAATCGGCTTTTAACTTTATTTCATTTAAACTAGAAATAGCTTCAGATATTTTACTATCTGCTAAATTTAAATTATCAATTATTTTCTCAATTTCAGATACATCTTTTTTTGATGAGGATATTGCATTGTCTAATTTATTTCTTACACTTGAGATCATCTGCTTTCTAAATCCTTCAGACTCAATTTCAGTGATTCCCTGAACTCTCCCAATTATCTGCCAAACAATTCTTTGTTTTGAAAGGTCAACATAAAGCACAACATTATGTTCAAGAGATTCCTTAGTGTAAACCTTTGTGTTAGAATTATTTTCATTTGTAATTTCTATGCAAAGATGATACTTCGAATTTTCGACACCCCTTACACAGTTCTCAAGAGTTGATTCTTCATAAATTGAAAAGGAATTCTCACTGAGTTTTGAAGTAAAATTTTTATAAAAAGTATCTTTATTATCTGAATAAATTCCAGTCTGTATATTTTTTATAGAGTTATCACTCAAAAAAGTACCTAAGATGAGTATAAGCAAAATTGGCCCAACAAATAAAATTAAAGAAGAGAACTTTGAATGAGTTAAAATTAAGAAATCCTTATGAATAAGTTTTAAAAGTTTAGATGCCATTTTTATTATATAGATCATATATTTTTTCTTTTTCCATAAAAAAGATCTGTTTATCTTTAATAGCTGCAAATTTAGTACATATTCTTGAAATTTCTGGGAGCATATGTGAAGTGATAACTATAGTTTTTCCTTGATTTTTTAGATAAAGTATTATTCTTAGTATTAAAGAAACAAGATACGGGTCCAAACCAACTAAAGGTTCATCTAATAATAAAATTTCTGGATCATTCAACAAAGAACAGGCAAGGTCTACTCTTTTTTTTGTTCCGCCAGAAAGTTTAGTTACCAAAATTTTTTTAAACTCCCCCAGCTCTAAAAGATTAATTAAAAAATCAACTCTTTGTTTTGATTCTCGTCTTTTTAGTCCATAAAGCCTTGCAAAATAAGTTAAATTTTGTTTAACAGTAAGATTTTCATATATTGAATTTTCTTGCATTGAAAATCCAATTGAGTGTTTATTATTAGCATTAATTATTATCTCACCACTGTCTGGTTTAAAAAAACCCAAGATCATTTTAAGCAATACAGATTTTCCACTTCCAGAATGGCCTATCAACCCAAGAATATCTCCTTTTTCAACAGAAATTGAAACATTTTCAAGAACCCTCTTTTTTTTGAAGGCTTTTGAAACATTTATCACCTCAAGTATAGCCATTAAATAAATAAACAATACAGTTTTTTAAACATATTGTAAAATGTTAATTACTTTTGTAATAATTCTTTTACTTGGAATTTTAGCTGGAACTCTCACCGGCCTTTGTCCGGGCATTCACATAAATCTCGTTGGAACTATAATTATTTCTCTATTTGCTATTCTAACAAAAATAACCTCTCCAATTAATATAATAATCTTTGTTGTTGCAATGGGAATCAGTCACTCATTTATTGATTTCATCCCAAGCATTTTTCTTGGAGCTCCAGAGGAAGATACATTTCTTTCAGTTCTTCCAGGCCACCTAATGTTAAAAAAGGGTTTAGCCTACGAAGCAATTTTCATTTCAAGTTTAGGTTGTTTATTTGGAACTTTCATTACATTAATAATCGCGCCTATCTTTATTATACTTCTTCCCAAATTTCAAAATATTTTAACAATTCTAATTCCCTATGTGCTAATACTTTCAGTAGTTTTTCTAATTTCAAAAGAAAATAAAAAGTTCATAGCGATCATCGTATTTATTCTATCAGGTTTTTTAGGTTTAGCTGTCCTAAACCTAAGTATAAAAGAACCATTGTTACCAATGCTTTCAGGACTATTTGGAGTCTCATCCTTAATGATAAGCATAAAAACAAAAGTTGAAATTCCTCCCCAAATAATCACAAAACCAAAAGTCAGATTAAAAAACATTAAAAAACCCTTACTAGCTTCAATACTTTTTTCTCCACTATGCAGCATTTTCCCAGCAATCGGAAGTGGTCAAGCCTCAGCAATAGGATCTTCATTTTTTAAACTATCTAAAAAAGGTTTTTTATTTCTCGTTGGCTCTGCAAATACAATTGTTCTTGGATTAAGTTTCATTGTTCTATATTCAATAGCAAAATCACGTACAGGTATAGCAGCAACAGTAAACAAAATTATTCCCGTTCTTTCCTCAAAAGAAGTACTAATTATTCTAATAACAATAATAATAACTGGAGTTATTTGTTTTTATCTCACTTTATATCTGGCAAAAAAATTCTCTAAAATTATCTCCAGTGTAAATTACCAAAAAGTCTCAATAGTCGTTATCATAATAATCTCGCTAATTACTTTGATTGTTTCAGGTTTTATTGGTTTACTAATCCTAGCAATCTCAAGTGCAGTTGGTTTATTTGGAATTCAATCGGGCGCAAGAAGAATTAATCTCATAGGTTGTCTAATGCTGCCGACAATTCTTATTTACATTCTCTAAAATTTAAAAAAGATTAATTAGCACATTCTCTAGAAAACTCTGTTGGAAAACATTCAGGAACTAAAGTTCCTTCTCTTTCAACAATAGCAGATACACAATCATGTGGAAAAATTTCTTGTTGTTCGTTTAATTTCCAATCTGCATATAAACAGTCAAATCCACAAGAAAATTGGCTGCAAAACTGAAATGGATCACAACCTTCTTGATCAACAGGCTCTGTAGAAGTTGAATTAGGACAATGATCAAAACAATCAGCTACTCCATCTCCATCTTGATCAAACCCTTCATCAATCAAACCATCACAATCATTATCTTTATTATCACAAATCTCTATAGAAGAATTTCCAGGAGTTACAGAACAAACTGCTGACAATCCATCCACAGAACAAATAGTATGTCCCTCTCTTCTACACTCTCCAAGACCTGCAAAACAACTTTTATTTAAATCAAAGCTCTCATCAATCAAACCATCGCAGTCATCATCAATATAGTTACATTTTTCAGGAGCGTTTAGATGAACATTAAAATTACTGTCATTACAATCATTTGGTCCACAATTAGGTAAAGGAGATAACATTGCTGCCATAACTATTATTGTTGGTGCAGAGGTTACATTATAACCATCATGATCATTATCAATACAATGTGTACATCTTTGATCATTGTAAAAAATTCTAAGACTTGAGCAATTTTTTATTTCACATAGACAATTACTTTTACAAGTAGCTCCAGCATCATAATAATTATAATAATCATTTCCAATACATCCGCTTAAATTCTCACAACTTACTCTACAATCATTATTATTAACACACTCAGCACCACAATTTCCTTTTACACACATAATATCTTTAAGGGTATCTTTAACACATCCACAATCATGATTACAATTACCCTTATTATCATTTCTAAAACCTACTTTGTGACCAACACACTCAAAAAGAGTTTGATTACAATAAACATTATTATTAGTACTTGGAAGTTCACATTGCTCTCCTGAATTTATTACTCCATTGCCACAAGTAGTAGGACACAATATAACTCCACCACCAAAATCAGAACTTAAAGAACCATTACCAAAACTAATTTCAGCAGAAACAAATCCTAATTGAACAAAAAACAAAGTGCAGGCTAATATCACCCCGACGACACCACCTACCAACAACCCTTTTTTCATAAAAACTAAAAATAAAACTAGTATAAAAGCATTATTTCATGAAAATGATTATTTTTGATAATAAGACATTCTAAACTAACTTTTAAACTAGTCTAGGTGTGTTGTATAATTTAGCAATAACACTTTTTTGAAAACAATAAAAATTAGGGGAGTCAAACTAGAAATACTTATAGCATTAAAAACTTTATTATAAAAAATAAATCATATCTTTTAGCACAACAACATTTTAAAACAACCCTACTAATCTAGTTCTATGACTAAATATATTATAGTCGTAGGAGGTGTAATTTCTGGTGTTGGTAAGGGCGTAGCCACAGCTTCCATTGGTCGAATAATGAAAGAATACGGATTTAGTGTTACAGCAATTAAAATAGATCCTTACATCAATTGTGATGCCGGCACTCTAAGACCTACCGAACACGGAGAAGTCTGGGTAACAAATGATGGCGGCGAAGTAGACCAGGATTTTGGAAACTATGAAAGATTTCTAAGCCAGCCAATATCAAAGAAAAACAACATAACAACAGGACAAATATATAAAAGTCTAATAGAAAAAGAAAGAAAAGGAGATTTTTTAGGTGAAACTGTTCAATTCATCCCCCATGTTCCAAATGAAATAAAAAATCGCATTAAAGAATCTTCAGAAGGTTATGATATTGCACTAATAGAAATTGGCGGAACAATTGGAGACTATGAAAACCTTCCATTTTTATTTGCAGCAAAAAGTCTAGAAAAAGAAATTGGAAAAGAAAACATCCTATACATTCTAGTCAGCTATATGCCCATACCATCTCACATTGACGAAATGAAAACAAAACCCACACAAATTTCAGTTCGTCTGCTAAGAGAAAGCGGAATTCAACCAGATATCATTCTTTGTCGCGGGAAAAATCCTCTAGATGGAATAAGAAAGAAAAAAATAGAAGAATATGCTAATCTAAATCCTGACAGTGTATTTTCAGCTCCAGATGTAATCGGAGAAAATACTCTAAATACACTTTATACAATTCCGCTTAACTTTGAAAAAGAAAATTTAGGTGAAAAAATACTAAAAATACTAAATCTAGAAAAGTTAAAAGAACCAAACTGGAGCGATTGGATAGAAGCTTTAGAAAATTTACTAAATGCAGAAAGAGAAATAAAAATTGGAATTGTTGGAAAGTACCTTGACATTGGAGACTATCAACTAAGAGATTCCTATCTTTCAATAACCGAATCTCTAAACCATGCTGCTGCAAAAAACCAGGTTAAAGTTAAAATTTCATGGATTAACTCAAAAGATTTAGAAAACCCAGAATCAAACATCAGTGAAATTTTAAAAGATATTAATGGTATTCTTATTCCAGGAGGTTTTGGTTCATCTGGAATTGAGGGAAAAATAAAAGCAATAAAATATGCTCGAGAAAATAATATTCCTTTTCTAGGTCTTTGCTATGGCCTTCAACTGGCAGTAATTGAATTTGCAAGAAATGTTTGCAATCTAGAATCTGCAAATTCAACAGAAATCAATCCCCTAACCTCTCACCCAGTAATTGACATTCTTCCAGAACAAAAAGCAATAATTGATAAGGGAGCAACAATGAGACTCGGGGCATACAAAGCAATACTAAAAGACAATACAAAAGTAAAACAAGTCTACAATAATCTAACAGAAGTCTATGAGCGTCACCGACATAGATATGAAGTAAATCCAGAATATCACACAATTCTTCAAGACAAAGGCCTTATTTTCGGAGGCACAAGTTCAGATAACAAGTTAGTAGAGTTCATCGAACTTCCACAATCCCAACATAAATTCTTTCTAGCCACTCAAGCACATCCCGAATTCAAAAGTAGTCTTCTCTCACCAGCTCCTTTATTCAACGGCTTTGTAAAAGCCTGCTGTGAATAAATTATACAGAAATTTTATATAATCTAATTCTATCTATATACATGGATTGGAAAAGTAGTTTCAAAGATGGCAAAGAGATCATTCTAGCAACATCCTCAAAAAGCAACATACCAAATGCTAACATTGTTATTTCTCTAGGTTTTGTGGATAACAAATTGCTTATAGCTGATTGTCAAATGAATAATACTATAAAGAATCTTAAAGAAAATAAAAATATCTGTGTTATTGGAGGTTACTTTAGAATTAAAGGTAAAGTAGAAATATTTCCATCAGGCAAATATTTTGATATGTGCGTTCTAAAAAGCAAAGGTTATTCTGTAAAAAATGCTATTTTAATAAATATTAAAGAAGTATTTGATCTAAATAATACAAAAACAATAATAAGTAACTAATTTCAATCTTATCTTCTCTTCTTCTTTGCTGTCTTCTTAGCCCTACATCCACAAGTTGCACACATTTTTATTTTCCTCCATAAAAATTTAGATTTATCTCTTCTTTTTCTTTATCATAACTGCACAGATAAAAATTATAAGATACATTACAAAACCATAAACACAACTAGGCACACCCAAAGAATAATGGCAATTTCCAGAAAAAATAGTCCCACAGGAATTAAAGAATAATTCCTTGATTGAAAAGTAAAGTGAAAATAAAAATCCAATTAAAGAAACATAAAATAATCCTTTGTCAACTCCACCAATAGACTCTAAATCTTTTTTCCTTACTCCAAAAAGTCTAACACAAATCAATACAAATAAAATAAAAAACATAATCAAACCATAGATACAAACTGGATATCCCAACAATATAGCACAACCTTCAGTTATCGGACATACTCCAGAAAATAACTTAACAAAAGTCATATATCCTGAAAATAGCACACCAATTAGTGCAAAAATAAAAATTGTCCAATACAATCCCTTCTTTTTCATAACTTTTTAAATAAAAAGAACTATAAAAAGTTATCTTTTTGTAAAAAATAAGATAAATAAAAAAATAAAAAATTATTTCTTACTGCTCAAATTGGTTGGATTTTCCAATTTGAGGCTTAAAGAATATGTCTGTTTTAGTGGACAGATTCTTTATTTAATCGTCTGAATTTTGATTATAGCTTCTTCTTCCTTCGCCATCGCCTCGGTCAAACCTTCTTCCGCCACCAAAGCCTCCGCTTCTTCCGCCGCCATAACCTCCGCTTCTTCCGCCTTCACGGCCTCCAAAGCTTCTTCGTTCTGGTCTTGGCTTATCAGGGTCAAAGGGTCTTGCTTCGCTAACAAAAAGTGCTCTTCCTTCAAGATCTTTTCCATTAAGTTCAGCTATTGCTTTTTCAGCTTCTTCATCATCGCTGATTTCAACAAAGCCAAATCCTTTAGATCTTCCAGAGAACTTATTAACTACAATAGTTACTTCTCCAACACTTTTAAATGCTGAGAAAAAGTTCTTTAGAGCTTCTTGTGTGACACTAAAAGGTAAATTACCTACATATAGTCTCTTAGCCATTTTCTTTTCTTCTAAGCTTAATACTTATTGCTTCTTACTCTCCTTACAGTCATATATTGCCAGAATTAGACTCTTCGACATACGCACTAAATACGCGATCGCCTCATCACTTTCATGGCTATAAATAAGAAAAATTTAACCTATTTAAACCTATTGAAAGATACAATCATAGTGGAAGTCCAGGTTAAATCTTAAAGATAAATCCATTTCTGCTCCAAAACCAAAGAGGTGGATGCATATCAATAGGATTAATTCCAGAACCTCTTAAAATTTCTCTCCATTTCTCTGAAATTTTATCCTTTGAAAGCTTATCAGCTTCATCCTGACTAACAACTCCCAACAATACAGAACATTGAGTTATATGGGTATCTGGAGCTATTTCAATATATTCAGCATTTTTCAAAGAAACTTTTCCATATTCTTTGATTATAAATGACCAATAATTAAATATTTTTGGTCCAGACAGATAAGGAAATCCTTTTTTAAGATCAATCTGAATTAATTTTCTTAACTTCAAATAATCACTATCACATTGTTCCATCAAATTTTCAAAAGAACCAAACTTTTCATAAACAGTTTGAGCTATTGCACTCCAAGTATTAGTTTGCTTATTTGGTTGTAGAGCAAGTTTATAGCGAGTTAAATATTCTCTGAGTTTATCTTCATCCAATTGAACAACTTTAGAAACATCAAATACTATTTTTGTCTCATTATCATTATATGTTTTCAAAGCAGCTTCCCACAATTTATAGCTATTTCTCTGATAATTCAAAGCCATTGGTAAAGTAAAATAAGCTAATCTCAATTCATTCTCATTCTCATTCTCATTAAAACCTGGATTTGAATCTTCAGGCATGACGGTCTGGCCAAGTCCTCCGCTTTTATAAGCATGCAACAGAACTCTACACTTTTTAATTACTTCCTGATTATCTAACATATAATTCTAAAGAAATAAGTGTTATAAAATTTGTTATGAAAGGGTATAAATATCCAAGCAGATTTAACCTAAAATGAAAGACCAAGAAATAAAGAAAATAGTAAAGGAAAGTTACAGCAAAATTGCAAAAAACGAAGGTTCCTGTTGTACCTGTAGTTGCAAAAAGAATGATCAGGAAAAAATTGCCAAGATGATTGGCTATTCCAATGAAGAACTCAAAACTCCTGGAAATCTAGGTTTAGGATGTGGTAATCCTACTGCTCTAGCAAACATAAAAACAGGAGATATTGTTCTTGATCTAGGTTCTGGTGCCGGATTTGATTGTTTTCTAGCATCAAAAAGAGTTGGTAAAACCGGAAAAGTCATTGGAGTTGACATGACTCCCGAGATGATTAAAAAAGCCAATGATAATATAAAAAAATACAATTACAAAAATGTTGAATTCAAACTAGGAGAAATAGAAAACCTTCCAATAGAAAACAATTCAATTGATATAATCATCAGTAACTGCGTTATTAATCTCTCTCCAAACAAACAAAAAGCTTTCAAAGAGTCTCATAGAGTTCTAAAAAAGACCGGAAAAATGTATGTTTCAGATATTGTTCTGCTAGGAGAGCTAACAAATGAACAAAAAAATAATCCCGATCTACTGTCAGGCTGCGTTGCAGGAGCACTTCAAAAACAGGATTATTTAGACATAATAAAACACGCAGGATTTAAAGTAAATATTCTCTCAGAAGATAAAAGCATCAGCAAAACCCAATATCAAGGCATTAATCTAGAAAGTTTAAAGCTTGAAATTACAAAATAAACTGACCTTATATATTTTACACTAAGCTAAATAGAATAACAATACAAGGTAGTGTTGTTTTGAACACCATTTAATGTCTTGATTTCATCACAAATTAAGTTCCTCATAGATTCATTATCATTTGCTTCAACTAAAGCTATTATGTCTGAGGGTCCCCACATTGCTCTAGCCCAAAAAACTCCTCCAATCTTTCTTAAATTATAAGTAACAACTCTTTCTCTTTCTTCTTTGTAATTAACATTAATAAGCAAAACAGCATTTCTTTTCTTACTAGAAAAATTAAATTTTAAATTTTCATCAAAAGGTATATTCTTTACCTTTCGAGCATCCAATTCCGCTATTCCTTTTTGAGATCTAAGATTTTCAATAAAATTAATTAAATTCTGTTCAATACAACTTTCCATATAAACAACAATTTGATACGGACCATAAACTGCCTCTGCCCATTTAACAAGGCTATTTCTATTTAAAGATTGTAAAACATGCAACACATTCAAATTTGTTTTAATTAACAAAAATGAGGCATATTTCTCTTTAGAACTTTCCATTTCATTGTTATTTTCCTTTTGAGATTCCATTTTTAGTTTAACAAAACAGTACATCAATCAAAGATTAGACTATTTAACTCTTATTTCCCCCTTAGAGAGATGTAATAGTAAAACTTAAATAAACAAAAATATCTATTAATTTATGGATACAAAAATTTTAGAAAAGATAGGTCTTACAACCGGAGAGGTTCGTGTATATCTTTCTCTGTTAGAACTAGGAATAACTTCCACTGGCAAAATAATAAGTAAGTCCCAGATTACTAGCTCAAAAGTATATGTTATACTTGAGAGATTAGAAAAAAGAGGATTAGTCTCTCACATAATCAAAAATAATGTTAAATACTTTCAGGCATCTGATCCAAAAAGAATATTAGATTATATGGATGAAAGAAAAAAAGAAATAGACACTGACAAAAATAAATTAGAAGAACTTATTCCAGAACTATCTCAAAAAAGAAAATTACAAAAAGAAAATCAAGATACAACAATGTTTGAAGGATTTAAAGGAATAGAAACAGCAATGTTTGAATTCATAGAAAACTTATCTAGTGGTAATGAATATGTTGTTTTTGGTACAAAAGAACCATTAGATGAAAAATTTGAAATTCTTATTAGAAGATTTTATCAAGAAAAAGCAAAAAAGAAGATTTCAACACGGTTAATATATAATGAAGAATATAAAGAAATATTGAAATTATACAAAGGTATTCCATTAACTGAAGTAAGATTTGTTAAAACACTGACACCTTCAACAATTGTAATATCAAAAAATAAAGTCCTAATTATTACATATGAAAAAGAGTCAAAGGCAGTTTTAATAGAAAGTAAACAAATCGCTGATTCTTTTTTAAATTTCTTTGAAAGTATGTGGAAAATAGCTAAACCTTAATCCAACTCAACCAGCTCATACTCTTTTGATCCTAATCCGTTTTTAGCAGCATATTCCACTTGAAAATCTTTGTTTACACGATTAATCTTATCAAATTTACCATCTGAATGTTTTCTTACCAAATCCAAACTTGCTTTGTCAATCGCGACAATATCTCCAGACATTAAAATCCCCACATCTTCCATAATTGGTTCCTGCTTTGTTTCCATGCAGTCACACTCAGGAGTTATGTTTTCCAACACATTTATGTAAACAATTTTATCTTTTGAAAAAGCTTTAATTGCTCCTTCAGCATAATCAACTATTTTTCTCTGAAGTTCTTCACCTGTCTGACTTCCCCACGGAATGTTTATTGCATCATTGGGACATACTGCAATGCACATTGCACAGCCAACACATTTTTCAGAATTAATTTTTGCACTCACTCCAGAAATGCTTATTGCTGATTCATTGCAACTATTCATGCATATTCCACAAGCACTGCATTTTCCTGAGTTTACAGAAGGTTTCATGTTAGCATGCATGTATAATTTTCCAGCTCTACTTCCCAAACCCATGCCCATATTTTTTATTGCTCCGCCAAATCCCGAAAACATATGACCTTTAAAATGTGTTAAAACCACCATAGAATCATATTTTTTTGTTCCCTTTGCAATTTTACATCCATTAATTTCAACATAATCCTGTCCATATTCTCCATCCAAAATATCTACCGGAGCAAAATCAAAACCATGTGATTTTGCAAGCCTAATATGATTTGTGCTTGTTGTTCTCTCTCCCTTGTAGAGAGTATTGCATTCAACAAGTGTTGCCTTTTTACCAAGATCTTTTAGTTTATCATAAACAGCCCGAACAATCTGAGGATCAATATATGTAACACATCCTTCTTCACCAAAATGCACCTTAATTGCCACATTCTCACCAAGCTTAGAATAATCAAGTTTCTCAAGAATTTTATCAATTTCCCTAGAAAAGTATACTTCGGTCATAAAAAGAGATAATCTCGAAGTTTAAAAAGATTATCCAGAATAAGTTCATTTTCAAAAAGTCTTTTTCTCACTCAAATATCTCTACCAGTAGTGTCTACTAATTCTAATCCTGTTTCTCTACTTAATTCACCAGCTCTAACTTGGGCTTGACCATATAATCTGTCCTGAGCACCCTCTCTATCATGAGCTATTCCAAAAATATATTCACTAGTTATAACATCTTTTGATTCGTCAATATCTCCAAGATTATGAGAATATCCTCTATCAATTAAAACTTCATGACCTTCAACACTATTAGAATGAAAAGTAAAATATTTTCCTTTTAAAACTCTATCTGGGCCATAGGCTGCTACAGTAAAATCATTTGCTCCGCAAGCTTTATCATGCTCTTGAATTTCAACCACATTACTAGGATAATCTTCTCTACTTCTCATTCTTTAGCTTAATCTAAACTATTTATAAGCATTATTATACTTCTCAATAATCTTCTTTGTTCTTGGACTTATAGTTATTTTAGAACCCGGCTTCCAAAAAGCAAGATGTTTTATTTCGTTTCCAGCTTTTGGTTTTCCACTAGTTTTAATAAGAAATACCTTACAATAATTTACAACTTTTCTACCAGTAAGAGTACGCCATTTATGTCCAATGCAGCTAAACAAATACTTAGAAGACTTTGTTCTTAATCCAGTTTCTTCATAAAGTTCTCTTATAGCTGCAACCTCTCTGTTTTCTCCATTATTTGCTCCGCCTCCTGGCAAAGTAAACTTCCTGTCTTTGCCAGCTACCATAAGAATTCCCCTAGGAGTTTCCACAATGGCCACACCTTTTCGTCTAATTTTAATCATTTTATATAATTAAAAGAAAAATAGGGTTTTAAGGGTTTTGGAAAAAGATAATTTAAATTTATACATTATTTTTTCTCACTCTTCACACATCATGGCCATATACCTGTCAGCAGTCGTATAATTTTTTGAAAAAGTAGTTAGCCTTCTTGTTAGGCTATCACTTGGTTTTTTCCATCTCATTCTCTGGAAAAAGGCATTAACATATTGAGCTTGATCTTGTTTTGCTGGGGTAAGGGTCTCTCTATAATCAAAAATAGCATCTCTCATTGTAGTTGTAAAAATATCTCTTTGTAATCTTCTGAATTTTTTTAGCTTGTCTAAATCTCTAGGGTCTAAAAGCATTTCTCTGAAATCAGGCCTTGCTGGAAAGTAAACATCTATACATTCATCAACATCAATTAAATGCAATCTTCTTCCATCAAAAACTTTATCATCAAAATCTGTAAATCCGTGTTTCATATATCCTGCAATACATAAATCTGCTAACATTGCAGCATCTTGAAATATTATCTGTTCTCTATGTTCTGGGAGAAACTCGTTAGGATGTTTTCCTTTAACTTCTTCTAAAAACAAAAATTCTTCCACTGGCGAGTCATAATAACCTACTATTCTTGGGACATTTATTCCAAGATTTCCTAATTTTAGAGTTCTTTCCATTTCTGTTTTAGAAGTTGTCTTTGAAACATCCATTATATGAGTTAATCTATACATCGGTTTAGCATGACTAAACCAGAGCCTAGGTGAGACATCAGCTCCTTTAGCATAAACTACTACCTCTTTGCCATCCACTTTAATAGCAAAAGTTGAAATTGGTCTTTTATTATGTCCTTTGATGCTTTCAACAGGTTTAGCAATTTGTTCAAAGTTTTCAGGCAAGAATTGTTCAAAGGGGACTTGTGCAAATTCTTGATTAATCATTAATTCTGCTGCTGTTCCCATTCTATAATGTGTCCATTCTAACTCTTTTTCAACAAATTCTCTTAAATCTTTTTTAATTGGCTTACTTGTCCACAATCCTCTTAGCCGAGGTTCTTTTCCCCGATAAAGAAAGACTCCTTTTCCTAATTCTACAAAGTCTGGATCGCTGATTGGTGGTTCAAATATATCAATTCCTGCAACTAAAGATTCCCGTGTTAAAATTTGGGAAACAATATTTAATTCTTCTACCCAAGCGTTAGGTCTTTTTCCAATTTCCCTATAAATCCCCGAGCCCTCATGTTCTTCCACAAAATGTAACAGGTCTTTTCTTGAACTAACGTGATGATGATCAAATTTAACTTCTTTCATTTTAATTTTTCTCAGAATTAGTAGTCTGAGGCACTAAACACCTCAACCTTTGTTAATTATCGGAGTTTTTAAGGGTTTTCTTTTCAAAAATATTTGAAATTACCCCATATTTATTTATGCTACTGCAAAACCTTCCTAGCTTTAAATCCTAAGAAATTAGGAAATTTAAAACTATTGCCAGGTATTTTGTGAAAATTATCAAAAGCTTCATCAAAATACTCTAATCTAAATAGAGAAAAGAAAGTTTCAGAAAAATAATCCTTAAAAGTATGGGTAGGAAAGTAAATCTTCGCTGTTTTAATCATCATAGTTGTTGGGACTATTTCTCTTTTTCCATAAATTTTCTTTTTCTGCTTTAATAAAGATCCAAGAGGATGATCAGTTACTACAATTAACAATCCATCATCCTTAAGTATTCTAAAAGCCTCTTTATAAAAAGCATCTATATCGGTTAAATAATGTAAAGCATAGCGTGAAACAATTATATCAAAATATTTATCTGGAAATTCTGTATTTCTAATATCCTTAACAAATATTCTTTCAGGATGACTAACAAATTTTTTAGCTTCAGAAACCATCAGTTTTGAGCTATCTATACCAAAGACTTCCTTAGCATTTGCTTTCTCATATATTAAAATGTCTTTTCCAAATCCACAACCAGCATCTAGAACAATTTTATCCTTAAATTCTAATAAAAATTTTCTAATAAAGGCTCTCGGCACATCCTCATGATCATTATAAAATTTCAACTGTCGTTTAATATACTCTTCACCAACTAAATCATACTGTTTCTCCAAAAAGACTTTGCTTTTTTTCAATTTGATATTTCACTCTTTTTACAATAAAAATAATAGTATAAACTTTATAAAAGCTATCTTCAAAACCCCAATTCACATAACCCTACTACAATCCGTCCCATTAAACGCAAAAACGCTTCCATAACCCTTATCAATAAGATCCTTATTTATCAAAACACCATCAACATAAACCCAAGCAAGAGTTCTATTATAAACATCCAAACCCTCTCTTTCAAGAGTAATATTCGTGTCATCCAAACGAACAAGATAAGCCAGATAATTCTTTGCTTCTTCATATCCCGAACTGCCCTGTTCGGGCGTATCCACACAAAGCAGTCTAACAGTCTCCACGCCTCCACTATCATTTAACAGAATAAGTGTATCTCCATCAATAACCCGTATCACAGATGTATAATTATTTTCAGAATTATAAGTCTTAGAATTATTATAACTAAAAGGATTACTCAAATCATAATCTCCCAAAATATAAATTATCCCCCAAAAGCATCCAAACAGGACAATAACTGCAATGATAACGATGATGTATGGTTTCATGTTTCAATAAAGAAGTAAGGAGTTTTAAGGGTTTTCTTCTCACTTACTAATTCAAATTTTTTTAAATGTTATATCAAACTCATCTTTTCCTTTATCCTCTGATGAATAAATGAAATGACATAAAGGATTATTACTAGGCACATATCCAAAAAGTCTAATATCTACTAAGTCGTTTATTTTTTGATTATTTATTGATAGTGCAGAAGGAAGAGTGTTACCTCTCCATTGTATGCTAGCATTTATTGCTTGACGAGAAGATACTATTAATGCAGCACCAGCAACTTCGAAGTTACATTTAAAAAGTGCACCAATATTTGAAGTTGACTTACCCTCATTTACTACTGTAATATCAAAAACAGTGTAATTATCATTTTTATTCAGACTGTAAGGCCTAAAATCTTTGTTATAATTAAAAGAACAACTAAAAATTTCACATTCTTTTAAGAGATTATCTCCTGAATTAACCCCTTCAATTGATCCTAAAATTCTTATGTTGGGTTGAGCAGGAAATAATATGACTATAGACAAAACTGCAATAAATCCTAAGATTAATGTTGATACTATTGTCATCCCAAAACTTAATCTAGAAAAAGATAAGGTGCGTTTTGCAACTTTGAGCATTTCTTCATCATGTTTTTTTCCTTCACAAACCTTAGAAACATTTGCTTTAAGTTTTTTTTTAAAATACTTTTTAATCAAAGGGTAATTAGTTAAAATGACAACAGCTAGAACAATTCCCCAGACAATCAATGCTGCTACCCACCAAGGAAACTTTGGAATTTGTCCAAACAACCAAGCTAAAAGTGCTAAAATAATAACAAAAAGAATAAGAAAGCTAGTTAAAAATATGCCTAAATCATATAAATAGGCTTGAACTTTTGGAAAAGAATTTTTATTTTCATACCTAAGACTTAATCCTAAAACAATAACATAAGTAATAAAAAGTAAAAATGGAGCTTTAAACAAAACTATAGCAACAACTTTAAGAAGGGCGTCTACTCCAAGAGCATCAATAGTATTATTTTGAAAATATTGAAGAACTCCAAACATACTAGCAACTAATAATGCTATAATAGCTAATCTTAATAGCTCAATATTTATCTTTTTTTCAGTTAACTCTTCCATATTTACTACAGTTACTCAAACTTTAAAACAATTTATATCCTTTCAAAACCACTTCCCCAACTCAGCCTGCTTGGTTTCCTCTCTACCAAAAATACTTTCAATGTAACGCTTTGTTAACTCCAGATTCTGCTTGACATAGATTGGAATGTCATAGTTTGTTGCCAGCGTGATCGCTGGCTCGAGATACTTTACAATTCCTCCTTCTGAAATTGTAAATATTATTTTTCCTCCACACTTTAGACAAACACCAGACAATGGAGGCCTACGAAATTTACTATTACACTTAACGCATCTAAAACCCTGCATTGAAAACTTTCTCAGATTACCTCTAATATCCCTGATAAAATGTCTTTCAATTATTAACCTTGCAACATCAGACGTATCAACCGCTCTCAATTTTCTAACCAACTCCATTTCAGATGCAACCTTTTCTTGCATTGTTGGCAGCTGTTTATATGATGAACATAAAACTCCTTTATTAAAGTCCGTTGTCTCATGCGTGTACCCAGTATTTTTAAATGGATTCTCTCCTTTTTTTAATCTGTCTTTCACCATCTCCACTTTAACCTTAGAAGAATGTTCTCCTCTTTCAGCAGCCTCATACAATTCAAGCGGATATCTATTAACCAATTCAAAATCCAATATCTGATCATCAACCTCTCCAGCAACAATCCTTCCATTTAAAACAAGTGGAGCATCCTGTGTTCCTCCACGATGACTTGGTAAATAAGCTTTTGAAAAATTAACAAGTACATCAAGCAATAACATGGCTGCTGCCTCATCACCATCACAATCTCTTCGCATGGCTGCGTGCATATACGGCGAAGCAAGTAATCCTTGAGTTTTTGAAAATCCAATTATTCTTGCAATAACTCCAGCACAATTATGTGGTGCCATGCAAACAGCCAAATGTCCAACCAAATCTTCTCTTTTTTTAACATTATAAAATGATTTTATCTTGTAAAACTTTTCAAAGAGCTGATCAATAAACTTTGTAAGATTCATAAAAACATCGTCAGCTCTTTCATCTCCCGATTCACTCGAACACGGAAGAATAATATCGTGTGGTAAAAGTTCCAAAACTTGATCTTCATCAACCAACTCTTTTCCGTGAATATCCAGCGTATAACCAATCTCTTTTAATTTTTCAATGCTAACAAAAATCTCCTTAGGTTTAAAATGAGTTATTGGCAACTCAGTCATATCATATCTTATTGTTCCATCTTTATTTACAGCTAAATTTAAACCCGCTCTTAAAATTCCCTTTGCCAAATTCTCAACCAGATGATCTCCAGAAGACATTCCTCTAACTCCCTTAACTAAATCCGGAATCTGTCCGTTTTCCAAACCAAGTAACTTAACAGCATTGTCAAAATAAGGTTTAACATCAAGTTTTCTTCGAGAATAGGTATTTCCTCTATTATGTTCTAGACATTTTTCTGTTAAGATGTTTTTATCACACACCGGACAATAATACTTCTTAACACACACGCCTCCACATTCATTACATATGGGATAAACATTGGACTTCCCACACTTTTCACAAACATAATTTGGAAATTCTGCAGTAACCCCTCCAACAGAACAAGCTTCCTGAATACTTCTAAATCTTCCCCCTTCTTCACCAACCGGAAAAAGGGTATGCGGATTTCCAGTTAACTTTCTCAACTTAGCTTTCTCTGGCCTTCCCATACGAGTTCCAATAAACTCTCCAGCCTTATCTTTAATAACAAACTCAGAAATAAGATTAATTATGTCAAGAACTTTCTCCTCTGTGTCAGGAACCTTGGGTTTTGGTTCCTGAGCATCATCAAGATTTGACTTATTTGCCGGCGAGGACTGGGCAAATCTTGAGATCTCTGAAAAAGCCATTATCTTTTCAGCCAAGGCATTTACTTCCTTTTCAATAAAATAATTCTCCTGCCTAAACAAATCCAAATTCAAACCAAGATTAGCAAACAAAGCTTTACTTTTAATTTCCGGAATTATTACATTTTCAACACCAATATCATGTTCAATTCCTAATAATTCTAAAGTTCTTTTAGCATCTACAAACTTTTCCTTTTCAAAAGAACTATACGGAAGAATAATCTTCTGATTAAGCCTTGCATAGGACAGCCATCTTAAAAATTCCAAAAACTGTTCGTATTTTATCTGACTCCAATAAAATATATAACTTGGATGCAAGGGTATTCTAAATTCTTTAGAAATATTTATAGCTTTTTCAAAATCAACATCAAGATAATCATCAACCTTTTGCCCAACCTTTTCCAACTCCAAATTCCACCACTCCTCCACATATCCTGGCCTTATCATCACGTGATTTCTATTGGCAACATCTCCGAATGGAAATAAAATATCTCCCGCGTAAATTATTTCCTCAACATCTTTATACAAATTTTTAGATTCCTCGTAGTTATTTATTTGCCTAACACTTCCATCTTTAAATTTAACAATTGGCCCATCAATTGTATCACAAACCGAAACCACGCACCCTTTTGTTGGCTTTTCTATCTTCAGCTGAGTTCCTATGGCAATAAAATCATCAGATAGCGCCATTGTTGCCGGATGCATTGAAGCTGCAGAAAATCCCGCTACCCTTGACCTTCCATACCTAAATCTAAATGCTCCAGATCTTGACGGATGACCAAATATTGGTCTTCCTGCAACCAAATCTTTCATATATGTTGGCGATGTATCCTTACTTCCCTTTGATCTTTTTTCATGAAGCTTACAATATTCTTCCAAAAAATCCCAATCACTCATTTTAAAACCCTTTTCTTTTAAACTTTTCAACACTCTCAAGGCTTTTGGAGCTTTTTGTGCAATACCCTCAGCCATAATCAAACAAAAACCACTTCTTAAGAAATTTGTATCAATTCCAGGTATATCTTTATAATTTGAAACTTCAATTTTTTCAGAAGGTTCTCCAGAAACTTGAATTGGTATGTGAGCAGCCAAAAATGCTGCCTCTTCTTCAGTTGGCAAATACTGCAAATTAGTAATTCTCTCGTGATAATCAAAAATCTCAGTTACTGTTCTTTTAATCTCATTTTCAGTTGGTTCATACTTAGCAAAACCAAATAGTTCTCTTAAATAATCAATTATTATCAAAGAATATGTGGCCCCAGTTCCTCCCGCACTTCTTACCGGTCCCGAGTAATAAGCCTGAAAATATTCCTTTCCTTCCTTATTTTTAACTAATTTCAAACCAGTAAAACCTTCAATCGGAGAACTAACAACTCCAAGAGTTGTATATGCAAATCCAACTCTTATTCCTGCCTCAATAGCCTGCTGCAAACTTTCAAATTTACAAAACTTTTCCTTAGCAATTTCTTCAGCAATTTTTAAACAAACACCAACATCTAGCGAACCATATTCTTTTTCAAGTTCAATAATTCTATTCACAATTCTAGGATCATTTATCTGCGGATAAACAGTTGATATTAATCCCACAGATTTTTCAGCAAGATTTCTAGCTAATGGAATCTCAACATGATCCACAGGATCTAGTCCCTTACTTCTAGCCTCATTGGCAACATCATAATTTTGCTTTATCTGCTCTTCAATCTTATGAAAGTATTTTTCAATTTGCATTTTTCACCTCCAATTTACTCTCACCCGTCGCTTCCACAATTTTTTCACACGGTTTAACTCCATTCTTACTTTCTCCTTCAAAAATCTCATCACTCTCATCCTCATCGCAAGCATCACTAAAATCAAGCATTTTAATTTCTCTAGTTTTCAAATTAAAGATTGGAACTTTACACGGATCAGGAGAATTACCCACTTTTTCCTCAAACGGAGTTATTGATTGCCAACAACTACTAGCAATTAGCAGCACACCATTATAATCTCCAACCTCTGGTCTGTGAAGATCTCCAGTAGCAAATATATCTGGAATGTCTGTAATTAACAGCGGATCTTCAGAATAAGGTGTGTAAGTTGTAAGTGAGTGTGATGGAGCAAGATGTCTTTTTTTAAGCATATACTTAACAACTTCTGTTGGATGATCATGTGCCTTATTTAATCTTAACTTATCAATACTATTAATTATTCCGTGCATACTAGCTCCATGATACATTAAAATTTTAAATTTATTACCCGAATCACGACCACTTCCAATCTCAACCAAAGCTGGATTTGTTACCAAATATAAATTAGGTATATCTCTAATCATTGTTCCATAAAACTCTCCAATTAAAGGTTGAGGTTCGGCAACTCTCACCGCATCGTGCTGACCCGGACAAAGAATTATTTTAATATCTGACCTTATCATAAGTAATAATTCAGTCAACTTTTCATACTGTTTGTTAACATCCTGAATACTCAGCTCCTTATCCTGCCCCGGATAAACTCCCACACCATCAACAGTATCTCCAGTAATAAAAAGATATCTAACTTTCATTGCCTCAGCTTTTTGTTTTTCATCACCAACTTTCCCATTTAACCAATCTATAAATTTTAAAAAATTCTTTTCCAAAAATTTATTACTTCCAACATGTGTATCAGAGGTAAACGCAGCAATCTCTTCAATTTTTGACTTTTTCTTTTCAAAAATCCTAGCATCCGGGAAAATAATATCATTAACAAATACCATTTCCCTAGATCCCGAACATTTTAACCCAACAATTTCATCCAAAATAACTTCTTTAGACTTTTCATAAACCTCAAGTCTATTTTTATTAACAAGTGCAGTAATTTTCCCAGTCAAATCTTCAACCTCAAGCAAAACATTATCATTTTTCGTTGTTTTCTTATCATAAATCATCCCAATGATAGAAAAAGACTTTCCTTCATCAATTCTATTAATCGAAGTTAAATTTTCCAATTCAGTTCTTTTCTGAAGAATTGATTTAATAACACCATATCTATTTCTAAAACTATTAACAAAATCACCAACTTCAATCTTTTTAGCCGGATTTTGATATATTTTCAAAAGATTAACATTTTCTTCACTTGTTTCTTTTTCCACCAACTCTTCCTTACTAAACTCTCTAGTAGAAATCCCACTTAACTCAAGAATATCTAAATTAACCCCTAAATTAATAAAAAAACTATCCAAAATCTTACGCATCTCAGAATCATAGGAATTTAAAAGTTCCCTTACTCTTGCCGGATTACTCAAAAAGAAAGATTTAGTAATAATCTTTTGCTTATACTTAAACTCAATAACTTCTATTAATTTCTTAGCAAACTCTTGATTTTCCATACCCGAAAGCAAATTTAACACAGACTTGTCTAATAGCATTCCCTTTTCTACACAAAAGTCTAGTAATTCTTGCGCCATCTTGCTTTCAATCTAATTTATGGTTTAATCATTAAGATTTAGAGAGTCATCCAATATTGTCCTAACTCTTGATAAAAGAACAGATGGAATTGATAATTTAATCTTTCTTGTTCTTCCCTGCCTTCCTTTAGATATTACACTTGAATTAATTAGTCCCATCATATCAAACTCAGATAAAATATCAGACACCCTTCTTTGAGTTAGCACATCACTCTTAGTTTTTTCACACAAAATCTGATAACTATTAAAAACATCTCCTGTAAATATCTCATCAAGCTTTCTAGCCTCTTCCAACTGAAGAATTGCGAGTAAAACCAACTGAAATTGTTTAGGTTCAGTTTTAACAATATCCAAAATCTTATCCTTTTCAATTTTTTCATTAGCTAAATCAATATCTTTCAAAGTTACTTTAGTTGAATTACCTCTTTCAGCTATTTCTCCAGCAATTCTCAACAAATCCAAGGCCCTTCGAGCATCACCATGTTCTCTAGCAGCAAAGGCAGCACACTTTGAAATTACTCCATCTTGCAAAACATTATCTTTAAATGACTTTTCAGCCCTTTCCTTTAAAATATCCTGCAGTTGCAAAGCATTATATGGTGGAAATACAATTTCCTCTTCACTAAGAGAACTTCTAACTCTAGGATCTAGATCATCTAAAAAAGTCAAATTATTACTTATACCAACTATACTTATTTGAGACTTACTCAATTCAGAGTTTAGTCTAGTTAAATTATATAAAAAGTTATCTGAAATCTTTCCCACAGCATGATCAATCTCATCAAACACAAGAATAATTAATTTCTTTTGGTCATCAATTAAATCAATGAACTTATTATAAACCTGATCTGTTGGCAAACCAGTGGATGGTATACTTCCTCCGAGCTTTTTAATCAATTCAGCAAATATTCTATATTCTGTATCTGAAACCTTTTTCATCTTACAATTAATATACTCAATCACCAAATTATTCACATCAAAATTATTTCTCTTAATCAACTCATCTCTAACCTTTTGCACTGAAAGAGTCTTTCCTGTACCAGTTTTACCATAGACAAACAAATTACTTGTTCTCTCACCTCTCAAAGCCGGAGCCAAAATACTAGCTATCTGTTCTATCTGATCATCCCTATGAGGTATAGTACTTGGAGAATAACTAGTTTGCAAAACAAACTTATCCTTAAACAGATTATTATTCATAAAAGAATCAAATATCTTGTCAATTTTAGATCCCGAGCTTTTTTCCATTTTTACCTCTTTTTTAATTTTAACTCAAACTGTCAAGAACCATGCACTAAATTGTATTGTGTGTTCTGGTTCTTGAGCACCTCGAGAATTGGATTTGCTTTTTCACAAACTCAAGTAAGGAGTTTACGCAAAGACAATTCTCTCAGTATTAATTTAATTGTTATTAACTTAAAAATTTAAAACAAACTAAATTAACTTTATACAAATTAACAAGCTTATTTTATAAACCTTTATGTTATTTTATAATCATGTTTTAGTGATACCCTTGTTTCCTATGGAAAAGAGAATATTCATGTCAAATCTAACTAAAAATTAGAAAGATACACTGACACCCTTGTTTCCTATGGAAAAAGAAAAATAAGAAATCATAAATTTTTCTTCCGTTGAAACATATATTGTTATCGAATATATAATATTCTATTACATCTTTTCTGATATATATAATTGTATTATATTTATTATATTATTATATATTATAATATATATACTATACTATACTATATATTTATAAATAAAAATAAGAAAAAGAAAATCAAAATTTCAACTTTCTTTTTAAATACTTCTATACGAAATAAGGGGGTGAGGGTAAAAATAGAGTTATTTTATTAAAAATCAGTCTTTTTCAAACAATAGTTCGCACAACCATTATTTCATAACTTTTAGAGATTTCTTGTGAATTTTATATAAATTTTGTAAATAATTAACACAACTCATTAAAGAACCTTAAAATTAGTTCCATTAACTAATAAAAATTCATAAATCACCTACTCTCTAATATTCATAATAAAACAATAGAAAAGTTTAAATAATACTCTCATTATTATTCAATATGTTAGATGAAAAAAGACCACTAAAAGAAATGGTGGGAAAAATGGTGGTTACAAAAGAAGGTAGACGAATTGGTTTAATTCAAGATATTACTTTTGAAACCCGAACAGGCGAACTAATTCAACTAGTTCTCAAAAGCCCAACACCTTTTGCACAGAATCTTAACATTGAACGATCTGGTGCTGGAGAATTACTAATCCCACATAACTCAATAATTGCTGTTGGTGACTTTGTTGTTGTTTCTGAAGAAGACCTAGTTTAAATTAATCTTTACCAAAATGAAACTCATTGGATTTAACTTTAGCAAAATTTCTATCGAAAAATATAAAGAATTTGCTAATTCTGAAGAAACAGAACCAATTAAAACAAATATTCAAGTAACTGATGTTAAGAAAGACCAACTAGAATTTTTCAAGAATCAAGATATTTTTTCTTTCAAATATATATTCAAGATATTGTACGAACCCCATATAGCTGAACTAACCTTTACAGGTTCTATAGTTCTTCTCATCCCTGAAGAAGAAATAGTTAAAGATCTAGAAAAACAATGGAAGGATAAGCTAGTACCTCAAGAACTCAAATTCACTCTGATTAATCTAATTCTTTCAAAATGTAATCTTAAAGCCCTACAGCTCGAAGAAGACCTCAACCTCCCACATCACATACCTTTACCCCAAATATCTCCTCAAACTCAAGACATGCAAGATAATCAAGACATGCAAGAAAAACCCAAGCGTAAAAAGAACAGAAGACAACATTAATTCTATAGAATAATTTATTAAAATTTTCCCAACTCTTTCCACAACCCATAAAAAGGATGTTTTGTTTCATAGTTCATGAAAATCTCAGATAAGAAAAAGGAAAAGATAGGTGAACAGATTCTTTCAGTCTTATACGAAGCCTTTCCCAACCCAATATTTACATCTCAAATAGCAAGAGAAATAGCCCGAGATGAAGAGTTTGTTAAAGTTCTTCTTCTAAATCTTCAAAAAAAAGATTTAGTTATATCAGTAACTAAAAACCAAGAGGGTACGGTTTACACAAGGCGAATTCGTTGGCGTCTTTCAAATAAAGCCCACTCTGCCTACTCAAGCATGCATAAACCCCTTAATTAACAAAACAACATTAATCTTTATAAAATCCAATTCTTCAGATATTTATGGATCAAGTTAAAGAAGCCTTTCAAAAAGTTAAGGAAGATATTACAAGTCTTAGAACCGAGATTTCTAATCTTCAAAAAGAACTTCAGGAAATTCAAATTTCCATACTTACTCTGATAAAAACTCAAAACCTTCAATATTATCACCCTAACCAACCTAATTTTGAACCAATTAGACAGACAGACAATCCAACAATCAGACAGACAGACACTTCGACACATTCTTCGACAGATAATTCCTTAAATAGGACACTTCGACAGATAAATTCGACAGATAAAGGGGTTTCGACACATTCTTCGACAGATAATTCCTTAAATAGGACACTTCGACAGAT